>OHWE01000001.1_pt1 | contig 565177 bp, 514 predicted proteins | sample 1579661 | NCBI WGS metagenome assembly OHWE01 (sample SAMEA3882552, study PRJEB24775) | human gut metagenome | biome: human-associated habitat; feature: intestine environment; material: feces | place: Netherlands | collected 2009/2010 | reverse complement strand
GATTGGCATAAGGTTTGTTTTTATTGATTTGTGCTATTCAAGCAAGTACCTCTGTGGAAAAAATCATGGATTGGCTATCAAAAGGAGGATTATATATTGTTTCATATAATAAATTCTATGGATATGCCAACATACATGATTATGTTGTTGGTAATTTTCGGATTGGATGTTTACTCTCTTATAAAGTACAGGAAAGTAAAGGCTCCTTGGAAAGTGGCAGCATATTTACAACCGGTTACATTGATTGCTATAGCCATAAACAGAGTTATAAGGGAATACGCACCAGATACTCATTTACATAACGTCAGCGCTGATGTAACTTTAACAATCGGTGGCATATGGTTTGTTATAGTATATATCACAGGATATATTAACAAGAAAAGAAGTTGAAATAATTTAATCGTTAATATACTTAACTCTTAACGCAACAACTAAAGCACTCTCTACTTTTTAATGAAAGTGGAGGGTGCTTTACTGATTATATTAAGCGTTAAATATTTTTTTAATGCTCGGTTTTGGTTCTAAAGAAAAAATCTGCCATTCAAAACGAACAGCAGATACGAATTATTTTTTGTGTTTATATTATAGATAAATACAACATAGATATAAAATAAGACGAATTATATTCTTGTGTCAAGTATATCAACATATTGCTTCTTAAACTCGGGGAATGTATCATTTTCTAAAGATAATCTGATGTCGGCCATCAATTTATTATAGAAATAAAGATTGTGTGTTACGGCAAGTCTGAATGCAAGCATTTCCCCTGCTTTAAACAAATGTCTTATATAGGCCTTTGAGTGATTCCGACAGGTCGGACAGTTACAGCCCGGCTCAATCGGGGTATCATCTCTTTTATATTTTTCATTATTGAGATTTATAATACCGGCATGAGTAAAAAGATGACCGTGCCTTGCATTGCGGCTCGGCATTACGCAGTCAAAAAGGTCAACACCTCTGCTTACACCTTCGATTATATTGCCGGGCGTGCCTACACCCATAAGATACCGCGGTTTTTGCGCAGGCATATACGGCTCCACAGCCGAAATGATACGATACATATCTTCCTTGGGTTCGCCGACGGCAAGCCCGCCTATGGCATATCCGTCAAGATCCAAATCGGCAATCTCTTTCATATTTTCTATGCGCAAATCATCAAAAGTGCACCCTTGATTGATTCCGAATAAGAGTTGGTTTTTATTTATGGTGTCAGGCAGAGAATTTAGTCTTTCCATTTCAGCCTTACATCTTTTAAGCCATCTTACAGTTCGTGCGCATGACTGTTTGGAGTATGAATATTCGGCAGGATTTTCAACACACTCGTCAAAAGCCATGGCAATGGTAGAGCCTAAATGAGATTGTATTTGCATGCTTTCTTCCGGTCCCATAAAAATACGACGACCGTCTACATGAGAATTAAAGCTGACGCCCTCTTCTTTTATTTTGCGGAGTTTAGCAAGCGAAAAGACCTGAAATCCGCCGCTGTCTGTAAGAATAGGACCACTCCACCCTGTGAATTTGTGAAGACCGCCGAGGTCGTGAATTAAATCATCCCCCGGTCTTACGTGAAGGTGGTATGTGTTGCACAGCATAACCTGTGTTTCGATATTTTCAAGATCAACGGCAGAAAGACCGCCTTTTATTGCGCCCGCCGTTGCTACGTTCATAAATGCCGGGGTGTGTATGGTTCCGTGTACGGTTTCAAAATCGCAAAGCCTTGCATTGCCGACCTTTTTAATAACTTTTAGCATAAAATCTCCTTAAATCAAACAATGAGCATACAGTCGCCAAAACTGAAAAATCTGTATTTCTCTTTTACTGCTTCTTCGTATGCCTTCAAAACGTCTTCTCTGTTATAAAAAGCCGATACAAGCATTATAAGCGTGCTTTCCGGTAGATGAAAATTTGTAATAAGCGCATCAATGCATTTGAATTTATAACCCGGATATATGAAAATGCTTGTCCAATCATCCTTTTCACATATTTCACCGCAGTATGTTGCCACGCTTTCGAGAGTACGGCAGCAGGTAGTTCCGACCGCTACCACTCTTCCGCCGTTATTGTGTGTTTCGTTTATGAGATCTGCCGTCTCTTTTGGAAGATGATAGTGCTCCGAATGCATTTTATGCTCTTCGATATTTTCGGTTTTAACCGGTCTGAAAGTGCCTATGCCTACGTGTAAGGTTACATAGCCGATTTTTACGCCTTTATCCTTTATCTTTTGTAAAACCTCCGGCGTAAAATGAAGACCCGCCGTAGGAGCTGCGGCAGATCCGAGCTCCTTAGCATATACCGTTTGATAACGGTCTGCGTTCTCGAGCTTGTGCGTGATGTAATGCGGAAGCGGCATTTCACCGATTTTGTCAAGTACCTCAAAGAAATTACCGAATTTGTCGGTATCGTACGTAAATTTAGCGATTCTGTCTCCGTTGTCAAGCACAGCGGTTATTTCGGCATATAATATACCGTCGTTAAATGTAAATTTGGAGCCGGTCTTTGCTTTCTTTCCGGGGCCGGTAATTACTTCCCATACGTCTTTTTCTTTTTGCATTAAAAGCAGAAATTCAACCTTTGCGCCGGTTTCATCTTTAATACCGTAAAGTCGTGCCGGCAAAACCTTGGTGTCATTTAAAATAAGGCAGTCGCCGGGATTTAAATAGTCTACAACATCATAAAAATGCTTGTGCTCAATTTCCCCTGTTTGCCTGTTGACAACCATCATTCTTGACGCATCACGAGGCTCAATAGGAGTCTGCGCAATAAGTTCGTTTGGTAAATCATAATAAAAATCATGCTTTTTCATGGCTTATCTCCGATATGTATATAAATTTTTCAAAAATATTTGACTATATATAATAAAAATGATATTATAAGTAAAACTGCGATAGAGGTGCAGAAATCATCAGTAGCATTTTGACAGACGCCGGACGTTGATAACCGATATGTGAAAGGGATTTTTGCCGAAAAAAGCAATTGCTCCGGGCAATGCTTTTTGGGCACATTGTTAACAGCAATGCGACTGTCATCATTTTGTTGTGATGGAGAGCTATCGACATTATCTTTCCTGATAATGCAAGCCTTATTTTGACAAATGATGACCGGTTTTTTAACCGGTCTTTTTTTGCAGACAATAGAATAACATTTTTTGGAGGTAAATACAAGTGGGAAAAAATTATAATGTTGGTATTATCGGTGCGACCGGCATGGTAGGACAAAGATTTATCACATTGCTGAGCGAACATCCTTGGTTCAACATAAAGGTACTTGCCGCAAGCTCAAGATCAGCCGGCAAACCGTATAAAGAGGCTGTAGGAGCCAAATGGTGCATGGATGAGGATATTCCCGACGCCGTTAAAGATATGGTAGTAATGAATGCTACGGAAGATGTTGAAAAAATCGCTTCTATGGTTGATTTTGTTTTCTGTGCCGTAGATATGAAAAAAGATGAGATAAAAGCATTGGAAGAGAGATATGCAAAGGCCGAGTGCCCCGTTGTCTCAAACAACAGTGCTCACAGACACACCCCCGATGTTCCTATGGTTCTTCCCGAGCTTAATCCCGAACACATAGAAATTATACCGTCGCAGAGAAAGCGTCTCGGTACAAAGCGCGGTTTTATTGCCGTTAAGCCTAACTGCTCGCTTCAGGGTTATGTTCCCGCCTTGTTCCCGCTCTCGAAATTCGGTGTAAAAGATGTTTTGGTTTGCACTTATCAAGCTATTTCCGGAGCAGGAAAAACGTTTGATACGTGGCCCGAGATGGTTGATAACGTAATACCTTTTATCGGCGGCGAGGAAGAAAAATCCGAAAAAGAACCGCTTAAAATTTGGGGTCACATTGAGGGCGACAAAATTGTTGACGCCACCTCCCCCAATTTTACTGCTCAGTGTCTTCGTGTTCCCGTTTCAAACGGTCATATGGGCGCGGTTTTCGTAAGATTTGAAGATAAGCCCACCAAGGAGCAAATGCTTGAAATTTGGAAGAATTTCAAAGGCAGACCTCAGGAGCTCGAGCTCCCCAGTGCTCCCAAACAGTTCCTTAACTATTTTACCGAGGATAATCTTCCTCAAACGAAACTGCAGAGAGGGCTTGAACACGGTATGGCTATATCAATTGGCAGACTTCGTGAAGATACCCAGTACGACTATAAATTTGTATGCCTTTCTCATAACACGCTGAGAGGCGCTGCAGGCGGAGCTGTTCTCCTTGCGGAACTTCTTTGTGCCGAAGGCTACATGGACTGATTTTATTCGGAGGGATAACAATGAAAAAGCCCATTTTTACAGGTGCAGGTGTTGCGATAATTACCCCGTTTACTTCTGACGGTAAGGTGAACTATCCGGCACTTAAAGAAATTCTTGAATACCAAATAGCTAATTCAACCGATTGTATCGTTATATGCGGTACCACAGGTGAAAGTGCCACACTTTCTCATGAGGAGCACACAGAAGTAATCAAGTACACAGTTGATGTTGTTGCCGGAAGAATTCCCGTAGTAGCAGGAACTGGAAGCAATGACACGGCATATGCTTTGAATTTGTCAAATGAGGCCGAAAAAGCCGGCGTTGACGGTCTGCTTATGGTAACTCCTTACTATAACAAGGCTTCTCAGGAAGGTCTTATTAAACACTTTACTTATGTAGCCGATCGTGTCTCCACACCGATTATTTTGTACAATGTACCGAGTAGAACCGGTTGTGAAATTAAACCGGAAACTTATGCCGAACTTTCAAAGCATAAAAACATTTATGCCGCTAAAGAGGCTACGGGAAATTTGTCTTCAATAGCAAAAACCATTTCCCTTTGCAGCGATGATTTTGCCGTTTATTCAGGTAATGATGATCAAATAACTCCGATTATGTCTCTCGGCGGCAAGGGCGTTATCTCGGTTCTTTCAAATGTTATGCCGCAGGAGGCTCATGATATTGCCGCTACCGCACTTGACGGTGACTTTAAAAAGAGTGCCGAGCTTCAGCTTAAGTATCTTGAGCTTTGCAACGCTCTGTTTATGGATGTTAATCCCATCCCCGTCAAGGTTGCAATGCGTATGATGGGCTTTGACGTCGGTCCTCTCAGACTGCCGTTATGCGATATGTCCGAGGAAAAGACCGAACACTTGAGAAAAGTTTTGGCAAAGTACGGACTTATTAAGTAATTATTAAGATTTACGGATGTGAAAAAATGATAAGAATAATCTTAAGCGGTTGCTTCGGCAAAATGGGCCATGTTATACGAGACTGTGTTTCCTCGAGAAACGACTGTGAAATAGTTGCCGGCGTAGATATAGGTGACGGAAAAGCGGAATTTCCGGTGTTTAAATCTTTTGACTCAACCAGCGGTGTTGATGCCGATGTGATAATTGATTTCTCTCACCCGTCTGTTTTGAGCGGACTTTTGGAATATGCTTCTGCAAAAAAGTGCCCTGCGGTTGTAGCTACCACAGGCCTCAGCGAAGATCAAATTGCCGATATAAATGAGTGCTCAAAAACAGTCCCTATGTTTTTCTCGGCGAATATGTCTATCGGCGTAAATTTAATATCGGAGCTTGCCGCCAAGGCTGCACGTGTACTTGAAGGCTCTTTTGATATTGAAATTGTCGAAGCGCACCATAATCAAAAGATTGACGCGCCCTCAGGAACAGCTCTTATGCTTGCAGACAGCATATCCGATGCATTGTCGGTTAAACCGAAATATGAGTTTGACAGACACTCGAAAAGAGCAAAGCGCAGCAAAAACGAAATCGGCATTCATTCGATTCGCGGCGGAACAATAGTCGGTGAGCATGAAATAATTTTTGCGGGTCATGATGAGATAATTACAATTTCTCATTCAGCGCGTTCCAAGGAGCTTTTTGCAACAGGTGCAATAAATGCCGCTCTCTTCTTAGAGGGAAAACCTGCAGGACTATACAATATGCGTCAGCTTGTTGATGCTAAATAAGGAGGTCGTTTGTATGAAAACCATTCAAAATATATCAGTAGTCGAAGATGTGACGCTTGTTTCACTCAACGATTCACCTGCCGATATGAATACCATATCAAAAATTTTCGATATGATTTCGACAAATAATATTGATGTTGATATGATTTCTCAAACACCGCCGCACAGCAACAAGCCGCATTTGTCATTTACCGTCAGCGGTGACGATTTGGGAAAAATTTTGGAGCTTTCCGCTAAAATAAGAGATTTGTATCCCGATGTTAAACTTTCGGTAAGCAACGGGAACTGCAAAATATCTGTCTTCGGAGAAGCTATGAAAGGTCAACCCGGTGTAGCCGCCAAGGTGTTTGCGGCTGCCGCAAAAGCTAATACAGACATAATAATGATAACTACTTCGGAAGTAGATATATCAATGCTTGTTCCTCAGAGTGACCTTACAGCAACGTTGGAGTCAATTAAAGGCGCTTTTAACAATTAAATTGTTACAGACATAAAAAAACGCTTGATTTTCATCAAGCGTTTTTTATTATCATTTATTTTATTTGTCAATCCATTCTCTGACTTCATCATTAAGCCAAGTAGCCCATTCATCAATCCCCTCGCCTGTTTTGGCGCAGATGAGAAAGATTTTTGCGTTTGGGTTTCTGTGCTTGATATATTCCTTGCATTTTTCAACATCGAAATCAAAATAAGGTAAAACATCGATTTTGTTGATAAGCACAACATCGCTTACCTTAAACATAAGAGGATATTTAAGCGGTTTATCGTCACCCTCGGGAACAGATAATATCATTACATTTTTAACGGCACCTGTGTCAAATTCTGCGGGACAAACAAGATTTCCGACATTTTCGAGAATTGCAAGTTCAACCCCATCTGTGCCGAGAGCCTCAACACCTTGCTTAGTCATGGCTGCATCAAGGTGGCACATCCCTCCTGTGTGCAGCTGAATTGATTTTACACCTGTTTCGGCAATTTTTATTGCATCAACATCGCTGTCAATATCAGCTTCCATAACACCGATTTTCAGCTTATCTTTAAGCGCATTTATTGTAGCTTTCAGTGTGGTGGTTTTACCTGAACCGGGAGAGGACATAAGGTTTAATAAAAATACACCTTTGGATTTAAGCTCGCCTCTCAGCTTTTCGGCTTGTTCGTCATTATTTTTAAAAACACTTTGTTTTATTTCAATTACTCTTACTTTATCCATAATAATCTCCCGATAAAATTTATATGAATATATTTTACGCTTTTATTCATACAATTGTCAATAATCATAAGAAAATAAGTCAAAACAAAAAAATCTGTTTATTTATGAAATTTTAGACAATTTTCAATTGACAAACTTCTATTAAAGAATTATTATATTATTAGTATTGATAAACTTTTATCATTCAAATTTTACTTTACCGGAGGTAAATTATGGCTTGTTTCGTAGTACCGGCTGCAGAAGCTGTTATTGCAACCGTAGCTGTGCAAATCGCAAAAAAGCATGAAATTTCACAGGAGAAGCTTGAATGTAAGCTGCCTGAGGGTGCTGTCCAGGCTCCTGAGTATAAAATTTCGGTTTCAAGAAAGCTTTCTTGGCTTCGCAATTTACTTTGGGGCGGTGTTTTACTTCTTGCCTTTGAACACCTTTGGCATGGAGAGTTAACTCCTTATTTCCCCTTCCTTACAGGCGCATCAAACGCCGAGGATACAGCTACAATGCTTCATGAAATGGCAACCGTCGGTGTTGCAATGTCTCTTTTGGTTACTGCCGTTTGGGGAATTATGCTTTTGGTCGTTAAGATTAAAGAAACAAAAATTTCCAAAGAAAAGGAATTAATGGAATAATGACATTACTTATCAGCGTATTTGCCGCAATTATTTCAACTGCTGTTTGGTACTTTTGTGCTGAACGAAAAAAATATCTGCTTAACGTTCCGTGCTATATCTTTTGGGGTGCTTCCGTTATGTGGTTCGTTGATGCGGTTTTTGAATACTCCGAGTTGAAGGCAGCATATTTTACTCCTGCTCCGGAGGATATGCTGAACGATGCGTTTTTAGGTTTTTCGATTATTGCATTGGGTCTCATTGTTTGGATAATTATATTGCTGATAAAGGACCCGAATAGTGTTATCAGAGATGCCTTGTTCTGCAAAAAAAATAAATAGTAAAATAATAATTTTTCAGCGAAGTGATTTTTCACTTCGCTGTTTTTTATGAATATAATATTTTTTGCGGTAAAACATAACATCGGTGATAAATATTAGTACGATAAAGAAATTCCTGATCGGCATTCCGATAGGTATCATAAACGTTACCCTCGGCGCAGGCGGTGGAATCATATCGGTTCCGATTCTTAAAGCTGCCGGTATGTCGCAAAAACAGGCTCAGGCAAATACGATTGCTATTATTCTGCCTCTCTCCGTAATATCATTTTATATGTATATTAAAAAGGGATTTACAAGCTTTAACAGTATAATTACAATTCTTCCCGCTTCGGCTTTGGGAGCGATTATAGGTACGGTTGTTTTCTCTAAGCTTTCAAACAGATTCTTATCGGTCGCATTTTCTTTTTTTATGATCTATGCCGGAATAAGGTTGTTATTTAAATGAACGATTTTGTGAATTTGCTTGCCGTTTTCGTATCTTCGGTAATAACTTCGATGGGTCTCGGCGGCGGTAGTTTTTACATTTTATATCTAACATTTTTTACTGACACTGAGCAATTTACTGCTCAAGGCTATAATTTATTGCTTTTTCTTCCATGCGCTGTTATATCTGTGATAGTTTATGCCGGAAAGAAAATTATCAGCTTTAAATATATTTGGCCGATTGTTTTAGGCGGAATTGCTGGGGTTATTGTCGGCTACACAGCATTATCTCATATTAGCAGCGCGATTGTTAGAAAGATGTTTGCAGCTTTTTTATTGCTGTCCGGCATCTTTTCCCTCATAAAGTCTGTAAAAAAAGAATAAATCATTGTTAAGTGTCCGTTTTTATGTTAAGATAAAGGCAAAACATTTCCCGAAAAAAGATTAGGAGATTGCCAAAATGGAATATAAGATGCTATTCACCCCTATGAATATCGGTACGGTTCAAATTAAAAACCGTGTTGTTATGCCCCCTATGATGCTTGGTTTCGGTCAGTTTAACGGTTGTCCGACAAAGGAAATGATGGATTATTATGAGGAACGTGCTATCGGAGGAGCCGGGCTTATTATTACCGAGATTACGAGAGTTGATGATTTCAGTGGAGCATCGGCTTTCGCCCAACTTGCAATAAGCCACGACTATCACATTAAACCTCTTGCGGAAATGATAAGCAGAGTTCACTCACATGGTTGCAAAATGTTCATTCAGCTTCACCACCCCGGCAGACAAAATCTGGGCTTACTTATGGGTACCGTACCGGTATCGATAGGTGCCGAAAGAATAATGGGTAAGCTCTATGATAAAATGTTTTATAAGGTTGCTCCTGCCGGCAAAATGCTCATGCAGAAAGACCTTGTGCTTCGTACATTTTCTCCGTCAAAATGTGACAGAGCATACTCTGCTGAGAGTTTAAACAGGGAAATGTCCGTTAAGGAAATCAAAAAGATAATTTCAGAGTTTATAAACGGTGCGGTTCGTGCGCAGAAGGCCGGTGCGGACGGTGTAGAATTACATGCGGCACACGGCTATTTGATTCAGCAGTTTTTGAGTCCTTACACGAATACGCGGAATGACGAGTACGGCGGAAGCTTTGAAAAAAGAATGAAATTCTTAATTGATATTATCAATGGAATTAAAGCTGCATGCGGCAATGATTTCCCGATTGTTGTTCGTTTATCTGTTGATGAATGTTATTCTATGATCGGTAAACCCGAAATCGGCTATAAGCTTGAAGACGGAGTTAGGATGGCGAAAGTTCTTGAAAAAGAAGGGATTGATGCCATTGATGTCTCCTGTGCCGGTTATGATACATATAATTATTGGTTGGAGCCTACCTCTTTTGAGCCCGGCTGGAGAAAATATATGGCCGCAGCAGTAAAAAAGGAAGTAAAAATCCCGGTATTGGCTGCTAACCTAATTCGCTCTCCTAAGCAAGCGGAAGAACAGCTCGAGGAAGGTATTCAAGATTTTGTCAGCCTCGGCAGAACTCACATAGCCGATCCGCACTGGGTAAACAAGGTTAAGGCGGGCAAAGAGGATGAAATCAAAAGATGCATCTGTTGCCTGTATTGTATGGAAAGTATGCAGAAAAACGCATATAAAGGAACACATGCTCATTGTTCTGTGAATCCTAAATTGGGCAAAGAATCGGAGCATCCAATTGCCAACGGCAACGGCAGAACTGTTGTAATTGTCGGAGCCGGTCCTGCCGGTCTAATGAGCGCGGAAGTTTTAGCTAAGCGAGGATTTAAACCGATAGTTCTTGAAAAGAACGCTTTCCCCGGTGGGCAACTACAACTCGCTAATAAGCCGCCTCTTAAGGAAAAAATCAATTGGTGCATTGAGGACTTGGTTACAAACGCAACACATTACGGTGCCGAAATTAAATATAATGTAATTGCCGACGAAAGTATTATAAAGTCATACAATCCATATGCTGTTATAATAGCTACAGGCGGTAAAGCAATTAAGCCTAAATCAATTAAGGGCTCCGATAAAGATAACGTTTTCACGACAACCGATATTCTTGATGGTTCGGTAGTGCTAAAAAATAAGAAGGTTGCGGTCATAGGCTCCGGCATGACAGGCCTTGAAACATCTGAAATGTTGGCTGAAAACGGCAATGATATTACCGTGGTTGAAATGGCTGATTCGATAGCTCCCGGCACTTGGATGCAGCACATTGATGATTGTATGCCGAGACTTAAAGCACACGGCGTTAAGTTTATTGTAGGTCATAAGCTTACGGAAATTACCGACAGAGGAATAGAGCTTAATAAGGTGGATACGGAGAACATACTTTTGGTCGATGCGGACTATGTTGTTCTGTCTCTCGGCGTAAGACCTGAAAATAAGCTTTACGATGATATAAACGGCAAACTTAAAAATGTTTATCTCATTGGCGATGCGGAAAAAACAGGCCGAATTGCAGATGCAACCTCTCAGGCGTATGAGCTTTGCAAAAATATTTAACCAAAAACATATCGTTATAAAATTAACAAAAAAGGGAGGCCGTAAAGTCTCTCTTTTTTTCTTTTTGACCAAATTTATTTTTGATGTATTTTTTATGTTGATAAACAAAACTATATATTGTATAATTAATATTAAATTGGAGCAATTTGGATTTTATATTGTGTTTGATATTATTTTGTTACTTTTTTGGAGGTAATATATATGAAAGTACAGTTTACTGAAACCGTTTTAAGAGACGCAAATCAGTCTCTTATTGCAACGAGATTGCCTTACTCCGAATTTGACGGCATTCTTGAAACAATGGACAAAGCGGGTTATTATTCACTTGAATGCTGGGGCGGTGCAACATTTGACTCCTGCCTTCGCTACCTCGACGAAGATCCGTGGGAAAGACTCCGTAAAATCAGAGCAAAATGCCCCAATACAAAACTTCAAATGCTTTTAAGAGGTCAAAATTTGCTCGGATACCATCATTACCCTGATGATGTAGTAAGAATGTTCGTCAAAAAATCAATTGAAAACGGCATTGATATCATAAGAATATTCGATGCTCTTAACGACGTTAGAAATATTGAAGTTGCAGTTGACGAGACTTTAAAGAATGGTGCCATTGCATCCGGCGCAATTTGCTATACTCAAAGCCCAATACACAATCTTGAATCATACATCAAGCTTGCCAAGCAGATGGAAGAGCTCGGTTGCCAGACTATATGCATTAAGGATATGGCAGGCATTTTAGGTCCGAAAGAAGCTTATGATATGGTAAAGGCTCTTAAGGAAAATGTAAAAACTCCCATTATTCTTCATACACACTGTACCACAGGACTCGGTATGCTTACTCTTCAGAAAGCCGTTGAAGCAGGATGTGATGTAATAGATACTGCTATATCCTCATTCTCCGGCGGCACTTCACAGGCTCCTACGGAAACTATGGCTTATGCTTTAAAACAGGAAGGTTATGATATTGACCTTGACCTTTCTGTCCTTAAAGATATCAACGACTTCTTTAAGCCTATAAAAGATGAATACTTAAAAAAAGGCTCTTTAAATCCTCTTGTGCTTTCAACCGACACAAATGCACTCAATTATCAGATTCCCGGTGGAATGCTCTCTAACCTTGTTGCACAGCTTACCGCACAGAACAAAATGGATAAGTTTAATGATGTTCTCCTTGAAACCCCCAAGGTTAGAAAGGATCTCGGTTATCCCCCGCTTGTAACACCTATGAGTCAGATGGTCGGCGTTCAGGCAACTGTTAACGTTCTTGTCGGAGAGAGATATAAGAATATTTCCAAAGAAGTAAAAGCTTATATTAAGGGTGAATACGGTCGCGCTCCCGGCGAAATCGATAAGGACCTTATGAAAAAGGTTCTCGGCGACGAAGAGCCTATTAAGGGCAGATTTGCCGACTCTCTCGAACCCGGTTTTGAAAAGGCTAAAAAAGAAATCGGAGAAAAGGCAAAGAGTGACGAAGATGTTCTTTCTTATATTGCATTCCCGACTCAAGCTGAAGCATTTTTTGATAAACGCGAAGAAAAAGAAAAAAATACTTTTAAATATTCAATAAAAAGAATTGACTAAGGGGTGTTAAGATGTATTTATTAGACAGTGTTATGTCCATAGGTGAAGCTCTTAATGTTTCAATAACCGGCATTGTAGTTGTGTTCATTGTCCTTGTTGTTTTGGCAGTTCTTGTTCAGCTTCTTTCTAAGCTCATCAGATTGTTTGTAAAGGAGCCGAATGCAAAGAACGCAAAAAAATCCGATGCCGTTAAAGAGGTTGTAAAACCCCAAGACGGTGTTGCTCTTCCGGAAAATCAAACATTGGGAACGTTGAATCTTTATAAAACCGATGAAAAGACTGCGGCTGTAATTATGGCAATAGTCAGCAAAGAAAGCGGAGTTCCTTTGAACAGATTAAAATTCAATTCAATTAAGCTTATAGAAAACAAGTAAGGGGTTAACAATATGAAATATGTAGTTACTTTAAACGGAAAAGACTATGAAGTCGAAGTTGACGAGTTAAGTGAGGCAATAGTAACAAGCGTTGCGCCTACCGCAGCTTCTGCTCCGGCAGCACCTGTGGCTACACAGCCCTCGGCACCTGCTACTCCCGCACCTGCTCCTGTTTCAGGAAGCGGAACCGCTGTTAAAGCTCCCATGCCCGGAACAATACTTAAAGTAAATGTTACCGCAGGTCAGAGCGTTAAGGCCGGCGACATTATGTTTATTCTTGAAGCAATGAAGATGGAAAACGAAATTGTAGCTCCCTCGGATGGTACAGTTTCACAGGTTGTAGCCGCAAAAGGCAGCTCGGTTGCAACTGATGACGTCCTTGCTTATTTGAACTGAGGAGGTCAATAAATGTCTGTTGTAAATGCTTTGGTGGAGATATTTCAAAGCTCCGGTTTTGTATCGTTGTCATGGCAAAACTGGGTTATGATTTTAGTCTCCTTTGTTCTTTTATATTTGGCTATTGTCAAAAAATTTGAACCGCTTCTCTTAGTTCCGATTGCTTTCGGTATGTTACTTGTTAACATATATCCTGATATTATGTATGATCCGCTTATGATGTCGTCATACAGCGGCCAAGTTGTTGAAGGTGCCCATTGGTATGATACTGGCGTTTTGCGACTGATTTACGCAGGTGTTAAATCGAGTATATTCCCCTGCCTTATCTTTATGGGTGTAGGCGCTATGACCGACTTCGGACCGCTTCTTGCGAATCCTTCAAGTCTTCTTCTCGGCGCTGCTGCTCAGCTTGGTATTTATGTTGCTTTTCTTATTTCAATCGCAACCAACCTTATCCCCGGTTTTGAGGGCTTTACGCCTCAGGAGGCAGCTTCAATAGCTATCATCGGTGGTGCAGACGGACCGACAGCTATTTATTTAACGAGTAAGCTCGCTCCGCAGCTATTAGGACCCATTGCAGTAGCGGCATACTCTTATATGGCTCTTATACCGCTGATTCAGCCCCCGATTATGAAGCTTTTAACTACCAAAAAAGAGCGCGAAATCAAGATGGATCAGCTTAGAACCGTAAGCAAAACAGAAAAAATCATTTTCCCGATTGTTGTTACTGTTCTTTGTGTACTTGTTCTTCCGTCGGTCGCTCCGCTTATCGGTATGTTTATGCTCGGCAATCTTTTCAAAGAATGTGGCGTAACCGAACGCCTCAGTGATACTGCTCAGAATTCTCTTTGCAATATCGTAACAATAATGCTCGGTACCACCGTAGGCGCCACAGCAGAAGGCAAAACATTCCTCGCTACCAAAACTATACTTGTAATAGTAATCGGTCTTGTCGCATTTGCTTTCTCAACCGCAGGCGGCGTATTGTTCGGCAAACTTATGAACCTCGTAACTCATGGTAAAGTTAATCCACTTATAGGTTCCGCAGGTGTTTCGGCTGTTCCTATGGCGGCTCGTGTATCTCAGGTTGAGGGAAGAAAATACAATCCCTCTAACTTCCTTTTAATGCACGCTATGGGTCCGAATGTTGCAGGAGTTATCGGTTCTGCTGTTGCAGCCGGATATTTACTTCTTACTTTTGGTAAATAATTATTAAGTTATAGAAAAGGTCACGGTAACAAATTTTGTTACCGTGACCTTTTTATATATTCTGATATAACAATTGAAAACTTATTTATCTTTTCTTGACTGCAACATTTAATATAATATATGCTAACACCAGCACAACCACCGAACAACACAGAACAGCATACATCGCTTCTATACTGACGCATTTATCGAAAAAGTACAAGTTACAGTCAATACTGTCTTTAAATACGGTGACAAATTCCTTCGGCATACCCATTTCGGACAGTTCACTGAAAACACCGTTTAAAGCGTGATTGCGTAAAAGTCCCGTGCCGTATGTACCCGGCAAAAAAGAAATAACTTTTTGCAGTCCGGCAGAAAAGCTTGAGACGGGCATATATGCGCCACAGATAAATCCATATCCTGCGCTGACTATGGTCCCTACTGCGGAAATCTGACCTTGTGAGTTTAAAAAGAAGTTGATTATAGAGCTAAGCGCTGTTCCGAACATTACAAGTAATATCACATCGAGTAAGAATAAAACCGTCTCTTTAAATGAAAGATACCAGCCAATATTTGACAAATAAATAAAACAAATAACTGAAGCCGCAATACATATTGTAAGTGTAGAAATAAGCGTCGAGATATAATAACTTACGGCAAGCGTTGATTTTTTTACAGGAGTTACGGTTAAATCTGCACGCGCACCGCTGACCTTATCCTGAACCATGAGCATATTTGAACAAAACGAAACAGTTACGCAGCATACGGCAAGAAGTGATGACACAAGCTGGCCTGCAACGACCGCATTTATGAGTTTTTCCGACAACTCAAAGCCTGTAGGTATTGCGGATAAAAAGCTTTGCTTGTAAACATTTCCGAGAAAAGTTGTATATAAAATGAGCAATATAATCGGAGTTATAAGCGAAGTAAAAAACATTGCCTTATCTTTGAAAAACAGTTTGCTGTTTCTTCTGATAAGATTGCCGAGACCCATCATTTTACGTCACCTCCGCTCAGTTTTTTACCTGTAACCGCCATAAAAACATCATCCATTTTTCCTTTAACTACCTCATAGTCTTTAAAGATATCAGGATTTTTAATTATCAGTTCGGTTGCTTTTTCGGAATTCGGAACAGCAATGCGAACGGCGCCGTTCAATTTTTCCGACGGCAGATTAAGACTCTCGGCAAGAGCGGCTGATTCCCCATACAGAGTAATAAAGTCACCTGTATATTTATTTTTCAGTTCTAACGGAGTCCCCTCTGCCGAAATTTTCCCGGCATCAAGTATCACTACATAATCGGAGTCCGCCGACTCTTCCATGTAATGTGTTGTGAGAAAGACGGTAAGCCCATGAGTTTTGCGAAGCATTGTTATAACCGACCATAAAAGCTGTCTTGTTTGAGGGTCAAGTCCTGTTGTCGGCTCATCAAGGATCAGTATTTTTGGATTGTGAAGCAAAGCTCTTGCTATATCAATACGTCGTCTTTGCCCTCCGGACAGTTTTCCGACAGTTCTGTTAAGAATATCTTCAAAACCGAGAAGTTCCGATAACTCATCAAGACGTTTATTAAATTCTTTGCCCGTTATGCCATACAGAGCGGCACGACTGCGCAGATTATCTTTTACCGACAACGCTTTATCAAGTACGGAGTTTTGAAAAACTACACCGATATCCGATGAAACACTGTTGAAATTTTTCTCAGTATCTTTGCCGCAGATTACTATTTTTCCGCTGTCCTTTTTTATCTGCCCACACATAATTGAAATGGTTGTGGACTTTCCTGCGCCATTTACGCCGAGAAATGCAAACAATTCACCGTGATAAACACTAAAGGATAAATCATTAACAGCCTTTATGTCTCCATACGACTTGCTCAAATGAGATATTTCAATGATTTTATCCATATAATTCTCCCCAATAAATTCTTTATAAACATATTAACAAAAGAGCAAATATTTGTCAATAAAATACAAAACCACTCGTCATAAACGAGTGGTTTTAGCTATAAATGTGAATATTACTGAATATGCCTAACATCATTGCGATAACACTTAAAACAATCAGAATTATCAAAATTACCATAAGAAAACGCAGATATTTTTTTACGTTTTTATCGTCCGGAGATGTTGCATTTTCTCTTTTGGTTTTTTTATAAAGAATTTTTAATAAAACAGCGCTGAATAAAACACAACATATTATGGTAAAGTTCAATATCAACATCAATGTTTTTTGAGTTTGCATATTATATAAATTTTATCTCCTTCTCTTTTATTATAATACACACACTATGCGCCGCAATTCCTTCCTTTGCTCCTGTAAAGCCAAGCCCCTCTTCTGTTGTCGCTTTTACGCTGACATCAGACAACGGTATTTTACATGCTTTTGCAATGTTTGTGCGCATCGCTGCAATATACGGCGCAAGCTTCGGGCTTTGAGCCAAAACCGTGGCATCTATATTTCCGACAGAATAACCGTTCTTCTTAAGCAAATCACACACTTTAGATAAAAGAACCATACTGTCGGCATTTTTATAGGCTTCATCTGTATCTGGAAAATGTTTTCCGATATCACCGAGCGCAGCTGCCCCGAGTAAAGCGTCACAGACAGCGTGGGCAAGTACATCTGCGTCTGAATGGCCTAAAAGACCAATCCCACCATTTTCAATATGAACTCCGCCTAATATTAGTTCTCTACCCTTTTGAAGCTTATGAACATCATATCCATGCCCGATTCTATAATTCATCTTTTTCTCCTTTGTTGATAATTGCTTCGGCAATGATTAAATCCTCAGGAGTCGTAATTTTGATGTTTGTATTATCTCCATCAACAATTTTGACAAGTTTACCGTATGCTTCGATTAAGCCGCAATCATCCGTAAAAAGTTCACTGTTCGGAACGCCCTGCATAGCGTTTAAGTACATTTTTTTATTAAATACCTGCGGCGTTTGAATTGCCCTTAGCGAATCCCTCGCCGGCGTTGAAGTTACTATTCCTTCATCACTAACGGTTTTTATTGTATCTTTAACCGGGATACCGGGCGCAGCGGCATTAAAATCAAAAGCCGCAAAAATCGTTTTTTCAATCGTTTCTCTGTCCACAAGAGGCCTTGCACCGTCGTGTATGGCAATATAATCGGACTCTGTCATACAACACCTAACAGCATTAAAAACGCTTTCCTGGCGCGTACAGCCGCCTTTAACGATATTACTTACCTTATTAACCGAATAATCTTTTACCATAGCAAAAATTTGAGGAATGTCCTCTTCGCGTGCCGATATAATTATTTCCTTAATAAGATCCGAATTTTCAAATGCCTTCAAAGTCCTGATAAGCACAGGGACGCCGTCAATTAGCAAAAACTGCTTATTGACGCCGCCCATTCTTGTTGAATTTCCGGCAGCTACAATAATCGCGGAAACATACGGATAAGAAGCTGCCTCATTATTATATTTTTTTGTTCTTAGCATACTCATAACCCCTTTGTAATACTTAGGGCAAACAAATAGATTTTATGAGTATATTTTACACCAAAGCCTCTATAGTTGCAAGCTTAACTGCAAGGCAAAGAATATCGGCTGCTTTTTGAAGCTCATCGGTTGAAGGATAAGAAGGTGCAATTCTGATATTTCTGTCATCGGGATCTATTCCGTACGGGAAGGTTGCACCTACGGTAGTAAGAACGACACCGAGTTCTTTACAAATTTCACCCACGCGTTTTGCGCTGCAATGGTTAACGTCAAGACTTATAAAATATCCGCCTTTAGGAGATGACCAGGATGCAAGATCATTGTCTTTAAGCTCTTTTTCAAGCGTTTCAAGCACTATATTGAATTTAGGTGCAAGAAGTTTAGCGTGTTTCTTCATATGTGCCTTAATACCATCGGCATTTTTGAAGTATTTAACGTGTCTTAACTGATTCATCTTATCATAGCTTATTGTCTGCGACTTTAATCTGTCTTTAATCATCGCAATGTTCTTCGGTGAAGCAGCTATTGCCGAAATACCTGCTCCGGGGAAGGTTATTTTTGATGTTGAAGTAAATTCAATGAAATTATCCTCTGTTCCGAATTCCTTGCAGGCATCAAAAATATTGAGCAAAGTATCAGCATCATCGCAAAGGTCGTGCACAATATAAGCGTTGTCCCATATTACACGGAAATCTGGCGCAGACGGTTTTAAAGCGGCCAACGCACGAACTGTTTCATCCGAATACGTTATTCCGTCGGGATTGGAATACTTCGGTACGCAGAACATACCTTTTACCGAAGGATCTTTAACAAGCTCGGCAATTTTTGCAACATCAGGTCCTGTTTCTGTCATTCTGACATTTATCATTTTAATGCCGAAATGCTCGCATATACCGAAATGTCTGTCATATCCGGGAACATTACATATGAATTTAACATCGCCCTGACGGCACCATGGCTCGGCACCTGCACCATGCGTATAACACTGTGAAATATAGTCATACATAAGATTCAAACTTGATGTGCCGCCGACAATAATGTTTTCCGGAGCGACACCGAGCTCATCCGCAAAAAGCTTTTTGCATTCCGGAATACCGTCAAGGCCACCGTAATTGCGCACGTCCGTACCGTCTTCTGATATCCAATCAGAAGCTGAAAGCGATGAATTAAGCATATCCATGGAAAGCGCCAACTGCTCGGGCGACGGCTTACCTCTCGCCATATTGAGTTTAAGATTTTGTGACTTAACGTCATCGTATTGCTTCTTAAGCTCACATTTTAAATCCTCAAGTTCTTCCTTTTTCATTTTGCAGTATTGCATTATTCTTGCCTCCAAGATTTAAAAATACTTTTTTAACCTTATAGATTTTATAATATTTTACTCGATTTTGCAATATTTGTTTTAAATTCTTGCAATAATTATAAAAAAAGACAAGCTGCTAAAAATACAGCCTGTCTTTTTGTCTATTTTAAATAAATAATAGTTCAGTCTTTTACAGCGGAACTCAACTCATGCTCTTTTTTACGTATCTCTTCAAGTTCATTTTGTATTTTTTCTTTCTTCTTTCCGGTATAATCATTGAAAAACATCGGTATCATAGTTAAAAGGAAGCCAAGAGCAGGAAGAAGAGTTACCATAATCAGAAGCCATTTTTGAGTGAAAGGTGTTTGCTGAGCCAAAATCTGTTTGCCGTTTATGTCAAGATTACCGTCAATCGGCTTTTGATACTTGCCTATTTCGAGAACCCAACCTGTTACAACTCCGGCTATACCTGCTGTAACCTTTGAAAGGAAGGTCTGGAAAGCAAAACACACACCTTCAGATCGTTTGCCTGTTTTCCATTGCATATAATCAACCGAGTCAGCTATGAAAGCATATGTAATTACATTATAAATTCCGAGAGGGAAGCCCATTAAGAACAGACATACCCAAAGAATATAAATATTAATATGTCCCGGATCATTCATAAAGAGCAAATAGCAAACACAGTGTGCAATGACTCCGAAAATAGACGAGCCGATGTAAATCTGCTTCAAATCAAATTTCTTGCGAAGCATCGGGAATACGACCATGGCCGGCACCATACCGGCACCAATGGCAACAGTTAAAGTCGTGAGGATAGTTCCGCGCGGTATCCAAAATCCGCCCGCTTTATAAGCGGCTACAACATCGTTTGTAGAAGCAAGAACATCAAAGTCCGTGTAACCTTGAATTATTAAATAGTTAGCTATATAGTCGGCAGATATATTGGCAATAACCATTGTAGAACCGAGTATAGCCGCTGCGATTACAAGTAAAAGCAGTTTGTTTTGACCGACAACATGAACAGTCTCTTTAAAAGTAGGTGTCGTTGTTGACGGCTCTATTCGCTCTTTAGTAGTAAAGAACGCAAGACTTGAAAGAAGCGCGCCCATGACACCAAAAAGAATTGCGCCGAAAAGATAACCGCCGCGCAATCCGAGAGAAGACTGACGTAAAATAGGAATAAGAAGTGCCGGAAGAATACCGCCAAATGTAGAACCCAAACGTCCGTTTGAAATAAACTGTGTACGTTCTTTTTCGTTTGGTGTTATAACCGAAGTCAGTCCCCAAAAAGGAACGTCTTGTATCGTAAAGCAAACACCCCAAAGCACATATGTACACGCAGCATATACAGTAGCCGCCGCGCTGCTTTGAAAAGGAGCAATAAACAAAAGGATGGTCGACACACAAACCGGTATCGGAGAGAAAAGCAAATACGGACGCATTTTTCCCCATTTACTTCTCGTCTTATCCACTATCATTCCCATTATCGGATCGTTAAGCGCATCAAAAATACGACCGCCGAGTATAATAGCACTTGCTGTAACAGCGTTTAGTTTAGCAACGTCAACCAAAAAGACAAGATAGAACATTGTCATTATAGTATATATTCCGCTTCTGCCGAAAGCAGAAAGCGGAAAACATATTTTTTCTTTTAAAGTTAAATATTTCTTTTCCATTCCCTTAACTCCTTGTTATTTTTTTCTTACAAATAAAGCCGGTAAAATTTTTGGCTTGCGCTCCCCCGCTTTGACCATTTCGTTTATCAGCATATCTTTGAGTTCAGCCCTTACGGAAGCATATTCTGGAGATTTTATTAGGTTGTTTTTCTCAATCGGATCAACTGATAGATCATATAAATAATCTTCAAAATATACATCTGAGTTGTGGGCAACATATCCGGTAGGAGCAAGAGTCCTTACGGAATACTTGTACTTTTTGGTGCGTATAGCTCTTCCGCACTGACTTTCGCTTATTTGAATAAATACGCAGTCGCGTTCCTTATTTTCACGCATTTCCTTGAGCAGTGATATGCCCGAATAGCTTTTCGGTATCGGTATTCCTGCCATATCAAGCAATGTCGGAGGAAGATCTATAAGACTAACAAGCCTGTCATCAACTACACCGCCTTTGAACATCCCTCCGCTGATAATCAACGGCGTATGCGTTGCGCTGTCGTGGCAACTTCTCTTATACTCAAGATTGCGGGTCTTAAAATGAGAGCCGTGATCGCTTGTATAAATAATAATTGTGTTATCGTAGAGTCCCTTTTCCTTCAGCTTTTTAACGAGCTTACCGACATTATCATCAAGTCTGTTTATTGCAGCTATGTAATCCGGATACATTTTATTATAATCGCCGGGTAAAAACGACAAGTCGGGTGGTATAGGATAGTCTTTAAATTTATCTACAGTATCCTTAGGGCCTTCATAACAATGATGATCATTTTGATGATGTGGTTCAATATGAGATACAAACATAAAAAACGGCTTATCCGATGTCTTTTGCTCAAGATATTGAAGGGCGAAATCGTTTATGCAATCAGCGCGGTAGCCCTTGAAATCAACTTTTCTGTTTTCATTGTCAAAGACATATCCATCATATCCGTGTGATGTAAACTCAAGTACATCGGATGCACGCCACCAGTCTTTATAACCGCCGCGCAGGTTCTCAGGAATTGCGCTTTTTTCGCAGTGGAAGCCTACGTTAGGCAGTCTGTCGGAGGCTAAGTGCCACTTCCCGACATAAGCTGTTTCGTATCCTGCTTCGTTGAAGTATTCCGCTAACGGCTTAATGTTTTGCGGAAGCGGAATTCCATTCCAATAGCATTGGTTTTGCGTCGCATAAAGACCGGTTTGAAGGCAAGCGCGAGCCGGTCCACAAACCGGTTGACACGTATATGAATTTGTAAAATTCACACCGTTTTCGGCAAGCTTCATAAGATTTGGAGTAACGGTTTCATTAACAGTGTCCCATCTCTGTTGATCGCTGAAATAAAAAATAATATTTGGCCTCATTATGTTCCTCCGTTATATTATATAAATGACATTACAGCATTGTATAAAGATAGTGCCGCAACCGAAGATACGGCAATTGTAAACGTGACTTTAATTGCTTTTTCATTGCATTTCCTATTTAAAATCGAACCTATGAACCCTCCGATAACCGCAACAGGGATAATCACAAGCAATACCTTCATATCGAATCCGGAAAATCCCGTTTTTATATATGTGGATATAATGTTTGCGCATTGGGAAAAGAAAATAACAGCCACCGAATACACCGCTGCATCTCTCATCGTAAACGAAAACATAAGAGTTAAAAAAGCAACATTTATCGGTCCGCCGCCAATACCCAGAAATGCCGCCGCGGTACCGAGCAGTAATCCGGACAGCAAAATTGCTATGGGATTTTTAACATTAAATGTTTTGAAATTACCGGACACAAAAATAATAACGCACACTAAAAGAACAGCCAATATTGCAGACTGTATGCCTCTTACGGTATTCGGAGTTGAAGAAACACTTAACGCATAATTAAAAAGATAATTTCCAAGCAGACCGCCGCCGACCGAGCCCAAAGCAACCAACAACACAATAGACGGCTTTATCGGCGTTTTTTTAATGATGTGACGTGTAGTTGATGTTATCGACATCGCAAAAACAGCACAAGACGAAAAGAAAGAAATTTCGGTTAGGGAGTGTGCATTGATAACATCGAGGACCGGCTTGATTATAACTCCGCCGCCGAGTCCTACAAACGACCCTAAAAGTGTCGCCAAAAAAACAACAAAACCATATAAAATTAAAACCATTTTCAAAACCTCTTTTGTATTATAACACAAAAAAACGCAACACACAATTGCTGATTATAAAAAACAAGCGATTGTATAACAAAACAACCGCTTATTTTAATCATTTAGCAAAAAATTGTTTGTGTTTTTTCTTCAGCAATCATTTTTATGTTCTTTTCCATAAGATCAAAGAACTTTTATGCTACAGTTTTGTCTTTTTCATTTCCTCTGACACACATTGATAAGGTAAGCTCACCGTTAAGAGAGGTTGCCGAAAGCAAAACATACGGCTTATATTTTACTGCACCAGTCATAAATCCGTCGATATAATCCGCAAAGTTTTCATTTTATCCTGCTTGGATTTTCTAATAAATAAGATAACATAAAATTACATTATGTTCAATATTTTAGTTAATTGTGCTCTCTTTAACAGTTGATTTTTTTCTTGCACTTTTTTATTTTCGTGCTATAATTATATATTATTCGGAGGCATAGCTCAGTTGGTTAGAGCGCACGGTTCACATCCGTGAGGTCGAGGGTTCAAATCCCCCTGTCTCTACCAAAAAAGGAACGACAATCTTCAACGTAAGATTGTCGTTCCTTTATATTATGAACATTACTCCTTTTTGATATTCTCTATTTTCTATTTACGGAATCTCATTGTGACAGGATTTACACGTTATTCAACTACTGTATAGAAAAATATTATGATTTTGACAATTTATACTTGCTTATCAATAAGCATAAAAGCATAATCGCCGGGAAGATAATTGCCGACAAAATACCAATATGGAGATTATTGTTAAAGTTTCCCGAAACCAAACCGGCAAGAGTAGGACCGCCGGAGCATCCGAGATCTCCCGCAAGAGCCAACATTGCAAACATAACAGTTCCGCCTCTTTTGATTGCTGCAGAAGATTTGCTGAACGTGCCCGGCCATAATACGCCGACAGAAAATCCGCATAAAGCGCAGCCTATAAGACCTATTGCAGGAACGGGAATCAACGCAATACATAGATATGAAATAACGCAAAGACACGCTGAAAAAAACATACACTTATTGAGATTTAATTTATCACCGAATTTGCCGTATAACAAACGTGAAGTTCCCATAAGAGCGGCGAAAGCAAGCGGTCCTGCGAGATCACCGACGGTTTTGCTGACTCCGAGACCTTGCTCCGCAAATGTTGACGCCCATTGACTTACTGCCTGTTCGCTGGCTCCGGAGCACACCATCATTATCATCATTAGCCAAAAAACCTTGTTACGGAAAAGTTCCTTTAGCGTTAATCCTCTTTCCCCTTCCTCCTGCAAAGAATATATAGGTACCTGTGTAAAAAATATGGCGTTTACTATTGGGATTAAAGCCCAAAATATCGCTAATATTCTCCAATTTGATATACCGAAAGCCGTAAAAAACAGCGTTGAGAGCAAAACTACCGCCATATGTCCCCAACAGTAAAATGAATGAAGTAAGCTCATAGCTTTTTCTTTGTTTTCGGTAGGGCACGCCTCCATAATCGGGCTTACCAAAACCTCAAGTAAACCGCCGCCGACGGCATATATGATAACAGCTATTAAAAGCCCGACAAAAGGCGATGCAAATACCTCAGGAAGTACCGTTAACAAAATCAGACCGACCGCGGCAAATACGTGCGATAATACAGCCGATGCCCGATAACCTATTTTATCGATAAATCCTGCCGATAAGAGGTCAATCAGCAGCTGTATGACAAAGTTAACCGTAATCAGAGCGGTTATCTGCGATAACGGTATATCAAATGTTTTTTGAAATGTTACAAATAAAAGCGGCGCAAAATTATTAATAATTGCTTGCACAATATACCCTGTAAAGCAAGCACACATTGTTGATTTATAGCTTTTTTTCATCGTTCGGAACCTCATAAAAAATCTTTCCACATTTTATAATAAAAGTGCAAATAAATCAATAACGTACCGATAAAAATCCCGACAGATAACAGCTCTGTCGGGATTTAATGTTTTTATAGTATTATAAAATCAAAGTTTCATAGCTACGTCCCAAGCACGCCATATAACGGTACGCAAGTTACCGACGTGATCCGCGTCGCCAACCAAATGGACATTTTTGCTCTCAGGGAACAAAGGCATTGAATGATAACCTACAGACAAAATAACTGAATCGGCAGATATTTTTTGTGTTTTACCGTCGCTTGTTTCAACAATTACTCCGTCCTTTAATATCTCTTTAACCTTTGTATTAAGATAAACAGGAGCTTTTTTGTATTTTAACATTTCTCTGAGAAACGATGAATTGGCAAGGCAAACGCCCTTAACTGCTATAAGGTCATTTTTCATTTCGATAACAGTCGGCTTTTTGCCTTTGAGGATTAAGTCGTAAGCAATTTCGCAGCCGGTTAAACCGCCGCCGATAATTGCAACATCCTCCCCTACATCTATGCCGTCAAGATATGTTGTTGCGTCCATTGCATACTCAATTCCCGGAATCGGAGGTTTATTAGCTGCCGAGCCGGTAGCAACAATAATCTCGTCTGCAGAAATATCCGAAAATCTTTTAATCTCACTGTTAAGCTTAACTGTTACGGACGAATTATTTATTGCTCGCCTGTACCATTCAATTAAATCACGGTCTTTCTCCTTAAATGAAGGAGCGGCAGCTTCAATAAATATACCTCCGAGTCTATCGGTCTTTTCATAAAGAGTAACGGCATGACCGCGTGCAGCGGCAACTAAAGCAGTCTCCATACCTCCGATACCGCCACCGATAACAGCAACGGATTTTGAAACTCTTGCCGTGACAATCTTATACTTCTTTGACTGCATTGTCATCGGATTAAGCGCGCAGCGAGACATATTCGAAGTGTCATCCATATCTTGAATATTCGGCACACCCTCATAATGTGCCATATTAAAGCAGGCGTTATGACAGCAAATACACGGCTTGATATCTTCTTCTCTGTCTTCCATCAGTTTTGTAACCCATGCGGGATCGGTAAGAAACTGTCTTGCAAATCCGACAGCGTCAATTTTATTTTCTTTAACGGCGCTCGCTCCCTCTTGAGGAGTCATTCTGCCGGCACAAACAACAGGTATGTCGACAAACTTTTTTATGTGTTCCACATCTTTAAGGTTACAGTTCTCCGGCATATATCCGGGAGGATGAGCCCAATACCAAGCATCATATGTACCGTTGTCGCAGTTGAGCATATCATAACCTGCGTCCTGCAAGTATTTTGCGGCGCGCTCAGATTCTTCCATATCTCTGCCGACTTCCGTATACTCTTCGCCGGGCAATGCCCCTTGGCGGAAGCCCTTCGTCTTTGAAACAACCGAATATCTGAGGGAAACCGGGAATTCTTTTCCGCACGCCTTTTTTACGGCTTTTACTATTTCAACAGGGAAACGGTAACGGTTTTCAAAAGAACCGCCGTATTCGTCTGTACGCTGATTGGTATATTTCATCGTAAACTGGTCAAGCAAATAGCCCTCATGCACAGCGTGAATTTCAATGCCATCCACTCCTGCTTCCTTACATAATTTAGCGGTTTTCGCAAAAGCGTCAATCATTTCGTCGATTTCCTTGATTGTTAAGGCTCTCGACGGGACTTTATCGCTCCATCTGTTCGGATTGGGAGATGCGCTTGCGCAAAGGTACTCAACATCAAGAATAGGCTTTGCAAGCACACGTAAAGCTTTGTTGCAATATACCTTTTCCATAAGGTCATTTACTGCCATAGAACGACCAAAGCCTGCCGTTAACTGTATAAAAAGCTTTGCACCGGTTTTATGGTACTCTTCCATAAAAGCTTTAAGCTGCTTGAATTTCCCCGTATTCTGATATAACCATTTACCACCGAAGGTGTCACGTATAGGTGCTATACCCGGCAAAATCAAACCGACATTGTTTTTAGCTCTTTCAAGTAAAAAATTTGCGGCTTCTTTGTCAAAATGGTTAGGCTCCATCCAGCCGAATATAGAAGTACCGCCCATTGAGCATTGAACAATACGGTTTTTAATTTCTACATTACCTATGCGCCACGGCGTAAACAACGCCTCATATTCTTGTTTCATATTATCACCGTCCTATAAAATTTTGCAATCGTTATTCTACCGTGACGAGTCCGTCATCCCCGATTGAGACCGTCATACCGTCCTTGACATAGTCAAGAAATTCATCACCGAGCATATCGACTACCGGCATAGACGCATTTGTCCAATTTGCCGCAAGTATCGCACCCGAGGCAGCAAGCGAATCAATCGGCTTAGAGAACAACATGCAAGCAGGTTGCTTTGAAAGAGCACAGGCTGCGTAAAGTACCATTCCGCCGGTTGTTGAGCCGATGGTCTCCGGTAAGCAAAGCGCTTTGCCTATCATGGGCTTTTTATAAATATCACTGTTATTTTGGTCACCGCACTTAACCTGTTTATCGCCGAACATCAAAGCCATTTGAAAGCTTGCAAGCGTATTAAAACCACCGTGTGAAACGAGGGCTTCAGCTTTAACTCTGCCTGGAGTAACAACGCGACCTTTAAATGATTTACTCATCTTATTTGCCCTCCTTTGTTATAATACGTACAATTTCGTCATCAGAATAAAACTTTGCACTTGTATATGTACGAAGCTTATTTGATGAAGTAATAACAGGCATCTTCTTTGATAACGGATTATTCATATACATAAGCGGGCAAATATAGCTCAATATAACGCCGGTATTTTTAAGTCGCTCGGCATACTCGGTTTTGTTAAACTCTTCTATTATATCCGGAGCGGATGTAAATACCGTCGGAACAAGAACCTTTTTATTACCTGACTCCTTTAAGCCGTTTTCAACGCGTTCCGTCCAAATTTCAAGTTGTTTCAATGTCATATGCGGACAGCCCATAAAGCAAAGCTTAGGCGTTGCATTCGGGTCTTTCCAAATACAAGGATAACTGTTTTTAACACGTTCGAGCTCGGCGTCATCAATAATGTATGTAGGCGCGTTATCCCTTAAAAGCTTTTTACCGTAGTCAACGGCTTCCGGCGTCAGGTTTTCTATATGATACAGACCCACAGAGCCGTTGGATGCTGTCGCGGCACCGAAATCCTTGAGATAGGCACAAGCCTCGTCATTCAATTCGGTTCCTATCCATTTATCAAGGCCCCTTATATAAGGTACTTTTTCCATTACCTTCATTCCTATGGCAGAACCGAGTATCTGGGCCTCAGGCTTTTTGGTTGTTTTGATTTCTATTATCCAATCTGCTTTTCTGCCTTCATCGGTAAGCAATCCAAATTCAGGAACAAATCCTGCTATTGAACCCATCAACTCAATAATACCTGAATTTCTGTTGCACCTCGCTCCGAGAACGCTGTTGGCATATACAACAGCCGAGGACTCAGCCCAGGACAGAATTTCGCCGCGTTTAGGAGTATTACCAACCTCTGGAAGATAACAGGCGCACGTATACGCCTTATCACCCATCAGTCCGAAGTGTTTGAGCTGTGACTCATACCTCTCTTGCTGACTGTACATAAACTTAAATACAATGTCCTGCAAAAATGATGACGGCACGTTTTTATCAAGCGGTCTCGGGTCGGCCGAAAATGGCTGCTTACTGACAGCACCGGCTTCAAGAAGAGTATCATACAGCTCATATATCGGCTTCATAACCCCTATTCCGAAGCTGATAACTGTATGCCCATACTTGCTTGTAACGGGAACCATACGCTCTGCGCCGAAGGCTTCACCGTACATAACAAGAGTTTTCATAACCTTTGCCATGGTTTCGCCTTTTTCGCCGTCCAAAAGTGCTTGTTGCTCTTTTGTTAAGACCATAAATAACAACCCCTTTTTATATTCTTGCGTTAATTGCAGCAAATTATATAAATTACACTTGCTCAGCATCAACATTTTGTTAATTATATCACAAGCGATGCCGGATTTCAATATAAAAGAATAGCGGCGATAAAAAATCCGCGGATTTTACATCATTTATTCATAATATTCAATAGTATAAATTGTTTTTTTCTCTTGCATATGAATAATATGCTGAAACTTTTCCTAAACAAGTGAATTTTGTTTATTTTTTACAGGCTTAATGATATACTAAAAATGCAACGCGTACAAAATACGTACAGCAACAAGCAAAGAAAGGATGAAACAAATGAACACATACGGATTTACAAAGAAAATAGCTTTGGTCGGCACAGGTTTTGTAGGAATGAGTTTTGCATACGCTATGCTTTGCGAAAGTGTTTGCGATGAGCTTGTGTTGATTGATGTAAACAAACAAAAAGCTGAAGGAGAGGCCATGGACCTTAATCACGGTTTATCCTTTGCTAAAACAAATATGAAGATATATGCAGGTTCTTATACCGATTGCAGAGATGCGGACATAGTAGTTATATGCGCCGGCGTAGGTCAAAAGCCCGGAGAAGACAGGCTGTCGTTACTTCAACGAAACACAGAGGTTTTCAAAACAATAATTTCTCCTATAATATATTCGGGTTTCAACGGAATTTTCCTTGTTGCAACCAATCCCGTTGACATTATGACAAAGATTACATGGCAGCTTTCGGGATTCGACTGCAAAAAAGTTATAGGCACCGGTACTACGCTAGATACGGCAAGACTTCGTTATCTTCTCGGCGATTATTTTAACGTCGACCCGAAAAATGTTCACGCATACGTTATCGGCGAGCACGGAGACAGCGAGATGGTACCTTGGTCGCAAGCTTTCGTCGGCACAAAAAGCATAATGAGCATTGTTGAAAACAATCCGGATAGATTCAAGCTTACCGACCTTGATGAAATAGCAAAAGATGTTACAGGAGCTGCACAAAAAATAATAGAAGCAAAAAAAGCCACCTATTACGGAATAGGAATGGCTTTGGTAAGAATCGTAAAAGCTATATTCGGCGATGAAAAAAGCGTATTAACCGTTTCTTCAATGTTCCGCGGAGAATATGACATCAACGGAGTATATGCCGGTATCCCGAGCATTATAGGAAGAGACGGAGTCAGAGAAATAGTTACTCTTGACATAACAGCTGAAGAAGAAAAGAAGCTTAAAGAATCCTGTGAGCTTCTCAAAAATGCAAGCGAAGGCATCAAAATCTGATTATACTTCGCGTACCGTTTGAAATGTATAACCGTTATTGGTTAAATATTCAATATCATTGATTGCCGCAGCGGCGCCGTTAACTGTTGAGTACATGGCGTCCTCGGCAATTTTTGTTTCTATACCGGTTTCGTTTTCAACAAGCTTATCCATTCCCCACAAAAGAGAAGTGCCGCCTGTCAAAGTAACTCCGTTATCCGAAATGTCTCCAACAAGCTCAGGAGGTGTTTTTTCTAACACATCTTTTATACCTTGTATCATCATATTTATTTGCTCGCTTATTGAGTCAAAAATCTCAGTGGAAGTAACTTCAAAGGATATAGGCATATTGTCAAGGCAGCTTTTGCCGGAGGCTATAACCGCAAGCTCCTCTTCACGCGGAACAGCACTACCCAAGCATATTTTCAGTCTTTCAGCAGTTTGAGGACCGATTAAAATATCACGATTTTTCTTTAAATAACGCATTATTGCCTCATCAATTGAAATTCCGCCTATTTTCAGCGACTTAGCCACAGCAATACTGCCCATGGTTACAACCGAAACATCGATTGAGCCGCCGCCCATATTTACAAGCAATCTGCCGGAAAGAGAGTCATTTTTTATTCCGATGCCGACGGCAGAAGCAAGTGACTCTTCAATCAGGCAAGCTCGCCCGGCACCGGCTGCCGTAACAACATCCAGGAAAGTACGTCTTTCAAGCCCCGTAGCTCCGCTCGGTATCGATATTACGACATTCGGCTTTATAACGCTGTTTTTTAAAATCTTTTGCAAATAATACTTCAGTATATGCTCTGCCATAGTATAATTAGAGATAATACCTCCTACAATCGGACTTATAACCTCAATACTATCATCTGTTCTACCATTTATAGTGTATGCCGCATTGCCTATTGCTATCGGCATACCGGTTTCAACATCAACAGCAATCATAGTAGGCTCATCAAGAATGACACCTTTCCCCTGAACATATAATTCCGTTGAGGAAGAACCAAAGTCAATTGCTATATTTGTTCCTATCATTCTTAATCACCTACCTACAATTTTATTAATAAATATTTTATCACAGCGAATAAAAAAAGTAAATTAAAAACGTCCGCAAATTCGCAGAAAAAGCCCGATGCAACAGCACCGGGCTTCAAACTGATTAAATTACAGCAGAGAGTTTTCTTCGATAACATCGACGCCGTTTTCCTTAAGGTGCTCGCAAGCTTTTTCGTTATTATCAACTCTGAAAATAACATAGGCATGCCCTTCTTCCGGAGTTAAGAAAGCATAAGCATATTCAACATTTTCTCCTGCATCGGAAAGAAGCTTGACAACTTTGGCAAAAGCACCGGTAACATCCGGAATAGAAATCCCGACAACCTCTGTTATGGAAACGGCAACACCGTGTTCCTTCAATACTTTTGCAGCCTTATCGGTATCCGACACAATAAGTCTCAAAATGCCGAAATCCGTTGTATCGGCAATTGAAAAAGCACGTATGCTTATTCCGCCGTCAGCCAAAAAGCCCGTAATATCGGCAAGCCTGCCGGGTTTGTTTTCAACAAAAACTGAGATCTGCTTAATTGCCATAACATTTGCCTCCTTAAATGTGTCTATTATCTATTACTCTTGCTGCCTTGCCCTCCGAACGAGGAAGAGAGCGAGGTTCAACAAGCTTAATAATTGCAGAGAGACCGAGAGTTGCATGCATTGCGTCTTTAATCCTTTTCTCCTGTTCTTCAATCACACGAACCGAGTCAGAGAAAAGAGCATCCGACATTTCAATTTTGACCGTCATTATATCAAGATTATTCTTTCGATCAACAACTATTTGATAATTCGGCTCCATGCCGAGAGACAGAATTACATGCTCAATTTGTGACGGGAAAACATTAACGCCTCTGATTATGAGCATATCATCGCATCTGCCCTTGGGTTTAAGCATTTTTACAAGCGTTCTTCCGCAATCACATTTTTCGTGAGTAAGGGCGGAAATATCATGTGTTCTGTACCTCACTAAAGGAAGGGCTTCTTTCCCAATGCACGTAAACACAAGCTCGCCGAATACTCCGTCCGGCAAAACTTCAAGCGTATCAGGATTAACAATCTCTGGATAAAAATAATCTTCGTTAATATGCATACCGTTTTGCTCAGAGCATTCAAAAGCGACGCCGGGTCCTGCAATTTCTGAAAGACCGTAAATATCATAAGCTTTGATATTAAGTGACCTTTCGATTTCCTTGCGCATATTTTCACTCCATGCTTCCGCACCGAAAATTCCCACTCTTAAAGGCAGCTTCGTGGAATCGACACCGGCAGCTTTCAGTGATTCGCCGATATACATGGCATACGACGGAGTACAGCAAATAATGTCTGAACCGAAATCCTGCAAAATTTGCATTTGTCTGTTAGTATTGCCGGATGACACGGGAATGGCGGTTGCTCCGAGTTTTTCAGCGGCATAATGCAGTCCGAGGCCGCCCGTAAAAAGGCCGTAACCATAAGATATATGTATATAGTCTCCTTTTGTAGCACCTGCTGCAGATAAAGCTCGTGCAGCACTTTCGCTCCAAATGGAAATGTCATGCTTGGTATAACCTACAACAGTCTGTTTACCTGTTGTTCCCGAAGAAGCATGAACTCGTACAAGCTTTTCTTTTGGAACGGCAAAAAGGCCGAACGGATAATTATCGCGAAGATCCTGTTTAATCATAAAAGGCAGCTTAGTTATATCCGCTATTGATTTAATATCACCGGGCAGAAGACCGATCTCATCAAACTTCTGCTTATAAAAGGGCACGTGCTTGTAGCAGTTTTCAACCATTTTAATCAGTCTTGCAGACTGTATAGCAGTAAGATAATCTCTTGAAGCGGTTTCAATGTCCGGGGTAAAATAGTTTTGCATTTGAATATCTCCGTTCTTTTTTACTTATTATAATTGTAACCGAGGTCAAATGCTTTGAGATTCATCTCAAGGAATTTCTCAGGTACAGTATTCTTAATAGCGTTAATCCAAACATCACGATTCAAATCCATATGTGAGGCCATAACACCGATAAGAACGACATTTACGGCTTTGGCAGAGCCTGCCGAGACAGCCAGAGAAAGTGCATCAAGATTTGTAGTTTTTGCTCCTGCTTTATTAATAGCATCAAGTACACCGTCAGGATAAATCGAATTGCCGATTATTACCGACATCGGGTCGATTTTTTGCGTGTTTATTATAAGTGTTCCGTCTTTTTTAAGATACTGAAGCCATCTTGCAGCTTCAAGCTGCTCAAATGCAAGAATCAAATCGGCTTCGCCCTCATTAACTATGGGCGAATTAACTTTTGAACCGTATTTTACATAAGTAACAACCGATCCGCCGCGCTGACTCATACCGTGTACTTCCGAGACCTTAACGTCGAAGCCGTTACTTATAAGCGCCGCGCCAAGTATTCTGCTGGCAAGAAGAGTGCCCTGTCCGCCGACCCCGACAATCATGATACTTTTTGTTTCCATGTTATTTGCCCTCCTCTATTGCGTCAAATTTGCAGAGCTGACTGCATACATTACAGCCGACACATTGTGTAAAATCAATCTCCGACTTTCCGTCTCTCATGCTGATAGCCGGGCAGCCTATCTTCATGCACATTTTACAACCGACGCATTTATCTTTGTTTATCTTAAGCGGAGGATTATGTTTAACATATTTTAAAAGAGCACAAGGTCTTCTCGAAATTACAACCGACGGCTCGTCTGCAGCAACTTCTTCACGGATTACATCTTCACACTCTTTAAGGTTATACGGGTCTACTACTCTGACTCTGTCGATACCGACAGCCTTTGCAAGAAGCTCTAAGCTGACTGCGGTAGTTGGATCGCCCTTAATTGTCTTTCCTGTAGTCGGATTGTCCTGGTGACCGGTCATACCCGTAATGCTGTTATCAAGTATGATAACGGTTGAGTTACTTTGATTATAAGCAATATCAATAAGTCCTGTAATACCGGAATGAATAAACGTTGAATCGCCGATAACCGCTACAGAGTTCTTGCAGTTGTTTTCATCAGCCTTATTCCTGCCGTGAAGCGCAGATACCGAAGCGCCCATACAAACACAGGTATCCATCATACCGATAGGTGGAAGTGCACCGAGAGTATAGCAGCCTATATCGCCGCTTACCGTCAATTTTAATTTTTTCAGCGCATAATAAAGACCTCTATGAGGACAACCGGCACAAAGCACGGGCGGACGTGCGGGAATATCAATATCCGCTTTCATAGTCGGCTTTGTTTCACCGAAAATGACTTTTGCTATAAGGTTCTGTGAGTATTCACCTTGTAATGTGAAAGCGTCTTTACCTATAACATCTATTCCTATCTGCTTACAATGCTCCTCAATAAACGGGTCAAGCTCTTCAAGAACATAGACCTTGTCACAGTTAGCGGCAAAGTTCTTAATAAGTTCAATCGGAAGCGGATTTACACAGCCGAGTTTAAGATACGAAACGCGGTCGCCCAATGCCTCTTTTGCATATTGATAGCAAATACCGGAAGAGATAACACCGATTTTCTTATCGTTATATTCAACGGTATTTATAGAGGCGGTTTCAGCCCATTCGCGCTCTGCAACCATTCTGTCCTCTACAACAATATGTCTTTTCTTTGCCATGGCAGGCATCATAACATATTTACCCGGATTTTTAACATATTCCTTAACGCCTATATCGTTTCTTTCACCGATATTAACTATGCTTCTTGAATGGGCGACTCTTGTTGTCAATCTTAATATGACGGGAGTATCAAACTTTTCCGAAAGCTCATAAGCCGCTTTGGCATACTCAAGACATTCCTCGGAGTCCGACGGCTCAAGCATCAACATCTTAGCAGCTTTTGCGTAATGACGGCTGTCCTGTTCATTCTGTGAGGAATGCATCCCCGGATCATCGGCAACAGCTATAACCATACCTGCATTAACACCTGTATAAGAAGCGGTAAACAACGGATCAGCAGCCACATTAAGCCCAACGTGTTTCATACCGCAGAAAGAACGCGCACCGGCGATAGATGAACCGATAGCAACCTCCATGGCTACTTTTTCATTAGGAGCCCATTCACTGTAAACATCATCATATTTTGCGATGCATTCCGTTATTTCTGTGCTTGGCGTACCGGGATAACTTGAAGCTACCCTAAGGCCGCCCTCATAAAGTCCGCGGGCGACTGCCTCATTACCGATTAAAAGTTTTTTACTCATTATTTCACCCCAAATTAGTCTTTTTCGTGTCTTAAATCTATCACTCTTTTTGCTTTGCCGACAAATCTCTCAATTGTCATCGGCTCTACAATGCTGACCTTACACTGAATGCCGAGAACCGTATGAAGATTATGTTTTATGGAATTCTGGAGATCCTGAATCATACCGAAACTTTCAAGAAGAGAATTATCGGAAAGCTCAACCTGAACTTCAAGAGTATCCGCAAAGCCTTCTCTTCTGACGATAAGCTGATAATGCGGACTGACATTTTTCATTCCGACAAGTACGCTCTCAATTTGTGACGGGAATACGTTAACTCCGCGTATTTTAAGCATATCGTCGCTTCTGCCCTTAATTTTTTCCATCCTCGCAAATGTTCTTCCGCATTTGCAAGGTTCATATATAACATTGGAAATGTCTCTTGTTCTGTACCTCAATAACGGGAAAGCCTCCTTGGAAAGCGGCGTTACAATAAGTTCACCGTCCTCACCCTCGTCAACGGGTTCAAGAGTTTCCGGGTCAACAACCTCAACAAGGAAATGGTCCTCGTTAATGTGAAGGCCGCATCTCTCGGTACATTCACCCGAAACACCCGGACCTATAAGCTCACTCATTCCGTAGTTATCGGTTGCAAAAAGTCCCCAGCCTTTTTCGATTTGTGTTCTCATTTCAGGTGTGCATCCTTCGGAACCGAAAAGACCGAGACGCAGATGATAATCACTCATTGGATATTCGAGTTTTTTTGCGGTTTCTGCCATATAAAGGGCATACGAAGGTGTAGCTACAAGCGCGGTGGTCTTAAAATCGCGCATAAACATTAGAGCTTTTTCCGTATTGCCGCTCGAATTCGGAACAACGGCACATCCTATTTTTTCAAGACCGCAATGAAGCCCAAGAGCACCGGTAAACATACCATAACCGAAAGAAATCTGAACTATATCTTCTTTTGTTGCCCCTGCCGCTACGGCGATACGAGCAACACAATCCGACCACATATCAAGGTCTTTTTTTGTATACCCTACAACGGTCGGTTTACCGGTAGTGCCGGATGAAGCATGGATTCTGACAATATCGCTCATGGGCACTGCAAACATCCCAAACGGATAATTGTCTCGCAAATCTGCCTTGGTTGTAGGAGGTATGTACTTAATGTCAGAAAGGGACTTGATTTTATCAGCCGTAACATGAGCTTCATCAAGCTTTTTTGTGTAGAAAGGAACATTACGATAACAATAATCTACCATATGACGAAGCTTTTCGAGCTGAAGAGCCTCAATATCCTTTCTTTTCATTGTTTCGACATCTTTTTGAAAAAACATTTTACCATTTCCAATCTTCTGAATTTATACAGACAACAAGCCGCAGTTATCAGCTGCGGCAGAATATATAAATTTAAATAATTATAGCATAATTATTCATTGTCTACAACACCATTATAAAAGAATTCGACATTTTCTTTATCTGTTTTGTTTTTTGTGACAAAGCTTACAACAAGGCACATAATTATTGAAGCTATCATAGCTATGCACGCATAAAGCGGCCCTTGTGCAAGTAATTTTAAAACAAGACTGCTATTTACACCGCAGAGGTTAAGTATTTTGCATCCGGCAGGAATTATCGCAATTACAAATCCGGCTATAATGCCTGCCCACGCGCCCTGCTTATTAAGCTTTTTACTGTACAGAGCGAGTACATACGGAGCAAGGAACGAGCCGGAGATTATGCCCCAAGAATAGCTCATCATATCAAGTATCGGGGTCTTCGTATTTGCGACCACGTAAGAAAGTATAATAAACAGCACACAGAAAATTTTTGTAAGCCTGCTTTTCCCTTTATCGTCAATATCAGGCTTTATTTTCGTCGCAACAAGATCAATGGTAAGCGTAGAGCTTGCCGAAAGAGTTATGGAACAAAGCGTCGAAACCGAAGCCGACAGCAAAAGCACAACTATTATTCCGAGAAGTATTGAAGAAAGATTAGCGGCTTTAAGCATATTAGGTACAATGTAATCGGCTGACGGCATATCTACCCCTACCGTGAAGAAGCGATGGCAAAGGGAACCGATAAAGTATCCACCGCCCGCAACAAGCAATGCAAAAAAGGTTGATATAACAACTCCCCTTTTCGCCTGTTTGTCGTCCTTTATACCAAAGTATTTCTGTATCATTTGCGGAAGACCCCATGTACCGAAGCTTGTCATAAGAACCGTTGCCATAAGCGAAACCCATTGCGAACCGTTTAATTTCGGCAGACCTGCGTCTGTATGCGCATATTCAATTAGGCCGTCAATTCCGCCGACCTTATCACATCTTACAATTGCAACTATCAGGAAAACAACACCGAACATCATAACAATACCCTGCACAAAATCGGCACGTGCCTGTACAAGATAGCCGCCGAGAGTTACCAAAAGTATTGCAAGAACGGCAATTATTATAAGGAAAATCGTATCGTCTATTCCGAGTAAAACATCAGCAACGCTGGCAAGACCGCTGTAAACTGATGCCGAATACGGAATAAGAAATACAAAGATAACCACAGCCGAAAAAATTCTCATGGCTCTGCTGTTATATCTTTTTTCAAAGAAATCGGGCATTGTATGTATTTTAAGTCTTCCGGAAATCTCGCGCGTTCTTCTCGCTAATACGAGCCATGCGAGTAATGAGCCGAAAACAGCATTTCCGAGACCTGCAAGAACGCCCCAAAGTCCAAAGCTAAGGCCTGTTTTGCCCGCATATCCTACAAACATTACAGCCGAAAAATAAGCTGTTCCGTAAGACAATGCCGAAAGCCATGCGCCTGCATTTCTGCCGCCTACCGTCAAATCGGCAATGCTTTTTGCCTTTTTGCCTTCCACAATACCTATTACAACAAGACAAATTATGTATGCTGCAATGGTAATCCATAAAACGGTGTTATTTTCCATCTCTTCATTCCTCTTTAATGATTTTGTGCTTTAAAGCTTTTATCTGTTAAAGCGTAATGGCATAATTGTAACCTCTTAACCGAAATTAGTCAAGAGGTTATTTTATTTATTATAAATTTAACAGCCTTTCAGCGTTACCCGACAATATTTTCTCTTCATCCCGAGCATTTAATCCAAGACTTTTAATAAAGTTAACTTCATTAACAGAAGAACTCCAAGGCATATCACTGCCGAACAAAATCCTATCGGGAGAATGTTTGTCGATAATTTCTTTTGCGTATCGCGGAGGCATTTTGCCCGATGAAAACGCGGTATCAAGATAAATATCGGTGCCGCAGAGAACATCATAAACTTCTTTCCACAGAAGATATCCGCCGAAATGCGCGGCAACAACCGGTGCGTCACCGAAAGCGTCTAAGACTCTCAAAAGCATCGTAGGTGTGCAATGCACCGGCTCCGGAAATCCTATGTCAACACCGGCGTGAAATACGGTAATAAAGCCAAGCTCCGAAATCTTTTTATAAATCGGCAGCATACGTTTTTCGTCCACGAAAAAGCCTTGATAGTCGGGATGAAGTTTAATTCCTTTTATACCGGCCGCTTTTAACCTTTCCAATTCGTCGAAAACATCGGGGCTGTCGGGATGGACGCTTCCGAAGGGAATTATTCTGTCACTTTTAAGAAGCGAAACAGCAAAGTCGTTGACACTTTTTTGCTGATGCGTATTAGTAGAAATGTTGAGGGCAACCGCTTTGTCTATACAGTTTTTACTAAGAAACGATTCAAGACCGTCAACGGTTGCATCATAAACAGGCTCCATACCACCTGAACCCGCAGCAAGCTTAGGAAGTGCCTTAGCCGCAACTTTGTCGGGAAAAACATGAGTATGGAAATCTATAATCAAACAATCACTTCTTTCTGAATTGCTGTTTAAGTCGCTGATCCTTTGCGAGTATACGTTTACGGAGCCTTAAAGATTCGGGAGTGACCTCCAAAAGTTCATCATCTTTGATAAACTCCATACACTGTTCAAGGCTGAGCACGGTATGAGGAACAAGACGAAGTGCATCGTCAGAGCCTGCCGCACGGGTATTGGTCATTTGCTTCTTTTTGCAAACATTACAAACAATATCCTCGTTTCGTGAGCTTTCGCCGACAATCATACCCTCGTAAACTTCAACACCGGGACCTATGAAAAGTCGACCTCTGTCCTGCGTATTAAACAGACCGTAGCCTGTGCTCTCGCCTGTTTCATGAGCGATTATCGAACCACGCTCACGGGTTTCAATATCGCCCTTGTAAGGCTCATATCCCGAAAACACGTTATTCATAATGCCGTTACCGTTGGTATCTGTCATAAACTCGGAACGATAACCGATAAGACCTCTTGCAGGTATTTTAAATTCCAGATGTGTTGAACCGCCGTCGCGCGTTCCCATATTCTCGAGTTCGCCTCTTCTGGAGCCTATTTTCTGCATTACAGTCCCTACATATTCCTCGGGTACCTCAATTATCAAAAGTTCAATAGGCTCTAAAAGCTGCCCGTTTTCAACCTTTGTGATAACCTGCGGACGAGAAACCTGAAACTCATATCCCTGACGTCTCATTGTCTCAATAAGAATAGAAAGATGTAGTTCGCCTCTGCCGGAAACCTTAAAGCAGTCTGTGGAATCAGTCTCCTCAACCTTCATGCTGACATTAGTTTCAACTTCTTTAAACAATCTGTCACGAAGATTGCGAGAAGTAACAAATTTTCCTTCTCTGCCTGCAAACGGACTGTCATTTACCATAAAGTTCATTGAAAGAGTAGGCTCGTCTATTTTAACAAAAGGCAATGGTTCTACACATTCGGGGTCACATATAGTCTCCCCGATATTGAGGTCCGCTATACCGGAAACACAAATAATATCTCCTGCAGCAGCCTCATTAACTTCAACTCTTTTAAGGCCTTCAAACTGATAAAGGCGAGAGATTTTGACGTTTTCCTGCGTACCGTCGGTTCTGCAGAGCACGACTTTATCATTAACCGTTATTCTGCCGCGCTGGACTCTGCCGACACCTATACGTCCGATATAATCATCATAATCCAAGCTTGAGAAAAGACACTGAAGCGGATCGTCAACATCGCCCTCAGGCGGCTGAATTTCACTGATAATTTCTTCAAAAAGCGGTCGCATATCACCGCTTCTGTCATCGGGATTATGCGATGCATATCCGTCTTTAGCGGAAGCATATATAACCGGGAACTCAAGCTGATCGTCATTCGCGCCGAGTTCAATAAACAAATCAAGGACCTCGTCTATAACTTCGGCAGGACGAGCCCCCGGCCTGTCAATCTTATTAACAACAACTACTACTTTTTTATTAAGTGCAAGTGCCTTTTTTAAAACAAACCTTGTCTGCGGCATACAGCCCTCAAAGGCATCAACAAGCAAAAGAACACCGTCAACCATTGTGAGTATACGTTCAACCTCACCGCCGAAATCGGCATGACCGGGAGTATCGACAATATTGATTTTTATTCCTTTATAATGAACAGATGTATTTTTGGAAAGAATGGTAATTCCGCGCTCGCGTTCAATATCATTTGAATCCATAACGCGCTCCTGAACCACCTCATTATCCCTAAATGTACCGCTCTGTCTTAAGAGCTGATCCACAAGTGTAGTTTTACCGTGGTCAACGTGAGCTATAATGGCTACGTTTCTGAGATTTTCTCTGTATTTCAAACTATTCACCCTCACAAATTTTTTCACAGACATATATTTTACCATTACTGTTTAATATGTGCAAGCAAATTATAACACAATTGCGGCTTTACAAACGACTCAATTTTTTGTAAAATAGACAAAAAAGTATCCGGATGTGTTAATTTTGTTAAAATCAATTAAAGCAGTCTCATCACTTGAAAAAATTTTTATCGATTCAGATGTATCGGACCTCACGGAGTTAAAGCATTTTTCAATGCTGAAAAATGAAAAAAAGTCTTTTCAAATAGCTTTAGATATAACTGATAGTGAATTTACAAATATTGATATAGCCTCCTCGCTAAATGATTTTCTTAACATCTCAGTTGTCAAAAACGTGCCTAGCGACTTGGCGGCACCGAAAAGAACCGATAACTTTTACATAAAAAAAGTACCGGGACTATATCCAGATCTTTTACTTCCTGTTTCCGAAGGCTGTTCTTTTGACTCTTCCGGAACCTTCGCCTTTTGGATTGAAATTTCTCCTAGCGGGGAAAAACTTTTACCGAGCGGCAACCACAATATAGTAGTAACAGCAAGAACAAAGAGCATCTCATATAAAACAGAGTTATCTGTTGAAGTAATTGACGCACTTTTGCCAAAGCAAACTCTTATTTACACAAATTGGATTCACACCGACTGCCTTATGACGTATTACGGCTTCAAAGCATTTACCGATGAATATTGGGAAACATTGCGTAATTATTTAAATAAAGCCGTAAAATACGGTATGAACTGCGTTTTAACACCGATTTTCACACCGCCGCTTGATACCGAAATCGGCAAGGAACGTCCTACCGTTCAACTCGTTAAGATAAATACTGCCGGAAACGGTGCTTACTCTTTTGATTTTTCGCTATTGAAAAAGTGGATAAGCATCTCTAAAGAGTGTGGAATCGAATACTTTGAGTTGTCACACTTTTTCACACAATGGGGAGCGAAACACGCGCCTAAAATAGAAGCTTGCGTAAATGGGAAAGAGGAGAAAATCTTCGGGTGGAACACAAAAGCAACCGGAATTGAATACAAACACTTTTTACGTCAATTTGCCTTTGCGTTAAAAAGTTTTTTGCGAAAAGAAAATCTTGAAAACAATATATTGGTTCATGTATCTGATGAGCCCCCGTTCAGTTGTCTTATGTCATATAAAAAAGCAAGCAGAATAATCCATCATCTTTTCCCGGAATACAAAATAATAGATGCTATGTCTTCTTATCCGCTTGCTAAAATTTGCAATGTTCGCTACCCGATACCTGCTAATGACTATATTGATAGCTTTATAGGAAAAACCGAAGAGCTTTGGACATATTATTGCAGCGCACAATCGTCAAAAAATGTTTCTAACAGATTTTTTTCAATGCCGTCTGTCAGGAACAGAATTCTCGGTTACCAAATGTACAAATACTCAGTCAAAGGATTTCTTCACTGGGGCTACAATTTTTACTTCAGTCAGTATTCCAGAAAGCCTATTGACCCATACAAGGTGACCGATGCCGGAAAAGCTTTTGCTTCGGGAGATTCTTTCGTAGTTTATCCGGGAGATAACTTTACGCCATTAAATTCCCTGAGGCTAAATGTGTTTTATGACGGACTGCAGGATATGATGGCGTTGCAGCTTTTAGAAACAAAAATCGGAAAAGAAGCCGTTGTTAAGCTTATGGAGGATTCTACAGACAAGCCTATAACCTTTTCCGAATATCCGCACAGTAATTCTTGGCTGCTTGAAAATCGCGAAAAAATAAATCAGAAAATAAAAAAATATATTTAATATCGATTCAAAATCAACAATTAAAAAACGCTCTCATTTGAGAGCGTTTTTTATTACATAAACAAATACTCGAATTTTCGGCTGGTTGCCATTGAAAAGTAATTTTTTCCTGCAACTATTATATGGTCATTTACCCTAATTCCAAGCTTTTTAAGCATCAAAATAAGGGCTCGCGTCGCATCAACGTCGGCAGCAGAAGGAGCCGCAACTCCTGACGGATGATTATGCGATATAATTACCGAAGAGGAATTTGTGTTGATAGCCTCACTTACAAGCTTTCGCATATTAAGATCGGTGTAATCAGGATTACCTTCCGAAACTTCAATAAACTTTTTCACTTTGCAATTATTATCAAGACAAACAGCATAAAGCTTTTCGGTATTAGCCCCGATGAACCGCGACATAAAATATTTACCGGCAGCCTCAGCAGAATCAAGAACAATACTTTCGTTTTTGATTTTATCCTGCTCATAACGAGAAAACAGTTCCGGCATAAGCTTAATTAAGGTAGCTGTATTCTCTCCTACACCGACAACATTCATAAGCACATCTTTAGGTGCATCAAACACAGCCGAAAGAGAGCCGAATTCGTCAAGCAATCTGTGAGCAATATCATTTGTATCCTTTTGCGGAATGGAATAAAAAAGTAAAAGTTCAAGCACATTATGGTCGGCAAAAGTTTTCAAACCTTCGTGTTCAAATCTTTTCCTTACTCTTGCTCGATGGTTTTCGTGCAAATTACGGCTTGAGTCGGACATTTTATTTTATCTTTCTGCTGCCGGGCTTGACAAGCGGTAATCCGCTTTCACGGCAAAGCGGACAATTATCAGCTTCCCACGAAACAACGTCAGCCGAATATACAGCCTTATACGGAACGCCGAAATCAATTTTTCCGTCGGTTCTGTCTACAATAGAACCAACACCGACAACAACACCGCCTGCTTCTTTGACAAGATTTATTACTTCTCGAACAGAGCCGCCTGTGGTCACAACATCCTCTACAACAAGAACACGCTGACCCTTCTCAATAACAAAGCCTCGTCTGAGAGTCATCTTGCCGTTTTCGTCACGTTCGGTAAAAAAGTTTTTACATTTGAGAGCGCGGCTGACTTCATACGCCATTTGGACTGCTCCCATGGCGGGGCCGATTACTACTTCCACATCGTCATTTTTGAACTTATTAGCAAGATCTGCGCAGAGCTCTTCGCTGTACTTTGTATTACAGAAAATCTTTGCACACTGAAGATATTTATTTGAGTGTCTGCCTGATGTTAAAAGGAAATGTCCTTCCTGTAAAACACCTGCTTCTTTTAATACCTCAAGTACTCTTTCTTTAGAAAGCATAATTAACCTCCGAAATGTTTTTTTATATTATAACTCATATTTTCTCTTTTGAAAAGAGAAACAAGCGTAAAAAAAGTTCCGTTTATGATTTAAATATCCTTTTAAAGCTTTTACGCCACTTCAGCATATATAAAGTAATGAGTCGCGTAAGAGCTATATCATAGATTAAAAACACAACATTGCCGAGAGCCAACAAAATCCAAGCGGCCGCGGCACCATACTTTTTCATCTCTTCAAACGGCACCTTGAATACATAGGTGACAATCAAAAACGCCAATATCATTGAGATATTAAATATTATAAATTTAACGGTCCAAGACAGTGCTTTGTTGAGTTTTTTCTCAACCATAGCCTTAATAATCGGATAGTAGCCGAAAAACATCACATACATAACGGCCGCCTCTTTATCGGCAACAAGCAACATCGAGAGCAAGCCGACTACGAAATAAACACCGAAAGCCCATTTTTTGTTAACTTCAATAACTATTATAACAAGCAAAAGGCCGGCAATAGCAGGTATGGCATACGTAAGTGTCGGTATCGCCGAAGTCAAAAGCATAAGAACAATTGACAAAGCAGCAATAATACCGCCGATTGCGGTTTTCGTCGAATTTTTATAAAAGCTCTTATTCATAGCTCAGCACCATGGGATTAAATCGCCGCCCATACATTCGCAACAGCAATCGGCACACATAAGTCCCGAACAAATGTCACAAGCACTACACCCTGTTCCTTTTTCATGAGAAGTACGGTATCCGCCTGATGCGTTATTATTCAAATTGTTAAAAGCATCTGTGTATTCTCGATTCTGAGGTTCCATACTGCAAGCGGTGGAGTAATTTTTATATGCTTCATCAAACCAACCGCGCCTCTGCTGAACCTGACCTTTTAAAAAATACCACTCGGCATTTCTGATATCCTTCGGAATACCGTCAAGAATCGTTTCAGCATCATCAATTCTTCCGGACCGAATTTGCGCTCTTACATCCGGATACTGTGAATTTCCATAGCCGTTATCAGCACCGTAATAACCGTTGTGTTGAGCGGAAGTGTTGTAAGAAGGACCATAAGATGCAGCGTTGTCTCCATAGCGTTCGGCCATGATGGCATCGTATGCTCTGTCAAGTTCATCCATTTTTTTCTCGGCAATATCGGAGAGCGGACTGCTTGAATAATTGTCCGACTGATACTTTCTGGATAACGTTCGGTATGCTTCTTTTATTTCATCGTTTGAGGCATTTCTGCCGACACCAAGAACTCTGTACGGATCTGTATTCATTTATCTGCTCACCTCTTTATCTTTTTCAGTAATCATTTTTTGTTGATTCTCAAGACCATCAAAAATAATGTTTTCAAGAATTTCTTTATAGCATTTTATATCGAGCAAATTAAAAGCAAGCGCAGCTTCATTTGCGGTAAGCCGCAATGATTTGATTATAGGTTCACGATCAAACGCTTTGCTTTCAATCTTATATTTCTCAATGAACGGATTGTAATTATGACTCTTTAAATCTTTTGTAATATCATCGTATGCATCGGTCAGATATACCCATCTGCCGAGGCAATAACCGACTCTTTTCGATATGAGTCTCTTTTCTTCGTTTTGTATGCCGTAAGTCATTATAGCAGCCAAAGCCTTTGCACTTGGATCGGCCGCAAGATCTGTTGATAAGGTCTTTTCATTTTCAATTTGAGCTTGTTCGTTCATAGTTTTTTCTATAACGGCACACAAATTCGGATAAAGAGCTTTTGCTTTTTTATATTTTCTTTTCATATACAGTAATGCGAGTCGACAAAAAGATCTTTTGAAAAAGCCGCTGTCGTTAATACTGTCAATCAATTTAAAATACGATAAAATTACTGTAACCGACGCAACAAACTCAAACGCTTTGTCTTGCCCGCATATATAGCCGCATTTCTTGAGAGGATTAAACGGACACACACCTTTTTCGTATTTGCAATCCGCAACTTCGGAAATTGCAGCTCTGTACAAATAAAGAAAAGTTGCATCATAGCTCAAAAGACCTCTTGCAATAACGCCGTAATGTCTTCCGAGCGCACGACATACCGAGCAATAAGCGGCTTTATAGATTTCGTAATCTTTAATCTTAAGCTCAGGCTTATAAATCCTTACGTAGCCGAACATGTAAATCACCTCGCAGAAAGTACCGAGGACAAGTTCTCCATTATCTTTCCGGCAACCTCCGGTTTATTCATTGTATATATGTGTATGCCACTTACGCCGTTAGATATCAAATCTATTATTTGCTCCGTGGCGTATGCTATACCGGCTTGCTTTAAAGCTTCCGGATTATCAATAAATCTGTCCATCATACGTCTGAATCGCGGCGGTAATGAGGTCTGAGAAAGAGCGCAGGAACGCTTAATTTGTTTAGCGTTAATTACAGGCATAACGCCTGCTATAACCGGAACATCTATGCCCGCTTTCAATGCTCTGTAAAGAAAGCTGTACATTACATTGTTATCAAAAAACATTTGTGTAACTAAAAAATCGACGCCGCTGTCAACTTTTATTTTTAAATTTTCAATATCCTTTTGCAGACTTTCGGCTTCCGGGTGACATTCCGGATAGCATGCAGCACCTATGCAAAAGTCACCTTTTGATTTAATAGCTTCAATCAATTCATATGCGTAATGATAATAATCGGGATTATCAGGGTCATATCCGTCCGGAAGATCTCCGCGAAGAGCAAGTATATTATTAACGCCGGCAGCACCGAGATCGTTTATAATTTTGTCAAGCTCTTTTTTGGTAGAAGAAGCACACGTAAGGTGAGCAAGTGCAGGAATAGAGAGGTCATTTTGTATATGAGCGGCTATTTTCGGAGTATTAACAGATGTACCCCCGCCTGCCCCGTATGTAACGCTGATGAAGTCGGGACGATAAACGGCAAGCTTATCAACGGCGTCCTCTACCGGCTTATAAGGTGCATTATTTTTAGGCGGAAAAACTTCAAATGACGTTGACAATCCGTTGTCCTTAAATGTCTCGGTTATTAACAAAAACGGTCACTCCAAATTTACTTTTATATTTTAATATAATAGCATAGCAAAAAATAATAGACAAGTAAAAACACTGATTTATCAACGAAATTTACACTTTGTTAACAAAACAATGGATAAAAAAAGAAAAACCTCGGGTGAAAAGAATATCACCCGAAGCTTTTTATAGTAAAAATCAAACATCATTACCGAGGTTACATGTAAAAACGAACTCTATTTTGTCACCGTTCGTCAGCTTGTAGCTTTTGCATGAAACATTTGGCAGCACACCGTTAACCTTATACATCCATCCGCTTCCCTGACCGCAATCAAATTCTGCAAGACCGCTTATACTTCTTACATATCCTCCTGATGTAATCTGATAAGAAATGCCGTTAGCCTTTAATGTGCTTTTTAACACTCTCATAACAGAATCTCCGGTGTTAAATTCGTCTGTAACAGATTTTAGTATTACACCGTCAGACGGAATTGCGGCAGGCAAAGACATATTATGGCTGTTCGCATAGTTAACCGCATTAATGCAGGTTATTGATAATGTATAAGTGTTAGCTGTATTGTTTTCAATTTGTTCCGCATCGGTGCCGACGTTATTGTTGTCGTCAGTCTCCTTAACAGTGCCGTTATCATTTTTTATGTGCTTCTGTTTGGCTGAATTTTTTTCGATAGAGCGTAATTCACTCGCCGGTTCCGAATCAGCACTAAAGCTTTCATCGACATTTTCGGTTGCGGATTCTGTTTCACACAGCGACGTACTTTCTGTGCTGTCAACAACTGTATCAGAAACAATGTCTTCACGTTTACATGAAGACATTGAAAATGCTAATATAAAGACTAAAACAACATAACAGAGCCTTTTGAGATTACTGCTCTTCATTATTCTTTTTTGAAGCAATAATGACACCCGAAAGTACCATTAAAGCGGCAGAAGACATTAAAATTATGTTTGAACTGCCTGTTCTCGGAATGTCGACAGTCTTAACGGTTGTTGCTTCAGCCGTTTCGGTTTTGGTAACCGATGTAGTACCTGACGTCTTATCAGAGCCGGGTTCCGGAGTCGGAGCATGCTCAAATGTGTAAATGTTGGCCTCGCCGTTTTTTAATCTCTCGTATGAATTAAGAGCCATAAGCATTTGATAAGAAGAAAGTGTATTCGGCTGATTGCTGTAGTCAAGCGCCGCACCCGTAGAAGAATCGACGAACTGAGCCAATGCAGACACGGGGTTGCCGTCGGCTTTAGAATATTCGCTTCCCGTGGGATCAATTCCAAGCATGCAAAGTGCGATTATCACCTGAGATGTGCTCTCACCGCTTTTAGAGTTCCAAGCCACATATCCAAAAGAACCGTCATCAAACTGTTGGGTTTTGATATAAGCGAGGGCTTTGTCAACAGAGTCTTTAACTCTTTCATCGGTATTATAGTATTTAGCCAAGGCCTGAACGGTCATAGCGGTTGTATCAACGTCCGATGATATTCCGTATCCCATATCTACGGTGCAATAAGGGAATCCACCGTCGCTTTGCTGACCGGCTATTATTGTTTTAAGCATTGTATCAAGCATCTCGGCACTTATATTTTCTTCTGCAAAGTTAAGAGCCGTAAGAGGATAAGTAATGCTGCTCATATAGGTTTGAGAGGAATAATCAACTGACTTCAGTGCGGAAATGAGGTCTTTTCCTCCGATATTTTCAGGATCCAATCCATACGCTTTAACCGAGAGCGCAATTCTTGCTAAATCACTCGGCTTTAATGACGCATAATTTTCTTTGACTGCGTTATTTATGTATTCCGAATATTCCGGATATACATCTTTTTCACCGCATCTTGAAAGTACAAAAACAGTCCAATCGGCGTCATTGTCAACAACCGAGGTATCCGAAAAATCAAATTGTGTGTTTTCGGGATTTGAAAGATATTTTTTAAGACCCGACGAAAGGCCCTTTGTGTCCGCAGCAAAACCAGTAACAGTCAATACCGAAACGGCAACAATTACCGATATTAACGCTGCAAAAAATTTACTTGTTTTTCTTTTCATAGTGAAAACTCCTTTATAAATCTCACAGATAAATATTTTAGTAAATATCTGTAAAAGTCTTTACAAACGAATCGCTTAGGTTCTGCCTGTACGCTCCGCCCTTTCTGATTATTTCTTTGTGAATCGCTGAGCTTTCATGAACATCTTCGGATTTTTCATCAAAGTTTTTGATTACAAGTGCCTTCATAACCGACAAAGCCGTCGGCAGAGCACTGTTTACCGCACAATTCAAATGCTTAATACCATCAGTATCAATATATGTTCCGCTGTCTGAGACAAAAGGCGTGCACACTATTGAAATATCGGCTTCCGCATTTTGTTTAAAGTCAATTGCAATTAAAGTGCTTTTTTTAACATTATCGAATGTGCTCTTTACAAGAATACATACATCATTATAAGGCATATCATCAACTGATTTTACCCCGTATTTTTCAAAAGCTCTGAATGCAGCGGCAGACGGATTAAGCTCTGCAAAAACATTATCTGTAATATTAAATGCAGACTTGATTTCTTCCACGGTGACAGATGGACCGAGAACAACCGAAATATTACTTCTGTCAGCCTCCGAAACAATCTTTTTGACCGCTTGCAGCATTTTTCTTTGGTTAGTTAACGCCTGGGCTTTTAAGTCGTTAAGGGCAAACACAGAGAACTTACCCGCTTTGCACAGCAGACCGTTTTCCCCTGACGGTTTAATTCGAATTACAGTATTTCCGATTTTGTGGATTTCGGTTTTGCAAAGTGCGGAGCAAAGATTACACACAGAATTTACGATTTCTTCCTTAACGGTAAGGTTTTTGACACACGGCTGCTTTTCGATAATTGCACCCGTCGGACAAACAACCGCGCACTGACCGCAAAAAGAGCAATCCGTTTTTTCGAGTGGCAGTCCAAACTCAGGCGAAACAACAGTATCAAATCCGCGACCGATAAGACCTAATGCCGTATTGCCCATTGCTTCGTCACAGACTCTGACGCAAAGTCCGCAAAGAATGCACTTGTCAACATTTCTTATTATAAGCGAAGATTTGTTTTCATTGTTTCTGCTGTGCTTCGCTCCATTAAATTTTTCCGGCTTAACATTGTATTTATTTGCATACTTTATAAGCTTACAATCAAAGAAATCATGGCAACCGCATTCAAGGCAGCGCATTGCCTCGGCTTTGGCCTGCTCCTCGGTAAATCCCTTAGAGACTTCCTTAAAGCTGTTTTTCCTCTCGAGTGCAGGTAAAACATCTGCAGTCTGGCGTTTTGCTTTTTCAAATCGGGCAAAATAATCCGATGGCAATTCTCTTTCAACTCGGAAAGGCTTTTTGTATTTTACGCTTTCGCCATTTAAAAATCTGTCAATGACCACGGCTGCTTTTTGTGCTTCTCCGATAGCCGAAATTGCAATATCGGCGCCTTTATTTGTAATGTCACCTACTGCAAAAACTCCGTCAAGCGACGTTCTGAATGTTCCCTCATCGGCAAATATAGTATTACGTTTTGTCGTATCCAAACCGTCAAGACCTGATAAATCCGGATGTTGACCGATAGCCATAACGGCAGAGTCTAGATATAACATTTCCGTGTCACCGACAATCGGTTCAGGCCTGCGCCTTCCGCCCGAATCCGGCTCACCGAGCTTCATTTTTTGCAGATTTACGGCTTTAAGCTTTCCGTTTTCTCCTACAAATTCAATGGGATTATTGAGAAATTTAAACTCAACACCCTCTTCGGTTGCTTCAGTTATCTCAAGCTCTTCGGCAGGCATTTCATTTCTTGTACGGCGATAAATAACATAAACCTTTTCAGCCCCGAGACGAACTGCGGTGCGACACGCATCCATTGCGGTGTTTCCGCCGCCTATAACGGCAACAGTTTTGCCTATTACCGGAGCATTCCCAAGCGACACTTCTCGCAAGAAATCAATACCACCAAAAACACCGTTCAATTCTTCACCGGGAATTCTCATTGAGCTGCTTTTCCAAGCTCCGGCAGCTACAACTACGGCATCAAAATCGTGTCGTAATTCTTCAAGTTGAATGTCGCGGCCGAGCCTAACATTATTTTTTAAATTAACTCCGAGAGCTTCTATCTGTGAAATTTCTCTGTCAAGAAGCTTTTTAGGCAGTCTATACTCAGGTATACCGTATCGGAGCATTCCGCCCATTTTCGGCATCATATCAAACACATTGACGCTGTGCCCCAGCCTCCTGAGAAAATAGGCGGCTGTCAGTCCTCCCGGCCCGCCGCCGACAATTGCAACACGTTTGCCCGTGTCAGGCTCGACGTAAGGCACATACTTGTCGTTGCTTGCCATATCCATATCCGAAGCAAAAGCTTTGAGACCGGCTATTGAAATAGGTTCGTCAACAAATTGTCTTCTGCACTTTTTTTCACAAGGATGCGGACAGATTCTACCTATGGATGACGGCAGAGGAATTTTATCTTTTATCAGCTTAACCGCTTCTTTATATTCCCCGTTTGCAATAAGCCCCACATACCCTTGACAGTCCGTATTAGCCGGGCAAGCAAGTGTACACGGTGCTTTACAGTCTCCATCATGATCAGATAAGAGAAGCTCTAAAGCCGTTTTACGGGCACGCAGGATTCGCTCACTTTCAGTATGTATAATCATACCGTCATTAAGCTTTGTTGAGCAAGCACGTAAAAGCTTCGGTATTCCCTCAGCCTCGACAACACAAAGTCCGCAGGCACCGTACAGCTCAACTCTTCCGTCAAAACAGAGATTCGGTATTTCTATGCCGTTGTCGGCAGCAGCCCGTAACACGGTAGTGCCTTCGGGTACATTTATTTTTTTACCGTCAATAATAACACTGATTTCTTTCATCATAACACCTCTATCGCACCGAAACGACAGTTTTCTTTACATTTACCACACTTAATGCATTTAAGCGAATCTATTTCGTGCGGTTTTTTCACAGTACCGCTTATTGCAGATACAGGACAGTTTCTTGCACATAATGTACATCCGACACATTTATTTTTATCTATTTTATAAGTAACCAACGCTGTGCATTCGCCGGCAGGGCATTTTTTATCTTTAATATGCGCTTCATATTCATTCCTGAAATATTTAAGCGTCGTAAGCACCGGGTTAGGTGCAGTTTGACCTAGGCCGCAAAGCGCACCGTCTTTAACGGCATAGCAAAGCTCCTCAAGTAGCTCTATATCGCCTTCCTCACCTTTACCGTCAACTATTCGCGTAAGGATTTCAAGCATACGCTTTGTTCCGAGACGGCAGTGCACACATTTACCGCATGACTCTTTAGCGGTAAAATCAAGGAAGAATTTCGCCATACCGACCATACACGTGCTCTCATCCATAACAACCATACCGCCCGAGCCCATAATTGCCCCAGTAGCACCGAGTGCTTTATAATCAATAACGGTATCAAGTAAGTCATTCGGAATACATCCGCCGGAAGGACCGCCCATCTGAACGGCTTTAAATTTTTTATCTGATTTAATTCCTCCGCCGATGTCAAAGATAACATCACGTAAGGTCTTTCCCATCGGAATCTCAACAAGACCGCCTTTTTTAATTTTACCTGTAAGCGCAAATACCTTTGTACCCTTGCTGTCGGCGGTTCCCATAGAGGCAAAAGCGGCTCCGCCGTTTAATATTATCCACGAAACATTGGCAAAGGTTTCAACATTATTTATATTAGACGGCTTATGCCAGTAACCGGCCTGTGCCGGAAAAGGAGGCTTGAGGCGCGGCATACCGCGTGAACCTTCAAGAGACTCAATAAGCGCGGTTTCTTCTCCGCACACAAAAGCACCGGCTCCTGCCTTAATTCGCATTTTACAAGAAAATCCACTACCGAAAATATTGTTGCCGAGATAACCTTTTTCGGTTGCTTGTTTTATGGCTTTTTCGAGTCGTTTTATAGCAAGCGGATATTCCGCCCTTACATAAACAATTGCTTCTTTCGCACCTATGGCATACGCACCTATAAGCATACCCTCTATCAGGTTATGCGGATCGCCCTCGATAACAGCCCTGTCCATAAATGCGCCCGGGTCACCCTCATCAGCATTACAAATCAAATATTTTTCCGTGCCGTCTGAAGAACGCGCGGCATTCCATTTAAACCACGTCGGGAACCCGGCACCGCCGCGACCGGCAAGGCCGGAAATTTTGATTTCCTCAATTACCTGCTCAGGCGTCATTTCGGAAAGAACTTTTCTTACAGCCTTATATCCGTCTGTATTTTCGTAGTCGCTGATCTTTTCAGGATTTATAATGCCGCAATGCCTCAAAGCAATTCGAGTCTGCTTTTTTAAAAAGAGCTCGTCGTCCTCGGATATTTTAAGGTCCTCTACCGTTGACAAATCATCGGAGTTAACTGCCTTTGCTATTCTCTCGCAGTCGTTTTCCGAAACCTTTACAAGCCGCGTAAGAGTGCCGTTATCGTAAATGTCAACAATCGGCTCCAAGAAGCACATACCTATACATCCTGTTATGGTAAGTTCGTTACTCTTGTCCAAAGCAGACGCAAGCTTGTCATAGACCTTAGCTGCTCCTGCAGCTATACCGCAGCTGCCTTCTCCAACTACAATTTTCATAAGGCGCACTCCTTATCTCTTATATCGTTGATTATTTTTTTTGTCTTATCCGGGGTAAGCGAACCATATGTTTCACCGTTAATCATCATAACCGGAGAAAGACTGCAGCAGCCGAGGCACGCAACATTTTTAAGCGAAAACAGACCGTCGTCGGTTGTTTCACCGTCGTGTATGCCGAGGGTTTCTATAATAGTTTTTTCAATCAGATCGGAATTGTTTACGTGACACGCAGTACCCTTACACAACATAATAAGGTATTTGCCGACTGGTTTTAACCTGAATTGAGTATAAAAAGTCGCAACGCCCATTATCTTAGCGGGTTTTATACCCGTTTTATCTGAAATATATTTTATTACGTCGGTCGGCAGATAGCCGTAAATATCCTGTGCTTTTTGCAGTATTGTAATAAGGCTGCCGGGAACAGCTGCATATTCATCCAACACATCGTCAATCAGCGAAAGATTGATTTTATTCTTATCGCAATTACATGGACTCATGATTTCTTCCTCCAAGGTCAGTTAAACTTAAAAATATAATAATATACAATCACAAAAAAAGCAATTTAAAAATATTGTAACTTTAGCAGAAAAAACTGTTAACTATCGACACACAGACGAAAAAGTTGTAAAATAAAATTAGTTTTTTCAGAGGTGTATATATGATAAATAAATATTTAACTGAAATGCATTTGCACACAAAAGAAACCAGTAATTGCGGTAAAATGCCGGCGGCGGAAACAGTTGAAAGCTATATATCTCTCGGATATAATACAATAGTCGTAACCGATCATTTCAGCACACACACTTATTACAAATATAATTATGACAGTCTTAATTGGCAGGATAAAGTTGACATTTTTTTGAAGGGCTTTAATTCAGCCAAAGAAGCGGCAAATGGTCGAATAAACATATTACTGGGCATGGAGCTTCGTTTTGATTCCGATAGCGACCCGAACGATTATCTAGTTTACGGCGTAGAAGAGAGTTTTTTGAGAGATAATAAAGATCTTTTAAATATGAATATATCAAGCTTTTCCGCGCTTGCGCAAAAAAACGGCTTAATGATATATCAGGCTCATCCGTTCAGATTCGGAATGAAAATAACAAATGTCAAATATCTTGACGGGATTGAAGTGTGCAACAGAAATATTGAACATGACTCACACAACGACATTGCTGCTCTTTGGGCGGAAAAATTCGGGCTAAAAGAGACAGCCGGATCAGACCACCATCAAAAAGGAAATGAGGGACTTGCCGGAATTATCAGCAGACATGAAATTACTTCGAATAAAATACTTTTAGATACTCTGGCAAATCAAGATTATACGCTTTACGAAAAAAAGCTCTGAGATATCTCAGAGCTTTTTAATATTATCTTGTCGGCTTAACTCCGGCAGGAAGATTCGGCATATTATCGTAAACTGGAATAAGAAAAGTAAATGAGTTTGAAAGCTGCCCCATATTACTGTACTTATTATATGTTCTTATTCCTTCTGAGCTTGCGGCCATTATGTTTGACATGTACTGATGTGAATACAGACCGCCGTTTGCAACCACATCAAACTTTTGAAGATACAGAGTATTTTGACCGACACTGATATAGCCCGTAGCTATGTATTTAGCCCCGCCGAGTATCGCTTTATATCTGCTGTTCCAAGGACGCAAGTATTTTTCATTGGATGAGGGCGTTGAAGCCCATTTAAGCGCATTTATTACCGGATCGCTGCTTTGATAAGCACCGATATTATAATAATTATATATTCCCTCATACCCGGGCTCTGTACCGCTTACGGAGCGACTGCCGTTAGAGCCAACCTCCTGAATAACTCGCGATACCAAATGATATGGACTGACGTCATACAATTCGGCGGCGTTCATAAACGCCTGTGCATATGTTACCGTAACATCAGTCTCTGTATTATTACCGATCGTTTTTCTTGAACCGCCTACATATTGAAATAATATCATAGCATCGGCAACATCAATCTCACCGTCTCCGTTAAGGTCGGCAATATCTTTGCCGCTGCCTAAGTCAGCAAGGTTGCCTGCAGAATACTGAAACAGCATCATGGCGTCCGCTATGTCGGTTTTATTGTCCGAATTTAAATCACAAGAGCCTCCGACATTCTCTTTTTCTCCGGTACTGATTTTGGAATCTTCCATAAAAGTCCCTTTTAACATTGATTCGACGCCGGAAAGCGTTTGTGCATTTTTATCATAGGACAATGTTTCGAATTGGAAAATGTCGCTTTCTTTTGTCAAAAAGTTTCTCGGATCAAGATAATATGAGACAACATCGCTTGACGCTTGAAACCAAGTCTTGCCGTCAATCGGTGTCCAAGTGCCTGTTGACGGATTATATGTTTTATCTGTCGTGGATAAGTATTTTTTATCGTACGGAGGGACTTGAAGAGCACTTCTGCCGCTAACGTTTTCATTTTCAAGCACCTCATCCCACGAAAGACCAGTATATAAAAACTTAAAATTCCAATTCGAATGTGCTTTTTTTAGATTATCTATATAGCTTTTATAGAGTTCGGGGGCTTCGTCCGAGATACCGCTGTCGCTTGTAACGGTAACAAGTCCCGTTGAAATATAACAGTTTTCGTAAAACTTACCGCCGTAATTAAATTCAACTCTGTACCAATCTTTAGAAGTTGTTCCGTCGTTACACTTGACCCTGTCGATAATGATTATCTGAGTGTTCGCCGGAAGATTTTCATAAACCAATGAGTACGATCTTCCGGGCCCGCTTCTGACGTTTGCTTGACTTTTAACTACACCGTTTTTTGCAGTCGCAAAAGCCGGAATAGACAGAACAATCACCAATACGGCTGTAATTAATATTATTTTAAAAATTCTGCGGCTTTTCATAATACTGTCCTTTTATTATTTATAACAATAAAATAACAAAATATCGACAAATAATCAAGTCTTATTTTCAGATATCACATCATTCAAATAGCAAATTATGCCTTTTGCTATACCGTCAGCTATAACTTCTTGTGAATCACGGTTGCTGAGTACGGTACACTCTATGGGATTTGAAAAATAACCACACTCCACAAGAACCGACGGACATTCCTCAATTCTTGTAACCTTATACGGAAAGAAGCGTTTGCTGCCGTCCGGCTGTATAATTTTAGCTCTCATACCGGGGTTATCTGCATAAATATTTTTCCAACTCTCTTCAAGTCCGCTTAAAATAAGACGTGCAGGCAATTCAGAATTTGCTCTGTAATAATACACTTCGGGACCCGAAAGAGACGATGCACTCTCGGAAAAATTGTTATGTACCGAAACAAACAAATCAGCGCCGCTGTAACGAGCCATAGACTGTCTTTTATCAACAGACAAAAAAGTATTATCGGAACGTGTCAATATAACATTTACTCCTGCTTTTTCCAAATTTTCCTTAACCAAAATAGTTATATTAAGGTTAACCTCCGACTCATATATACCGTTCACACCGATAGTTCCGCAATCCTTACCTCCATGGCCGGCATCAAGTGCTACGATTGCATCTGACAGTTTGTCCGGCGCATCCTTGAAAACAATTGACAGCTTGCCGTCTGCCGTATAGGAAACGGTGTAACCGTAAAACACACCCGGTGTTTTAAGATACAGACGCAATACACAAGTTCCGTTATCACATTTTAGCCATTCGCCGCGATCTATTATTTTGCTGCCGTTAAAATTGAGTTTTCCGACAGCACTGTCAGTATAGTAAAAAGTAAAATCCAAATACGATGCATTAAAAGATTTAACATTATATGCACGTTCAAGATAACCGGTATAGTATTGTTGATCGGGAAAATCTGTATTAAACGGTACTTTCCAATCAGTTTTAAGCAATAAAACTGTCTGATTTTCTGTGTTTACGGAGGCAACGCTTATTGAATTTTCAGGCAAAACAAAGCCGTCAACAACATTGCACTCGTCTTTTTTTATTATTTTGCCTGAACCGAGGAACACATATTCTTTATTATCAATGATTTTTTCATCAACGTAGTAATCAATCGTACCGTCCGGAAGCGGTGAACAATGCGGATCAGATTTATCACTCACGCTGTCGGCAGGTATAGTTTCGGAATAAGGAACGTTTATTATACACAGCTTTGCCTGTCCCAATCCATAATTATCGGTATAAGAAATATTTTTCACAGCGGAATTATTATCGGTATAACGAAAAACAGATAATGACTCAGCACTATTTGAACTGACAGCAAACAATGCAATTGCCGCCGTTAAAATAACGAGACACAATATGAGTATTACACGTTGTTTATTAAACAATTCTTTTAATCCTTGCATCTTAACATCCCACATCAATTTTAATTATTATAACACATTTTTCATGTTTAGGTATTCCTTTTCGGCATTTTCCGACTTGTTTTCCGCAAATAAATAAGAATAGGAGTACACGGAAAAACCGCAGTAATTATCCTTCCTTCTTGAATATCTTATTTCTTCTGAACATATATTGCCGTTTTCACACCATTCATTTATTCCGTCCCCCGCATTGTCGTCCGTTTTTCCGCTTTTATAATATGCCAGACCTACACACAGCTTAACATTACCGCTTTTAACCGCCTCCGACCATAGATTTAACATTTTTAAAAACGGCTTACTGCTGTTTTTAAAACCATAATAAAGCTGTGGCATAATAATGTCCGCGTATCCCCTTTGTGAGCACCACTTTAAAACGTCCGCGTACAACATTGAGTAATTTTTTTCTATATCCCCTGCAGGACTTATCACAACTTTCACGTCTTGTTTTATTGACTTAACGGAGGAATACAGCCCGCTTATAAAAGTATTAACATTTTCCCTGCGCCAATCATCAAGAGACAGCTCACCCCCTTCATTGCGATAATTTGTATATAAATCAACATCAATTCCTTCATCGACGGTCGGATAAAAATAATCATCCATATGTATAGCCGATATATTGTAATTTTTCACTATTTCGCGAACGCCGTCGATGATTATTTTCTGTGCTCTTTTTGATGATGGATTATAATAAATTCCGCTGCCCGTTATTATCAGATCATCTGTCAAAGGATTATCTGTGTACCATTGTTTAGCCGGGTTTAATTCGCTTAAGTCGTCAAAATTATCTTTATAGCTTACGCGGTACGGATTTATCCACGCCTCAATTTTCAATCCGTATTTTTCTGCTTCATTTGTTGCTATAAGAAACGGATCATATCCGGGATTCTTTCCCTGCTCGCCTGTTATATAAGATGACCATGGAAAAATTTCGGAGGAGCAGAAGCTGTCAGAAAAGGGTCTGACCTGAAAAATAACAGTATTAAGCCCGAATGCTTTGATATTTTCAAACATTGTATCGATCTTATTTTTAAACTCTTCGGCAGTTCCGCCACCGACTGATTTCATTGACAATTCATTGTAGTTTATCCACACGCCGCGATATTCATCAGCGATAATATCATCGGTGTTAGGGCAGTTGTCGTTACCGCTGTCAAATGATGCGCTTTCGGGTTCAGAAAGATTTAAGTTCTTCAGGCTGCATGACGATAGAAGCAGCAACACAAATAAAATAACAGTAACTTTTTTAAACATTTAAAGCCTTCCTTTTCGCATTGACAAGCAAATGATTAAATTATATTATAGTAGCGGTGATATTATGGATGCTTGGCAATACATACTTGTCTACTACATTTCTATTTCAATCCCGTCGGTAATTATAACCGTTTACGACAAAATAGCTGCAATAAAAAAAGCCGTGAGAATTCCCGAAAGGACTCTAATGACTTTTGCCGCCCTCGGAGGAGCTGCCGCAATGTATGTAACTATGAAGGCAATAAGGCATAAAACTCTTCACAAAAAATTTATGATAGGTTTACCGGTATTTATTATTTTACATACATTGATTATAGGTCTTTCGTATTACTTTTTAATAACAAAATAGTAAAGATTTGGTAAAAACCATGTTGATGCAACTTAATTTTTTTGTTTTTCCCCGACCGTAAACAACCTTAAATTAAAAGATGCAAATAAAATATTTTTTCAGATAGCAAAAGACAGCATAGAGAGTAAAAATTACTCTTTATGCTGTCTTTTTTGATTAATATTTTGCTGTAATCCGTCTTTTTAAAACAACAGACGGTTTAGAAAGTATAATTACTTGAATTATCGGTCCTCTCTGAAATATGAAAGTCCGAGTGATGCCGGTCCCTGGTTTTCTTTCTTATCTCTTACACTTACAAGAATAAGAACAACTATGGTGACTACATAGGGTATCATCTTGTAAAGCTCCTGTGTGCGGAGTGCACCCGGAACATAAAGATAAACAATATAGAGTCCGCCGAATACTATAGAACCGAGTATGCTGAGATTCGGACGCCAAATAGCGAATATAACAAGCGCAATTGCAAGCCAGCCTCTGTCGCCGAAGCCGTCATTTGACCAAACGCCGTTGGCGTAATCCATTACATAATAAAGACCTCCGAAGCCCGCAATAACACTTCCTATACAGGTAGAGAGATACTTGGCTCTGTTTACGTTTATTCCTGCAGCATCTGCTGTTGCAGGATTTTCGCCTACCGCACGAAGATTTAATCCGTGACGGGTATGATTCAGGAAATATGAACAGATAATTGCTATTATTACAGCTGCATATGCCAAAAATCCGTACGATAAAAACAGCTTACCGAACCATCCGGTGGTTTCTGCTCCCGGTAATGTTGTTCTGAAGTAATTGCTTGTTGTTGTAAGTGCTACCGACGGAACGTCTGAACCTACAAGTTTAATAAGAGATCCTCCGAAAAAGTTACCAAAGCCCGTACCAAAAGTAGTAAGTGCAAGACCCGTTACATTCTGATTGGCTCGTAAAGTAACTGTGAGGAAACAATAAATCAAACCTGCGAGTAAAGAACCCAAAGCGCAGCACAAAAGCGGAATCATAACCGCAAGAAATCCGACTGCATCGGATGGAGACGAGAGCGAATTTTCATAAAGAAACGCACCTATAACACCGCTCATACCGCCGATGTACATAACACCCGGGATACCGAGATTAAGGTTTCCGGACTTTTCAGTCATAATTTCGCCCGTCGAACCAAAAAGGAGCGGTATACCCTGCATTATAGCTCTATGGAGAAAAGTAATCAATGAAAACATTTTACTTTACCTCCTTTTTCGTTTTTCTGAACTTCAATTCGTAGTTAATAAAGAATTCACTACCTATGATAAAGAACAGAATTATACCGGTCAATATATCAGAAAATGATTCGTTGAGATTAAACACCATTGAAATCTGACTGGCACCCGCATCGAGGAAAACAAGTAGGAAGGATGTCAAAATCATATAAATCGGATTAAACTTTGCAAGCCAGGATACCATTATTGCAGTAAATCCCCTACCGTCTGCCGTTGTCGACGAAATGGTATGATCGGTTCCGCCAACAAGTAAAAATCCGGCTATACCGCAAATAGCACCCGAAAGAAATAAAGTTCTCATAATAACCTTTTTTACATTGATACCTATGTATCTTGCCGTATTTTCAGATTCACCTACAACCGAAATCTCATAGCCGTGCTTACTGTACTTGAGATATACATACATAGCAATCATTATTACCAAAACAATTATTATATTCAGAAGATAATCATACTTACCGATTGTGGGAAGCCAACCGTCCATGGTATTGCTGTTAATAACACCAATCTTGCCAGAGCCCTTGGGATTTTCCCAATACATACAGAAATACGAAACAATCTGAATTGCAACATAGTTCATCATTAATGTAAATAAAGTTTCATTTGTATTAAACTTAGCTTTAAATACCGCGGGAATCAAAGCCCAAACGGCACCTGCAATAATGCTTGCAACAAGCATTATAATAATCAAAAATGCATTGGGGACTTTGCCGCCGAGCAAAATCATACATGCCGCGGTAGCAAGACCTCCGATAAGCACTTGCCCTTCACCGCCGATATTCCAAAATCGCATTTTAAACGCCGGCGTAATTGCAAGCGAAACGCACAGAAGCATTGCAAGACTTTGTAAAAGCTTCCAAATTTTTCTTTCGGTTCCGAATGCGCCCTCAAACATAGTTTTGTAAACACTTATCGGATTTTCACCGGTTAAAAGCATAGTAACAACAGCACATACCAAAAGAGCAGCAACAATTGAACCTAGGCGTATAGCCCAAGATTTATATTTAGGAACATAGCCTCTTTTTGCAACGTGAAAAAGAGGTTCACGAACACTTTTATTACTCATGCTTTTCCCTCCACGTCAGTATTTTTCGTCATAAGAATGCCAATCTCATCTTTTTTCGCAGTTCTGCCGTCAACTATACCTGTTACTTTTCCGCTGTTCATAACCATTATTCTGTCGCAGAGTTCAATAAGAACATCAAGATCCTCTCCTACAAATATAACGGATGTCCCGTGCTCTTTTTGTTTGTTGAGAAGGTCATATATCAGATATGAAGAATTTACGTCAAGTCCGCGGACGGGATATGCAACCATTAAAACTGTCGGATTTGACGCAATTTCTCTACCAACAAGAACCTTTTGAACATTACCGCCGGAAAGCCGACGAACCGGAGTTTCTGCACTCGGCGTAACAACTTCAAGATCTTTGATAATCGCATTCGCGAGATCCTTAGGGGCTTTGCGTTCAAGAAAAGCCGTATGACCGCCCTTATAAGATCTCAACATCATATTATCAATAATATCCATATTGCCGACAAGACCCATTCCGAGCCTATCCTCCGGAACAAAAGAAAGAGCAACTCCAAGCTTTCTGATTTCTTTGGGAGATTTCCCGACTAACTGACTTTCTTCTCCGTCTTTAGACTTGTACAATATGCTTGAGCCCTTTACAGTCTGCTGTAATCCCGCTATTGACTCAAGTAATTCTTTTTGCCCGCATCCGGAAATACCGGCAATACCGAGTATTTCGCCGCTGTTAGCAGTAAAGTTGATGTTATCAAGCACAAGCTTGCCCTCGTGATTTTTAACGGAAAGATTCTTAACATCAATACGTAGTTCGGTATTCTTAGGCTCAGTTCTCTTTATATTGAGAGTGACTTTTTCACCCATCATCATTTCCGTAAGGGATTGTTCCGTTGCATCTTTCGTCTCAACCGTTCCGACATACATACCTTTTCTGAGAATTGTTACCCTATCGGATATTTCAAGCACCTCATGCAGCTTGTGTGTAATTATTATAATCGACTTATTATCCTCACGCATTCTTCTGAGAACGTCGAATAATTTTTCAGTTTCCTGCGGTGTTAAAACAGCGGTCGGTTCATCAAGAATTAGTATATCAGCACCTCTGTAAAGCACCTTAATTATTTCCACTGTCTGCTTTTCCGAAACAGACATTTCATAAATTTTCTTATCGAAGTCAATGACGAAACCGTATTTATCACATATAGCCTTAACTCTCTTTTCGGCCTCTTTCAGATTATATTTGTTTCCGTCTTTTACACCCAAAACAATATTTTGGACAGCGTTAAAAACATCAACAAGCTTAAAATGTTGATGTATCATTCCAATCTTTAAATCAAAAGCATCTTTCGGAGATTTAATAACAACTTCCTTACCGCCTACATAAATCTCGCCGGAATCCGGGTAATATATTCCCGAAACCATATTCATAAGTGTTGTCTTACCGGAGCCGTTTTCTCCGAGTATAGATAGTATTTCACCGTTTTTTACTTGTAAGTCAACGTCTTTGTTAGCTATTGTACTGCCGAATGTCTTAGTTATCCCTTTCAACTCCAAGGCAAAAGGAGAACCCATAAATATCCACACAGCCTTTCTCACGCAAATTTAAAATTCAAAACCATGCTCATTCGAGAATAAGGTCCTGTAAAATAATTGAAAACAGTTGAAAAACTATTTCCCAATAAATAACTATACCGTGGCCGATTTTCATCGGCCACGGATACAGTATAAATCTGTGTATTTAATCTTAGAACTTTGTATCAAGAAGAGTGATACCGTCTATCTGTACATCGAAGCAAGGAGCAGAACGCTTTTCTGACTCATGGAAGTAACCGTCAGAAACAACCTCGGTATCACCGGTGTTATCTGCATCGGAGTCAATATCAGCCTTGTATCCGGTAAGATGACCGTCAGCATCAACAGTAGCATTCTTGTTTTTGCTGTCAGATACGGTTACAGTGAATGCAGAGGTATCAAATACGTGAAGCTTACCGCTTTCAAGCTCTGCCTTAACTTCATCAATCTTAGCCTGTGTACCTTCGGCAGCTGCCTTAGTGTTAACATCGGTAAGAACAACAGATCCTGTGCTGAGAGTACCCGTCCAATCGGTGTCAATTGCTTTGCCGTTTTTAACGCAATCAATAGCATACTCAAGATAAGGAGCCCAATCTATTCTTGAAGATACAATAAATGTGTTGGGGCAAGCACTTACTGTTGAACCATTGTATGAAACATTGGGAACACCTGCAGCTTCGCAAGCAGTCGGAGCACCCATTGAGTCAGCATGCTGGCTGATAAGTACGCAACCATTGTTTATAAGCTTCTGAGCGGCTTCTTTCTCGGCAGTCTCATCATACCAAGAACCGGTAAAGGTAACCTCCATGGTAACTGACGGGCAAACGCTCTTAGCACCGAGATAGAAAGAAGTGTAGCCAGAAATAACTTCTGCGTAAGTATAAGCACCGACATAACCCATCTTGGCTTTGTCAGCTGTAATCTTACCGGAAGAAATCATTTCGTTAAGCTTCATTCCGGCAGCAACACCCGCAAGGTATCTGCCTTCATATATTGAAGCAAAAGCATTATGATAATTAGAAAGGCCTTCGGTATGAGCTTTAGTTCCTGTTGCATGTAAGAACTGAACCTCCGGGAACTTTTTAGCTGCTTGAATTACATAAGGCTCATGGCCGAAGCTGTCCGCGAAGATGACATTGCATCCTTCGTCAACAAGCTCTGCTGCTGCATCATAGCAAGCCTGTGTTTCGCTGATGTTGGTCTTTTTAAGAATTTCAACACCGGCTTTTTTGCAAGCCTCTTCAGCTGCAGTAATAAAGTTCTTGTCATATGTTGAGTTTTCGTCATGCAGGAATATGAATCCTACTTTGACATTTGCTGCTTTGCCAGTCGAGCTTTTATCGCCGTCTGTCTTGCCGCACGCTGCAAAACAAAGAACGATCATAGCAACTGACAAAAGAATGCTGAGAACCTTTTTCATTTGTGTTTCCTCCAGTTTTTTGACATAATATTATGAACAGAAGCTCTCCCCCTGTATCATACAAAATAAAAGGTCACTGTTCCTTAAATACGATGTTTCCACTATCCGCATCCATGCTCTCAATAATGGCAAGAGACTCGACACGTATACCTTTTTGCCTAATAAGTTCGCCACCGCGTTGAAAACCCTTTTCAACCGCAATACCGACGCCTTCAACAGTAGCACCGGCTTTTTGTGCAATATCCAAAAGCCCATTCAAAGCGCACCCGTTAGCTAAAAAGTCATCAATAATAAGGACGTGATCTTTTGAAGAAAGATATTTCTTTGAAATTATAACATCATACACCCTTTTATGAGTAAATGATTCAATTTTAGTGGAATAAACCTCTCCGTCAATATTAACAGTCTGAGATTTTTTTGCAAAAACCACAGGAACATTATCAAAATACTGCGCCGCAACACAAGCTATACCGATACCAGAGGCTTCAATGGTCAGTATTTTATTTATAGGGGTATCATTGAAAAGACGTTTAAATTCCTTGCCCATATCATTAAACAGAGAAATGTCCATCTGATGATTCAAAAAAGAATCAACTTTGAGTACATTGCCGGGCTTAACAATACCGTCTTTTACAATTCTGTCTTCAAGCAGTTTCAATAAAATCGCCCCACGTAAAAATATATCATTATTATACATTAACTTTACAAACATTTCAACTAAAACTCGAGAAAACTGTAAATCTGTCTGAATTTATCATTTTATGTTCACAAATCGCTTTCTTTTAGGTATAATTACTAATACAAAAGCAACGGGGGAAAAAAATGGTCACAGATCTGACTAAGGGAAATCCTGATAAAACACTTTGGAAATTTACATTACCAATGATAATCAGCGTTATGTTTCAGCAGCTTTACAGCACTGTTGACAGTATAGTGGCAGGTCAGTTTGCCGGCGTTAACGCACTTGCCGCTGTCGGCGCGTCATATCCCATCACAATGCTTTTTATCGCTGTCGCAAACGGTTCAAATATCGGATGCTCTGTTGTAATCTCGCAGTTGTTCGGCGGGAAACGCATTACGCATATGAAAACGGCTGTCAATACCTCTATTATCTCATCTCTTATTTTATCTCTTATACTGACTGCAGTCGGTCTTTCATCATCAAAAGTGCTTTTAAAGGCAATGGGAACACCGGATAATATAATGGCTGATTCGGTTACTTATCTTAATATTTACGCCGCCGGAATGGCGTTTCTGTTTATATACAATATAAGTACAGCTGTTTTTACGGCTCTCGGTGATTCAAAAACACCATTGTACTTTTTAATTTTTTCTTCTCTTACTAATATTGCGCTCGATTTAATATTTGCCGGTCCTATGAAAATGGGAGTTGCCGGAGTTGCTTGGGCAACGTTCATTGCGCAAGGAGTGTCCGGCATTTTAGCTTTTATTGCATTACTGAAAAAGATACGTAATATCGAAAGTGAAAAACCTAAATTTTTTTCGGGAAGAATGTTGCTGAGAATTACAAAGGTTGCCGTACCCAGCATATTGCAGCAAAGCTTCGTCTCGGTAGGCAATGTATTCATACAAGGCCTTATTAATAGTTTCGGTGCTGCCGTTGTTGCAGGTTTCGCTGCAGCAATGAAGCTGAATACATTTACAATAACAACACTTGTCACATTAAGCAACGGCATTTCAAGCTACACAGCGCAAAATATCGGAGCACATAACACCGAAAGAGTAAAGAAAGGGTTCGGATCGGGCCTGAAAATCGCATTATTGGTTGCTATTCCGTTTTTTATAGCATTTTTCATTTTTCCGAAATATATGATGATGATATTTGTCACACACAATAATACCGATGTTATAACAGCCGGCGTCCAATTTTTAAAAATCGTATCACCGTTCTATTTCTTAGCAACAGTTAAAATAATTGTTGACGGCATATTACGTGGATCCGGAGCTATGCTAAGCTTTATGGTTTCAACCTTCACCGACCTCATACTTCGCGTGATATTCGCATTTATTCTCACCCCGCATATCGGGCAACTCGGAATTTGGTGGTCGTGGCTGATAGGTTGGATAGTCGCAAGCTTAGCTTCTCTTGCGCTGTATCTCTCAGGCGTGTGGAAAAAAGCAAAGGTTTAATCAAATATTTATAAAAAAATGACCGCTCGGCAAATTAATCCGGGCGGTCATTTTAATTAACTGTTTATGATATTTTCATACTAAGTCTTAATTTATCGCTTATCATGGCAATAAACTCAGAGTTAGTGGGCTTTCCGCGAGAGTTTTGTATTGTATAGCCGAAGTAAGAACTAAGAACATCAACGTCGCCTCTATCCCATGCAACTTCTATTGCGTGGCGTATGGCACGTTCAACTCTTGAAGAAGTTGTTGAAAAAGTTTTAGCAACAGTTGGATACAAAACTTTTGTTACAGAGTTCATCATTTCGCTGTCGTTTATTGATAAAATAATTGCCTCTCGCAAATACTGATAACCTTTTATATGAGCCGGAACACCAATTTGATGCATAATATCGCTGACAACGACTTCCAAATCAGCAGAGCTGTCAGCAGGGTGAAGTTTCCCGAACTTCGAATTGTCTCTCCAGCCTGTCAACTGAGTTATTCTTTCAGCCATCATATTCATATCAAAAGGTTTCAAGAAATAATAATCTGCCCCGGCAGATAATAATTCCTGCTCAAATCTTTGATTGTCGACACTTGACATAACCATCATTAAAGGCTTCTTTTCGAGTTTCATCTTCGGCATTTCTTTCAGCACACCTAAAGCATCGATTGCTGTCATAAATGCGTCCATAACAACGACATCAGGCTTTTCGGTCTCGGTTTTATGTAATATTTCAGCACCGTTTTTCGGCACCATTTTCACATCGCAACCGTAAGAGCGCAGAACTCCCGCACAAGTCTGCCCGAAATCATTGCCCTCTGACACCATCATTACTTTTAAACCGCTTTTCATTTTGTATACCTCCAAATTTTTTATTTCTGACATATTTTACCATATTAGTTATATCTTGACAAGAGCTTTTTTATAAAAAGCAAATATTTTTTTCAAATTAATTCTATTATCGCCATAACAACAGAAAAAGTGCAATAAAGGTAGCTGTTATTTTTTACGCAATATCATACCGTTATTAAAGTACCGGAACGGCAAATACCGTTCCGGCACCTTTCACGATGCTTTTTCAAGCAGCCTCTCAGCATTTAAGGCTTCGGATACTTTTAGCATATTATCGGCAAAAACAGCATATCCGCGAATCGGATCATTAACAAACACATGCGTTACAGCACCGACAAGCATACCGTCTTGAATAATGGGACTGCCGCTCATACCTTGAATTATACCGCCTGTTTTTTCTATTAAAGAGCTGTCTGTAATTTCAATTATCATATTTTTAGATGAGCTGCTGTCGTTATTACAAATTCTCACGATTCTTACATCATAGTACTGCGGACCTTTTTCATCAACAGTGGATATTATTTTTGCCGAACCGGTTTTAACCTCTTGCTTTGTTGCAATGGGTACGGCCTCATTTGTTGAAACTATATTATTCAAAAACCCGTATACTCCGCAAGCTGTATTCAACGAAAGTGTTCCTATATTAGTATCCTGAAATACGCCGCAAAGCTCACCTGTTGAACCGCAAGAACCTTTATAGCAACCGGTTATCTTTGTTTTGACGGCATCGCCGTCGGCAAGCGGCATAACTATACCTGTATCAACATCACATACCGCATGTCCGAGTCCGCCGAACACTTTGCTGGCGGAGTCAACAAAAGTTATTGTGCCTACCCCCGCCATACTGTCCCTGACCCATATACCGGCTTTATAACAATTATCATTTTTTGACAGAGCAGGCGTCAATTTCAGATTCAGAACTTTTTTTCCGCGCTTTACCGACAACTTCAATTCATTACCGCCGTTTTCCTGTACCGCTTTTTCAATTTCCAATGTTGAGTTCACATTGTTTCCGTTTACAGTCAATATTATATCCCCGGCATTAAGGCCCGCTGTTTTAGAGGGATTTGAAATTCCTTCTTCAGTATAGACATCATCAGAACCGACAACCACAACGCCTTTTGTAAACATGCGTATGCCAAATACATCGCCTGAGGGAATTACATATTTTCTCTCAGAAACAATAACATCGGCGGATTTTACCGGAATAACCTTCAGAGCGGAAATATCCACAGTGTATTCACTAAGCAGAGTGCCCTTTGCCGCATTCTCGGAATTAACGGAAACCGAAACGTCACCGCTTGATATCCGGTATGAATATATCTCGTTAAATTTCAGCTTTTCGTCACTCACCAGGTGAATACTGTCCGGAATGCTTTTTATACCGTAAATTACAAATGCAAATATAACAGAGGCAGCTAACAATCCGAAAATGCTGAGAACTTTAAAAAATTTTTTCATTTTTCACCTCCGTATATACAGTGATCACTGCATTTATAATTTTTACTTTTTTACGGATTTTATGTTATGAAAAAATAAGGCTTTACGGTTAATTTACACGGAAATATTATTTCCGAATAAACCGTAAAGCCTGCATATAATATATTTAATTTTTTAATGAAAAAATAATCCTTGAAACCGTTTCTTCCGGAGATAAATCCGCTGTATCAACGGTAATATCGGCATACTTTTTATAAAGAGGAAGTCTCTCAAAAAAAATATCGTCTATTGTCTGATTTTTAGGCGCAGCAACGCCTCGCGTTTTGATATTTTTAAGCCTTGCCTTTACATTTTCAAGCGGAACATCTATAAAGACAATCACGGAATTACGCTTAAGCTTTTGCATAGCTTCATCGCGAAAAACAACGCTTCCGCCGGTCGCAACAACACAATTTTCACACTCAAGCGACAATATTGCGTCTCTTTCTTTATCAAGAAAGCATTGAAGCCCTTTTTCGTTTATAATGTCCTGCAAAAGTGCATTTTCACGTTGCTGTATTACAAGATCAGTATCTACAAAGCCAATACCAAGAGTCTTTGCAAGGATAACGCCGACTGTGCTTTTGCCCGAAGCCGGCATTCCGATTAAAACAATATTTTTCATCAAATAGATATCTCATGAGCCATCTTATAAAGGTCAAGATCAATCGACTTTTTCATATTGAGAGCTTCGAATATGTCAAAGTCAACAATTTCATCCTTTTGCATAGCTACCACACGATTACCTATCCCCTGCTTTAAAAGCTCAACCGCTTTATAACCCATTTGGCTTGCAACAACTCTGTCGCGAACTGTCGGCGAGCCGCCGCGCTGCACATGGCCTAAAACAGTTGCACGGGATTCTACGCCCATTTCCGCTTCGATTTTTTTCGCCATTTCTTCTACGCCGCCGACACCTTCGGCAACAATGATTATAAAGTGTCTTTTTCCTGTTTTTTGAGTTTTCTTCATTCTGTCGATAACGTCACGCTCAAAATCGAAATCAACTTCCGGAATAAGAATTGTTGTTGCACCGCAAGCTATACCGGCGTTGAGTGCTATATAGCCCGCACGTCTTCCCATAACTTCAACAACCGAGCAACGATCATGAGACTCTGTCGTGTCACGAAGTCTGTCAACCATTTCCATAGCCGTGTTCATTGCGGTATCATAACCTATTGTGTAATCACAGCAAGCAATATCATTGTCAATCGTTCCGGGAATACCCACACAAGGGATGCCTCTGAGCGAAAGGTCACGAGCGCCGCGGAAAGAACCGTCTCCGCCTATAACAACTACGCCCTCCATATTATGCTCTTTGCATATTTCAATTGCCTTTTTCATACCTTCTTCGGTCTTGAATTCTGGACTTCTTGCAGAATAAAGAATTGTACCGCCTCGGTTAATAATATTAGAAACACTGCGAAGATTCATTTCATACATATCACCATGCATAAGACCGTTCCAGCCTCTTCTGATTCCCATTACACGGAAGCCGTTTTCACAACCCGATCTTACAACGGCTCTGATTGCGGCATTCATGCCCGGAGCATCTCCGCCGCTTGTCAATACGCCAATCGTTTTCATTAAAAATCACCTCAAATAAATACATTCAAAATATAATGATACACAAATGAAAAATATTGTCAAGCAATTTTGACATTTTTCTTAGAGTTGTACAACAACATTTTTTTCACCGTTAATTCTTTTCAACTCTGAAATCATAGGGTCATTGGCAGTCGTCGAAAATTGCTGTCTCTCGTAGCTTTTAGCATCATCAAAATAGTAATATACGGGTAACATCCCCTCAAAAATAGTAATCAGATTTGTACTCTTTTTAACCTCCTCACAGTTCTTTGTGCAAAATCTCACAAAAAGGCCCTTTCTCACCGATTTTTTCGGCTTGTCGGAATTTTTGGAAGCTGTGTCGGCGGTAACAATACTGTTTGCATCCGGAGGTAAAGAAACGCTGTCCATAACTATTTTCGGTTCTTCGTCCTCTCTGAGAGACAATCTGCCGCACAGCAATACAACGCTTCCGACATTTAAAAGCTCTGAATACTTGAGCAAAAGTTTGGGAAACACTATTACTTCAATAGCTGCATGAACATCTTCAAAACCTAAAAAAGCCATGGTACTGTCTGATTTTGTAACTTTTTTCTTTATAGAAGTTATTATTCCGAGGACACGTACAGGGCTATTATCCGTATATTTTCCCGAAACATTTTCTTCCGTATTCACCATTTCAAGAACGCTGTCGGAATGAAGCTTTTTAGAAAGCGTCTCGTACTGAACCATAGGATGCCCCGTAAGATACAAACCGGTCATTTCCTTTTCCATCGATAAAAGTTCAAGTGCCGGAAATTCATCACAATGCTTACATTGCGGTTCATTGCCGCCAGAAGCCACTCCACTCAAATCAAACAAGCCGAGTTGTCCGTCAACATTATTTCTCTTGTCACGCTCGATATTCTCAACAATCAGAGGTAAATTTGTAAGCATTTCACGACGATTAAGTCCGAGTCCGTCAAGTGCTCCGCTTTTAATTAAGCCCTCAACAGCTCGTTTATTAAAATCCTTGCCATATGTTCTCTTACAAAAATCATAAAGTGATTTGTATTTTCCGTTAGAGCTTCTTTCTTTGACAATAGTATCAATAAAATTGTAGCCGAGATTTTTAATAGCAAGTAGCCCAAAACGAACGCTCTTGCCGTCAGAGGTAAATGCTCTGAAACTCTCGTTGACGCTCGGCGACAGAACGTTTATTTTCAGCCTTGCCAAATCGTCTATATAAAGTGCTATTTTTGTTGAATCATCAATAACACTCGTGAGAAGTGCGGCAGTGAATTGCGCCGGGAAATGGCATTTCAGATATGCCGTACGATATGCAATGACAGCATATGCGGCAGAATGAGACTTATTGAACGCATATGAAGCGAAAGATGACATATCGTCGAAAATGCTGTTGGCAACTTCGGCAGGTATTCCGCGCCTTACGCATCCGTCGCACGCATAAGTACCGTCGGAATTTTTCAATCCGTTTACAAAATACTCCCTCTCCTGCTCCATTACCTTGTGCTTTTTCTTTGACATAGCTCGTCTTACAACGTCTGCTCGTCCGAAAGAATATCCCGCAAGTTCCCGGAATATTTGCATAACCTGCTCTTGATATACCATACAGCCGTAAGTAACATCAAGAATATTTTTAAGTTGCGGCGTCTTATATCTGATGCTTTTCGGATTATGTCTGTTATTTATATACATATCAATCGAATCCATAGGGCCGGGTCTGTACAAAGAAATAACAGCAATTATATCCTCTATATTCTGCGGTTTCAGACGGGTTATAACATTTCTTATTCCCGCCGACTCACATTGAAATACACCATAAGTATACCCTGCCGACAGCATATCATATGTCGCCTTATCGTCAAGCGGAATTTTTTCGATATCAAAATCGGGAATATTGTTTTCTCTTACCGATTTTACGGTATCACTTATTACCGTAAGTGTTCTGAGACCGAGAAAGTCCATTTTAAGCAGTCCGAGTTCTTCAATGGTAGTCATGGTATACTGCGTAACCACGGACTCATCATTTCTTGCTAACGGAACATATCGATCAACAGGTTTATCGGTTATAACAACGCCCGCCGCATGGGTTGAGGTGTGCCTTGGCATACCCTCAACTGATTTTGCCGTATCGACAAGCTCCCTGATTTTGGCGTCCTTATCATAAAGCGCTTTAAGCTCCTGATTTTTCGTAAGAGCCTTTTCTATTGTCATGCCGAGCTCGCGCGGAATCATTTTGGAAACCGTATCAACTGTATTGTACGGTATCCCGAGTGCTCTGCCGACATCGCGAATAGACGCTCTTGCGGCCAAAGTACCGAAAGTCACTATTTGCGCAACGTGATCCGAGCCATATTTTCTTATAACGTAATCAATTACTTCTTCGCGGCGTTCATAACAAAAATCAACATCAATATCCGGCATACTTACACGCTCCGGATTTAAAAAACGCTCAAACAGCAGATTATATTTAATTGGGTCTATACCCGTAATTCCCATACAATAAGCGGCTATACTGCCGGCTCCTGATCCCCTGCCGGGACCTACGGGAATACCATGGCGTTTTGCATAGCTGATAAAATCGGCAACAATAAGGAAATAGTCAACATAGCCCATTTTATTGATAACCGAAAGTTCGTATTCGAGTCTGTCGATATATTTCTGCTCCGGAGCAATTCCGTAATTTCTGCGCAAGCCCTTATAGCACTCATTACGAAAATATTCAAAATGGTCCATATTATCGGGAACATCAAAATGCGGTAGTTTAGTTTTGTGAAACTCAAACTCAACGTTGCACATATCAGCTATAACAGAAGTATTATCAACCGCATCTGGATAATCTTCGAATAATTCACGCATTTCATCTTCGGATTTGAGATAAAAATCATCGGTTCCAAATTCCAAACCAGTATCTTCATCTATTGTATGGTTAGTTTGAATACAGATAAGAACTTTTTGTACTTTTGCGTTTTCTTTTTTTATATAATGGACATCGTTTGTAGCGACAAGCGGTATACCGGTTTCACGCGAAATTTTAACTATCTGAGGCAAAACCCTGAGTTGCTCGGCAATTCCGTGATTCTGTATTTCGAGATAATAATTGCCGCGACCAAAAGTCTTGTCATACCAAAGTGCAGCTTCCTTAGCTCCGTCATAATCGTCTTGCAACAGTTTTCTCGGAATTTCTCCCGCAAGACAGGCAGACAGAGCAATAAGCCCCTCGTGATATTTCTCGAGGAGCTGTTTATCAATACGCGGCTTTGTATAAAATCCTGTCACCCACGATTCAGACACAATTTTGATAAGATTTTCATATCCCGTATTATTTTTACAGAGCAAAACAAGATGAAAACGCTCGTTATCAATACCGTGAACTTTATCAAGGCGCGAACGTGGAGCAACATAAACTTCACAACCGATAATGGGCTTTATCCCATTCTCTTTAGCTGCTTTATAAAACTCAACGGCACCGAACATATTTCCGTGGTCTGTTATGGCTAAAGAATCCATGTTGAGCTCTTTTGCAGCATCAACAAGCTGTCCTATACGGCAGGTGCCGTCGAGCAGACTGTATTCTGTATGAAGATGCAAATGAGTAAAAGACATTTAAATTCCTTTCATTTTAAACATCATTACGTGTAATATCTTCGTATGTTTCACGTCTTATAATTATACGCGATTCTCCATCCTTTGCCATTATTACTATAGGACGCGGAATTCTGTTATAATTTGAAGCCATTGAGTAGTTGTAAGCACCTGTTGAAAGCACAGCTAAAAGGTCTCCTGCCTCAACTTTTTGTATTGGAGCATTTTCCTGTATAAGGTCACCGCTTTCGCAGCATTTACCGGCAACGGTTACTTTTTCAGTCTTAGGCTCGTTTGCTTTATTGGCGCACATTACATCATAATCCGATTGATAGAGAATATAGCGCGGATTGTCTGTCATTCCTCCGTCTACCGAAATATAGGTTCTGATATTCGGAATATGCTTAACGGCTCCGACTGTATAAACGGTAACGCCTTCTGCTCCGACCACAGAACGACCGGGCTCAATAAGTATAAACGGAAGCTTAACATTTTTCTTCTCTGCTTCATTCTTGACAACAACAGAAACTCTCTTCATATATTCCGAAAACGGCTTCGGGGTATCCGATTCAAGATACTTAATGCCGAATCCTCCGCCGAGGTTGAGTTCTCTGATTTCATATCCTACGGTTTCTTTGATTTCAGAAATAAAATCAATTATAACCTTTGCAGCAAGTTCAAACGGCGCAATATCAAATATCTGCGAACCGATATGGCAGTGAAGTCCGCAGAGGTCAATGCTGTCGGTTTCAACCGCAAGCTTAACTGCGGTCATAGCTTCGCCCGTCTCAAGAGCAAAGCCGAATTTAGAATCAATCTGACCGGTTCTTATAAAAGAATGTGTATGCGCATCTATACCGGGTTTGATTCTCAGCATTATCTTTGCAACCTTACCGATTTTCGAAGCCAACGTGCTCAGCCTTTTAAGCTCCTCCACATTATCGACAACTATTCTGCCGACATTATTGTCAAGAGCCATTGTAAGCTCATCATTAGTCTTATTGTTGCCGTGGAAACAAATACGTTCTGACGGGAAGCCGGCCTTAACGGCGGTAAAAATTTCTCCGCCCGAAACAACGTCTAATCCCATTTTTTCTTCTTTGCATATTCTGCACATTTCAAGGCAGGAAAAAGCCTTGCTCGCATAGCATACAAGCCCGTTACCGTCGTAGTTTTCTTCCATTGATTTTACAAATTCACGGCAGTTTTTTCTTATCATATTCTCATCATAGCACATATACGGTGTCCCGTATTTTTTTGCAAGAGATACGGTATCGCAACCGCCGACGGTCAAATGGCCGCTCTCATTAACTCCTAATCCGTCTGATACAAACATTTGGTTCTCTCCTTTTAAAGTGCATTATTTATATACTCGGTTATCTCTTCCCTGCCCAATCCGTTAGTTGCAGAAAAAGGAATAATAGTAACATTTTCAGAATCCGGTATTTCATCGTAAATTGCCGCTGATCTTTCGGCAAACTGCGTTTTGTTAAGTTTATCACTCTTAGTCATAACAATAACAAACGGATAACCGGTTGAGCGCAAAAAGTCAATCATCATAAGATCGTCTGCGCTCGGTTTGTGCCTCATATCGATAAGCTGAACGACAAGTCTTATGTTACGACCCGTCTTAAAATAGCCTTCAAGCATTTCAGCCCATCTTATTTTCTCGGATTTCGATACTTTTGCATATCCGTATCCAGGTAAATCCACAAATCTGGCATCGTCAACCTTGTAAAAGTTTATCGTAGCGGTTTTTCCCGGAACTGAGCTCACTCTTGCAAGTGCCTTTCTGTTAAAAAGGCGATTAAGCAAAGATGATTTTCCAACATTTGATCTACCCGCAAAGGCTATTTCCGGCAAATCGGAAGACGGCAGCTGCGACGATGTTCCAAATGCCGCTTCAAATTCAGCTTTATTCAAATTCATTTTTTACCTCTTAGTTCTGTTGGCATACAGAGGCCGTTTGGCTTCTGTCCTGTTTGAGCTTTATGCTCCTTTGTTTATTATCTTTGACGACTACATTTTTGGATAGCGCTAGAGACAATACCTCGTCGGCTTTTGACACCGATATGAAATCGACATTTTCTTTAACAGCATCATCGATTTCTTTCAAATCCGAAACATTTTCCTCCGGAATAAGAACGGTTTTAATTCCGTTTCTGTATGCTGCCATTGTTTTTTCTTTCAATCCGCCGATCGGCAATACATTACCGGTCAAAGTAACTTCACCCGTCATAGCAATATCGGCTCTTACCGGTATACCCGTGAGTGCGGAAACAACCGCAGTTGTTATTGCTATTCCGGCAGAAGGGCCGTCTTTAGGAACAGCTCCCTCGGGGAAATGAATATGAATGTCAGTGTTTTTATAAAAATCCATATCAAGAGGCAATGCTTCCGAAATACTCCGGATATAACTGTATGCCGTCCTTGCGGATTCTTTCATAACATCGCCCAAAGAACCGGTAAGCTCAAGCTTTCCCGTTCCCGGCATCTTAACTGCCTCAACCTTCAGCATTTCTCCGCCTACAGAAGTCCATGCAAGACCGTTTACAACACCGACTTCATCCTTATGACCCTGAGATTCCGGCTTATATTTTTTTGGACCGAGATAGGCCTCAAGGCCGGTCGGCTTCACAGAGATTTTTCCGGTATAGCCTTCGGTTATTTTAACAGCAGCTTTACGCATTACCTTTGCAAAAGTGCGTTCAAGCGTTCTGACTCCGGCTTCTCTTGTATAACCGTCTATTATACTGTGTATGGCATTATCGGTAAAGTGAAGCTGTGACGCTTTGATGCCGTTTTCCTTGAGTTGTTTCGGTATAAGATGTTTTTTGGCTATATTGAACTTTTCCTCGTGTGTGTAACTGAAAAGTTCGATAACTTCCATTCTATCCAATAAGGGAGCTGGTATTTCGTTCTTATCGTTAGCAGTTGTAACAAAAAGCACCTTGCTCAAATCAAACGGGATTTCAATATAGTGATCACGGAATGTATTGTTCTGCTCGGGATCAAGAGCTTCTAATAAAGCACTTGACGGATCACCTTTATAGTCGCTGGCGAGCTTATCAATTTCATCAAGTAAAATCAAAGGATTAGAGGTTTTAGTCCTGATAACAGCTTCAATTATACTGCCCGGCATTGCACCGATATAAGTCTTTCTGTGACCTCTTATCTCTGCCTCGTCGTGAACACCGCCGAGAGATATTCTCTCATACTTTCTGTTCAGCGCCTTGGCAAGAGACTTTGCAACAGAGGTTTTGCCAACACCGGGAGGGCCGACAAGACATATTATCTGCCCCTTAATATTTGGCGACAGTTTTCTCACAGCAATAAATTCAAGAATTCGCTCTTTAACGTCTTTAAGTCCGTAATGATCTCTGTCAAGTATTCTTCGAGCATTATCGATATTAAGATTTTCTTTTGAGTAAATATGCCACGGAAGCTCCAAAATCTTATCAAGATAATTTCTTGATACTGCACTTTCGGGGCTGCTCGGCTGCACATATTTAAGCCTGTCGCACTCATTTAGCAGCTTCTTTTCGCTGTCGGCATCAAGATGCAGCTTGAGTATTTTTTCGCGATAGCCGTCAGCCTCGGAAGCGGGATTGTCTCCTTCGCCGAGTTCGGCGTTAATAGCCTTTAACTGCTCATGAAGGTAATATTCCTTTTGATTTTCATCTATTTGGCTCTGTACTCGGTCATTTATATCCTCTTCAAGCTGAAGAAGCTTAACCTCTTTGCCGAGTATATCTACAAGTTTTTGTATTCTCTTAAGCGAATCAATTTCGGATAAAACCTCCTGCTTCTGCGGATAATCAAGAGGAATATTGCCGACAATATAATCGGCAAGCGCACCGGGCTCAGACAGCTTGGCAACACCCATATTTATATCATTTGGGAGTTTCTGAGCTATAATAGAATACTCGTTAAACAACCCTTTGGCATATCTGACAAGTGCTTCTGCTCTCAAATTGTACTTTTCCGAATAAGGAATACTGTCTATTCGTTTGACAACAGCCGTAAGATATGGATTCACATCCGAAAAAGCTAATAATTCTGCTCTGTACTTTCCTTCAACTATTACTCTTAAGCAATCGCTTGAGGGTATTCTTACAATTTGCTTTATTTCGCAAACAACACCTATATCGTACACCGCATCAATATTTTCGGCCTCATCCGACATATCCTTTTGTGTAGAAAGAAATATGTCCTGCTTTGTTATCATTGCTGTTTTGACGGCAGAAATACTTTTTTTCCTGCCAACATCAAAGTGCAATGTAATATTAGGGAAAACAACCAATCCTCTCAATGCAACCATAGGCATATTAAGAGCATTATTGTCAAAAAGGTCCATTTATGTAATCTCCTACTTAATTAATTAGAGTTTATTATACAATGAATAAGATTTATCTGCAATAAAAAAGTGTCAACAAATAAAGAATAAGCTAAAATTTTAGTAAGATTGTTAATTTTTGCAACAACTTTTATGTACAAAATGCAGAATATGCATTTTTCTTTGTTATTTTTTTGTCAATTCGTTGACTTTTATTAACACAGATTGATATAATGTAGCGGAAATAATTTTTGGAGGCAATATCAACATGTCCAGAGTTTACAATTTTTCAGCAGGTCCGTCTATGTTACCGGAAGAGGTCTTAAAAAAGGCTGCATCCGAAATGCTTGACTATGAGGGTTCGGGTCAATCGGTAATGGAGATGAGCCACAGATCCAAAGTTTATGACAATATCATAAAAACAGCTGAAAGGCTTCTCAGGGAGCTTATGAATATACCCGACAACTACAAAGTTCTGTTTTTGCAAGGCGGAGCTTCAACGCAATTTGCGGCAATACCGCTGAACTTTATGAACGGTTCAAACAAAGCCGATTATGTTATCACCGGTCAGTGGGCTAAAAAGGCATTTGCCGAGGCTCAAAAATACGGTGATGCAAAAGCCGTTGCTTCTTCTGCTGACAAAACGTTCTCATATATACCAAAGCTCGATAAATCGATGTTCAGAAGCGATGCGGATTATGTATATATTTGTATGAATAATACTATTTACGGAACCGTTTATCACGAAATTCCGGATACGGGTAACATTCCTCTCATCGCGGATATTTCATCTTGTTTCCTTTCGGAGCCTATAGATGTAACAAAATTCGCCATGCTTTACGGCGGAGCACAAAAAAATGTTGCCCCCGCAGGTCTTACGATTTGCATAATACGAGAAGATATGCTTGGCAATGCACGAGACATAACACCAACAATGCTCAACTATAAAATTCACGCAGACGCAAATTCGCTTTACAATACACCGCCCTGCTACACAATATATATATGTAAGCTTGTTCTTGAATGGATAGAAAAGCTCGGTGGTCTTGAAAAAATGAAAGAACGCAATGATAAAAAGGCAAAGCTTCTCTATGATTTCCTCGATAACAGTAAAATGTTCAGAGGTACGGTTGTTCCGGAGGATCGTTCTTTAATGAATGTACCTTTTGTTACCGACAGTGACGAACTCAACGCAAAATTTATTGAAGAAGCAACCAAAAACGGTCTTGTTAATCTTAAAGGACATCGAACAGTGGGCGGTATGAGAGCGTCAATTTATAATGCCATGCCTTACGATGGCGTAGAAAAGCTGGTTAATTTTATGTCCGATTTCGAAAAAGCTAATTCATAACTCAGGAGAAATTCACAATGAACAATATTTTAACACTAAATAAAATTTCAAAAAACGGACTTGACAGATTCGGTGAACGCTATGTATGCTCGAATGACGTCAAAGACCCGGATGCGATACTTGTCCGTTCGGCATCAATGCACGAATATGATTTTTCAGAAAATACTCTTGCAATAGCAAGAGCCGGAGCCGGAGTCAACAACATTCCCCTTGAAAAATGCAGCGAACAGGGAATAGTAGTTTTTAATACTCCCGGTGCTAACGCGAATGCTGTTAAAGAACTTGTTTTGTGTGCGCTGTTTTTATCATCAAGAAAAATCGTGCCCGCAATCGAATGGTCAAAAACGCTCAAGGGTGAGGGAGATGCAGTTTCCAAGCTTGTCGAAAAAGGAAAATCCGCTTTTTCAGGACCGGAAATCAAGGGTAAAAAGCTCGGCGTTATCGGTCTTGGCGCAATCGGGGTGCTTGTAGCAAACGCAGCTCATTCTCTCGGAATGGAAGTTTACGGTTACGATCCTTTTCTTTCTGTTGATGCGGCATGGAAGCTTTCCCGTGCCGTAAAGCACGCCGCTACCCTTGATGATATTTATGCAAATTGCGACTATATAACGCTTCATGTTCCGCTGACTGACGAAACTCGCGGCTTTATAAATGCCGAAACAATCGCCAAAATGAAGAACTCGGTACGCATACTTAATTTTGCCAGAGGAGAACTCGTCAATACCGGGGATATTATTAACGCTCTCGCTGACGGTAAAGTTGCCGCATACGCCACAGATTTTCTTAAAGATGAGTTAATTGACGCAACCGGTGTGATAACAATCCCGCATCTCGGAGCTTCTACACCGGAATCCGAAGACAATTGCGCCGTTATGGCCGTTGATGAATTAAAGGACTATATAGAAAACGGCAATATAACAAATTCCGTAAATATGCCCGCTGTATCTGTACCGAGAAGCGGCAAAACAAGAATTACCATCATTCATAAAAATGTCCCTAACGTTATCAGCCGCATTACAGCAATCGTCGCCGAAGAAAATATAAACATTGATAACATGGTGAATAAATCACGCGGAGAATATGCATATACCATGCTTGATACCGATACGGAGGTTTCAAACGATGCAATAACCGCAATTTCGTCTCAGGACTTCGCCATAAGAGTAAGAGTCATCAAATAAAAGCTACTTTAAATAAAAAAATACAAAAAAGAAACCGACTTCATTTTGAAGCCGGTTTCTTTTTTTATTTAACACTTATTAAGCTTTAACATTTTCTTGAGATTTATCTACTTTGACAATTTCGGAAAAAGTTCTTTTAATATCAATGCGGTCATAATACTGCTTAAATCTTACGCACAGCTTAAAGTTGCGATCGCAATTAGGACAATAAAAATCCGCTCTGAAAGATTGATTGACAAAACGCCAGTCCTTCTTTTTTTTAACCTTTCCGCCGCAAACATCACAAACGCAGTTAAACACCGAGCGGTCAACTATCGGATTATCTATATCACGTATAATGTGCGGTTTATATGCAAGCTTTTCATAAAACACGCGATTGCACGGGGTAATGAACCGCTTTAGTCTCTCCGAGTCGTTTACTCTTTTCAAACAAGCTGCAGTAAGCAAGCTGTCATCAAGTGCCCTGTGATGCGGAAATTCATCCGGATTAACTCCAAGCTCGAAAGCAGCGGCAGAAAGCCCGATTTGTTGCGAAGACGAAGCCGAGGTTATAAAAGACTGACAATATTTTTGTGCGTCACAATAGTTATTGACAAACGGAATACGATTTTTCTTTAAAAAGAACTCATAGTTTTTTATTAGAGTTCTGATGTCTCCGTCTCCCCAAGAAAAGAACACATTTTCATCGTCGCCGACCCAATTTCTGAACATTGAAAGGGCTTTAAAAAACGGAACTCCGTTAGATATATCCTCATTAGTAATATGCGTAAGCGCCTTTACCCTACCCTGTAGCTTCTTTCCGACCTGTGCTTTTACAATTACCGAAAACTCATCAATCACATTAAAATCTTTATCTACCTTACAGGCACCGAATTCTATAATTTCATTGATATACCCCTTTAGCTTTTTGCAATATGCATTATTCCATTCGAGGTCCATTATAATAAACTGCATAAATAGCTTTAATGCTCCTTAATCATCTTATAATTCCGAATAAAAAGTAACCGTATTGCCATCACAGTTTTTGAAATTTTCCGAATAATCATATCCAAATATTTTCATATCCGGAAAAATATCATGCAGCGGATAAAGAACAAACGCTCTTTCTTTTACTCCTGGATGCGGCAACATCAACTCCGGTGTATCCGCCGTCTCATTTTCATAAAACAGCAAATCAAGATCAATAACACGCGGCCCGTTTTTAATTGTGCGCACTCTTCCTATCCCCGCTTCAATTCCGAGGCAGACCCCAAGCAAAGCACGTGAAGACAGATTTGTTTCAACAGTCATAACACAATTTAAAAAATTATCCTGTTGGTCATATCCCCAAGGTTCTGTTTCGTAAACAAAAGAAACCTCCGTAACTTTTGTTTCGGGAACAAGCCCAAACGCTTTTTTTGCGTCTCTGATATTTTGAAGTCGGTCTCCTACATTTGTTCCGACACCGATTACTGCTTTCATACTGCCACTCCGTTTCTGTTGCGCTCAATTTCAACCGCAACATAATCAAAATCAGCCTTAATAGGCGCTTGAGGTTTCTTAACAGTTATTTTCAAAGCTTTAATTTCGGAAAACTCATTTAATACAGCGTCGGCAACTGTTTGTGCCGCCTTTTCGAGCAAATCAAATTTTCCGCTTAAAAAAGCTCTACGCGCCGTTTTTATTATTTTAGCATAGCTCACGGTATTCTCTACCATATCCGTTTGGCACGGAACATAAAGAGAAAGAAATGCGGTTATATCTAAAATAAAAAGCTGTCCGTCTTCCTTCTCTTCGGGATTTACACCGTGATATGCATAAAGCTTTAATCCGTTTACGATTATTTTATCCATTGCATCACCCTCTGAAAACGGCATCAGCCATATCCGCCGCAATTTTCGACTCCTTCACTTCATGCACACGTATCATATCCGTTCCGCCGAAAACAGCAGCTGTATCTGCGGCTATCGTTCCAAACAAACAGTTTTCCGCGTCGGAGTGTGATGCTGCTTTAATTACACGTTTATTTGAAAGAGCGGTAAGCAACATAACATCCTGCCTTTTCAACCGCTTTATATTTTTTATAAGGGTAAGATTATCCTCATAATCTTTACCGAATCCGATGCCCATATCAAGACATATCTGTTCTCTTTTTATGCCGAAGTTTTCACTCTTTTCCAACATATAGTCAAAAAAAGCATTGACATTTCCGACAACATTTTCTTCGTAATCGGTCATTCTGTCGGCATCACCGCCGCCTGTATGCATGACTATCCAACCGGCATTGTAATTTTTCACTAAGGAAGCAATATCCGGATTGAATCTTCCGCTTACGTCATTTACAACAGCCACTCCGTGCATTAAGCAGTATTCAGCTACCGCCGGATAAAAAGTGTCAACAGAAGTCGGTACCGAGAGCTTCGGAATTATCGCATCAATATACTCCTTAATAATTGAAAGTTCCTCTTTCTCCGAAAGCTCTTTGTGCCCCGGTCTTGTGGATTGCGCACCTATATCTATTATATCGGCTCCGTCGTTTTGCATTTGTAAAGCGTGGCTAAGTGCTGCACCGGGCGAATTCCATTTACCGCCGTCATAAAACGAATCCGGAGTTACATTTAAAATGCCCATTACATATGTACGTGTATTTAACTCAAAGCTGAAGTTTTTTCCTCGAAAAAAGAACACTTTATTTTGCTCCTCTCAAAAGCGACATTACTTCTGCGCGTGTTCTGGCATCTTTTCGCATTGAACCACGCAGTGCCGACGTAAAGGTAGTGGCTCCTGCCGCTCTCGCTCCGCGCATTGTCATACAAAGGTGCTCTGCCTCAACAACCACCGCAACGCCCTTCGGAGAAAGATTTTCCTCGAGGAAGTCGGCAATCTGCGAAGTAAGACGTTCTTGCAGCTGTGGCCTTTTAGCAAAATCCGAAACAATCCTTGCAAGCTTTGAAAGCCCTATCACCTTTCCGTCTGCCGGAATATATGCGATATGAGCTTTGCCGATAAAAGGAAGTAAGTGGTGCTCACACATGGAATACATGGGTATATCCCTAACTACAACCATTTCATCATTATCGCCCTCATCAAACACCTTTAGCAGCCTATGAGGATCGCTGTCAAGTCCTGCAAATATCTCTTCATACATATTAGCTACACGTTTAGGTGTTTCAACAAGGCCTTCCCTGTCGGGGTCCTCACCTATTGCTATCAGAATTTCTCTGACAGCTTTTTCGATTCTTGCTTTATCCATTTAATTAACCTCTATTCAAAAACAAACTGTACCGTATATATATCATCGTCTTCGGCATATGTAACAGAAGAGAACTTTTTACCGCATTGCTTATTGACATCATCTAAGACATCATAAATACCGCTTTTATCAGCTAAATCGGTAATAGCCTTATTGAATGCGTAAGCGTTAACGAAACACACTTCTACTTGGTTACAGCTGTTTCTCACATTTTTTACCGCAGTAGAAGTCATAGCTTTCTTTTCGTTTTTGGTAAAACTCTCGAACATCAAATTATTTACTTTAAAATAGTTTGCATCAGTTGAAACACAATTGTTATCACTCGGAGCAAGATTGAAATGATTTGCTTTAATCATATCATCGGATAAATTAAAATATGAATGACTTACTGCCGCACTATCGTTATCATAATCGTCCCAGGTTAAATCAAGATGATAGTTTTTACCGTCAATATTTACAATATTCCACATATGACTTTCGGTTTTGCCATCCGAATTAGTAGCATCACCGCAAATCAAATAATTGATTACAGACAGTTTATCAAGAAACAGCTTTGCAGCCCGCGCATAGCCTTCACACACAGCCTCGCCGTTTATAATCGCATCATAAGACGAACCCTTTAAGCTTTCACCCTCATTATATACATAAATGCACTTGTCGCAGATATAATCATGTGTAAGCAATTCTTTTTCATAATCACTGCTGTTCTCCGGAACAGTCTTTAAGAACTCCGAAACAGCTGTATTAAGTTCATTTGTTTTTTTGTCACATTCTTCCTTATTTGCCGAATATTCCGGCACATAAAAGAATTTATTTCCGTCGGCTTTAACAGAACTTGACATACCGAAACATAAAATTCCCGGATTATCATATGTAACCGCATAAAACACTTTGCCGAATTCATCCTCATCAATTTGAGGAATTTCAATTTTTTCCGGATGTTCGCTGATATTATTTACAATAAGAGTGTACGCTGTCTTACCGTCATCAGTAAGCTGATTATAGTAATATCTTGACGGGTCATTTTCGTATATTAACTCGACTGATGAAAAATCGGTCGGAAGGTTATAAATCGAAAATCCGCACGACGATAATAACAACGCCAAGCACAAGGGTAACAGTAACAAAAAGCTGATTCTACTTTTCATTTTTCTTTGTTACCTCCGGAAATTCATTTGCGGCAGAAGCAACATTTCCGCTCTTTTCCTGCACAAACAGCGTCAAAGCGGAGGAAACCTTCGAATAATCCACAACGGAAATATCAGTATCTGTATTATTCATTATAAAGTTAAATAAGGTATCCTGCGCGGTAACATTCTTTGCTGTCATTAAAGCATTCAGTAAGGAGACAGCTGCATCTCGCTTACCTGAATTATCGGCATATAAAAAGTACTTACAAAACAAGTCGGAAGTAAGATTTTGATTACCTACATCAAGCAACAGAGAAAAATCCGCACCTTTATAATTAATGTCAGACGGGATTCGAACAGTAACATCACCTATTTTCGATACAACCTTTTTAAGCTGTGTCTGACTCATTTTAATATACTTAGTAAAGCTGAGCCCCGATATATCCGTAAGCGGCTTTTCAAGTGCGGCAGCACCGCCCTTTTGATAAATGGCTTTAAGACTGTCGGAACCCACTGAGGTTTCAGCCGGCAATTGCACCACGGAAATACACTTGATGTCCATATTACAGTCGAGAGCTGAAACGCTGATCAATTCCCCGGAATCATCGGTAAACACAAGTAAAATACCTACCCTACCCGATAAAGCATATGATGCGGTTGTCAAATCTGAAGTTGATTCGTCCGAGACGGTCGTACTTTGAACTAAATTGTTCAAATTAAAATCAACCGACTTCATAAATATAAATACCGAAATTGTTCCCAATATGATAACAAAAGAAGAAAAGGCGATGATAAAAGAACGCATTTTTTTCTGTTTGGCTTGTTTTTCACTCGAAAAATCCAAATTACGTATTTTTTTCTTAGGTTTCATCTTCTCACCGCCCTATAATAATTTATTATATTATAACACAAATACAGCAATAATTAAAGATGTTATGGAGGCAATTTAGTCTTTGCCGTAAAGAGTAAAGAAACTGCTAACACAAAAAAGGCCGGCTGCAAAAGCAACCGGTCATACATTCAACCAACATTTTTAGGTCCGGCAGAAGTTTTAGCTTTGAATTTTTCCTTAACAGATGTTTTAGCTGTTTCGGTGAGCGGCTTTTCACCGTTCAGTACGCACTCCTTTGTTATAACGACCTTTTTTACATCGCTGTCGGACGGAATATCATACATAATAGGTAATAGAGTTTTCTCAATTATCGAACGAAGGCCTCTTGCTCCGGTCTTTTTTTCAAGGGTTAAATCCGCAACCGCAGACAGCGCGTCATCGCAAAACTCCAACTCAACTCCATCCATTTTAAAGAGTTCCTTAAACTGTTTAAGAAGCGCGTTCTTAGGTTCGGTTAAAATTCTTATAAGTGCTTCTCTGTCAAGATTGTTGAGCGTTGTTATAACGGGAAGTCTGCCGACAAGCTCCGGTATAAGACCGAATTTTACCAAATCCTGAGGAATAACCTTCGAATATATCTTTTCAGTTTCCAAATTGGATTTATCCAAAACTTTACCGCCAAAGCCGAGAGTAGACTTGCCGGTACGGTTTTCGACGATTTTTTCTATTCCGTCAAAAGCGCCGCCGCAGATAAACAGGATGTTAGTTGTGTCTATTTGAATGAACTCCTGCTGAGGATGCTTTCTGCCGCCTTGAGGCGGAACATTGGAAACAGTTCCCTCAAGAATCTTCAGCAAGGCTTGTTGAACGCCCTCACCGCTGACATCACGTGTAATAGACGGATTTTCAGACTTTCTTGCAATTTTGTCGATTTCATCGACATATATAATGCCCTTTTCGGCTTTTTCAACATCGTAGTCGGCCGCCTGAATAAGACGCAGCAAAATATTTTCAACATCTTCGCCGACATAGCCCGCTTCGGTAAGAGTCGTGGCATCAGCAATTGCAAACGGAACATCCAGGATTTTAGCAAGTGTTTGGGCAAGCATTGTTTTGCCTACACCTGTGGGACCCAAAAGAATAACATTGCTCTTTTGTATGTCCACGTCACTTTTAGCACCATAATATATTCTTTTATAATGGTTATATACCGCAACGCTCAATGCAACTTTTGCGTCGTCCTGCCCTACAACGTATTCGTCGAGAAGTTTTTTTATGTCGTGAGGCTTCGGAAGCGGTTTATCGGTTTGCGCTCTGTTTTTTCTGACTTGTTTAAATCCGCCGCCGTCTTCAATTATCTCGAGACAAAGTTCAATACAGTTATCACAAATGCATACACCGCCGGGACCGGCAACAAGCTTACCGACTTCATCCTGCGTTTTACCGCAAAAAGAGCAACGCATGGTCTTACCTTTGCTGTCATTATCTCTTGACATCAAAAAATCCTCCGAAATTATCTTTTGTAAAGTATTTTATCAACAAGACCGTAATCAAGTGCTTCATCAGCAGACATAAAGTTATCGCGCTCTGTGTCTTTAGCAATTATATCTATGGGCTTACCTGTATTATCGGCAAGTATCTTATTAAGTCTTTCTCTTATCTTAAGAATCTGCTTTGCGGTAATTTCAATCTCGGTAGCCTGCCCTTGAGCTCCGCCTGAGGGCTGATGAATCATTATTTCACTGTTGGGCAATGCAAATCTCTTTCCCTTTGCACCGGAAGAAAGGAGAAATGCTCCCATGCTGGCAGCCATACCCATGCAGATTGTCGATACGTCACACTTAATATACTGCATAGTATCATATATGGCAAATCCGGCAGTAACAGAACCACCCGGGCTGTTAATGTAAAGACTGATATCCTTTTCGGGATCCTGCCCCTCAAGGTATAAAAGCTGTGCAACAACAAGACTTGCAGTAGCATCATTTACTTCATCGGATAAAACTATTATCCTGTCATTTAAAAGACGGGAAAAAATATCATACGAACGCTCTCCGCGAGATGACTGTTCAATTACATAGGGGACTAAAGCCATGGTTTTTCCTCCTAAAATCCTGCGGCGAAACGCAAAAGCGCCCGCCGCATAAAATAGCATTTAGATTATTGGAATAAAATTCGAATCTTATTCCGCTTTATCAGCTGACTTTTTATCATCAGCCTTTTCAGAAGTCTTTTTGGCTGCCGGTTTCTTTGCGGTTGTCTTTTTTGTTGCCGGCTTCTTTTCAGCTGTCTTCTTTGCAGCTTTTTCCTCTGTGACAACAGCGCTGTCAACAATTAAATCAATTGCTTTTCTGGAAGCGAGCTCCGGCTTAAGAGACTCAGCGGAAACAGCCTTTTTGATAGTGTCTATATCCATATTATATGCATCTGCATATTTCTTGTATTCCGCTTCGATATCCTCTTCGGTAACCTCTATTTTTTCTTTTTCAATTATTTTTTCAAGAGCCAAATTAAGTCTTACCTGTGTTTCTGCTCTCTCTTTGAAGCCTTCGCGGAAGCCCTTCATATCCATACCGGTATATTTGAGGTATGTTTCGAGCTTTAAGCCCTGTGACTGAAGACGATATGAATACTCATTAACGTCATCATCAATCGTTTTTTCAATCATTGCCTCGGGAATTTCAGCTTTTATACCCTTTGCAACTTCCTCAAGGAGTGTATTATGAAGCTCGTTTTCGGCATCATCATTTTTTCTCTTTTCAAGCTGTTTCTTAATATCCTTTTTAAGCTCATCAAGAGTATCGAATTCACTGACATCCTTAGCAAATTCATCATCAAGTGCCGGTACTTCCTTAACCTTTATACCATGAAGCTTAATTTTGAACACAGCATCCTTAGAAGCGAGATCAGCCTGATAATCCTCAGGGAATTTAACATTAACATCAAACTTGTCCCCGATTTTGTGGCCGATAATCTGATCTTCAAAGCCGGGAATAAACTGATTTGAGCCTATGGTAAGCTCATATTTTTCAGCCTTTCCGCCATCAAACGCCTTGCCGTCAACAAAGCCCTCAAAGTCGATAACAACTATATCGTTCTTTTTAACCGCTCTGTCATCAACATCCGAAACAGTTGAATTCTGCTCCTGCATCCTTGCAAGCTCAGCTTTAACTTCATCTGCCGTAACCTTGGTAGATTTCTTTGTAGCCTTAAGGCCCTTATACTCGCCGAGCTCAACCTCAGGCTTAACAGTTACTTTGAACTTCATGGTTACACCGTCATTGCCCATCTCGGGAATTTCAAGGTCATAAGGTGTATCAACCGGTTCAAGCTTCGCTTCCTCAATAGCGGAAGCTACCGCATCGGGATATATAGCCTCAAGAGCGTCCTCATAGAACACACCCTCGCCGTAATATTTTTCAATAAAAGCACGCGGAGCCTTTCCTTTTCTAAATCCCGGAATGGTAATGTTCTTTCTCTGCTTAAGATAAGCCTTTGTAACGGCATCCTTAAAAGTGTCGCCATCTACGCTTACTTCAAGCTCCCAAACATTGGTATCCACCTTGTTTGAAGATTTTAAACTCATACAAATTCCTCCTGAATATTTACAGTAACTATGGTATTATAACAGATAAGACCTTAAATTACCATACTTTTTTATTAATTTATTTTTTCTATCAGTTTAGGGCAGAATTTAAGATAATCTGCCGATAAAAGTTGAAAATGAATACCGTCTTTTTCACCGTTAAAAGAATTATGAACAGAGGCACTGTGAAGATGTGCATAATAACATCTCTTTATATTCTTTTCAACCAGCACATCATAAATCGTGTCGCAGATTTGCAAGTTGTTTATCGGCGGATAGTGTAAAAATACAACAGGCTCACCGCCCAATTTTTCTCCGCACTCTATTGAGCGGCGAAGTCTTTCGGCTTCACGTTTTACAACTTTTTTGTCGAGATCGCTCTCCGCGTCAAAAAACCAACCTCTCGTTCCGCAAATACTGATGTCACCGACCCTGTATGCATTGTTATGCAAAACAGACAGAGTTTCAAATTTGTTTTTGAAAAAAAACTCGTCCATTTTTTTCTTGGTGTTCCACCAATAATCGTGATTGCCCTTCATTATTATCTTTTTGCCGGGCAAAGAATTCAGCAGTTCAAAGTCCTTGTATGCTTCGGAAAGAGACATTCCCCAAGACACATCACCCATTATAACAACAGTATCACCCGGGTCAACTACCCTATTCCAATTTGAAACGAGTCTTTCAACATAGTTGTCCCATCCGCGAAAAATATTCATCGGCTTATCTGTGCCGAGCGACAAATGGGTATCGCCGATAGCAAATAATGACATACCAAAGCTCCGTTCAGACAACAAAAATCCGGAAATGAACAGATTAAATGTTGAGCATTTTGAATACTACATTTGCCATATCGTCTTTAGTCGTTACATCACCGAATCTTACTTTCTTATCTTTAAGCGTAGCAAGCTGCGGCGGTACGGGTTCGCCTGTAAGCGTGTGCAATTCATCAACCATTGAGAATTCGTCGGTAGATTGAATATCACTTGTAAGAGCTGACAAAACACTTGCGGAGAATTTATACGGATTTGCAGTAGAGGCTATTACTGTAGGCGTTTTATCGCCGCTTTCGCTGACATAATCCTCATAAACTTTGACAGCGACAGCCGTGTGCGTATCGCAAAGATAATGATATTTATCAAAGTTTTCCTTGATAGTCGCCTTTGTCAAGGTATCATCACAATAGCCGGCTCTGAATAATTCTTTGATTTTTTCAAAGAGCTGTTCCCCTACAGTATATTTACCGCTGTTTGCAAGCAATTTCATATATTCTCTTACTTCAGCATCATTTTCACCCGAAAGGTGGAACAAAAGCCTTTCAAGATTACTTGAAATAAGTATATCCATCGACGGAGATGCCGTGCAATAGAAATTACGATTTTTGTCGTATGTACCTGTTTTAAGGAAATCTGTCAGTACATTATTAGAGTTGGATGCACAAATAAGCTTACCTATCGGCACGCCCATTCTCTTGGCATAATAAGCGGCAAGGATGTTGCCGAAATTGCCGGTAGGAACTACAACATTCATTTCCTCACCGAGCTTTAGCGAACCGTTCTCGACCATATCACAATATGCCGATACATAATATACTATCTGAGGAACAAGCCTGCCCCAGTTAATTGAGTTAGCCGATGAAAACGCGAGATGGTTTTCTGCAAATTTCTTCTTAATTTCCGAATTTGTAAATATAGACTTAACTCCGCTTTGTGCATCATCGAAATTGCCTTTGATAGCACACACGCTTACATTATTACCCTCTTGTGTAGTCATCTGAAGCTTTTGCATAGGACTCACACCGTCAACAGGGTAAAAGACAAGTATTTGAGTATTATCCACATCTTTAAAGCCCTCAAGTGCTGCTTTTCCTGTGTCACCCGAGGTTGCGACAAGAATAACAATCTTAGTATCCTTGAGAGTCTTGGAAGCAGATACGGAAAGAAGATACGGTAAAAGTTGCAAAGCCATATCCTTAAAAGCGCATGTGGGACCGCGCCAAAGCTCAAGTATGCTTTCCTTATCAGATATCTTATAAAGCGGCGCAATTTTTTCGGAGCTGAAGCTCGACTTTTTATATGCACCCTCTACGCAATAATTGAGCTCATCCTCGGTAAAATCGGTAAGATAGAGCTTCAAAATCTCTTTTGCCCTGCCGGTATACGGAAGTGTACCTATTCTCTTTATATCATCAAGCGTAATATGCGGAATTTCCGTGGGAACAAAAAGTCCGCCCTCGGCCGAAATACCTTTTGTAATAGCCTCAGCCGAAGAAATCCTGATTGATTTGTCTCTCGTACTTGTGTAATACATAAATTTGCACTTCCTAACTGAAAAATCAGATGTATTTTAACATATAAATTACATATTTGCAACGATAAAAGCGTTTGCATTATCAAAGAAAATGCCGTTTATCAATTCATCGCTGTAATTTTCTCTCGCAAGCCCGTTAGCTATTTTGTACAGTTTATCTATCCCGCAAAGGTCATCGCTTACTGTGCATCCGTCAAAATCGCACCCAAGGCAAATAGTGTGTTCAGCTCCAAGCGAGCAAAAATGCTCTATCTGTCTGATAACCGAACAAAGGCCTGCTCCGTTTTCCACACCGAGAAATTTCTCATAAAGATTAAGTCCGATTATACCCTTTTGCTCTGTAATAATTCTAATCTGAGCGTCTGTAAGATTGCGTTTTTCGGCAAACGGATTATCAACAATATCACAATCCGAATGGGTTGCAATAAAAGGTTTTTCTGAATACTCCGCCACATCGTAGAAGCCGCGTTCACTTAAATGCGAAACGTCAACAATGATTCCTTTTTTCTGCAATTTCTTGACGCAGTTAACACCAAACGGCGAGAGTCCTTTTGCATTTTCGGTAAAGCAGCCGTCGCCGAGCTCGTTTTGACCGTTCCATGTAAGGGTAAGAATTCTAACGCCCTTTTCATACAATGCATCGATCACATCTATGTCGCCGCCGAGAACCGCACCGCCCTCAACAGACAAAAACGCAGCAATTTTATTTTCGCCAAAGGCATTGTCCATTTCACCGGAAGAACAGCAGAATGCCACAGTATTATAATTCTTTAAAAGCTGTTTTTCAAAGAAAGCGTAAACATTATTAAAATAGTCGTATGCCTCGTCGCCTCTTTTTTCATCCGGTATCCAAACGGCAAACACCTGACAATATTTATTGAATACTCTTTTTCCGCGCTCTAAATCTATATGAAGGTCATTTTTATAAAGCTCGGACTTTCTGTTATAACATTCACTTAAGGTGTCGCAATGGAAATCAATAAGATTCATTTTCCCTCTCCGTCAAAAGCATTTGTAATAAGGTTAATCTTTGCAACCTGATTTTTCTCAACGAACACCTCAGCGACATCAAATCTCGGTTGCAAATCAACATTGTGTGACGCAATATATAGCTTTGCCGCCGCTATTATCTTTTTCCTTTTAGAAAAAGTAACGGCGTCGGCAGGTGCGTACTTATAATTTTCAGATCTCGTCTTAACCTCAACAAAGCATATATATTTGTTTTGCTTTGCAATTATGTCAATTTCTCCAAGACGGCATCGGTAATTGGCGGTAATTATTTCATATCCGTTTTCACGCAGATATCTGCCGGCCGCAAGTTCACCGAGCTTTCCCGTAACAGCCTTATTCACCTTTTGTCCTCCAAATTTTTAAGGAAAGTCTTGCGGTGTACATCCGAAATGCCGTATTCTAAAAGCTTCTCATAATGGAGCTTGGTCCCGTAACCCTTGTGCTTTTTAAACTCGTATTGCGGATACTTTTTATCAAGTTCAAGCATATATCTGTCACGCGTTACCTTGGCAAGGACCGACGCTGCCGCTATTGACATCGACTTGCCGTCGCCTTTAATAACGGTAACTTCGTTAATGCCCGTATGCGGCTTTTGATTTCCGTCTATCAGCGCCAAATCAGGTTTCACGCCAAGTTTTTCCACGGCGCGTTTCATAGCAAGGAAAGTTGCGTTAAGTATATTCATTTCGTCAATTTCCTTTTCGCTTGCAAAAGCGATACCGTAAGACACAGCCGTTTCTTTAATAACGTCATAGAGTGCCTCGCGCTTTTTTTCGGTCAGCTTTTTCGAGTCGTCAAGCCCGGGTATCACGGCTCCCACAGGCAGTATAACCGCAGCAGCACATACAGGTCCCGCAAGCGGTCCGCGTCCTGCTTCGTCCACTCCGCAAATACAGTTAAATCCATCGGAAATGTATTCTTTTTCAATCTCAAAATTCACCATCAATAAATTCCGTCCAAAGTAATTTTTCCGAGCTTACCCCCACGGTACTCGTCGAGCAGCATTACGGAAGCTCTCTCGGTATCGACGACGCCGCCGCGCATAATCATACCGCGCTTTTTGCCTATAAGCTCAAGTATTTCATACGGTTCAAGCTCTTCAAAGTTTTCAATTTTATATCTTTCGGTGAGCCTTTCGGGATAAAAATCGCGCATAACGCGAAGAAAACGAACAGCAAGCGTTTCAATATCAACAACTTGATCTTTAACCGACCCGACAAAAGCTAATTTATCGCCGACTTCCGGATCTTCAAATTTAGGCCACAAAACGCCCGGAGTATCCAGAAGCTCAAGCCCTCCGCCTATTGCAAACCATTGGTTATGCCTTGTAACTCCCGCTTTATCCGCAACCTCGGCTCGTTTTTTGCCGGCCATTTTGTTTATAAATGACGATTTGCCTGTATTGGGAATACCGACTACCATAAGACGTATTTGTCTACCGGCCATGCCTTTATCAATATTACTCTGTATTTTATCTTTGAGGACTTCATTTACAAGCGGAACAAATCGATTTAAGCCCTTACCGGTTTTACAATCAAGTGCCAAAGCATATATACCGTTTTGCCGAAAATATTCAAGCCATTTTTTTGTAGCCGCATCATCTGCGATATCACACTTATTAAGTATTGCTATATGCGGCTTTTCTCCGATTATTTCAGCAATTTCCGGATTTTGGCTGCTTCGCGGAATGCGAGCATCAAGTATTTCAACGACTGCATCAACAAGCGGCAGGCTTTCCTTTATCTTTCGGCGCGTTTTCGCCATATGCCCGGGAAACCATTGTACATTTTGTTTTATAGTATCATTCATAACTAACACCATAGCTCGGCAAAAGCGTTTTATCCCCTACCCTGTAAAAAGCCTTGCCCATTATATATCTTTCATCAATAAGTCCGATTGATTTATAGCGACTGTCCGTAGAATGATTACGGTTATCACCCATTACAAAAACATATCCCTCAGGAACCGTCAGCGGAAAATTCATATTGCCCTGCGTTAAAGTTTGCTCTCTTATATACGGTTCATATAAAACTTTGCCGTCAACCGTAACAGTACCCGCAGTCGCGTCCACATCAACAGTTTGACCGCCAACCGCTATGATTCTTTTAATAAGCACCTCATTATATTGATTGGGCTGAGATATTATAACAACATCACCGTACTTCGGCTGATATCCGGCAGCAGTAATAAAGACTCTGTCTCCGTTGTGAAACGAATCCAACATCGACGGGCCGTTAACCGAAGATATTTTAAACAGAAAAGTAAATATAAACGTTACCGCGATAATTGCGCTTACAAGCACCGAAGCAAAATCATAAATACCGCTTGCTCTTTTTTTGTTATTTTCCATTGCTATCTATCTTCCAATCTCCCACAGGGATTAATCTAAACTCAGCAACACCGAGAATATACCTCGTGTCTATAAATCCTATCACGGATGATCGACTGTCAAGCGAGTGATTTCTGTTGTCACCCATCACAAAAACACAGTTTTGCGGAACAGTCAACGGAAAAGATGTATCAAATGATCTCTCGGTTTTTTCCGCTATGTACGGCTCATCCGAGACAACTCCGTTAACAGTAACCTTACCTGTACGAAAATCAATATCAACTGTATCACCGGCAACAGCTATCACACGTTTTATAATAGGCTCATTCAGCTTGTTTGGCTGCGTCACAACCACTATTTCCCCACGGTTTATTTTTGTATTAACAGCGCGCACCGCAAGCCAATCGCCGTTATGTAAGGTCGGTTCCATAGATTGCCCACTCACACCGACGAGTCTGAAAAGAAAAGCAAATATCACAAAAATAGCAAGCAGAGCATATATAACCGAATCGAACCAATCAAATACAGCCTTTATGTGCTTTGTGTGTGCCGCCGGAGCTCTGCAAAGCTCACGATAATCGACTTCGAACTGCTCTACTTTTCTCAAAAAACTCACCAACTTACATTTTAGCATTATCAAATATTTTACAACAAAAACGCTGAAAAAGCAAAGCATTTTAAAAAAAATAAAGGGCGGCAAAAGCCACCCTCTTTTTCAATCAGCTTATATACGCTCTTTAACCTTAGCAGCCTTACCGACTCTGTCACGAAGATAATAAAGCTTGCTTCTGCGTACCTTACCGGTTCTGACAAGTTCTACCTTAGCAACGTTGGGAGAATTTACAGGGAATACTCTCTCAATACCAACACCGTAAGAAATACGACGAACGGTAAACGTCTCAGAAACACCGCTGCCCTTGCGAGCTATTATAGTACCTTCAAAAACCTGAATTCTTTCTCTTTCGCCCTCGCGAATCTTAACGTGTACCTTTACAACGTCGCCTACTTTGATATGAGGGCGTTCTTCCTTAATCATACCATCGGTAATAACTTTTAATGCGTCCATAATGTCCTCCTAATTTTTATCAGACGTTCGTGCACTAAATACAAATGCAGAGGACCGTCAGCTTTAATGTTGCCATTAACTGCCGTTAGTGTTTATAAAAACCCAACGCACAAAATGCTTATATATATTATCACATTGTTTTTCTAAAAGCAAGCATTTTTTAAATGATTATAAAATTTATTGTTTAAAAAATATTATTCAAAGCTTTTGAGATCTTCGGTCATCATTTTTTGCTTTAATATTTCGCAAAAATCGACATCATCTCCGAGCTTAAGCGCGTCAACAAAAAGATTTGGATTGATGTTATTTTTACTGCCTGCCGTAAGTACTACAGTAAGCACCGTCTTATCATTTAAAGAAATAACGCTGTAAGAATTGACGAACTCTTTCAGATTGATTGTTTTCAGCACTTTTCTCTTCCCTTGTTTTCCCATCTTTTCGGCAAGCAGTTCATCGCATAACAGTTTCTCTTCTATTTCATTTTTTATCTTTTCGTTTTTTCTTGTGTGGAACGTAATTTTATATTCGGCAAAAGCTATGTCGTTTGCTTTGTAAACCGGCACGGCAACATTAGTTATTCTGATACCGTCAGGCAAATTAACATTCAGTCTGTTTTTAACCTCCTCAAAGCCCATTTCCTCCGTTAGCCTGATATCCATGGATTCACACAAGCTTTCAACTCCGAGAGTCAACGGTAAAGCGAACGTAATAAAAAGGTGCGGATTAAAGCCCTCCGTATACCATGCGGGTATCGCCGCACGTTTTATGGCACGCGTCATACAACGCATAAGATCAAGATGCGATATGTATTTCGTCATACCTGTTTTTTCAAAAAAGACTCTAACATTTTGCATCGCATTTTCCTCCGTTAAGCTTTGCTGCACCGCAGGCGGCGCACTTTTGTCTGCAATTTGGAGTTGTAACGCTCATATGCGCTTTCTTATTTTCATCAATAAGAAATTCTTTTCTTATACCGTAATCAAGATGGTCCCATGGAAGGATCTCATCATACTCACGTTTACGATTAGCATAAAACGAAGGATTGACGCCGCACTCTTCGAACGCTTTCATCCATTTATCGAAATCGAAAAATTCATCCCAGCTGTCGAATTTACAACCTTTTTTCCATGCGGAATAAATAACGTCACAGATTTTTCGGTCACCGCGAGCCAAAACGCCCTCAAGAAAACTTGTGGGAGACTGATGCCATGACACCTGAATTTTTTTTGAATGTACGGAAGACAACAAATGCTTTTGTTTTTCGACGAGCATATCCATGGTATCTTGCGGTTCCCACTGAAAAGGAGTGTGCGGCTTCGGAACAAATGAGGCTACACTTATGCTGACGGTAACACCTTTGCCTTTAGGCTTATTTGGATTACTGTAATAAAGCTCAACCACCTTTTGAGCAAGCTCGGCTATTCCTGCGATATCGTCAAGAGTTTCCGTTGGCAAGCCCATCATAAAATACAGCTTTACGGCAGTCCATCCGCCTGCAAAAGCCTTTTCACAAGTGTTTATAACCTCTTTTTCCGTTACGTTTTTGTTAATGGCATCACGCAATCTTTGCGTACCGGCTTCCGGCGCAAACGTAAGACCGCTGCGACGGATTTTTTTAAGCTCGTCCATAAGTTCATCAGAAAAATTATCGACTCTGAGCGAAGGGAGCGAAACATTTATATTTTCTTTTAGCGCCCAAGAAAACATTTCCGGTATCAACTTGTCTATTCCCGTATAGTCGCTTGTACTGAGCGAACAAAGTGATATTTCATCATATCCGGTGGAGTCACAAAGTCTTTTGGCCTGACGGTTTGCGGTTTCGTAGTTTTTTTCACGAATCGGACGATAGATAAACCCTGCCTGACAAAATCTGCAGCCTCGAATACATCCGCGAAAAATCTCGCAAACAGCTCGGTCATGCACAACATCAATAAACGGCACAACAAACCTGTCAGGATAATAAACCTTGTCAAGATCACTGATAATACGTTTTTTTACTCGTTTCGGTGCAGTGGCTTTATTCTCAATATTTTTAACCGTACCATCGGCGTTATAACTTACATCATACAGTGACGGTACATATACGCCCTGTATTTTGGCCGCTTCACATAAAAATTCATATTTATCCGAGCCCATTTCCTTGTGTTTTTCCAAAAGGTCAATAAGCTCGTTTGTAACCTCTTCGCCCTCTCCGAGCATAAACAAATCAATAAAATCCGCTATAGGCTCCGGATTGCAGGCGCAGGGACCCCCGGCCACCACAAGCGGAGTGAGACTTTTTCTGTCCTTACTTTTAACCGAAATGCCGCCCAAATCCAACATATTAAGAATATTAGTATAACTCAACTCATACTGCAGCGTAAATCCTATCATATCAAATTCGGACAAGCTGTCGCCGCTTTCAAGAGCGAACAGAGGAACATTGTTTCTTCTCATCTCCTCTTCCATATCCACCCAAGGAGCAAAGACTCGCTCACACCATGCATCTTCGCGTTCATTAACAAGGCTGTAAAGTATTTTCATACCGAGATGTGACATACCTATTTCATAGTTGTCCGGAAAGCAAAAGGCATACCTGAATTTAATTTTACTTTTATCTTTTACAACGCTGTTTACTTCGCCGCCGATATATCGTGCCGGCTTTTGCACTTTTTGCAAAAGAAACTCTTGTTTTTTTGACAGCATACCATACCTCATAAAAATTAGTAGAGATATCATACAACAAATGCAGATTTTATGCAACCGCTAAGCTTATTTTAACCCTTTAAAAACAAGAAGAATCAAAAGATAAACAGACAACAATAACAACGAAAAATTATATCTGCTTTTTACAAGCGTCAAAAATCCCGCCACCGTAAGCGGAATTAAAACAACAAGCGACGTAACACATAATATTATTTCGGATTTTTCGACAGAAAATCTTTTCAAAAGCACACACTCGAGTATTCTGCCGCCATCAAGCCCCGACACAGGCAAAAGGTTAAACAAAGCAAGTGCAGCATTTATAGCAACAACCGAAAACAAAGCTTGATTATCTCTGTAATTAAGATAGAACAACAGTGCACATACACAAATCGCTATATTCACAAAAGGACCGCAAAAAGCGGTAATTATTTCGTTTTTATAATTTAGCTTAATATCGTTACGACGCAAAACGGTGAGACCGAAAAGGCCAAAACAGATTTTCTGCGGACGTTCTCCTAAAAGCAAAAGTGAAAAAACATGTCCGCCCTCGTGGAGAATTCCCGAGAGGACGGACAATTGCACCTGCGGTCCGACATCAAAACACAAAAGTGCTGCAACAGATGCCGCGAACAAAAAGCCGATTTTAATTTCGGTATCTTTAATAAAAAAAGACATCAGATATCAAGTATCCAAACAGGGTTGCACCACAACCCGTTTATTTTGAGTTCAAAATGGAGATGCGGTCCTGTAGCCTGCCCGGTCATGCCTGCAAGCGCAATGATGTCGCCTGCCGAAACGATGTCACCTTCCGAAACAAAAAGCTCTTTGCAGTGGCAATAAACAGTTTCGACATTATCTGAATGAGAAATAACAACATAGTTGCCGCGAAGCTTGGATTCCTGTGCTTTTATGACGGTTCCGCCGAAGGTCGCTCTTATAGGCGTACCCTCACGCACCGCCAAATCGAGTCCGGTGTGAAAGCCATATTCCTCCGTAACAGGATTTACACGATAGCCGAATTTTGATGTGATTTTTGCATTTTCTACCGGCATTACAGCTTTTTGAGACATGCTTACCGGCGCAAATGATGTTTTTTCTTTTGCGGTCAATATATCCTCTCCGCCGATTCCGGTAAGCTCGTTATCATCATACGAAGCAAGTGAGAAAGCTTCTTGGCTATACGATTCGGTTTCGTCATTTTTTTTGACTTTGTCGGTATCGTTTACAGGCTCAAAAACAAAATCGGCAGATTTTTTTATGCTTTTTACAACCTCCGCAAACGGAATATCGGTAGATGAAATATTATAATAGGACTCACGAAGAAATAAAAAGACAGACGATTGAGTTTTAAACATTATAAGCATAAAAATTCCTATTGCAATACAGAGTATAATTTGCACCTTCAAAACAGGCAACAAAAAGTCTGTTTTCACTTTGGGTTCCCCGGACTCGTGTCCTCTTCGGTATTCACAATAATCGTATTTTTTGCCGGAGGCGATACCGTTAGGCTCATGCTCGTAAGCGTTATACATTTAAATCACCCGATAATGTATATTAAAGCAAAAAAAGAAAAATGCCTTTTCATTTTGAAAAGACATTTAAAGTAAATTTCATTTATTAAAATTATATTCTTCTGTCAAACATCCGGCTATAACACCCGATTCAAAGGTGCGGTGATTTGCTATATAATCAATCGTCCCGAAAACAAGCATTAAAGACACCGCAAAAGCAAGTACTATCAAAAATATTGCTTTGAACTTGTTTTTTGGCCCCATAGGCTACTCCTCATATACAAAATATTAAGAAAATAATACCATTTCAAATAATCACAGTCAACACAAATCAGGCAAAAAAATAACACCCGGCTAAAGCGGATGCTATAAAAACGGTACTTTTTGCTTACGAATAAATTAAAGTCCTGTTTAAAATGGTGGACGTTAACGGACTCGAACCGCTGACCCTTCGCACGTCAAGCGAATGCTCTACCAACTGAGCTAAACGTCCATATCGGCGACGGGTGTTATTATACAATATGCATCAATAAAAATCAAGAGGTTTTTCTATATTTTAAAAAGTGTATCGGTTATAAGCAGCATTACGGTTCCAGGCAGTCCGCCGAGGCCGCACACACCGAGTGAAAAAGCATTAACACTTAAATGCACACCGAAAAATCCCCCGATAAAATTTGCAGCTATAAGCGAGGCTATACCCTGTAAAGCCGTCATGAAAAGCGATAATAAAAATTTCTTTGTGCGGAACATCGAAATAATTATGATAAAACCGAATATACCGAGAACAATATATATTGCAGTTGTCATTACATTCTCCCCTTCATACGCTATACTATGAGGACAACATATGCTTTTATGACAAAAGTGCCGTTTTTCCCAACCGGTGAAATACCGCTATATTTTAAGTAGGTGATTTTATGAGAGAAATAATAAACACATTCGAGCAATTTTGCAAAAAGCTTGACAAAAATATAATTGTTGAAGAAAGAATACTGAATGACGGTAAAAGGATTTTAAAATGTCGCGGTTGTACCGATTGTAAAAGCAACTGCAAGAGTATAGAGAGATTAAAATATTACAAATTTTCAAAAACTACGCAAAAATAGTCAAATGCGGTTGACCGAAGGAAAAAAAACGAGTATTATATTATGTAATTAAATATAATATTAGTTTTTTACATATAACGGTGATATAAAAATGAAAAAAATAGTGGATTTTGAAATCTGCGATATAGTTCCGTATTCAAACGGAATTATTTTTGCTAAAAAAGAAATGCTTGACGATAACAGATGCAAGGTTACGTTTTATGGTTATGATATAAAAAGAGCGAAGCCGATTCCGGTCACAAAAAGCGTTTATCAGCTTAATAAATTCGGCAATGCTTTTAAGGCAATTTGCGATAATATAGGTGATTATATCTCCTGCGACACGGCCGTAATGAGGAATAAGGATATTGCAGTTGTCTATCCGAGTGGCGAAACCGGAATTTTTGATAAGGACGGCAACAGTAAATGGAGCGGGGATTTATTTTATCATGACTCCCCTGTTCAAGGCGTCGCTGCCGACGGTCCTTTAATTTGGTGTACCGTACCGGAGCAAAATGCAATTATAAATTACTCTGTTACACACAAAAAATTCAGTTTACGTATCGGCGGAGATTCTTCAACGGCTTTTGATAATCCCTATTCGCTCAGTATATACGGTAACGAGTTGTTTATCTGCAATGCCGGCTCTTGCAAAATAAGAACTATCAACCTTAAAGATTTTTCGGTAAATGATTTTCGCCTTTTTGACGAACCGATTTATCGTTATCTCAGAGTTTGCGGCAGAGAAATAGCCGTGCTTGAATCCGGCGTTTACATATTGTAAATCTTAATAGTTAAAGCCTGTTCTTAAGAACAGGCTTTTTGTTATATTAAATCATTGTTCGTCCGACTTCTTGGCTCCGAGCTTGTTTTCTTCACCGCGAACCATTCGCTTAATATTCGTCCGATGCATAAAAATTATGAGCAAGGCTATAACGGCAGTTGCAACGGTCGGAACAACCGGAGAACATTCGGGATACCAAAAGTAATATACAAAGTAAGTCGCTATCGGTAATATTGCCGCCGAAATAATTGAACCGAGAGAAATCATTTTAGAGGCGGCAACAATAATAACAAACGGAATCATCACTATCGGAAATGTTTGCCATGCGAGAGCTGTTGTAACTCCGAGAGCAGTAGCGACACCCTTTCCTCCTCTAAATTTAAAGTAGATAGGAAACATATGACCGAGTATTGAAAAGACGGCAGCAATATATCCGCAGACCAGTGGGTCAGCATCTCCGCAAAGCAGTTTTTTTGCCAAAACAACAGCAACTATCCCTTTTCCGACATCACATATAAAAGTAGCTATTGCCGGGGCTTTTCCGAAGGTTCTGAGCATATTGGTCATACCCGCGCTTTTAGAGCCAAAATTGCGAATATCCTTATGATAAAACAGTTTTGATATAATTATACCGAAGCTCAGTGAGCCTATAAGATAGGCCGAAACGGCACATATAGCATAATTGATTATGGGCTGCATAAAAACCCTCCCGTTCAAATGATTATTTAAAGTCCTTTAATTATAATTACACACATCGGTTTTGTCAATCGCGCATAAAGACCAAAAGCAAAATAGGTTTGCATAAAGTTTCAAAAAACGACTTTTTCCTATTTACTTTTACACTTTGATATGGTATTATACCAAAAAGTAAAGCAGTCCTTTAATTCGGTACGAGATGCCGACAAGGTAACGCGAAGAAATATTTGTGTAGGTGTACCTTGTCGCATTGCGTCAAGGTATTTTTTGTTGCGCGGATGGTATTAAAGATGAGCTCAAAGATAATTATAGACACCCAAACTTTGACAAGAACATTAGCCCGCCTTGCTCATGAAATAATTGAACACAGTGAAGGCTATGAAGAGGTCTATCTTGTGGGAATTAAACGACGCGGCGTACCGCTTGCTAAAATGCTCAAAACTAATATTGAGAGTTTTTCAAATTTGAAAGTGCACCTCGGCGAGCTTGACATAACTTTATACAGAGATGATTTGTCAGAAAAATATTCCTCTCCACAGCTAAACGGTACTCAAATTGATTTTGATGTAACAAATAAAAATATCATTTTGGTGGACGATGTGCTTTTCACCGGTCGCACAGCAAGAGCCGCAATGGATGCAATAATCAAGCTCGGCAGACCCGCTAAAATTCAACTTGCAGTAATAATAGACCGAGGCCACAGAGAACTTCCGATATGTGCAAACTACGTCGGTAAAAACATACCTACATCAAGTGATGAGTTCGTAAGTGTTAAGGTAAATGAAATTGACGGAGCATTCAGAGCTGAGCTTTACAAAAACAGTTAATAAGGTCTCGTGATTTTATCCGAGCCTAAATATATTCAGGAGGCGTAGTAAATGAAACTTATTTACGACATCAAAGACAAACCCAAATTCGGGCAAGTAATCGTTTTTGCATTTCAACAGTTGCTTGCGATTCTTGCAGCTACAATTGCAGTACCGGCGATAATCGGTCACGATATGAGCCAATCGGCAGCACTTTTCGGTGCCGGCATAGGCACAATCGTATACCTTCTCTTCACAAAGTTCAGAAGCCCGGTTTTCCTTGGTTCTTCATTTGCATTCATAGGATCAATGCTCGCGGCGTTTGCAGGCAGCATCTCAATGCAGCTTGGATATTTAGGCCTTATATTAGGTGCATTCTTCGCAGGCCTTGTTTATGTTGTAATTGCCATTGCCGTAAAGATTTCCGGCGTAAAATGGATTAACAAGCTTATGCCGGCAGTTGTCATCGGTCCCACAGTTTCAATCATAGGTCTTTCGCTTGCCGGCAATGCTATTTCCGACCTTACACAGGGCAAGGTTATGGCAGACTCGGTAGAGCAGGTTGTTGAAAACGGTACTATTGTTGATAAGGTGACTCAAGTATCGACCGCAAGCCCGTATGTTGCACTCATTTGCGGACTTGTCACCCTTTTCACCGTTATTCTTTGCTCCGTATACGGCAAAAAAATGATGAAGCTTATCCCCTTCATCATAGGCATTCTCGCAGGCTATGTTGCCGCTGCCATATTTACCGCTATCGGCATAAAAACAAACAATACCGCTCTTCAAATAATTGATTTCAGTGTATTTTCAAATATGAAGCTCTTTGCTGTTCCGGCCTTCACATTTATTGAGGCTCTTAAAGGAACAAAAGAAATAACCGGACAGTATGTAGCCACCATCGCCGTAGCTTATGTTCCGGTTGCATTTGTTGTTTTTGCCGAGCATATCGCCGACCACAAAAACCTTTCATCCATTATTAACAAAGACCTTCTTGAGGAGCCCGGCCTTCACAGAACTCTTCTCGGTGACGGCGTAGGTTCAATGGTAGGTGCTGTTTTCGGCGGCTGCCCGAACACAACATATGGTGAATCGGTTGGCTGCGTCGCAATTACCGGCAACGCTTCTGTTGTTACAATTCTTGCTACTGCTATAATGGCAATTATCATTTCATTCTTCGGCCCGTTTGTTACATTTCTTGCCTCCATACCCAACTGTGTAATGGGCGGTGTTTGCATTACTCTTTACGGCTTCATTGCCGTAAGCGGTCTTAAGATGATACAGAAGGTAAACCTTGACGAAAACCGCAACCTTTTTGTTGTAGCGGTCATTCTCATAGCCGGCATAGGCGGACTCACAATAAACTTCGGCAGCGTAACGCTCACTTCCATCGCTTGTGCGCTTATCCTCGGTATAATTACCAACTCAATCCTTCCAAAGGATAAGGAAATATCCGCTGCGAAATAAGTTAATTTAAAACGCTCCTAAAAAGACGCTGTAAAAATACAGCGTCTTTTTATATATTATGGACTTTTTCAATCAGTAATGATAATATTAATTAACACTCAAAAAGGAGTTGATTATATGACAAATTATATTGACAACGGTATTATCAAAGTCGGCGTTAAAAGCTTCGGTGCCACCCTTACAAGTATCGTTTCGAAAAAAAGCGGATATGAGTTTTTATGGCAAGGCAATCCGACGGTGTGGAACGGTCAGTCCCCTATTCTGTTTCCAATAATCGGTAAGCTGTTAAATGATAAATGTATTATCAACGGGAAAACATACAGCATAATCCGTCACGGTCTTGCAAGGCACAGAGAGTTTGAACCGGTAGTATTGACAGAAAACGAGATTGTGTTCTTACAAAAGGAAAATGCGGATACGCTGAAATGCTATCCTTACAAATATGAGCTTTATATCACTTTTAAAATTATCGATAATAAACTGACTGTTACTCACAAGGTCATAAATACAAACGACGAAGAAATGTATTTTTCAATCGGAGCTCACCCTGCATTTAACTGCAATCTCGGTGACACATTAACTTTCGAGTATGATGAGACTCTTTATTCCGAGAGAATCGACCGCGATTCGGTAATTACGGGAGATAAGGATCTTATATTGCAAAATAGCAATAAAATAGAATTAACGGAGCATCTGTTTGATAAGGACGCACTGATTTTCTCAAATGTAAAATCCAATTACGTTATACTTAACGAAAAAAAGGCGGGCAAGCACATAAGGTTCACATTCGGCGATTCTCCGTTCCTTGCAATATGGGCAAAGCCGGCTGCACCCTTTGTCTGCATAGAACCGTGGTACGGTGTAAACGACTCTTATGAAAAAACTACGGATTTTTCAAAAAAACGAGGTATTCAAAAGCTGAGTTCGGATGAAAAATTTGAATTTTCGTGGAGTGCTGAGTTTAAAGAAGACTAAAAAACGAGGAACCGGTTTTTAATCGGTTCCTCTAACTTTATAAACTGTGTTTACTTTTCGTCTTACATATATATTGAATTTTACTTTGCCACTCATCCGATCACATTACAGTAACGCAAATTCGTTATTATTATGTACCGGTCAACCGAAGTAGAACATTCAATAATTTTGCCTATACGATATTTAAGTACTCACTTTATTAACTCTGTCTCTACGAGATCGGATGAGCGGCGAAACATGATGTCTGCGGCTCTATGCCCTCTGAACAGTACATCGGAAACGCCTCCTTTAAAATATTCAAGGGATTTATTTTGCTTTTCTTTTCTTTCCCTTGTCTGATTATATTATAACCCATATCTATATAATGTCAATAGTTTTTTTGTAATTTTTTTATATTTTTTATTAATTTTATCTCTTTATACTTAAACTTTCATACCGCATACAATATAATCTCGCAATAATAAAAAACATCAATTAGAGCGATACTGTGATGGCCTTGCTGTTGGGAGAAATATAAAAAATGATTCAACATTAAATCTATGTTTTTTGAAACAAAAAGCCTTTTCAGGTTGACGAAAGTATAGTTTCGCGGTAAAATATAAAGCAATCGGAGGTGAAATATATGGCTGATAACGAATTTACTGCCGATCTTGTAACAATTGAAGATGAAGACGGCGTTACGCATACTTTTGAAGAGCTTGACAGAATAGAAACCGATGACGGGAAATACCTTGCGCTGACACCTGTATATGACGACGCAGAAGAAATTCTTGACGGTGACGGTGAACTTATTATTGTCAAAGTAAATGATGAAAGCGATGACATTTATTTGGAGCCTATCGAAAATCAAAAAGAATACGACGAAATAGCCGAAATTTTTGAGGATAGACTTCAAGATCTTTATTTTATTAAAGATGATGACAAGAATAAAAGCTGATTAAAATCGTAAAATATAAATACCTGCCCGATGCGATAAATATACGGACAATATTGACCCAACACCTATATTTTAGGGGTTCGGATTCCGATGCTGTGGAGCAGACCTCCCGCCCATTCGGCGGATGTTGGGAGCACGAATGCTGACGATAGATCCCCACCTGCTTTTGAATGCAGGTTAATTATTGCCGTGTACGGTCGGGCGGGCCTATAAAAAACAGAAGGAGCTGTAAAAACAACTTTACAGCTCCTTTTAATATTGTTGTTATTTTACCGATATAACTCAGCTATACTGTTTACAATTTTATCCTCATCAGCCGTCGAGGTATTGATACACAAATCGTAATTCTCTTTTGCTCCCCACTTTTGTCCGCTGAGAAACGCATAGTATTCGGCGCGCTTTTTATCTATCTGAGCCATATGTCTTTGAAGCTCTCGATCGCTCATTTTTTTAGCATCGTCTCCTCTTTCGCGGCATCGTTTCATTTTGAACTCAAGTTCCGCATAAAGGAATATGCGAAACGGCTCTTCGTCTCGCAAAACATAGTCTGCACATCTTCCTACGATAACGCAGTCAGACTTTTCGGCAACTTCTTTTATTATAACGCTCTCTGTTTTAAGTACTTCAAGCTGCTGATCCATTACCGGATTCGGCGAAGCCCAAAAAGTATGCCCGGTTGTAATACTCATAAGCGGAAACGGACGTTTTTCCTCAACACTTTGTATGTATTCAGTTGCAAGATCAGTACGTTTGGCAATCTCAACAACGATTTCGTGGTCATAATAAGCAAACCTGAGTTTTTCAGCCAGCTTACGACCTATTTCACGCCCTCCGCTGCCGAATTCACGACCTACTGTTATGATTTTTCCCATATAAATTCTCCTCTCTCAAAACAGAGCCAATAGAGTTAACTTTAATAAATACTATATCACAAACAATAATAAAAAGTAAGTAAAAATCAAAAATATAGGATAAAAATCTTTATGTAAAAATTTGTAAAAAATACAATAAAAAAACGGCACTCTTTTTACAAAGAATGCCGTTTTTTTGGTGCCGGTGACCGGGGTCGAACCGGTACGGTATCGCTACCACTGGATTTTGAGTCCAGCACGTCTGCCAATTCCATCACACCGGCGAACTGACGGAGACTATTATAACCGAACCGGCAAAAAAAATCAATAGCAAACAACGCAAAATATAAGATATTATTACACAGCAAATTCACACGGCAAATTTTATGGTTTTGATGATAATCAATTTCCTTTTTCAAACACATTATATATATGCTGCAAAAGAGTGTTTTCGTCAGCTAAGGACAATTCCGAAGATTTATCAAACAATTGAAGCGTCAGGAAAATATGTTTATCACCTTCATCGGCGTAGATAACAATTGCCTTTTGACCGTTATAGTCCTTCGTATACATACTGTATTTCATATTTTCATAAGTTCCGTTTGTGTATATTCCGATATTTGTTGCGTTATCACCTTTGATATGCGAGTTGTCTATATCCTTAACTCTGAGGCTGTCTTGCATTTTTGCAACGCAATCAACTTCACCTGAAATAAACTTCGGTATACCGCTGTAATATATCAATTCGTAGTCTGAGCATAAATCTTGGTATCCGCTATCCGCCATGGACCAATCATATTTTCTAACCTCGGTATATCGCATACCGTAGACGGACCACGACTCACCGGAAAGGTTTTCTCCGATTTTTTCTATATAGTCGGTATTTTCACCCTCGAAACATTCAGACGGCTTTAATTCATGCATAATATCAGTGTATTCGGCGGCATTCATAACAACGCCTTCATATCTGAATGTACGAGGCACAAACACACCTAAAAAATATACAAATATCAACAAAACAGCAAACAAAACGATTTCGGTTGCATAGCGTTTTTTTGTGTGTTCTTTTTTATACGAAATTACCGCCAGCACAACAAATAAAGCAATAAAAACTATGATTGCCGGATATGTAAAGCAGAGTTTAAAAACCTGCATGTCAAATTCGCCGTACGTCATATCATTTAATGACAGCGGTCCGAAAAAAGCCAAGCAAAAAGCGATTAGCACCGCTATTGCCGCCTCAATTACAAGTGTTATTTTATATGTTTTGCTTTTCATCACTTATATACTCCCATCTGATATTTTTTGCCATAAGAGATATAAAAAACTTTGCCTATAAAAAGTAAGCCTATTAACCGCCGCCGTATAATTATTTCACAAAAGCTCCTCCTAAAAAAATAAAGCCGCACTTATAAGAAAAGCGAGCCCTGATAATTATCATATATTTTTAATTCCCCGCCCCTTGTTCAAATTATAATATATATATATATATATATATATTGTCAATATATTTTGTGAATTTTGTCCGAATTGTGATGTTTTGGTTATATTTTAAAACGTCTTGTACAGCAAAAACGAATTGTGCATTTTCTTATACCTACATAAAAACAGCCGTAAACAACTCAAGTTTACGGCTGAATTCGCAGCAATATTCTACTTACATTTTTCCGCTAACGCACAAAGCTTTTTAAGCCTATGGTTAACTCCGGATCGAGTCATTGGAACGCTCATACTGTCGCCTATCTGTTTCAGCGAAAAGTCGGGATTTTCTGTTCTCAACTCGGCAATTTCACGAAGCTCCGACGGCAAATCGTTTAGCATTCCGCACTTCTTCAGTCTGTTAATCGCATCTATCTGAACAAGCGCCGCATTTACGGTTCTGTCAAGATTTGCGCTTTCAAAATTAAGCCGACGATTAACATTATTTCGCATATCTTTATACATTTTTACGCCCATAAGCTCAAGAACGCAGTTTGAAGCGCCCATAACCGTCAGCATATCCTCGATTTCGCCGCTATCCTTAAAATACAAAACATAGGCGCCGTTCCGCGTAACCTCTTTTGCCGCCATATCGTTATCAGACAAAAACTTCTGAAGGTCTCGACTCAAATACATATGCGGAACAACAAATTCGAGATGATAATTCTTTTCAGGAGAATTGACCGTTCCGCACGCCAAAAAGACTCCGCGCAGAAAAGAACCTATACAGCAGTCTTCTGATATATTTGCCCAATTCAACCTACGTGTTCGCTCCTTGCCGTTATATCCGAAAGCGTTTAAAACAGCTAAGCGATCCTGTTTATTTCCGACGCTGACTTTAATTTTACCGGATGCCGACTCTGAAACATTACACGGATTTTCCGTAAAACGCTCAACAAGTTCTTTATATCTGAGCGCAACATTTTTATTTTCTGTGGATATATAAACCTCACCTGCCGAAAAACCCCTGCCGAAAAGCAGAAGCCCGTAACACTCAGCCAATATACAGCAAGGCTTTATTGCCTCAACATTTAATAATTCATCTTTAACCTTTGATGAAAAAGTCATAGCACTACCTTTTAATATCTCTGTGGAATACGCTTGAATTAGCTCCGTTTTCAAGAATATGTTTATTTATTGCTTCGGCAAATACAACAGACCTGTGTTTTCCCCCTGTACAACCGACCGCAATAGTTAACTGACTTTTCCCTTCCGTTCTGTAAAGAGGCAACAAAAAGTCAAGAAGATCAAACAGCTTTTTCTCGAGAGCCTTTGACTGGTCAAATTTCATAACAAAATCACGCACGGGAGTCTCAAGCCCGGTATGCTCTTTAAGTTCGGGAATATAAAACGGGTTGGGTAAGCACCTGACATCGAACACCAAATCAGCTTCCTTCGGTATGCCGTATTTAAAGCCGAATGATATGCTGTAAATTTTAAGAGAACTCGAAGCATTATCAAGAAAAAGCTTTGCAATACGCTCCTTAAACTGAGAGCTTGTAACATTCGACGTATCTACTATATAATCCGCTTGTAAACGTGCAGGCAACAGTATCTCACGTTCTTTTTGGATGGCTTCAAGTATTGAAGGTGTGTTAAATTCATCGGCAAGAGGATGCTTACGCCTTGTCTCTTGGTAACGGCGCATAATTACATCGTTGTCCGCATCTATAAACAGAATTTTGTAATTAATCTCATCTTCTTTTAACTCATCCAACACTCCGAAAATATCAGAGAACGAGTCGCCGAGTCTGATGTCGGCAACAATGGCTACCCTGTCACGTTTTTCGTTAGAATTAAAAATCAACTTGACAAAAGTAGGTATGAGCTTCGGAGGCATATTATCAACACAAAAAAAGCCTATATCCTCAAGAGCGTCAACTGCTCTTGACTTCCCTGCTCCTGAAAGTCCCGTAACAATAACAAGCTCTGTCTTTTCTGCAGATTTCTTACCCAATATATTTCACTTCCGTTTCGAGATGCACACCGGTTTCGGTAAACACCTTATTCTGTACATATTTTATCAAACTTAAAACATCATTAGTTGTTGCGCCGCCTTTATTTATTATGAAACCGGCATGCTTTTCGCTAACCTCGGCGCCGCCTATACTGTATCCTTTTAAACCGCACTGCTCTATAAGTCCACCGGCAAAATATCCCACGGGGCGCTTGAAAGTACTGCCTGCGCTCGGATATTCTAGCGGCTGTTTAGACTTCCTCTTATTGAGATTTAAATTCATTGCAGCCTTAATTTCATCATAATCGCCGTTTTTCAGTTTAAGTGTAAGCCCGGTTATAATAAGATTACTGTCGGTATACGCGCTGCAACGATAGCCGAGCTTTAAGCTCTCTTTTTCAAAGTGCCCTACCTCACCGTCAAAATTTATGTGCGACACAGAACACAGAACATCTTTCATTTCCCCACCGTAAGCTCCGGCATTCATATATGCGGCTCCGCCGGCTGTGCCGGGAATTCCATAGGCAAATTCAAGTCCCGAGAGATTGTTGGAAAGAGCAAAAGCACAAAGCTTTGACAAAGAAACACCGGCATCGGCATATATCACACCGTCACCGAGGTACTTGAGCTCAGATAAACCCTTTGCGAGCCTTAAAACAACTCCGCGCAAACCGCTGTCAGATACAAGTATATTACTGCCATTTCCTATAATATACGGCTTTATTTCGCTCTCACGGCAAGCAGATATAAGTGCCGAAAGAGCTTCTATGCTGTTAGGCATTATAACAAGCTCGGCAGGCCCACCGGTTTTAAACGACGTATAATCGCTCATAGGAGCATCTTCGCGAAATTCGCAGCCAAACTTATCTGCAACAGCTTTAATATTACTTAGCAAAATAATTTCCCCTCAAAATTATTCGTCAAGAAGTGCTGCTCCGATTATACCGGCATCATTTCCGAGCTTAGCAGAGCATATTCTTGTTTGAACAACGCTGTGCACACTGTAATGCTCTTGATTTACTATTTTACGTACAGGTTCAAGAAGTGACTCACCCTCATTACCGATACCGCCGCCCACACAGAGTATTTCCGGTTGGAAAAGGTTAATCATATTTGTAATACCCATCGCAAGATAATGTATGTATGTATCAACAACCTTTATACCTGCCGGATCATTTTTGCGCATAGCATTAAAGGCTGTTCTGCCGTCGACCTTATTTATATCTCCGTCAACAAGAGTCCACATAGCAGAATCGAGATTTTTGCCCATAGCTTCTTTCGTCTGGCGAATAAGTGCCGTTGCTGAGGAATATGCCTCCCAACAGCCTTTTCTGCCACAGGTGCATTGCTCTCCGTCAGCAAAAATAACCATATGGCCGGCCTCGCCTGCTGCATCATTACAGCCATTGAGCAGCTTGCCGTTTACAACAATTCCGCTGCCAACACCGGTACCGAGAGTAACTGCAACAAAATTCGCAACTCCCTCGCCGGCACCTGCTTTTGCTTCGCCGAGCGCCGCACAGTTAGCATCGTTTTCAAGATAAATCGGTTTGCTGAACTTAGATTGAAGAATATCTTTTGCCGGAACATTATCGAATCCTAAATTATTGGCATACTCAATAATTCCGTATTTTTTATTTACCGAGCCGGGAGTTCCTATGCCAATAGAAACCACCTCATCAAGCGAAATTTTTGCTTCTTCGAGAGCCATATTTATTGACAAAGCAACATCGTTGATTATCTCCCATGACGGACGCGGACAAGCAGTAGGCATCTTTCCTTTGCCCACTATGCGATAATACTCGTCAACAACTCCGGCTACAATGTTTGTTCCTCCGAGATCAACACCAATTCTATACATCATAATCCTCCGTTTTTATATTCTCTTTAATAATTTTGCCAAATCTCAAGCTCTTCGTCCTTTGACTCGCCCTCTTCCATGCCGAGTTGATGAAGGAGCTCGCGTGCGGCATTATATCCCATTTTTTTCTGCCTGTTATTCATGGCGGCAACTTCAATGATTATTGCAAGATTCCTGCCGGGTTTTACAGGCACAACAGTAACAGGCACCTTAATGTCCATAATTGAAATATAGTCATTATCAAGGCCCATCCTATCATAAACCTTAGCGGAATCCCAAGGCTCAAGTTGAACCACCATATTTATTTTTTCGGTAAGCTTTACGGCTCCCATACCGAAAATGCGGCGAGCATTAATAATTCCTACACCGCGAAGTTCGATGAAATGTCTGATATTGTCCGGTGCAGAACCGACAAGTGTTTTTGAAGAAACCTTACGAATTTCAACGGCATCATCCGCAATCAGACGGTGCCCCCTCTTGATAAGTTCAATCGCAGTCTCACTTTTACCTACGCCGCTGTCGCCGACAATCAGCACGCCCTCGCCGTACACTTCTACAAGCACTCCATGTCGTGTTATCCTTTCGGCAAGTTCTGTTCCCAAAAAAGAAATAAGCGCAGACATACAGCTCGATGTGGATTCACCGGTACGTAAGAGCGGCACTTTGTATTCTTCTACAAGTGAAGAAAGATGCGACGGGATCTCTAAATTCCGTGTAATTAAAATAAACGGCGGTTGAGTTTGGACAAGCCGTTTAAGGCTTTCATAACGCATTTCATCGCTTAGAGTTTTAAGAAATTCTATTTCCGAAAGCCCCAAGAACTGCACACGTTCCGGGTCAAAATAATCATCACGTCCGGCAAGAATAAGACCCGGCCTATTAACGTCCTGCGATGTAACGGATAGGTCGTGTGCGTCTTCCGGCAAATACAATGTTTCAAAGCCGAATTCTTTTATCAGTTTATCTAATGAAACGGAATACTTTGAAGCCAACCCATAGCCTCCCTTATTTAACTGTTATAATGTAATATTATAATCTATTATTACAGACTTTCCAATAGCTTTTTAGCATTTTTTTAATATTTTGAGCTAGTATTTTAAACGTTTCTAACCATTGAATAACCTTATGTTATTTGAAAATAATATTTCGGGGTGATAAAGTGAAGCTTATTGTAGTCTCCGAGGATTTTAGCAGCCGTTTAGCAGCTGAACTTTCTCAGCTGCTAAGCAAGCACGGAGGCGTATTACTGCTCGGAAATAATATAATAGAGGCAAGCTATATTGATACACCCGAATATGTAATTACAGACATCGGTGCAAAACTTGACGACAGTTTCAAAAATACAATTTCCGTGGAAATATCAAAAAACGGCGATATCATTAACGAAGCGTTAATATATAATGATTCTGCCGGGATAAAACAAAGGCTGAACATTGGGACAGATTTCAAAGACGATATAACACTGTCAAGCTTAAATGATGGAGAAATTTACTTCGGAATACAAACGATTATCAAGGATTTATCCGGGAAAAATATATATCCGTGTGAAATAAAATCCAAAACATCAGATATTACCGACATTCACACTCTTCTAACTGCAGCCGGAATTCTTCTGATTTCCGGAAAATATCATGAAAACAATGGGATTTTAAATATATAGAAGCAAAAAGGCTGTACCGCTTTTTCAACGGTACAGCCCTAAACTTAATATATCTCAATTATCGATTTCCGCAGTTGCTTTTGTTCTTCTTTTTTGCAGCTCATCGGCTATATCTTGTTTTTTCTTCCCGACTATATCATATTTAAAAATCGGGAATATAGAAATGAGAGCAAGAAAGCCGGGCACCACGGTATAAGCAAAAAACACAATGTCTTTTGTTTTCTCACTAAATCCGCTTGCAGTACCGGCAGCAATTTGAGCAACAGTATCCGAATAGCCCGATACCTGTATAAACACAAGGCCTAGAGCAGTTCCGAGTGCAAGGCAAACCTTTATGGTAAGGGTTAAAATAGAGTATGCTGCGCCCTCCATGCGTTTGCCGGTCTCAAACTCATAATAATCAACACAATCGGCTGTCATTATCATGGGCATAAGCGTAACAGCGGCAAACTGAAGGCCGATTAAAAACAGCGATGCATAGAATAATACAGTAAGCACTGTATTATCGGGATTTTTGAACCAGAAGTGCCCTACAACAAACGATAGTGCCGATGCAACAAAGCCATATACCGAGAGAAGGATATATACCTTTTTCTCACCCATCTTTTTGATAAGTAATGGACAAATCGCCATACTTATCATAGAGCCGACAGCAGTAACTATACCGAGTACCGCAACAAGATTTTGTGAACCGAGTATTGTATTAGCGGCCTGCACCTGTATACCCATTGACATCTGTCTGCCGAACCCGAGAAAGTATGATACAATAACAAGCATAAGAGGTTTGTTGTCTTTGAGAGCTTTAAACATATCCTTGGCAGTAGTTTTTTCACCGGATACATACGGAACGCGCTCTTTGTTTAAAAGCGGTATAAGTGCAAATAACGCACAGCCGAAAACAGCCGTAAGAATAGCCGTCCAAAGATATTCCGGAGCTATCATAGGCATATCGGTTTCGCCGGATTTAACAAATACTTTTGACCCTCCGGGAATTATGAGACAAGCTATCGGCACAATAACAACACAAGCCGAAAAACCTATCTGCTTAAATGTGTTTGATATCGATACTACATTTGTGCGCTCTGTAGGGTTAGGCGTTAAAACCGAAGCAATACCCTGAGACGGTACATCGCCGAGCGTCATAGCAAGACTCCATACAAGATATGTAACAAATATCCAAATGTACGTTGCCGTGCGATTCTCTTTAAACGGAACATTAATAAAAACAGCTGCCGTCATAACAAGAAGAGGGATAATTGACTTCAATATCATAGACTTAAACTTTCCGCGTTTACTTTTTGAACGATCTATCATACTACCTACAACCGGATCAAAAACCGCAGACAATATTTTGGCTACAAGAATAAGTATGCCGACAACCGCAATGTCAGCTCCTAAAATAGATGCATCAAATTCCGCTTGATATGAATTCAAAAGACCGACTATCGCCTGAAACCCGAAAAGGCCGAGCGAATATGCCGCAATTTCTTTAAAATTCATATGCTTCTCTGTTGTCGCTCCCAAAAAAATCATCCTCTCAATAAAAAATAATAAATAAATAATAATTGTTTTGCGTGCATTCGTCAATAAAAAGCACAGATTTTTTCGAGATTTTTATTCATTTTTATACTTCTTTTTTCAGTAAAGCAACAGCAAATTATTAATATGTTTATAAAACGCTAATTACCGAAGCGGTGGCTATAATCAAGCAGCATATTTTTCAACTCACTCGCAGCAACGCCGAGACTGACATTTTTATTTTCGGCAATACAAATCTGTCTTGACGAAATTTTCTCTTTTAAATTAAGTTTAAATATTTCGCCGCTTTCAAGATCGCTCTCTACAAGATTTTTCGGCAAAAAGCCTATACCGAGATTGTTTTTGACAAGAGGTAATATAAGATCGGCTGTCGCAACTTCAGTATCGGGAGCGTACTTCAGCCCGTTTTCGGCAAATATTTTGCTATAAAAATCATATGCCGAGCTACCTTTGCTAAGACTTATGAGAGGATGCTCTTTAAGCTCTCCAATGCCGATTATCTTTTCTTTCAAAAAAGCCATTTCTTTTCCGCAAACGGGTACATCGTTGAAATCTTTAATATTAACTATTTCAAACTCATCGTCATATTCAACCGGAGATGTTACGACCGCAAAATCAACAGAGCCGCTTTTAAGCGCGTTCATAGCCGCCGGCGTTGTGGAATTGTTTATCCTTATGCGAATATCCGGAAACTTCTTATGAAACGTATCAAGAACCGGAAGCAACACCTCGGACAGAGCAGTTTCGGTAGTGCCGATTGAAACAATGCCGCTTTTAAGTTCTTTTTGCATCAGGAGTTCTTTTTCTCCTGCTTCAATTTGTAAAATGGCAGGAACTATATGGGAATATAGGGTTTCACCCTCGGGTGTCAACTTAACTCCGCGACTTGTCCTACTGAATAGTACACATCCGAGTGTGTTTTCAAGATTTTTAACAGACCTTGATATATTGGGCTGATTATTATCAAGCTCAACCGCAGCTCTTGTGAAATTCTGATATTTCGCAACGTAATAAAAAATTTTGTAATATTCGTAATTTACCAACATTTAATTCCTCTCAATATAAAAATTACATATTAGCCATATCAACAATATATTTTAAATATAAATATGTATGTATTATAATAATAAAGATTGGGATTGTCAAACTTTGTTAGAGGACAGGTAAAATATGATTAAAACCAAAATGGCAAAAAGATTAAAATCTAATCAAATGTCAGACACCTTTACAAATGCAATTTTTCTGACTCTTTCCGGAGGATTTCAGGACGCTTATACATATCTTTGCCGCGGAAAGGTTTTTGCAAACGCTCAAACCGGAAATATCGTGCTTATGAGCACACATTTTTTTGAGGGAGAATTCGGGTTAATATTACATTATCTTATACCGGTAATTTCTTTTATATTCGGGATATGCGTTGCCGAAATACAGCATATTTTCTTTAAAAATTACAAAAAGATACATTGGCGTCAAATAGTTTTAGCATTTGAAATAGTTATACTTTTGGCCGTCGGTTTTATCCCGATTAACTTAAACATACTCGCTAATGCTCTTGTTTCTTTTGTGGCGGCAATGCAGGTTCAAACATTCCGCAAGTTGCGCGGGAACGCCTATGCAAGCACAATGTGCATCGGCAATATGAGAAGCGGCGCGGAAGCTTTGTGCGGCTATTTTAAAACACGTAAAAAAATACTGCTTATAAAGGCAATTGAATATTTCAGCATTATATTCATGTTTGCTGTAGGTGCCGGATTCGGTAGTCTTGCGGCAGACAGATGGGGCATACGCTCGATTTGGTTTTCATGTGCATTTTTGTTTATAAGCTTTATCATTATGTTTATCCGCCTTGAAATTGAAGAAGAAAAAGAAGAAGAACTTGAAAAGGCTGTTGAAAACGAATTCAAATAAAATTTAAGCAGGCAAAGCATTTAGGCCTTGCCTGCTTTTTTTACTGTTTCTTTGCAGCGTTTTTCATATGCAGTTCTTTCATACCCTCAACCTCGTCGCAAATTGATTTTAAATTGCATGTGTTGCAATCAAGAAGCACATTGTCAAGTATGTGATTCAGAGCATCGGTTGTTTGCCTTACTTTATCACAAATCATACCGAGTTCATTAAAACGGTCGAAATCGGTAATAAATATTATCTGCACACTCTTCACCATAGGGAATTTAAGATAAGCCTTAATAAGCGATGAGCCGTAGTCCGAGAATGTCACACCGTTTTTTACCGCTTTTTTGCTGACTCTTATCTGCTCCCGCATATTAAAAGCAGATGCTCTTGTCATAAATTCCTCAGGGCAAAAGCTATATTTAAGACGTTCGAGTTCTTTTATCTTATCAAAAGCCGATTGCTCTTCCCCAATATCTTTGATTTCAAGAAAAACTATTTTTCCGAAACAACAATCAGACCTTATTTCCGGAATATCTTTTCCGTAAAGATATGTGCAATTGTCAAACTTTATACTGTCGCTCACCGCAACCGTGCTTACACACGGCTTTTGACATCCGCCGAGTTCATACGCCGTTTCTTTCAATAAAAGTATTGAATTGTCTTTTTTTATTTTAAGCGTCGGTTCACTATAAGAAAACCTTTTGGCGTTTTCCGGCAAAAGGTTTTTTATTTGCCCGATAAGCTTGTCATAAAGTTTCATTAAAGTTTTTTGTCCTTTTCAAGCGAATCATAATGTTTGCCGAGCGCATCATATATCTTACGAACAAGTTTCATATCGAGATTGAAAAAATAGATGCAAAATGTGAGCACAAAAAGCGCTGCAAGAACGATTAAAATTATAATTAAAGCTTTCATTTATGCCATCCCCTTTTGCCTTGCATACTCGGCAGCACCAAGCGCGCCCATAAGCTGAGGGTCTATTGGAAGGTCAACAACCTTAATTTTCAGAACGTGCTCAATAGCACGCTTGAGACCTTCGTTTTTAGCACAACCGCCGGTAAGCGTTATACTGTCGGTAGCACCTGCTTTTTTTGCCATAACAAAACAACGTTTGGCAACTGCGAGCTGAATACCTGCCGCTATCTCATCCATGGGTTTGCCCTCGCCTACAAGAGAAATTACCTCCGACTCAGCAAATACAGTGCATTGTGCCGTTATAGGAATAGTATTTTTGGCTTGGAGAGACAATTTACAGAAATCCGGAAGTGACATTTCAAATGCGTTTGCCATCGCCTCAAAAAAGCGCCCTGTGCCTGCGGCACATTTATCATTCATTGCAAAATTCTTAACCGTACCGTCGGTGTCTATTGCAATGCCCTTTACATCCTGACCGCCGATATCTATAATCGCCTTTACACTCGGGTCTGTAACATGTACACCCATTGCGTGGCAACTGATTTCAGATATATTTTCGTCGGCAAACGGAACTTTATTTCTGCCGTAGCCGGTACCTATAAGATACGTAAGATCCTCTGGAGAAGACAGTTCCGGGACTTTCGATATAGCCTCACCGAGAGCAAGCTCGGCACTCTTCACCGGATTTATTTTACTTCTTACGGTAGCATCGGCAATAATTTTACCGTTTTCATCTAAAATTACACATTTTGCATACGTTGAACCAACGTCGCATCCGCCAAAATATTTCATAAACACTCTCCTATCTTTTTACCAAGCCATTGTATCGTCGAAATCAACCAGCGTCGGGTCAACGGGTTCTTCCTGAAGAACAGTTGTCATATATTTATTGATCTGCTCACGCATATCGCGACGCGAAACGGTTCTTGGATCCATAAGATCCTGATCAACCCAAATGAAATTGATATTTCTTTCTCTTGCCTGGTCATCAAATATGCCGTTAAGACCATCCATTCCCTTGCATGAAATCTGATTATACATTATTACGGTATCGGCATTATATTCATCGCAAATGCGCCAAAGTTCATCAAGTACGTTTTGATAACCGCCCTTGGTATGCTTACGCATTGTGGTGCGCTGAAGAGTTTTTGCATATGTGGCAAGCGATCTTTCTTTATCCTCGGTATCGTACATTATATAAGATATCATCGTCTCCATATCCATAACAACATTTATGCCCCAGCAATTTTCGAGCCAATTTGCAAGACTCGTATAATAGTTTGCAGGACACGACCAAACTATAGCTCTGTGCCGCATTTCCTTGGAAACATGTTCTTTTCTCTCATAGCCTTTCATCATAAGCTTATTAACCTTTTTATCGGTTTTAATAAATATCTTATCGATTCCGCCGGAGAGATGGAAGTAAAAAAGTCTGTACAGCCAAAATGTGGCACCGGTCATCTGAGGATAATCGGTTTTGTTGACATCCCATTTTTGCAGCTCATATTCAAGCTGTTTGTTGTATATCTTCATAGCGGAAAAATATGCGTCCCAGTCAAACTTTTCGCCTGTCTGTTCCTCGATAAATCTGATGCAAGATTTAACCTCGTCAACGGCATATTTCTGTACTTCTTCTTCGGTGTATCTAAGCGGAACATTAACAACATGAGACGGAAGATTAAAACGCCTGTCGATATATGACGAGTTCATTGTTGAGCCGTCGCACGGCATATTGCATGATAAAAAGCATTTACCGAACATCGGGTAATCGTCGTTTATTGCCACGCCTGCCTCCGCGGAGGGAAGAGGACAAACATCGGCGGGAACGCCGTAACTCTCGGTTATATCAAGATACGGCGGCGTTATGTTTTGATCAACCATCGATGATAAAAAAATCGGTATAGTCTGTACGGGAACACCATATAAGTTCGGGAAACCCGCCATTATTTCAAAAGAGAAAAGTTCATCCATACAAACTGTTTTATCTGAAAATTTGTCATTCGGATGAAAATGCTTATCATGTTTAAAAAGCATATGTATCATATTACATGTATGCTTAATCATCGCGTTAAAATGAAGATGTGCTATACGAAGGTGTGTTCCGCGCGTACCCTCCGTATGACGGTCTATCCACGCAGGAGCCGCGAGATAACTTGCCATCCAGCGATAATTCCACAGACCCTTTATCGTCGACACGGGTGCTTTTAAAACCATAACTATCATATCTTTCCAAGTTATGAGCCAACGATAGTAATCATACATAGTGTCTTTAAGCCCACGCCACTCGCGGTGCTTTAAAAGTCCGGTCTTATCTTCATGCAACAGACCGAGATTTTTAGGCTGATTTGCCACGTTACTTCGCCTCCTTTGCTTTTTGAATATTCTTAATTTCAAGGCTTTCTACAAATGCCTGAACACGAGTTCGTAGCTGACCAGATGCACTTGCCGTATACTGTCTGTCAACCGAAACCGACGGAATTCCGAATTCATTTGTTATTATATGTGATGCAAGTGCCCTTTCGTATCCCCAGTATTCACAAAACTTTATCTGCTCATATATTACACCGTCTGCGTGATACGTGTTTACAAGGTCACGAACATAGGTTTTTCTGCCTTGCACCTTTTCCTTGCTCATATAACGTGGACATTGGCATGTTTCCATATAATGCAATACAATCTGAGATAAGACATCATCGGTATCGTTAAGTTTTATTTCTTCTCTGCCGGGAAGCGAACCGAAGCAAAAGCGATCGGCAACTACAAGAGCACCGGATTCTTCAATAAGCTTTGTGAAATCCGGATCGTCCATTTCAGAACCCACAACAACAACTTTAGCACGATAATTTTTCTTTTCGTCAGGAACCCTTGTTTTAAGCTCCTCTGCGGTTTCTCTGAGCTTGTCGATTATCAAATACTTGGGGCAACAATATGTAACAAGATTTATAACGTGAAATTCATATCCCGTTATTCGCGGATTTTCCTCTTTGCGATATTCACCTATTTCTGTTATGAGACGACAAACTTCGTTATGCTCTTCAACAGCTTTACGAAGCATATCATCGCTTGTATCAACACCGTAAACATCATGTAGCTTATCGAGCACCTTGACTCTCATCTGCTCTGTATAATGCCTGACTGTATGCGGCTCAATTTTAAAAGGAATATCGGCAATGGAAACGAAGAATTTATCGTTTTGTACAAGATTCAAAAGCATAAAATGCTCATATGTACGATTCATTTCCGAGCATGATTCCGAGCCTATAAGAGCGGAAAGAAAATTATAACCGCCTTCAATACCGCGCTCCAAAAGAGCCTTGGAATATCCGCACAGGTACGAACTGAGATAATAAGTTGCAATATCCATAGAACCTGTTCTCGGAGCTCTGAGTCTTACCGAAAAACAATTATCGACATTGAGCAGAACTTCCGGGATATGATAGCAGGTATACGCAATCGCTTTTTTGCCATCGCTTATTGCCCGCTGCACAAGTTCATTGTTTGCCTCCTGAAGCAGATTCTCAAAATAAATCAGATGTTTCAGATCTTTCATTACAGCACCCCTATTTTAGTTAAAGTCTCCCGTACTCCCTTTACCACCGGTGAAGATTCCGGCAAATTAAATACATTTTCGCCCTGTATATCAAACATAGCGAGATTTGTATCATTCGGAATATAACTGAGAACTTCAACACCGTCGATATTAATATAATCCTTTAAAGACTCGTCCGTCATACGATTAACTATTGCACCGATTTTATCATACATAACAAGATCATCGGCAACACCTTTTATTGTTTTTATTACTTGGCAGCCTTTTTTGCTGGGATCCGTTATTAAGATAAGATGCGTTACTCTCTCCATAACACGTCTGTTAATTTGCTCTATTCCCGCCTCACCGTCAATAACAACATAGTCAAATTCGTCGGAAAGTATGGAGATAACCTCTTTAAGATATGAGTTTATTTTACAATAGCACCCCGCGCTCTCGGGTCTTCCAACAGCAATAAACGAATATCCGTCTGTCTCGACAAGAGCATCGAAAATACGGTACTTGGCTTCGCCTAAAAGCTCAACGGCTCCTCTGGTATCGCCCTCGTCCACGGAAGCTATAATCTCTTTACGAATATCATCAATGGTCATTTTGACGTCTATTCCGAGAGCGGTCGAAAGACCTACTGCCGGATCGGCATCTATGGCAAGTATCTTTTTATCGGGATACTTTTCTGTAAGGCACCTGACGATAGTAGCCGATAATGAAGTTTTGCCTACACCGCCTTTGCCCGCAACTGCAATAATTGTTGATTTACTCATTTCACATCACCGAAAAATATTATACATCTTTGTTTTAAAGTGTGCAATAAAAATTGTTAACATTTTGACAACTTTTTCTTAAAAAGAGCGGTGTTATTAAACACCGCTCTGAAATACGGAACTGAAATCATTCCGAAATCTCAACCGATTCCGAACTAAAGATATCAGACCAATGCGAATAGTATTCAAGCTGCTTTAAAAGCTTTCGCGCCTGAATATACGCATATGCTTTTTTATGGAAATGATCAAGCTCTTTTGACGCTTCTTTAAGTGCCGCTGATTTTGAACGTATTTCTTCTTTTGTAGACTCGCTCATTGCATTTGCGGCGTTGTATTTATCCATCGAGGGCTCTGATATTCCGTAAAGCTCTTCTACCGAATGAGACAAAAGCTCTTTTGCTTTTTCGGTTTTCTTTATCATTTTAGGGTCATTAAAACGATCTTTTTCGTTTATAACAATTTGAAGAGCTTTCATTTTATTTTTAAGCTTTCTCTTCTCCTTGCCCTTTACGATGTCTATTCTGTCACGACAAATCTCGAGTTCGTTTACTGCATCGGCATAAATATTTTTGGCTTCTTCAAGCTCACCCTCCGACAAGCATTCTGTCGCATAATCTTCAAGTGCCGCCCTAATTTTAAGAACGGAAATATGTGCCTCGTGTTCCTCTTCTGTCAGAGTGTACATTGTAATAAACGGAATTAGTGAAATTATATATCCCACCGCCGCAAGAGCAATCATACCTTTTGAAAGCGGCTCTCTGAAAGACACATTGTAAAGGTCATCGTAATTATTTACAAGGCCGTAATGATTTTGCATTATTATCGTCTGTATAAGATAAGTTACACCCATAGAAACAAATGTTCCGATTATACCTACAAATTGACTCATAAGCCCTTCAAGGCGCTCCCCCGTCTTGTATTGCTGATAATCAAGCACATCGGCATTCATAGCACCATCGGTTATAAGCGTAAATGTCGAGAAAAACCCCCTAAGCCATATAAAAACAAACAGCACCCATATTTGCTCTATAAAAACATACATACCGGCAAAGCAGAAAACAGAACAAACAACATACATAATGAACAAATTGCGTTTACCGATTTTTCTTATCAAAAAAGGAGACAAAAGCATAGCCGGTGTTGCAGCTGCTCCGATAATTGTTGTAAGAGTGCCGTTTAAAACGCCCTGTTGTTCCGTTGTAAGACCTAAAGTATCTTTAATACCGTAATAAAAATACCATGTTGTAACATTGCCGACGCCAGCCTGTAAAAGAATAAACCATGAAGTTATTGAGCGCGCCCACTGGTACTTATTCTGGATACCTGCTCCGATTCCTTGGAAAAACGGTACTTTAGGGGAATAATCCTTGGATACAATTATACGTTCTTTAGTTCCGGCATAACTGAAAATTCCCAAAAGAGCACCACCTATGCCAAAAACAGGCATAATTACGCGATAGGCATTTATATGCTCGAGTCCGCCGGCAAATCCGGCAACTATCGGTACAACAAAGCCCATTACCGAAGGTGCCAAAGAGTATATAAATGTCGATATTGTTATAACATCCGCACGCTCCGTCGAATTCGGGCTCATAACCTGCACAAGAGTTGTATACGCTTGGTCGTAAAACGGATAACAAAGCTGGAGCATCATATAGGTAATAAACAGCGACCATAGTTTTCCGTCATAACTCATACTTTCAAACGGTAAAAAAGCAAACACCGTGGTTACAACTGCCGACGGTATACCGGCATAGATAAGATACGGTCTGAATTTACCGTTTTTACTACGCGTATTATCAATTATCATACCGCGAAGCGGACCTAAAAACATACCAATTACCGTTGCAATCAGATTGAGCTTTACAAGATCTCCGTTTTTAAGTCCTAACGCAGCTCCGGCAAGAAGGCTTGTCGCCGAAAGTCCGATATACGAGACCGTGTACAATACAAATTTGACTCCGATACCGCCTATCGAATAAGACAATATCTCCTTATACGGTATATACCGGCCCTCAGGCGGATTTTTCCAATGCTCTTTTACCGATTTTAAAACATTACCGACTTTATTCTTTGACTTCTCCATAAAAAGCTCCCTAACACTCTTCTTGTTTTTGGCATAATGCACAAAATACCATTACAGTTTAAATGAAATATATTAAATTGTCAATAGAGATATCCGCCGCAGAGTTGCATTTAGACTTACAGGTAAAAAATCATAAAATAAAAGCGCATAAAAGCATTTACAATATACAGAGGGATAAAGTATAATACCAATGATGTTTCAAAGAGAGGGATTTGGAAAAATGAAAAAGACACTAAACGGGAAATGGCAATTCAGAAAAGTCGGTGATAAGCTATACAAGGAAGCCACCGTACCCGGCTGCAACTATCTTGACCTGATGGCAAACGGAGATATTCCGGACCCATTTATCGGCCTTAATGAAAAGGATGTATACTGGGTCGGCGAAACAAATTGGGAATACAAAAAGACTTTTGAAATAACCGAAGAAGAATTAAACTGTGATGATATACTTCTGACCTGTGAAATGCTTGATACAATATGTGATGTTTTTGTAAATAATATGCTTGCTTTTTCCGCTAGGAATTGTTTTAAAGCTTACAGCGTATCAATAAAAGAACGTCTTGATAAGGGTGAAAACGAAATAAGAATATTGTTTCGTTCCCCGGTAAATTATGTTAAAGAAAAATACAAGTCCTGTCCTACTCCCGTAAATTCAAACGGTCAGAACGGTATTGTTCATATACGTAAACCGCAATGCCATTTCGGTTGGGACTGGGGTCCCGTATTGCCGTGCAGCGGTATAACAAAGGAAATAAGTCTTGAGTTTGTGAACGGTGCAAAAATTGAATATCTTTTTGCGTCACAAGCGCTCAATGCCGACGGTACTGCCGTTATCTCCGTAAGAGCCGATATAAAGGCATATAAAGATTACGAATGTTCGTTAAAGGTTGTATTGCCGGACGGCAGCACACTTGAAAAAAGCGGCACAGAAGCTGACTTTACAATAACCGATCCCGAGCTTTGGTGGACATACGAATTATCCGGCAAAGCCGAGCAGCCGTTGTACGAAATAAGTGCAGCAGTAGTATCCGGCGGCAAAGAAGTCGATTTCACTTCTAAAAAAATAGGAATCAGAAAAATTGAATTAAACAGAGAAAAAGATGAATACGGAAGAAATTTCCAATTCAGATTAAACGGTGTCCCTCTTTTCATCAAGGGCACAAATTACATACCGCCCGACAGCTTCATTACACGGTTTACTTCCGACAAGCTCGAATATTTAATTGACACAGCCCTGTTTTCAAATATAAATATGATACGCATTTGGGGCGGCGGATACTACGAAAGCGACGAATTTTATAATCTCTGTGACAAAAAAGGAATACTTGTTTGGCAAGATTTTCAATTCGCCTGTCAAGCCTATCCGTTCTTTGATAATGACTTTCTTGACAATGTAAAAGAAGAGGTTAAATACAATGTAAAACGCCTCTGTCATCATCCCTCTCTCGCTGTATGGAACGGCAACAATGAAATTGAAGATATGCATATGGCTTGGGTACATATGCAAAAGTATGTCAAATGGACCGAGAAATTCTTCTATCATATACTTGAACCCGAAATAAGAAAATATGACAAAAACACTCCATACACACCCGGTTCGCCTGTAGGTGAATCTCATAACGTCGGAGTAGAAAGCGACAATGTAGGCGACACCCATCTGTGGGGCGTATGGCACGGTTTGAAGCCGATGAATTATTACCGCAAACGTATGACACGTTTTTGCAGCGAATTCGGCTTTGAAAGCCTGCCTGATATGAAGGCTATCGAAAAGTTTGCAAAGCCTTCCGACTACTCCCTTTCGAGCGATGTGTTTAAGTCTCACCAAAAATGTGCCAACGGCAATGACAAAATGATATATTATATAGCATCTAGGTTTAATTTACCAAAGGAGTTCAAGGATTATGTCTATTTGTCACAGGTAACGCAAAACGAATGTATCGCAGATGCCACCGAACATTGGCGCAGAAACAAGGGCAGATGCAACGGTTCAATGTATTGGCAGTTTAATGACTGCTGGGGTGTATGCTCTTGGTCAAGTCTTGATTACTATGGCAATTACAAAGCCTTACAATACGGTGCAAAGCACTTTAACGCGCCGCTCAGCATATCGATTGAGAATACAAGCGACTATATACGTGTTTTTGTGCTGAATGATTTAAACGAAAGCAAAACAGTTGATGCGGAATATGAAATATTTGATTTTGAAAACGGAACTCTTGAAACAAACAAAAAAACATTAACCGTCGGTGCCGTAAAAAATTCAGTTGTTTTTGATTTAAATGTTCCGTTCATTTGCTCGGAATACGATAAAAAAAGAACAGGCATTGCAGTAAGACTTTATGAGAACAGTGCCCTTATTCAGCAAAAAGCTGTTCTTTTCTGCCGCGAAAACGAGCTTCACTTGCCAAAAGCCAAGCTTAAAACCGCTTTTGAGGAAACGGCAGACGGATTGAATGTTACTGTGTCATCCGACAAATATGCTCGCCTAGTCAAAGTTGAAAGCAGCAAAAGCACTTTGCCGTTCAGCGATAACTTTTTTGATCTGCTTCCGGGTCAGAAAAAAACTGTAACGATTAAAAAAGACACGTCTATTTCAACTACCGAGCTCAGAAACAGTATTACGACATACTCCCTCTCGGACATACCGTTCAGTAATAATAAGCTTGATACAAAGTTTAAACAGCTCAAGGTCTTTTTATCACCGACAAATATATCAAACGCTATATACCACGGCAGACTTACAAAGGATGCCGAAATTACCGAATAAGCTAAAAAAAGAGTCTCAACGGTTGCTATAAGCAATCATTGAGACTCTTTTTATTCAAGAACAATTTTAAAGCATAACGGCAAGGTCGTTTGCGGAATTTCCATAAGTTTAAGTTCCATATATTTTTCGGTTCGGCTGATTATTATCGGTGAGTGATTACCGAGGAGCTTTACCGAATATACAATTGCGTCCTGCGCTATCTTTTTAAAGTTCTTAATTCTTATTACACCGTCATGTGTCGGTTTCATTTGGAAAACGTAAACCGCTCCGTCCTTATATGTAAAACGAAAATCATTTTCGGTATACTTTTTTGTCTTATTATCCTTAAAGGACCCGTCCTTTGTATTGACTTTTCCTTCGCCGAAGGTTTTCCACGGAACCGTATCGTATATCCCCTCACCGTTAGTCTTCAGCCAATCGCCGATTTCATTCAAAACCGCAGTTTCTTCATCTGTAATCGTGCCGTCGGGTTTCGGGCCGACATTTAAAAGCATAACGCCGTTTTTACTTACAATATCGATTAAATCGCATATAACATGGTATGCCGACTTAAACTTGTTATTTTCGGTATATCCCCATGAATTTTTTGCTATTGAAGTGCAGGTCTGCCACGGTACGGGCGAAATATCTGTCAAAGCTCCCCGTTCAACGTCAAACGTAGCACTTCCCGGAGCAAAAGCCTGAAGCTTATAATTTATCGTAACTTCAGTTCCCCATTCTGCGGCACGGTTATAATAATATGCCGCAAATTTCTTTAAATACGGTTTAAACGCCCTGTTATGTATCCACCAATCGAAGTAAACAACTTTCGGCTTGTATTTATCTATCAGCTCACATATGCGGACAAGCCAATCTTTTAAGAAATCCTCCGTCGGAGGTACAGAACGGCAGTTTGATGCCGTTACACCCATTTTATCGGATGACAGCTCCCTACAATAATAAGCAGGTCCGTAAAAGTCGGCATATCTTTCATTGCACACATCGCTGTCAAATGTTCTGCCCATATTCATAAAGAAATAATGTTCGGCACGATGGTTTGACGCACAAAAGGCAAGTCCGACATTTTCCACAGCCGTTTTCAGTTCTCCGAGAACATCTCGTTCCGGTCCCATATTTACACTGTTCCAACGGTTAAACTCGGTATTATACATGGCAAAGCCATCGTGATGTTCAGCAACCGGCATTACGTATTTTGCGCCGCTGTTTTTAAAAAGCTCCGCCCACTTTTCGGGATTGAAGTTTTCGGCTTTGAACATCGGTATAAAGTCCTTATATCCAAAGTCCTTTTGATTACCGTACTTTTCACGGTGGTGCCGATATGCCGGCTTTGATTTATCATACATCTCACGCGAATACCACTCATTGCCGAATGCAGGTACGCTGTAAATTCCCCAGTGAATAAAGATTCCAAATTTAGCATTCTTATACCATTCCGGTGTTTTATGTTTACATAAAGATTGCCAACTGTCGGTATAAGGTCCCGATTCGATAACGTAATCAATTTGTTTTAAATAATCCTTTTCTGTCATAATTTTTCACCCCCAAAAAATCTCATTGCTCAATATAATACTTTTATGTGAGAGAATCACTATCCTGCGGAAGTGTTTTTTTCGACGAAGAAACGATGTTATTTTTTTGCTCGGGACTTATATTTTCCGCCTGTTCCAAAAGATCGAGGCGGCGATTTATCTTCTTTTGGTTTTCAAGAACAAGATCCATCTTTCTGTGCAAATCATCGATTATAAGTTCACTTTTTAAATTGACTTTAAAATCATTTTCCGCACGCTCTCTGTCCTTGGACTCCTGCCTGTTTTGGCTCATCATAATAAGCGGAGCCTGTACTGCCGCAATACAAGAAAGCACTAAATTCAAAAGGATAAACGGATATACGTCAAAAGCCTTATCTTTAAGTACTATATTCAGAACCATCCAAATAACCATTATAGCTATAAAGCTGAATATAAACGCCCAACTTCCGGCAAAACGCGCAACAGCATCCGCCGCACGCTGACCGAAAGATAGTTTGTCGGTTTTATCCGAATCCTTAGAAAGCTCGGTGTTGATAAGCTGATGTATCAGTTCCTCATCCGTAAATTCCTTATCCGTAACGTCAAGCAATTCCTTTACTATTCTGCGACGCTCTTTTTTGTTGCTCATAATTTTTAACCCCTTTCACGTTTTCATATATTAATTATACTAAACACCTGTTACGATGCAAGAATTTCTCAACAATCAAAAACCAAACAAGCTTTTTTGGGAAATACAACAATATATTCCAAAAAGCTAATTACTTTCGCGCAACAATAATTATTATTTTATCACATCTTACTTTCAGATTCTACAAAAACAAAAGCTAATAAAACTAAAAAAGGATTTAGCTTATGCTAAATCCTTTTATGGTCGGAGTGACAAGACTTGAACTTGCGGCCCCTAGACCCCCAGTCTAGTGCGCTACCAACTGCGCCACACCCCGATAAATCGTATGCTTTTTTACTGCCCGAATATATTAACATAATACGGGGGATTTTGCAAGCCCTAAATTATATTTTTTATTTTAAATCCGATTACCTTTTTTTCTTCCGCATAATTAAAATTATAACTGCGGCAATAATAACAAGAGCCAATGAAACTATCAGCGATATGATAAGCGCTTTACGGCTTTTGGAAGAATGTTTTACCGGAGTACCGGCAGAAGTTTCGTCCGGCAATACATTGTTAATGTCTTCGGCAATCGACTCAGGTGAAAAATATGAATCATTACTTGAAAAATCGGTACTTTCCCTAACAGAATCTGTATTCTTACCGTCCGCAACAACAGATGTGTCAACACTGTTTTTATCAGACAAAGCATTAAACGAAATAGCAGGAGAAACCGACTTTTCGTTGGCTATGAGGGACGAATTTACATCATACAGTCTATACTCGGATACCGAAAAATCCGACAATGTAACTTTGTCACCGCTCGACGAAAACTTTATTGTTGCCAAATTTTCCCCATTACTTAAAGCGTTGGCCGAGGCAAAAACGAAACGAACAGTATTGCCTTTATTTTGATAGTCCGGATTTATAAGCATCATACACCTTTCGGAGTCCGTCGAATAATCAACAAGTTTAAGCTTGTCGCTGTTATATACTAAATTCATACTGCCGCCGCATACCTCGTTACCGTTATCGATAAATCCAAGATAAACCGTATATTCGTTACTTACGGTTTCAACTATATTTACGGATGCGGTATTATCCACCGCAAAGGCACAAAAAGAAAATGTACAAAGCATAATTGCAACAAGCAAAACAGAAACAGTCTTTTTCATTATATCACCACATTTATAATAGCATAAATTTTTCAAAAAAATACAAAAAGAAGAAGTCTGCCCGAATTAACGAACAGACTCAGCGAAACATATATATTTAATTTATGTTAAAATTATGCCTGCTCTTCTTTCATCTTTGCAAAGCACTCGCTACAATAAACAGGACGATCATCTTTGGGCTGGAAAGGAACCTTTGCCTCGCCGCCACAGCGTGCACAAGTTGCTGTGTACATCTGTCTATCGCCTTTAGCAGCGTTCTTTCTTGCATCGCGGCAAGCCTTGCATCTCTGGGGCTCGTTTACAAAGCCTTTTTCAGCATAGAACTCCTGCTCACCTGCTGTAAAAACGAACTCTTTACCGCATTCCTTACAAATAAGGGTTTTGTCTTCGTACATTTTGCTACCTCGCTTGAAAAAAATTATTTTTACCCTAAGCGGAATTGCACCGCCGCAAAAATGCTCTCCTAATGAGAAAAGGGCTTTTGATGAAGTATTAATTACCGCCTTAGTTATACTTCTTCAGCTTTCGCCTAACCCTTTGAAGCGCATTGTCAACGGATTTGGATGAAGAACCGAGTTTTTGGGCTATTTCGCCGTAGCTTAACCCGCTAAGGAATAATTTTAAAATGCTGCGTTCTCTTTCGGAAAGCTGTGTTTCGATAAAGCCAAAAAGCCTGTCACATTCCTCTTTAACAACAAGACCGTCATCATAAGAAAGCTCCGGCACAGATAAAAGCTCTGTTTCCAAAGGAACCAAAAGGTCACGACGCACACTCTTGCCGCCTGACGCTTTTTTTACAGCCGAAATGATTCTGTTACGTATGCAAACCGAGGCATAAGTTCTGAATGACGCGCCACAATCAGTTTTATAGGAACGCGCGGCAGACAAGAGCCCTATCATACCCTCCTGAAAAAGATCGTCGGAATCGACGCCGACAGCTCCGGAAAACTTAGAAGCCTCACGACGCACATCGGGAATCATTTTTGATACAAGCAGAGATAAAGCTTCATTATCGCCTGAAGATGCCAGCTTGACCAACCTCAGAAGATCATCATTATCAGTCAAAACAGGCACACCCCTTGGCTAATCATTGCTAATAAAACTGCAAGCTTAATTATTATAGCATATTTTAAGCATTTGTCAACCACACTTTTTGTGTACATTACACAACGCGAGCAATAATGACAAATTTTACATATAAAATAACACGCCGCGACAAATGCGACGTGTTATTTCAATTATTTAAAGTAAAAAACATTAAGCAAAACCGTAAGTGTTGTTGCCACCATAAGCACAGCCAATACTATGGCTATAACACGAACGGCCCATTTCTTTTGCATCATTTTCAGAATCTTCCTTTAATTCTTAATACCGAGTATTTTTTCCATATCGTCGCTTATCTTATCGGTAACAGTCTTAGCCTCATCGCGCGTGTTGCCTACTGCCGTAATATAAATCTTTATCTTCGGTTCTGTTCCCGACGGGCGAACTATTACGCTGTTGCCGCCCTCAAGGGTGTATGCAAGCACATTTGATTTCGGCAGAGTAATCTTAGCCTTCTCGCCTGTCTTAAGATTTGTCTCGATGCTTGCCTCATAATCCGAAGATGTTACGACATCCATACCCGCAATATTTTTAAGGCCGTCAGCGCGAAGTGAATCCATCATTTCAGCCATCTTTTTCATTCCCGCGGCACCTTCAAAGCCGAAATTGAGAAGAGTATTAAGATAAAGGCCGTACTTCTTGTATATGCTCTGCATAAAGTCATAAAGACTCATACCTTTAAGCTTATAGTATGACGCCATTTCGCATACAAGCATTGAAGCGACGACGGCATCCTTATCTCTTGCATGTGAGCCGCGGAGATAGCCGTAGGATTCTTCCATACCGACTACAAAACGGTCAGCCTCATTTTTACTTTCAAGCTTTGTAACAAGCTCTCCTATATATTTAAATCCGGTAAGCAAGTTTGCCGTAGTTGCGCCGTGGGCAGCAGCAATGGCCGAGATAAGCGGTGAAGTAACTATTGTTTTAACAACAACAGGAGCTTTCGGAAGTTTATTTTGCTCAGTAAGAGTTTCAAGCAAATATTCTGTAAACATTGCTCCCACTTCGTTACCGGTCATAAGCTTATATTCGCCGTCGTCAAGCACAGCAATGCCGAGTCTGTCGCAATCGGGATCGGTTGCAACAAGAAGGTCTGCCTTTTTTGTTTTTGAAAGGTTTATTGCGCACTCAAAGGCCTGTTTGATTTCGGGATTGGGATACGGGCAGGTCGGGAAGTTTCCGTCGGGCAATTCCTGTTCAGGAACAACGGTTACATCCTCAACACCTATCATTTTAAGGATTTTGCGGACAGGCTTGTTTCCGGTGCCGTTAAGCGGAGTATAAATTACCGAGAGTCCCGCTTTTTCACATATGCCGGGATTGACTCTTGCTTTCAGCACTTCGGTAAAGAACGACTCATAAACCTCATCGCTGATATATTCAATTTTTCCGCTCTTGACGCATTCTTCGAAGTCGGCGGTTTTAACGCCCGAGAACATATCAACACGGCTTATAAACTCATAGGTTTTGGCGGCGGCTGCATCGGTCATCTGATAGCCGTTTGGGTCGTAGCACTTATAGCCGTTGTACTTTGAGAGATTATGACTTGCGGTTATGATTATGCCCGAGCTGCAATGAAGCTTGCGAACCGCATATGACAGCATCGGAGTCGGTACAAGTTCACGATAGATATATACCTTAATACCGTTAGCGGCAAGCACCGAAGCCGCGGAACGTGCAAATACATCCGATTTTATACGCGAATCATAGGCAATGGCAACGCTCGGCTCTTTAAACTCGCTGTTAAGATAATCCGAGAGGCCCTGTGTTGCCTGATTAACGGTATAAACATTCATTCTGTTTGTACCGGCTCCTATAACTCCGCGCAGACCTGCCGTACCGAATTCAAGATTTTTATAAAATCTGTCGAGAATCTCATCCTGATTTCCCTCAACTGATTTAAGCTCCGGAATAAGGTCTTTATCATTCACGGCTTTTTCGCACCATAATTTATAAAGAGAGTTAATATCGTTCATAATAATACCTCCTTAGAATTCATCACTTATATTATAATATCTTTTTTTATCAAAGTAAATAACAACATTTGTGAAAACTCACGTTATATGTTACAATTAATACCGAACTTTTGCAGAAATAAAAAGAGTGGTTATAATGCTTGATAAAATGCTGAAATCTCCTTCTGTATGGGAAAAATTAAAAGGTGCCGACCTTCCGATAGTTTGCTACGGAACCGGAAACGGCGCCGATAAAATATTTGACGAATTTGAAAGACTGGGTATAAAAATATCTGCCGTTATGGCAAGTGACGGATTTGTCAGGGACAGAAGCTTCCGTGGATTTAAAGTTAAAAGTCTCTCTGACTGCGAAAATGAATTCAGCGATTTTTACTGTGTAATATGCTTCGGTTCTCAGCTTAAATCGGTCATCGATAACATTAAAAGCGTTGCAGCAAAGCACAAAACTTTTGTACCGAGCGTGTCGGTTTACGGAAACGGCATAGCAAACAGAGAATTTTTTGAACGCAACAAAAGCCGCATCTGTAACATTTATTCGCTGCTTGCAGACGAAAAATCCAAAGATGTGTTTTTTAAGTTTGTCAATTTTGAATACAGCGGAGGCTTAGACATACTTCTATCCTGCGAGAGCGATAAAGAAGAAGTGTTTAGCGATATATTAAGGCTCGGCAAAAATGAAGATTACCTTGATCTCGGTGCTTATAACGGCGACACAATAAAGGAATTTTTGTATTTCTCCGGCAACGAATACGGCAGTATAACAGCTGTCGAACCTGCTCCGCGAAATTTTAAAAAGCTTATGGAATACACAAAAAGTATGAGCAATATAACTCTTGTGAACAAGGGCATTTGGAGCGGAGAATTGACTATGGGTTTTGCGAGAAAAGGCGGCAGAAATTCATATCTTTTAAATGCCGCACAAGCAAAGACAGATACTGTTTCGGTGGATGAAATTTCAAAGAGTGAAAGCATTTCATATATAAAAGCGGATATCGAAGGAGCGGAAAGCGAAATGCTTGACGGAGCCGAAATTACGCTAAAAAGATTGAAGCCCAAACTCAACATTGCGGCATACCACAGAATCGAAGATATATTTATTTTGCCCGAAAAAATACTCGAGGTAAATCCCGAATATAAAATATACTTCAGACATCATCCGTACATTCCCGGATGGGATACAAATTTCTATTGTGTTTAAACAATTTAATTTTGTTCTTTTGCCAAAAGCAGCCTGTATATCATATGACATACGGGCTGCTTTTGATTTTATTTTTGATTTTTCGTTTTTCTCAAGTAATCTTCAAGAATTATAACTGCAGAAACAGCGTCAACAACCGCCTTACGCTTTTTACCACGGGTGTTTGTGGCGTTCAGCGCATTATGCGCCGAAACGGTAGTCAATCTCTCGTCTTCAAAATCTATCGGAAGATTAATCCTTTCTGAAATAAGCTCTGCCAGTTGCCGACAAGCCTCGGCACGAAAGCCCTCTGAACCGTCCATATTTTTCGGAAGCCCCAATACTATTTTTTCAGCCTTCTTTTCTGTGGCTATTTCAGTTATCTCATCTGCCAACGCGCCGCTGTCGCGCTCGACAATAACCTTAACAGGTGACGCCAACATACCGAATTTATCGCAAACGGCAATTCCGGTTCTGACATCGCCGTAATCAACCGAAAGTATTACCATGGTTCAACCTTTCCGACTATCTCGGACACACTCTTATACCCGTTTTGGTCGAGATAATTGTTTATACCGTCTATAATTTTAAGCGGTGCGAATGCGTCTGTAAAGCTTGCGGTACCGACCTGAACCGCACTTGCTCCGGCTAAAAGCATCTGTACAGCGTCCTCCCACTTTGTTATACCTCCGAGACCGACAACGGGAATTTTAACCTTGGATGCGGTTTGCCAAACCATACGAAGTGCCACGGGAAAAACCGCCGCACCTGACATACCGCCCGTATTATTGCGAAGAAGCGGTCTTTTTGTGTTTATATCAATAATCATTCCGGTAAGCGTATTTATAAGAGAAACGGCATCTGCACCGGCACTCTCTGCGGCAAGAGCCATTTCAGTTATGTCGGTTACGTTAGGCGTAAGTTTTACCATAAGCGGCTTTTCGGTTACTTTTTTGACAGCCGACGTTATCTTTTCGACGCTCGCGGCGTTTGTTCCGAAAGAAGCTCCGCCCTCTTTAACATTAGGACACGAAATATTAAGCTCAATCATATCCACACTCGTACCGTTAAGCCTTGATACGGTTTCAACGTAATCTTCTTCTGCGCTTCCTGCAATGTTAGCGATTATAACGGTACCTGACTTTTCCAAAAAAGGCAAGTCATCTTTTATAAACGCGTCGACGCCCGGATTTTGAAGTCCGACGCAGTTGAGTATACCTGACGGCGTTTCACAAACTCGCGGGACAGGATTTCCCGGGCGTTCTTTCAACGTAGTCCCCTTGCAAGATATACCTCCGAGACGCGAAATATCATAAAGACGGGCATATTCCTGCCCAAATCCGAAAGTTCCGCTCGCTGTAATTACGGGGTTTTTAAAATGAACTCCGGCTATATTAACACCTAAATCAGCCATCAGAATACGACCTCCTCGGAATCAAAAACAGGTCCGTTTTTGCAAACGTATTTCATATGCTCGCCGTCTTTATCGCGAGTCTTTTGTGCACAGCAAAGGCAAGCACCTATTCCGCACGCCATACGCTGCTCCAGCGAAACGTAGCACTTAATGTTTTTTTCCTTACAGAGCGCGGCAACGCTTTTTAACATTGGTGTTGGTCCGCAGGCATAAACTACGGCATTTTCGCCGTTTTGAACCATATTTTTAAGCACATCGGTAACAAAGCCTTTTGCGCCGAGGGTACCGTCGTTTGTTGTAATTTCCACCCGCTTAGCGACAGACTTAAACTTATCTGTAAGTATTGCATTTTCTTGGCTTCTGAAGCCGAGAATCACCTCTGCATCGCTGCCGTATTCTTTTGCAGCACCGAGCATAGGTGGGCAGCCTATACCTCCTCCGATAAAAATTCCGCGTTTTGTTTTATCGGGGAAAAATCCGTTGCCGAGAGGTCCTAAAATATCAAGCTCGTCCCCTGCTTTTCTCTCCGACATCCATTTTGTTCCGTCTCCGCGGACTTCAAATACGATTGTTATTGTACCGTTTTGCTTGTCAATTTCAGAAATTGAAATCGGGCGGCGCAGAGTCTTTTCTCCGCATAAGACATTTACAAATCTTCCGCACCAGCTTTCTTCGGCAAGCTCCGGGCAGGAAATAACAAAGCTGAAAGTTGTATTATTCAGTTTTTCGGTCGACAGGATTTTATACGATTTTTGAAACATAAATCATTCACCTATAATTATAGCTTGCAAACCTTTATTTCTTCAAGAATATTGTTATTTTCGAGGCACTTTGCAAATGCAAAGGCAGTATCAACCGACGGAAGCACCGGAATACGGCGCAGAAGAGCGGTACGACGTATGCGAATGTCGTCCTCATTCACCTTAGGCCCCTGCTCCGCAGTTGAAACAACATATGATAATTTATTATTCTTAATAAGCGACATTGTATTCGGCTCGCCCTCATGTATTTTACGCACGGAATTTGCCGCAACATGGTTCGAATTTAAAAGCTTAGCAGTATTTGAAGTAGCATAAATTTTAAAGCCCTGCTTTAAAAATTCACCGGCAAGCATAACGCTGTCCCTCTTATCGGTATCGGCAACGGAAACAAGCACTCCGCCTGTGCGCTTTATACGCATTCCCGAAGCTATCAAGCCCTTCAAAAGAGCTTCGTCAAATGTATCTGCTATGCCCATGACTTCACCCGTTGACTTTTCGGTATCGCCTATCTGAACATCGGTACCCTGAAGTTTTTCAAAGCTGAATACCGGTACTCTGACAAAATACCTTGTAGGCTCCGGTAAAATACCGCATCCCATACCGATATCACCGAGCGTCTCGCCGAGCATAAGCCGCGTAGCCATGGCAACTATCGGCAACCCCGATGCCTTAGTCATAAACGGCACGTTTCGCGTTGCCACGACGCTTGCCGACGAAACATAAACTTCGTTATCATATATAACAAACTGGATATTTATAAGCCCTTTAATTTTAAGTTCTTTGCAAAGCTTTTCGGTATATTCGTATATCTTTTCTTTATCCGATGAGGTAAGCGTTATCGACGGAAAAACCGTAGTAGTGTCGCCGGGATTTACACAGGCCTTTTCAATATGCTCGCAAATTCCCGGAACCAGTATATCGCTGCCATCGGACAGGACATCCACCTCGGCACCCTTACCAATCATAACGTGTCGGTTATTTGTGTGACGTATACCGAGATCATCAAGGATATCAAATAACTCAATTTTGTTTTTTAGTCTGCGGTGAGCCTCGTCATCCGAACCGAAAACCTTAACGCCTAATGAACGAAGCATTTCGGCTTTTCTGACGGCGTTACCACCGCCGAACGGCAAAACAGCTCCGTACGGTTTTTCGGTGAGCACAACATTTCTGACATCTTCGTCTGTAATGGGGTCAAGATAAAGTGTATCGGCAACTCCGGGATCTGTGGAAACAGCCGCAGGATTATTATTAAGCAAAATAGTGGAGTAACCGAAGTCCTTAAGTGTATTTATACAGTTTACCACCGCATAATCGCGGTCTGTTCCAAGACCTATGGATGTAGGGCCGGAACCCACTACGAGGATTTTCTTTTTCGATGTCGGGTGCGCTTTTCCGAACATTGCGGCTTCGTTATCCTCGTCAAACGAAGAATAGAAATAGGGCTTTTTAACGTCAAATTCGGCTGCGCAAGTGTCTACGGTGTTATATCCTGCAGCTATGGGTGCCGAAATCTCCTCACCGGTTATTTTTTCAATTGTACTGTCGAGAAAACCGAGAGTTTTTGCACGGAAATACAAATCACCCGAAAAGCCGTTACCGAGAGATGTTTCCGTATCGGCTATATTCTTGAGCTTAGTTAGATAATAATTATCTATTCTTGTAAGAGACTGTATTTCAGCAAGGTCAAATCCGCGTCTTATAGCTTCGTAAACAGCAAAAATTCGCTCATCATCGGAGCCTAACAGCAGCTCCTTTATCTCATTGTCGGTTTTTTGCTTCATTTTGGGCATTGATACGGATTCGGTACGCGGATTCATCGAGCGTATCGCTTTCATAAGAGCCAACTCAAACGAAGTGCCGATTGCGAGTGCCTCACCCGTAGCCTGCATAGTTCCGCCGAGCTTTCTGGTGGCGGCATCGAAGTTTTCAAAAGACCATCTCGGAACCTTTACGGCACAATAATCAATGGCAGGTTCATTTGCCGCTGTGGTAACGCCTGTTATATCGTTTTTGATTTCGTAAAGCTTATATCCGAGAGCAATTTTGGCAGAGACCTGCGCTATGGGATAACCCGTAGCCTTTGAAACAAGAGCGGTAGTACGGTTAAGCTGTGGTTCAACTGCCAAAACCATATACTCACTGCCATCCGAATTTATTGCAAAACGGACATTGCAGCTTCCTTCAATATTTAAATAATCGGCTATTTTTCTTGCGGCTCTGCGAAGCCTTACGGTTTCGCTGTCTGTAAGAGTCTGCGCAGGAATAACAACAATACTGTCGCCGGAATGAATGCCGACGCTGTCAATATTTTCGGTACTGCTTACGCTTATGCAGTTGCCGAAAGAATCGCGCATTGCGACAAATTCCACTTCTTTATAATCATCGACGCATTTTCTTACGTATACCTCGTTTACGAGAGATCGCTCGGCACAACTGCCGAAGCCTGACAAAATATCATTTGCATTTTCGCAACGTATCGGCTCCGAAAAATCAGGCGTGAATGCCGGACTTATAAGTACGGGAAAACCGATTTCACCGGCGAATGTCACACATTCCGCGTCTGTCGGCAACACCTTTGCGGATACATACGGTTCGCCCACATTTTCAAGAGTATCTCGAAGAGCCTGCTCGTTTCTTATTGCCTTTATGGTTTCCGGCTTAATTCCGAGAAGCTTGGTACCGTGCTCATCAAGATAACCGTTTTGTAAAAGCTCAAGGCAAATTTCGAGCCCCGCTTCTCCTCCCGTGGTGCCGATAATGGCATCGGGAATTTCTTTTTCAATTATTTTCTTTACTGTTTCGCCGTTTAATGGCTCAATATAAACTGTATCCGCAACATTTTTATCTGTCATTATTGTATCCGGATTTGAGTTTACCGAAACTACTGAAATGCCCTCTTCCTTCAACGCTCTGCAAACAGATGCAGCCGAATAATCATATTCAGAGGAAGAGCCTATAACCACAGGGCCGGCTCCGAGAACAAGTATTTTTGAATATTTATTTTCTGTCATAACTCATTCCCCCATCATATCAACAAAGCGGTCAAATATCCAGGATGTACTGCTGTCGCGGTCGCTGTCCGGTGTAAACTGAACCCCGAAACCGTTGAAATCTTTGTACTCAAGTCCCTCACATGAGCCGTCGTTGACATTTATCATTGTAATATCGGCTTTATCGGCACTGATGCTCGAAACTTCAACCGAATAGCCATGATTCTGCTCTGTAACCATAAGCTTTCCGGTAGATTTTATAACTACAGGCTGATTTGAGCCGCGATGCCCCTGCGGCATTTTTTCAATTTTAAAGTCTTCCGAAAGAGCCAGCATCTGATGGCCGAGACCTATTCCGAACATCGGAACACCGAGTTTTTTAAACTCCTTGATATTTTCTATAAGCTTTGGGTTATCGTCAGGATCGGCAGGACCGTCGGAAAGGAAAATGCCGTCCGGTGAAATGTTTTTTAACTGCTCAGCCGTAAAGTCAGCCGGGACGACAGTCAAACTACAGCCTCGTGACAAAAAGCCGTCAAGAGTTCTGCGCGGCGAACCGTAATCAATCACCGCAACATTGCATTTCGGATTTTCCGCCGTGAATTTCTGCGGCTCTTTTACGGTAACAGCCTCAACCGCCCCGGAAATTGTATAATTCTTGATATTTTTAATAAGCACGTCAAAATCATTGAGATTATCGGTTATAGCGCCCTTCATATAGCCTTTGTCGCGGACGGCGCGCGTAAGACGGCGTGTATCAATACCGCTGATTCCTACTATACCGCACTCTTTTAAATAGCTGTCAAGCGTTTCTTCGCCGAGATCGCCGGTGTCGCACCATTCACGCACAACATAGCCGCTTGCCATTATTTTTGAACCGTTGTCTCTTTTTTCTACGCCTCTGTTGCCTACAAGAGGATAGGTTTGCGCCACTATCTGACCGTAATATGTCGGGTCTGAAAGCAGTTCTCCGTAAGAAGCCGTACACGTATTGAAAACAACTTCTCCTAAAGCTGTTCCCTCTTTACCCATAGAAATTCCGTTAAATACGGTTCCGTCAGCCAAAACAAGGTAAGCCTTTTTATTTTTCATATAAATCACCCTTTATAAAACGGAATTGATTTCGTCCCTCATTCTGATAGCTTCTTTACGTGCGGCAACGGCATAATCTTTTTCATCGAAACCGCCTTTTTTGTATGCGCACATTATACCTCTTGAGGAATTTATTACGGCTCCGCGTCCGTTCTCATCAAACGCACCTGCAATATCTTTGGCGGCTCCGCCCTGTGCACCGTAACCCGGTACAAGGAAAAATGTGTGCGGTAATTCTTTGCGAAGACTTGAAAGCTGTTTCGGATAAGTTGCTCCGACAACCGCACCGACACACGAGTATCCGTAATCCGTTATAGAATCCTTGCCCCAGTTCTCGCACATTTCACCCATAGTTTCGTAGACGGTTTTGCCGCCGAGCAATCTGTCCTGAAGTTCACCGGAGGATGGATTAGAAGTTTTCACAAGCACAAAAATGCCTTTGTCCTCTTCCTTGCAAATATTCAAAAGAGGATTTATACCGTCGCTTCCGAGATAACCGTTAACCGTGAGGGCATCGGCGGAAAAGCTTTCAAAGGTTTTACCGAAAACCTCTGTTTTACCGATATGTGCGGCGGCATACGCCTCCATGGTAGTGCCGATATCATTTCTTTTACCATCGGTTATTACAAACAGGCCTTTTTCTTTTGCGTAAGCTATTGTGTCATAAAGTGCTTTTACTCCTTGCCACCCGTACATTTCATAATAGGCGCATTGCGGCTTTACGGCCGCCACAACATCGCAAAGAGAATCTATAAGCCCTTTGTTAAATGTCAAAAGCGCATCTGCCGCAGCCTCAAGCGTATCTCCGTATTTCTCACGCGAGTCTTTTTTTATAAACTCGGGAACGTAGTCAAGCTTCGGGTCAAGCCCTGCCACAGTAGGATTTTTCTTTTCGTCAATTGCACGGATAAGTCTGTCAAAAGCCATTTGTCAATCTCCTAAATCATTATATACTATTCTGCCGCTGAGAACGGTCATTTTTACCTTGCCTTGAAGTTCACGGTTTTTAAAGATGCAGTTTTTGGATTTACCGTGAAGCTTATTTATGTCTACTGTAAATTTTTCACTTTCATCTATCAAAATAATGTCCGCAGCACTCCCCTTTTTTAACGTGCCTATCGGTCTGTTTAAAATCTCGGCCGGTTTACACGCCATTTTATCAATAAGCTCATAAAGACTGATAAGTCCCGACGCAACAAGCGCGGTATATGAAGCGGAAAAAGATGTCTCCATACCTATAACACCGTTGGGAGCTTTGTAAAAATCTGCCTTTTCTTCCGGTGAATGAGGTGCGTGGTCGGTTGCAATTACATCTATTACGCCGTCAATAAGCGAGTAGAGAACGGAAAACTGGTCCACGGCACTGCGAAGCGGCGGATTCATTCGATAATCCGCATCCTTTAACAAAAGCTTTTCATCGTTAAATATAAAATAATGCGGACAAGTTTCAGCAGTTACATTAAATCCGTTTCTCTTTGCGGAGGCTATAAGAAGTGCTGAATTGCCCGTACTGACGTGACAAATATGCAACCGTGCATTTTTGGGGGCTGACATTAAAAGGGCTGTCTCGCGCGCAGTTCCCACGTCTTCTGCCGAAACCGGTATCTGAGGCATATTAAGGTCTTTTGCAACATCGCATTCATTCACAATGCCGTCGCGTGAAATTGTTTTTTCTTCGCAATGGGCAAAAACAGGCATATCGAGTCTTGCTGCTTCTTTGAGTGCTTCACGCATAAGCTCTGCGGTTTTAACCGGAACGCCGTCATCCGAAAAAGCACAGCAACCGGCTTCTTTTAAAGCCTGCATATCGGTGAGCTTTTCACCGTTTTCGCCGACGGAAACGGCACCTATCGGAAGAACGTGAGCATCGGCATTAGCCGCTTTTTCAAGTATATATTTTACCGTTTCTGCGTTATCGCATACCGGTTTTGTATTAGGCATGGCGCAAACCGTTGTCACGCCGCCAGCCGCCGCCGCACGGCATCCGGAAATTATATCCTCTTTATATTCAAGACCCGGGTCACGCAAATGCACATGTAAATCAATAAGCCCCGGCGCCAAAACAAGCCCCGAAGCATCAATGATATTATCGGCAGAGCAGCTTAAAACCTTGCCAAAATCGGCAATCTTACCGTCGACGACAAGAACGTCGCCGACAGTATCAATCTTTTGTGAAGGGTCTATAACGTGTGCATTTTTAAACAGCAAATTGCCCATAAAAACTCCTTTGATTATTGAGCTTTGGTAGCCTCTGCGGCTTTTGTGGCCTCGGGAGCTTTTGTCGTCTCAGCAGCCGCCTTTGTTGTTTCTGCCGGCTTAGTGCTACCGTCGGTTGTCTTTTTGGTCTCTCCCTCGATCTTGCCATCCTTACTTCCGCCGCCGGAGCAAGATGTACAATAGCCCGGCATATTGCTCTTTGAGAACCAACCGGTTGCGCGACTCGAACATCCGCTGCCCGCAAGCAAGCCAGTCTTTGTACAATATTCTTTTTGCTCAACAATAGATGAGAATTTTGTAAAATCTTTAGAAGCGAGTCCTTTATTAACTCTGTTCATAACCTCATCAAATATTTTACCCGCCGGATTGCCCGAAACATAATTCGAAAGCTGCTTAGGAGTATCGCAGCCATACCAAACTGCAGCTACATAATACGGGGAACCTCCGCAGAACCAACGATCCTTATCCTCGGTTGTGGTACCGGTTTTCGCAAACAGTTTCATATTGTTAAGGCCGTAATTGCGCGCGGTAGCTTCACCTGCCGTATCGGTAACAACGGTTTGCAGAAGCTCATTCATAATATCCGCAGTATCCTGAGACATAATCTGATCGCCATCGGTCTCGTCATGTTGAAGGTATACCATAGTACCGCTTGAATTTGTAACCTTATAGTAACAGTATGGGTCGTAATATTTACCGCCGTTTCCGAAGGTGGCATATGCGGCTGCCATCTGAAGAGTTGATACTCCCTTACTTGTACCGCCTACGGCAAGCGACGAGGCGTTCTTATCAACATCATAGAGATGATCGAGTCTGAATTTGCCGTTGGCATACTTAAAGCTCAATTCATAACCCATCTTTTTAAGGAGCTGCGCCGGTACGGTATTGTAAGACTTACAAATAGCTTTTTGTACGTTTACATACGAATCGGGAGAACCGGGGTCATTACCGTAGTTGACGGGACCCACTCCGCCGTCGCTGTAATAGTGAGGAATACCATAGTTCTTAACTCTTGTGCTCCAATAAGCATATTTTTCCTCTATTGCCGGTGTGTAAACAGAGAGGGGCTTTATTGATGAACCGGGCTGCCTATACGAATTTGCCGCACGGTTAAGTCCGCGGTTTTCGGTCTTTTCTCCAGCTCCGCCTATCATACCGAGCACTCTACCGCTGTAATCCATAATTGTCATAGCCGACTGAGCATCGGGAACATTTTTATTATAGGACGGGAATGATATTCTGTTTACATATACGTTTTCGAGAATATTCTGAACATTCATATCCACAGCGGAGTAGATGCGAAGTCCGCCCGAATAAATGAGCGTAGACGCCTGCGGCTTTGTATAGCCGTATTTATCCATAAGGTCGGCAATAACTTTTTGAATAACGTAATCGACATAGTAGCTCTGAATGGTGGTAGTGGTCTGCTGCTGAGCGCTTGTAAGGTTTTCGCTCGGCACATAGCCCTCACTGTTCGTGAACACCATTGTGTAATTTATTGCTTCATTATACTGGTCTTCTGTTATTTTGCCCTGCTTAAGCATATTGTCAAGACAGACCTTTTGACGTTTTTTGTTTTCATCTGGGTGAATAAGCGGATCATATTTTGACGGAGATTGAGTTATTGCCGCCAAAGACGCACACTCCGCAAGATTAAGGTCCTGCACATTTTTTCCGAAATACTTTTCGGAGGCGGTCTGTACGCCATAACAGCCGTGGCTCATATAGACCGTATTCATATACGCCTCAAGTATTGTCTGCTTAGAGGCATTTTTCTCAAGGTTCAGCGCAGACAGTATTTCATAAAATTTACGATTTACGGTTTTGCCGTTTTCTCCCGTAAGATTTTTAATAAGCTGTTGAGTAAGGGTCGAACCGCCCTGCTTGAAGTGGTATCTAACCGCCGACGATAATGTTCTGAACCAGTCGACACCGCCGTGATCGTAAAAACGCTTATCCTCAAGTGCAATATACGCATTCGCAAGATTTTGCGGTATAACGCTTTCATCCGGATTTTCGCTGTATGTTACCCAAACTCGGTTTTGTTCACCGTGAAGGCGCGAAAGCTCCGTGACTTCATTGTTGGTGTCATACGCATATATAATTGTGGTTTGATCTTGATTTTCTTTATATTCCTCAAGATTTATCTTACTGTCGCCGTTTACGTAAGACACCATAAACACAAGAAGATATAAGCATACAAAAACCGCGGTAAGCAAAAAGGTAAAAAGAACCGACAACAAAACCGTTGCGCCCTTACTGCGTTTTTTTCTGTTTTTAGGTACTCTCTTTGTGACTGCGCGTCGCTTTTGAGTCATATTTTAAAGTCCTCCGTTTAAAAGATCGGATACGATATAACTATACTGATTTATTGTAACACAAACCGTTGATTATTTCATCATAATTTTGAAAAAATATTATATTTTTCCTATTCTTGTCAAAAATAATATACGGAAGTGAATAAAATGAAAAAAGCCTTACTTAAATGTATCGCCGCATCGGTGGCTGCTCTGACTTTATTAGGTGCCGTAACAGTGATAATTTTAAAATCTCCTAAAAAGAAAAGCAGCTTTACGGAAAGTGAAGAAACTACCGTTGCAGCACTTTACACCATAACCGACTATAACGGTAAAATAGCTTTATTTAAACGCGGATACTCTATGCCGGTGGAAATCTTTGACGTAAATACAAATTCCCTGCCGCAAAGCGACAGGGAGCTTATAATTGTAGGTGTTACGGCTTATTCCGATGAAGAAGCACAAAAGCTTGTAGAGGATTACACAAGCTGAATTTCAATTTTTACACGTTTTTTATCAGAGGGTAATTTTATTTCAAATGTTCCTTTGTCCCGCTCGTTAAAAACGGCTTTTTCTCCGTCAACTGTTACCACATAATTATTTTTGTCATTCATAACAACAAGCATTATGCTGTCTTTACCGTTATAATGCGAAACGTCTGCGGAAAAATGAGTGAAATCGTTTTCGAAGCTGTAATTTTCACAAAAGCTGTCAAAGCCGAGATTAAACGTGCCCGCCTTAAAGTATGCAGAAGCCCAAATGTTCACGGGAGCGGAAAGGCCTCCGAAATTATGGAACCATCCTCCTCTGCCCGTAGTTATCGAAAGCATTTCAAAAGTATAGTACGAATACTCCACCTCACGCTTCCACGAATCGAGCGCGACCTTGGCTATTTTATATGCAAAATCAGCCTCACCTATATCTAACATGGTTTTCCAAACAAACCATTGATGCGAAAACCATACGTTGCCGTTCCAATAGCCGTTAGTGGCATAATAGCCGGCCTTCATATTAACGGCACTTATACCAACCTTGCTCATCATCTCATCTTCGCTTTCCAAATGAGACAGAATTCTGCCAGTCTGCTCGTCCGTAGTTATTCCGGCTATAAGAGGATATATACCGTCCATGGTCTTATTCATATTTTCGCCCGACTCGGAGCGCAGTTGTTCTTTTGCTTCGCCGTTTTCATCGTGAATTACATATGAGTAATACCCCGCCTCATCATCCCACGCGTATTTCTGAAGCCCATTTGATATTCTCTTTATATCTTCCGAATAGGCTTTTACATCTTCGGATTTACCGAGATGTTCAGCTATCACAGAGAGAAGCTTTGCCGTCCTTATAACCTGAGAAGAAGAAATACACGGTGCGGTTTTAAGCTGCAAATTATTTTTGTACATCAGAACTTGAGGCGGAAGATCGTCCATACCGGAACAATTGTAAAAATACTCAAATGTAGTTGTTAGACCGCTCTTAAATTTAGCGGTGGTTGAACCGTTTATTTTTCCCGCAAGGAAATCATAAAACATCTTTGCTCGGTCGTAATAATCATACAGCTCGGATTTATCAGATGTTTTTTGGAGCATTTCATAATATTGATAAAGATGGACGGGCACAGGAGAACCATGCAGCAAAAACGCATAGTCCTTATTATCCTTATCACTCAAATACAAATCAAGGATATAATCCGCTATTTTCGGTGAAAATTCAAGCATATCAAGCCCTATAAAGCCCGAATCCCATGTGTAAAAGGAATCCCACCTCTTGCCGGGAGTGTGATGTATAACATATTCTCCGTGATGATAAAGCGGATACACGGTGTTTTGGAACATTGCAGCTCGCAAAAGGCGGTTTGAAAACTCATATTTTTTTCCGCTGTCATTATAGCTTAGCTTTTCAACCGAACCTGACGCCGATAAATAGATCTTTTCATAATCTTCCGGCGTTTCATATTCTGCACCGCCATACGAAATTACCGCATATTCGGTATGACTTTTCCCCGGCTCTATGTACAAGGTGTGGACAAGAGTATTCTGATAGTATCCCTCGTCGCTGTGTTTCCAACTGAATTCTCCGGAAAAAGTTTCCATCATATTGTCAAAGCTTTTATCCGGTTGAGATATACGGGGAGTCGGTACATCCTCAAGGCAGCCGGAGGGTATGCTGCGAAGTCTTGTTTCATCATTAAATGTTCTTAAAACAAAGGGCTTTTCAACGCCCTCGTATTTTATCTCAACGGTTTTACCGTTTATTTCGTCGTGAACCTTAACATCCGGGATAAAATTATTCTTTTTTGCTTCAACTAATATTTTATTGGTTTCGTCTTTTTCGCATATTGCAAAGAAATCAAATTCTATGCCGCCTTCGCCCTCGGAAACGAGAACGAGAGTATAATCCCCTTTATCCACATTACCTATCGGTATCGTGATTTCACCCATATCCTGTGCAGGCGGAAACACAACGTTGTCACCGTTCACGGTAAAAGCCGAAGGCTTATTATCAACGGTACGGTATCTGACATATAAAGCAGCATCTGAAAAGTTTAAATCATTTTTTATTTTATATACGATTTTGTCGCCTTTTTCTTCTCCGAGACGCGGATATTTCGGCAATATATATCGGTTGTCGTCACGGTCTCCGAGCCCTCTGTGCGAAGTAAAGCGATCGTCAAAGAACTCGCCTTTATGCATGGCGTCCATAGTTTCATTATCCCACGGACGGCTTGTTTTATATGTAAACTCGCTGTAATCAAGCGCGTCAAACATAAGCGATTTATTTGGAAGAGAAACTCTGTATGATGTTAAAAACGGAAATTGCAGCGAAGAGAAATAATTGACAAGGCAATTTTGCATAAGCTCTGAATTATTGAAAATCTCTGTCCTGACAAGCACACTCTCATCGCTGAGTTTGGTAAAAGAAACGTCGGAATAAATAACATCCTTCCACTCCAGGTCCTGTCTGTAAGAATAAAAAGAATAATCACTTTTTACATCCCAAGGATGCACACCCACCGGTATAGTCACATTCGGAGCCTTGGCATCGGTATTTGAAACTGCGGGAAGCGAAATGAAATCAAACCTGACGCCTTTTTCCGTTTCGTGCTCTGTGACTCTTGACACACCGCTGTACTTTTTTGAATAAGGCCCCCATTTAGGCATTACTTCTGACATTTTACTCATAATTCTTACATAGCCTTTCCATTTACAGAATAAAAACCAATCGCTGCAAACATTACAGTTCCGTAGAAAACACGCTGATATTGTATCAGAAAAAAAGCTCTAATTCAAGAAAAAAAGAAGTCGCAAAACACAGTTTCTGCGGCTTCCTTTTGTTTAATTAAATAAAAGCTTATTTATTTTTCTGTCTTTCTTCAATGTCGGATATCATTTGCACGCGACGTGCGTGTCTTCCGCCCTCATAAACACCGGAGAGCCAAGTGTCAACAATCATAAGTGCAAGGTCAAGGCCGACAACTCTTGCACCGAAAGCCAAAATATTGGTATCGTTATGCTGCCTTGAAAGAAGTGCCGAATACGGCTCACTGCAAACTACCGCTCTGATACCGTTAACCTTATTTGCCGCAAGAGAAATACCAACACCTGTACCGCATATAAGTATACCCTTGTCAAATTCCTTTGATGCTACCGCGTTTGCCACAGCCTCACCGTAAATCGGGTAATCGGTACGCTCGGTGCTGTTCGTTCCGAAATCCTTTACCTCTATACCCTTTTCTTTCAGGTGAGCAATAACCTTGCCTTTAAGTTCGTATCCTACATGGTCGCTACCTATTGCTATTTTCATATTAAAACCTCTTTCAATATTCCGTTATACAGCTCGACAGCACCGAAAAATCGGTGCTGTCTGAGCTTGTGAGTTAGGGAGTTCGTTTATCTAATAAACGGATGGAAAACACCTTTTTAGCTATCCTTTGTAACTATATAAGAATCAACCGGGATAGTTTCGGGAGTAGCATTAACATCAATTGCTTTGCCTGCTTTTACTGTCTCAACCATCGTTTTAAGTGAAACAGCACCGATTCCCGCTGAGTCCTGAGCAACTGTTGCTGAAAGCTCGCCTGCTTTTACGCTGTCTATGGCTTCGGCTGCACCGTCTGTACCTACTACCATTATCTTACCGAGCTTGTTAGCGTTTTTAACTGCCTGTAAAGCACCGAGAGCCATGGTATCGTTGCAGCAATATATAGCCTTAAGATTCGGATATTTCTGAATCATTGAAGCGGCAGTATCAAGAGCCTTCTGTCTGTCCCAGTCAGCCGGCTGAGAAGCAACAAGCTTGAATGCGCTATTTGCGGTAAATGCAGTTGTTGCACCGTTCTTTCTGTACTCACCGGATGCGTTGCCTGCCTTACCTTCGATTATTGCAACCTCGCCGCCGTCCTTTAACTGTTCCATTATATAGTTTGCGCCTTTTTCACCGACTTTTTCGTTATCGGTTGTAGCAAAAGCTATAACACTTCCGCCGGCATTCTTAAGGGTATCCATATCAATCTTTTCATCAATATTCATTACATAAATACCCTTTTTGTTTGCCTCAACTATACCGTTAATAAGGTTAGTCGGGGAAATCGGTGCAACACCTATGGCCTTGTAGCCCTTGGATATGCAGTTTTCAAGAATTTTAAGCTGACCCTCGGTATCATCCTCGGATTGCGCGGCGAAAACATCAACGGTTACGCCGAGTTCTTTAGCTTCCTTCTCTATTCCGGCTTTCATATTTGCCCAGAAATCGTTAGAAAGCGGTTTAAGAATAATTGCGTATTCTGCGGTTCCGGAAGAAGAGCCCGAACCGTCGGTCGTTTTCTTGTCGTCGGTCTTACTTCCGCAGCCTGCGAAAACAATGCCGATAACTACCGTCAATGCCATAACGATACTTAAAATTTTCCTTTTCATAATAAATTCCTCTCTCTTTTTACTTATTTTTTCAGCAGTCGAAACTACTGTTTAAGCTGATGCCATGCAAAGTCTCCACTCCCGTAAACTCCGCTCTGTTGTGTATGCTCCGAAAAAAGGATTCTGAGATTTTTTTCGGGGTAAGGCTTTCGTGTATGAAAGTGTACCGAATCTATCAAAATGTCCTTCGGAAAATTCTTCATATATACCACTCCGCCGGCGATTATAATATAATCGGGATCAAGTATGTTGACTTCGGTAGCTATAGGAATGGCAAGATCTTTAACATACTTGATTATTCTCGGATCGTCGCCGTGTTCGCAAAAAACATTTTTTATATCGGTTTCGGGAAAAAGCTCCGCGGTAATCTTTTCAAGATACTTGCCTGAGCAAATTACTTCGCTGCACCCGACATTTCCGCACGTACACTTTTCCTCAATATTCGGAAACGGTATGTGCCCGAGCTCTCCTGCCGCTCCGTTGCGTCCGCAGTAGAAGCTGCCGTTTAAATAAATGGCATTCCCAAAGCCGGTTCCGATATAAAAACCGAGAACAGTAGAATCTTTCGGAAGACCCAATGTAACAATATCATTTTGAAGAAGAAAATTTACATCGCGGTCAACATATACGGGTATGCCAAGCTTTTTGCTGAGCGTATCTCCGAACGGTATATTATCAAATCCCTTAAGATTAGGAGTGGATATAACAGTCTTTTTATCCTTGCTGACCATGGACGGCAATCCAATTGCTACCGCTTTTATCGAATCTGACGCGTTATATCTTTTCATATAATCCGAAATGTTAAGATACAGGGTCTCGATTACATCGCCTTTATCAAAAATTCTGCTTGAATTTTTTTCGAAGTTGATAATTTCACCGTCACGGCCGACCATTCCGATGCGAAAGTTTGTACCGCCGATATCTATACCGATTGTAAAATCCAATGGTCGGTCACCTCCTTTAAAAATTGCTTTTAATACTATGCTCCTGTTGCTGTACGAAATTCTTCTCTCATTATGTCCCAAGCCTTTTTAAGGTCTTTGTCCTTTGAGAAAAGTCCGGACGAGCCTACAATAAAGACCTCAGCTCCGGCTTCGTAAAGCTCCTTAAACGTCCTCTGATTGCAGGAACCGTCAATCTCGATTAAAAACTTATAACCGTATTTTTCTTTAAGCTCCTTAGCTTCTCTGATTTTGCCGAGCATTTCTTTTATAAAAGGCTGTCCGGCAAATCCGGGATCCACCGTCATAATGGTAAGCTTATCTATGCGATCAATATATTCTCTGATATAAGAAAGCGGAGTTGCAGGATTCAAAACCACACCTTTTTTGCATCCTAATGCTTCGATTTTATTCATAATACGGAAAGCATCGGTGTTTATAGTTTCAGCGTGCGGACAAATATAACCTGCTCCGTTTTCAGCTAGAACTTCAATATAATCATCGGGATCGGTGACCATAAGATGGCAGTCAATAGGCTTTTTGGCGATTGTTGAAAACGCCTTTACAAAGTCCGGAGACAAAGTGATGTTTTTCACAAAATGTCCGTCCATTATATCGACATGATAGAGGTCACATCGCTCATTTAATATTTCCGTCTGATTTTTAATATCAAGAAGATCCATACACATGAGCGACGGGTTAAACATAGGTTCCATAAAAATACCTCCTTTAAGCTACACGGTTATTTTTTGTTAGCTACGAATCGGTCAAGAGCAACGGAGCCGATGATAAGAGCGCCCATTACAACCTGCTGAAGCGTACTCGAAAGTGAAAGTATATTCATACCGAAGTTGATAACGCCGATGATAAGACCGCCCATTACAACTCCGAAGATCTTACCCTTGCCTCCGAAGAAGCTTGTTCCGCCGATAATCGAAGCGGCTATTGCATAGGTCTCAAAGCCTGTTGCCGCTGCCGGCTCTGCCGAGCCTACACGACCGAGAAGAACCACACCGGCTATACCGGCGCAAATACCGGAAATAATGAAAACTATAAGGGTATGAAGATTTACGTTTATACCCGAATACCAAGCGGATTCTTTGTTTCCGCCGAGCGCATAGATATTACGACCAAGCTTCGTTTTTTTAGTGAGAAACGCAAGGATCAAAGCTACAATAACCGCTATTATCGCAACAAGAGGAATACCTATAACAGATTTTGAAATAACTCTTGTAAAACTTGCCGGGAAGCCGTAAACCGCGCTTGAATTTGAGATTATAAGTGTAACGCCGCGATAAATTGCCTGTGTGCCAAGCGTAATGATGAACGGATGAAGTCCTGTAACATTTACAAGGAGCCCGTTAAGGAAACCGAGGAATGCACCGAGCAAAATTCCGAGAAGAACAGCAACTATCGGGTTTACCCCTGCCACCATTAACTTTGCCATACACATTCCGGTAAGGGCTACCACAGATCCTACCGAAAGATCGATGCCGGCAATAAGAATTGCAAAGAACTCACCCATTGCAATAAGTATATTTACCGAGCTCTGTGCCAAAATCTGAGGTGCCGTAGAGCTTGAGAAAAAGTATGTTGGTTTCAGTATGGCCAAGATGGCAAGAAGGATTATAAGAATACCAAACGTACCGTACCTCTGCCAGATCGTGTTAAAGGTTAATTTTTCTTTTTTTAATGTTTTAGACTGTGACATTTTAATTAGTCCTTTCTTTAAGGTCGGCAGTTGAAGCCATAATTATTTTTTCTTCTGTTGCGTCTTTATGTGGGAAGGTTTGTACGATCTTACCCTCACGGAAAACCGCTATGGTATCACACACCGCCAAAAGTTCCGGAAGCTCTGATGATACAACAAGTACGCCCTTACCCTCATCGGCGAGCTTACGCATCAAAGTGTAAATCTCGCTTTTAGAACCAATGTCGATTCCCTTTGTAGGTTCATCAAAAATAATTATTTGAGAATCTGCGGCAAGCCATTTTCCGAGTATGACTTTTTGCTGGTTGCCGCCGGAAAGCTCTGTTATATTTTGATCAACTGAAGCGCATTTTATATTCAGGTTTTTCTTTTGCTCCTCTGCGCATTCCTTTTCAAATTTATTGTTTGTAAGACCTATGGTGCCTTTTCCCTTTGAAGTCTTGATAAACGGAAGAATCGAAATATTCTGCTTAATATCAAAGTTATAAAAGAAGCCTGTCTCACGACGATTTTCGGTTACCATTGCAAGACCGTTCTTTATGGCGCTGTAAGGACTATTGATTTTAACCTGTTTGCCGTGAATGAATATATCTCCTGCCGAGCGAGGCTCAGACCCGAATATTGCATTCATCATTTCACTTCTGCCGGAACCGACAAGTCCCGAGAATCCGAGGATTTCACCCTTATGAAGTTTAAACGAGACATTCTTAACCTTTTGATCCTTACGAGACAAATTACGAACCTCAAAAATGACTTCTGTATTCTCGTAGGTATCGGGAGCATCCTCATGCTGATAAGTATTCTGAATTTTTCTTCCTACCATCATGGTAACGAGATCGTCTGCCGTAACACCTTTTACGTCTCTCGTGCCGACGTAAGCTCCGTCTTTCAGCACCGACACCCTATCGCCTATTTCAATAATTTCACCGAGCTTGTGAGAAATAAAGACTATTCCCTTGCCCTCTTCCTTAAGCTGACGAACTATCTTAAACAGATGATTTACTTCCTCACTTGTCAAAGACGCAGTAGGCTCATCCATTATGATTACTTTACTGTCGGCGGCAAGTGCCTTGGCTATTTCAACCTGCTGTTTTTCGGAAATACTTATATCCTCAACAAGAGTTTTGGGGTCTCGTTTTAATCCTACCTTCGAGAGCAGCTCTTTTGCACGCTCATTCATATACTTATAATCTACGACCTTAACAGGGCCGTATTTTTTCATCGGCAACTTACCGACAAAAAGGTTTTCCTGAATGGAAAGTTCATTTATGACGCTCAGTTCTTGGTAAATTACGCTGATGCCGTTTTCGGCGGAATCCTTGGGAGTTAGCCTTTTATAGCTTTTTCCTCCGACAATTATTTCTCCCTCAGTGGGCTGATAAACGCCGCTGAGAATTTTCATAAGTGTCGACTTTCCGGCGCCGTTTTCACCGAGCAACACATGTACTTCGCCGGGCTGTATGTCAAATGTTATATCTTTAAGTGCCGTTACGCCCGGAAACTTTTTAACGACGCCCTTCATCTCAACTAATGCGCTCATTTTTTCCTCCTTGAAGTCTATTATTTCCACATATTAGTTGTGTCCGTATGTGAATAGTATATACATTTTATTGGGTAAAGGTTTACTCAATTTCCCAAAATATGCGGGAAATAATATTTCCCGTTTGCATATGTTAGCTGATTTTTTATGCGGTTGTTCTTTTAACAAGCTTTACGGGAATAACATAAATATCATTTTTGTTTTTTATCTCATTATTCTCGATTAGATTTAAAAGAGTTTCAACTGATTTTTTACCGAACATATCGGTATCCTGCTGTATTGTGGTTATCGGCGGATCGCATATCTCTGACAGAGTAATGTCATCAAATCCGACGATCTTGCATTTTTCAGGCACAGATATTCCGGAATCCTTAAGCGCCTGCAAAGCACCGATTGCCATCATATCGTTATTACAAAAAATTCCGTCAAACTTTTTGCCGTCGGCTATGACTTTTTTTATCGCGTCATAAGATGAAGCGTAACTGACATCCGTTTTTATAACATTTCCCTCGTTAAGCGGCAAAGAATACTTTTTGTGAGCGTCAACATAACCTTTATATCTGTTTCGCGTGGTAGAATAATAGTTTTTGTCGCTCAGCATCAATATATCCTTACAGCCATCCTTTATAAGAGCCTCCGTAGCTAAAAATCCGCCCATCTCATTATCAGAAATTATAAGGGTACCCGCATGCTCAGGACGACGGTCTATGTGAACTACCGGTATTTTGTAATCTTTATATATCTGCTTAACATCGCTCTTTGTACTGATATAGATTATACCGTCAACGTCTTTGGCGGCAAGCGAAGAAATATGCTTGTCCTCTGTGCTGCTGTCCTCGTTAGAGTCGCACACAAAAACGGTATAGCCTTTTTGCAACAGAGACGTCTCGATGGAACGGATAATCTTAGCAAAGAATTCGTTTGTTATGTCAGGAACAATAACACCGATGCTCTGCGTTTTATTGGTTCTTAGCCCTTTGGCATTAAGATTCACCTTGTAGCCGTACTTATTAACAATATTCATAACTTTTCTTTCGGTCTCTGAGGAAAATCTGCCGTTATGATTTAAAACGCGCGAAACGGTGGCGATGGACACACCAGACATTTCGGCAATCTCAACCATTGAAATTTTCCCTTTCAATTCAAATACCTCCGAAAAATTATGCAATCGTTTGCTAAGTTTGTAACAAATAACGGGTAATCGTTTACCCTACGCCCATAGTTTACTTCCGGTTACAGCAAAAGTCAACTCTTTTTTTGCAGAAAAAATATCTTTGTCAGAAGTGCTTAATTCTTCATATTGCACATTGGTTAAAAAGTAAACTTCAAATTGCAAACGTCAAATTTGCGGCTCTCCGTTTGTGCATTTTCACACAAAAAAACGCGTTGCTCTAAAATAAGCAACGCGTTTTTAAAAGCAATTATTTACTTGTTTTTACCAAACACCTTTTGGAACCAATTTTGTTTACTGCTTTCTGCCTGAGTATTAACCTCCGCAGCCTTTTCAATACTCGGTGTTTTCATAACGAACATTACGCTTGACTCTATACCGTCGGCAACCGAAGAGTAAATCTTATATTCGTTACCGTATTCAATCATTTTGGTGGCTTTCTGTAAAAGCTCATCGGAATTATCGGTAAGCACACCATATTTTTCAAGCTTTGATGCAAAATCAGCCGCGCTGACGGAATTCATCAGATTTGTTATCTTTGTCATATTGTCTTCATTTAACAGAGTGCTGAGACTGTTAAGAAGCTCCTGGTTGCTATCAAGTTCGCTCTGGATATCCGAAATCTTACTCATGGTATCAGGCAAATTATCTATTGCGGCCTGTACCTCCGGATCCTGCATATCGTTTGATAGACTCTGAAGAAGCGGAAGTGCGTCTTTAAACTCACCTGAAGCCGACGGAAGAAGGCTTAAGAACTGCTGTACATTGGGGTCAGAAAGCAGTTTTATCATCTTCTGGAGGTCGGAATTACTTGATGAATCGAGAAGAGTTTTAAGCGTTTCTATATTTTGCGGAGTAAGGTTCTTGGAAAGAACATCAATAAGAGGCTTATTACTCTCATAAAGCGATGTTGCATCATTTATCATCTGTGCAAGCTCGCCGAGCTTGTCGGGATTTGACATAAGAGTCGATAAGACGTTATTGGGATCTATTGACTTAATCGAGGATTCAATTTCCTTGAGCTGATTAAGGCTTGATTTTAAATCATCAACGCTTGAAGGAACAGCCATATTATTACTTACTGCCGAAAGAGGAAGGATCGCAAAATACATATTTGTAAGTTCAAAATCCGTTACATCGGCGGTAATTGTAAAATAATCGTTAAATGTGATATCGGCAGCGTCCTTGAGAGTTTTGGAATCTAAGCCAAGCGTCTCGTTAATTCCGGGGAAGCCGGCCACCACAGCTACTTCCTTTGAACCGTCTCCCTGAGAAATGCCGTTTTCCACTTTTACGTTTTGAAAGTTGGTTTCGGGAAGAATCATACCACCGACAGCAAGCACGGGATTGCAAACCTTAACATCCTTACCGTTGATTTTTTCGGTTTTAAAGATGTTGTTTGTCATCTGTATTTCTATCTTTACCTTACCGCTCTTGCCGGCAAGATCGGAGGCGGCTATTTCTTCATCATTAAGATAGTATTTAATTGAGATGCTTACAGGAAGCGTCTTATTACTTGTGCCGCGATAATAAAGGTCGGTAGTCGGCATATTCCAGAACAAGCCGCCGTCCTTAAAATAGGGTTCGGTATCACTCTTAACATTTGTTACATTTTCAAGGTCCGTAACATCTCTGAGGTAAACCTCGGGGGTGTCGGTGTGAATCCAATCGGTAACGGATATGTTTTGAACCGCACCGGAGTTATCAAGTGTAGCGTAAACCGTTTCGGTTTTTTTATAATTATTGATTCTGTTTGTGTAAATAGTTTCCTCGGTCTTTTTATCAACCTCGGCTACCGTGTCGTCGTCCTTTTGGGATGAGCAACCGGTAAAGGTGACACAAAGCATTGAGAAAACAAGCAAAACACAGATTATGCTTTTGATTTTATTTGTGTTTTTCATTTTGCTGCCTCCGATTTCTTAGCCTTGACGGCTTTTATTTTTGCCTTTGATTTCTTAAATTTTTCTTTCGGCATTGTCCGCCAATTAAACGAAGTTTTGTTTATGAGTTTTTCACAGATATAAAGTATGGGCGGCAAAGTACAGATTATTATAAACGCACTTATGATTGCACCGCGTGCAAGCATACCGCAAATGCTCTTGACTATCTCTATATCGCAAATCAGATAAACACCGAAGGTCGCAACAAAGAATACCATTGCGCTTTGGAAAATCGAACGGTCGGATTCGTTGGCAGCCTTTCTGATGGCTTCATCCTTAGACAGACCCTTTCTCAGTTCTTCACGGAACCTCGAGGTTATGAGTATAGCATAGTCAACCGTTGCGCCGAGCTGAACGCAGCCGATTATTGTAGGCGCGATAAACGGTATCGTCTCGCCGAACATAAACGAAAAACTCTCGTTTATAAATATTGCTATCTCTATCGACGCAACAAGTATTACAGGTATTGATATTGACTTGAAGATAATCGCTATAAGTATAAATATTGCCGCGACGGAAATTATATTGGTTATTATAAAGTCTCGGTTCGTTACATCAACAAGATCCTTAGTCATAGCACCCTCGCCTGTCAGATAACCGTTCGGGTCATACTTCAATACAATACTCTTCAGCGTATCTATCTGTGCATTTTCTTCATCGGTTGCCGTAGCGTAGCTTGTATTTACCATCATAAGCTGATAACCGTCTTTAATGCAGATATTACGAATATCATCGGGAATCATATCGGCGGGTATTGCAGAACCTAAAAACTCGTTCATTGCAACTACGTTTGTTATACCGTCAACATCTTCAATTTCCTGCTCCATAGCTTCAAGCTTCTGGCTCGGTATATCATCGCTTACTATAATGAAATGTGTAGTTGCCATATTGAATTTATCTTTCATTTCGTGAAGTGAAACGATAGACGCGAGGTCGGAGGGAAGAGCCTTATCCATATTGTAGTATACATTAACGCTCTTCGAAGCTCCGTATGCGGGAATTATAAGAAGAAGGAAGATTATTGCAATTACACGGCGATGCTTAAGGGTGAATTCATTAAGCTTGCCGAAATGAGGAACCAAGCTCTTATGCCTTGTCTTTTCGATTTTATCGTCAAGCAAAAGTATAAGTGCCGGAAGGAATGTAACAACCGTAATAACACCGAGCAATACGCCCTTTGCCATTACAAGACCTATGTCAAGGCCGAGTTTGAAGCTCATAAAGCAAAGTGCGAGGAAGCCGAATACCGTAGTCAATGAGCTGCCTGCCAGCGATACAAACGTACTGCTTATTGCCGAAGCCATTGCCATGGTTCTGTCGTCATTATGCTTGCATTCCTCTTCGTAACGGTCCATAAGGAATACCGAGTAGTCCATGGTAACGCCGAGCTGCAGTATAGCCGCTATACACTGTGTAATATATGATATTTGCCCGAAGAAAATGTTTGTACCCATATTATATACAACCGCGGTACACAGTGCCATAAGAAGCACAAACGGCAAGACATACGATTTCAGGGTAAACATCAAAACGATAAGAGCGAGCACTATTGCAATAACTACATACAGCGGAGCCTGCGCGTCGGCAAGTGCCTTAGTATCATACATTATTGTGGAAACACCGCTCATAAACATATTTTTGTTCATACATTTACGTATGGACTTTATAGCATCCATTGTTGACTCGGAAGCGCCGCCCTGCGTAAATTGAACCATCATAAGTGTGGCATTACCGTCTTTACTGTAAAAGACGTTCTTTAAGTCATCGGGAAGCATATCCTCGGGAATCGATATATCAGCGATATCATCGACCCACATAACATTGCTTACTCCGTCGATTTCGGAAATTTCTTCCTTCAGCTTGACAGCGGTTTTTTGATCCTCGTTTTCAATAACAACAATGGCACTTGCAGCGTTATTGAATGTTTTATCAAGGATATGCTCGCCCTGTACCGAATTAAGGTCTTCCGGCAGATAAGACAAAATATCATAGTTTACGAATGTGTTAAGATAACATATTATCGACGGTATCAATAATATAAGGCAAACTATGAGGACTGTTTTTGGGTGTTTTGCAATTCCCCTTGCCATTTTGTCTATCATCGTATCTCCCCTTTGCTATAATAATTTACTAAGCTAACATTTTTTTGACGGCCAGATGAATTTCCGGTCGTATTTCTTCTATGGTGAACGGAGATCTCGAAAGGATGGCATTCGAAGCGGTTGTGAATATCATTGTAGAAACGAGTAACAACAGCTTCTTGGCATTCTCGGGAGGATTTCCGAGTTTAACTATTATATCTGTAAGATAATCAAAATCGAGTTTGATGTTATCGTCGCCGTTATCGATTATCAGCGAATACAATATTGAGCTTTTTTCGCTTATAACGGAAAGCATTTCTTTATTTTCTATCATATAATCTATAATTGCATCAACAAAAAAAGTAAGCTGATCGACAGCCTCCATTTTGTTATCGGTATTTATATTTTTCATCTGCTCTATAACAGACTTTATAATTGCTGCGCTCTTATAAAGAATTATCTGATCCATAAGGTCATATTTATCATGAAAATAGAGATAAAACGTACCCTTTGCCACGCCTGCACATTTGACAACTTCATCTATCGGGGTGGTGTTTATACCGTTTTTTGCAAATAGGTTATATGCGGCTTCTAAAATTTTATTCCGTTTTTTAAGTTTGTTTTCTTCTACACTCGGCATTTTACACTATCTCTTTCAATTGAATTCTGAGGCTTAACAGAATTTTATTATCCGCCGTAAATTAAAGTTCTGAGCTCTTTAAAATGACCGTTAGTCACTTTTTACATTTCAAAATGCTACTCCAAAAATGACCAACAGTCAATAATTTATTTTAATTGTTAACAAACTGTTCACAAATGTTGAATTTGTGTACATAAACGATAATTATTAAATTTTTTGTTTGTGCATTTTGCTAAACAGCTTGATTTGTAATAATTTACAACATAAAAAAACAGAGCACGGAAAAACCGTACTCTGTTCGATGCAAAATGCAGATTATTCGCCCTTCATATCAAGGAGCTTAACCTTGCCCTCATAGGATTCCTGAGAAACCTTGATAGAATCGGTTATAGCAGCCTCAATGTCGTCATCCTCAACGCCGAGGTCACGGGTGTACTTATCCGTTATGAAGAGATCATAGTCCATAATGTAGGGAAGCTGAAGCGGATCCATACCGGAATCAATGCCTCTCTTCTTATAATCTTTAACAATACCGTACATACCGAGCTTCATCATAAACGGAGGTATGCCGACAATCTTTCTGTTATGCATTCCGCGAGCTTCATATACAATACCGAGGAATTTATCCCACTTCATATTGTACATACTGATCGGAATAGCCTCAAAGCCTTTGGCACCCTCTTTGGTTGCGGCACCGGCAATAGCCTGACCAACCTGACGGCAAGTAAGCATTGCTGTACCACCCTTCGGATAAAGGGTGAAAGGAAGCTTGTCCATACCGGAAATCTGCTCAATAAGAACAGTCCAAACAGGTCTTCTGCCCGGCTGAGTACCGAATATGTAAGGAAGCTCAAGAACTGCTACGCTGAAGTTGTCATCGCAAGCCTTTTTACAAACATCTTCCTGAATAAGACGAGATTTGAAGTAGGGGTTTCTCTCTTCAAGATTCATATCAGGCTTGATCTTAGAAAGATATGAGAAGTAAGAACCAAGAACAACAGCTCTCTTAACGCCTGCTTTTTTGCAGAGCGGGAAGATTCTCTCAAGCGGAGCAATGTTGTATTTGTAGTAATAATCCATTACGGGCGCTGGGAATTCTTTTCTCTCGTCAACGCCTGCTGCGAAGATAAAGCAATCACAGCCTTCGAGCATCTGCTCAATTTCCTCATCCGTCTTCTTGTTGATATCGCCGAAAACGAGTTCCATTTCCTTCGGAATGGGAGCTCCCTCCGGAAGAGGCGGAAGAGCAACGCTCTTTACCTGGTGACCTCTCTTAATGAGAGTCGTGGCAGCTTCACAGCCGAGAAGGCCTGTACCGCCGATCATAAAGATTTTCATAGCAATTCTCCTGTCTAACTATATATTTTTGCTAAATTAAAAACTAAATCAGTCCTTGAATACGGGGTCAAAGAGCGGAAGCTTTGAAATCTTCATAACGCTGCTGAAAATATGGCCGCCGAGTACCGGCATAAGTCTGCCGAAATAATTCATAAATGCAGCATCAAAACCGTGAACGCCGAGCGGACGTCTTGTTCTGATGTCATGCATTATCATCTTTACCATTCTGTCGCAGGAGGTGCTGACAGCATTGAGCATCTTCTGACCTTTTGCGTCGGAAGCATCCTGACTTCTGAATATATCTGTCTTAGTAAAGCCGGGGCAAACTATGCCGACATAGCATTTACCGCGGAGCTCTTCTCTGAGTGATTCGGAAAGAGACTTAAGAGCAGCCTTACTTGCGGAATATACCGAAGTACCTGCAAGGGACATAAGAGAAGCCGAGCTATCGATGTTGATGATTCCGGGAGTCTTTGACTTGAGAATCATCGGAAGAAGCGTATGTATCGAATAAACCGCCGAATAGAAATTGATATTCATAGCCTTTTCAATATCAGCCATTGAATAATGTTCAAATCTGTCGAACTTCGGCAAAATTCCCGCATTATTGACAAGTATGTCGGGATGAATGTCATTATCCTCAAGGTACTTTGCAAAATCTATCCAATTTTGCTCAACCGATACGTCGAAAAGCTTATAGCTGAATTTTTCGGCATTGGGGCCGAGCTCCTCAACTACCTTTTTCATTTTTTCCTCGCTGCGAGCGATACCGATAACGGTGCAACCATGATCAACGATAAGGGATTCGGCAATTCCCTTGCCCATACCGCCTGACGCGCCGGTTACGATAACGGTCGTATTATTCATCCAATTCTGATCCATAACTCTCTCCTTTGGAATATTGAATTTTTATTCACTCGTATTATTGTAACTCAAAGGTAAATATATTTCAATAGTTAGTTGTCTCAAATTTAACAAAAATATGCACAAATTTTAAAGCGTCGACGTATTTTTGTTAAACTCAGTCCAAATCTACATCCTTTTTATTATCGGCAAGTCCGTGATTATATATTTTTCGATTGTCAAGTGCCCAAAGCCGGCCGGAGAAATCATCCTCTTTAAGCGGTGTAATTGCCTCATGTATCTGATATACTCTCGCATCCATAAGGTCAAGCTCAGAGAGAAGCTCTGCCTCAAGAAAGAGAGGTCTTACCGCTGCCCCGAATTCCGGCTCGCCGTGATGAGACAAAATCATATGCTCAAGCAGCATTTCACGTTTTTTGTCAGTTCCGAGCTTGTCGGCTGCCTCTCGTACCATCATAGCACCCATAACAAGGTGTCCTATAAGATTGCCCTCTACGGAATATCCGTTCGCAAGCCCTGTTTCCCCCACGTTAAACTCAAGGGTCTTGGCTATATCGTGGAGAATGGCACCCGACAGCAAAAGATCTTTATCCACAAACGGATAAACCTCGCATACGCCCTCGCAAAGCTTCACAATAGAAAGAGTATGCATTAAAAGTCCACCGCGTATGGCATGGTGTAACTTATATGCCGCCGGCCATTTCAAAAGCTTTTCTTTGTTTTCCGTAAAGATTGTACCGACAAGCTTTTTCAAATCCTCATCTGAAAAAGCGTTTATTGTCTCCGTGATCTTATTATACATATATTCGCCGGTGTACCCCGCGTGCCTGACATAATCGGTAATATCCACATTATCCTCGGGTGTTACTTTACGCATTTTTTCAACGCGCAGCTGATCGGCACCGTTATACTGTGATATTGTACCGCGAACCTTGACAAACATATCGGTTTCAAATTTTCCGTGTGTATTTTCATTGTAGTCCCAAAGCTTTGCAGAAATTTCGCCGTCATTGTCGGAAAGAATCATATCAAGATATGCTCCGCCTCGTGAGCTTGTCTTTTTTTCACATTTTGTCAGTATTCCGAACCCGTCAACAAGACCGTTATTGTTAAGCTTAGTAAAATTCATTTGTTTTCTCCGTTCTTATCTTCCGTCTTTGCTTCGATAACATAATCGTCCTTTGTATCTTTAACAAACTTATTAAAGCTGTATGTGCCCCACATATCCATAACACCGTTGAAAACAAAGCAGATACCGATAAAGCGGAACGCAAACATAGCAGTTTCAAAAGGTCTTATCGCCATAATGAGCCCGAGCACAATCGCTACAACGGCGAAAAGCAGCGACAGCCACCACATCGGAAAATGATTGCGAGCAAGCATTACGGCACGTTGGATATTGATAAGTCCGTCAATTATGGCGACTATACCGAAAATGAACGGAATTACAGAGTAAACAACGTCTTGCTTAAACATAAGGAAAATGCCTATTGCGGCAATTATAATTCCGCTGACAAGAGTTATAGAAAACAGCGACGAAACAGAACGGCATGAAAAGAATTTAATTACGAGATAAATACCCGCAAGAACAAAAAGGCCGCCGAAAAGATAACATGCCACTTTAGCTATCTGCTCGGGAAAAATCATAAGAAGCATTCCCGTGACAAGATAAATTGCCGCCGAAGCAAAAAAGCTTGCCTTAAGGTTTTTAAAGAATTTTTCAAGTTGGGTCATATAAGCATCTCCTTTTAATATTTTAATGCCTTAGCATATTCGCGCGGAGTCACACCATACTCTCGTTTAAAGCAATATATGAAATAACTCTCGGAGCAAAATGACAAATAACAGCTTATCTCGCTGTAATCATATTTGCCATTGAGCAATGATTTTGAAAGCTCCAATTTTTGTCTCAAAATAAAACGGCTGATATTCTGACCCGTCGTTTTTTTAAACAACGCGGAAAGATAATCCGGTGACAAAGAGCACACCTTTGAAAGCCCGCCGAGCGTAAGCTTTTTTTCAAGATTTTCCTTGATATAGCTTATACACTTTCTCACAGGCGGCGGATAATCCTTGCCTATTGATGAATAGCGTACAAGATTTGTAAGCTCTATTGCCTTTTCCTGCAAAAACGGCGGTATACTCTCTGACGAAGTCATGGAATCGACGCGGCGTATCATTTTGTCACTCATCTCATATGCCTCGGATTCACAGAGCCCTCCTTCAATGGCATACCGTATAGCGAGGGTTATACAGCTTACCGCCCAATACTGCATTTGGCGCAAGTTGTTTTCGGAAAGCTTGCCTATTACGAGCCCATTGCTAAAAAATTCGTCCATGGTATAGCTGAGACGCTCTGTGTCTCCCTGTTCGATACAGGTATAGAACAGTTTTTCCGCCTCATATGCAGTATGAGCTTTGCTTTCAAGTTCATTGTATATAGGATTTGCGTTTTTTTCAGGCAAAATCTCAATTTTTTCAAGACGAAATTTTTTCATATTGCTCCCCTTCCGTGATAAATAATTGTAACACTAAGACCTGCAATTTTCAACGGCATCTTTATATAAAAATAAGAATTTTATAAAGCAGGAAAAAACGAAAGCGTGTCCAAAAGGACACGCTTTCATTTTTTATAAAATCAGTTTTCTTTACCGGTTTCATCGGACGAATTTTTCTTTTCATCCGAATCAACTTCCTTTTCCGCCTCTGAGGCTACATCCTTCGTAAGATATTTCTTTTCGTCGTTGAAATTATCTTCAAGGTCCTTTACCGCCTCGTCCGCATTTTTATCATCAACGGCTGACGGCTTGTCTTTTTCGACAGTCTCGGTTTTATTTTCAGCTTTTTCACTCTTTGGCTCATAAGGGGGAAGAGTTCCGCCCTCCATAAGAATTTTAAACTGCTCGGCGTCTATCTTCTCTCTCTCGACAAGAGCCTTTGCAACGGCGTGAAGCTTATCAATGTGCTCATTTAAGATTGACTCTGTACGGTCATAAGCCTTGAGAATTATCTTCTCAACTTCCTCGTCTATCTCGCAGGCAACCGCCTCGGAATAATTGCGCATATGATTGTAATCTTTTCCGAGGAAAACCTCATCGTTTCCTGTACCGAAGGTTATCGGTCCGAGTTTTTCGCTCATACCGTACTTTGTTATCATCTTACGAGCCGTATCGGAGGCTCTTTCGATGTCGTTGGACGCACCTGTTGAAATATCGTTGAAAATTATCTTTTCGGCAACACGTCCGCCGAGGAGCCCGACTATATCGTCAAGCATACGGGACTTCATAAGATGCATCTCGTCTTTTTCAGGCTGATACATGGTAAAGCCGCCTGCCATACCGCGCGGAACAATCGAAATATGCGTTACAGGATCCTTATGCTCAAGATAATACGAGGTAACGGCATGACCTGCCTCGTGATATGCGGTAATTTTCTTATCGCGCTCTGTCATACGGTGCGACTTCTTTTCTGTTCCGACAAGGACTTTCATTGCAGCCTCTTCAATGTCGGGCATTGTAATAGCTTTCTTTTTGCGCCTTGCCGCCAAAAGAGCGGCCTCATTAAGCAAATTTTCAAGATCGGCACCCGTAAAACCGACAGTCTGCGATGCTATTGACCTCAAATCAACATCGGGTCCTAAGGGCTTACGCTTCGCGTGAACCTTCAAAATAGCCTCTCTGCCGTCAATATCCGGATACGAAACAGTTACCTGACGGTCAAAACGACCTGGTCTTAACAGCGCAGGGTCAAGTATATCGGGACGGTTTGTTGCCGCTATAACTATTACTCCCTGATTTTCTCCGAAGCCGTCCATTTCAACAAGCAGCTGGTTAAGGGTTTGCTCACGTTCATCGTGACCGCCGCCCATACCGGCACCTCTGTGACGTCCTACGGCATCAATTTCATCTATAAATATTATAGATGGAGAGTTCTTTTTAGCCTGATCAAAGAGGTCACGGACTCTTGACGCACCTACGCCGACATACATTTCAACGAAGTCCGAACCCGATATTGAGAAAAACGGAACACCCGCTTCACCGGCGACCGCTTTTGCAAGAAGAGTTTTACCTGTGCCGGGAGGTCCTACAAGGAGCACACCCTTCGGTATTCTTGCGCCGAGCGCGTTAAATGCCGACGGATTTTTAAGAAATTCAACTATCTCTTCGAGTTCCTCTTTTTCTTCATCGGCTCCTGCTACATCATCAAAGGTTTTTTTCTGTTTGCCGTCATTGGCATCTTTAACCCTTGCTTTTCCGAAAGAGAGTGTACGGTTATTCTCGTTTTGGAATGACTGATTCATTTTGCGGAACATCAGCAGCATAATGACGGTCAACACTATCATTATGACAACCGTAGGCAACAGGCTTACAAGCCACGAGCCCGAATTACCCGATTTGTAATCCATTTTAATCTGATTATCGGGATTTTGCTTATTATATTCAACAACGCTGTCGTGAATATCGTCAACAAACATCGAAACATTCGGCACGGTATATTTATAAGTAGTGTCGTCGTCCCCGAATAACTTGTACTCCAAGCTTCCACTTGCAAGATTCAAGGTGTACTCTGACACCTCGTTATCTTCAAACAAATCAACTATTTCGTAATATTGTTTTTTATCTCTCTGCGTATCGCCCATTGTTGCGTAAATCGAAATACACAAAACAAATATAAGCGGAATTACGATATACGGAGCTATTGCTTTCCAGTCAATTTTTTTCAATTCACTAATCACTCCTCAGAGTTGTAATTTTGCACTATCGGTTGTTACTTTTCGTAAACCTTAGGCTTTAATATGCCTACATACGGAAGATTTCTGTACTTTTCGTCATAGTCAAGGCCGTAGCCTACAACAAAAGCATCCGGTATCACAGCGCCGCTGTAATCAGCCTTGAGGTCTACAAGACGTCGCTCCGGTTTATCAAGCAAGGTACAAATCTTAAAGCTTGCCGGATTGCGGCGAAGAAGAATATCTTTAAGGTAACTCAACGTTTTGCCGCTGTCGAGAATATCCTCAACTATAAGCAAATCTGCGCCCTCAACAACATTTGTGTCGAGGTCCTTGATTATTTTAACTACGCCGCTTGTTGAAGTACCCGAGCCATAGCTCGATACCGACATAAAGTCTATACAGCACGGAATATCTATGGCGCGCATAAGGTCGCCCATAAATACCACCGAGCCCTTCAACACGCTGACCAAGAGTAATTTTCTGCCGCTGTCGCGGTAGTCGTCGCTTATCTGCTTACCGAGCGACGTAACTATTTCCTTTAATTTCTCTTCGGACAAGAGAACACTCTCAATGTCATTCTTATAGTCTACCTTCATTAATTCTCCCCCGTTAAACCTGTTATAATTATAAATCTTCTTGTACATTTATCGACGCGAAATTCAGATGATGTACCGAAGCCCTCAACCCAAACGGTTTTTTCTCCGCTGCTGACAACCGGTATACAAACTCTCTTCGGCTGCGGAATTTTCGCTTCGTTAAACAGCTTTTTAAGCGTCTTTGTATTCTTTCTGCGCGCAGAAGAGAATTTATCCCCTTCTTTTCTGCTCCGCACCGAAAGAACATTGCCTATTTTATCACAATCCACGGCATTATCCAATAGTACTTTGTTAAGATTTTGTAAATCTTTTTGAGTGAAAATCTGAATTTTAAGCTTACCGTACGGATATTCCACGATGCCGTCTTTTACATTGAACGTTACGGAAAATGGTAAATACTCCTCTGTTTTTTCGGAAAGGACGAGTGAACCGTCCTTGTGAGCGAGTATTATTTTACCCGGCAAGGTTATGCTTTTAGCCGTACCCACCGTATTTTCGGCATCATATATGTGGACTGCGGAAATATCCTTTTTAATATTATCGCTTAAAAACTTCATTAAGATCCTGCGGCGCAATGCCTTGGGATAACCCGAAAGCTTCTCTTCGTCCAAGCCGAGCGAAGTTTTACATTCGGAGTATTTAAGCTCTGTGATTTCTTCTATCAGTTTTTCGTCATCCGTCGCATTTTCAGTAAGTCGGGAAAATGCCGAAAGAACGGACGGATTCATTTTTTGCAGAGTCGGAAAAACTACGTTTCTGATAACATTTCTCTTATATTCGTTTTGAAGATTTGTGCTGTCGGTAACAAAATCAAGAGAATTTTCTTTACAGTACAATTCAATATCGTCGCGCGAAGTCATAATGAGCGGTCTTATTATATTGCCGCGTATCGGCGGTATACCGCAAAGTCCCTTGCAGCCCGTGCCGCGTACAATGTTCAAAAGTACGGTTTCGGCACTGTCATTAAGATTGTGTGCCGTTGCGATTTTTGCGTTTTCGCCTGCCGTGTTTTTAAAGCACTCATACCTTTTTCGCCTGCCGTACTCCTCTTCGCTCTCGCCCGTCTTTTTACACTCAAGCGGTATGTCAAAGCGGAACACGGTCAATTTTATTCCAAGGCTTTTGCAAAAATCGGAACAAAATTTTTCATCTCGCAAAGCCTCTTCGCCGCGTATACCGTGGTTTACGTGAACAGCTTCGACTTCAAGCGAAAGCGAATCCCTGAGTGAAACAAGAGCATGTGTAAGACACACCGAATCCGCTCCGCCGGAAAGCCCCACAACGATTTTATCGCCGTAAGACAGCATATCATATTTTTTTGTTGCCGATAATACGTCACGGTTCATTTCTGTTGTACTCCGCGGTCGTAAACAAGGTATACTGACCGTTCCAGTTAAGGTCTACGTCGGTAGTGCCGCCGTGACGGTTTTTGGCTATTATGACCTGCGCCTTATTCTCGTCTGCAACAACGCTTTCGCCCTTGTCCTCATCAAAATACGATTCACGGTACAAGAGTAAAATTATATCGGCGTCCTGCTCTATTGAACCCGATTCACGAAGCTCCGACATAGTGGGCTTGTGATCCTTGCCCTTACCCGACGCCGACTGACGGTTAAGCTGTGAGCAGGTAACCACCGGTATTTTAAGGTCTTTTGCCATAAGCTTTAAGCTTCTTGTGATTTCAGCTACCTCCTGCGCACGGTTATCGGTACGCTTCGTTCCGGTCATAAGCTGAAGGTAGTCAATAACTACAAGGTCAACATCTTTAAGGCGGCGCACTCTTGCTTTCATTTCGGGAACGGTTATATTTGACGTATCGTCAAAATATAGCTCCGCCTTTGAAAGCGCGTCGGAACACGTGGCAATTCTGACCCACTCTTCGGGAGAAATGTCGCCCGTTCTCATTTTTGAGCTTTCAATTCTCGCTTCGGTGGCAAGAATACGCTGAGCTAGCTGCTCTTTTGACATCTCAAGTGAAAAGAAAAGAACTTTTTTACGCGAAGTAACCGCGGCATTGCGTGCAATATTCAGCGCGAAGCTTGTTTTACCCATCGCAGGACGAGCTCCGATAAGAATAAGGTCGGACTTGTTAAGTCCGGTCATATATTTATCAAGCACGGAAAATCCCGTAGGAATACCCTTTCGGTCCTTGCCCTCGGGAGTTGAAAGCAATGTCACGTTGGGGATAACGTCATTTATCACTATATCGCCGAGCTTAGTCGGTCCGTCGGTTGTTTTGCCCTGACGAATGTTATATATGCGCTGCTCCGCCGAATCGAGTATAGTTTCGGCATTTTCCGATTGTTCCGAACACTGGTGAAGTACATCGTGCGAAACATTCATAAGCTCACGAAGAGTGAACTTTTCCTTAACGATTTTGGCATAATTCATAACGTTTGCCGTTGACGGTACTGCCTGAGCAAGCTGTGCCAGGTAATTTTTGCCGTCGGCATCGTTATAAACTTCGTTCTTTTTGAGCTCCTCAAGAACTATCAACGGGTCTATCTTTGAACCGAGAGCGTCAAGCGTTACAATAACCGAATAGATATCGCGGTGCTGCGGAATATAAAAATGCTCAGCCTTTAGTACCGTCATTACATCCGAAAGACATTGCGGGTCTATAAGCACGGAGCCCAAAACAGCCTGTTCCGATTCAAGCGAATACGGCTCTGTTAAATTGTCAAAAGTCAGGTTGTCCATTTATTTCACATCCGGTTATGTTTTATTCTCCGACTTCAACGTAAAGCTTTGCGGTAATTCCGTTGTAAAGCTTCACCTCTGCCGTATATGTGCCGAAATTTTTGATGTCGTCCATAGACATCTTGCGCTTGTCAACGGTAACGCCGAGCTGTTTGCCGACTGCATCTGCAGCTTCTTTAACCGTGACCGAGCCAAAAAGCTTGCCGTTTTCACCGGCCTTAGCCTTAAGTTTTACAGTCTTGCCATCGAGCTTTGCCTTTGCTTTATTTGCATTATCTATTTCGACCTCTATCTTATGCTGCTTGGAGGATTCGCTGTTGCGAAACTCCGTGAGAGTCTGAGCATTTGCCTCAACTGCAAGTCCCTTAGGAAAAAGAAAGTTACGGGCATAACCATCGGACGCCTTGACTTTTTCGCCGGCTTTGCCGAGTCCCTTTACATCTTTTTTAAGAATGACCTCCATATTTATCAATCCTTTCTTTTATACGGCACCCGTTTTTCGGAACCGAAATCATAAATTACTGTAATAATTATCAATGGCGGTTTTAAGCATATCTTTAATTTGACTCTCGGTAATATCCTTGAGTTGAACCGCCGCCATGGTCTGATGTCCTCCGCCACCGAGCGCCTCCATTATAAGCTGGACGTTTACCTTGCCCATGGAACGCGCCGATATATTTATGATATCATCAGTCTTAAATATAACAAATGACGCATCGACACCGCTTACAGAAAGAAGCTCATCCGCAGCTTGTGCGCAAACCACACGTATATCGTCAGATTCAATATCGGTAACCGAAATCGCACAAGCACGATACATTTCTGCATTCATAACAACCATACCGCGAAGCTTTCTTGACTCCATGGAATTTGCAAAAAATGATTTTACCGTTACGGTGTCCGCTCCACGGGAGCGAAGATATGCTGCCGCCTCGAAAGTACGTACTCCGGCTCTTAAAACAAATTCCTTTGTATCAAGCATAATACCCGACATTAAGGCCGTAGCGCAAACTGAGTCTGCAACAGGATGCTTGCTAATATACTGCAAAAGCTCCGTCACCATTTCACACGTTGAAGAAGCATGCGGCTCGTGATAAAAAATAACAGCATTATTTATGTAATCGACTGTTTTCCTGTGGTGATCTATAACTATTATATTTTGAGCTTTTTCATATACATTTTTCGAGTCAACGAAATCCGCCTTGTGAGTGTCGACTACAATAAGTAAAGTCTTTTTGACCGTGAGACGCTCACCCGTTAAAGGAGAAACGAAGCAATCATCGTCACTTTTTCCTATATAGTCAATAAGAGGTTGGGCAAGCGTTGTTTTTCTGTTTACCACTATTTTTGCGTCTTTACCGAGCGCCAAAGCTGCCTTGTACATACCGTATGCGGCACCGACGCTGTCAAGATCGGAGAATTTGTGACCCATTATAACTACATTAGACGCATTTCTTATAAGCTCCGACATAGCGGAAGCCACGACTCTTGTGCGAACCTTTGTGCGCTTTTCAACGCCCTTTGAAACGCCTCCGAAGAACGTGTACTTATCGTTATCCTTTACCGCTACCTGATCGCCGCCGCGACCGAGAGCCATATCGAGAGCCTGACGTGCGGCACCTTCGGCGTCGCTTAAATTATCTCCCCTGCCGACGCCCGCGGAAAGCGTTATTCCGACAGTAGCACCGTTATAAGTATAGCTTCTGACGTTTTCAAGCACATTGAATTTTTTTGAAATCATCTTTTCAAGCTCGGATTCGGGTACTATTGCTATAAATCGCCCTGTTCCGAGTTTGCGGAAAACGCCGCTGAATTCAGAAAACCAGTTTTCGGTAAGTCTTTCAACAGCACTTGTTATTTCGGCATATTCACTCTCTTTATACACTCTGTAAAACTCGTCTATGCTGTCAACCGCAACAAGAGCTACGGCCGGCTTTGACATACGATATTCTCTGACTATACTCTTAAGGTCGGTATCATCTACAAAATAAAAAACCGTACAGGACTCTCCGGAAGAGTCAAGCGTTTCACTTATAACGGTGTAATCTCGACCGTCATAAGTCGCTGAAAATGTTTTTTTTGCGGCAAGCTCCGACAAAGCCTTACCGCCTATAAAAACGGATATATTATCTTCTCTCGGCTGACGGTTTCTTATAACGGCAGCTTTAAAAAGGTCGTTAAACCAAAGAATTTTCCCGTTTGTCTTGCATATTACGGCAGGAAGTGGAAAATATTTTAACATATCCTTATCCGACAGCGACGCATTGAGTGAAATCACCGCATTTTTTATTATACGAAATTCGTTGTGCATTTTAAGGATTGCGGAAACCGCAAGCACAACGGAAAGAGCCGCCTCGCCTATGGCGAGAGGCAAAAGCACTCCTTTTGCCGCCGTCACAGCTGAAGCCGTAAACAGCGCAATAACCGCAAAAAATGTAATCGGATAGGTTTTTACAAGATGACTTATTTTGAATTTCATTTTTACTCCCTTTGGCACTGCGGCGTAAAATCAAAGCTTTAACTATTAAATCCAGACGAACCGCGGCACTCTGTAAAAAGCAAATAAAAAACAGTTATATTTCCATTATAACGGGAAGTATCATGGGACTGCGCTTGGTCTCGTGGTACATAAGGTGAGAGACTTCGTCGCGAAGGCGATTTTTAACGGTAGTCCAATCGTGAACTCTCTCAAACATACAATCGGCTATAACGCTGTCGCAAAGCCGTCTCGCCTTATCAATAAGCTGCTCTGACTCGCGTACATAAACAAAGCCGCGAGAAATAACTTCTGGTCCCGAAAGAACGTCTCCCGTTTCTTTATCTATTGTGGCGACAATAATTATAAGACCGTCCTCGGCGAGTCGCTTTCTGTCTCGCAGCACAACCGAGCCTACATCTCCGACGCCTGAGCCGTCAACAAAGACCATACCCGCCGGTACATCGCCTGAAATTCTTATTTTATCCTCCGTCAACTCAACCTCCTTACCGTTGTCGGCAATAAGGATGTTCTGAGGAGGTATTCCGACACTTTTCGCGAGTCCGGAATTTTTACGCAGATGCTTTTGCTCGCCGTGCACGGGGATAAAATACTTGGGTTTCGTAATGCTCATCATTATTTTGAGTTCTTCCTGGCAGGCGTGACCCGAAACGTGAACATCATACATTTTTTCGTACACTACCTCTGCGCCCTGCTTTAAGAGCTCATCAACTACCTTGCCGACCATTTTTTCATTACCGGGAATAGGTGTTGCAGAGATTATTACATAATCATTGGGGCAGATAGCAACATGTCTGTGCTCGGAAAACGCCATTCTGTAAAGTGCTGACATCGGCTCGCCCTGGCTGCCCGTGGTTATAATAACAAGCTTATCCGCAGGATAGCGGTTAATACTGTCGATTCCTATAAGTATGCCATCGGGAATACGGATGTAACCCATCTCGGCTGCTATCGAAACAACGTTTTCAAGGCTTCTGCCGGAGAGAGCGACCTTTCTTCCGAGACTTTCGGCAACATCGATTATCTGTTGCACACGGTGAATGTTCGACGCAAAGGTTGCTACGATAAGACGCCTGCCGTTAGCTTTTCTGAACTGCGTTTCAAACGTCTCGCCGACCTTCCTCTCGCTCTCGGTAAAGCCGGGCTTTGCCGCGTTTGTGGAATCGGAAAGAAGTGCGAGCACGCCTTCCGTTCCGAGCTGAGATAAACGAGCTATATCAATAACTCCGCCGTCTATAGGAGTTGTATCAATTTTGAAATCGCCCGTCTGTATAACGGTTCCGGCGGGTGATTTTATAGCAAGGGCTACGGCATCGGGAATCGAGTGGTTTACGTGTATCAGCTCAACGTCGAAGCAGCCAAGCTTTATATGATCGCCCGGATTTGCAACATTAAGGCTGCACTGCTTTAAAATACCGTGCTCTTTAAGCTTGCCCTCGATAAGGCCTATTGTAAGGCGCGTTCCGTACACGGGAATGTTAACCTGCTTTAAAAGATACGCAAGCCCGCCTATATGGTCCTCGTGACCGTGGGTTATGACTATACCGCGTATTTTGCTTGCATTCTCGGTTACATAGGTAAAGTCCGGTATTACAAGGTCTACACCGAGCATTTCCGTATCCGGAAATTCAAGTCCGCAGTCAACAAGCATCATATCGTTGCCGCACTCATAGAGCGTCATATTCTTGCCGACTTCATTGAGTCCGCCGAGAAACGCAATTTTAAGCGGCACATTATTCTTTTTGCCGCGGCGCTTACTCTGACCCTTTGAGTTGCCGGCTGCTTTGGTTGTCTTGCGTTCGTTTTTCACAGGCCTTGAAGCACCGTTTTTCTGAACGGATTTTTGCTGTGTTTTTGAATTTTGGTTTTTTGTTTTTTGCGGATTTTGTTTTTTCTGCCCGGCGGAATTTTTCTTGCCGGAAGTTGGTTTTTTTGCTGTTTTGCGGTTCTCAAGACTGTTTTTTTCGGTAGAGAGAGCGTTTTGTTTCGAGTTTTTGGGTACAGTTACCTTTCCGCGGCTGACCTGCTTTTTAGGCTGATCCGACTGCGGAATAAGTCTCTCTGTTTTTTTCTTTAACATTAAATATCTCCTTAATAAAAAATGAATATATGTATCCTGCTTTTCAAAACGTACAAAAAGCAGGTAAAATCCTAATCAAGATACGGCACCACTCCACCGCATAATTATGGATTATAATATAATACTATTTTTTGCCTCGGATGTCAATTGAGAACAGAGCCTAAATCTCTCAGTTCATTTTCAATATCATCACACAGCTCACACGACACCTCATAGTTCAGTGCCTCTGTGACTATCTCGATTGTTTTTCCGTTTTCAGACGGCTTCAGCATCACTCTGCCGCCGCTGCGATACATTACCGCCCCGTTATGAGACGGATAAACGGTGTCATTTGGGAAAGCTCTGCAAATATCCTCGGGAACGGATGAAAAGCTGACGGTTTTGTGTTTTACAAAGAATTCAGGTATCTGTGAAAGCAGTTTTGGGAAAGAATATCCGGTCTCGCGCATTATACCGAGTATTTTTACCGCCATAAACAGCCCGTCACGCAAAAAAATCTGTTTTGATGACAGATATTTGAGTTCATCGCGAACAGGCGTCTTCGCCTGCACGGGGTACCGCAAAACACGCTTTTCATATCCGTCTGCCATATCATTTATAGCTGCCGGAGCATCATACGGCACGGCAACATCATGTCCGCACTGAAACTCATACAGACAGCACAACGAAAGCAGTTTATCCATATTGATCCACCCGCATTCACGGCAAAATGCAGAAACCTCCGTGCCGCCTCTTGTTATCTTAAACGTGATGTCATCGCCTTTACCGCAGCAGAGTGATAAAAGACAATCCTCCATAAGTAAAAGTATGTCCTTATTATCGCTCATTACATTGGCCGAAACACCCGAAAGCATATCTCCCGATTGTCTCAAAAGTTCTCGGCGATACATACTGCTCATGCTTGACATATCGGAGACGGCTCGCATATTCTGTGCCGAGCAGCGGCGAAATTCGCCGTTTTCCGCACGGTGCTCAAGTTCCTGCTCAAAATCAGGCGATAACGGCAATCCGCCATTTCCGTAAAACGCCGAATGAATACCGTTCTTTTCCGAATAAATGTAAATTCCGCAGCCGAGAGAACAAAAAGAAGAGAAAAAAGCGACTTCTGACAAAAAGCATCTGCCGAAATCAAACACGTGCGAGCCCGAGGATATAAGTCCCGCCGTAACGGCCTTTACCGCCGCTGCGGAAGAAACGCTGTCATCGTACCCTATTCCTGTTCGCGTACCGAATTCACAGCTGCCCAAGGCTCTGCCGACTTTGCAAAACAGGCCTATATCAAAATCGCCGAAAAGCGAATCGGTACCGCGGCTGCCTAAAGCGGTAATATTTTCGGCGTAATAATAAGCCTGCGGCTGACTTTCGGGCGCGGAAACACCGCCGTGCGGTTTCGGTGTGACTTTTACATTTTCGCCCACCGCCATATTTCTGCCGACAATCGCTTTCTCACACAGCACGCTGCCTAAAGACATTTTACTGTTTTCCTCCGCAACCGAATTTACACCCATAACGGCTCCCGATATATCGGCTCCGCGTAAGGCTGCGGATTTATTGAGCATAATACTGCCGCGAACAAATGCTTTTTCGCCTATAAAACAGCCGTCGCCCACTACGGTATACGGTCCTAAATCCGCTCCGTCCGAAATTTCGGTATTTTCACCTATAAACACAGGCGGCGTAATATTGTATTTGCCGCAAGGCAGTTCGCTGTTTGAATATATGCCGTCGCATATTTCCGACAGAGGAAATACTGTTTTTCCGTCAAGCATATCGCGAGTACATTTTAAATATGATAATACCGTATTTATACCGCGCCTGTAACCGGCGCACCGAAATGCAAAAAGACTTTTGTTTTGTGAGAGCAATTCAGGCAGTATCTCATTTGAAAAAGCCGTGATTGTGCGGTCGCGAAGCATTTTTAATATTTTGCCGGAAATTATATAAATGCCCGTGTCCGCCTTATCCGTAAGAAAGCCGCACCTGCCGACGCTCCCCGAAAAGCCCGTAATTCTGCCGGACGGTGACGTGAAAACAAGCTTCTCTCCGGTAACTCCGTCACAATGCGTGATTATTACGGTTACATCCGCCCCCATACTTCGGTGATATTTTTCGGCTTCGCTCAAATCAAAATCAAAAAGCACGTTGTCGGTTATCAGTAAAACGTTGTCATCCTCTTTTTCATCAGAACAGAAAAGTGAGTTTAAAGCGTCGTTTATACTTTTTCCGATAACCGGCTTAACCTTTGCTCCGCAAGTCGGATTATTTTTTAAATACTCGCTTATTTTTTCCGATTGTGCATCAAGCAAAAGTACAATTTCGTTCATTCCGTAAAAAGAAAGCATATCGGTCATATAGCCGAGCAGCGGTTTACCGAGTAAAGGCAAAAGAATTTTAGGCATACCGAAAAAATCATCATTAAAAAATCCGTTTCTGACTTCAGATGCTATTACCGCTTTCACAAAACCACCGTAACCTTTCATACGTATTCCGCACTTCGGGGAAAAAGAGGGATATATGCATAAAAGTATTATTGCCCCGTCGCTATAAAATAATCTGTTGTTTTAATGCGAATTTAATGTTAAAATATCCGTGTGATTTTATAGCAAATCGGATGTGAACACATGAAAAAAGAGCTTGACAAAATTGAAATGTACACCGACGGTGCGTGCTCCGGAAATCCCGGTCCCGGAGGGTGGGGTACAATTTTGCGTTTCGGTTCGGCTGAAAAAGAGCTGTCGGGCGGAGAACGCAGCACCACAAACAACAGAATGGAGCTGACCGCGGTAATAGAGGGCTTTAAGGCACTTAAAAGGCCGTGCGACGTAACTCTTTATACGGATTCAAAATATGTTGCGGACGCCATAACAAAAGGCTGGGCAGAGGGCTGGAAAAGGAAGGGCTGGAAAAAGAGCGACGGCAAGCCGGCGTTGAATTCCGATTTATGGGATGAGCTGTTGACGCTCATATCAAAGCACAGTCTTAATATTGTTTGGCTCAAGGGGCATGCGGGTCATCCGGAAAATGAGCGATGCGACAGTATGGCAGTAAGGGAAAGTCATAAATTCATTAAATAGACTAAAATAAGCAAAACAGGACGCTTTCTTCGGAGAGCGTCCTGTTCTTTTACGTCAAAAAAGCTCCCGTAAAGGGAGCTTTGCGAATACCGCATCAACTTATTCTTTTTCGGAAATCATTTTTAATTCATCGGCTGTTATTTCGCGGCACTCGCCGTCTCTCAGCCTTTCATCGAGGAAGAGTCGTCCCATTTTTATACGGCGAAGATTTGTAACCTCGTTTCCGACGGCGCAAAACATACGCTTTATCTGATGATATTTACCCTCGCAAATAGTAATTTCGCACTCTTTATCGGAGAGTATTTTTATTTTTGACGGCAAAAAAGCCGTCCCGTCACGAAGAGTAATTCCGTTTTCGAGCAACGAAACGGCCTCTTCTTCGATATTGTCACGAAGAGACACAATGTACGTTTTATCAATGTGGTTTTTCGGTGAGAGAATACGGTGTGCGAACTCGCCGTCATCGGTTATCAGCACAAAGCCCGTAGTATCTTTATCGAGTCTGCCGGCGGGGAACAGCCCACGGCGCATAAGCTTTTCGGGGACAAGGTCACAAACTGTTCTTTCGCCCTTTCCGTCGCTTGCCGAAACAACGCCTTTCGGCTTATTGAGCATTATGTATATATGTTTTTTTATTGTGAAAATTTCACCGCATACTTTAATCTCGTCCGCATCGGCATCAGCCTTTTCGGAGCCGCTTTTGACAGTCCTGCCGTTAAGCGTAACATTGCCGTGAGAAATCAGACCTGCCACGTCTTTTCTGCTGAGTTTACCGCTGCCTGCTATAAGCTTATCTATCCGCTCTTTTTTCATCCGTTTCTCCTTATTTATTCGCCGGTGTTATCAGGCTTTGCAAAGCCGTGCATAAAGCCGTTAAGCTCTGTGGAGCACACATCTCCGCCTATCACCTTGCCGTCATACACCAAGATATTTGCGTGGATAAAGCCGGTATTTTCGTAGCCCGTATAATTTGTAATCTCATATGTCCAACGCTTTACCCGTTTCGACGCATACAAGGATAAATCAAAGCCTTGTTCCTTTTGAAGCTCATTGTATTTTTCGTATACATCATCAAATTCCGCGGGAATAATCACTTCGCAAACCTCAACCGGATCTTCTTTTACGCTCCAGCCGAACTGCGAAAGATACGCGATTCTGTCCTCGGAGGAAGCTGCTCTGATATTCAGCGCCGCCGTTTTCCCCGCCTCTGCCGTATGATGAGAAACAATAATCAGCGCGACTGCAAGCAATGCCACAAAAAACACAAGCAGAGCCATTTTTACCTGCCTTTTCTTTACGGAGTATACGAACATATAAATTCACCTCGAAGCAAATATATGCAACGAGGCGAAATAAAATACTATATAAGGCAGCAAAAATTACTTGCTCTCTTCGGGAGCCTTTTTGTGCTGAGCGGCAGCCTTGAGAGACTGACGCACGCGTCTTATTTCATTTACGGAGTTGGTAAGACCCTCGTCTGCCATAGATACAACCCTCTCAACGTATTCGCCTGCGCTTTTACGCATATCGTTTGACCACTTTTGAGCCTGCTCTGTAAGCTCCGCTGCAGTCCCTCTCGCCTGCTCGACGATACCGTTTGCCTTTTTACGTGCTTCCGCCATAATATTTTCAGCCTCGGCCTCGGCGCCCTTCGTTATCTCGTGCTCGGAAATAAGCTCATCGGCCTTTTTCTTTGCCGCGGTAATAATCCCCTCGGCGGTGCTTTGCGCCGCAGTAAGTATTTCCTTTCTCTCGGAGGCTATTTTTCTCGCCTGCATAAGCTCATCGGGCATATTAAGCCTCATATCCTCGATAGTGGTTCTGAGCCTTTCGACGTCAACTATCTGATTTGAAGTAAAGGGAACGGATTTTCCCTCATCAATAATCTGCTCAAGCTCCTCTATTAAGCTTTCAATAGTCATTTGTTTTACACCTCTTATTTGCTGTCTCTCAGTTTATTTTTTTATTCTTTTGATGATGTCCTCACGTATTTCAGCAGGAACGAATGTGCTAATGTCACCGCCGAGCTCACAAACCTGCTTTACCACGCTGGAGCTTAAGTACATATTCTCGGCTCGCGTTGTAATAAATACCGTTTCAAGCTCGTTATTGAGTTTTTTATTTGTGAGCGCCTGTTGAAATTCGTACTCAAAATCCGAAACCGCTCGAAGGCCCTTTACTATGGCAACCGCCTCTTTGCGGCGCGCATAATCGGCAAGCAAACCGTCGTATCGGTCCACATCGACGTTTGGCATATCTGCGGTACAGCGCTTCAAAAGCTCAACTCTCTCCTCCGACGTGAAGGCATAATTATTTTTTTTATGATAATTTGTCATTACGACAACGATGACCTTATCAAACATTTTCGCACTTCTGCGGATAATGTCAAGGTGCCCCATTGTAACAGGGTCAAAACTGCCGGGACATATAACCGTTTTCAAGAAAACCCCTCCGAATTACTTTTTATAGGTAGTGAGTTTAGTCTTGGAATATTTATATTCCTTAATTTTTTTAATATCACCGACTTCTTCCGGCAAGTCCTCGCGGTAATCGGTTTCACACATTACAATGCCGCCGTCTTTTAAAACACCGTCGACAAGAGACAGAGCTGTTTCTGCCATTTGCCTGCTATACGGCGGATCAATGAGAATTATATCAAACTTTTCTGCGGTGCTGCGAAGGAAACTAAAGCTGTCGGAATTTATAACCGTTGCTTTATCCGATAAACCGCAGGTTTTAAGGTTTTGCTTAACAACGGAAAAAGCCTCTGCGCTTTTATCAACAAACACAGCCTTTTCGGCACCGCGTGAAAGAGCCTCAATTCCGAGCTGACCCGACCCCGCAAAAAGGTCAAGCACAGATTTCCCCGGAATATCAAACTGTATTATACTGAACATAGCCTCTTTTACCCTGTCGGTAGTGGGACGCACCACTTCTTCGCCCTCAAGAGTCACAAGCTTACGTCCTCTGGCTATACCGGTAATAACTCTCATAAGATCTCTCCATAAAATGCTTCTAATATTATTTCATTATTTTATCACAATTGTCAACAGTTTTCACTATTTTTTTAAATTTAAGAGTATATTCTTTAATTCTTCGGCATTTTTCGCGGTTTTTTCCGCTCCGGCTTTTTTGAGAACGTCTATATCGCGATAGCCCCAAAGCACGGCAATAACACTCAGCCCCGAATTTTTTGCCGTTTCGACATCAACCTCGCTGTCGCCTACATATACGGTCTCGCTCTTTTCGGCACCCATCTTATCCATAGCGAACAAAACATTGTCGGGATAGGGCTTGTTTCTGCGCTCTTTTACGCTTCCGACAACGGTTTTAACGTAATCGCCGAACATTTCGCCGCAAAGCTCCTGTGCGGCAAAATCAGCCTTATTTGTAACTATGGCAAGCTTAAAGCCGTTTTCATAAAGGGTCTTTAGCATATCCGTAATTCCGGGATACGGTTTTGTTTTATTTGCCATATTTTTTTTGTAATTGCGGCAAAATATATCAAAACACTTATCTATTTCTGCCTTATCGGTGCCTGTGGGAACGGCTCTCTCGATAAGCTTATATATACCGTTTCCGACAAACCTGCGCACCTCGTCGCGCGTCCTTTCCGGGTAGCCCGCGGTTCTGAGCGTGTAATTAGTGCTGTCTGCAAGGTCGTCGAGAGAGTTAAGAAGAGTTCCGTCGAGATCGAATATAACCGAGTTAATCATTTTAAACAATCCTTTGTTCTGTAATAATCATATATATTTTGTGCAACGGCAGAGGTTATCCCCGGAGCCTTTGAAAGCTCATCGACCTCAGCGTTTTTAATTGCAGTCATGGTTTTAAAATATTTTAAAAGCGCGGATGCTCTTTTTTCTCCGACGCCCTCTATCTCGGTAAGAGATAGCGAAAGCCCGCGTTTTGCATGCTTTTGGTGATGATATGCCACAGAAAATCTATGCACCTCATTCTGTATTTCGGAAACGAGCGTAAACACCTGTCGTTTTGAATTTATGGCTATTTCACCGCCGTCACCCGAAATGGCACGCGTACGATGTCGATTATCCTTTACCATACCGAAAAGCGGAATTTTAAGTCCGAATTCACGAAGCACGGGTTCTACGGCATGGACCTGCCCAACGCCGCCGTCAAGCAGTATAAGGTCCGGCAATTTACCGAAGCCCTCGGTTGAATCCTTGCTTTTTTCGTATTCGGAAAAGCGTCTTGTAAGAACCTCATTCATAGCGCGGTAATCGTCGTTACCGTCAAAGCTCTTTATGGAAAAACGTTTATACGCCTTACGATAAGGCTTACCGCCCTTAAAAACTATCATACCCGCAACAGAATCCTGCCCTGCGGTATGCGATATATCGTAGGACTCAATGTACTCCGGCGTCTTTTTTAGGCCGAGTAAATCCTTAAGTTCGTCGAGAACGGCTATCTCTCTTCCGGTTCTGCCCTTTTTAATCGCCAGCTTTTCCTCGGCGTTTTTACGGCACATATTAACTATTTCGAGCTGTTCGCCCCTTGCCGGAACAAAGACCGTAACTTTTTTGCCCTTTTTCTCGGAAAGCCATTGCTCCAAAAGCTCTCTGTCGGCAACCTCGCCGTCTACAGTAACGCGCTTCGGAATATTATCCCGCATAGAATAATAGGACGTGATGAAATCGGAACGCATACCCTCCTTATCACCGGGGTCATCGAAGAAGAAATGCTCACTGTCAAAAAGTCTGCCGTTTGAAAACCTTAAAACAGCAAGGCACACACTGCCGTCAATATCAGCGGTTGCAAACACATCCTGCTCTTCGACGGATTTATAAACAACCTTTTGCTTTTCTTTAATTCGCTCTATGGAGTTAATGCGGTCGCGCAGCTTTGCAGCCTGTTCAAAATCAAGCTCCTCTGCCGCCTTTTCCATTTTGACACGCAAATCGGCGATTATATCGCGGCTGTCACCCTTTAAAAACGCAATCGCGCCGTCCACCGCCTCGTCATAATCGGATTTTTTTATTTTACCCGTACAAAGTCCGCAGCACTGCGAAATATAATAATTAAGGCATGGTCTGCTCTTGCCGAAATCACGCGGAAAGACCTTGTTGCACTGCGGTAATTTGAATATTTTATTGGCCGCATCCACACTTTGCCTTACCGAATACGAACTGAGATACGGACCTATATACTCCGAACCGTCATCTTTTTTATTGAACACAGCGGAAATCTTGCGATATTCACCTTCGGATATGCGAATGTAGCTGTAACCCTTATCGTCTTTTAAAAGAATATTGTATTTCGGCGAATGCTGTTTTATCAGACTGCACTCAAGAACGAGAGCTTCGAATTCGCTTCCCGTTACTATATAATCAAAACGGTCGACATTTTCCACCATTTTACGTACTTTTATCGGATGGCGATTTTGCGAGCCGAAATACTGGCTGACGCGGTTTTTAAGTGCTTTTGCTTTACCGATATATATTATTTCCCCATCGGCATTTTTCATAATATAAACGCCCGGCAAAAGAGGCAGGCTCATCGCCTTTTTTCTGAGTATTTTCATTTTCGGATTCAAAGCACTCACCGCCCTTCGTTAAAAAATAAGGCACACCGAAGAAAATACGGTGTGCCGTTTTAATTGAATATTTAAATTACTCGGCAAAGCCTGATTCAACAAGCTTAACAAGCTCCTCAACGGCCTGTTCTTCATCGGGGCCGCCGGCAATGATCCTGATCTTTGTGCCACCCATTATGCCGAGTGAAAGAACGCCGAGAAGGCTCTTTGCGTTAACTCTTCTCTCTTCCTTTTCAACCCAGATAGAAGATTTAAACTCATTGGCTTTCTGAATGAAGAAGGTTGCAGGACGAGCATGAAGTCCTACCTGATTTTGAACAAGAACATCTTTAACGTACATAGTTATTCTCCCCAAATATTGATATATAATAATGTTTTTTCTTCGTACCGTTAACATATTATACCACAAAACTTGTCCTCGTCAACGGCTTTGACACGATATATGGGGGATTTTGCAATAATTCGGCTGTACCTCCAAAGACAAATCAAAACAATTTTAAATGTTTGTGCAAAATAACAACCGCAAGCTTTAGTTCATATTGAATATACACAAAAAAATCGGGCACACATCAATTATTGACTTTTTGATGCACCGGATATGTTTTTTCGCTTAAAACGCCGAAGCTGTAACCCATACTTTTATAATATGCGATTATCTCGGGAAGTGCATCCACAGTTGTGTTTTTCACCGCAGAATCGTGCAAAAGCACAACTATTGTGTTGGATTTCGGTACTTTTTTACAATTCTCTATTATAGTGTTTTTAGGCTGTTCCCTTGATACGGCATCACCCGAAGAAACGTTCCAATCAAAATAGCAGTATCCTTTTTCTTGCACCTCTTTTGTCAGCGTCGTCATAATCCCCGGCGAATACTTGCGGCTTATGGTATTGCTGCTGCCTCCGGGAAAACGAAATATGTTTGTACGGACTCCCGTTTCATTGTATACGAGATCGGATATTTTCTGCAAATCGTCAAAAAACGCCTGCTTTGAAGCATACACCTGCGGATAATTGTGAGAATATGAATGAAGCGCGATTTGGTTTCCCGATTCGGTTATGTTTTTCATATACCCGTTATACTTACCGCCGTTTTTCACAAAAAAAGTCGCCTTAACTCCGTTCTCATTCAGGATATCGATTATCCTCGGAGTGTTAGGCGACGGGCCGTCATCAAAGGTCAGGTAAACAACTTTGCCGGCATTGGCTTCGGCGAGTGCCCTGCTCTCTTGTTCCCTTTTAAGCGACACCTGCTCATTAAGCTTTGATATTTCGCCGTTCAGACTGCCCTTTTCATCCGCAAATAACGATTCCCGTTCACTCAGCGATTGCTCCACAGCCGCCTTTTGTGCCGCAACCGTTTTTAGATTTTGCTTGGTTTTGTTATATTTGACTCCGAACACCGCAAGCAGTATTGAGATTAAAATAATCAACAAAGACAGAACAAATATCATTTTTTTAAACAAATTATTTTGTTTTACAACAATGCTTAACCTTTGCTTTTCCACCGCAGTTACATCCTTTGATTTAATTTACAACTCCATTATATAATACTGTTCGACAAAATCAAGCAACAAATAATTACAAGAAAATTAATAATTTATTAAGCGCAAAAATGCCGTGTGAAAGAATGCTTCACACGGCATAATATCAACAAAAACTCTTATAAATACAGTTTATTTATTCCGCCGCAAGCGGAACCTCACTCTGAGTATCAACATTAACAAGGCCCTTGGTGGTAAGCTTTAAATGCGGTATTACCGGCAAGCTCAAAAACGACATAATCATAAACGGCTCAAAGCCCTTCGGCACACCGAGAGAATACACGCTTTCGCGTACCTTTTCGTTTTCTTCCGCCGCTCTTTCCGCTGTTTCACACGACATAAGTCCGCCTATCGGCAGAGGCATTTCGGCCACGACTTTTCCGTTTTTAACCGAAACTATACCGCCGCCGAGCTCACGTATACGGTTTGCGGCAAACGCCATATCATCGGTATTTGTGCCTATCACAATAAGATTGTGCGAATCATGCGCCACGGAAGATGCTATGGCACCCTCCTTAAGTCCGATACCCTTTATAAAAGCATTTCCTATATGGCCCGTGTTGTGATGTCTTTCAATAACGGCTATTTTCAATATATCATGCTCGATATCTATGCCGTTATTGCAGTCGAAATCAATATCCGATACCAAATCATCGGTCAAAAGCTGCCCGTCCACAAGGGAAATAACATGGCATTTTCTTTTACCGTTATAATCGACGACAAAATCAGACGAAGACAGCATGGGCAAATTAAACGAGTTACGCACTTTCTTTTCGAGAGCATCATTTATTTTCGGCATATCAAAACAAAGCGTTTTGCCGTCCGAAACAACCTTTTCTCCGTTTTTGTATACATCGCGCACGATTACCTTATCAAGGTTATCAAGGACAAGCAAATCCGCTTTGTAACCGGGTGCTACTGCGCCTGTATTTTTAAGTCCGAAGCACTCCGCAGCATGGAGGGTCGCCATTCTTATACCCGTGACGGCGCTTTTGCCCATTTGCACGGCAGAGCGGATTATACTGTCTATATGGCCGTTTGAGATAAGGTCAGCCGGGTGTTTATCATCGGTCACCAAAAGGCATCTCTGCTCCCATGGGTCGTCAAACAGCGAAATCAGCCCCGAAAGATTTCTCGCCGCAGTACCCTGCCTTATCATTATTCTCTGCCCCTTGCGTATGCGCTCCTTGGCTTCATCGGCCGAAGAGCATTCATGGTCATCTCCTATTCCCGCGGAAATGTATTTATCAAGCGGCTTGCCCGACAAAAGCGGAGCATGACCGTTTACAACAAGTCCGCGAGACAATGCGGATTTGATTTTTTTCTCAAGCTCGCCGTCCCCGGCAACCACGCCGACATAATTCATAACCTCGCCGAGCCCGAGAACACGACTTTCAGAATAGAATTCCTCTATATCATCCGCCGAGAGAACCGCGCCCGATTCGTCAAAGCTCGTTGCCGGAACACATGACGGTATTACAAAATACACGGTAAGCGGAAGGCCCTCACTTGATTCAATCATATAGCGAAGGCCGTCTTTACCGCTGACATTGGCAATTTCATGCGGATCGGCTATTACCGCGGTCGTACCGTGAGAAACCGCCGTTTTGGCAAATTCCGGGCAAGTGAGCATTGTGCTTTCGATATGTATATGCCCGTCTATAAAGCCCGGGCAAATATATTTTCCGGCAGCGTCGATTACTTCATCTGCTTCATCGTCACCGTAGTCGTCTACGCCCAAAATAATTCCGTTTTCAAAAAGAACGTTCGTCTTTATGAGCTCACCCGTAAAGACATTGACTACCGTTCCGTTTTTTAATAATCTTTTCATAGCGCGCTCCTTAACAAGTCAAAGTATATTTTGTAAATGATTGTATCACAAAAACAATTTCATAGCTACAAAAAGTTGCGGATAAATAAAAAAAGGTAAGCATCTTACGATACTTACCGTTTTTTGGTCGGAGTGACGGGACTTGAACCCATGGCCTCTTGGTCCCGAACCAAGCGCGATACCAAACTTCGCCACACCCCGAAGTGCTTTAGTATTATATTATATCGGCGCGATAAAATCAAGTGGTATTTTGATTTTTTATTAAATGTTTTCAATTTTTAGGCAAATCGGAGGAAAAACAAGTTTTAAGGATGATGCCGAGATATACTAAAGCAAGCCCAAATTTTTGTAGGCAGGGCTCAAATCGCAATCAAATTACACAAGCCCGTAAGGCTTTAAGTTCGCCTCACACGGGAATAGGAAGTTTAAAACTATATTATATCCGTCTATTCCTCACTCAGCTCACCGGTGGTTTCATCATTTTCGCTGTTTGTGGTTGGCTCCGCCAAAAATCCCAGTTTGTTTTTCAAATTCTCAAGCGCATCAAAAAGCTTTGCTTTTACTTCCGGCTGATTAACAAAATCGATGTCCGATTGCGCGGAATTATAAAGTGTTTGTGTTCTGAACAGCTGATATTTCTTTATGCTGTTCTCCGCATTCAGAGCGTTTTGAATATCCGTGTCGGAATCAAAGAACGCCACGCTGCCGCCCCTGTCGCTCATATCGTCATTATTGCCGTAATCAAACAAAGCTATGTTTATGTCGGTGTCATTCGGAATTCCGTTTACCCTACCCTTGGGTGTATACTGCCATACCTTATAGTCATATTTAAAATCCGTGGTTTCACTCGTATAATGTGCAACCCAAATTTCATAATTTGAAAGGCGCGAAAAATTCAGCTCATCGGTATAAAACGTTTTGCTCGCATAAATTCCCGGTTTGTATCCTGCATTTTTTACGGCCTCGCAAAATGCAACGGCAATGTTGGTTCGCTGACTTGCCGTGAGGCGGTCTGCTCTGCCCGAATGCTCACTGTTTGAAAACTCCGTATCAAAATATATGGGTAACGTTATATTATATTTTCTCGAATAGTTTACAGCCACGCTCGCTTCCTCAACGGCCTCGTAAACCGTAACCGCCTGGCTGTAAAAATACACGCCTACCTGTATGCCGTTATTTAAAGCGCCCTCAACATTTTCGTTAAAGCGTGAATCAAGCTTGAGTGTTCCCTTGTCGCCGTATCCGCGAAATCCGACACGTATTATAGCAAAATCAACGCCTGCAGCTCGCACCGCCGCCCAATCTATCTTACCATTATGATGAGACACATCAATACCTACCATAGAGGAAAGAGCACCGTTATCGTTGAAATAATACTGCATATCGCTTATGGCTTTATGCCCTCTTATCGGGTTGTGTGACGAATCAAAATTAAAAAGTGTACCATCTATATCGATAAGTCCCGACATAAAATCACGGTTCACGTATTTTAAAGGCAGCAGAGAGGACGTGTACATACTGTCTGATGAAAGCGGAACGCCCGTTAATCTGCCGTTCAGCCGCGGAGATTTTGCCGGCGCAAGGCGCGACGAATTGGTACCGTAATCACGGTTGATTTCGGCGTCCTCATCTTTTTTGCTGTCACCAGTGGCAACCTGCACGTTTTTCATTTTTTCGTCAATTTCAAATAAAATTGCCGAGGTGGTTTCTTCCTCTGACGAAACAGACTCATCCTCGCCGAAAACTTCTAACTCCGCATCGGTAACAGCGGCCTCGGTCTGAGTCTCGCCGATTACTGCAGCATGCTTCTTTTTATTGCTGCGGACAATTAACACCGACGTCAATACTATTGCCGCCGCTAAAACAAAAACAGCCGCAATCAGCATTATTTTTTGCGAAGGCTTTAAAGCTTTAAGTTTTTGCAAAGGCTTTAAAGCTTTAAGTCTTTTCTTTTCCTTTTTCGGGTCGCTGTTTTCAGTTGTAATCTGTGTTTTTTCAGATGTGTTTTCCAATTATGTATCCCCTTAAAGCCCTTATCAACGCTTGAATAATTAAAGAGCAAACTTCTTTATTGCTGCCGCTACGCCATTATCATCGTTGGAAAGAGTAACAAAGTCGGCTGCGTTTTTCGCAGGCTCCTGAGCATTCTCCATAGCTACACCGATACCGGCTTCGCTTATCATTGTAATATCGTTGTATCCGTCTCCGCATGCCATAACCTGCTCGCGCCTTATACCGAGACTGTCGGCAAGCCACATAAGTGCGGTACCTTTATCTACCATAAGAGGCGTTATCTCAAGGAAAAACGGTTCGGAGCGAAATACCGAAACTCCGCTAAGCTCGTTTTTAAACAGCTTTTCTGTCTCGGTTATATAATCGGGCTCACCCGTTATAAGATATTTAGGCACGGGATAAGTAACCTCTTTCCGCAGACTTTGAACTCTTTGCAGTCCCAAGTTATTGAGATTTACCTCAAGATAAAAATATTTGTCGTCGGCATTGTCGGTAACCGCTGTATCGCCCTTGTATGTGGTTATCGGGACATTATACTTTTCGGCGACATCGATAATACGGGCACTCTGCTCCGCCGAGAGATTTTTTTCGTACAAAAGTTCACCCGTGCGCGCGTCAAAAATGCGCGACCCGTTGTATGTTATAACATAACCTCCGCCGACGTTAAGCCCCAGCTCCTCGGCATAACGCGTAACGCCGCTTATCGGTCTACCCGATGCTATTGTGACTATTCCTCCGTTTTTCATAAATCTCCGTATAGCTGTCTTATTGCCTGCCGGTATATTTTTTTCGGTGGTAACAAGAGTTCCGTCTATATCAAGAGCAAGTAGTTTTATATGCATATATTTCACCTTGGAAGAAAGAATATCGGTATTGCATAACCGCGATACCGATTATAATTATATCAATGGGCAAGCAAAACATCAATTTGTAGAAATGCAAATAATTCGGTTAAAAAAACGAGAATTTTATATATTATGCGTCATACGGCTTTTCTGCCTTATTTCGTTTTTTCGTCAAGACATTCGATTATCCTGTCGAGCTTATAATGCATATTTTTAAGCAGAATCTCACATTTTAAATTTATTTTATAATCATTTTCGCTGCGCCGACGATCTTTTTCATCCTGTCGCTTTTGACTCATCATAATAAGAGGCGCCTGAATAGCCGAAACGCACGACAAGACAAGGTTCAACAGAATAAACGGGTACGGGTCGAACGACTTTGCCGCCAAAACCGTATTTACTGTTATCCAAACGAGCAAAAGCAGAGTAAAACCTATAACGAACGTCCAGCTTCCGGCAAGAGAGGAGAGCCTGTCTGAGGCCCTTTGCCCAAAGCTTTCTTTACACTCGTTGTTTTCTGAAACCGTTTTATTCAAAAGCAGATGCACTTTTTCTTCATCGTCGAGATCCTCGTTTATATCGTTTAGGATATACTTTATAATCTCATAATCGCTCATTTATATATCACCGCCACACATAAAATATTAAGGCTTCGCAAACAACGAAGCCTTAATATTTTCGGTATAATTTGTTTTTATATACACATGAGAAAAACGCAAAAACCGATTACTTTATGCGCTCAACCTTTAACATATTCGTTGTGCCGGAAATCCCGAGCGGAATTCCCGCGGTTATTACAACAATATCGCCTTTTGAAATAAGACCGTGCTTACGTGCAACCTCAACAGCGTGAGAAAAAAGTGCATCAGAGTTGTTTTTTTCTTCGCACATAAGAGGTATCATACCCCAAGACATATTCATCTGACGGCAAACGGTTTCATCGGTCGTGCAGCTGATTATCATGGAGGACGGGCGATGCTTTGAAATCATACGGGCAGTCGAACCGCTCTTCGTTACCGTAATAATCGCCTTTGCGCCGAGGTCGTGAGCGGTTGTAACGGTGGCGTGTGAAATAGCGTTTGTTATGCTGTTATCGTACTCAGACGAATCATTTTTAAATTTAGTGAGATAGTCTATATCTGCCTCGGTGGTCTCGGCTATAAGTGCCATTGTTTCAACAGCCTCGACAGGGTGCTTACCGGCAGCAGTTTCACCGGAAAGCATAATTGCCGAAGTGCCGTCATAAATTGCATTTGCAACGTCGGTAATCTCTGCTCTTGTGGGACGGGCATTCGTTATCATCGACTCAAGCATCTGAGTTGCGGTTATAACCTGCTTACCTGCCGTATATGCCTTTTTGATGAGCTTTTTCTGTATTGACGGAATAAGCTCAAACGGTATTTCGACGCCCATATCGCCACGCGCTATCATAATACCGTCCGCAGCGGCAATAATTTCATCAATATTGTTGACGCCGCTCATATTCTCTATTTTTGCAATTATTTTTACCTTGTGAAATCCCACGGAATTTGTAAAATTACGAAGATAATCAACATCCGCGGCCGAGCGAATAAATGAAGCCGCTATGAAATCGAATCCGAGCTTTGCCCCGAACGCCAAATCGGACATATCGTGCTCGGAAAGATAAGGCATTGATAAATTTGTATCCGGAACATTTACGCCCTTTTGGTCTGAAATAACGCCGCCGTCAACAACCTTACAATAAATATCGGGGCCTTCGACCTTTTCGACCCTGAGAGATACAAGACCGTCGTTTATTCTGATAATCGTGCCCATTCTGACATCCTGCGGCAGTTCCTTAAAGGAAACGCTCGCCTGCTTTTCGTCGCACTCTATATCTCGCGAGGTGAGAATATAATCATCGCCATCTTTCAGCGTTACGGCTTTGTGGTCTTTAAAATAGCCTATACGTATCTCCGGACCCTTAGTGTCAAGCATTGTAGCTATGGGGAGATCAAGTTTGTCTCTAAGAGCCACCAGCTCATCAAACCTTTTTTTATGCATTTCATGAGTGCCGTGAGAAAAGTTGAATCTCGCAACATTCATTCCGGCTTTTATCATCTTTTCAAGGACTCCGTCCTCATCGGTAGCCGGACCGACGGTGCATATTATTTTTGTTTTTCTCATTTAAAAGCACCTCCAAAAAATATATATAAATATGTTTTTCAAATCTTCCTCAGATACATTGTATAATTAGTTTTGTCAAATGTCAATCATATCAGGCATATTTTTTAGGTTTGTACGTTAATATATTTTTATGCTACGAAAGAACATTATTTTGTATTATTTTAATTTACAATACCTTGTTCGACAAATGCCGAAAGAAAAATAAAAAAGACAGCTTGAAAAACAAATCAAGCCGTCTTTAACTTAAATTACGCATTGAATTTAAAACAGAATATTCCCTAAATTCAAAATCCGTCAACCTTCGTAATCGTCCTCATTTTCCCAGTTATGGAAAACATTTTGAACATCGTCGTTATCATCAAACATTTCGAGCATTTTGCCCATATTGTTTATATCCTCTTCACTTTCGAGCTTTGTATAGGTAGATGGAATATAATCGACCTCGGCTGTCAGGTATTTATAACCCTTGGCCTCAAGATCGTCGCGTACTGCACCCATATCGTTAGGCTCTGTGCGAACTTCGAAAACATCGCCGTCTGTGAGAAAATCGGTGGCACCCGCTTCGAGAGCGTCTTCCATAAGTTTTTCCTCGTCAACATCCTCTTTGTCGATAATAATTACGCCCTCACGGGTAAACATAAACGAAACACAGCCCGAGGTTCCCATATTGCCGCCGAACTTATCAAAATAATGACGCATATCGCCTGCGGTTCTGTTGCGGTTATCTGTAAGAGTCTCGACTATTACGGCAACACCCGACGGACCGTAGCCCTCATAGATTATGCTTTCGTAATTATCGGTATTGCCGTCTCCGGCAGCCTTTTTAATGATTCTTTCGATATTATCGTTCGGAACATTGCAAGCCTTCGCCTTAGCTATGCAATCCTTAAGCTTTGAATTACCGGCAGGGTCGGGTCCGCCCTCTCTGACGGCAACAGCTATTTCACGGCCGATTTTAGTAAATACCTTTGCACGGGCATTATCGGTCTTTTCCTTTTTACGTTTGATAGTACTCCATTTTGAGTGCCCTGACATATTTTTCACCCTCTGTCAAAATTTACGGAAAATATTTTAACATACAATCGCTTTATTATCAAGATTTTTTTGTTTAACGAAACGCAATACGGTTTTAAGCCGCCGATTTTATGAGAATCACACCGAAACGAGTAAAAATACGAAAAATCAATTCACATATAATAAGCTCGTCTTTAAAAGAGTTTTATATAGAATCAAACAACGCATTTGAAATATCCGTTTATTAAGTTACAAAAAATAACATTTTTAGCATTTATTTTATTTAATATAAAAACGCTCAATGTAAAAAATAGTAATGCAAACGCAAATTGTAATGAAAAGGAGTGTTTTCAAATGTCAAGTTCCAAGAACGTTGTTCCGGAAGCTAAGGAAGCTCTTAACAGATTCAAAATGGAAGCTGCTAATGAGGTTGGTGTAAATCTCAAGCAGGGTTATAACGGCGACCTTACTTCTAAGCAGGCCGGCTCTATCGGCGGACAGATGGTCAAGAAGATGATCAAGGCTTATGAAGACGGCATGAAATAAGAAGTATAAAATCCCTGATTCTTCAATAAATTTCGGACAAAATGAAGGTCTGCCGGTTAAACCGACAGACCTTCTTCTGTGTTTGTTATTAATTATTTCAGCGGACGGATACGGCTTTATATCCGATATCATAAAACATTATTATACACTAATTGGATTTAACAGGGCAAAAGAATCCATTCCGTCAAGATAAGCTAATATCGCGTCATTTGACAGTACCACCGAGTTATCCTCGTTATGGTTGCCGGCTACAATAATCACATACAGATAACCGTCTCCCTCGTTTTCCATAATTCCTGTAAGGTTTGTGTACTGTTGGAAGTTCTTAAAGGTAATAGCGGTATAGTATTCCTCCGAGCCGTCGTTACTTCTTATTTTTACTGTAACAGCCACACCGTTGTATACATCATCCGGCATTCCCTCGGCTTCTACCAATGTAACTGTGTTGCCCTCCTTAGCCTCATAATATTTTATGAGGGCAAGAGCCTGTGCGGCGTCGGCAACATAGCCATCATAATCTATGGCGGCACCGTTTCTGAAGGTGTATGTTTTGCCCGTACAATACATCGCCTTGCCTTTATAGTTCCAATCAAGAACGCCGTTTCTTACATAATAAAGGGTAGTGCCGTATCTTAAAACACCAGAGAAATTCCAGTCAAGAACCCCGTTTACCACACCGTAATATGTTCCGTAGTAATTTGTAAGGCTACAATAGTCCCAATTGAGGAAGCCCTCCTCGACGTAATACCATGTGCCATAATAATTTACAAGTCCTGTATAGTAAGTGTCGATCTGACCGTTTGTAAGATAGCACCATTCATTGCCGTAGTAATTATAAAGACCGTTTTTATTCCAGTTAAGAACACCGTCCTCAACATAATACCAAGTATCGAAATACTGAGTAAGTCCGGTATAGTTCCAATTGAGCTCGCCGTTTTCAACATAGTACCAAGTATCGTAATACTTAGTAAGTCCGGTATAATCCCAATTAAGGACGCCGTCCTCAACATAATACCAAGTGCCGTAATATTTTGTAAGACCGGTATAATCATTCGAATAAACACCATTTTCTACATAATGCCAAACATCATCAACATAAACAAGGCTTGAATAATCCCATTCAAGTATACTTTTTATGACATAATATGTTGTGCCGTAATACTCGGTAGGGCCGGTATAATTCCAATTAAGAACGCCGTTTTCCACATAATACCAAGTGTCATAATACTTAACAAGGCCTGTGTAGTCGGCATTATGTTCACCGTTTTCCATATAGAGCCAAGTACCGTCATCCGTTCGCTTAAGTGAATCGGTAGTAGACGCAAAAGCGACGACCGACATTACAGACAGCGATAGAATAACAGTCAGTACAACCGCAATCAACTTTTTGAATTTTTTCATAAATTTAATATTCTCCCTGATTTTTACGGCATAAAGCCCTGCCGTTTATTCGAATTATACAACAACCAGTATATAATTGCAATAGTTTTTATGCAAAAGTGTTGTATTGACACATTTCTCAAAAAAACACAAAACCGTTCAAATTAATGAACGGTTTTGCAATATTTTGTATGCAGCAGTCTTTAAGCAAGCGAGAAACAATCAAATACAATGCGTATTACGCAAGAACTCCGTTTCTGACATAGTAACGCGTGCCGTAATAATAGGTGTATCCCGTATAATTCCAGTCAAGCGCGCCCTTTTTGACGTAATACCAAGTGCCGTAATATTTTGTAAGACCGGTGTAATCCCAATTAAGCACACTGCCCTCGCAATAATACCAGGTGCCGTAATAGTTTGTGAGCCCCGTATAGTTCCAATTTAAGACGCTGTTTTCGACGTAATACCATGTGCCGTAGTAGTTCGTGAGCCCAGTGTAGTTCCAATTAAGAACACTGTTTTCGACGTAATACCATGTACCGTAGTACTTTGTAAGACCCGTATAATTCCAATTAAGAACACTGTTTTCGACATAATACCAAGTATCATAATACTTAGTAAGACCTGAGTAATCCCAGTTCAGCACACCGTTTTCGACATAATAATAAGTGCCGTAATAATTTACAAGCCCGCTGTATGAAGTATCGTTTTTGCCGCTGACCATATAGTAATATTTATCTCCTATATATTTCAGCGATATTGTGTTCGCGGGAGCTTCCTTTACGTCAAAGTCACATTTTGCGGTTTTATCGGAGCCGAGAAGCTTTGGTGTTTCGTCTCCGCTGTAAATATCAAATGCAGTTACAGATATGCTGCCTTCTTTATAGTTGCCGTCAAATTTAAAAGTATAACTTCCGTACAGCTGCTCCGTCGAAGAGGATTTCGGTGCGGCTGCCGAGCATCTTAAAGAATCCTGTGAAAAATTATAATTTGTTATTGCCGTACCGCCGTTTTCATACGAAGTAACCGACGTCTGCTCGCCTTTTTCATTTTCTTTAGGCTTATCAAGGCTCATATACTTGGAATCGTATTTAAGTGTATAGCTGCCGCCAGCGGCCCCTGCCGGAGCATATATTTTTACCTCTACCCTGTTATAGCCCATAATCTGAGCGTCAACTCTGAAGGATGCGCTTTCGGAAGAAGTGTCAACGGCAAACGACGTCGCAAGTACAGCGAACACGCATACAAGTATTGCGAGAGCCATAACAGCCGAAATTATTTTAGTTCGTCTTTTCATATTAACCTCCGTTAAGCCCCGAAACAGACATTTACTTATATCGGAATTATACAACATCCGAAATGCATAGTCAACACTCATGCATTATCGGTTGACGCCCGAAAAACAAAAAAATATACCTAATTCCGAAAAACGAATTTCGAAACACGGTATATTTTCTAAGTTAAAGTGTAAGCTGCTCGCCGACATCGTCAGCCGACAAAGTCGCACCGGCGGCAGGCAAAGTTCTCGTCCTGTATCTCGCAGGCTTTACAAACTCACCATCGGTATACTCTTTTACGGAAGATACCCTATGCCCTTTTTTGAGAGTCATAACCGATACGCCCATAGAATCCTTGGTCGTTTTGACGGCTATTGCGCCGGTATTGAGAAGAAGAATTCTGCCGGAGGTGGACTTCATAACATACTCCTTATCCTCAGTCACACAGAACATATTGACTACCGGGAATTTCTCACAATACGCCTTAATCAGCTTTTTGCGGTTCGTTTTAGTCTCATAGGCGGAGAGGTCTATTTTGGCAAGCTTGCCGTTTTCAAAGAAGAACAGCATAAAGCCCTTATAGTCTGTTGTAACCGCCATATACACGGCGTTTTCATCGGGCTCCATCTCAAGCTTTGAAGCCACATAATCACCAAGGACGCTCGCCTTGCTGTCATCAAAATCGGCAGCTTTGGCTTTATAAACACGGCACTTATCGGTAAAGAACAAAAGCTCGGTATTGTTTGCAGCCTCAACGGTCTCGATTATTTCATCGTTTTCCTTTAGCTTTTGCTCACCGCTCATACGCAGTGACTGCGGAGTTATCTTTTTGAAATAGCCCTCCTTGGTAAAGAATAGCGTGACGGGATAATTCGGTATCTCCTCATCGGGCTCCGATTCATCATCTATATCACTCGTGTAGATTATTTCCGAACGACGCGGCTTATCGTAATTTTTAACGACATCCGAAAGCTCGTTTACGATAATTTTTTTAACTCTTGAGCGACTTGCGAGAATATCCTCCATATCCTCGATTTCGGCTCTCAGCTTTTCTATATCTTCCGTTTTCTTTAAAATATACTCACGGTTTAAGTGGCGCAATTTGATTTCAGCCACATAATCCGCCTGTATCTTATCTATTCCGAAGCCTATCATCAAGTTCGGAACAACCTCGGACTCCTCGTCCGTTGAGCGTATTATTCTTATTGCCTTATCAATATCGAGAAGAATTTTTTGAAGTCCCTCTAAAAGATGCAGCCTGTCTTTTGCTTTGGAAAGGTCAAAAAAGACGCGGCGGTTTACACATTCGGTACGGAAAGCTATCCATTCCAAAAGCAGCTCGCGCACTCCGAGGACTCTCGGCGTACCCGCGATAAGGACATTAAAGTTACAGCCGAATGAATCTTCGAGCGGAGTCATTTTATAGAGTTTTTTCATAAGCTTGTCTGCATCTGTGCCGCGCTTTAAGTCGATTGTTATTTTAAGGCCCTTTTTATCGGTCTCGTCGCGGATATCGGAAATTTCCTTAACCTTGCCGCCCTTTGCGAGTTCGACTATCTTATCGATTATCGCCTCCGTAGTGGTGGTTGCCGGAATTTCGTATATATCAATGCAGTTATTCTTTTTATCATAGCTGTACTTTGCGCGAATTTTGAAGCTTCCGCGACCCGTGCGGAATATCTCGTTCATTTTATCTTCATCGTAGAGTATCTGACCGCCGCCTATAAAATCGGGAGCCTTGAGCGTTTCGGTTATATCGGCGTCGGGGTCCTTTATAAGCGCCACGGTAGTATCGCAGATTTCTTTCAAGTTAAACGAACAAATATTTGAAGCCATACCGACAGCTATGCCCATATTGGCATTTACGAGCACCGACGGAAATGTAACGGGCAAAAGCGTGGGCTCGGTCATGGTATTGTCGTAGTTCGGTACAAAATCGACCGTGTCCTTATCTATATCGCGGAAAAGCTCGGCTGAAATCGGGGCTAATTTTGCCTCGGTATAACGCGAAGCCGCATACTGCATATTTTTTGAATATGATTTACCGAAGTTACCCTTTGACTCAACATAAGGATGAAGAAGCGACTCATTGCCGCGCGCCAAACGAATCATCGTCTCGTAAATTGCCGCGTCGCCGTGGGGGTTCAGCTGCATGGTGCGGCCGACTATATTGGCGGATTTTATAGTGCCTCCCTGAAGCAGCCCCATTTTATACATAGTATAAAGCAGCTTTCTGTGCGACGGTTTAAAACCGTCTATTTCGGGAATGGCACGCGACATAATAACACTCATGGCGTACGGCATATAGTTAACTTCAAGCGTATCGGTTATATGCTGCTCTACCACCTCGCCTGCACCGAGAATATGAGCGTTTATGTTAAGTTCCTCCGAATTTCGGTCTGTTTCGTTTTTCTTGGTTCTTTTAGCCATTTTCCGACTCTCCTGATTTGCCGTGATAACGTTAAGAAAGGTCAGTCATATCAATGTACTGAGCACCGTTTTCGGCAATATAATCTTTTCTGCCCTGTAAATTGTCGCCGAGTAAAAGGTCAAATTTATCGGCGACAGCCTCTGGTGAATAATCCGGCTCGACCTTTATAAGACGACGGGTTTTGGGATTCATTGTGGTAAGCCACATCATCTCGGGTTCGTTTTCACCGAGACCCTTTGAACGCTGTATGGTATATTTTCTGTCTCCGATTTCAAGAAGGGCATCCTGCTTTTCCTTTTCGGTGTAGCAAAACCAGGTCTCGTCCTTGCAAGTTATTTCGTAAAGCGGAGATTCGGCTATAAACACCTTACCCTCTTTTATAAGCGTGGGCATAAGACGATAAATCATCGTTAATATCAGCGTTCGTATCTGATAACCGTCAACGTCGGCATCGGTACAAATTATGACCTTGCTCCAACGAAGATTATCCATATTGAAAAGCGACAGATTTTTATTTGCCTTGGAGCTTACCTCAACGCCGCAGCCGAGCACTTTGATAAGGTCTGTTATAATGTCGTTTTTAAATATTTTGGGGTATTCGGCCTTAAGACAGTTGAGTATTTTCCCTCGTACCGGCATAACTGCCTGAAAGGCACTGTCTCTCGCCTGCTTGCAGGCACCGAGAGCCGAGTCGCCCTCCACTATGAATATTTCACGCTCCGAAACGTCCTTTGAACGGCAGTCAACGAATTTTTCGATTCTGTCAGTCATACTGTTGCCGCTTTGAAGCGTCTTTTTAATGTTGAGCCTTGTGGATTCGGCCTTGACGCGCGAACGCATATTTATGAGCACCTGCTCGGCAATTTTTTCGGCGTCTATTCTGTTTTCTATAAAATACACTTCAAGCTGATGGCGGAGAAAATCCGTCATAGCCTCCTGAATGAATTTATTGGTTATAGCTTTTTTGGTCTGATTTTCGTATGACGTCTGAGTTGAAAAGGATGACGAAACAAGCACAAGACAATCCTCAACATCCTGAAAATTTATCTTGCTGTCGCTCTTTAAATACTTGCTGTTTGCTTTTAAATAGCTGTCAATCTGCGAAACAAACGCACTTTTTACAGCTTTTTCGGGAGCACCGCCGTGTTCAAGAAAGCTGGAATTATGGTAATACTCCTTAAGCTGTTTTTTATTGGAAAAACACAGCGCAACATTGAGCTTAACCTTGTATTCGGGTAAATCGGCTCTGTCTCTGCCCTTTCTCTCACCCTGCCAAAACTGCACGGAAGAAAACGCATCGTCGCCGACAAATTCCTTTATATAATCGACTATACCGTTTTCGTAGCAGTATTCGTATTTATCAAAGCTCTTTTCGCCGGTTTGATTGCGAAGAACGAATTTTATTCCCGCATTTACAACCGACTGCCTTAATATAGTCTCCTGATAGTATTCAAGAGGAATATCAATATCGGTGAACACCTTGATGTCCGGTTTCCAGCGTATTCTTGTCCCGGTATCTTTTTTATTGTACGGTTCCTTTTGAAGCTCGCTGACGGGCTCGCCCGCCTTAAAATGTATCTCATAGCGAAATCCGTTTTTGTGCACCTCGGCATCCATATACTCCGAAGCATACTGTGTGGCACAAAGTCCGAGTCCGTTAAGTCCGAGTGAATACTCGTATGTTCCGCCGTTGTTTGTATTATATTTACTGCCGGCATACATCTCACAGAAGAGCAGCTCCCAGTTCCAGCGCTTTTCCTTTTCGTTGTAGTCCATAGGCATACCTCTGCCGTGATCGACAACCTCAACGGAGCCGTCGAGAAAACGGGTCACGGTTATCTCTTTACCGTAGCCCTCCCTTGCCTCATCTATGGAATTTGAAAGTATCTCAAATACAGCGTGCTCACAGCCCTCAATACCGTCCGAGCCGAAAATAACGGCAGGGCGAAGCCTAACCCTGTCAGCACCCTTTAGCTGCGAAATACTTTCTTCATTGTATACCGCTTTTTTTGCCATTTAAATAAACCACCTTTTAAATTCCGAGCGGCGGAAAAAATGCACGCAGGAAAATCCTGCCGAAAAATACCGCCATATATTTTACACTATATATAGCGGTCAAGTCAAGTTATTTGCCTTTTCAAACGGATATTTAGGGCTCATACGCCCAAAGCCGACAGCTCAAGTCAGCTTTTATCGTCATCGGTATGCTTTTTAACCTTATGTTTATTTCCGTTTTCATCAACGATATACGTATTTTCAAGATTTGCGACAAGATTTCTTTTAAAAGAGTCGATATACTCGCGGCGCAAAATTGCCTGCTCCTCCTTTTCTTCGGGAGTAAGTCCATCCCCTTTTTGCTTTTTGGCAAGGAAGTTTATACGCTCAATTTTACTTTGCTCCATAATCATCACCACGTAAAGGTTATTTTTTATTATTTTATAATATTTTTTAAATAAAGTAAAGGAGCGGCTCAACACTTGAAAATATTAAGTGAATATCATATAATTTCATTATGATAAAGGAAGGATTACGATATGTTTAAATATGTTCTGATAGACATTGACAATACGCTTTTGGATTTCAACAAATGTGCCGAAAAAGCTATGACAAACGCTTGTAAAGCTTGCGGAGTAGGTTTCAAAAAAGAAATGCCGTCGGTTTTTCATAAAATCAACGACTCTCTCTGGCAAAGACTCGAAACGGGAGAAATCACAAGGGATCAAATACACGAAAAACGGTGGAATATGGTTTTTTCGGTTATGGGTATCACTTTTGACGGACGCGAATTTGAAAAAGAATTCGTAAAAGGGATATATGACAGCCACGAGCCTGTAAACGGAGCTGTGGATACGGTTAAATATCTGTCAAAAAAATATATACTCTGCGCCGCAAGCAACGGTCCCTTTGAGCAGCAAAAGCATCGACTTACACTTGCCGGAATGATAGACTGCTTCTCTCACCTTTTTGTTTCGGAGAGAATAGGCATACAAAAGCCCCAACGGGAATTTTTTGAGCGGTGCCTCAATGAGCTGCACGAAACCGACAAATCAAAATTTATACTTATAGGCGATTCGCTTACCGCCGATATATCCGGAGGGAAGAGCTTCGGAATCACCACCTGTTGGTATGACCACAACGGCACGGGGTATGATAATGTGGGCGCGGATATAAGAATCGACAGTCTCTCAGAAATCAAAAGCATACTTTGAGGAATTATTATGATAAAGCTCCCCGAACAAGTGAATAAGGCAATATGCCTGCTGAAAAACAGCGGTTTTGAAGCCTATGCTGTCGGCGGTGCGGTTCGTGATTGTCTGCTCGGCAAAGTCCCGTTTGACTGGGACATCACAACAAGCGCACGCCCCGAGGAAACCGAAAAGGTGTTTTGCGGCGAACGAATAATAGAGACAGGTATAAAGCACGGAACGGTAACTGTTATAATTGACGATATGCCGCTCGAAATAACCACTTATCGCATAGACGGCGACTATACAGACCACCGTCATCCGCAAACGGTATCATTTTCGGATAACCTCAGAGACGATCTCTCAAGGCGTGATTTCACAATAAACACACTTTGCTGTAATTGCGACGACAAAATAATTGATGCTTTCGGCGGCAAAGACGATTTGAAGAACAAAATAATACGGTGCGTCGGCGACCCGGACACACGTTTTTCGGAGGACGCGCTCAGAATAATGCGTGCCGTCCGTTTTTCGGCGGAGCTCGGATTCAAAATAGAAAAAAACACATCGGACAGCATACTGAAAAACAGGCAGCTGTTGTCGGATGTGTCAAAAGAAAGATTACAGGTTGAATTCACAAAGCTTATCACGGGAAAATACGCAACCGACGTTATACGGAAATATCACGCGGTTATAGAGGTATTTATCCCGGAGCTTGCCCCACTTGCAGAATGCGAGCAGCACACAAAATATCACAAATACGATGTGTTCGAGCATACGCTTCACGCCGTAGACGCAATAGATTTTAATGACAAAATTTTGCGTCTTACAATGTTTTTCCATGATTTCGGAAAGCCCGACGCCAAAACCACTGACGAAAACGGCACTTCGCACTTCAAAGGTCATGCCGTGATAAGTGAAAAAAAGACGCGAGACATTCTTAAAAGGCTGAAATTTGACAATAATACAATAAACGAGGTATCAAAGCTCGTTTTGATACACGATATGAAATCCCCACGCGACAAAATTCAGGCAAAAAAAATGATGTGCAGTCTCGGAGACGAAACATACCTTAACCTTATAAAAATCAAACGCGCCGATAACATGGCAAAGGCCGATCCGCACGCAATAGACGAAAAGCTTAAAAATATGCGTTCGTTCTATGAGGAGATAAAGATAAACAACGAGTGTTATAATTTAAAATCTCTCGCAGTAAACGGCGATGATATTAAGGCCTTCGGCATAGCCGAGGGAAAAGAGATTAAAAGCTCGCTTGATTTTTTACTTAACGGCGTTATAGAGGGTAAGTGCCAAAACAGAAAAGACGTATTGTTGGAATATCTGAAAGAAAATACAAAATAATTAAAAGCACCGCGATTTTGGTAAAAAGAATCAGCGATGCTTTTTTATTATGCCATAAGACCGCATGACCTGCGAAGCAGTAAAACCGCGTCGCTCTCATCTACGGCTCCGTCTCGGTTTAAATCGGCCTCTTTGAGTTTTATCGGAGACAAGCCTGTTAAGCCCACCGAATATTTAAGCATTATAACAGCGTCCGCACTGTTCGTTTTACCGTCTGAATTCACATCGCCGAAATTCACTCGCGCAACGTAATAATAATCCGTTTTGCCTTTGCGTATGCGAATACCTGCACCGTCCTCGACAACGGCGAAATCAGGCAAAATATTGCCGTTTTCATCAAACACGGTCAATTCATCCGCAGCATCGATAACTCCTTTGAATACCAATATCTCCTTTAGCGTTTGTACCGTAACACCGACTGCCGTATTTACAACACCGGTTTCTTTCTCCTCGGACACACAATCGAAAGACACCGTTGCATTTCTTATGCCGATTGCCGCTTCGGATGAAAACGCGGAGCTTCCGTATATTGCATAAAGTGAGGTACATCCGTCTAATGCCGTAGCCGACATCTTCAGAGCTTCGCTGAAAACGGTAACGGTTTTTAAAGACGTACAGCGCGAAAAAGCTTCGTCTGAAACAAGCTCAGTATTTGGGGGCAAAGTAACTTTTTCCAAAGAAGTATTTACCGAAAAGGCAAAAGCCCCTATCTCTTTAAGAGACGGTGAAAAGCTTATCTCCGAAAGTGCGGCACAATTATAGAACGCTCGATCCCCTATTGTTTTTACGCCGCGAAGCTCAGCTTTTAAAAGAGACGAACAATTTTCAAACGTGCTTGTATGAAGTTCCGTAACGCTCTCGGGCAACATAACTTTTTGTAACGCAGAGCAACCGAAAAAGGCTTTCTCACCGATAAATGCCACTCCGTCGGGAATTACGGCGAAAGAAAGCGACGAACACCCTTTAAAGGCTCCCTTGCCTATATATGTAACTCCTTTTTTAAGCTCTGCTTTTTTTAAGGAATAACAGCCCGAAAAGGCATTGTCGCCTATCTCGTTTAAATTCGCGCCGAAGCTGACATATGACAGAGCCGTGCAGTCGGAAAAAGCGTTTTTGCCGACTGCGGTGACGGAATCGGGTAAGCCGATAAATTCCACGGTTCCGTTTGACGAAAATGCGTAATCGTCAATCGCCGCCACCGTTTTGCCCTTAATTTTTTCTGGTACCAAAATCGTATCGCTCACTCCGCGGTAGCCGCTTACGCAAACCTTTCCGTTCTTAATATAATACACAAAGTCGCTGTCACCCGAGGCAAAAGCATCGAGAGGCAGCGACAATATAACGCAAATAACCGCAAATGCAACTATTGACTTTATTTTATTACAAACAGCTGTCATTTCATTTCTCCGCCCCTTTTATGAGCTTGATTGTATCACCTTTTTCGGCTTTTTTCGGAATTTGTGCTGATTTATCACATAACCTCATTTCCGCCGCTTTATATTCTTTTTACAAAACATCGCATTCAAGGTAACAAACGGCGTCACAAAACAATATGCGGCTAAATGCCGACAAAAACAACACACCGGATATTGGTTGTGTGCTGCTTTTTGTTCTGATTTATATTTAAAACAACACTTTTTACTGCTTATTAAATATCAACGGTCAGGCTATTCAGGACTATAACTCATTGACATTTATTTATGCCGATGATATACTTCTAATGTTCGCTCAGGGAGCGATTGTTCAGTAAAGACGTAAGCCGAACAGGGTGCAGACTGAGAAAGCTGTATCTTGTTTGGCTTTTTAAATATAACATTGCTTTTGTGCTACAATTCTAAGAAAACGGATGCATAAATTAAAAGGATAACGCAAGTGATTTTCAGGAGAATATTAAAATGACAAAGGACGAATATTTAATAACCGATCCGCCGCTCAAGGCTTTGACTGTTTTTGCGATGCCTATGATTTTAGGCAGCTTCTTTCAACAAGTATACAATATGGCTGATTCAATTATCGTCGGTCAATTTGTCGGCTCCTCTGCCCTTGCGGCCGTCGGAGCTTGTGCCGCACTTACAAATGTTTTTATTTGTATCGCACTCGGTGCAGGCGTGGGCGCAGGTGTGCTTGTAAGCCGTTATTTCGGTGCTCAAAATTACGGCAAGATGAAAACAATCGTATCAACCTCGTTAATCAGCTTTTTGCTTTTAAGCATATTTCTCGGTATCTTTGGATTTTTCGGTTCTAATTGGATGATGAGCATACTGCAAACGCCTGCGGATATAATGGAGGATGCGGTACTGTACTTGCGCATCTATTTTGCGGGCTTTCCGTTTTTATTTATGTACAACATTCTTTCAACCATGTTTACTTCAATCGGTGAATCGAAAATTCCGTTATGGCTTTTAATATTTTCATCTGTATTGAATATCATCATGGACCTTTGGATGGTGGGCGGTCTTAAACTCGGAGTATTCGGTGCGGCTCTTGCCACTCTTATTGCACAGGGCATTTCTGCCGTACTTTCCCTTTTGATTTTTCTTTATCGAATGCGAAAATACGCAAGTCCGTTTCATCGATTTGACAAAAGCGGACTGCGTTTAATGCTTAAAATCGCCGTTCCGTCTATTCTTCAACAATCCACGGTATCAATCGGTATGATGATTGTGCAGGCGGTTGTAAATCCGTTTGGCACGCAAGCACTCGCAGGCTACGCGGCAACGATGAGAATAGAGAATGTTTTTTCACTGATATTTGTATCAATCGGGAATGCCGTGTCACCATTTGTTTCGCAAAATCTCGGTGCCGGAAAAATTGACCGTATTAAAAAAGGCTACCGCGCCGCTTTGCTGTTAGATGTATGCTTTGCCGTACTTGCATTTGTAATTATTGAAACGATGCACACTCAAATATCTTCACTTTTCTTAGGAAAAGACGGAACGGAATTAGCGTATCAAGTTTCCGGTGATTATATGAAATGGATTGGATACTTTTTCATATTTATGGGTATCAAAATGGCAACAGACGGTGTTCTTCGCGGACTTGGAAATATGCGCCCGTTTTTGACTGCAAATATGGTCAACCTTGCGATTCGGTTATCCGTAGCATTGATTTTTGCACCGCATTTCGGCATTGCATTTGTATGGCTTGCAGTTCCGGCAGGTTGGCTAGCCAACTTTGTAATTTCCTATGCGGCACTGAGAAAATCTTGGCCGAAAAATGCTTTGGAGCAGGAAATCCACCATATCTAAAGAAACAGTCACCGCAACGGTGACTGTTTCTTTTTGACGAAAAAGCAGAAAAAGCGAACGGGAAATTGTTGTAGGCAAGCTGAAAACCGCTTCAAGCAAGCGTATTGTACCCTTAAGCGAAACTGCAATACAAGCGATTATCGAATTACGCAACGAGCGATATTTCGGTGAGGACGCACCGTTGATACCCGATGCAGACGGAAACTTTACAAGACCGTTGAATTTAAGAAAACAGTTTTATTCCATACTCGATGCGGCAGGAATTGAGAAAAAAGGCTTACACAGTTTGCGCCACACCTTCGCAACAAAGCTTGTAACAGGAGTGCGAGCAGATGACGGAACGGTAAAAGCATTAACACCGAGGCAGGTGGCAGACTTACTCGGACACACAACTTCAGAAATAACCGAAATGTATTATGTCAAGCGAAACACGGATATGCTGATGGGCGTTACAAACGGATTTGAATTGTGATATAAGACGGATAATCGTTATTTGAGCAGATGAAAAAACAGCGTGAGAATTCCTCACGCTGTAAGTAATTAAATATTCAATAAAATGTTATATGGTCAGATTTTCCAAATCAAATGGTGATTGATCAATAAATATTATAAGCTATCAGATAACACCTTGATTTTTTCATCACGGCTAAGAGTCTTATAACCGCCATCCATTGTTAGTGTTAAATCGGCAATGTTTTCTATATCATCTTTGGTAACTCCCAAATCGGATATATTAGTAATAACACCGATTTCGTTCATCCAATTTTCCATTGCAAGTAATCCTTCTTTTGCAATTTGCTCATCTGTTTTGCCTTGAGGGGAAACGTTCCAAACATTGATTGCAAAACGCTTAAATTTATCAAGTCCGTAAGGCATAATATATCTGTAATAAGCGAGAGAAACAGCAGAAAGCGTCATACCGTGGGTTGCATTTGTATAACCTCCGACTGCCTGACCGAGCATATGAACCTCCCAATCGGTTGTTTTGCCTTTGGCAATAAGGGTGTTAAGCGCCCAAGTAGCAGTCCACATAATATTGCTTCTTGCTTCGTAATCATTAGGATTTTTTATCGCAACAAGGCTTGAGTGAATAACACTTTTCATAAGTGCTTCGCTGATATAATCGCTTGTATTATCATCAGTTCCTGAAAAATATTGTTCGCAAATATGATTGAAAATATCATAAATTCCCGACACCATTTGGTATTTCGGCAATGTCATTGTAAAGCGAGGATTAAGGATTGTAAATCTCGGCATAATCTTTTCATCTGCAAAAACATGACCGATTTTTTCTTTAGTATTCTGATTTGTAATTACAGAACCTGCGTTCATTTCCGAGCCTGTTCCAACCATAGTCAAAACACATCCAATCGGTATTATTTCACAATCTGGTTCTTCAAAACGGACAAAATATTTTTCCCAAGGATCTTCATTACAATTAACAGAAACAGAAAGCGCCTTTGAAAAATCGCAAACAGAACCACCGCCAACTGCGAGAATAAAATCCGCATTATGATTTCTTGCTATTTCTATACCTTCATAAAGTTTTTCAACAGTCGGATTTGGCATCACGCCCTCAATTTCTGTGATGTTTTTATTACTTCCTTTTAGGATTTTGATTATATCGTCATAAATACCATTCTTTTTTATAGAACCTGTACCATATACAAGTACAACATTATCACCGTATTTTTTCAATTCATCACTTAAATTGGATAATGAATTTTCTCCAAAATAAAGTTTTGTCGGATTACAATAACTAAAATTTCCTAACATAATTTTGCTCCATTCTTTAATAATGTAGAAATTTCATTACACATTTTTACCCATTTGATATGCAAGTTTCATTGCAGGGTGATTTTTAATTTCACCTTTTTCATACACACCGCCGGCAACAACAGTTCCTTTTTCAACTGCACCTTCGACACAATCGGCATAACCTCTGAAACAAGCTAATGTTGTGTCTGCTGACGATTTTTCATTGTCTGCCATAGTAGTAATATAATAAAATTCCTTGTTTTTAACCTCTAACCAACGAGCAACAGTACGGTCGATAACTGCTTTTAGCTGAGCATCTATTGAATAAAAGTAAACCGGACTCGCCAACACAAGAACATCAGCATAAATCATTTTTTGTAAAATCTCAGCCATATCGTCCTTAAATACACACGCACCGCTATTTTTACTGCAATGGTAACAAGCAATACAAGGGTGTATATTCTTTTCGGACACATGAATTTTTTCAACATTATGACCGGCTTCTGTTGCACCTTTGGCAAATTCATCACACAAAATGTCAGAGTTACCATTCTTTCGAGGACTGCCTGACAGAATTAAAACTTTTTTACTCATAATTAAGTTCTCCCTTTAAGAATTTATTGCGTTAAAATATTCCTCATCTGACACAGCTTCCAGCCATTCATTTGATGTATTTTCTCCCGGAACTTCAATAGCTAAATGAGAAAAACAACTATCAGCCGAAGCTCCGTGCCAATGCTTGACATTCGCAGGAATATTCACAACATCGCCGGGTAGCATTTCTATAGCTTTCTTGCCCCATTCCTGATAATATCCTCGTCCGGAAACACAAATCAAAATTTGTCCGCCACCATTTTCAGAATGATGAATATGCCAATTGTTTCTGCATTTTGGCTCAAAGGTTACATTGAAAATTCCGACCTGTTGCGTGGAAATAGGTGCAAGGTAGCTTTTGCCTATAAAATACTGTGCAAAGTTGTCGTTCGGCTCACCAATCGGAAATATCATTGATGAAATATGTTTTTCAATCGTATTATCTTCAGTTTCCTCGTTCTTATCATTCCACACTTCTTTTGCCATACGAAATGCAGCCCAAGCTTTTGGCCATCCTGCATAAAAAGCATTATGCGTTAAAATCTCCGTGATTTCTTCTTTTGTGATTCCGTTTTTCTTAGCACTTTCCAAATGGTAACGAAAAGCGGAATCGATTAAACCTTGCGACATTAAAGAAGTAACTGTAACAAGTGAACGGTCTCTGAGCGATAACTTGTCTTCTCTGTTCCAAACCTCACCAAATAATACATCATCATTTAATTCGGCAAATTTCGGAGCAAATTCTCCTAATTCTTTTCTACCGGCTGTTTGCTTTACTGCCATATATTTCAACCTCCTAAAAATTAAAATTCGCTATTGAATATTTTTTTAATCTCTGTTATATTGATAATAGCACCTAAACCTAACTTTAAGTCAAGAGTTTTTTATTTTTTGGGAGGGAAAAATATGTATACAATCGGTCAAGTATCTGAAATGTTTGATTTACCGGTATCAACTTTGCGTTACTATGATAAAGAAGGGCTGTTTCCTGAATTAAATCGCACATCGGGAATTAGACAATTTAGCGAAAATGAAATTGAGGCATTGCGTGTAATTGAATGCTTGAAAAAAACAGGTTTACAAATAAAAGACATTAAGCAATTTATGTCTTGGTGTTTGGAAGGAAGTTCAACATATACCAAAAGGAAAGAGTTGTTTGAAAGCCAAAAAAAGCAAGTAGAAGCTGAGATTACCAAGTTGAATAAAACGCTTGATATGTTAAATTTCAAATGTTGGTATTACAGTGAGGCTATCAAAGACGGAAGCGAAGATAGGATAAAAAGTATGATTCCTGATGAATTACCAAACAGCGTTAAATCTGCATATATGAATTCACACAAAGAATGAAAAATTAGATAAAAAAGAAAAAATAATCACTAACGAATTTGACTTGTGATTGATGCTTTTTTGATGATGTACCAAACGGATTGCGTGGATTGTGTGGCACATAGTGAACAAAAAACGGTGTGAAAATGAAAAGACGGCGTACGGAAAAGACCGTGCGCCGTAATTTTATCTATATGGAAAAAGCAAGTAAAATCGCAGTAAAACAGCGTAAATAAAGGAAAAAAGCACCGAAAATTCGGTGCTTTTTTTGGCAGGGGTTTTATAATCAACTCAATGCGTAAACAGTCCACCGGACTGTTTACTGTCAAAAGTGCAAGCACTTTTGAATTTCGTGGTTCAAGTCTTTCTGCTTTAACAGCAAAACAAAAAAGACACCCGCAGGTGTCTTTTTGTTTTGGCAGGGGCAGAAGGACTTGGTCTCGCCTGCCGGCTCGGTCGGTGCTTCTGCACTTCGTGCAGAGGTCTCCACCGGAGACCCGCACCCCTCAACACGCTCCGCGTGCCTCGGAGTCTAAATCATTTTACTCAATGCCAAAACAAAAACGGTCACCTTTCGGTAACCGTTTTCGATTTGGCAGGGGCAGAAGGACTTGAACCCTCGGCACGCGGTTTTGGAGACCGCTGCTCTACCAACTGAGCTATACCCCTATATTAAATTCTTCCTTACGGAAATCACTTTGATATTATACATATATTGCATCATTTTGTCAACAATAATTATTTCGAAATGTTTTTATGAAGCTTCTTTTTAAATCTAATACACAACAGAAAAAACGATAACAATCGGCGTCGGTGCTATTGCTCGGAAAAGCTGCAATCGGATGATACATTACCGATGACAAAAACCGGTTTCCGCATAATTTTTCTCTTGTCCGTTATCTTTCAAATCAAAAAAAGAAAAACGAAAAGATAAACATACAAAACAAAAAGAAACGACAATCTTCTCACGAAAATTGTCGTTTCTTTGGTGGACCATCAGGGACTCGAACCCCGGACCGCCCGGTTATGAGCCGGATGCTCTAACCAACTGAGCTAATGGTCCGCATCTAAACTGCTTGACTATTATATATATAAACGGCACAATTGTCAAGAGTTAATTTTTCTTTTTTTAAAATAGTTGTCGTTTCGAAGTTCGCCGCCGAAACTTGTGTAAAAACGCATAATTTTATATGTTTTTGACGCTTTTATATATTGCAAATCCGTAGATTTATTATATAATTATAAAAACAGACTTTTATCCGGTTTTGTTTTTGTACAAAACATACATCAAGTGAGGTGAGAACTTGTACGGACTTATAGATCATCAGGAAGAAATTAACCGTCTTATGTCACGTTACGGCGTAAAATTCGGACTTTATAAAAACAACAAATTCAATGAACGGCTTTTCCCCTTTGACACCATACCGCGCATAATACCGAAAAACGAATTTGAATTTCTTGAAAAAGGCTTGAAGCAGCGCGTTTACGCTCTTAATTTGTTTTTAAACGATATTTATTCCGACAAAAAAATCATACGCGATAAAATAATTCCCGAAGAATTCATATATACTTCGCCGGGCTTTTCCGCGCCGTGCGACAAACTGACTCCGCCTAAAAAGATATATAATCACATTTCGGGTATAGATTTGGTACAAGGCAAGGATATGTGCTGGTATGTACTCGAGGACAATTTACGCATACCCTCCGGCGCGTCATATCCGATGATAGCGCGCGAGCTTTGCCGCAGAGCAAGTCCCGACACGTTCCAAAACAATTCGGTAGACGACAACCGCGACTACGGCGGGCTTTTACGCCGTGTTCTCGATGATGTAAACACCGGCGGAATCAACGTTATTTTGACCCCCGGCCGATACAACTCAGCTTTCTTTGAGCATTCGTACCTTGCGGAGCGCACAAAGGCTGTATTTGCTATGCCGCAGGACCTTTTCGTTGAAGGCAACGTGCTTTATTACAGTGAATATTCCGGTAAGCGGCAGCGCGTAGGCACGGTTTACCGCCGAATTTCAGATGAATACATCGACCCTATGACATTTTACGCAGGCTCTCTTCTCGGAGTACCGCATATCATAGATTCTTACAGAGCCGGAAATGTTGCGATTGTAAATGCGCCCGGAAACGGCATAGCGGATGACAAGGGCGTATATTATTTCGTCCCGCAAATGATAAAATATTATCTCGGCGAAGAACCGATACTAAACAATGCCGTTACCTATCTGCCGATAATAAAAAAAGATCTCGATTATATAACCGAAAATCTGCCATCGCTGGTTATAAAAGATGTATCGGAGTCCGGAGGCTACGGGGTCATATTCGGAAATACTCTGTCTAAAAACGAACTCTCTGCCATAAAAGAAGCCGTTAAAACGTCGCCGCGCCGATTTATAGCGCAGGAGGTAATAGACTTTAAAGGGCTCAAGGTTTTTGAAAACGGCAGGCAAGTCGAAAGGAAAGCCGATCTTCGCGCGTTTGTGCTCTACGGCGACGAAATAACCGTTTGGCACAGCGGTCTTACGCGCTATTCTCAAGATCCGGATTCTTTTGTTGTAAACTCATCTCAGGGAGGAGGATTTAAAGACACATGGGTATTATCTCGATAAAATCCACGGACAATCTCTTTTGGCTCGGCAGATATGTGGAGCGCGTCTTTACCACTCTTCGCGTTTTTTCGGAATATTACGATAAAATGATAGACAAAGACGAAAACGCCTATATTGATTTTTGCAACAAGCTCGGTATAGAAAACACATATTCCTACAAGCAGGAATTTATAACGAAATATCTTTTTGATGAAAACGACCCGAATTCTGTTATGAGTAATTTACTCTGCGCCTATGATAACGCCGTTGTTATGCGTAACGAGATAAGCTCCGAAACGCTGTCATATATTCAAATGGCGGTAAATTATATGGAGCAAGGCAGAGAGAGCAGCGCACCGATGCTCAAATTGCAGGAGGTATTTGACTGCATATTTGCCTTTTGGGGCAGCGCCGACGACTTTGTTGAATCGGAGACAACGAGAAATATACTGAAGTTCGGCAGAAGCGTTGAAAGACTTGACCTCTATACCCGTTTTTCCTTTTCTCCGACTCTCATCAAAAAGGAATTCAGTATACTTTTAAACCGTCTTTACAAAGTCGGCGTAGACTGTAACATAGACGCTATCAACACCCTTATGAACATCATTCTCGAAAAAGATGAATACAGCGACTACGACCTATATACCGTGCGCGACGAGTTGTCTAAGGTATTTATTACGGCACCGCAGTATTGATCAAAAAAGGAAGATAAACGTGAAGCACATCAAATTTTTTTACAGTATGAAAATTGATTTTTCGTCCCCTGTGATAAGGCACTGCTTTTCTTTGAGATGCTTGCCGTTTGATACGCCGTCGCAGAGGATAGAGCTCATAAATGTGGACATAGAGCCGCATAACATGCTTACCGAAACGGCCGACGGCTTCGGCAACAGAGTCCTCACCGACAGAATTATCGAGCCTCACTCAAAATTCGTTGCAATAGTTGAGGGAAAAGCGAGTTTAGACTTTTCAAAGCGCGAAAAGGAAGAGCTTAACTGCATTTATAAATATCCGTCGCAGCACACGATACCCGGAGAAAAAATCATTGAACTCGTGTCGGGGCTCGGTGATATGGCAAACCTTACCGCGCTTGAGACCGCACAGGCGGTTTCAAAAAGAATCGGCGAAGTATTCAGCTATAAAAGCGGCGTAACAAATATAAATACCACAGCGGAAGAGGCGCTGCACCTCAGGTGCGGCGTTTGTCAGGACTACGCGCATATATTTTTATCGGCGGCAAGACTTTCGGGCGTTCCGGCAAGATATGTTGCAGGCATACAAAAAGGAACCGGTGAAACGCACGCCTGGGCAGAGTTTTACGACGACGGCATATGGGTCGGAATTGACCCGACGAATCACAGAATGTGCGATGAAACGTACCTTGCGCTAAGCCACGGCAGAGACTTTGCGGACTGCGGCATCAACCGCGGGCTGTTTATCGGCGGAGGCACTCAAACCCAAAGCATCGTGGCTACGGTGGAAGAAATATAAAAATTAGTGGTTATCCATGGCCCATTGGACAAAGTGTTCTCATCTTTTCAGAGCAAGCGAATACGAATGCTCGAATTGCGGCAACAAAAGCGACAAGCCCTATACAGAGTGTCCGCACGGCGGCTCGGAAATGACATCGTATCAAGGCTACCACAGTTATGACCCAAGTTAGATTGACGAGACGGCGGATTACGACGAGATGTTCGGCGACGATGACGACTGAAAGCAGAATTTGTTTCAAAAAAAGAATCGAGCAGCGTATATCTGCTCGATTCTTTTCTCTTTTATCGAATGTTGTTTTTTATCACCGACCAACTGTCTGTTAACCGTTCGAGATTATATGACGCGTTAGCGGGACTTGTTGACGGCAAAGCCACGGTATCTCTGCCTACGGTATCTTTAATATACTTATTAAACAATTTTTCGCTTGTTTTACCGTTTGAGTAGATTTGTCTTATACCGCAGGAGGACAAAATCGCCCCTATATCATTCGGTACAACATTTTTAATAGAGCTGTCGGAAGAACCCACTATATCGCAACTTTTTATAACGTCCCAAAGCGCAATATTATGGCTCTGCAAAAGAGCTGTTTTTTCTTCATTAGACGATGGCACCGCACAGCCGAGTACGGCGGCGAGCACACGCCAAAAACGATTTTGGGGATGCCCGTAGTAAAAGGATACTTCCCTTGATTTAACCGACGGAAATGAACCGAGAATCAATATTTTGGAATTGCCGTCATAAATCGGCGGTATAGTATGCAAAAGGTGCTCCGAAGTCATTGGTTTTTATCCTCAACTATTCTGTAATATGTTCTTGCCGTTACAGCATACACCAAAACGTAAATAATTACAAATACGGATATTGTTGCGACGGTGCACCAGAAGAACAGCGTAACATTGCTGAGGTTCAGCAGCTTTAATAGCTTTGTAATTACTTTAAATCCGAAGCAGATATGAATTACGGCTGTAACGAGCGGCAGGAAAAATACGGTGAGCACCTGGGAATGGATACTCTTTTTGACCTCTTTTTTGCTCATTCCGACATTTTGCATTATTACATAACGCTGCTTATCGTCATAACCCTCGGAAATCTGTTTATAATAAATTATCAAGACCGTTGCAACAAGGAAGAGAAGTCCCAAGGTTATGCCTATAAAGAACAGACCGCCGTACAGAGACATCATACTGTCGCGAGAGATTTCGGCACAATTTAAATCGACTGCGGAGGTCTCGCTTATATCGCAAAAAAGAAGCGATATATCCTTCATATACCCCTTTTGCACGTCTTTCGGCGCATCGGTATCAAAGCCGTAGGCGAAGCTCATGTCGGTGTGAGAGGCGTCTGCACCCTCGCTTTTGTAACCCATGGAATTATATATCGACATGGCGGCTTTTTCATCGGAAACAATATAGTAGCTGTAATTTGAGGTAAACGCCGAATAAGAGTCAATAGTAGGGAAAACGTCCACGGTATGCTTTATTTTATATGCGTCGTCGCCGAATTTAACAGTACCCGAAAAAGCCTTGCCGCGCGGCGTACAAGACAGCACCTCATCGCTTTGGAGCGTTTCGTTTTTTCCTGTTATCCTGTTGTATTCCGATACCGGTATCAGCGTCACAATGTCTACTCCGAGTCCGTCGTTGTAGTCGGGGGTTACGGTAGCCGTATAGCCGCTGTCGTTAGCGTAAGACGAAAATGAGAGATAGCGGTAATAAAGCTCGTTCTTATTTTCTATACCGTATTTTTGAGCCTGCGTCATCATAACATCGGCATAATCTTTGCAATTTTCCGTTGTTGCGTTTTGCACGTCGATATAAATATTGCGAGGATACCGCGTGCGCATAATGTCCTCCGTACCGGCATATAGCGATACCGTGGTAGACACGGTGACAAGCACCGCGGTGGAAAGAATGCAGATGCTCGCAAGTCCTGCCGCATTTTGCTTCATACGGTATATCATACTTGAAACAGAAGTAAAATGCTTTGCTTTATAGTAATATTTTTTATTTTTTCTGAGAGCTTTTAATATCCATATACTGCCCGAGGAGAAAAGCATAAAGGTTCCGACTATTACGAGCAAAACCGCCGCAAAGAACGCGCCCATCGCCGTTATCGGTGATTTTACAACGAGAGCTATGGTATAGCCTGAAGCAAGACAGACTGCACCTAAAACAGCCGTAAGCACCTTTGCCTTCGGCTCTTTTTCGCCCTTATTTCCACCTTTTAAAAGTTCAACGGGATTTGATAGGCTGATGCATAAAAGATTATGTGCAAGATTCAAAAGAGCTATTGCGCCGAATACCAAAGCAGTAATGTCAACTGTTGACTGATAAAATCTGAAATCAATGTTTCCGCCGAATTTCAGTATTTTAAGCAGCAACAAAAAGGTCAGCTTTGAAAAAAGCGCACCTATGGCGATGCCTGCCGCAGTTCCGAAAATATAGGTATAGGCAGTTTCAATAAAGAGTATTTTCGCTATATGGCGTTTTTCCATACCGAGAATGTTGTATAATCCGAATTCCTTTTTACGTTGTTTAATAAGGAAGCTGTTTGTGTAAAATAAAAATATGGCAGAGAAAATACCGACTGTTGCAAGGGCAAACGTCAAGAGGGAATGCAGAGCGTCGCTATCTGCCCATTTTATGTTTGCTATTGTACCGACCACAAAAAACATAGCTGTTGTAAATATACACGTCAAAATATACGGCACATATGTTTTACGATTATTTTTAAGATTTTGAACGGCAAGCTTTGAATAGAAAAAATTATTCATTGCTCTCACCTCTCGTTGCCATTGCGGTCAGAGTGTCCGAAATCTTCTGGAACATCTCGTCGTTATCCATACCTCCGCGATAAATCTGATTGAACACCTCGCCGTCCTTTATGAACATAATCCTGTTGGCGCAGGACGCCGCCTTTGTGGAGTGAGTAACCATCAAAATGGTCTGACCCTCCTCGTTAAAATCGCCGAACAGCTTTAAAAGAGCATCGGAAGCCTTTGAGTCAAGCGCACCGGTGGGCTCATCAGCCAATACAATCTGCGGATTTGTTATGAGAGCTCTTGCGACGGCGGCACGCTGTTTTTGTCCGCCCGAAACCTCATATGGAAACTTTGAGAGTATATCGGTAATTCCCAACTTTTCGGCAAGAGGCTTCAGTCTCTTTGCCATTTCATCGTACGGCTTGCCTGAAAGCACAAGAGGAAGGAAGATATTATCCTTTAAAGAGAATGTGTCCAAAAGATTAAAATCCTGAAATACAAATCCGAGATTATCGCGTCTAAACGCCGAAATTTCTCTCTCCTATTGCTGATAGACTTCTGCCGTTCAACAGCACCTCTCCGCTCGTAGGCTTATCAAGCGACGCCAAAATATTAAGCAAGGTTGTCTTACCGGAACCCGACTCTCCCATTATTGCAACATACTCGCCCTTTTCCACGGAGAAACTGACATTGGAAAGAGCTTGAACGTGCGCTCCGCCGAAACGGGTCGTATAAACCTTTTTCAAATTGTTTACTTCTAAAAGCGGCATAATAATTACCGTAGCCTTTCTGCTACAAATATTACATAAACAAACACGGTTAACCCTTGCTGTAGCCGTACAAGGCGTGACGGGAATTTTGTCTGTCTCAAAATCATAACCGAATAGCTTTTCTTTTTCGGTGTGATTTTACGTACCGAATGTATCCCTTTGTTTATTGCACGTTCAGTATATCAAAACGGAGAATCGCAAGCCATCGAAAAGGCTTACAATTCCCCTTTTAAACTTACATTTATGTAAGGTAGCGTTATTCCACTCCGAGGCTGACGGTGTCAAGACAAAGTTTGACCGTAGTCCCCTTTCCCACCTCGGAGGTCACCGTAATTGTATGGGAGAGCTTTGTAAGTATCTTTTTGCAGAGAAAAAGTCCTATTCCCGTAGATTTTTTATCCTCTCTGCCGTTGAAGCCCGTAAAGCCCTTTTCAAAAATACGCGGTAAGTCCTCAGGCCTTATTCCGATACCGTTATCGGAAATGACAAGCGTTTTCGCAGTATTTTCATCCAAATAAATATTGATTTCACCCTCGGACGTATATTTCAACGCATTCGAAATAAGTTGTTCGATTACAAACGACAACCATTTTTCATCGGTAAGCACACGGCAATTGATGTCGCCCACAATAACCTTTGTCTTTTTACGCAGAAATTGCTTTCTGTATTTTTTAACCGCCGCTCTGACTATTCCGCCTAAATCATAGCTTTTGATTTCGAGGTCGGAAGAGATGCTGTCGGAACGGATGTACTGAAGCACCATTTCAACATATTGCTCTATTTTAAAAAGCTGCTCTTCAAGCTCGTCGTTTTCCGGAGAACAGTCTGTTTGCAGCAGCAACCTCATGGCGGCTATGGGAGTTTTTATCTGATGCGCCCAGAGAGTAAAATAGTCCGCCGAATCGCTGTATTTGCGATTCATACGTGTTTCGGCATCTGTTTTTAGTGCGGACATCTTTTCGGCAATATCGGCAAGGTCCTTTTTTATTGGGTCATTATAATCCGGCAATTTAAGAACGGCATACTCTGCGTCGTTTTTAATTTTTTCAAGTCTCTTATGCTTTTTGTATACCGAGGAAAAACGCAGAACAAATACAATCAATAGAATTACGGCGGAGATGAGCGTCGCATACAGCACCGGCTCCGTTTCCACTCCGTAAAGCCAGAACACCGTATAAAATACCGCCGCTGCAAATACAAACGATAATACGGACAAGATATTGCCCGCCGTATATCCGAAAAGTGCTTTAAACCAATCTTTCATAAAACCTACCTGACTATATAACCGAGACCCTTTTTGGTAACTATAAAGTCGCAAAGCCCGGCATCTTCAAGCTTTTTGCGAAGCCTCGTCATATTTACCGTGAGTGTGTTGTCGTCAATAAAGCTGTCGCTTTCCCAAAGCTTATCCATAATCATATCGCGCGGGACAACCTTGCCCGAATTCTCCATAAGCAGCTGCAAAATTTTAAACTCATTTTTCGTAAGCTCGGTTTTTTTGCCGTTAAAATCTATCGTCGCGTCATTGAGGTTGAGTATTGCACCGCCGTGTTCGATAACCGACGTTGTCCCCGAAAAAGAATACGTGCGGCGCATTACCGCCTGCACCTTTGCAGTGAGAACGCTCAAATCGAACGGTTTGGATATAAAATCGTCACCGCCCATATTAACAGCCATAACTATATTCATTTTGTCGCTTGCCGAGGAAATAAATATTATAGGCACATTTGAAAACTTGCGTATTTCGCCGCACCAATAAAATCCGTTAAAATACGGCAGAGATATATCAAGGAGTATAAGCTGCGGCGCAAACGACACTACCTGTTCGGTTATATTTTTAAAGTCAACAACAAAATCCGCATCATAATCCCATTTGCAAAGATGCTCTTTAAGGGTTCTCGCTATGACCTTATCGTCTTCAATTATAAGTATCTTTTGCATAGTTTCACCTTCATATGTATTTTAACACGAATATGGCAACTTGTCGATATAAAACAAAAATCGGCGCGGTATAAGACAATACTACCCTATACTGCGCCGAAATGAGCGGTTAAATTATATCAGTCTACTCTCTTGTCGCCGAAGAAGAAGAGCGCAACGGTACCGGGGCCCGTATGTGAGCCGATAACGGTGCCAACGCTGTTGATTTCGACCTTGCCGTTGAGCTTTTTGAATTTTGACTCAACAAGGTCGGCAACGGCTCTTGCGTCATCATAGCAGGCGGATTCGGAAATGTAGCACTTGCCGCTGTAATCAAGACCGCCGTCTGCGTGCTCGACCATACGGTTAACTATCTCTTCAATAACCTTTTTCTTACCGCGATACTTTGTTCTCGGTATAAGCTTGCCGTTATTATCCATATTGAGGAGAGGACATATGTTGAGCATTGTGCCGAAAATCTGCGCGGTCTTTGTTATTCTGCCGCCGCGATAATAACTTGTAAGGTCGGTAGAAAAGAACCAATGATGAACATTGAGCTTACGCTCCTCGGCAAAATCACGAACCTCTTCTATGCTCTTGCCGCTGTTTTTAAGCTCTGCCAAAGTGTCCATTAAAAGACCGTAGCCGGAGGAAGCACCGAGAGAGTCTACTATATATATTTTTCTGTCGGGGTACTCTTCGAGAAGCTCGTCACGCGCAATGCAGGCGGAATTATATACGCCCGAAAGTCCGGTTGAAAGAGAGACGTGAAGAATATCCTTGCCGTCCTTTAAGAACTCTGAAAAATACTCCTTAAACTGACCGACGTTGACCTGGGAAGTGGTAGGCTCGGCTCCGTCGGCTATTCTCTTGTAGAACTCGGCAAACGGCATTGATTTACCGAGGTCATCGGGATACTCCTTACCGTCCATATTGAAGTGAAAGCAAACATAATGCACTCCGATTTTATCAAAATGCTCCTGTGAAAGATCTGCCGTGGAGCAGCAGCTTAAAATATAATCTGACATTAGATATACTCCTTAATTTTCTGTATCTGTCACCGGTAAAACTTCCGGTATTTTTGTTTTAGGTTTGCTCTGAACGCTCCAGGCTATGTTAATTGCATGGTCTGCCACACGTTCAAAGTCTGTTATTGTGTTTATAAACAGCATTCCCGCACGGGTTGTACATTCGTGACTGTTGAGCCTGTCAATATGAGCTTGCTCAAAAGTCTCCTGCATTTTATCAACCTGCGCCTCAAGGGAATTGAGTCTTTCCGCCGTTTGTACACTCAGATTTTGCTCCGAAAAAGCATCTACCGAGCCGTCAATCAGCGAAATGACGGTACTATGCATAGTTTTTAACTCTTTTTCACCCTCCTCTGAAAGCTCTATATTTTCATTTACACGCGACAAGGCGGCTTCCTCAAGGTTTGTCGCGTGGTCGCCTATGCGCTCTATGTCGTTTATAACATGGAACAGTCGACCGATATATTTAGCGTCCTTATAGCTTAAATCAAGAGAGTTTATCTTGACCAGCACGGGCGTTATATTGTGATTGAGATAATTGATAATCTTTTCGGTGTGATTTACTTCGTCAAAATGCTTAATTTCCTTGTTTATAAGGTCGCTTGACGCAATATCGAAATTGCGTCTTGCCAAAGCAGCCATACGAAGGACCTCTTTTCCCACCTGCACTACGGCAAGCGGAGGGGTGTTGAGCATTCTCTCGTCAATAAACTGAAGGTGCATTCCGTCATCCTCTTTACCCTTTTTGTCGGGGACAAGAATGCAGGAAAGCTTTACAAGGGCGCCGGCAAACGGGAACATTATTATGGTGCTCACTACGTTAAATATGATATGAACGAGCGATATCTGCATCATCACGTTGTCACTCATAGCCTGTATCCACTTTGTAAACGGAAGGAACGTAGATATGACAACAAAAACAACCGTGCCGATTACATTAAAGAGAATGTGCATAACCGCGGTACGTTTTGAATTTGTCTTTGTACCGATTGTCGAAAGAAGCGCGGTAACACAGGTACCTATATTCTGGCCGAAAATAATATATACCGCAAACGAAAGCGGCACAAGCCCCTGCGATGCGAGAGCCTGAAGTATGCCTACGCTTGCCGCGGAGCTCTGTATAACGCCCGTAACTCCGGCGCCTATGAGTATGCCTACAAGAGGATTGTCCGCATTTATAATCCAATTGCGGAAAACCTCGGAATCCTTAAGCGGATCCATGGCGTTTTGCATAAGCTCCATACCCATAAACAGCATGCCGAAACCGGCGAGTGCCTGCCCGACATATTTCAGCGAATTCTTTTTGGCAAAAAGAATCATAAATGCGCCTATAAATATAGCTATCGGAGCTATCCCGGTAAGATTCAGCGAAACAAGAACGCTTGTGGTTGTGGTACCGATATTTGCACCCATAATAACGCCTATCGCCTGCGTTAAATTCATAAGACCCGTATTAACAAAGCCCACAACCATAACCGTGGTTGCCGAGGAGCTTTGTATAAGCGTTGTTATGAGAAAGCCGACAAGTACCGCAAGAAAGCGGTTTTTTGTCATTTTTTCAAGTAAATGCTTAAGACGCGACCCGGCTGCAAGCTCAAGTCCCTCGCCCATCAGCTTAATACCGTACAAAAGCAAGCCGAGACCGCCTGCAAAGGTCAGATAATTAGTAATACTCAAATTTTTTCCCCTTTAAAATACTCAGTTTTCCGCTTCTCTGCGTTTTTCGCTGAGCTTGAATTCCTTGCCGTCTTCACCCATGTGATATATTGTTTTGCTCACGGAAATGCCGCTTTTACCGGTTACCCTTGAATAGTTTACGCCTTTTTTGCGAAGATAAGTTTTATACCACTCAAGTCTTCTTAAAAAGTCCTTGTATCTTCTGTTTTCAAGATTTGTCCACGCAACCTCGGATAGTGCCAAAATACGCGGATAGACGGAAAACTCCAATGCACGCTCCGAATCTACCCATTCAGTCCACATTTCGGCTTCTATGCCTATTACGCGCTGCCCGGATTTTCCGAACCCGGATTTAACGGTATTATATTTATACACTTTTTTAAGCGATATAACAGAATATTTGCAGTCAAAGTAAAAGTACGCCGTGGGAGAAAGAATAATATCACGCTTATATGACTGCCTTTTGACCTCGCCCGAATTTGACGGCAGCCAATACTGACACGTAATATCAGGAGAAAAGCTGTCATTGATGCAATCGTTCCAGGCAATGGGTGTTTTGCCGTATTTTTTAAGAATCTCGCCTATGCGAGTCATATAGTAGCCCTGAAGCTCCTTTGAGTTTTTAAGACCGTTTTTCTCTTTTGCCGCACGGCACTTAGGACAATCATCCCATATCTTGTGCCCCTTTGAGGCCTCGTCTCCGCCTATATGGAAATGTGTGCTTGTAAAGAGCGGACAAATCTCGGAAAACAGCTTGTCAATGAAATCATACGCATCTTCGTTTCCCGGGCAAATCGCAGCGTCAAATATACCGTTTTCGCAAGTAGGCTTGAATTCACGCGGCTTACAGGCAAATTCCGGATATGCGGCAAGCAGAGCCGAAGCATGACCCGGCAAATCGATTTCGGGAATAACCTCTATATTAAGCTTTGCGGCGTACGCCACAATATTCTTTATTTCATCCTGCTTATAGTAATAAAAATATTCTCCGCCGCGGTGCTTTAAGCCGAGTCCCTCAAGCCCGGCATATTCACGCTTTGAGCCTATTTCGTTGAGCTTCGGGAATAATTTACTCTCTATTCTGAAACCCTGATCATCGGAAAGATGCCAATGGAACTTATTTAATTTCAGCATTGCCATATTGTCAAGCAATTTTTTCACGGCTTCCGTGCCGAAGAAGTGGCGGCACTCGTCAAGCATAAATCCGCGATATTTAAATGCAGGCTTGTCGCTTATGTAAAGTCCGTTTATAACTGCCCTGCCGTCTGTTTTTTCGGCCTGCATTATTATGGTTTTCAGCGTGACAGCCCCGTAAAACGCACCGGAAGAAGATGAAGCCTTTATCATTATACCGTCTGTGGAAACCGAAATAGAGTAAGCCTCGTTTTCCATTCCGGCTACCTTTTGAAATTTAATTGCACCCTCGCCTTTTACGGGCTTTGTTCTGAGATAATCGGTCAAATATCTACCCGCAGAAACAAACTCGGGTGAGCAAAGGACCTCGGTATTTGAAGAAATTACATATGTACCGTCCTTTGAAGTATAGTTATTCGGCTTGGGAATAATATTGTATTTAAGCATTTCCAATAACCCTTTCGCAATAAATAATATCCTTTTATCTCAGGAATTACCATTGTGGTAATTATAACAAAAATAAAAGGATATTAAAAGCCTTATTTCAATTTCTGCGTTAATTTCTCATAAATCTCTATAATTTTAAACCGAGGTTCAAATTTTGGGTTACTTTCTACAACTTTAAGCTCATCCTCTGACAAAATGTCTTGAAGCTCCGCATCATCTGATGACTCGGCTGCGGGCAGACACATAGGCGGAAACATAACGCACCACCAATTTTTGCCTTTCCCCTCTCCTATTATGACGCGCACGGCCTCATATTCACCGGCAGGCAAAGTTATACGATCATCATAAGTTCGCGTCGAAAAAAAGTCCTTGCCTATTTCGAGCCTTACATCATAATCGAAGCCGTTTTTACGTATTACCTCGCGCGCCGTCTCTTCAAGCCGCTCCTTTTGCGGAATAAGCAGCTTTTCGGCATTCGCACTTGTCAAAGAACCGTCAAATATCTCCTCCCCTTCATTGAGCACGGCATCGCGCACCTTAAGCTTCAGTATTTGGTCCTCGTCGCTGTCGGAATTAGCTATTACATGCATACGCAAAACGTCGCGTCTTACGTCGCTGCACGACGCGGCAAATGACACAAAGCTGAAAATCGATGTTATGACAAATGCTGCGGCTAACGATATTTCAAATCTTCGAATAAGCTTTTCTGTTTTTGATTTCATATGTTCTTCATCCTTTCGTAAGGTAATTATTGGAAGAAAAATCATATTTATACAAAAAAAGGAACGCAGGGAATTTTCCCTGCGTTCCCGAAGCTCGATGTTTAAAGCTGACTCAATGCGTCGCCTATGCTCTTCTCAAGAGCTTCTTTACCGTATTTGTCTATCTCGTTTTTATCTTTTGCCTCATGGGTGAGACAGCCTGCGCCGCCGATACATCCTCCGACACACGCCATACCCTCGATAAAGTTATTTTTAAGGATTCCTCTTGAAGCCTTCAAAAGAGCCGTTTTGCATTCTTCTATGCCGTCGCACGGAAGCGGATCAACGGTGAAATCTATATTCTGCTCCTTAATTGCCTGACCGACAGCCTCCGAAACGCCGCCGCTTCGTGCAAATATTCTGCCGTAATAGGAAGCATTGTCAAGAACATCCTCAGGAAGCTCGGTAAGCTCGATATTACGCGAATCTATGAGAGCCTGAAGCTCCTCAAAGGTGAGAACGCAGTCGACATACTGTGCGACTCTTTCCTGCTTCGCCTCGGCTTTTTTTGCCGTACAAGGGCCTATAAATATAACCTTTGCGGTCTCGTCGGTCTCTTTTATATATTTTGCAATCGCCGCCATGGGAGACAGATTGTGCGAAATGTTCTCGGTAAGCTTCGGATAGAACTTCTTTACATAGTCAACAAACGCCGGACAGCAAGAGCTTGTGAGGAAACCTTTTTCGGCAAGCTCTTTTGATTCGCTGTATGCTACAATATCGGCACCGAGAGCAGCTTCAACCACGCTGTAAAAGCCGAGCTTTTTAATCGCGGTCACAACCTGACCGAGCTTCGCATACACAAACTGACTCGCTATCGACGGAGCCACTACTGCATACACATTAAAACCGTCGCCTTTATTACTGTCTTTTAAAATCCTGATCGCATCAAGTATAAACGACTTGTCCATAATTGCGCCGAACGGGCATGCATAAGAGCAGGCGCCGCAGTTTATACATTTATTGTTATCAATCTGAGCGGGATTTTCTTCGCTGTCTGCCATAGAAATAGCCTTTATTTTGCACGCCTTTTCACACGGTCTTGTATAGTTTGAAATTGCGCTGTACGGACAAACCTTGGCACACTGACCACAGTTTACGCACTTTGTTTTGTCAATATGCGCTTTCTGATTTTCATCAAAGGAAATGGCTCCCTTGCGGCAGGCACTCTCACAGCGGTGTGCGATACAGCCACGGCAGTCGTGTGATACCTGATAACCGCTGGCAGGACATTCGTCGCAGGCTATATCTATAACCTCTATTATGTTCGGATTTGCTCTGTTGCCTCCGCAGGCGAGCTTTATGCGCTCGGCAACTATTGCACGCTCCTTGTATATACAGCAGCGCATAGTTGCCTTGTCACTCGTTACGGTCTTTGCAATATCATTGAAATTGTTGGCAAGGGAAAACTCTCCCTCGTCAAAGGCTATTCTTGCGACCTCACGAAGGACCTTGTATTTTAAAAGCTGTACCTTCGTATCAAATTTTCTCATTCAATTCACCCTTTGTTAAAAATAGCTTACTTTGATTCGTTTACCCATTTTTTTCAGATACTCCGAAAGCTCTGTAACAAGCTGCATCTTGATGTTAAAGTTTATGGGAAGATTTGGATTTTGATGTGCCGGATTTATTGCAGTTCCGACAAAGAAATTTATATCAGTCGCCTCCTGGAAAAGTATGCGCGCTATCTGCGACGCACCGTCCGCACGGACGCTCCAGTCGGCGTAAATATCATCGTCATTTAGATAACTCTTGGCGTATTCAAGCACTCGGCTCATTGTAATTACACCCTCGGTTGTCAAATCGACGCCGTCAATTTCGGCGATGGGCGGTATTTCGGGGTCGAGATATTTTAAATCCGTCTTAACCTCTTTGCCCAAAAAATCCGCCGCAAGAGTTGAAGTTGTTCCGCCGCATACAATATGCTTGCCAGTCTTGCCGAAAAACAACGACATCATTTTATTGACATCTGCGGGGTTCCTCGGCGGTCCCATGAGAAGATTCACGGATTTTCTCTCGCGGATTTTGACAACGCAAACGGTTGTATCGTCACCGGGCCTTCCGCCATATAGTTTATCACACTGGTCAAGCAGTAATGATGAAAGCGTTTTTGCCGTAAAATCGGGGCGATAATATTCCTCCATAAACTCGATTATCTGGTCGCGCTGCCAACCGAAATTCATATTTTCACCAATACCGGCATAAACCGCTCCGTCACTCGTAAAAATGAGCGTATCGTTAAGCTTTAACGATATTTTCGATTTATATATCATCTTACCGTCGATTTCCACTGCGCTCTCGGGATACACAAGATTTTTTCCGTCGCGCAGCAGAATGACATGCGGATTGTCGTATTGGGCTATTTCTGCCTCTTTGTTGTCTATTACACGCACTATTGTAAAAGTGCTGTATGCCACCTGACGTACCGAACATATAGGCAGTGTTTTCGCTATTGTATCAACACACATTTCAAGCGGCATATTATTTGCAATCATGGTGGATATTATTTTCGAAGTCAAAGTAGAGAGAATATTTGCTTTTACACCGGAGCCGAGCCCGTCCGCAAGCACAACAACATAATCGTCATCGCCATGCTCTATAACCTCCACCATATCGCCGCACAGCTCTTCGCCGTACTTGGTAAGACTCATATGGCCTATGTCCGTGCAAAGATTATTCATCCTTCAACGACTCCTTAAGCTTAGTGAGGGCTATCTTTGTCTCGGCGGTAGTCTCGCCAAGCAGAGAAGCTATCTCCTGAACTATGCGCATTTGCTTTTCGACGACCTTATCCGTTATTTCTATCGTTTGACGGCTAAGCTCCGCCTTTTTCTCTTTTTCTGTCTCCTCGGCGGTAACGTCGCGCATAATGCACATAAGTATATGGTAGACATGGTCGTATACTATTGTTTCTTCAATGTATTTTTTATATTCGGCGAGGTATACGCGTTTTTCGTGAATATCCCTGCCGTTTGAAAGAACATCTATAAAATCAAAAGGCTCCAAAATACGCACAACCGGCTCACCCACAACATCCGAAGCATAACGAATGTTCATAATCTCCCTTGCCGCGGCATTTATCTGCTGAACCACCATATCCTCATTTAAAATGAGTATGCCGTTGGGAGTATTGTTGAGTATATTGTCGGAAAATTTTTCTGCTTTATCCTTAAGGAAAGGAAGGCACATCTCGAGATTTGCCTTGCCCTCAAAAACCGCCTGAGCCTTTTCACGACAGGTATTATAGCCGCACGAACCGCAGTTAAGCTCATCCTCCGGCTTTTGCTTACCCATTTTGCGAAGTATCTCCTCTATCGCTCTGCTGCCTGCCATATTGCGCGGTGAAGCAAGATAAATAAGATTTTTTGAAAGCTCGTTTTCGCTCAAGGCGTCATATTTAAAATCATTGTCGCCCGCGTCTTCGGCAAAACGACGCACGGTTATATAATCACGCACCGGAGCGCGGTGATTTTTCTCCATAGCCGGACCGCCTATACAGCTCCCCGGACACGCAGACATCTCTATAAAGCAATGGTGTATATTACCTTTTTCAATATCCTTTACGGCATGGATGCAAGACGACATACCGTCAATCGACATATACGTGTAATCGTCGTTATCACAAAGCATTGTTTTGAGAATTCCGCCGGAGGTCGGGAAAAACCTCGTTTTCCCCTTTTCAACTCCGTCATCATCAGGCTCCTGCGCCAAAACAGTATCGGTTTCGGCAAGCCAATCGGAAAGCTCTTCAAATGTCAGCACACAGTCAACCGTGCCGGGATACTCCTCGGCCTCTGCCTTTTTTGATATGCACGGACCTATAAATACTGTTTTAGCCCCCGGATGCTCTTTTTTAAGTTTCGTACAATGCGCCTGCATTGGGGATACCACTTTGGCAAGATAGGGTATTACATCGGGGAAATGCTTTTGTACCAAGAGATTTACGGTATGGCAGCAGGTCGAAATAACAACATCCTGCTTTTCACCGTCAACTATTCTGTCGTACTCGTCCTTTACTATTGCGGCTCCGACCGCCGTTTCTTCAACACCGGCAAAGCCTAGCGACATAAGTGCTTTTTTCATCGCGGTAAACGACACATCGTAATTGGCAATAAACGACGGCGCAAGGCTAACATAGACCTCGCTGTCACCGGACAACAATTCCTTTGCCTTATAGACGTCGTCGCGTATGATTTTGGCATTTTGCGGACACGCAACAAAGCACATACCGCAGAGAATACACTCGTCCTCAACGATCTGCGCCTGATTGGCCGAAAAACTGATAGATTTGACAGGACAATTCCTGATACATTTATAGCAGTTTTTACAGTTTGATTTTTTAAGCTTTATGTACCCCGCCATATTATACACCTTTTTCCTTGCGACGCAAGATTTTTATGACAGTTTGTCAAGCACGTTGGTTTTAAAGAATTCCTCAACGGTATCGGGAGAAACGGAGAACAGCTCCCCGTCTACGGTAACGCTGACGCCGTTTTGGCAGTTACCCATACAAAACTTTCCGCTGAGAGTGACTTTGTCTTTCAGGTCATTGTCGTTTATGAGGTTCTGAAGCTTTTCAACGACTTCACGCGAACCCTTAAGGTGGCAGGAGCTGCCGATGCAAACTACTACTTTCATATTATTACAATCCCTTTCCCGTAAAACTTTGCATATGAATTTTACTTTAATTCATTTTACCAAAACTTAAATAAAAAGTATATAGGTTTTTTCGGAAAATTCTTATTTCGCAAACAGGTACGGAAAGAAGTATTCAAACCGTACCTGTTTGTAGTTATTGTTTTGTTTTAAGCACAACTTTAGCGAGATTCGATGAGAAATTTGCTTTGCGTGCCCCGACGCGTACTAAGGTACGCAAGAGGGCGAGCAAAGTGAATTTATCGCGAAAAATCGCCGAAAATAATCATTCGTAATCTACTACATCTGCCCATCTCAAGAGGAAATCCCTCTCTTCGGGGTTCCCCTTAACACTCTGCGAAGCCGCTACGATAGGAAGCCATTTCTGAACATACTGCTTTGCGGTATCGGTCTTTTTGCAGAACAAATCGAGATACTTATCGGCAAGCTTCTGATCGCCTCTGAGGCAGAAAAGAAGATACGTTCTTGCGGCATCGGCCGCTCCGTTACCCTGTGTTACGTGCGCCCAGTCGATTACGTAATTCACGCCGTCATTGCCGATAATAATGTTACTCGGTCTGAAATCACCGTGGCAAACCTTGTTATGGGTATGCATACCGGCAAGACGTGTGTGAAGGTCATAACGTGTTGTTGCGTCAAGGTCGGTCTGAGATATTTTACCCTGCATTTTATCCTTGAGCTTGTTGAGCATAGGGCAGGTCTTAGCCAAAATGCTCATTTGAATATCAACAAAGAGGTCAAGATATTCCTCTGTCTTAGCAGGATTTTCGTCCATAAGCTGCTGAAGAGTTTTGCCTTCGATATAATCTGAAACAATTGCCCATTTGCCGTCAAGCTTGCAAACCTCTATGAGCTTCGGCATAGGAATGCCGGTTTCTTCAACACGCGCCTGATTCAAGGCCTCGTTTAAAATATCGGATTTTTTGTATTCGTCACCGAAAACCTTAATGGCTTTGTCACCGTCTCTGTAAACTGTTTTTGCCGTTCTGACTGCAATAACTTTTTTGAGTTCCATAAAATAATCCTCCCTTATTTACCGTAATATGCTTTAAGGTACATCTCTTTGATTTCGCTCATAAGCGGATATCTGGGGTTAGCACCTGTGCACTGATCGTTAAATGCCTGTTCAACCATTTGGTCAAGTGTGTCAAGGAAGTATTTTTCATCAACGCCGTATTCCTTGATGCTCTTCTTAATTCCTATGCGGTCCTTGAGTTCGTCTATTTTCTTAATAAGATTGTCAAGTTTCTCTTCGTTATTCTTGCCCTTTACACCGAGAGCGTCGGCAACCTCACAATATCTTTCAAGTGTGTGCGGATGATCATACTGCGGGAAGGTACCCATCTTCGTAGGAACCTCGGCGGCATTGAAGCGAAGAACATAATCTATTAAAAGAGCGTTGGCTATACCGTGAGGAAGATGGTGGAATGCACCGAGCTTATGTGCCATGGAGTGGCATACGCCGAGGAAGGCATTGGCAAAAGCCATACCTGCCATAGTAGCGGCATTGCCCATCTTTTCACGTGCTACAGGGTCATTGGGGCCGTTATCATATGCTCTCGGAAGATATTCAAATATCATCTGAAGAGCGCGAATTGCAATACCGTCGGTGTAATCGGTAGCCATTACCGAAGCATAAGCTTCAAGGCAGTGTGTAACGGCGTCGATACCTGAAGCCGAAGTCAGACCTTTCGGAGCATTCATCATCATATCGGCATCGACTATTGCCATATTGGGCATAAGCTCATAGTCTGCAAGCGGCCATTTAACGCCGGTGTCGGCATCTGTGATTATCGCAAAAGGAGTAACCTCCGAGCCTGTACCTGCCGAGGTGGGTACAGCTATGAAATATGCTTTCTCACCCATCTTCGGGAATGTATAAACTCTCTTGCGGATATCCATAAAGTCCATAGCCATATCAGAGAAGTCAACATCCGGATGCTCATACATTACCCACATAATTTTTGCTGCATCCATTGCGGAACCGCCGCCGATTGCGATAATTGTATCGGGCTCAAAATGACGCATCATATCTGTACCCTTGCGAGCGCACTGGAGAGTCGGGTCGGGAGCAACCTCCGAGAAGCAAGTGTGCTGAATACCAAGCTCGTCAAGCTTATCCTCAACAGGCTTTGTATAACCGTTATTATAAAGGAACGAGTCAGTTACTATAAACGCCTTTTTCTTACCCATAACGTCACGAAGCTCATTGAGAGCAACGGGAAGGCAGCCTTTTTTGAAATATACTTTCTGCGGAGCGCGGAACCAAAGCATATTTTCCCTTCTTTCTGCAACAGTTTTGATATTGATGAGATGCTTTACGCCGACATTCTCGGAAACCGAGTTGCCGCCCCAAGAACCGCAGCCGAGTGTAAGCGACGGAGCAAGCTTGAAGTTGTAAAGGTCACCGATACCGCCCTGTGAAGAAGGTGTATTAACAAGTATACGACAGGTTTTCATCCTCTCGGAGAATTCGGCAAGCTTATCCTTTTCGGTAACAGCATTAAGATATACGGATGAGGTGTGACCGTAGCCGCCGTCGGCTATAAGATGCTCAGCCTTTGAAAGTGCGTCCTCAAAGTCCTTAGCCTTATACATGGCAAGCACGGGAGAGAGCTTTTCGTGAGCAAATTCCTCGGAAATGTCAACACTCTCGACCTCACCTATCAAAACCTTTGTTGTTTCGGGAATTGTAACGCCTGCGAGTGCAGCTATCTTATATGCCGGCTGACCGACTATCTTTGCGTTAAGCGCGCCGTTTATGATAATTGTCTTTCTTACCTTATCAAGCTCATCCTTTTTAAGGAAATAGCAACCGCGATATAAAAATTCGTCCTTAACCTTTTTATATATTTTTTCGTGTACGATGCACGACTGCTCGGAAGCACAAATCATACCGTTGTCAAAGGTTTTCGAATGGATTATGGAGTTTACAGCCAAAACTATGTCGGCGGTATCATCAATAATTGCGGGGGTATTGCCCGGACCGACGCCGAGAGCCGGTTTGCCCGACGAATATGCGGCTTTAACCATTCCGGGGCCGCCCGTAGCAAGTATTATATCGGCCTCCTGCATAAGAAGATTTGTCATATCAAGCGACGGAACATCTATCCAGCCTATTATGCCCTCCGGAGCACCGGCTTTAACTGCCGCTTCAAGAACGATTTTTGCAGCCTCTATTGTGGACTTTTTCGCTCTCGGGTGTGGGCTTATAATAATGCCGTTTCTGGTTTTAAGACAAATCAAGGTCTTGAAAATTGCGGTAGATGTAGGGTTGGTGGTGGGGATAACCGCCGCAACAACGCCTATCGGCTCTGCAACCTTTTTCATACCAAACGCGCTGTCTTCCTCTATTACACCGCATGTCTTTGTATTTTTATATGCATTGTAGATATATTCTGCGGCATAGTGGTTTTTGATTATCTTATCTTCGACTACGCCCATTCCCGTCTCTTCAACAGCCATTTTGGCAAGCGGGATTCTCGCTTTGTTTGCTGCGATAGCCGCCGCTTTAAAAATCTTATCGACCTGCTCCTGAGAATAAGTCGCAAAAATCTTTTCTGCCTCTCTGACTCTTGCGAGAAGGGCTTCGAGTTTTTCTACCGAATCGACAATCTCATGCTTGTTTTGAGTTTCCATAGGTATATAATCTCCTTTTCAGATATTACAAAATTTACAAAAGTTCTTTTCTGATATGAGAGGAAAGAACCGCCAAAGCCGAAGCAATATTCATATTCTGTATAAGTATGCCCGGACCTGCCGTAAGATGAACCGGAGTGAAATTAAGAATTGCAAGTATTCCGCTTTTGACAAGCTCGTCGCAAACATCCTGAGCACTGTCCGCCGGCACAGCTATAACCGCCATATGCACCTTGAGTCTTTCGCAAAGCTCGCCGAGCTTTCGCATGGGAAAGACGGGCTTTTCCTTTTTGAACGGCTCTTCGTCATAGTTTACCGCGTCAAATCCCGCAACTATACGAAACCCGCATTCGGAAAATCCGTCGTAATGTAAAAGCGAGCTGCCGAGACTTCCGACTCCTACTACAACGGCATCGGTTGTGTTGTCGTAGCCGAGGAATTTTTCCAAATCCTTTATAAGCTTCGCGGTCTCATAACCGATTTTAGGCTTCCCCGCACAGGAGCTTACCTTTGCAATGTCCTTTCTTACTTGAACCTCATTAAGGTCAAGGTCTGCCGCCACCTTCGGCGCGGATATATACAATACCCCGTCAGCCTCCGCCTTTTTGAGATATGACAAATAAAAAGGTAATCTATAAAGTGCCTGCCTTGATATTTCACGGACAGGCAAAGCCTGCTCTCGCATATCTTTGACCTCACTATCAGTAATTACTTACTGATAAAATCATAGCTTATTGTTAAATGTTTGTCAATGGTAAATTGTTATTATTTTAACATTTATAGCCATAAACAAATTAAGCGGTTCGGCGCGGCGGTTTTTGTACGATTTTACAATCGTTTTTTCGGCCGATGCTTTGTGCCGGGCTTTCACTTGCTTAAAATATCAGAATCCGAGATAAAATGCCACTACTGTGCTGCAAGATGAATATACTCAACCCAAATTCCATGGTTTTTATTTAGATTGCACATTTACAACAAAAAGCAAAAATGTTAAAATATATTTTTAATGCGTATACAAAAGTAGAGGTTGATGGGTAATGAAGGTAATTTCAATAGCAATAGGTTTGCTCTTTTTGGGACTTGGAATTCCGATGGTGAGCGGCAAAGCGGAGAATTTTGTCGTCGGAAGCGCCTCGCCCGACAATGAGCTGAGGAATAATTTCGATACAAAAAAGCTGTGCAGAATATTCGGCATATATTTGATTTTTGTTGCAATATTTACGGCACTTTTAGGATTCTTCTTTAACAGGGAATTCTTTACCGCCTATTTCATCTGCGTTCTTGCCGGTGCTTTTATATGCATCGCCGCCGTTGTATTAACTTGCCGTAAAAAGTCCGAATAATTCTGCCGCGAATGTCTTATCAGGCTACATAAGACATCCGCCTTAATTAAAGTTGTAGCCGGAAAGGCCTGAAAAAAATGGATTACGCTAAGGAATCTCTCAAAAAACATTATGAATGGCACGGAAAAATAGAAATCAAAACACGCGCCAAAGCAGACAGTAAGGACGCGCTATCGCTCGCCTACACACCCGGTGTAGCACAGCCGTGCCTTGAAATACAAAAGGACATAAGCAAGTCTTATGAGCTCACAAGGCGTTGGAATACCGTGGCCGTTGTAACGGACGGAACGGCGGTTCTCGGACTCGGAGACATAGGGCCCGAAGCCGGTATGCCCGTAATGGAGGGCAAATGCGTTCTCTTTAAGGAATTCGGAGACGTTGACGCCATACCGCTCTGTGTGCGTTCAAAGGATGTTGACGAGATTGTAAACTGTATTTCTCTCCTCGCCGGCAGCTTCGGCGGAATAAATCTTGAGGACATTGCTGCTCCGAGATGCTTTGAAATAGAACGCAAACTCAAGGAGAAAACAGATATTCCGATTTTCCATGACGATCAGCACGGCACAGCGGTAGTTGTTGCCGCAGCAATAATAAATGCGCTCAGAGTCGTTAAAAAAGAGCTCAAGGACTGTACGGCCGTCTTTTCCGGTGCGGGCGCGGCAGGCATAGCCATTGCAAAGCTGCTCATAAGTCAGGGAATCAAAAATATAATTATGTGCAACAGTCGCGGCATTATTTGTGACGGCGATGAAAAGCTGAATCCCGCACAGAGGGAAATCGCGAAAATCACGAATAAGGAGCACAAGAGCGGTTCACTTGCCGACGCATTCAAGGGGGCAGACATATTTATAGGCGTTTCGGCTCCCGGAATCGTAACAGAAGAAATGATTGCCTCCATGGCTGAAAATCCCATCGTACTCCCCATGGCAAATCCTGTTCCGGAAATACTGCCCGATAAGGCAAAAGCCGCAGGTGCCGCCGTTGTCGGCACGGGCAGAAGCGATTATCCCAACCAAATCAACAATGTACTTGCGTTCCCCGGAATCTTCCGCGGAGCACTTGACTGCCGAGCTTCCGAAATAAACGAGGAAATGAAGGTAGCCGCAGCAAGAGCGATAGCTTCGCTTGTCTCTGATGATGAGCTTTCCGCCGAGTACATTTTACCGAAAGCATTTGATGACAGAATAGGGAAAACCGTTGCGAAAGCGGTTTATGACGCAGCCGTAAAATCCGGCGTAGCAAGAATATAATCTATAAGAGAGAAAAAGCGCCTTTAAGGGTTATCCTTAAAAGCGCTTTATTTTTGCTTAGATTTTTTTGAGTCCGACAGACAGTCCTTTACCTATCGCAGAACCGAGAACGGCGCACACAACAAGCTCAATGGGAGCGTTGATTCCTGCCGCTATACCTATAACGGTGGTGAGAATATTTTCAGCTCCGCCGAGAGCGGCTGACTGCTCGGGCGTAAAGGTTGTATTTATAAACAACAAAGCTAAAAATCCAAGGAAAAAGATAGTATTAAAAGCCGAGCCGCAGATACTCGCGACAAGGTAATTGGCACCGTCTTTTTTTGTCTTTTTTGTCACGGCGTTAAAAATGAGACCTGTGAGCCAACCTGCAAGCACGCGAGGAACTACGCAAACAACAAGCGTTTTAAATACGCTTATCGAAAGAAGTATCGCCCCGAATGCACTCAGAGAAAAGCATTGAATAAAGCTCGATGCGCCGAAAACAAGCCCCAAAAAGGCTCCCGCGGCAGGTCCTAAAGTAACTGCACCTATGATAACAGGTACCATAATTAGCGTCAGTTCAAGCGGCCCGAGCTTCAAATAGCCTATCGGCGTGAAGGTCATAACGGCGATGATTGCGGTAAGGAGTGCCAGCTCGACTAAGCGAACGGTTTTTTGCATCCTTGCCTTGTTTGTGGTTTTTGACATATATAATCCTCCTTGCTGCTGCTCCGCAGAGCGGATGCAACGCAAAATAATAAACTATGTAAAAACTGGATAAGATATTTAATTTTTAATTACGGCTAATTTTTGTTTTTATCGTAAATGGCTTTAAGCCCGTATAAAAGAAGATTATCATCATGAATTATATTGTGACGGCAATATCCTATTACATATGAGGAAAGCCCACCTGTTGCAACAATGGTTTTCGGCTCACCGAGCTGTTTTGCAAAACGGTCAAGCATACCGTCAATCATATCTGCGGTGCCGAAAATGATGCCCGACTGCAAACACTCTATCGTATTAGTGGCACAAGCATGCGGCGGAGAAGCAAGTGAGAATGACGGTAAGAGAGAAGCCTGCCCCGAAAGTGCTTTCATAGAGATTTCAACACCCGGTGCTATTGTGCCGCCGTGATAGCCGCCATGCTCATCAACTGCATATATTTTTGTGGCTGTGCCGAGGTCAATGACAAATGCGGGCATTTCATATCTCGCCATAGCTCCTACCGCACCTGCTACAAGGTCGGCACCGAGCTCTGCCGGATTATCTATTAAAATATTGAGCCCTGTTTTTACACCGGGGGCTATTATAACAGACTCAATGCCGCACACCTTATTAACCGCTGTTTTAATTTTCCCGGTAAGCTCAGGAACAACAGAGCTTAAAACAGCACCGGTAATTTCAGCCGGCTCCAAATCATGCATTTTAAACACGGCAAGAAATTCAACGGCAAACTGATCGTCAGTTCTGTTACGCTCGGTAGCAAGTCGCGAAACAAAGCTCAGCTTATCACCGTCAAACACTCCGAAGGTAATATTAGTATTACCGATATCGATCGTCAGTATCATAAATTAAGCAAAAGCACAAAATGTGCCATTCCTTTCATATTGCTTTTAAATCTTGAGACATTTATATTTTAATACATCAGGCAAAAAAAATCAAGCGGCTTTGCTTTTACAAAGCCGCTTGTAATAATTACAGGGTTAATTATTTATCCTCTTTTTTCTTCTTTGTGAGAACAAGAGCGATACCTGCTGCCACAGCTACGCCTGCTACTGAGAAGAGAGCAACGTCACCAGTCTGCGGAATCTTACCCTTTGTGGTTGAAGAGCCACTCTTAGAAGTTGTTGACTTCTTGGTAGTTGTGGGTGAATCTCCGCCTTTGTTTCCGCCGCCGAAGAGACCCTTAATAGTTTCAAAAGCCTTGCCGATAAAGCCCTTAACGCCGTCAATAGCACTTGTGGTAGCCTCTGTCGGGCCTGCAGTTGCTGCATTGTTCTTGGAAACCTCTTCCTGACGAACAACCTCGGCTGTAAGAACCTCATAAGCCTCATCTGACAAAGCGGGATTGATGTCTTCGCCCTTGGCATTCTTGGAAGAATGAAGCTCATCAAGAACCTTCTGGATGTCGGCATAATCCATTTTGCTCATAGCATTGATAAGAGCAGTAACCTTTGCCGGGTTGTAAGCATCGTTTCCGTCTTTATCTTTATAATCATTGTTATCAAAATCAGTAGTGAGATATATATCAATAAGACCGTTGATATAATCTCTCTGGTCATCGGTAAGTGCGTCAAGAGCACTTCTTACGGAGCCGCCTGCCGGAACATCGGGGTTCGGAGTGTTTCCGCCTGAATTGCCGCCCTTGGTAAGAGCGTTAAGTATTTTAAGGACAGTCTCAACATCAATTTTTCCACTTACGGCAATCTTACCGATAAGAGTAATGATCTCTGCGATAACAGCCTCATCCATCTTGCCGTTGCTTTTGATAATAATGCCGACAAGCTGCTTAATGGTATCGGCAGCTCCGCTTATATCAACATCGGGAAGAGTGATACCGCCGAGTATGTCGCCGATTCCGCCGCCGCTTGCAGTAGTGTCTTCAGCAAAAGCCGGGAGGCAGAATGAAAATGCCATCACTAAGGAAAGCAACACTGCTAAGAACTTTTTCATAATTAAATCCCTCTTATTTCAATTATTTGAGTTGTCACTCATTATTTAATGACATTTTACTATATGTTTTTGCGGTTGTCAACTATAAAAAGAGAATATTTTTCCGTAATTTTGGTGTTTTTTAAATAATTCTACACTTTGCGGCGTCAATGTTTTATAAAACCGTATCGATGCGGGGTTTCCGCCGATTTTGTGTTGACGGCAAAAGCTGACAACTATATAATGTATATAAAAATCAAAGGAGGCACTTATGCGAACGGAGGAAAAAGTATTTTTCGGAATCGGAACGGCATCGTTTTTGCTTATGCTCTCGGACCTGCTTCTTGAGGTCTTTTCCGCATCGCTTTTTATAGGCTCTAAGCGGCTTGTTTCTTATATCGGTATACTTATTATAATATGTGCCGTCAGTTTCACGACCTTTTGCTTTCTTGTTGTCAAAAATCACCGAGGCCGTTTTAAAAGCAAAGTAGCACGGATTTTTTTAAGAGTACTTTCGATAATAATTTGTATAATGCTTTGTCTTGCCGGTCTTACAATCGACGGAATTCTATATACCGATACCGTAAAAAAAGCCACATCGGATGACAAGCGTCATACTATTATAGTAGACAGCGAACCCGGCTCGGGCGAATGGAATATGACCCTTTACAGACGATACTCCCCTTTTCTTATGTCCGCTCGCGGAAACGGAAAAAAAGTCGTTGATATGGCAGACGAGAACGGAGATATAGACGTTGTATGGACTGACGGCGGCTGCCTTGTAAGTTACAAGGCTTATAAAACCGATGCAACAAGCGTTGATGACACCGAAACCGTAACGCTGCGATTTTTTTACAATGAAAAATCAGGCAAATAATTATACAGCTGCTTATAAGAGGTGTTTTTATGTGGCTCGTTTTAGCATTTTTATCTGCCGGATTTGCCGGAATAACGGCGATCCTTGCTAAGATCGGCTTACGGAACGTCAACTCAAATCTTGCCACGGCTCTGCGCACAATAGTTGTGCTGTTGTTTTCGTGGCTGATGGTTTTTATTGTCAGATCAACATCCGAAATAAAGGATATAAGCGTCAAAACGTTTATATTTTTGATTTTATCGGGACTGTCCACCGGGGCTTCTTGGCTTTGCTATTTTAAGGCTTTGCGTCTCGGCGACGTAAACAAGGTAACTCCAATCGATAAGTCAAGTACGGTACTTACAATGATACTCGCCCTGATTTTTCTCGGAGAAAAGCTGACCGCAGTTAAAATAATAGGTATGGTTCTTATCGGCACAGGAACATTTCTTATGATAGAAAAGAAAAAAACAGATAATTCCTCCGCCGACAAAAGGAGTGGAGCTTCGCTTGTATATGCCATGTTCTCCGCTGTTTTTGCGGCCTTAACATCGATTTTCGGAAAAATCGGCATAGAGAACGTTGAATCAAATCTCGGCACGGCGATAAGAACCATAGTTGTTCTTCTGATGGCGTGGATTTTGGTCTTTGCGGAAAAGAAGCAGAGCGAAATCAAAAACATTGATAAAAAGAGCTGGCTGTTTTTGGTCCTTTCGGGGTTCACCACAGGCGGCTCATGGCTTTGCTATTACGGAGCACTGAAAAACGGCCCCGCAAGCATCATTGCACCGATAGACAAATTGAGCATCGTTGTAACCGTAGCCTTTTCATATATAATATTAAAAGAAAAGCTTTCAAAAAAAGCTTTTCTGGGACTTGTGCTGATAGTGGCGGGTACTCTGTCGCTTCTTATTAAATACTGATTGAAACGGAGACTTATATGTACGGACTTTTGGGTGAAAAATTAGGTCACAGCTTTTCGCCGCAGATACATGCTCTGCTCGGCGATTATGAATACAGATTGTTTGAGAAGCAAAAGAATGAGCTTGACGACTTTTTTAAAAACAGAAATTGGGATGGCATAAATGTTACAATTCCGTATAAAAAAGCCGTCATCCCCTATCTCGACCGTCTTTCGCCCTCCGCCGAGAAAATAGGGAGCGTAAACACGATAGTTGCCGAAAAGGACGGCACGCTCACGGGATATAACACGGATTACGACGGGTTTTCATATTTAATTGATGTTTCCGGAATATCGGCAGAAAACAAAAAATGTCTCGTTTTGGGTTCCGGCGGCGCATCTTTAACGGTGATAGCGGTGCTGAATGATAAAAAAGCGCGCGAAATTGTCAATATTTCACGCTCGGGAGAAAACAATTACGAAAATATCGACAGACATTTTGACGCAGACATAATCGTAAACACAACGCCCGTGGGAATGTATCCGAACAATCTGAAATCGGCTTTATCGCTTGACGGATTTAAAAATCTTTCCGGTGTTCTGGATATAGTGTATAATCCGCAAAAGACCAAGCTGATACTTGACGCCGAAAAGCGAAATATCAAAGCGCTGAGCGGTCTTTCAATGCTTGTTGCTCAGGCCAAAAGAGCTGCCGAGTTGTTTTTGAATACAAAAATACCCGACAGTAAAAATGACGATATATATCATAAGCTCTCACTTGAAATGAAGAATATTATTTTAATAGGTATGCCCGGTTCCGGCAAAACGACTGTCGGAAAAAGACTCGCCGAGGCCTTGAACCGCGACTTTATAGACACGGATGAAATGATAGTAAAGAACGTCGGCAAACCCATTCCCGACATATTTGCAAACGGCGGTGAAAAGCTCTTCAGAAAATATGAGCACGAGGCGGTGCTTGCGGCGGGCAAGCTCAGCGGCAAGGTAATTTCAACAGGCGGCGGAGTCGTTGTAAACGATGATAACTTCGACGCTCTGAAACAAAACGGAACGATAATCTTTTTAAACCGCAGCACCTCTTATCTGCCGACAGACGGCAGGCCGCTGTCGCAGAGCAACGACCTTAACGAGATGTTCAAAAAAAGACTTCCGCTTTACAGAAAATTCTGTGATATTGAGGCGGACGGGAATGACACGATAGAAAATGTTGCGAACAATATTTTAAAGGAGCTGCAAAATGAAAATACTTGTAATTAACGGTCCTAACATCAATATGCTCGGCATAAGAGAGCCTGCGATTTACGGCGACAGAAATTACGAGGCCCTCATAAATCAGATAAACGTCTGGGGCGCAGAGCTTCACGCCGAGGTTGAATGCTATCAATCGAACCACGAGGGCGATATAGTAGACAAAATACAGGACGCATTAGGTAAATTCGACGGTATAGTCATAAATCCGGCGGCATACACCCACACAAGCGTTGCAATACTCGACGCGCTGAAAGCCGTTTCCATACCGGCTTGCGAGGTACACATTTCGGACGTTAACGAACGCGAGAAATTCAGACATATTTCATACGCCGGTATGGCGTGCGAGGCGCACTTTATAGGGCTCGGATTTGACGGATACAAAAAAGCTATGGAATATCTGTGCGAAAAGTACAAGTAAAAAAGCATAAAATAAACGGGGCTGTAAGGCTGAGCGTTCATAAGGAAGTATTGGTTTCTCGCATAAAAATCTCTTATGCTTTTGTCAAAAAGCCTCGCAAGGCGACAGCCTTGCTTCATTTCTTGACTTCGGCATAAAAAATTTTTATAGCTATGAAACTGCGGAGCACTTCAAAATTATATATTTTTGATACAAGAAAATGCATCCCTCAGATAAGTTTGGGCTTATCTGAGGGGTTATGCAAAAATATGTTATTTTGAAGCAATACTGCCTTATAAGCACTCAGCCAAGACGTATGGTTTTACAGCTCCGTTTTAATTTTCACACATAAAAAATTCTTTGCGTTTATTCCACGCCGCGGTACAAAAGTCCGCGTGTAAATTCAAAATCCGGCGAAGAACCGTTTTGATACGCTCTGAGCACCGAGCTTATCTGTTCTTTATCCTCGGTTGTAAACTCCAAAAGCACAAAATCCGCGTTTTTGACTTCGCTCATTCTGTCAGCCATATATATGGGTCTTGAATTGAACAGTTCGGAAAATCCATTTGTACAGCGAACCGGAAATTCAATGCCCTTTCTGTCGCGTAAAAAGGATTTTCCGCCGCACTCGCGACAGCTTTTCCCGTTTTTTACCGGACAATTTCTTGTGAGCATAAGCGGTACTCTGCCGTAGACGCAAACACCGCGCCGACATTCTCCCTCAAGCGCAGTCAGCTGTTTCAAAGTCATTTCATATGAGAGCACGCACTCCGCCGCTCCGAGCTTTTGAATTTCGGACAGAGAAACCGAGTTAAAAATATTTAAAAACGGCCCGCCTATTATCTGAACACCCGCCTTTTTTGCCGCTGCAACCGAATCGAGCGTATTACAAAGGGCATACCTTGCGCCGCTTTTTATAAGCCTCTCGACAATCTCGTCAAAATTACCGAATATACCCCTCGGCAAAACTGCACCTGCGGAATACTTTTCAAAAAGCTCCGGCTTTGAAGACAGCGGAATAAAAAGCTTATCACATTCCACATTTTGAGGAATGGCGGATGTATCGCGGAACGAAATATACGTCTGCGGCTTTTTATTCGGCTTGCGATTTTGAAAAATAATATTAGCTTTGTTTATGCGGTACGGTGCTCGTTCTTTAAGCCTGTCGGCAAGGCGAAGCAGAGCCTCCCTGCGGAGCGCATTCATTTCGGCTGCCGACACACTCAAGCCGTCGTCTATACAGATGTCGGCATCGCCGAATGAAAATACGGTTCCGCCGCATTTTTTAAGTCTCAAAAGAGCCTCTTCTTTGGTAAAAGGTCTGTTTACGGCTATTTGCGGCAAGCTTTCGGATAAAACAGTAACGCTTAAATCATTTGCGGAAGCCGTAAGGCTGATTTTCTTATCGGATTTCACAGAGAGAACAAAATGCGCCCTGTAAACCGCACGCTCTTTTTCGTAAATACGCTCATATTTTTTGAGAAGCGAGGCAGTAGCAGATGTTACATTTTCCTTTTCGCGGAAACCGAACATATTTCTGCCCAGAGCATTTTCGTAATATCCCTTTGTAAATCCGGAGCGTGAAAACAGGGAGCAAAGATCTTCGGCATTCTCGCTTGAATACTCCCCCGACAGCGAATTTTTCAGAGCTGTAACTGCGGCTGCGACATACTCGGGACGTTTCATTCTGCCCTCTATTTTGAAAGATGATATTCCCATTTTAGACAATATCGGTGCGTACTCGATAAGCGACAAATCCTTTAAGCTCAAATCATGCCCCGTTCCGTTTTCCGCCGCAAAAGGAAGCCGGCAGGGCTGAGCGCACAGACCGCGGTTGCCGCTTCGCGACCCTAAAAACGCACTCAAGAGACATTGCCCGGAAACGCACATACAAAGCGCCCCGTGGACGAACATTTCAAGCTCAATCGGCGAGTTTTCGCACAGATATTTAATCTCGTCTTTTGATAATTCGCGAGGCAAAACAGCTCTTGAGAATCCTAAATCGGCAAGAGTACGTATGCCGTCCAACGTTCCCACCGACATTTGGGTGGAGGCGTGCAGCTCTATATCGGGACAAATATCCTTTACGACGCGCAAAACGCCGAGGTCCTGCAAAATAAGCGCATCTGCACCGCTTTTGCAGATACGCCTGACGCTTTCCTTAAGCTCCGACATTTCGCTGTCTTTAACAAGAGTATTTAAGGTTATATGAACTTTAACATTTCTTTCGTGGCAAAAATCCACCGCGCGCTGCAAATCGTCCCCCGAAAAATTCGAGGCATTTCTGCGCGCGTTAAAGTTTCCGGTGCCGAAATACACGGCGTCCGCTCCGCTTCTTACCGCGGCAGTTAATGCTTCAAAGCTGCCTGCGGGAGCCAATATCTCGGGCTTTATCATTTAGCGGAATCCGGCTCTTTTTCGGAAGAGAACAGATTTATCTGCGCCGCTCCGGCTTTTTGCTCTGTTTTAAGGCGGTCTATCTCGCGCTTATAGAAGTCTCTTTCGGACTTCGACTGAGACGCATCCTCAAGATAATCCTTTATCTGGGCACGGAGATTATCGGCGCTCTGCTCTGCCTTTTTAGCACTGTTGGCATAATCAAGTGCTATCAAAACAGCCGCCTGATTCGTTGAAATAAACGGATTTACAGCGCGAAGCTCTTTCATCTTTTCGTCGATTTCGGCAGCGAGCATAGTAGTATATTCGGGAGTCTCCTCAGTCGTGAGCGCATAGTCAACTCCGGCAATAGTTACTTTAACCTTGTTTTTTTCCAAGACATTCACACTCCTGTTTTTATTACAAGCATTATTATACTTTATATTTCAAAAAACTGCAACATCATATTTTGCGGTAGACAAGTATACCGAATTCGGCACTAACCGAAAGCTTTTCCAGCTCCTCTACCCTCTTTTGTTCTTTAACTCCGGTTTTGTAATAGTAAGGAGTCATTTTAAAAAGAGAAGATATATCCTCGCCTGAATTTAAATCGAATTTGTATTTTACGTCGATTCTGTCTGTAAAATCAAAGCCGTCAAGGTATGTGTCCGAAACCTCATTTTTATAAGGTGTGTCATATGCGGCGCACTTTAACTCCCACAGATGATTTTCAAGTGGTATCACCATTATAAAAGCAGCATCTTTTTTCAATACTCTTTTAAATTCGGCACCGCAGTACGGCGAAAAAATTTCGAGTAAAATATCAATGCTCGAATCCGCAAAGGGAAGAGAAAAAGAACTCGCCACCGCAAAATCGACATTTTTGGCGCGTTTTGCGGCAACGGTCAGCTCGTCCTTGGAAATATCCGTACCGAAAACCGAAGAAAGCGGCAACACATCGGCAACAGCCTTTGTGTAATACCCCTCGCCGCAGCCGCAGTCAAGCACATTTCCCTTTTGGGCGGCGTACTTCTGTACTGTATCGCACAGAGCACGTCTCAGCGGCTCATAATATCCTTTGGACAAAAATTCTCTGCGCGAATCCGTCATAAGGCGATTATCACCGTGATTTTTTCGACTGCTGCCCGTCAGCAAATTGACATAACCACTCTTTGCAATATCAAAATTATGTCCGTTTTCGCAAATATAACTTTTTTCGTTTTTTACAAGTGGTTTTTTGCACACAGGGCAAATAAATCCGATACTATTCTTCACAATGCTTCTCCAAATACATTTCGTCCAACAGCTTTTTGCCTGTTTCCGTTCTGAAAATATTTTTTCTTGCCGCACTTACGGCTTTTTTGTCGAGCGAATCCTCAAATGCGTTTACGATAAAATCCGCTTCAATCAAAATTCTGTAATCCGGTGACATATCATCGGTATATGTGTGGTGATGCGCCACAAGATAACACACACGTTCAATATCGTCCTTAGAAAAGCCGAGAGAGGTCATAAGCTTACGAGCTTCACTCGGTCCCTCCTTTTCCTGATAAGTGCCTGCCGTACTGCCGTATTTTTTCTCACAAATATGTATTCCGATATCGTGCACCGCGGCAGCAGAAAGTAAAATATCCTTTATTTTTCCGTCTGTTTTTTCTCCGTCGGCAATCAGTTCGGAAAAAGCACGCACCTTAAGCATATGGTTAATGCGTTTTACGTCTCCGTTTAAATATTTGATCATTTCGCGCGTAAGTTCTTTGTTCATTTCATTCACCGAATTTATAATACAACCGTTAAAACAAAATAGCAATAGTCGTCATTGACAAACAGGGGTTAAAAATGTATAATATCTAAGCATTCAGCCGGAATTCAATACATTTTCGTGCAAACAGCGGACTGTTATGCTGTGTTTCGCAAGAATAACAAAGTAAAAAATCAAATATATCGGGGTGTAGCGCAGTTGGGCGAAGAGGTTCGCCGCGTCCTGCGGACGATTCAGGCGAAACTCTGAGGTGAAAAAACAACGAGCAATGCGATGCGCTCCAAGCGAGCAGTGCGACTATGTTTTTGAGGGAAGCGCAGCGGATTGTTATGCTGTGTTTCGCAAAAATAACAAAGTAAAAAAATCAAATATAACGGGGTGTAGCGCAGTTGGTAGCGCGCCTGCTTTGGGAGAATACGACCAGCCGAATAAAATAACGAAATAACCGGGTGTAGCGCAGTTGGTAGCGCGCCTGCTTTGGGAGCAGGATGCCGCAGGTTCGAATCCTGTCACTCGGACCACCTTTCCCAGAAAAACCGCCTCTTTAGGCGGTTTTTCTGCGTTATAAGTTCAATTTTTGATGTGCGCTTGACCTCATTCCAACTGTGGTCAGAGAGGTAAAATAGCGGTTGCAGCCTCGGTGCAGAGGAACGCCGAAGACCGCAAAATCCCTAACGCATCCCTAACGGGAGTATTCTTAACATTTTTGTGCGTAGGTGTGACATAATCTTGAATTTTTCGGCGTTATACACTATAATATTTCTACGGTGAGCCTTTGCGCCACCAAGGCAGCCGTGTGGGTGTACTCCCACGCGGCTTTTATTTTTCTCTTTCATACATCGGAGGCTGATTGTATGTTCTATTCAGATAAACCCATTAGCTCCAACAACGAAGATAAACTCAACCGGAAAGGCTTTGCTAAACTCCTGGCTCACACTCTCGTACACTTGGATAGCAAAGACACTTTCACAGTTGGGTTATTTGGAAAGTGGGGATGTGGCAAAACCTCTCTTGTCAACATGACCTTGGCAGAGATAGAAAATATCCAAGCTAAAAATGAAACTGATGAACAGATTATCGTTGTACATTTTGAACCCTGGAACTTCACGGATACTAATCAGCTGCTAACACAATTTTTTGTTCGACTGGCAAATGAGTTCCAAAAGAAGGGCAACAAGAATCTAACCAAGATTGGAAAGGCGTTAGAAAACTATTCTGATGCCTTTGGCCTTTTGGAATTGATTCCCGGAGTTGGAGCGCCTATTGCCTCGGCCAGCAAGTGGGGGCTTTCTCGATTAGGGCAGAAGATGCAAAAGGGACTCGATGAACGCGATGTATTGAAGCAAAAGGAGCAGGTCATTCAGTTGCTAAAGGCTCAATCCAATCGTATTTTAGTCATTCTCGATGACATTGATCGCTTAAGCAACGAACAGATACGTTATGTTTTTCAGTTGATTACTTCGGTTGCGAGGTTCCCAAACACGACTTACCTTTTGGTCTTCGACAAAGAAATAGTTGTTGAGGCATTAAAGGGTGTCCAAAGCGGAAATGGACAGGATTACCTTGAAAAAGTCATCCAAATGCCAATTCAGATTCCCAACATTCAGCGTTCTGATTTACGCAATGCCCTTTTTGAACGGCTTGATGAAATTATTGCAGATTTCAAAGAACTCGGATATAACCAGAAGCACTGGCAACAACTGTTTGGTTCATGCGTTGATCCCTTTGTCACGCATCTCCGGGATATCAACCGTTTGTGCAATGCGTTGCGCTTTAAACTAACGAGTATATCTTCCGAAATAGATTTCGCTGACATGATTGCACTGTCTGTTCTGGAAATCCATCATCCATCGATTTATGAATGGGTAAAAAATAACAAATCCATTCTGACTGGTGAAAACGATTATTCTAATCTGGGAGTCAATAGAGCTCAAAAAGAGTGGTTGGCGCATTATACCGAAACTTTAAGCAAATTAGTTCTGCTGGAGCGCCCAGATGTTTCTGTTGAGACTGAAACAAAATTGGTAGTCAAGTTTTTGGCAGATTTGTTCCCGCATTTTGGGCATAGAGTCGGTATGACGTACGAAGTCTATGATATGGCTCAGTTTAATCGTAATAACCAAATCGCCCATCCAGACAGATTTGATCGTTACTTCCAATTGGATATGGACAGTATAGCGTACAAGACGGTTGATGTTCGGAATGTTATCTATAACCTCGATGAGGGCGAGATCATAGACTTCTTACTTAAACAGGAAGAAAACGGCACAAGTTATGAGCTGTTAGAAGATATCCGGGCTCGAATCACTGAATTATCTGGCAACCGTGCTAAAATCATTATCAGCGCTCTATTCAAATCTATGAAAAGTCTCAATAAGACCGTGCGCAAAAGCTGGCTTTCTATGAGTACGGGTGTTTATGCGGAACATATGATGCTCGATTTGATAGAACGAATCCCTACTAAAGAGAGAGTGCCATTTATATCCACGCTAATTTCTTGCTCTGATATGGATGCCTTACAGTCCATCGCAACTGTCATTAATATGCTCGAATTGGGTTATGGACGGTTAGCAGCAGAAGGCCAAGAGCGGAATTATAAGAAAGTTATCACTCTGGACGAGCTGATCACCGTGGAAACCATGTTTGTAGACCGAGTCAAGGAAGTTTTAAAAACCAGTAGTCTGTTCGATTTCTCCGAATGGCGTATGGTCTATCATTTGTTGGATTCATTCGATCCAGAATACACCAAGAGCTATTTGGACAGCGCACTGATCCAAGACGAAAATGTCTTGTGGTTCCTTGGTCATTTTGTAAATGTTTGGACTGGAACTGGCAAAGAATACGAAATCCAGAAAGGATACACTGACTATTTCTCGACTGAGCGAGTCCTTAATGCGATTGAATCTTGTAGGAAGAATGGTACATTTTTCCGGTTTCCGGAAGAATTGCAGCACAAGTGTGCAGCATTCTCTTTAGCCCATTCTGGAAGTCCAGATTATGGCGGTGGAGCTTATCAAGACGATACGGAAAAATTAATAGCATCTTGGAAATCTTGAGAAACATCCCGCCCCTGATTTGATATATATCAGGGGCGGGGGCTACTATTACCCAACCTTCTCGAACGGAATCACCTTGCGCCGGCTTTCCTCCGGCGGGTCGGGAGGTTCCGGCGTGGTCGTTGCCGTGGCGGATTCCATGAAGCCGCCGATCTTCTCAGCCGCGCCTCTCTGCATATCGTTGGTGATATGCGTGTAGGTGTCCAGAGTGAAGCCCGCGCTGTAGTGCCCCAGCATGCTGGACAGGGTCTTCACATCCACGCCGCTGGAGATCGCCATGGTGGCGAATGTGTGTCTGAGGTCGTGAAAGCGCACGTGCTCCTCGATGCCTGCGTTTTTCAGCAGCTTCCGGTTGATCCGCGACACGGCGTCCGGACTCCAGTAGCCGCCTGTGCGGGGCGACGGGAACAGGATGGGGTTGTCCGGGTGCTGCTCGTGCTCCTGCACGAGCAGGTCTACCGCCTGCTGCGACAGCGCCACCTTGCGGACGGAGTTTTTCGTTTTCGGCTCCGTCACATCCAGCTCGCCCTCCATGCGGGTGACTTGCTTATTCACCGTCAGGATGCGCTCTTTTACATTCAAGTCCTCCCACTGTAGCGCCAGCAGTTCGCCCCGGCGCAGGCCGCTGGACAGCTCCAGATAGAACATGGGCAGGACGCCGTACTTCTCCGCTTCCTGAAGGTATCTGCCGATCTTCTCCGGTGGGAGAATGGTCATCTCTTTCTTGTCCTTGGGCGGGATGCGGCAGTTCTCGCAGGGGTTGTACGGGATGAGCCGCTCTTTCACCGCCTGCTTCAGCGCCGCCTGCAGCACCGCATGGACACGCCGCACGAAGGTGTTGGACAGGGGCTTATCGTTCTGTTTCGCCCCACGGGGCATCCTGCCGTTTTCTTTCAGGTCGTTATACATTCTCTGGATGTGGATGGACGAGAGCTGCTTGAGCTTGATCGCGCCGATGGCCGGGATGATGTGGTGCTCGATGATCCCCTCATAGCCCTTGGCGGTGTTGTAGCGGATGTTGGGCTTACTGTAGGTTTCAAACCACAGGCGGCACCACTCCGCTGCGGTGTAGTCGCCCGTGTGGTTGAGCGGCACGCCGCGATTCTCTCGAATGGCTTTCGCCAGCTTTTCTTTGCACTCCGCCTGGGTCTTGGCGGACACACTTTTCTGGATGGCCCGGCCGCTGACCGGGTCGATGCCCTGGGTATATCTGCCCTCCCAGCGGCCGCTGGGCTTTTTGCGGATGCTGCCCTCGCCGTTGGCTCGTTTCTTTGCCATTTATGATCCCTCCTTTTTAACACAAACACATACCACAGAGTTTTTGGAATAGCTACTAAAATATTTCAGATTTTTTCGCGGCCTGTTCGTCGATCCATTCCATGAATTTATCACGTGGGACGATGATGCGGCTGCCCAGAGTAATGGTGGGGAAATCCCTGCGGTGGGCTACCTCGTAGGCATGAGCCAAGCCGATGCCCAGCACATGGGACACATCCTCCACGGTCAGCATCAGCGGGAGTTCATCAAACGAATTGTATTTGGATTTTCTCATTCAGTTCCTTTCTGCCTTCCGGGCGGAAGGGTTTTATTCTTTGTTTTGCGGCGCAGTTTCTGCGCCGCTTACATGGTCATGTCAGGCCACTGCTCCTCATGGTCATCCAGCTTGTGGCCCAGGGCCATGCGCTTCTCCTGCAGCTTTTTCAGCCGCTTGCGGTCGATCTGGATTCCACCGGGCCGGGACTTGGGGACGGAGTTGTCCCGGAAGATCCGGCTCATGTGATGGAGCAGCCGGGTCACTGCCAGCATCGCAGAGGGCGGACGGTTTTCCTCCAAGTGGTTCAGAAGGTACTGTGCATACTGATTGCCTTGCTCGGCGGATTGGGTCAGCCAATATGCGGCTTTCTCCTCGTCGTGGGGAACCTCCTTACCAGCAAGGTATAGCTTGCCCAGCATATACTGGGCGTAGGGATTTCCTCTCTCTGCCGACTTGGCAAACCTCTCCACCGCTCTTGCGGTATCCTTTTGGATGTGCTCGCCTTTGAGACACTCCTTGGCCAGCCGGTACATGGCGTAGTGGCTGCCGTTGACCGCAGCGGTGTAGAGCCAGTTCATCCCCTTCCGGGTATCCCGCACTTCCAAATCATCCGAGAGGTATAACTTCGCAAGGGAATATTGTGCCACCAGATGTCCCTGATCCGCCGCCTGCTCGAACCAGTACCGTGCTTCCACCGAGTCCGGGATCAGCAAAGGTCCGTCCCGCCAGAGCTTTCCCATCAGGTACTGCGCATACATATCGCCGCTTTCCGCCAGCCTTTCCATTTCAGAGACGGCTTCGCCGCGCTCCTCCATGGTCAGGCTCTCGTCCCGGATCACATCCCGCAGTGTCCAGTAGTCGTAGGAGGCGTTGCGGTATTCCTCCGGCTCGTCCTGCTGATTGAGACCCTTCTCCTCGAAGCCGATCTCACCCAAGTGCAGGCGCTCCACTTCCTGAATGACCGCGTTCTTGATCTGCCGGAACTCCTTTTGCTTTGAGAGCGGGATGCGCTCCTGGGGCTTGTCGTGGTAGTAGGCAACCACCTTGCCTTGCAGGAGCAGCCACTGGTCATAGCATCTGCTCACGCCGGGGAGCCGCTCCATCTCATCAACAATTTCATCCACCAGTTTCTTCAGCCGTTTGGGGAGGTAGCCATAGGATTTCTTTCCCTTGACTGTTTCAAGCTGCGCCGCCAGCTCCAGCATGAGCCGCTCAGCGTCCGGGTGGTCGCACATGCTATCCTGCATGGTCTGCACCAGTTCCAGCATTGCCCGCCGCGCCTCCCGCACCAACTCATCTCTGGACTCTGACTTCTGTTCGTAGAGATGGAGCATTTCGTTGCGGAAGATATCGTTGGTCAGCTTGGACTTGATCTGACGGATGCCCTCTTTGGAAAGATAGGCCTGTCCCGGCTTTGTGGACCAGGCCATCATGTGGATGTGCGGGTGCTCGCCCTCGTCGTGGAAGGCAGCATACCATCGGAAGTCACCGGGCGGTATCTTCATTGCCGCCGCGATGTCGTTACGGTGCGCCCGAATGAGATTTCGCCACGCCGCGGCGTTATCGAAGCCGAGCCGGACCGCATCCTCACGCTTGAGGGAGATGATGTGCGTCCACACATTTCCGGTGTAGCGCTCCAGCTCCGCCATGGCCTTCTCCAGCGAAATGGTGTCGTCATCACTGAACAGGCCATGAGCGCCGATGCGCTCGGCACGAGGCCGGGTGGCGATGTACTTCATGTACTGCTCTGACTCGTGGATGGCATCCCAGTTGGATTCCAGCGCCAGCGTGATGAACGTAGAGGCGCTGACCTTAGTGGGCTTCGTCAGGTAGTCCTCGTACTCATAGAGCGTCTTGCTGTCCGGAAAGTCCTTGACCAGTTTGGCGACGAGCTGCTCCTGCTTTCGTGTGGGCGGACGGTCATCTGGGATAAGCTCCACCCGCTCCCGGGTCGCGATGTAGCGAAGGTATCCGGAGGCCCCGCCGGTGCTTTTGATATAGGGGCTCTTGAGGATCAGTCTTGCCATTCGTCATCATCCCAGTCCTGCTCCTGACGGGAGCGCGCATACTTCTCCAGAGAGATGGTACCGTTGGTCGCTCTAACATTCCGGACACTCTGCGCGCGCCTACGCTTCAAGTCATCCCGGTCCATCTCGAACGCTTCCGCGATGATGCCGTTGGTCATGTCCTGCTCCACGCATCTGGTAAAATCTCTGCGGGCAATATAGTCCTCCAGTCTGCTCAGCCTGCCGTCGATGGCAGACATGATTGCCATGGGCAGCAGCGTTGTGTTGTCCTGTATTCCCAGATAGTCCACATAGAAGTTCACGGCTTTTTCGATGAACTCATTTTTGCTCTGGCAGTTGTCGGCGGCGTACCATTGCTCGATCCTTCTTCTGGTTTCCGGCTGCATCCGGAATGCAATACGATCTCTGGTTTCTTTACTCATTCAATTCCTCCTTTTTGCTGTAAGACATCCTTGAAAAGCCCTGCAACACGGGGCTTTGGGGAAAGCTGACGCCATCGGTGCTTATTTCGCCTCTCAAAGACGCCAGCTTCAAGCGTCCGAAACTGCCCGCACTGCGGGCAGAAGTGACGGCTGCGGCGGCGCGTGCGACGCCATGCCTTTATCCTGCTTTTTCTTTCGTCCTGCAAACGTCTGCCGAAAACGGCTCACATCCGGCTTCAATCCTCTGGCTGGGACTGGGACTCGGCTCTTCTTGGAAAGGCGCACACAAGGCGTTCTGGCGGCCCTGGGCGTTGGACTTTTCGAGGAGCCGCGCCGCACGATAGCGAGCGGCAGCCTCCTCTGCCTGCCGGAACTGCCGCTCATAGAACGCTTCGAGTACACCCGGGATAGGACGAATGGTGTAGAGCAGATTCCCGTTCAGCGGTTTTCCGTCTTTGCTCTGCATGATGGTCGGCTCCGTGTAGATGAGGCCTTTCTCCTCCAGCTGCCGCACGTACTTTGCCACCGTATTTTCACTCATGCCGATCGCATGGCCGATGGTTTTGTAACTGGGGTAGCACTGGTAGGTCTTACGATTCTTGCACCGGAGCAGATAGGAATAGATGGAGATCTCACGAAAATCCAGACCGATGCTGAATATCTCGTTTGGTACCATAAAATAGTTTTTCTCTGCACTGCGCTTGGGCCATTTGTTGAAACTCAATTCATACCTCCTGTATTGTCGTAGAGTCCGATGACGCTCACACAGGGAACAGAAATTTTTCATTGCTTTTCTGCTGTTTACCTGATATACTTTTATCAGTAGATTTGTGCGTGCCTGTGTGTGCGCCGAGCCGCCGGACTGTTGCCGCAGTCGCGGCGGTTTTTATTTTGCGGGCGTGTTGTGTGATCCACACTCCTCCTTTGCCCTCATCTGTAAACTATCTTTTTCGCCTCCTCCGTGTTAGAATAAAAAGAGACCGTGCTCCCGGGAGCACGGCCAGAGATGAAATGACCTTCCGAGCGGATTGCCGTATGGCGGAGAGCGCTCATGCTCTCATAGATGCTCTGTCAAAGGCCATGTGGATTCGTCGGCGCGGATACCGTGCCGTACCGAACCAGGGGCAACCTCACCCGGGTGAAATTGTCCTTCTATTATTACTTAGAAAAAATTCGCAAAATCGGAAGGTCTGGAATTGTAAACTTTTTGTGAACGCAGAAAGGGTGGTGAGCTCATGTCTTTCAAGGATACTCAGTCGTACAAAGAACTTCAGTCTGACTGGCGTTGGATACACGAAATGGACCCAGAAGCTGCCGCCGCTGCAGACCAGTGGGTGAAGGAGCATCCGGAGGAGTGGAAGGAGCTGGAGCATATGCTCTACTACAGCGAGGCGAACTTTCACAAGCGTGTAGCACCGGATACTCTGGAGGATGTGGATACAAAGCAGCCCCGATCTTACAATCCGGAAGCGTTCCTGCCGGAGGAAGTACGCAATGCGATTTACAATGACAGACGTTGGTTTGACCGAAGCAAGTATCTGCCGGAGGGTTCTGATGAAGATCCCTTCATGTATTTGGACACCCAAATCTATGACGCCCTGCATGCGCTGACCGAACTGCAGAGGGAGATTTTGTTCCGCACGGTCATCAATGGCGAGTCCACTGAATCCGTCGCACAGGACAAACAGTGTTCGTCCAGGAACATCCGGGATATCCGAGCTCGTGCGCTTCGACAGATACGGGCCAAAATCAAAAGACGTGAAGGCTACGGCAGGCCCGACGTTGCCAGCATTATTTTGCTGTTTATGTTGCTTGTTGGTGTTCCGCTTGCTTGCTGGGGAGAACAGCTTTGGGCCGCATATCCCTGGCTGGAGTCTGTGGCTGCAGTGCTTAGCGCATTGGTTATGGCTGTCATGTTCCAAAATTCCCTTCGCAGAGAAGCAGAAAGGCTGCTGCGCCAGCATTGGGCCAGCCTGAATGGATCGCAGAAAAAAGAATAGTCGTTACGAAAGAAGGAGCTGAGACCGCCAAGTCTCAGCTCCTTCTAATCGAATGGTGTTATCGTCGGTTTTCAAGCAGTTTATCGTCACTTTTTATCGCCGCTTTTATCGTCACTTCCATCGCTTATCGCTTGTGTTTTTACTGCCGTTTATCGCTTGCGGATGTATCAATGGCATCGGCTATTGACCAGACCGTATATCAGATACAAGTTGAATTAATGTTTCTTCCCGGCATTTCTTTTTGAGTTCGCATTCCCAAACAATGATAACTTTCCAACCAGCCTCGCGCAGTAACTCACCGTTGCGTTTATCCCGTGCTACATTTCCAAGAATTTTAGGTTCCCAATATTCTTGATTAGAGGACGGCCAAACAAAACGAGGGCAATCATGTTTATGCCAAAAACATCCGTTTACAAAAATTACAGTACGGTACTTGGGAAGAACAATATCTGGGCAGCCGGGCAAGCTGCGAACATTTTTACGGTAGCGAAAACCCTGTGAGAACAAAAACTTCCGCACGATTTCTTCAGGTTTATTATCTTTGCTCCGGATATGTGACATATTCATGCTTCGTATTTCCTTAGAATGGTTGTCCGCCATAATTCATCCCTCTGCTTTCTGATAGCGGCATTGCAACATCTATAAGCAGGAAAAAACTGCAAGAACATAGAAAATAACTTCGAATTCTCACAGATCATGTTGCTTTTACGTAGTTTTTGATGTATTATAAAGCGGTTGAAGGGAGGTACGCATATGAGAATCAGTTATCATAGGCTGCTAAAACTTATGATTGATAAAAACATGAAAAAGAAAGATTTACAGGCCCTTACTGGGTTGAGTGCCTCCTCCATTGCAAAATTGTCGCGCGATGAGATGATCAGCATGGATGCACTTATGAAAATCTGTGCTGTTTTTGGCGTTCAGTTCTCTGATGTTGTAGAGATTATTTACGAAAACACAGATAACACAGGACAATAACATACAGATTGGATTCCGTTATCTTGGTAAATTTAGATACTTGACTAATTGGTTAAGCAGAGCGAATATACCTCAACGGATTTCCCACCTTTGTATGAACGCAATGCTGTCTTGGATCGAATGGTCACTACAACGAAGAGAAGGTAATTGAAATGGCTTATAAAGTGGTAGACCTGTTTGCAGGCGCAGGAGGATTAAGCCTCGGATTTATGCAGACAGGAAAATTTGAAATCGTTGCAGCCGCAGAAAACAATCCCGGTGCACGCAAGACCTACAAACGGAATCACAAGTTGACGCGTCTATATCCTGATGTCCGTACAATTGATTACAGGGAATTAGAGGAGTCCTGTGGTAAAATAGATGTAGTTATCGGAGGTCCGCCTTGTCAAGGTTTCTCCAATGCAAATCGGCAGCATACTACCATTATCAGCATGAACAATCGTCTGGTCAAGGAGTATGTTCGGGCGGTTCGAGAGCTGGAGCCCGAAGCGTTTGTTATGGAAAATGTGGCTATGCTCAAATCTAATATCCATCGATTTATGGTAGAAGAAACCGACATCGCTGACCCCATCATTATGGGATTAACTCTCTCCGAAGATAAAATTGAGTTGTTGCCAAAAGGCATCAATTTCCCCGATGCAGTTAACTTTGCTAAAAATCCCTCTAACATCAAAACTTATCTGTGGGACGAAAAAGAACTCAAAGCGATTACTGTGTTATACCGCTTTCGTATCAACAGGCCCAAGTTTGCCAGCTCTGTAGAGCGCTATCGAAAGTATCTCACCAAACTGTTGGCAGATATTATGGCGTCCAACGATGAAGATTGGGTACGAACACAAGAGCACGAAATGGCACAAATGCTGATCGCCTACATGAATGGAGAAGAAATAGAATTTGATGCGTTGATTCGTGCTATCGAAATCCCACTCTCTGTACAGCGTATGTTGGGCAGGATGCAGGAACTGTTGGATAACAACATCCATGTAAGCGAATATCGCTTCGAAAATGGTACAGTTATCGCAGCAGTGCAGTCTTATGCTGTTTTTGATTATATCGATGGTGTTTTGTCTGCAGCACCGTACAATTACGATATTACAGCAAAAGTCTACAATGCTCTCGATTACGGTGCCCCGCAGAAGAGAGAACGGTTTATTATTGTCGGCACAAAAGAGGGGATGGTTTATGTTCCTCCAAAGCCTGAGTTTACAAGTGATACATTTCGCACTGTGCGAGACGCTATTGCGGACTTGCAAGATGTCCCTGCTGTAACAGAGGTCAATGCACCCCCTGTTGAATTGCAGCGCATGGATAATTTGAGTGATTTGGCTCAAGTCCTTCGCGGCAAATTGCTGTATAATCACGTGTCCACTGCGACCCGCGAAACCGCGCAAGCTCGTTTCGCAGCATTAAAAGAAGGCCAGAATTTTCATGATCTGGGTTCTGAGTTAAAAACTACGTACAGCAATGCAGACAGAACGCAAAACACTATTTATATGCGATTGAAATACAACGAGCCTTCTGGTACTGTTGTGAATGTCAGAAAATCCATGTGGGTACATCCCGAGTTGGATCGAGCTATATCTATCCGAGAGGCCGCCCGCCTGCAGACTTTCCCAGACACCTTTGTTTTTGAAGGTTCTAAAGACTCACAGTATCAGCAGGTAGGAAACGCAGTTCCTCCATTTTTGTCAAACGCAATTGCGCGAAGTTTGGTCAAAGCATTAGACACTGAGAAGAAATAAGAGAAGGGTGACCCGAGTAACTTGCTTGGGTCACCCTTTTTGTCATTTAGCAAGTTCACGAGCCTTCGCCAGGATCTTGTTGTAAATAGTATCATAAGGCAGGCAATCCAGAATATATGTGCCACCCAGTAGGTTTAGATACTTTGATAGTTCTCCAACTATGTCAGTGTTGATATTCAATCCTTCTGCACGTGCGGTAAGGATAGCACTTACAAATGCGCGAATGATGGTAGGGCTGTTGGACGTATTGCGTTCAATAATGTGCAGCGCATGGTCAGCATTTTCACACACGAACTTCGTAAGTTCATAAGGATCGGGACGAGAGTCATCATAAGTAAGTCTGCCAATCCACCATAGACGGGCGAGCGCATTTCTGCTTAACGACCGCCGCGCACCAAAGCCGAAAAAGTAATGTGCTTTTACATCTTGTTTGGTACATTTTTGGGCTATTTTCCATCTGTATTGTGTGTACTCATAAAACGGTCCCAAACACAGACCCGCCCACAAGCGTTCATCCGATGCCTGAGAGTCAGAAATGAAGCTCAGTTTTCCGTAAAACTCCTGGACATTAGCCGCATCTGTTAAATAGGCCTTGTCCATCGGTTGAGACATATCCAGATGAATATCCGGCATTGGATACTTTGTGTTGAGAAATGGGGAATGTCCCAGTTCCTCTTCGATCCAGGCATTGGAAGGCAGAGCGAACTTGCTGACATACTGATCTAAGTTTTCTTTTATAGCATTTAGATCGTCCCAGCTTATAAATTGCAGATTCATTCCTCATCCCCTCCTGTGGTTCCAAAGCCATCACAGAGAACTTTAAAGGCTTCGGTAAGCGGATCATTAATCAAGCGCTGTGCCAGCACAACCATATTCTGCTGATTGAAATCGTTACTTTCAATATCGACATCAAATTTTGTTAGCAGAGTTTTTCGCACAGTTCTATACCAGACACACTCGGACAACTCCTCGCGTTCCTCAATACTTCTGCATTTCAACTCCTCCAGCGCATATGTGAGTGCTGGGATAATTGTAATAGCATTCAGAACAGGCTGTGTTATAGGAGCCTTAGCGAGCTGCTTATAACTGTAGTAGTCGTTGAGCGGCAGTTTCACAACGATTTTCTGACCGTCAATACCCACAATCATGTGTGTCACTAATGGATCTGCGTTGCGAATGATACTGAAAACAGAGGGGGTGTTTGCCAAATCCTCCATTTCTTTAGCAATGGTCGCATTGACCTGCTTCCCCACCGCTAAGACGCATCCTGCTTCAATCTCAAAGGTCGTTCCGCTGTAGTCATCATGAAATCCCGGATTACTATACCCGGTAATATCCTGAGTCGCAACAATAAACGGGCATATCTGTAACTTGCCGCATATCTTCTTGTCTGAAAGCATGCGGCTTTCCGCTACCTTTTCAGTAGTCACAACCTCACGGAAACCAGTCTGAGCACATTCCAGATGGTAAACATACCGGGCCTGTCCATCATGAATTAGCTTCTTCAGTCCCTCGTTGGTAAGAGAGGCCATAAAGTCAATACGGATGTTATAGCCATCTTTCTGCAAATCAATGGTAGTATCAAAACTACCGTCTTTGTAATCATCAGAATAATATGCTAAGACAGGGTAAGGATACAGTTTATACCTTATTTCCATATGCTTTCACCTCCATCGAACAGTAGTCGTGGAAATCAATCTTTACGGATAGTTTCACAGGAACATTTTCGGTAAAGGTTAATCCGCTGATTTTATTTCCGCTCACCGTCAGTTCAGCACCTTCTGCGGTTGCAGAAATAACTGCTGCATCGTAGTTCTGGGATTCCGCAGACATGAAAAGGCTGATAATTCCGTCTGTTGCAGATGCATTGGGAACAAAAGTGACAGTATACTCCCCCTGACTCTTGTTCGTACACATAACACGTGACTTTACTGCAGACACTGCAGCCAAACTCTTGCGGTGTTCAGTAGGCTTGTCACCCTTTCCAACGCCTTCTCCGCTTCCACCGCCGCCATTGCCGCTGCCTCCGGCGGCAGTGCCTTCGCGACTGCCTTCACCAGGAATATCATCTATGATAATATCTCCATCGGGATCATCGACTTCAGTAGTGCCTGTACCAGCTTGGCTCATACTGCCCGGCTTGGGACTGCGGGACACAGTCTTTGTTTCAATCACTTGTATGGCATCGTTGATGTTTTCGCCCTTATCTTCGGGTCTCGGTTGTGCTGAATCTTGCTCAGCGGCGAGATACTCTCCAACAGAAGGGTCAAGCGCTTCTTCGCTATCATCATTTTTCAGCTCATCCAAACAGGCTTTGATAAACTTAGTAAGGGCGGATAGAACACCCTTAGCCTCAGATTTATTTTCAGCACGCTCAATTTCCCATTTTGTGTGTTGAGGATTCTCCAGGGTTCTGAGATATTCGTTGAGCTTGTCACCTTCGATGTATAACACGCCTGCAAAGGGAATTAATCCGTTGATATTACCCTTATCCATAATTTTCATACCTGTTCGGCGAACCATTGCAACCCTTCTGTGAAAATCAGGCTGTATCATGAGGCGAAGTGTCACCTTACCCATTGTACCGATGTCTTTTGTGTATGTGGGCGATTTTTGCTCGTCCGCAGTAAGTACCTGATAGTATTCGTCAGCATATTCGGAAAAATATGCTTGATGGGATGCAACCAGTTCTGGCAAGGTCTCCTTGCTGATGATGATATCCTCGACCTCAACAATAAGTTCTCCGGTATATACCGCATACAAAAAGCCGTCAAGGACCGATGCTACCATATCATATTTCCAATCCTTGCTGCCATTGAAGCCCAAAACAAAGATGTCTGTGCCGCTCTTTCCTATCTCGCGGCTATAGGAAGGATCAATGGATATTTGCTGTTTTACAGGAGCATTTTTATCTGCTCCGTAAAATCCGATACCCTGCGTAGTCTCACCTTTTTTATCCTTAAAGCTGGTAAGACGGGCTACTCCCTGATACGCAGCTACACCATCACTATCCAAAGTGCTATAAAAAACAGTTCTAAAAGCAGAGCAGGCATAAGGTGCAAATTTACCAATGCCAAAAGAGCCGCCGTGAGACCCGCTCTTGTCAGATGCGCCCTGAGACTTGGTAAGATTACACCAAGGAGAATTGTATTCTTCATCAGAGCCAAGCAACCCTGTGGTGTTGGTATCACTGATTCTTAAACAGGTAATCTTAGGCTGCTTTGCCAACTTAAGAGCAGACTGAAAAAAGCTCTTTGCTTTAGTAGATTTCTGCTTAGACCAGTATTCCAACGACCTGGAAAATGCATCGTCTAAGTCATCAAAGTCAGGAATTGCAGACGGCGCAATCTCAAATGTACGAAAAATAATACGAGTAGGTTCACCGTTCTTCAGATTTGCATCGATGGAATTCTGGCAAATCTCGCGCGCCAAGGATTTGATGGGAGTGCCATTAAAGGTTTCAACGCCAGAATCTGCAATACCAAAAATCTGACCATGGTTATTAGACGGAAAATTCCAAGCATATCTGTGAAGAGAGAATAGAGCCATTCAATAACACCATCCTTACTTTAGGGTAAACCTGGAGGTTCTGTTGCTTTCAACTTTCTGGTATTTTTTCTTTGCTTCACGAAGTTCAGTTTCGATGGCAGAGAAAATCTGATCGACATCCTGTTGAGTATACTCATAGGTATTAGTGTTTGCACAGTTCCCCAGCAATTGAAGCATATCGATGATTTTGTTTGTCCTGGCTTCTGCCAACCTAACAAATCTATCGCGCTTGGATTCGGACTTTTTTTCCATAATGACTGCTCCTTCGACTTAATTTGATTTTATTATATAGACCGATCGAGTATATGTCAATATATTTTTCAAATAATTTTTGTATTTTTAGAATATTGTATCTTATTTTAATTTTGTGGCGTTCATTTCGTGTGTACGCTTATCGTCAATTTTCAAACCGCTTATTTCATTGTTTATGCGGCGCAATTTTTGAGGTCAGCCCATGGCGCCAATTTTGTTGCCGTTCTCGTACATATCCTCGGCATACTCGACATGATTGGGTCCTTCGCTTTGTATCCAGCCAAAGCCGGGGACATAGACCATATCCGCCAGTTCATTATCGTTAGCTATTGGCTCCGGTGCCGATTTAGGTTCAGGTTGCGTGGGCTGTACCGGGATGGAATCTGTCTGCGTAGGAGGTACATATTCTTGTTCTGCCTCGGCTTCATCTTCTATTTCCGGTACAGGGATGGGCAACTCCTCGGTGGCTACTTCCAGGGCTGATTCATCTTCCGGCATTTCCGTTTCTTTCTTTTCTGTTACCACTGGCAGCACCGGTTTCTCTGCTTCCGGAAGCGTCGGCTGTGGAGCGATCACGGCGGCCGTTTCGCTCAGCGTGGGTGTTTCCCCGACCTTTTCGGTCTGTGGCCACACAGCGGCACACAGGGCGAGACAGGCGGTGAATGCAGCGGCAATGATGATTCTATTTTTCATTCTGTTTCCTCCTCTTTGAATGTAAAACGATTGAGTTCTGCGGACAACTCACCTTTTGCGGAATATCTATCAGAATTTCAGAAGAGTATCCAGAACATTTGCCGCCTGCTGAAGCTCGCCCTGAGTGGCTTCGTTTGGTATATCTTCATCCTTTTGCACCTTGTGCGGCAGATAAGGTTCATAGTTCTGCCGGGTTATCGATGGCCGGTAATGTCCCAACATCCGCGCCAGTTCCTTGGTTTCCATGCCGTTCCGCAGAGATAGAACGGCGCAGGTGTGCCGGAGATCTGTGAATCGGATATGGTCAAGCCCCGCTTCTTTGATGATCTCATCGTGCATCCGGCGCACCATCTGCGGCGAGTAAGGTTTCAGCGTGGCCGGGTGCATAAACATGAGCGGACTGCTTGGGTGCTTGTCGTGTTCCCTGATTAGGAGGTCGATTACCTCTGGTGTCAGTGCTATCGTCCTTGTCTGACTGCCGTACTCCACCAGCTCTCGCCGTACCACGGCACGGTTTTCTGCGATGGTCAGCGTCCAATTTTCGATATCAAGGTCGCTCCATTTCAGGGCGATTAGCTCGCCTTGGCGTAGGCCTGTCGTCAGTGCCAGCATGAACATGGGGAGGTAGCCCAGCCGCTCGGCGGCGTCCAGATAGTCCTCCATCTCCAGCGGCGTCAGCACATCGGCATTGACCTTCTTTGGCTTGGAGTAGTGGAACGCTCTGGCGGGATTATCGCTAATCAGGCCATCCCGCATGGCTTGGTCCAGGCATTGCTGAAGCAGGCGGTGGATGTGCCGCATGGTTTCTTCCCCCAAGCCAGAGCTGCCGGGTCGATGATTGCCGAAGCGGCGCCGTTCTTCCAGAAAATCTCCAATCATCTCCGATGTCAATTCAGAGAGTGGTATATCTCCCAGGCCGGGGAGGATATGGTTCTTAAATACATAGTTGTGTGCCGCATAGGTAGTCGGCCTGCTCTGATGCTTGTCATAGGTTTCCTGCCAGAAGATGATGTATTCCCGAAGCGTCATATGCCCACCTCCATGCACTGGCGCTGCAGATCCCGAAAAGCCACCCATGGGAGCCGTGCCCGTTTTAATATCTTCTTGTGCAGATAGTAGAACTCGTGGAGTTTATACTCCGCTCCGGTTTTGGGATTGCGGAACACATAGGGCGAGTCAGTTTCCGGTATCTGCTTCAGAAGGCGTTCTGCTTTGGCGTTAAGCGTCAGCAACCGCTGACCCTTGAGGATGTACCTGTAGCGGATATGAAAATCGGCCCACGACAAGGTGATCAGTTCACATTGCCGCAGACCGCTTGAAAGTCCTGTGTAGATGAGGGGGAGTACGCCGAGCTGCTCTGCTGCGTTCAGGTAACGCTGGAGCTGGCCCAGGCGCAGAGGGGCTGTTTTGTATTCCTCTGCCTTGGGCTCCTGGCAGAGCCGCACCGGGTTGTATGGAATGAGCTGTTCCCGTGCCGCTTCGTCCATGCACCGCCGCAGAAGCAGGTGGACGCACCAGACACTTCTGGCACTGAGCCCCCAGCTCTGCAGGCTGTCGTAGAAATCCGTGACCGTCTGCTCTGTTAGGTCAGAGAGCTCCATATTTCCGATGCTGGGGAGGATGTGGCTGTAAATCAGATTGCGGTACCCGCCCTCGGTGTTGCCGTTCCATTTGTGCCGATTGGCGGTGAACCACCGGCCGCACCACTGCTCGACTGTCAGGGTATTTTCTTTCTGCATATCGTCGCCTCCTTTTGGCAAACGAACAATATCACAGAAAGCAGGAAATAGCTACTGAAAAGGACAGAATATTTGCAAAATGAAACTGTTCCGAATAATATATCTGTATTGTTCGGAATAATACAGCATCATTCGGAACAATACACTTCCTATTGTTCCAAACGACCTGGATTACGGTGCTCGATGGAGAAATCACAAAAAATGAGCAAGTTTTTTCTTTGTCTGCACATTTTCTGAGGGAGTTTTAGCGACCACAACACATTTTCCGTTTATCGAGAGGGTGGGTAATATCACGCCAGCGCTTATTTCTTTGTTTATGCGGCGCAGTTTCTGAGCTGCTCTCTGCGGCAAAAAGCACCCGCTGTTGGAGGTAAACCCGGTCGGAAGCACTTTTAATATACAGAATTCAATCCCACACAAATCCCAAAAGCCGAAAGCGGTGCCTGAAATAAACAGGCCAATAGAGTTCCAAAGAGGAACCGCAGAAGTGCCGGAAAGTGCCAAAGAGGGCGACTCAGTTCTGCCTGAAGGTTCAGACATAGGTTTGGGAGCAGGATGCCGGGGGTTCGAGTCCCTTCACTCCGACCAAAATTTTGACCGAAAGCGGAAAATAATCTCTGCTTTCGGTCATTTTTATATATTTTTAATTGAGAAGCCGATTTTAAAATTCAAAGCTGCTAATTCAAAGCTGCTTTGATATACGTATTTATATAAAAAATGTTAATTTCCGCATTCAATACTTATCTTATTAAATATTGCGAGAATATCATCTATCGACGTATTCTTTTTATCCTCGCCCACCTTATCAAGTATAATATTGCCCCTGTCCATCATAACAAGGCGCGTGCCGTACTCCACGGCATAGCGAAGATTATGCGTTACCATAACAGCCGTAAGTTTTTTCTGCTTAACCACTTTATCGGTAAGCTCCATAATTATTTCCGCGGTCTTGGGGTCAAGTGCGGCGGTGTGCTCATCAAGGATAAGGAAGTCTATCGGTGTCAGCGTTGCCATAATAAGTGAAACCGCCTGACGTTGGCCGCCCGACAGCGAACCCATTTTCACATGCAATTTATCCTCAAGTCCGAGACCGAGCGACGAAAGCTGTTCGCGGTAAAAATCATAACGTTTTTTATTGAGCGCAAATGACAAACCGAAGGGCTTTCCTTTATTGTCGGCAAGCGACATATTTTCGAGTATCGTCATATTCGGGCAATTGCCCATTGAGGGATTTTGGTACACTCTGCCGATATAGGCATAGCGTTCAAAATCTTTCTTCTTATTCACGCACTTGCCGTTTATAAGAACTTCGCCTGCGTTTACGGGTATACTTCCGCATATTATATTCAGCATGGAGGTTTTTCCGCTGCCGTTTGAGCCTATTACGGAGACGAATTCCCCGTCATTTACGGTAAAATTAAAATCGTCGAAAAGGCACATCTCCGTAACGAGCCCGGGATTATATATTTTTGAAATATGCTTAAGCTCCAACATTTTTCTTCACCGAACCTTTCTGAAGATTGCCGAGAACAAGTATTGCCAGGAACAAAACAGCCGTTATAAGCTTCAAAAGATTCGCCGGCAAGCCGAGGCTTATTGCAATTTGTATGCAAGCTTTGTAAATTACGCTGCCGAATATTACGGCGGTGGTGCCCTTTATAAAGCTTACGCGCCTGAAAAGCGTTGTTCCTATAATCACCGCTGCGAGGCCGAACACTATCTGACCGGTTCCCATCGTCGCGGAAAACGAGCGCTGCTCCTGACAGGCGACGGCACCCGAAAGAGCCACAAGAGCGTTCGATATTACAAGTCCGATTATTTTTATTGTGCCCTTGTCCTTTGAGAGAGAGGTTACAAGTACGCTGTTATCGCCTACCGCGCGAAGCAAAAAGCCGTTTTTTGTCTTAAAGTAAAGGTCAAGAAGCACCTTGCAGACTATCATCAGAATTGCGGAAACGATAAGTTTTCTTAAAATAAGCGACATCGACCCGAAAACCGACATTGTAGCGGGAGATGTAAATATAGTATCTTTTTCACGCGCGATTGAAAGATTCGAACCGGCTATCTGCAGATTTATTGAAAATAAAGCCGTCATCGTTATAATACCCGAAAGCAGGTCGCGTACCTTCAAACGGACGTGGATAAATCCCGTGACAAATCCGGCAAGAGCTCCGACAAGAAAAGATATTAAAAGAGCGAGAAACGGATTTACGCCCTTTACAAGTAAAACAGCCGTTACGGCAGCTCCCAAAGGGAAACTGCCGTCTACGGTGAGATCGGGAAAATCCAATATTTTATATGTAATATATACGCCGAAGGAGAGAAGAGCGTATATAAAGCCTTGAGTTAACGTGCTTATAATAAGATCCAGCATTCTTTTACACTACCTTATTTACCTTATTTACATTCTATTGCCTTTGCGGCTACATCCGACGGAACGGTAATTCCCATAGCGCTTGCTGCGTCGGAATTTATATATGTGCTGTACTCGGTCACTGTTTCGTACGGAAGGTCGGAAGCCTTAGCTTCTCCCTTTAAAATTTGAGCGGCAAGCTTACCTGCCATTTTGCCGAGCTCCACATAATCGATACCGGCAGACGCCACACAGCCTTTTTTAACCTGCTCAATTTCGCTGCCGTATACGGGAATACCTGCGGCGTTTGTCTTTTCAAGTATTGACGGAAGGACGCCTACAACATTATTGTCGGTAAGGTTTGTGATGCAATCAACCTTCTTGTTTATAAGAGTATCGGCAGCCTGTGTAACGGACGCCTGATCGGCAACACCTATGGCTTCAATAGTAAATCCGTAGTTGCCTGCTTTTTCTTTATACTCGGCGATTGCCGATACCGAATTCGGTTCGCTTGTTGTGTAGATGATACCGATTGTTTTTGCATCAGGCTGGAGTTTTCTTATAAGCTCAAGCTGCGGGTCAACAGGAAGCTTATCCGAAACACCCGTGATGTTGCCTGTTGTAAGACCTGCTTCACCTGGGTCTGTTATAGCGTTGAATACAACCGGAATATTCTTATCCTCTGCCGCAGCGTAGCAAGCTGTTGCCGAGGGGGTTGCTATGGCGCACATAAGCGCGACGTTTTTGGAAGAGAAGTTATTGGCAATCTGTGTTGCGGTGGCATTGTCAAACGAAGCATTCTGATAATCTATTGTGTAATCCTCACCCTCTGTGAGTCCGGCCTCCTTAAGACCGAGAAGGAAGCCCTCGCGGCAATTATCAAGCGAGGCGTGCTCACCGTACTGACTGATGCCTATTACCGGAACCTTGTCTTTTTTCGCCGTACAGCCTACGAAGAATATTGTTATTGCCGCTAAAATTACCGCTACCGTTATTTTTACTTTTTTCATGATGATGACTCCTTAATTTTTAAAATAAATCAGTGTACAATGTTATAATTTAAAAATCGCCATCGTCTTAAATAATATTGCATTCTTTTCTCCTTAATAAGCAAATAAAAAAAGCCTTATCCCATATATGGGACAAGACTTTGAATCCTGCGGTACCACCCAAATTGCCGGATAAACCGACCGCTCGTTTCTTATACTTACATATAAGCCGCTCTGATAACGGGTACGGAACCCGTCGGCCGCTACTCGCAAACGCTTTCGTGCCGCCCTCATAAGTCCATTCGCTGTACTCTCCCCTGCGGTATTTCCACCGACAACCGCTCTCTGCAAGCTTTAAGTAAAGCTACTCTTCTTAATCACAGGTTTTTTAGATGTTGCCACAATGTTATCACGCCGTTCTTTCTTTGTCAAGAAAAAATTACAAATATTTTTAAATCGTTATTTATGGGGCAAAATGTCTTATATCGGTACATATCACGAAAAAATGCTTTGTTTTGCGGAATAATTAAATAAATACAAGGCAAAAATCTTGATTTTAGTGAGACATTGTGCTAAAATGTACAAATAATGTCGTCAAGAATACCTGTGATTTAGCAATAATTGGTTATTTGAGACAATAATATAAAAAGACTTCTATGTCTTTTGAAAAAAATACACAAATTAACAGGGGGTCTATCATTTGACCAAGTACATCATCAAGCGCATAGCAATGGGCTTGCTCAGCATTTTCATTGTTGCCACGCTGACGTTTTTCCTTATGAACCTTGTTCCCGGCGGTCCGTTCGTTGCGGAAAAATCCATAAGCAAGGCTGCACAGGAAGCTCTCGCGGCAAAATACGGATTGGACAAACCTTTATTCGAGCAATATATAACCTATATTACCGATTTTATCAAGGGCGATATGGGCGTAAGCTTACGTCAAAGAGGAAGAACCGTATCGGACATTATTTTTTCTAAATTCCCCGTATCGGCAAAGCTCGCCGGAATAGCTGTTCTCGTCTCTCTTCTTGTAGGCATACCGCTCGGATGTCTTTCGGCATACAACCGAGGTAAATTTGCCGATAACTTTATTATAGTGCTCGCGACGTGCGGTATCGCAATACCGAGCTTTATAATCAGCGTAATTTTACTGTATACATTCGGCAGCAAGCTGAATCTGCTGCCAACGGTAGGTCTTAACACGCTGTCATCATATATAATGCCGGTGACGGCGCTGTCGGTTTACCCGACGGCATATATAACGCGGCTTATGCGCTCAAGTCTTTTGGACGTTATGGGGCAGGATTATATAAGAACGGCAAAAGCCAAAGGCCTTTCGAACTTCAAAATACTCTTCAAGCATGCTCTCAGAAACGCAATACTCCCCGTAATAACATACGTCGGACCAATGCTCGCAAGCCTTATGACGGGTTCGTTTATAGTAGAACAGATATTTGCAATACCCGGTCTCGGCCGTGAATTTGTTTCGGCCATAGTCAACCGCGACTACACCATGATAATGGGAACAACAATTGTCCTTGCGACACTTATCATAGTTGCAAACGTCATAGTTGACATACTGTATAAAATAATCGACCCGAGAATCAAACTTAAGTAAGGAGCGGCATCGCCGATGAACAAAAAATTTCCGAGTCTGCATTTGAAGGCAGACGATTTTATACCGGCTACAACGACGGAAAAAGAAAACCTTGTTGTAATGCGAGACAGCGTCAACTTTTGGAAGGACGGCCTCAGACGTCTGCGTAAAAACAAGGTTGCCATGATAAGTCTTGTCTTTATTTTACTGATAGTGGTTTTTGCTTACATTCTTCCCAGCTTTTGGCCGTACAGCTATGAGCAGCAAATAAAATACAGCGAGAACCTCTCCCCGTTTCAGTACAGCGAAACAGAACAGGCGCAAATAGACGCGGGTCAAAAGGTATTTCCTCACATCTGCGGAACGGATAAGCTCGGCAGAGACTTTGCCGTTCGCCTTATGATGGGCACAAGAATAAGCCTTACGGTAGGTCTTGTGTGCGCAGCGCTGGTTCTTATAGTCGGCTCGCTGTTCGGTGCAATAGCCGGTTTTGCCGGCGGTTGGGTCGATAATATAATGATGCGTTTTACCGACATTTTATATACCATTCCCGATATACTTTTAATAATTCTGCTTGCAACCTCCCTAAAGCCGCGACTCGAAGCGCTCTCTGCTAATCCGGGTTTTACTTGGATGCAGAGAATGGGACCGAACCTTATAGCAATATTCCTTGTATTCGTTTTGATATACTGGGTAGGTATGGCAAGAATAACACGTTCTCAAATACTTGTACTCAAGGAGTCCGAATACGTTACCGCGGCAAGAGCACTCGGTGCAAGCAATTCGCGTATAATCAGAAAGCACCTTTTGACGAACTGCATAGGTACTCTTATAGTAACAACCACACTTCAGATACCCTCCGCAATATTTACCGAAAGCTATTTGAGTTTCCTCGGACTCGGCGTTACGGCTCCCATGCCGTCGCTCGGTTCTCTTGCCACGGAGGCCGTAAAGGGTATGAACACTTATCCATATCTGCTGTTTTTACCGGCGCTACTGATAAGCGTTATCATACTTGCCTTTAACCTTCTCGGAGACGGGCTGCGCGACGCGTTCGACCCGAAACTCAAGAACTAAAGGAGGGTAAATATTTTGAGTGAAAAACTTTTGGAAATAAAAGACGAGAAGCTGTCGTTCTTTACTCCCGCAGGCGAAGTCAAAGCACTTAACGGCGTTTCGTTTTCGATGGATGAAGGCGAGGTTCTCGGAATAGTCGGTGAATCTGGTTCGGGAAAATCCGTCACAGCATATTCAATAATGGGGCTTACCGCATACCCTGGCAAGCTTATAGGCGGAACAATCAGATTTAACGGTCACGAAATTGAAAAGATGACCGATAAGGATTTCAGAAAGATAAGAGGAAACGAGGTTTCCATAATATTTCAGGACCCTATGACGAGCCTTAATCCCGTTTACACAATAGGCAACCAGATAACAGAGGTTATAAGGCTGCATACGGATAAAGACAAAAAACAGGCATATGAGCGCGCTAAGGAGCTTTTGGAGCTTGTAGGCATTAACGAGCCTACCAAGCGACTTAAACAGTATCCGCACGAGCTTTCGGGCGGTATGCGCCAGAGAGTTATGATTGCCATAGCTCTTGCCTGCGAGCCGAAGCTTTTAATAGCCGACGAACCTACAACGGCTCTTGACGTCACAATTCAGGCGCAGATACTTGACCTTATGCAGGATTTGCGTAAAAAGCTCGGAATGAGCATAATTATGATAACTCACGACCTTGGCGTTGTCGCGAGTATGTGCGAAAAAATTGCAGTTATGTATGCGGGTCATATAGTTGAATACGGCACGGCAGACGAGATATTTTATGAGCCGAAGCACGAATACACAAAGGGTCTTATAAAATCCATTCCGAAGCTGAATGTCGAAAGTAAGGAAAGGCTTGTACCGATTGAAGGGCAGCCGGTCGATCTTCTCAACCCGCCGGCAGGGTGTCCGTTTGCACCGAGATGTTCAAAATGCATGAAGATATGCTTAAAGCAAATGCCGCCGAAAACGGTTTTAAGCGACACACATTACAGCCATTGCTGGCTGCTTCAAAAAGAAGAATTTGAGGAAGGAGAGAAAGACTGTGAGTGACGATAAAAAGCTCATAGAAGTACAGCACTTGCAGCAGTACTTTCCTGCCGGAGGCAGAGGCAAAAAGAAAAAATACGTTCAGGCGGTAGACGATGTTTCGTTTTATATAAAAAAAGGCGAAACTCTCGGGCTCGTCGGCGAATCCGGCTGCGGTAAAACCACAGTAGGGCGCACTCTTTTAAGGCTTTACGAGCCCACAGACGGAACAATAATATATGACGGAGACGTCATATTTGACAAAAAGAAAAAAATCGCGGTGAATATGCTCCCCTACCGAAGAAAGATGCAGATGGTATTTCAGGACCCGTATGCAAGTCTTGACCCGCGTATGACGATAGGAGATATTGTAGGCGAAGCCATTGATATTCATCATCTTGCCGCCAACAAAAAGGAAAGACGCGACAAAATCATATCGCTTCTTGAGACCGTCGGTCTTAACAGCGAACACGCCAACCGCTATCCGCACGAGTTTTCGGGCGGTCAGAGGCAGCGCGTAGGCATAGCGAGAGCTCTTGCGGTAAATCCGGAATTTATCGTATGCGACGAGCCTGTATCGGCTCTTGACGTTTCAATCCAGGCACAAGTCGTCAATATGTTTGAGGATTTGCAGAACGAGCTCGGTCTCACCTACCTTTTCATAGCGCACGATTTAAGCGTCGTAAGACATATTTCAAACCGTATAGGCGTAATGTATCTCGGCAAGCTCGTTGAGCTCGCCGACAGCTACGAGCTTATAACACACAGCGCGCATCCATACACTAAGAGCCTTATTTCGGCTATACCTGAGGCGGACCCGATAATTGCACGCTCCTCTCACAGAATTCCTCTTGAGGGCGATGTTCCGAGTCCGCTGAATCCCCCGAGCGGATGCCGTTTCAGGACCCGCTGCCCGTATGCCGACGGCCTTTGCGCCGAAAAATGCCCGGAGCTTCGCGAAATCTCGGCAGGCCATTTTGCAGCTTGCCATCACCTTGACAAGGTAAAATAGTTGTTTATTGTGCATCTGGAGCACAATGGATATATTTTTAAGCAGCGCGAGTTGCTATAAGAAGGAGATGTATTTAATGAAAACCAAAAGACTTATTGCTGTGATACTCGCAGTTGTCATGTGTCTGTCGGCAATGGCACTCCTGAGTTCATGCGGTAACAGCAAAAAGGACGACGCCGGTATAACGGTTCAGATAGGACCTAACCCCGAAACGCTCGATCCCGCTCTTAACAGTGCTGTTGACGGCGGCAATATGCTCATCACGCTCTATGAGACACTTCTCATAATTGATGAGGACAACAAGGTTCAGCCCGGTCAGGCTGAAAAGTACACTGTAAGCGATGACGGTCTTACTTGGACTTTCACAATGCGTGACGGTCTTAAATGGTCTGACGGCACCGAGCTTAATGCCAAGGACTTTGAGTATACCTTTAAGCGCCTTACAAACACAGAGCTTGCCGCTCCCTATGCCGAGACTGTTATCGGTATGGTTGAGGGCTATCAGGACGCTATCGGCAATCCGGATGAAGACGGTAAGCCCACTACTACTCCCGATCCCGACAAGCTTAACGTTGTAGCAAGCGAGGACGGCAAAACTCTTACAGTCAAGCTTGCTTACCCCTGCTCTTACTTTGACAAAATCGTTGCATTCGGCACTATGAGCCCCGTACAGAAGGCTACCGTTGAAGCTAACGGTGACTCTTGGGCTACAAAACCCGATACTTATGTCTGCAACGGTCCGTACATGATTACCGAATGGACTCCCGGTGAGCGCATTGTATGCAAAAAGAACCCGAACTACAAAGGTGGTTGGGATTCAAAGCGCATAGTTAACAACAAGCTCACATTCTTGCTTCTCGAAAACTCAAGTGCTTCCTTCACCGCATACAACAGCGGCGAGGCTCAGCTCATTAAGGATGTTCCCACCGAGGAAATCCCGACTCTCAAGAAGGCTGCTGACGGCGGAGAATTCTATGTTGACACCAATCTCGGCACCTACTATCTCAGCATGAACCTTAACAAGGCTCCCTTCAACAACAAGAATGTCCGCAAGGCTCTTAACCTTGCAATTGACCGCGACTACATTGCAAACACCATAATGCAGGGCACATACTCCCCCGCCTATAACTTTGCAGGTCCCGGTGTTGTTGATAACGAGGGTATGTTCTTCGATAACGCAGTTAAGGAAAACGGCGGAGAGACCTATATCAGCAAGGATTATCAGGCTAATCTCGAGGAGGCTAAAAAGGCTCTCGCAGAGGCAGGATATCCCGACGGTAAGGGCTTCCCGACCATCACCTACTCAACAAACGATGCAGGTTACCACAAGGCTGTTGCAGAGTATCTCCAGAGTGCTTATGCTCAGCTCGGTATCACTATGAAGATTGACATTGTTGAATGGTCTTCATTCACTCCTCAGCGTCGTGCAGGCAATTACGATATGGCTCGCAACGGCTGGGTAATGGACTATAATGACGCCTCAAATATACTTGAGCTCTTCGTTTCTACCAACGGCAACAACGACGGTAAATACAACAGCTCTGCTTTTGACGCTGACATTGCTAACTCTAAGGTTGCAGACTCCGCAGCTCACTTTGCGGCTCTCCACGCGGCTGAAAAGACCATGATGGAAGATTACGCCTGCATCCCCGTTGCTTATTACAATGACTTCTGGCTCCAGAAGCCCGAGCTTAAGGGCGTATGGCACAGCCCGTACGGCTATTGGTACTTCCAGTATGCTACCCTTGAGAAGTAATTTCTCTTAAGACACTAAGCGCAAAAAAAGATCGCCCGTATCGTTTAAGATACGGGCGGTTTTTATATGCTTGAAAAGATAATAGCCGTATGTTAAAATCATTTTGTACCGAAAAGGCATAATTTCTTCAGATAGGAATGAATAAGATGAGTGTTATTGACAGATTTTTAAGATACGTCGAATTCGAAACGACCTCAAACGAAAACAGCGAGAGCATACCGTCAACGGAAAAACAAACAGTTCTTGCGGATTACCTTGTAAAAGAGCTGAAAAGCATAGGTGTAAGTGACGCTTACCGTGATAAATACGGTTATGTTTACGGACATATACCTGCGACAAAAGGATTTGAGAAGCTTCCCAAAATCGGATTAATTTCTCATATGGACACATCCCCCGATGTCAGCGGAAAAGACGTCAAAGCCAAAATAATAAAATTTGACGGCACAAATGCGCCGATGATAGATGCCAAATATTCGGGCGAGGATATTATAGTTACCGACCGAACAACGCTTCTCGGCGCGGATGACAAGGCCGGTGTTGCCGAAATAATCGAGGCGTGCCGCGAAATTTGCGATGACGCAGAGCTTTGCCACGGCAAAATTTCAATTTGTTTTACACCCGATGAAGAAATAGGCAGAGGTGCCGACAAGTTTGATTTTGAAACCTTTGACGCGGATTTTGCATATACCGTTGACGGCGGAGAGCTTGGCGGAATAGAATATGAAAACTTCAACGCGGCAGGTGCAAAAATAACCTTCAACGGAGTCAACACGCATCCCGGCACGGCTAAAAACAAGATGAAAAACGCTGTTTTGTATCTTGCGGAATTTATAAATATGCTTCCTGCCGCCGAAGCTCCCGCGCACACCGAAAATCGCGAGGGATTTTATCACGTTTCATCGGTTAACGGCAACGAGAGCAAGGCAACTCTTCATATGATAATCAGAGATCACAACAAGCAAAGCTTTGCAAAGCGCAAGGAATTTATTACCGTACTTGTTGAATTTTTCAACCGCAAATACGGAGAAAACACGGTTTCGGCTGAAATTAAAGACAGCTATTACAATATGCTTGATGTCATTAAAGAGCATATAGACATAGTAGAACGAGCAAAAAAAGCAATGCGTAAATCCGGTGTGGAGCCGCAAATTACACCGATACGCGGCGGAACCGACGGTGCAAGGCTTTCGTTTGAGGGTCTGCCCTGCCCCAACCTTTCAACCGGTGGAATGAACTTCCACAGTATTTATGAAGCAATACCTGTAAATGCTATGCTCAAGATGGTTGAGGTCATTAAAAACTTAGTAAGCAAATAATTGAATAAAGAAAAAGTCCCGTGAAGTTTACTCTCCTTCACGGGACTGCTTTTATGTATTATTTTTATAACTGCGGTATTCTCTTTCTATCCAAGCCATTAACAGATTAACTATCCGCCTTTGCTCGTCATAAGACAATTCTCTGCCCTTTTCTACATGATACCACTTATTTAAACACCCTCGACAGCAGCAGGCGCAGGCATGCTGAGCCTTAAACACGGGGTGACCGCGCATCGGCGTTTGCTTACCGTCGTTTGGTATAACCGCCGGTGCAAGACGTTTCTTTATAAAATCCTCCGCATGGCTTTTTACGGTATCCAAGCCTTTTTTGTCGATATAATTTATATCCTCATCGGACAGATGGAATTTAGCTCTGAAAGCAGATTTTTGAAGCCTTGAGAGTGCTTCGTCAACAGTCAACCGAAAACTCCTCTTTTCAGTAAAAATCAAGATAAGCATACACCCTTTTGACTGCTTTTGCAATGACTCGTTTTTTGCTCGACAGCAGAATACTATCTTGACAGCTTCACTTTTTTCATCATAACAGCCGAATACACAAATACAACGGCTTCTGTTATAGGCATTGCCCACCAAACTGCATTTCCGCCGAAAGCAACAGGCAATAAAAGTATCAGAGCACCGCTTATTACAATACCTCTTGCAACGGATGCGATAAGTGATATCTTGGCTCTCATAATAGCCTGGAAATAGTACGTTGAATAGATATTGAACGGCAGCAGTATAAATGAAATCGCATAAATTCTGATTATTCCGGGAGCTATTGACAGCACCTCGGGAGTGGGCGTCATAAACAGCTTTATAAACACCTGCGGCATAGCCATAGAAAGAACCGTCCAAATTGCTCCGAAAACGGCAGCAGTTATGATATTGTACTTAAGCATTGTCTTAATTCTGTCTGTAAGTCCGGCACCGAAATTACGCGAAATTACAGGCTGTGCCGCCTGACCGATACCGTAAGAGCAGCACTGTACAAGAGTGCCTACAACAACTATTACTCCGTAAACCGCAAGTGCGTCCGTACCGAGATACTCCATTACACGGCGGTTAAACAGCATTGTGGCTATGCCCATTGCCACGTCAACTATAAACGAAGAAAATCCGTTGACGCTTATCATTTTAAAGCTGTTAAGTATTCTTAGAGGCTTTACGAATTTCAACGTATTCTTTTTGCCGATAAAATGCGTAAGCATCACAAGAACGGACATTGAAGCTCCCATTGCCGTTGCAATTCCCGCGCCTTTAATTCCCATATCCAATGTGAACACAAAGAAATAATCTCCGAATACATTGAATATACCACCGAAAATAACGGCTTTTGTGGCTCTGCCGGGGTCACCGTCATTACGGAGAAACGACGAGAGCAGATTTATAAATACATATACGGGAACAGTAAGCTTTGGGGCTACCATATATTCTTTGCAAAGCGGCATAAGTGCGTCATTTGCGCCGAAAAGCCTGAGAAGCGGTTCCTCGCAGACCCACACCAAGACCCAAAGTATCAACGCCCATAAAACTCCGAGTATAAATGCAGAGGTAAAATATCCGTTTGCCTCTTTTACGTCATCGCGTTCTCCCCTTGCGACGGCATAAATCACCGAGCCGCCTATACCGCACAAAAGCCCAAAGCTGTATATAATATTCCAAATCGGGGCAATTACCGCCATTGCGGCAGAGCCGTCCGGTCCGTGATACTGTCCTACCATAGCCATATCCACAAGTCCGTAAATGCACGCTATCAGTGCACTTCCGAATGAAGCTATAAAAAATTTACGGTAAAGCTTACCGACATTATCCTTTAAAAGATCCATACCTACTCCTTGAATATTAAAAAAGACCGGATATGGAACGGGCATTTCAGCCTGCACCTTATCCGGCTTGTTATTTCCATACGATAACCAGCCCTCCGAGTGAGCTATTGTATTGTATCAACTTTTGTAATCAAAGTCAAGAATTTTCAATGAGGAGGAAATTGAGAAGAGCATTGCAGCCCTTTTCTATGTCATTGTATGCTTTGTCAAAGTCGCCCGAATACCACGGGTCGGCAACGTCGGAATTGCTTCCCGTAAACTCAAGCAATTTGTGTATTTTGTAATCCGCATCGCCGCCGAATAGTATTTTCATATTACGTATATTGGCGCTGTCCATGCCGATAAACATATCCGCTTCATAATAATCATTTCTTTTTAGCTGAATCGCCTTTTTATCACCTATTGCTATTCCGTGATATAAAAGCTGTTCTTTAGCTTTCGGATATATTGGTTGTCCTACGCCATTCCATATTTCCTCATCACTCGTTGCTCTCGAACATACCGAAAATTTATCCGACACACCGAGATTATTTGCCATACTTTTAAATATAAATTCTGCCATAGGAGAACGACATATGTTACCGTGGCAGACAAATATAATTTTTTTCACTTCCACACTATAACCCCCATATTATACCTTTCCTATACCCCATGTATACTTATACGCTTTTCCTATTTGATATGCTGTTATCTCGTCGAGCCGCTCCTCCGGCTTAATAAATGTAACGGTCTTCATACATAAGCGAAAAAGCGAACAGTTTTTTAATCAGCATCACACTCGTCTGAATCCGCATAAAATTATAAATTACTGTTCTTTTTTGCAATATACTTAACTTTTAAATCGTCAAAAATATTTGATAATCCTTCCCATGTGAGCTGTCGTTTTTCAAACCAAATCCTCTGTAAAAAACCAAGAGCCCTGTTCGGATTTGCAAAATACAGCTTTGAATATCCGATTCTGTTTTTATCAAGATATGAGTAATAATAATCAAGCTTATTATGAAACTGCTCATATGAATTTTCTCCGCGCCAAACAGTTTCGCACATAGCTCCAAGCCTAGGATAAGTCATTTTGTCCGCTTTTTTCATATCGGGAACATATTCCGTCCATAACGTTGCTTCCGCACCGAGGCAATTTCCGTCGTATAATTTATGGTTGGCGGTATTTTTGAGACTTATGTAGCCGTAAGGCAAATCTATATAATATGCTTTTGAACTTGTATCGATAAACGGTCTGCCGCCCGTGTTTATGTCTCCGCATTTCGTAAAGCCCAAATTTTCGGAAAGCAGCTTATCATCCTTCAAATCCCAACTCCACATAAACGCCTGCTTATTCTTGCCTGCGCAATAATCATTGATTCTGTTCATAAAACAGCACTGAAGCTCATCCTCGTTATTTAAGCCAAGCTTCTTCATCATTGCCTGACAATGCGGGCAAAGATGCCATCTGTGTTTCGGCACCTCGTCGCCGCCTATATGAAAATACTTATCCGGAAAAAGCTCACAAAGTTCATCCACTATATCCTCGACAAATTCATATGTGCTTTCTTTCCCTGCACACAAAACATCATGCTTTACTCCCCAATGGTCTGCGACCGGCAAATTTCTTTCAAAACAGCCGAGGTAATTATAACAAGCCAGCGCACTTCTGCTGTGCCCCGGAATATCAAATTCAGGCATAACCGAAATACCGAAATCATGTGCATATTTGACTATACTTTTAATCTGAGCTTTTGTGTAATAGCCCTTATGTTGCCTATGATTAAAATTTGTCTTTTTCCTTACAGACCCGATTTGCGTCAGCAACGGATATTTGTAAATCTCAACTCGCCATCCCTGGTCCTCCGTCAAATGCAAATGCAGAAAATTAAGCTTGTGCAGAGACATTTTTCTAATAAACAGCTTGACATCGTCAACGGGATAGAAATATCTCCCGACATCAAGCATAAAGCCTCTGATTTTATACTTAGGCTTATCCTTTATCTCAATAAACGGAATCGTTCGGCCGTATTCAAACAGTAGTTGCTTGAGTGTTTGCAGAGCAAACACTTTTCCTGCCTCCCCACTCGAATACACGGTGATTTTCTCGTTTACTTCAAGTCTGTATTCTTCATTTTCAAGCGAAAAATCATGCGTAAAACTAACAACAACATCATTTCCGACCGGCAGTTCGAGTTTACGTATAAAATCATAAAAATCATCTTTAACAGAACCGTTGACATTTCTTTCGTCAAGCGACAAAGATTTTATGAACAATCTTTTTGTTTCATCTGTTTTTTCAAATAACGGAGTTGGGATAATATGAGACATAAAAAAACCTTTCGCATAATCTATATATTAATAATTATACACTTGACTTGTTTTATTGACAACTGTCCTTATTATGATATAGTTATACCATATCATCGGCAGAAGGTGTATTATGCATAATAATAAAAAAAGCTTTGATAAAAAATGGTACAGCGAGGAGTTCTTGAACAAATTAAAGAAAACAGCCTACGCGGAAGCCGACGGAAATTTAACTTACACAGCCAAGTATGCTCCTGACGCCGTATCAAAATACGGCATAGATCCGCGCATGCTCGGCGGACCCATAGGCAGAATGGCAAGGAAACTAAGGCTTGTCCCGGATTTTGTTCTAAAAGGTATTCATTTAAAAATAACCGAGAAAAGCCTCGGTTTTTTCAGAAAGGGCTGCGACAGAATTTCTTATGCAAACTGTCATATAAAAGGCGTTTCAATCAAAAACAAGCACATTAAAGCTTCCGACGGATTTGATATTCCGATCAGAATATATGAAAATGCGGAATGTGAAGGCACAAGGACGGCAATGATTTTCATTCACGGCGGCGCATTTGTCGGCGGAACGCTCGCGCCGTATGACGAAAGCTTAAAAATGCTCGTTGATAAATTCGCCGTTAAGGTAATAGGCATAGATTACAGACTTTTGCCCGAAAACGCCTATCCCGCACCGTACAGCGATTGCTTTGACGTATTGGAATATATAAGCCGCAACTGTGGCGAATTCAAAATAAACAAGGATAGAATTTTTGTCTGCGGCGACAGTGCCGGAGGAAATATTGCTCAAGCGTGCTCTACCAAATACAAGGGTACCGGAAAAATCAAAGCGCAGCTTCTGCTTTATCCTACCTTGAATATGTTCGGTTTTACCGACGAGTATTATAAAAAAGGATATTCCGACTACAAATTTGAGCCGTCACAAAAGGCCGTTTCAAAAGGCGTAATAAAACAAATGCAAATGCTTACACACTGCAATTTTAAGCAGATAGGCATACTCTCGCCCGACGAATACAATAATCCGTACATTTTCGACGCAAGCGGCAATGTTCCGACATTTATTACAGTAGGCGCGCTTGACTATCTGAAAAAAGACGCCGTCGCTTGGGCTCATAAGCTTGCAAACGCAAATGTAAAAACAAAGCTTGTCGTTTACAACGGACTCGGCCACGGATATTTAAACGCGACCGGAGTTTTTCCGCAAGCAGAGGACGTGATAGACGAAATGGGCAAATTCATATATACGATTTTAGAATTGTAAAAGCAATCGGGCAACGGGTTTCCCGCCAAAACCTGAACATATACTCGCAAAAAGCGTCGGAGATTTGCTTTCTCCGACGCTTTTTCTTTTATTCTGTGTTACGGCAAAATTTCGAGCCAATAGCCGTCCGGGTCCTCAATGAAATAGATACCCATTTCAGGGTTTTCGAAGCAGATACAGCCCATTTCTTCGTGCTTTTTATGCGCCGAATCAAAATCATCTGCCTTAAATGCCAAATGAAACTCACATTCACCCAAATCGTACGGCTGCGGATGTTCTTTAAGCCAAGTGAGCTCAAGCTCAAAATCGCTTGAATCATTGCTCAAATAAACGATAATAAAATCGTCGGTCGTTTTTCGTCTGACCTCGTGCAAATCAAGCGCGTCGCCATAAAACTTAATCGACCTATCCAAATCTGAAACATTATAGTTTTCATGAATCATTCTAAAGCTCATATTTCTTCTCCTTTCGCTGATTCTGTGTTTTTTATTCGTGATTTATACTGCGGATATTCGGTGATAAACCTATCAATCACGCTCGGCTCGTTCCAATAATGCATAGGAAAAACGGCGTCACAATCGACATGTTTCAAAAAATAAAGCATACCGTCGGCATAATGCTCCTCCTGCCTTGGGTCAAGGGGAACGAATGCGGCATCAAAATGCGTGCCCTTAATTTTGTCAATCTCGGCACGGTACATGGAGGTCATTTGGCGGTTATCGGCTTCCGTCTCACCCTCCCAATGCCAATCGTTCAAATCACCTGCGTGGTAAATCATGCCCTCGCTTGTCTTGACGATAAAAGCAACACCGCTGTCGGTTGAAAGAAGCGTACTAACCTTTGTGCCGTTATCAAGAGTGTAGGTTTGATCGTGATAAGCAGTCGTAACTTTCACACCGGCAGGATACTTCTTTTTGCTGATATCTTTCGCCAAAACAGCCTTATAATTCATACCCATATCATCAAGAATTTCAAAAATTTTCGGATTGAAATGGTCTTGGTGAAAGTGACTGCAAAAGACTATGGCTTCCTTGCTTTTGTCAAGCCTCGGTATCTCGCCTTTGTAGTAATCAAAAACATAATAGCAGTTCTCGGTTTCAACCAAAAATCCGCTGTGGTTAATGTATGTTATTTTCATAATTCACCTCTATTACTCTCATCTTATTATATCAAAGCGATAAATCGGAATCAATACCGCACAATATTTTTGATACGAAGCAAAACGCTTGAAACGGTCTGCTTGAGCCTCTTTGCTTTTTTAACAAAAAACAGTTCTAATTACCGTATAAAATATATAAATAGCAAAAGACTTGAAACGAAATTCGTTAGTATGGTATAATTTTAAAAAATGACGGAGGATTTTCTATGAACAGAAAAAATGCAGGTGCGGTTTTCGGCACTCTCTGCGGACTGACGGCATTGACCGCAATGTCGGCTGAAATATTCTATGATTTCTCGATAAACACGAAATCACCTATACATATGAGTAAGCTCAACAATCTCGTTCAAAAGGTCACGAACACATCCGGCAGCGAAGAAGACGCGAGCGAAAAATACAGCGGACTTACCGGTACGCCAGAAATGAAAAAATGGTACAATGAGCACGGTGAGGATGTTTACATTACGTCCGACTCTCTTCGTCTGCACGGTAAGATATTTAAAAACAACAGTTCAAAATATGTACTTGTCTGCCACGGATACACAAGCAAGGCCAAGCATATGGCCGGTTTTGTAAACAAATTTTACTCACTCGGGTATAATGTTCTGGCAGCAGACGCACGTGCACACGGCGACAGTGAGGGCACGAAAATAGGAATGGGCTGGCCGGAGCGATTTGACGTTATCGAATGGATAAAGCTTATTATTTCTTGGGATTCGAATGCGCAAATAATACTACACGGCGTATCCATGGGAGCGGCGACGGTGCTTATGGCCTCCGGAGAAGAGCTGCCCGAAAATGTCAAGGTTATAATTGCGGATTGCGGCTACACCTCGGAATGGGATGAATTCAAATGCGAAGCAAACGCTCTGCATATCCCGTGGTTCCCCGTACTCAACGCCGCATCTGTGTTGTCAAGACTTCGTGACGGGTATGATTTCAAGCAAGCGAGCGCTCTTGAGCAGGTCAAACAAAGCCGTATTCCGACTCTGTTTATTCACGGCTCCGATGACGAGCTTGTTCCATACAGTATGCTCGATAAGCTGTATTCGGCGGCAGTCTGCAAGAAAGAATGTTTGACCGTCAATGGCGCCGGACACGCGCTTTCATCCTCGGTTGATCCGGAGCTTTATTGGAACACGGTAGAGAGCTTCATTGAAAAATATTCAGAAAAATAAAATTTGAGCCGTGCCGTTCGGCGGAAATAAACATATGTATTTTAAAGACTATTGCGAATAATGTACAGAATGGATTGTAGCTTCGATGGTAAATGCGGAATACGGTAAGGTCAAATTGTCATTGACCTTGCACTTTAACGAGTATAATAATTTTCGGCTTCTGTTAGACGGGAAAGAACCTATGGACTTTGAAAATACAGGCAAAGCAATCAATTATGTATTTGAAACAGAAGTTGGAAATCATATTTTAACATTTGAAAGCATTCCTTTTGAGAAAAATCAATTAGGAAAATTGAAATTTTCGTTTTTATCCGAATCATTTCAAAAGAGAATATTGAATCATTTGTTTGCTTTCAGATATGATTTAGCCTGTTTCAAAGTAACATACATGCTGCATATTCATCGTAATGCAAAATTGGAAATTGCCATTAAAACAAGCTATTATAATAATTTCCTTTATATAGGGGCTAAATGTTTGCATCCTGTAATTGTTCAAAGCTCAAATATAAAAGTTCAGAAAGAGGAATTTTCTGTATTATATAATAAGCTTTTGAAGAAGAAATTTTATTTTTCTCAGATGGTTATTTGGACAATTTATTTTATTTTGTTAATAACGGTTTTTGGCGGACTCGCTATCTATGATATTATACATTGGGAAGCAGATGCCTACATGGCAGGGTTTAATAAAATTTCAGCATTGTTTTTGGGCGTTTTTCCGCCGCTTATTATGATTTTATTTTCTTATTTTTTCTGTATTGTAAATCTCGTTAAACAATACAACAATAATTATTTATGCGAATAAATGATTATTGTTTTTGTAAAATATGAAGCAAAAGAAAATGCCCGAATGCTGCCGTAAAAAGCAGTATTCGGGCATAAAAAAGCCTCGGAACAAATTGTTCCGAGGTATTGGCAGAGGTATAACAACCTGTCAAGTCACGGTAGTATTTGCTTTGCAAATCTCCACCTTAAAGACTTGACAGAACGTTTTTACGGGTTTAATTGCATTATAAACCCGTAATAAGAACATCACCCATTTACAAAATCACAGATTTTGAATGGGTCCCGATAACCTTGTTACTCGCTTCGCTCGTAATAAGGATTCGAACCTAAAATGACGGAGTCTGAGCCTCGTAATCTTTTTTCAAAACCGCCTATTTAAGCCGTTTTTCAGACTTTGCGTCTCTCAAAAATCTCTCAGAATTTTATTTTTGCTCTGTATAGCAACTTCGTATGAGGAATTGCGAACCTTACAATGAGGTGTCGATTGAAACGCAAAGTCTACTACTTTATCAATCTTCTGTATTTCATAACCCTTAAGGCTATCAAACATAGCAGCTAAGCGATAAGGATCGCAATTTTCACCATCGACAAAAATTCGGAAGGGTTGATTTCTCGAACCCTTTTCGACAAACTGAAGGATATAGCTTTGGCTATATCCTTTTAAACACTTAAAACCTAAATGTTTTACTTTCCCCTGCTTTAAATTCAACTGTTTGTGATTTACCGTCGGCTTTAATATTAAGCTTTTGGTCAATATCCGAAGTAACGGTTGCGCTTATTGTTTTACCGCCGTCTGTCCATTTTAATTCAGTTACGGTAGCACGGTTACGGGTTTTAATCCCTTTAAGCGTTCCGTTTTCAAAACCCGAATTCGGGAGGGCCGGAAGAAACTCAATATCATTATTATGTGAATAAACAAGAGCTTCATTTATAATTCCGAGATAGCCTATCGCAAAATCAGTACAATAGCAACTGCCTTGGTCATAATCGTGGTTAGTCATTAGTGAATCGTACCTGATTTTATGGTTCATAAGTTTAACGAGGGCATCTGTTAAAGAATCTGAATCCTTTAACCTTGAAGCAATAAGACTGCGGTGAACAAGTGCGTGTGACGCTTCATTTTCACTCTGTCTGTTTGCAATTGCCTGCTCGCAGGCTTTTGACAGTTCATCATTTCCCTGCGTTTCAAAAAGCGGCCATACACCGTAAAGATGACTTAAATGACGATGTTTATTATTTTCATCAAATGAAGTTGTTGCCCATTCTTTAAGAGCGCCTGTTTCATCATAAAGATACGGCGGAAGATTTTTTTCAAGTTCCTGCCATTTAGAAGTATCAGCACTTTTATCAACATCGCCCATAACTTTAATAAGCATATTAAGATTATCACGGCAGGCAGAAATATCAATAGCACAGTTAGCATCAGATGGGCTGTTATAATTTGACGGATTATTTTCAGGCGAATAGCTTGGCAAAATGCAATATGTTTCACCGTCATTTAATGATGTTTTGCCCTCTTCATAATGAATAGAACCGTCTTTTGCGGTATAATATTCAGGGCTCATCAGCTGACTCCAATAATTTGCACTTTTCACCAAAAGCGGATATAAAATATCTTCTTCAAGCCTTAAATATCCACGCTTTTTAATTTCTTCAATTTGACTTTCTGTTAAGTCTTTTTCGGTAACGGAGAGAACCGATTTAAGATTTTCAAGGTCAAATTCATCACTTAAAGGAATATTGATATTACCATATGAAAGAAGAGTTTCATAAAGCGGGTTAATCATCCAAGATGTGCCGGCGTTCCAATATCTGAAAGGATAAGGATAGCAGGTTTCAGTAATTACTGCTTTATCACCGTCGGTATTGACCGGAGCCTGAATAGCGTCTTTAAACCCATGTGTTGCATATGCATTTTCTTCCCAATCAGGAAGTTGCCGCAAAATGAAATATGCATAGCCGATAGGGCTGCGTGACATATTGCTCGTATTCATTGAAGAAGTTTGCAAATTAACATTTGCGTCCATTGTATATTTACTGCCCCAGCCGGTGTTAAATTCACCTGTCCACATACCGTAAAGTCGGCTTGTGGAATAACCCGAACAGCAAAGATACGCATATCTGCCGGCATAATATGTACGCTGTGCAAGAGCGGAATTTATTTTCTTTTTACCCTTTTGTATTTTTAAAAGTGTTTCATTTGACTCAAAATTATCATCACCCAACGAAAGTGTAACGCTGTCGAATTGCGGCTGATAAATTTCCAAGTGATTATTTAATGCTTTATCATAATCAAAATCATTATTACCTGCATATTTTGCAGCTACACATTCAAGCTTTGCTATACAATCTTCGACAAGTTTGAAACCATTTTGCTTTTCAAAATCCTCAATTTTTCCCATATCGTAAGTTCTGTCACTTACGGTAAGAAGATAAACACTGTCGGCATCGGTTATTTTAATGCCTGTATTTTCACCCAAAAACTGTGTTTCGTCTGTTTTCTTATCTATCAACACTTTTTCTTTGTTTCCGCCTGAAGTAATTACATAAGTTACTGTTGCATAACCGCCGTTTTTAAGTTCACTTTTTTCATAATCAGGATAGTGTGAAACAAGCGCAAGGTAGTTTGCATTATCATCAGTTAATTTTTTATACTTCATATTAGCTTCGTCACTGTCGCCGAAATTTGCAAGAGTTGAAAGGTTATCAAATGATAAAGTTAAATTAAGCTTACTGCCGGAAGATGATTTATTAAGCTTGGTAATCACAACATCATCTGCCATTGAAGTGAATGATGTACGCTTCCAAGTGCCGTTTTTATCCGTAAAATCAACACCGACCTGCGATGTTTCATAATCTGTATAGCGAATATATTTTTTAGTGCTTTTCTTATCAAAATCAAGCCGTAATTGGCCGCCCGGGTGATAACGGTATACGTCATCATAGTTTGCATTATCCGTAATATCTTTACATTTAATAATACTTTGCTTTACTGTTTCAAGTTCATCATAAGTTTGAGGACAAGTACGCTGATTTTCATTAGGCATTATAAAATGCATATTTTGAAAAATAAATGTGTCGCTGTACGGACTGCCGCTTGTAATAAACCCTTGAAGTCCGTTTCCGGATACCATCCCCTGCCTCCAAGATTTAGTTTTATTTTTTCTCGAATCTTTAAGCTCGGTATAATTATATGAAAATGAAATTTTAGAAGTATCTTTAAAGAGAGATTTAATATCACCTTCGCTTACTTTGCCCCCTGAACAAGATGCCAACGAAAAAGCAAAAGTTACAGTTAATAACACACAAAGTGCTTTTTTTACATATCTGTTCATAAACTCACCTCGTAAAAATTATAACATACAGGCATAAAAAAACAACACGACATTATATTTATGTAAATGTCGTGTTACGTTATAATAAGCAAGGTGATTTAAATGGATTTCACTCGGAACAAAATACAATTTGCAATAACAGATTTGGGTGGCGGCAAACTCGGCGAAAAAATACCGATGCACGTTCACGCAAAAGACTGCTATGAACTGCATTTTGTAATCGAAGGTAAAGGCACGCTTATAGCCGATGGCAGAGAAATTGAATTAAAGAAAAACGATTTTTTCATTAATTTCTTGGCATTAAAAATCCCTCCTGATGTATATTCTACATCAAGAGGGCTCTTTTTCTATTGTCCATTTTTTACGGACTTGTTCAAAATCTAATTCCGTCCTTTTTGTATGTCTTATCACTTTTAGGCTTGTATAAGAAGTTTAAGAAATGTTTTTTAAAATCTTTGATTTCTTAACAGTGCTTACGGTTGCCTGAATTATCGGACCGGAGAGCAAAACGGTGGCAATTGTGCAAATTCCGAATTTACCGCCGAGCAAAACGCCGATAATTACCATTATAATATCAAGAACAATTCGTACAATTTTGATTTTCCACCCGTTTTTTTCGGCAAGCGAAAATGTGACTGCTTCATATGAGCCCCTGCCGAAATCAGCGGCGGAGTAAAGCCCCGTTCCGAACGAAAATATAGCAATGCCAAGCAGCATTATAACAAAATTAACCGCTTTAATATCTGTATAATGCTGAATTTTTGTGAATACATCCACGAAAAAACTGTAAATGATTTGGTAAAGAATTGTGCCGACATTGATTTGCTTTCTGTCATAGAAAAAGGCAAAAATTATCATTGCCACAGCCACAACAAGTGACGATGTGCCGATTGACATACCTGTCACATTCGTCAGCCCTTGCCACAATATCGCAAGTGTTGCGCCGCCGAAACCTGCGCCTATTGCAAGCGTAATTCCGTATGCGGATATTATTGATCCGATAACAATCATCAGCGTTTTTGTTGCATATTTTTTAAATTTCATATTATCGCCTACAAAAAAATAAGACTGTAAACTCTGCTGTTGTGTTCAGAAACAGCAAAATTTATAGTCTTCATCAGCCGAGACAGCTTTATTTTTTTGATTATACACCCGAGATTTTATAAAGTCAACGGTTATAAATATGATTTTCTGTATTCGCTCGGAGTTTTTGCTCATTTCAATTCGTGTTACGATTTTGATTTGAGCGATGTCTCTCAAAAGTCTCAGTCATAAATGCCCCAAATCGCACCAAAACGGATTTGGAATTTTGAAATCTGCTGTCTCTTAAAATCTCTTAAAAGCTCTCGGAATATTTTGAAGCAAAGAAAAAATGCCCGAACACCGCCGTAAAAAGCAGTATTCGGGCATAAAAAAACCCCGGAACAAATTGTTCCGAGGTATTGGCAGAGGTATAACAACCTGTCAAGTCACGGTAGTATTTGCTTTGCAAATCTCCACCTTAAAGACTTGACAGAACGTTTTTACGGGTTTAATTGCATTATAAACCCGTAATAGGGATTCGAACCTAAAATGGCGGAGTCAGAGCCTCGCAATCTTTTTTCAAAACCGCCTATTTAAGCCATTTTTCAGCCTTTGCGTCTCTCAAAAATCTCTATCAATTGTGTATCAGCAGTTTTTGCCAAATTCGTATGAAAAATTTTTAACCTTACATAGAGGAAACAACAGAAGATGTAAATTATTACACTAATTATAAAAGCATTAATCTTTTTGAACTTTCAATTCAAAATTACTAAGGTTTGTAATCAAATACAAGCTCACCTTAATGATACTTAATCAATGCTAAGAATAATATAATAATTTTTTTAATTACATAATTAATGGGCTAAACCGCTTCAACAACATATATGTTGTTTATGGGATGCTCAATAATTTTATAATGTTCTAATATTGATAGTTTAGTATAATGTGGTAATAATTCGGATTGCTTTATTGAGTGATAATCGTCAAGTTGCTCATAAGACCAAAAATTGGTCCCTTTTTTTATTAACACTATCAATAAGGTATCGGAACTACCCATAAAATATGGCCCATCTTTAAAATATGTATAGCTTTTTTTGAATACTTCTTCCATTACATTGAAATTAATAGAACAACTAATTATTGTTTTTGATGACATTCTAAGTTCGTTTTTGCCAAGCCGCATATATCTAACCGCCAAGATATTGTCATTTCAATTTATCCAATTTTTATAATCATATAAGTATTTTAAACATTTCTCAATTATTGGACGTCTCCATTGATCAAACTGTTTTGGAGTTTCATTCTCTTGGCGATGTTTCAAGTATTGATTAACAGCTTGGCAATAATCACCACTATAACAAATCAAAGTATCTTGAAGTTCCTTTGAAAATGTATCTTTGGTATATGAATATTTATCAAAATAAGCTTTTGCTTCTTTAGAATTATTAAAAACGAGAAAATCTTTACCATACATTTCTTTTATTTTATTTATTGCTGTTTGATATTCGTATAACTTTTCATTGTTGAATTTTCTAATCATATTATGTATTTATCTTGTATGATATAGTCAGTGACTATATCATACCCTTTCGCTTATTTTTCATTACTTCAATAATATAAAGAATTGTGGGTAACCGTTTTAAACACAAGGATTGTTTATATTTGCTTTTTGACAATTTTAGAAAAAGTATTGCCACTACCTTATTAAGTAATTATCTATTTTGAATCTTTTTTACATAAACTCTACAGAAATCAAAATTCAAAATCAACAAATTATATATAGTTCATTAATATCATTTATAACATATTTAACATCTACTGCTATAGTTATGTTATTTCGTTAGACTAAAGAATATCATAAATGTCAACAAACAGATTAACAATTTCTTTATAAATATTATTATCAATACAGTCAAGTATATCAAATGTATTTAATATTACTGCACCAGTATAATAATTATTACACTTATAATTTCTAATTGTTCTATGATTTCCATCAATAATCTGATAATCAAAAATTTTATCATGCAATAATAAAACAGGTTCATCATTTATATTAGAGTTAAATAATGGATCGTATTCATTTTTGGTGGAATCAAGTACTAAATTGTAGAGCTGTTCCGTAACTATATTTACAGTAGGTTTATTGATTACTTTTTTTCTTAATTTACTTATATTAATTTCAACCGGACAAGTGGCATTAAGATAATTTGTTCTTAAACATACGGTAGCGTCGAAGTACTCTGTAAAAATATCATTCGATTGTTCTAAAGAAAAATCAGAAGATTGCAATATTTTAGAAAATGATTTTAATCTTTTTCTAAGATTAAAATTAAATAAATTATGTGATATCAACGATTTTACAAGCTTAGGATAATCCTCAATAAATTTCATTAGATTTTCATCAATCATCTATATATCCCCATTGTTCTATAAATTCAAGCATGATTAATTATTCAATGTAGTATTTTTATTAATCTGACGGTAAAACCGACTTGATTATTTCAACAACTTGCTTTTCATCTTCAACAATACAATTTTGTTGAGAAATAAATTCATCTAATACATTTAATATATCTTTATACTCATATATAATTTCATCACTTGTGCCATCAGAAGCACCGCCATCCTCATCAAAATTTAGATAACCAACAATTAATTTTATGTATCCTCTAATCACTTCGTTTTTACTATTGCATAAACCTATATCTATAGTTTCTTCACTTCCTTCAGTTGGAAATATATCAATTTCATCGATGTTGAGAGTAAATTTGCTGTCATCAATTCCTATTATAGTAATACTTTCTCCATAATTAAGCATATCAGGAAGATTTTCTTCATTAAAAATGTTATACGCTGTTTCAGATTTATGATTTATCCAATCTTTTATTTTTTCGATCTCATTTTCTTTTATATTTTCAATATCGTTAATATGAGGAATTTCTGATTTCGTCAAGTCTATTTTCTATAAGATATTGGCTCATATCACGAATTTCCCTAAAACCTCTTGTTTGATAAATAGCCTTACTTGAATCAAATCCGAAACCGAACATTCTATCATCTTTTGTTGGGTCTTTTTTCTGCTTCACTTCCGACATAAACAATGACATTTCCTTATTTGTGAAAGCAAGCATGATAGTATCCCAAGTTGTGCTTTTTACTCCTGCGTTTGGTTCATCAGAATGCTTTGCATATATCCCGACCAGTATATACCAGTTTGCGTTTTGCTGAACAGGGAACCTATTGAACCACAAGTAGAATGGATAGCCAGAATCTTCCTTGTCATTATAATATGTCCTGGACATTTTAACTTGAATAGTGTTGGTCTTGTTGCACCCATTGTCATAGCGATATAGCAATAAGTCAATACCTTTTTCCTGTGCCGAAGCAGGAATAAAAACAGAAGTACCTTTTATTTTCTTTGATAGATAATCTGCGACTGCAAACTCTCCATACTGCATTGTAAAAATTGGTTGCAAATTTCATCACCTCATCTATATGGACTGTAAGAGTTCTATAAACTCTGCTCTTACATTTTAATAGATGTGATGTAATAATTCAATGCAAATGTGAATTATAAATATAAATTAATATTATGTCATAGTTTTGTGCCTGTTGTCAACTCTATAATGTAACTAAAATCAATGGAGGATTTGCATTATGGAGAATTTTATCGTAACACCTAAAGAAGATAAATCTGTCACCATGACGATACGCATAGATAGAGCCTTGCAAGAGGAATATAACGATTTAGCAGCTAAAACGAATCGTTCTCGTAATGAACTAATCAGCATGGCTTTGCAATATGCCCTTGACCACATGGAATTGAAAGATGAATGATGACTAAATGAGAGCCTTTGGATTTTGTCCTCTGGCTCTCAATTATTTATGCGTTCAATCGCAAGAACTCATTTACCTTTGTTGCTACTTCCTCTTGCTGTTCCTCAAAGCTATGAGCATAAATGTTCATGGTAGTGGAACAGGTTGAATGTCCTAATGTCTTTGATATTTCAATGATGTTGATTTCCAGATAATTAAGTAGGGTAGTACATGAATGTCTCAACCCATGAAGCGGAATAATCGGTAATTCCTCTAATCCCTCGGACTTTGCTTTGTCCGGATTATTCTGCTCCCATTCATTATAGCGGTGTAAATGCCTTGTGAAATACTGATAAGGTGTTGTAATGAGAGATAATTGTCTAAAAATCCTTTATCTGTAATACTTTGTTGACCTTTTCTACCTTGCAAAAAGTAAAACTTAATGCTGTGTTTTTGCTATGTTGCTTTTGATGTCAGTATTACACTTGCTGAACAAACAAACACAATCTAAGAAATATTATTCTTGTCAGTCAATTTAAAAGTTAATACCTGAATATACTCCGTAGTGGTCGGACACATACCCGTTGTTCAGGTCGTTCAGCACGGTATAATCTACTGCTTTTCCGTCGGTAAATATAAAATCGATAGGCTCGTTACCGGTAAAGCGATAGCCCCACTCTTGATATGTGGCTGTCTTTTTTGCTCGGTTCGTGCAGTCGTTCAGCTTGGACGCAACGAGCTTATAAGCCGTTCCGTCTTGGGTTTCGTTGAAATCACCGGTCAAAACGGTGCAGTCGGTATTGTTGTATTTTTCTTTTAGCTCATTGAGTTTGTTCATAACTACATTTGCACCGAAATCAGCTGCCTGCTCCGATGCGTTATCCAGATGAGTGTTCAAAAAAATGATGTTTTTGCCGTTCTGCTTATTCAACAGAACAACATAGCTGCAAATTCTGTAGCATCCGGCTTCACAGTGATTACCGTCTTTGTCGGTGTAGGTGTATTTGCTTTCCTTTTCGGGAGTTTCGCTGAGCCAGATTGTGTTCTTTTCCACAGCGGAAAACTTGGTTTTGTTCCAAAATACAGCATTCATTTCGCTGTTCTTTTCTTCGCTGTCGCCGCCTCGCTTTACTCCGTAGTTTTCATAATCCGGCATAGTAGATTTGAGCTTTTCCAGCCAAATAGAATTCATTTCCTGCGTGCCGATTATGTCCGGTTTTATACTGTTCATATAGCTTGCAAATCGGTCACAGCGTTCTGCACTTGAAGTGCCGTCTAATTTTTCACCAAAAGCAGCAGCAACATTGAATGTTACTGCGCTTATGTCGCAGTCAGCGTTTTTCGGAGGTGTATATGTCACTTTAGGTGAGCGATAAACGAAGCAAGAAGAAGCGATAACAACACCGGCGATTATAAGAGCCACTACGGTATTGTAGGTATTGACTCCCTTTTTGTGAACTGCGTTCTGCAAAATGAATCTAATGAAATATATCAAAAGAGTCAAAATCAATCCTGCCTTTACCCTTGCGCCAAATCCGACAGAGCAAAATGACATCAGTACCGTCACACCGAAATTTACGCTGAATGCAATAATATCACGCTTGTATCCGCTTTTGGCAGAAGTGAAGAAGGAGCAAATTATTTCTGCAATACCAAAAATCACAGCACAGAGTATTGCCGACACAGCAAACAGATATGCCCTGTCGCTCAATATGGCGGTTAGGTCTATTCCGTGGTTGTGTATGCTTGCCGCAAAAGTGATTAGCGAAACATTTTTGTGACCTGCATAAAACATCGGCAGGCACAACACAGCAAGGGATGCTAAAAAAGAGAGCAGCCGCATTATGTGCCACGGGGTTTTAGCCTCAGAATCTTTTAATATGCTTCCGAATTTTTTGTTTGTTTTTGAATGATTATCCATTTTTATTCTCCAAAATAAACAGTAGCGTTTCTGTCGCTGTCCGCACCTCTGTTTACCAGCGGCAAAACAGCCTCACTAATACTCGATAGGCCGATTGAATTGAGCTTTTTACCGAACGGTTTTGCAAGACGGTCGGCTTTCTTCAACACTGAACATGTCATTTTGTATTCTGTGGAGGAAGTAGGTATGTTTCCGTCGCCTCTGTAAAGATTTGCCGCAATGTTGATAACAAATGGGACTACTTTTTTTGAGCTGATTTTGCTTATTTCGCTCTTGCTTACACCACTCGAAAAACGAACGAAGTGCCATACCTTTCCGAATGTAAGATGATTTAGAAATTTAGCAAAACTATGAATAATGGGCTTGTATTTTTTACTCGTTTCCTTAGAGATACTCATGCCTACGGCAAAGTCGGCAAAATTGTCGTAGTCATATTCGACATCGTACAGTGCTTTTGATACAACGCCCAAAAACAAGTCTTTTGTGTACTCCTCGAGGGCAAGCCCGTTTGTATCGATGCTGTCTGCGCAGTCTGCACAAATGGTTTTTATTTCTGCTTTTTTCTGTTCTTTGTTCAGCACTATTTGGCGATAATACGGCGGAAATCCCGTTAATGCCGCTGTAGAAATGTCATAAAACTTTTTGTTTCCTATTTTGCAATAAGAAATGTTGTGCATATGCGTATGACCGGTAAGCACAAAATCAAAGCCTAAGTCGGAAAGCTGATTCCTGCGCAGCTCATATTCATTCAGCATATCACCCTTTGCAACAGCCGCATATATAGGCGACGGCGGCACAAGAGGGTGATGTGTCATTGCTATAATGTATTGACCGTCTCTTTTTGCATTGTTCGCTTCTGTTTTTACCCAGTTCATCAGTTCGTCGCTGAATCCGCAATCGGGATCGCCGTAGTCATCGTTGAGTGCAAACAGGCGGTATCCGTCTGCAAGCTGTGCCACATACGACATTGTGCTTTTGTGCTTTGCGATGGCGTTGTTATAGCCAAAATCGCCGTAGTATTTCAAAAGTTGTGTTCGGTTTACTGACTCAACCTCTATATACTTGTCGTTTTTGTCTATGCCGTATGTGGGCATACGAGGAGTGGTATAGTCGTGGGTTGCGGTTATAACATACACTCTCTTGCCCTTTTGCTGTAGCTTTTTCAGAGCGGCTTTCATCTCGTCGTGAGAGGTCCTTTCGCCGTTATATGTAAGGTCACCGCTTATGAGAACAATGTCCGGCGTATCATTTTTGCACAAGCAGTCAAAGGTGTGCTCAACGATTTCTTCGCTCCTGCTGAAAAAGAGCTGGCCCGGCTTTGGCTTTTTGTTTTTGTCAAAGCCGTCCACAAAATTCTTTTTTGAATAGTAATGGGTGTCGCTGATAACCGTGAATTTCAATTCATCATTCATTCTTCTTTCCCTCTGTTATTGGCTTTTATGAACTCGTCTTTGTCGTTTAGATTCCATACACATTTACCTAAGATGTATTCAGCCTTTTCTTTCTTGCTCATTTTGAATGTAAAAGGTCTGTTGTTTTGGATTTCGTCATAGACAGGAGCGGCGAGAGTTGCTTTTCCGTCGTGCAGAGAGCAAGCCGCCAAAATTACAATGTCGCTGTCATTAGGCAAAATGACGGTGCTGTTTTTAGGCACATCAAATTCGACAATGTAAAAGTACATACTTTTTGCAATTTCATCCTTGCCGTTTTTGTGACAATGGGTTGCTTCATATGCGATTTTGCCTTTTTTGATATATGCGGTTTCACCGAAGTCGTACAAATCCCATCTTGCAAAACGCTCAAAGCAGGAATTTACCTTTGCCTTTACTCCTCTGCCGTTTATGACAAATTCGGCGTCTTTATCCCCGACCAATGAGGCACAAAGAAGTGCAATTTTGCTGTCTTTACTGCCCGTATTTATCTTTTGTGCAGAGGCAGTAAGAGCGTTGTTTTCATTCTTGTTAATGATGAATTTGTATCCGTTTGAATTGATTTCATCAGGCACAATTTCAAACGGAACAGTATAGTCATAGTCGCCGCATTCGCCTTGCTTTGTGATAATATTTTTGTCGAGAGGCAGTTCAATCGGTACAGCCTTTTCCGCTTTTACCTTTTCACCGCTCTTTAGCTTGAGTGCAAAACTTTTGATTTCGTATGGTTTAAAGCTTGTAATAAGTTTTCCGTCCTTTATTTCAGCCTTGCCCTTGTATTCTTCACTTGCAAAAACTTCTTTTGCATCCTCTATGCCGTTTCCGAGTGTGAGCGAAAATTTGTTTATGGTTTTGTTTGCACCCTCATTGAGCCTTATGATGATTTCATCGCTGTTTTCGGCTTTTTTGATAGCACGAACAATGACATCGTTGGAAGAAACACTGCCGAAAGAATAATTTGTACCCAAAGCTCCGTTGTGCTTTTTGCAAATATATGCAGTCATAGGAGTAATGAATTTTCGTGCCTCAAGCTGTGTGTCTGTGCCGACATCTCCCTTGTGGCTGAAAATGGCGAATGAATATCTGTTGAGCCCCAAGTCCATCATTGACTGCATAGAGTCGATTCGATAGTTGTGCTTAGGCGTGTGCAGAACGGTAAATCTCAGCGTGCTGTCGTTGAATTTGTCCCAGCCGTATTTACATTCGCTGATTACGGATACACCGCTTTTTCCGTTTTTGTCTGTAATGTCTGCCCAATTTTGAGCAGGTACCTCATAGAGTTTGTCGCACATATTCTGCCTTTTTATTGCACCGAGCCCCAGGTCAAATGTGGCTGTGCCGTTGCTTACATTAAAGCTGAATTGCTCTTTTGCCAATGTGCGCAGAGACTGCCATTCTATTTCGGAATATACCTCTACACATTTTCCGCCGTCCGAAAGTGCAATAATGTTTGTGAAGGTACTCTTTTTGTCACGCTGTGTAACCTTGAATGCGACACGGCATGGGCCTTTTTCGATTATTTGCATTTTAGATTTAACGGGGATTCTGTCTGCCGCATTTTTGTTTTCGTTATAATCCATTTCCCACGCAGGCCAAACGCGTGAGCCGTTGTACTTGAGCAGCCCGAGAGAAACAGGCTCTTTCAGAATTTGGAAATTGTTTTGTTCCTTGTCAATAATTGACGCAATATCGCCGTTTGGATTTAGGGTGACGATATACTTTTGATTTTCCATTCTGTTCTTTGAGATGGAAACAGCACTTTCTGCGTCGCACGGTATATCGCTTACTCTCGCATCATAAATTCTTGTACCGAGACTCTTTACATCTGCAATGAACAGAATTTCGGTATAAGTGTTGGTTCGGTTTATAACTTGACTCTTAATCTCGTTTCCGTCATCATCGAACACTCTCACATTTTTATTGCCTATACCGCTAAGTCTGGCAGTTACGGTCTGCTGCCTTTGGGACTCAATCGGGTTGTATACCATAATAGGTGTACCCTTGCAAAAATCTGTTTTCATATTCAGTGCCAGTGCCGATGCGGAAGCTTCCAGCTCGTTTGCAAATTGATTCATTGACACGGCATAGTCGTTCCATGAACGCTTGTAAACTCTTTGGCAGCTTGTACCCGGAATATCATCGTGGAATTGGTGAGCAATGAATCTTTTCCAGGCTATGTCGATAGCACTCTTGTTATATTCTTTGATGCCGAGATAAGATGCTGTTACACTTGCTCTTTCTGCAATGTCAGCCAGTTCCTGACATCTTCTGTTCCAGCGTTTTCCCACCGCTCTGGAAGTGTAACCGCCTACTGCGTGGTCTTTCATGACCAGCTCATTGTTCCAGACAGGGAGCTTCGCCTTTTGCTCCGGTGTGAAATTTTCGTCAATATCGTGATAAATTCGGTCGGCTGAAGATGCCAAAACCTCAATATCACTTCTGTTGTTTTTGCTTATTTCTTCTTCAACAAATTTTACGCTTTTTTCCTTGGGTGCGCCGCCACGGTCACCGATTCCGTGGAAAATATAAGTCATATCGAGATCGTATTTTTCATTCTCTTTCAGTTTGTTTTGGACAAAATCCCAGTCACGCAATTTTTTGAGCGTAAAGTAGTAGTCGTGAGGATTTACACTCGCATATATCTCGTTGCCGTCTACGCCTCTCCATCGACCTATGTCAAACGGCACTCCGTAGGCACTACCCCAAGCGAGCTTTTGGGTGGTGAATCCCATCAGATTGGCGTGACTTGCGATGCTCGGCAATGCCCAGCCGAAGCCAAAGCAGTCCGGCAAATATATATCAACGCTTCTTTTTCCGAATTTTTTGTCAAAATATGAGTTGCCGAAAAGAATGTTTCTAAACAAAGCCTCAGGTGACGGAATGTTTACGTCTCCGTTTTCAAATGAAGAACCGCAAACATTCCATCTTCCTTCTTTTATATATTCTTTCATTTTGTCAAAAAGTTCCGGATAATACTCCTCCATCAGCTCGTATCTGTATGAGCCTTCAAATGAAAAAGTGTATGTAGGATATTTTTTGAACAACTTGAAGTTGTCAACAAGTGTGTTGTAGATATATTTGCTTACGGTAGTTTCAAAGTCCCAGCTCCAAACGGTGTCGAGATGTGCGGTTGCGACTGTATAGATTTTCTTTTTATTGCTCATTGTTTTTATTTTCCTCGATACTTTTTTTATACTTTTTGTGTAGGTACAATGTGAGTATTTGGAGCAGAATTACTGCTGCCGCCCCTGCATAAATGCTTGCCCCGTTTATAACAGCGGCTGTGCTTAAAGCTATAAATGTGCAGATTTGTATGCCCGACAAAATGATATTTCGCTTATATCCGTTTTTTGTATAAGAAAACAGGGATATAACCGCACAAACCAGCGAAGTCAAAATAACTGCCGCAAAGGATATAAAGCAAAGCAGCATTGCTTTGTTTTGGAACACCGATGCGGAATCCGAAATGATACTTTTAATTATTGATATAAGATTTATGCCTGCACCGTTCACTTTATATACAGGTATCAGCAGTGCGACTATCGGCAGAAAAAACGATATGAGTCTGACGATTGCTATGGGCGAGCCGATGGAGGACTTCTTGAGTCCGTTCAAAAAATTATCGAATCGTTCCCATTCTTTTTCTGCCCTTATTTTGTCGCTTTCGAGCCTTTCGTCAAAGCCGTATTGCACGATATTCACGCCGCAGCTCGGACAGTTTGGCTTGAGATAAAACGGGCTTAACTTGGCACCGCATTTAGGACATTTGTTACTCATTTTCGTTGCCTCCCATCGTCTGAACTTTTGCTTTTTCTTCTCGTCTGTTTTTTAAGTCCTCACGAATTTGCTTTAGCTTTTCGCCATTCAGATCGTAGAATGCGTACGGAATAAGAGTAATGAGACCTAACAGTTTAGGTATCAGAATAAACAGCGCCCATATCCACAAGTCAGTGTGTTCTCCTTTTACGGCTACCGAATTACCGACTGTGTCTTTAGTGAAAGTTAAACCTATCAGAGGCAGCAGTGCAGTACCGATAGAGGTGGACAGAGAACCGGTCAGCTTGCCTACAAAGGTGAGTACGGAAAAGCTGACTCCCTCATTTCTTTTTCCCGTTTTCCATTCCATATAGTCTACCGTGTCGCCTATCATCTCAGTAGGAATGACATTGTTGACAGTTTGGAAAAAGGCAAAGAAAAAGTTTTGGAGCATAAGCAGAACAGAGATGGCAACAACATTTGTTTTATAAAATCCGAGGCCGCAGAAGAATACTGCCGTGCCCAAAACAGCGTTGAAAATAATATTCATCATAACTATATGCTTGTTGTCCATTTTTTCTTTCAGCTTTGGTATCAGCAAATATGATATAAAGCCAAGCAGAGTACCCGGCAGAGTTATCCACAAAACAGCAGAGTTCAGGTCGAGTACCTCCGAATAGTAGTAGGTCTGAAAAACATTTGATATACCGCCGAGACTTCCGAGCACATTCGCAACAATAATTAGGAGCAGCGGCTTGTTTTTAATGAGGACTTTGAAGTTATCAAGCAGTGACGGCTCCTTTACGCTTTGACTTACTCTTTCTCTTATTTTCAGTCCTGCAAGAGAGAACAGCCCCATACCGAACACACCTGCTATACAAGCGAGAATCAAAAAGTCCTGTGCAAGTGTGATATTCCAAACACCTTTGTTACTGAAATCCATCATAACCACAAGCATTGTTGTCGAAAGGCCGCCGATAAGGCCTGACAAAAATCTTGCAGTTGAAATAACCCTTGTTCTGTCACTCGTCGACGGCGAAATAGCCGCACTCATACTCCAAAACGGAACATCACCGAGAGTATAAAACAGTTCCCATATAAAATAGGAAACATACATATAAATGATTTTTACGGTCGTCGATTTTGCATCTGCCAATATTTCTGGACCGGCAAACAACATAATCGTAGTTATTGCAAGAGGCAGCGGCACAAACAAAAGATAAGGCCTCAGTTTGCCGTATCTCGTTCTCGTTTTGTCAATTATTCCGCCCATAAGCGGATCGTTTACTGTGTCCCAAATGCCCAGGAATAAAATCATTGTTGACACTGCAGCAGGAGGAATTTCAAAAACCTTTGTAAAAAACAGCGAAAGGTATCCGCCGGCTATCAGATTGTATCCGAACACCTGACCTGCATTTGCAAGACCGTATGACAGCGTTTCTTTTACGCCTACATACCTTGTTTCTTTTTCCATAAAAATTAGCTCCGTTCAATAATTTTTATCTGGTTTTTTATTTCCATCCGCCGCAATAGTTTTTATTGTGCTCTATAAATTCATCTACAAGTTTTACCGCTATCGAGTAGCTGTTTACGAGAGGGTGGAGTGTAAGCGCCTGAATTGCGGCAGAGCGGCTCCGCTCCCTTATTGCTTTGGAGGAGAGTCTTTCATAGTTTTTGACTCTGCGTATCAGCTCGAGATTTTGCTCGTCTACCTTGCCGATACGGTGCGGTGTGCAACCGTTTTTATCGACATCACAGGTGATTTCGACCACATCGTCGTTCCTTAAACCGTCAATAGAGCCGTCGTTCGGAATACACATAATCATAGTACCCTTTGTTCCGCTTTGAGCAGTTTCGATAAACTTGAGTGCAACGCCGGCATATCCGCCGTCATCTTCTTCGTAAATGTCAAAGTGCCATGGCTGAGTACGCTTTTCACCTGTTTCACTTGCCATATAACTGCCCTCACGCATACCGTACCATTTGCTGAAAATCTTTAAGCAGTTTTCAAAATCGTTTTCTATATCCATTTGCGAAAGTTCCGTCGTCATGGATTTATTTATATCTCGTATTTGTTCGCCACGCGTTTGGTCGGCTTTGAGTATGTTTTCAACAGCTTTTTCGCGATAGTAAAAATAATAGAGATATTCGTTCAAAACGCAGCCTCTGTCTCTTAGAAGCTCCTTTTCGAAATAACGCATATCGCTCTTTTTGTATGCCTCGTCATTTTCAATCAGTTCCGGCATTATTTCTCTGCCCTTTAGCTTTATACTCTTGAAATATGACAGGTGATTAAGGCCGTAACATTCGCCCGTTATGTCATTGGGACTTTCGCCGTACATGAGTGCAAAGGAGCGAAGCATTCCCGATGGAGCGTCGCATATTCCGTATGTAAAATCATATCCCATATCACGCAGGGTTTGGCTCACTACACCGGCAGGATTTGTAAAATTAAAAACTTTTACATTGGGTTTTGAAAATTTTTTGATAAGCTCGCAATATTCGGCAAGAGCCGGTACGCTCCTCATTGCAAAAGAAAGTCCGCTCGCTCCCGTTGTTTCTTGCCCGAGGACACCGTGACTGAGTGCGATTCTTTCGTCCTTTGCTCTCATTTCATCTTCGCCTACACGGATTGTGGTTATAACATAGTCGGCATCCTTTACTGCCTCAATGCTGTCCGTCGTCAGCATAAATTTCATTTTAGGACAAAGGAGATTTGCAACATGACTCGCCATACCGCCGTAAATTCTTAATTTTTCTTTGTTGTTATCCATAAAGCAAAGCTCGTCTATCCGCAGCTTTTCTGCTTTTTGTGCTATGCTTTTTGCGAGGAACATTGAGCGGACTCCGCCCCCTCCGATGACTGTTATTTTCATATACATATACCTCCGGCTGCTGTTCTATACACATAATTATAGTATTGTTGTGCCGCCAATAAAAGAATATAATACGACAATAAATTAAATAGTGTGTCGTATTATATAAAGTTTTTATTGAAATAAATTTCGATTTGTATTATATTGTTTGTATAGACAGAGAGGACTTTAATATGATTTTATCATTTAATTATAACGGCTGCCGAATTCAGCTTTTCAAAATATTTTCCGATACGCTCGATTCCGTGGTTCAGATGCATTCTCACGCAAAAAACGGGTACGAGATTCATTATATTGCCGGAGGCAAAGGTGTACTCGAAACAGAAAAAGACCGGTATGACATAAAGAAAGATTCTCTCTATGTTACCGGTTCCAATGTGCTCCACAAACAACTTTCCAGCAAGGATGCCCCGGTGTTTGAAATCAGTGTTTATCTGAAAATTCTCGGCAATACCGATGATGCGGCAATACGATTTTTTGCCTCCAAGTTTTTTTGGATAGGAAAATGCAGTCCTCAGCTGCGTAGGATATTTAATCAGCTCGTCTCCGAAAATTCAAAAACAGGTCTGTGGAGAGAAAGCATTCTGTCCGCCCTTACCCTACAGATGATTACGGAGATGACACGCCTCTACTATCCCGACAATGCCAGCTCTCTGCTCCCTCCTGAAGATTGCGACCTGAATGAAAATCGCTCATGGATACTCGATACTCTTTTGCTGGAGGATTGCAGTGATGTAACCCTTAATGACTTTGCCAGAGGTATGGGTGTGTCACCCCGTCAGGCAGAAAGAATTATCAAAGATTATTACGGTTCATCTTTCAGAAAGCTGCGCTATGAATCAAAGATGGCTATGGCAGCATCGCTCCTTGAGAGCGAAAACATTACTATAAATGAATGTGCCGCAAAATGCGGCTATACGAGCCTAAGTTCCTTTGCCGCTGCGTTTAGACGAAAATTCAATATCAGCCCAAACGAGTATAAAAAATCTATAATTGCCAAACGAGACAGTTCAAAATTATAGCTCTCCGCCGATTTTTCTTCTTATTCCCAGCTTGTCAGCAATGAGCATCAATTTTTTCACGTCTCTCTATACGAGCCTGCCGTTTTTGTTCGGAGGCAGATTTATTGCCATAAGATTGTTTGTCTTTTCGAGAATACGGTAGTTGTTGGCTATTTCGTCTGCGTCCTACAAAGTTTTGCTGTCGTATTCGTCCGAATAGAACCGAACTCCCTCCTTGCGTGAACATATTGTTTGTTCAAACGGCATGATTGTTTTGAGACTAATTAACTGTAATTTGATAGGAAAAACTAAAATATTTATATTAGTTGACCTATAGATGAAAATGTGATTTTATACTACTGTAAATAAGTATGTGTAGATGTGGTAGTTCTACGAAAAACCAATTAAAGTTAAGTTAACTTGACCTAATATAAAATGCAAGTAAAAAAGCGGTCTGTAATAAACGGATCGCTTTAGTTTTTTATTGATGTCTATTGTTGGTTTTAATCACGGGATAGCATATGGATTAAAAGGTTGAAATAAAATCACTTGAAATTGCGATTTTTTCCTGCTATAATAAAAATATAACGTGTGGCATTTCTGCGTAAATCCAGTTGCAGAAGTCACACGCTTTTTTTATGAAATCGTGTGAGAAACGATAAATAAAGCACAATTACATTAAAAATCGAGTAGCAGAAATGCGTAAGTCCGGATTTTAGGGCTTACGTGTTTTTTATTTTTTGAAAGAAAGGTGATTTAATATGGAAACAGGAAATCAATTTTTAGGGACGGAGCGTATCGGCAAGCTTATGCGTCAGTACGCAATCCCTTGCATCATATCATTGTTGGTTGGTGCGCTTTATAACATTGTTGACCAAATTTTTATTGCAAATGCAAGTTACCTCGGCTCTTACGGAAACGCTGCCAACACAGTCGTTTTTCCGTTGACGGTTGTGGCTCTCGCTATCGCCGTAATGGTGGGTGACGGTTGTTGTGCTTTTGTAAGTATGGCGCTTGGCAGAAAAGAATCAGACAAAGCAAAGCGTAGCGTGGGCAATGCTGTTGTGCTGACCGTTGCAGGCAGTGTTATTTTGACGGCACTGTATTTGATTTTTGCAAACCAAATCATTGCTATGTTTGGCGGAACGGTCAATGAGGAAACATTTCGCCATTCGCAGGAATATTTTTTCTACATCACTTTGGGTATTCCGTTTTATATGTTCGGTCAGGCTATGAATCCTGTAATTCGTGCAGACGGAAATCCAAAATTTGCTATGGCTTCAACTTTGGCAGGTGCGGTCATCAATATCATTCTTGACCCTATTTTTATTTTCTGCTTCAAATGGGGCATGATGGGTGCGGCTGTTGCCACGGTAATCGGTCAGGTAGTGACTGCAATTCTTGCCGTTTGGTATATTGTGCATATGAAAACAGTCAAGCCTTCACGCAAAGATTTTGCTTTGCAATGGAACATTTGCGGAAGAATGTTGTTGCTCGGAATTACAAGTTTTTTGTCTCAAATCAGTCTTGTTGCGGCAATGGCTGCAATCAACAATATGCTTCGCAAATACGGTGCGCAAGACCCTATTTTCAAGCAGGAACAGTATGCGCAAATCCCAATGGCGGTAGTTGGAATTGTTATGAAATTCTTCCAGATTGTCATTTCAATAGTAGTCGGTATGGCGGCAGGCTGTATACCCATTATAGGATACAATATGGGTGCAGAGAAAAAATTGCGTGTAAAGGAACTGTTTACCAAGTTGCTTGTTGCCGAAGCGTTGGTGGGTGCTGTTGCACTTGTATTGGCAGAGGGCTTCCCTCATCAGCTTATCGCCATTTTTGGTGCAAAAAATGAGAGTGTTTATTATACCGAATTCGCAATCAAGGCATTCAGAATTTATCTTTGTATGATGATTTTGGCTTGCGTCAACAAAGCTTGCTTCATCTTCCTGCAGGCAGTCGGCAAGGCATTGTCTTCAACTATGTTGTCAATGTTCAGAGAGGTTGTGTTCGGTGTGGGTTTTGCATTGCTCTTGCCTGTGTTCTTCGGCTTGGACGGAGTGCTTTATTCAATGCCTGTGTCCGATATTTTAACCTTTATCATCTCGGCAATTATTATCGTGAAAACATATAAAGAATTGAATACGAAAGGAGCGCAGAGCATATGAAAAACAGAGTTATAACCATCAGCCGTGAGTTTGGCAGCGGCGGACGCACAATCGGCAAAAAGGTTGCAGAAAAGCTCGAAATTCCGTGCTATGATGCAAAAATTATTCAAGAAATGGTTAAAGAAACGGGCTTTGCACCCGATTATGTAAAAGAGGCAGGAGAATACGCACCCGGCGGCTTTCTCTCTAATGCTTTTTCTAATCGAATGTTCGGACCGACAAATGAGGATATTCTGTGGGAATATCAGTATAAAATCATCAAACAGCTTGCAGAAAAAGAGCCGTGCGTAATTGTCGGTCGTTGTGCGGATTATATTTTGCAGGACAATGCAGATTGCTTGAAAGTGTTTGTTCACGCTGATATAGATTTTCGAGCAAAGCGGATTGTTGAAGTGTACGGCGAGCGAGAGCAGTCTCCCGAGGAGCGATTGAGAGATAAGGATAAGCGCCGTGCGGCATATCACCGTTTCTACACCAATATGAAGTGGGGACACGCTCAAAATTATCATCTGACTTTGGACAGCGGAGTCCTCGGAATTGATAAGTGCGTGGACATTATTACCGAATTATTTTGACCTAAAAATGAAAAAATAGATTTAAGCGATGTCTCTCAAAAGTCTCAGTCATAAATGCCTTAAATCGCACTAAAACGGATTTGGAATTTTGAAATTTGCTGTCTCTTAGAATCTCTCAAAGACTCTCACGATATTTTGAAGCAAAGAAAAAATGCCCGAATGCTGCTGTAAAAAGCGGTATTCGGGCATAAAAAAGCCTCGGAACAATTTGTTCCGAGGTATTGGCTGGGGAATAGGGATTCGAACCCCAACAAACAGAGTCAGAGTCTGTCGTGCTACCGTTACACAATTCCCCAATAGCGACAACTTCTTTTTCGTTGCGAATGATATTATACTATGAGGCACAGACAAAGTCAACATTTTTTTACGGTAATTTTAAAAAATCCAAATTGTCTAAATTGTAAGATTAAATATGACAACGGCAGCCGTGAAATCCAAGAGGGAAACGGCAGGCTTAATCAATCTTGGTACTGCTGTGCCGCGCCGAAACAATATTAAGTACATGCAACCGCCGCATCATAAAATACCGTTAATCGCACTTTATGTTGGGATGATAAAGCTTAGCCATACCGCCGGTGCTTGTTTCGCGGTACTTAGCGGAGAGGTCTCTGCCTGTTTCATACATTGTTTCTATTATGAGGTCAAGCGAGATCTTTCGCGTTGCGGTAAGGAAATTGGCAAGGTTAATGGCATTTATGGAACGCATTGCGGCTACGGCATTCCGCTCTATACACGGAATTTGCACGAGGCCGTATATCGGGTCGCACGTAAGTCCCAAATGATGCTCTATGGCGTTTTCGGCGGCATACTCTATCTGCTCAAGGCTCATTCCGAAAAGCTCGCCGAGAGCCGCTGCGGTCATGGCACACGCCGTTCCGATTTCCGCCTGACAGCCGCACTCTGCACCGCTTATCGATGCATTTGTTTTTACCAAAAGCCCGATAATCGCCGCCGTAGCGAGTGCTTGTTCTATTTCTCTGTCGCTGTATCCCCTCTTTTTTTGGAAATACAGCATTACGGCAGGCAAGACTCCGCTTGCACCGCACGTGGGCGCGGTAACTATGCGTCCGCCCGCGGCATTCTGTTCACCCACAGCGTAAGCATACGCGCAAACAATGCGGTTTTCACGAGTTTCGGGAGATTCGTCAATATGGTTCTGCCTGAATAAAAATCCCGCTTTTCTCGACACGCCGAGTCCTCCCGGCAAAATTCCCTCTGTATTTAGTCCATCTTTTATGCAATCACGCATACAATCCCAGACTTCGCCGAGAAAATCCCATATATCGCTCCCCTCTGTCTTTTCGACATACTCCCATATACGTATATCGTTTTTGCGGCAATGCTCCGCAATATCCTTAAATGTGCTGAATTCGTATATCGGCTTGCTCTCAGCCATTTTCATACCCTTGATTGTGACTTCGCCGCCACCTATGCTGCAAGCGAGCATACTGTCGCAAAGCTTATCATCCTTATAGGCAAAAAGCTCCATAGTATTCGGATGCGGAAGGTCGGTTTTTGCAAAATCAAATTCAACGGTTGTGTCAATCGGAGACAATGTTTCCTTGACTATGCGGTCGGTGCCGTGACCTCTGCCTGTTAAGGCAAGAGAGCCGTATAATATCACCTTGAATTTATCGACATCAGGGTTTTTCTTCTTAAAAATACGGCAGATTTTTTCCGGTCCCATAGTATGCGAGCTTGAGGGTCCTCTGCCTATTTTATACATCTGCCTAATTGACTGAAGCCCATTTGACAGCTCTTTTTCGGCTTTTTGTGTACCCGAACCGAATGCAAAATCATCAAGTGACAGATGGAATGCGCTGCAAAGATTGCATATTGCATCAAACGATGGGGATGTCTCACCCTTTTCCCAACTTGAGAGGGTATTCACGCTGACGCCGAGAATATCAGCCAAAGCGGTTTTGGTTATGCCATGCTGCTTCTGCAGGGTCGCTATTTTTTTACCGAAAGAATGATTTTCCATTTTAACACCCCGAACCTTTAACTCAATATTGAAAAATTGCTGTACCGCTCGTTTTCGAACACAGTAAGGAAACCTACAAATGCCGAAACGTACAGAATAAGAGTAAATATAATGTAAGCCGTGAATTTAAGAGCCTTTTGATTATCCGGCACAGCCGAATAGAGATTTATAATTATAAGGGTTCCGAAAAGCACGGCAATAAACGCAATATCGGCGAGATACCGTATATTGACGCCTCCCAAGCACATATCGAGAAAAGCCACCGCAACAGGCATTATCACGCCGAGCAAAAACGTTGCTCTTTTCCAATTCTCCGTTTTTTTCGTAAGAACACACGGGAATCCGAAAAGGCCGAGTGAAGCGGGTAAATTAAATATACCCATAGTTCTTGTCAAATAGATATATCCTTTATAGCCGCCTTTGTACGCACTCGCGCTGAGGTGAAAAAACGGAAATTCGGTTTTAAAGTCCGGTAATTGCAGGAAGTAATGATAAATCGCAGGCAAAAACAGAACCGGGGTCACAGCATATTTTGAAACGTCGGCAACGGTCAGCTGATATGCAGAGCCGAAGTCGAACACCGACGAAAAGCGCGCGTAATTGTACCACATCTGAAATGCCGCTCCGGCAAAAACCGGTAACGCAAAAGACAAAACGGATAACAGCTTCACTTTCGTTTTTATATCCTTACGGCAAAGGACATTTAAATAAAGCGGCACCATAACAACAGACATAAGTGCCATATTGGGTCTTGACATAACCGTAAGAACCAACGAAATACCCGCAAAAAAGAAATCGGCACATTTTGCCGCCGTCTTTTTCTTCTCGTAAGCAGCAAGTGAGAACATCATAAACAGAGATAAAAAGCAAACTCCGCTAATCACAGCCGTATAATACATATCGGCACTTGTTAAAAGCATAAACAAAAGGCTTCCCGACTCTACCGCGGCAAATCCGAAAAATACAAGAGCTTTATTCGGTTTTTCGCAAAATATTCCGACTGCTTTTAAATACGTAAGCGCGACAGCAGTTACAGCCACCGTAAACATTATAAAGCATACCGTCGCCGCCGACGGCACCTTTCCTGTTATAAAGTAATACGGGTAATAAACCGTTATAATGGGTGTTATTCCGAAATAAGAATAATATTTACCGTCGTACAGTGCTCTGTCCCACAGGAAGCGTATACCCGTTCTGCTCGCTCGGTCATATGGGTTTGAAAGAGCCAATAGTTCCTTTGCCGGTTCAATATCAATAGATAGCCGATGCTTTAAAAAGGCGTCGAACTGCTGCTCATAAGCATTTTTATTGTAGAGCGTTTCAAACGGATACGTCGCCGCGGGCTTGAAAATACCGGCATATATGAAAACTCCGAATAAAATACACAACAGCCAAAGAAAAACAAAGGCGATGTTTGTACTCTTTTTGTTTCGGCCAAGTACACACGTGTGAAGACGCGCCTTGCCGCTGAAAAAATAAAACAGCACAAAGCTTAATACCTCTACCGTGACAAATCCAGAAAAGCTCATTTGGCTATGCACTCCCGTTTTCGCTCATACTTTCTCAAAAATCCTATCGCTATTGTAACATATCGAGGCGAAAAATAAAACAGTAAAAAAGCTTTAAGTGCGGACAATATTTAATTGCACAAGATAAGCTGTTATGATACAATATTTATAACTTATATGAGAGGTGATTATTTTGGAAGATTATATAAAGGCTTCCGATCTTGCTCTGCTGACCGAGGGCTATGAGCTTACCATGGCAGACGGGTTTATGGGCGCGGGTATGAAAGATACCGTAGCATATTTTGATTTATTCTTCAGGCGCGTTCCCGATAACGGCGGTTTTGCCATCGCGGCAGGCCTATCAAAGGTTATCGATTATCTTGAACATCTGCATTTTCGCGAGGAAGATATAAAATACCTCAAATCAAAGGGCATCTCCGACGAGCTTGCAAGCTATCTCAAAGATTTCAAATTCACCTGTGACGTATGGGCAATACCCGAGGGCACTCCGATTTTTCCGAACGAGCCTATCATAAAGGTAAGAGGCCCGATAATAGAGGCTCAGCTTATTGAAACAATGCTCTTGCTCTCAATAAATCAGCAAAGTCTTATAGCCACAAAGGCAAACAGGCTTGTAAGAGCGGCGCACGGAACAGCGGTCGCGGAATTCGGTACAAGGCGCGCTCAGGGCGTTGACGAAGCGGTTTACGGTGCAAGAGCCGCTTACATCGGCGGCTGTGTCGCAACCTCAGGCGTAATACCCGAAAAGGAATTCGGCATACCGTCGGTCAATACAATGATACACTCATGGGTACAGCTTTTTGACAGCGAATATGACGCATTCTGCGAATATGCGAGACGTCACCCCGACGACTGTACTCTTGTGGTTGACACATATGACACCATCCGCTCCGGTATTCCAAATGCAATAAAGGCCTTTGACGATGTTTTGGCTCCGCTCGGCAAACGGCCGAAGAGCGTAAGAATAGATTCTGGCGACATCACATATCTTTCAAAGAGAGTCAGAAAAATGCTCGACGTTGCAGGATATCCGGACTGCGACATCATGGCGTCAAATTCGCTTGACGAGCACCTCATAAGCGATATGGTATCGCAGGGTGCAAAGGTGGACTGCTTTATAGTCGGCGAAAGACTTATAACCTCGGCTTCTTCTCCCCTTTTCGGCGGCGTTTACAAGCTTTCCGCGATAGAAAAGGACGGCAAAACGGTGCCGAAAATAAATCTTTCGGAAAACGTCAGAAAAATTACCATTCCGTCATCAAAACAGGTATACAGGCTTATAGACAAGGATTCAGGCAAAGCGATAGCGGACGTACTTACTCTTGATGACGAAATAATCGACGAAACAAAGCCGTATGTACTCTTTGACCCGGATTTCACCTGGAAGAGAAAAGAAATAGAAAACTTTGTAACGAGAAAGCTTCTCGTACCGATATTTAAGGGCGGCAAAAAGGTCTACGAGGAACCATCGCTCAAAGAAATACGCGATTACTGCCTGAGACAGACAGACACGCTTTGGGACGAAGTAAAGCGTTTTGAAAATCCTCACAAATACTATGTCGATCTCTCAAAAAATCTTTGGGCGGAAAGAAACGGTCTTATAGAGAAATTTAAGGGCATTAAATAATTTAACGGAGGGTTCACTATGAATATATGGCATGACATAAGCCCGGACAGAATAACAAAAACCTCGTTTGACGCGGTTATAGAAATCAGCAAGGGCAGCAAAATGAAGTATGAGCTTGATAAAGAAACCGGTCTTTTGCGGCTTGACAGGGTTTTGTATACATCTACCCACTACCCTGCCAACTACGGGTTTATTCCGAGAACATACGCAAAGGACAACGACCCTCTTGACGTGCTTGTTCTCTGCTCTGAGCAGATAGAGCCGATGGCCCTCGTCAAATGTTATCCGATAGGCGTTATAACCATGCTTGACAACGGTTTTCCGGACGATAAAATCATTTCGATTCCGTTTGATGACCCGATGTATAACTCATACACCGACATAACTCAGCTTCCTGCCCACATTTCCGATGAAATGAAGCACTTTTTCTCAGTTTATAAAACACTCGAAAACAAAAAGACGGTTATTGACGAGACAAAAGGCGCTTTTGCAGCGGCTGATATTGTCGAGGATTCAATAAAGCGCTATACACAGGTATTTGAAAAGTAGTTTTTGGTGTGGGGTGAACAAGTGAAAAACAAGGCTGTAAAAATTTTTATGGTGCTGATTGTGGCGGTCGTAGCCATATCCGGCACAGTGGCAATAGTAAATTCTTCAAAAAACGGTTGGGAGCCGTCTGTTAAAGAAACCAAAGAGCCGAAAACCAAAAAAGCGGCACCTGTTGCCGCGGTTTCCGATGAAACCGTGACTGCGGAGAAAAAAGAACCGGTTAAAATCAGTATGCTCTCCGTTGGGGATAATCTCATACACGACGGAATTTACGAGCAGGCAAAAAAGCGTTCAAAAAACGGCGGTTATGATTTTTCATACGCATACAAAAATATTGCCTCCACAGTGGAAAAAGCTGATTTGGCTACCATAAATCAGGAAACGATAATAGCAAAAAGCTATGAGCCATCCGGATATCCGCTTTTCAACTCTCCTCAGGAGGTCGGCGAAGAAGTTAAGAAAATAGGCTTTGACGTTGTAAACCTCGCAAACAATCATATGCTTGACAAGGGTGCTAAGGGACTTTCGGAGGCTATTGATTTTTGGAACAACATAGGTGGCATCACAATGACCGGTGCTTACAAGGACGAAAACGATATGAACCGCCTCGAATACATAGAAAAAGACGGCATTAAGATAGGCCTTGTAGGCATAACCCGCTATACAAACGGTCTGTCATTGCCTAAAGACAGTGCTCTGAAAATAATATACACCTCAGACGAGGACACAATCAAATCAAAAATTCAGAAAGCCAAAGCCGAATGCGATATTGTTTTGGTAAACGTTCATTGGGGTGAAGAGTACACGACAACCCCCAACAACGACCAACGCGAGCTTGCAAGCAAAATGGCGTCGTGGGGTGCAGACGTAATTATAGGGCATCATCCTCACGTCATACAGCCCGTAGAATGGATAGACAACGGGAACGGCACAAAAACACTTGTGGCATATTCTCTCGGCAATTTCATCTCGCAGCAAAACACGGCATCGAGAGTTATAGGCGGTATGCTTCACTACGACTTGACAAAGGACTATGACACCGGAAAAACAACGGTTGACAATGTGGTTTTTGAGCCTATCGTGACCCACTATGTGCGGGGCAGCCACGATGCTCAGATCTATCCCCTTTCGCAATACACCGATTCGCTCGCAAAAGCCCAAGCCTCAAGACTCAAGCAAAACGATTTCAGCATTAAATATATAAACGACTTTGTGGGTAAGGTCATTGATAAACAGTTTTTGAATCAAGCATAAAAGATAAAAGACGGACTGTAAAACATACGGTCCGTCTTTTTATATCAGGCTATTACATAAGCGTTAGTTAATTTTTGTCTAACTCCTTTTCGGCTATTCCGACGATTGCACTCGTACCGAGCCTGTCGGCTCCCTCCGAAAGGAACTCTGCGGCATCCTCCAGCGTGTGAATACCGCCTGCCGCCTTAATTTTTACGGACGGAGACACATACTTTTTAAAAAGCTTTATGTCATCATGCGTTGCGCCGGCATTGGAAAAGCCCGTTGAGGTTTTGATATAATCCGCTCCGGCCGCACTTACAATGCGGCACATTGTTTTCTTTTCGTCCTCGGTCAAAAGACAAGTTTCGATTATTACCTTGAGGCATTTGTCGCCGCAAACCTCTTTCAGCGTTTTTATCTCATTTTCCACATAGTCTGCATTTCCGCTTTTAAGCGCGCCGATGTTTATTACCATATCTATTTCGTCCGCACCGTCAAGCAGTGCCTGCTTTGCTTCAAATGCCTTGACCTCGGTCGTGTTATACCCGTTAGGGAAACCTATAACGGTGCAGATACGCATTTTACCGACTGCATATTCCGAAGCAAGCTTTACATAGCACGGCGGAATACAAACGCTTGCGGTATTATACCTAACTGCCTCATCAATCAGACGTTTTATGTCATTCGGAACGGCGGTCTGTTTTAAATTTGTGTGGTCGCAATGCGATAATATTTCGTTTATATCCATTTTAATCCTCCATCGGTCAGATACTGTAATTATTATACCATAATTTAGCCCGTTTTACAACCGCCGAAAACCCCGATATTTTCAGGGTTGTTCAATATATAATGCTATGCAAAGCGGGCAAAATAGGGGGCAATTAGTAACAAATTAGTATCAGATTTTCGTCAAATACTTCTTATCAACCGCCCCGGTAACTGCCCCGGTTTTCTGCGTGGAAATTACAACCCTGTTGCCGCTGATTTCACGCACATAGAGGGTTGAAGAATACACCCACGAAGAAAATTTCTTGCTGCTGCCATATACCGGGGCATTGGAAGCCAGCTTCACCTTATCACCAACCGCAAGGGAAGCCGCTGTTGTTCCCCCGCTGGAAGAAACGGCTTTTCCCTGTTCCGTGGTGATATAGGTATCAAATCCGGCTGCTTTCAGCTTTGCCGCCATAGCATCAGCATTTGCTTTCTTGCTATATGCCCCAACTTGAATTTTGTATAAGCCGCCCGCCTGAACCATGTAAGTATCAAAGCCCGCCGCCTTTACCTTTGCAAGCTGTGCATCAGCGTTTGCTTTCTTGTAAAATGCCCCTGTCTGCACCCTGTAAAGAATAGTAGAAGGGGGTGTAACGCTGCCGGAAAGCCTTTGTGTTACCTTTTCCGCAAGTTCGTTCATTCGCTCATACATCCAGTTTCCGGGGCAACTCTTATTTGCAAACCAGCGGTGAACGGTCAACAGCATTTCATCCGCTTTCGGTTCATAGGCAAGGCTTTTGTTCTTATCCCCGAACCAAAGCAATTTACTTTTGCCGTTACGCTTGCAAATATCTTCACAAAGTTCAAAAAGCCTTGAATAAGCGGCATTGTTGAAGGCGTAAGGTTCGGTTGTATCGGAAGCGGTTTCAATCGTGATTGCCCGCTGATCGTTTGCGTTGGAAGAAGTACACCAAGAACGGTTTTTTTCTTCAACATACATTCCGATTTTACCATCATACCCTACACCATAGTTTGAACTTGCTTCACGGCTGGAAGGGGCAAAAATGTTTCCAATCGTTTCAGCACTACATTGACCGACCACGCAATGAACTGTGATTCTGTCAATAGCGTGTGTACGCTGCCCGCTGTGGTTTGGGGAAAGTCTTACACAAGATACCAAAGGGCTGTTTGTATAAGCCATTATTCATCATCCCCCTTTCCATCATCACCGCAAAAGCCCGCAACCGTATCACGATCCACCACATCACCATCTTCATCATAGATCAATCCGGTTTCAGGATCGTAATTAAGCCCGCCTGTATAGGGTAAATCATCATCAATTTCCCCGTTGTAGTACCTCATGTTTAATACGGGTTTTTCACTCATTTTCTTTGTCCTCACTTTCTGCCTTTTTCTTCAAAACCTCAATCGCCTTGACGATAACCGAAGGGATAGGCACACCCATCAGCCCCGCATTTTCGATAATGGAAATTGTTTCATTCGCAATGAAGGCAATCACAACCGCATCACGAATGAAGTTAGAACCCATTACCAAATCAAGGCGGCAAGCTACCAGCACCACAAGAAGGGTAACGCCTTTTCTGCAAAGCCCCTTCCATCCGGCACGGCTTTCAAGTGTTCCGTTTTCTGTCTTTTCGGAATTGTGGAACACGCCCGCCACAATAAGCCCGGTCAGATAATCAATTCCCATGAAAATCATCAGGGTAACAAGGGCGGCATCCCACCCGCCAAACAGGGAAGCAATCACACTTCCAACAACGCCGATTCCCGTACAAATTCCTTCTTTCATTTTTGTATCTTCCTTTCTGTGTTTGATTTATAAGCAAAAACCCCCATACAGGGCTTCATATAAGCCCCATATAAGGGTTTTTAACTTATCCTTGATAGTTTGTTAGGCTTTAATTTCCCAACCGTAAATACCCGGCTGCCACACATTGTTATCAACCGTTGAAATCCAAAGCTGATTTTCAAAGGAAACAATATCGCCCTTCATATAGGCATCGGTTGAACCAAGCGGCTGTGTCCAAATGGAAACGCCATCTTCTGTAAAACCGATTTTCTTATAAAGGGAAGCGGCTGTGTCCGGTGTCCAATCTGTTTGTGAAGTGTGTGCCTGAATTACTTTGTAAAGCTGCGTTTCCCCATCACTGTTCACGCCATACTTCACAATTTCATCTGCGGCATAGGCTTTCTTTGCCACCCATTCAGGATATAGATCAGCAATTTCCATCGCCTTTTCATCCGTCAGGTTCGCCGCCTGAACCGACATTTGCATAAAGCGGTTCATTTGCCGTGCAATCAATGTTTTATCCGTCATTACTCATTCACCCCCAAAATCGTATTCATCAGTTCGCCCAACTCTGCATTTTGGGCTGCTTGCTGCAAAATGAATTCGTCCTTGCTGTACTGAATCATGTTAAATTCATAGCCCACGAATTCATTTTCTTCACCGACATTTTCAGAAATTTCCTGAATGTTGGTGTGCTGCCAAACGCTGAATTCATCAATTACAATGGGTTCAGGCTTGACGGTGCTTCTTACTCTGCCATAGTCAACCATGTTTTACGCCGCCTTTCTTTCATATTTTTTGGTTTTAACAACATCCCGATAATATCGGTCTGCATCGTCTTGAATTGGTGCAATGTACTTTTTCTGCAAGCGGTAACTATCACAATGCTTTAGCCACCCCTTATAGGAATTCACGGAACACCATTCGGAATAGTTCATCATCTGCCCGCTTGCTGTTTTCTCCCTGATTGCAACCATCTTTTTCTTGAAGTTGGTGCAACTGCTCTTGCGAAGCAAGGTATAATTCAGGAAGGTTCGATAACCGACAAAATCAACACCCCGCACATAGGAAGGGAACACTTGCCAATTCCCTTTGATAGTCAACCGCAATTCCCGCATGAAATACAAATCCATTTCCCTTTTCAGGGCGTGAAGTTCTTCCTTGCTGCTGCCGAAAATCACAATATCATCCATATAGCGGAAGTAATGCTTTACCCGCTTTTCTTCCTTGATCCAATGATCGAACCCCGAAAGATAGAAGTTTCCGCAATATTGGGAAAGGTAATTCCCGATTGGTATTCCGGTTTCGGTGTCTATATCTTCATCCAGTAACCAAATATCACGCATATCTTCAATTTTAGCGGTGCAAATGCTATCTATGATTTCATCCAACAACCAAAGCAATTCAGCATCTTTGAAAAGCCTTCTGAACTTTGCTTTCAAAATACCGTGATTTATGGAAGGGTAATAATGCCTTACATCCAGCTTCAAGCAATATTGACAATTCGGAACATCCTTCCACATTGCTTCTTGAACATCATGCAATGCGGCGTGAATTCCTCTTTCCGGTATCGCTGAATAGGTGTTCTTTGTCATGTACCGCAATAAATACGGTTCAATCACTTGTAGAATTGCCCATTGACAAATTCGATCCGGGAAGTATGGCAATTTGAAAATTTCCCGTTCTTTTCCGCTGTCATGCTTGATAAACTTTTCATAGGGTGAAGTTTGGTAGGTGTGATTGATAAGCATTTCTTGAAGCCTTTTCAAATAGCTTTCAACATCTGCATCAACTTCCCTTACTTCCTGATACCAGCCTTTTCCCTTCCTTGCGTTTTGGTGTGCTTTGCGTAGGTTATCCATAGAATAAATTTGTTCATATAGATTCCCGTATCGCTTCATTGTTGAATGTTCCTTTTGTATGCACATCAGCCGAATCTTCAACCTTTGAAAGTTAATTTTCAAAGCCTACCAACACGACCAAATTTTATTTTTAACTTCCCCCTTTCGGGGGCTGTCTGTTCTGCCTGTGGCACGGTCTTTCAGGAATACAGATTTTATATTGAAACAGCCGGGGAAAATTCCCCGGCTGAATCGTGCATTTACTAACTGCCTGCTGATATTCCAATTACGATTAGAAGTAGCATTATTCAGATTCCAATAGAAAGTACCTGCATTAGAACTGTTATTACAATAGCTGCCTAATTTAGTAACCTTTTTCATGGTTTCTATTTTGTTCTGCTATTCTGTCATTGGATTGTAAACAACAAAACTCCCTGAATTACCGCTTTATATTCAATTTTTCAAACTTTGTTCAACGGTTACGCCGCTGCTGCCTTTTTGGAAGGTACATACACCAACCGCCCGCCGACATTCCAATAACGATGAGAAGCAGCACTATTCAGAGCCCAACCGAAAGCACCCGCACTAGAACCGTAATTACAACAGCCGCCCAATTCAGCGACCCTCCAGCCGGAATTTTGATTCCAAGCGTAATCACCAACCGGAAGGGCGTTATTGCCGCTATATTCAACAGCAATGAACAACCAATCAAATTCTTCCGAATACCCAAAAGCGGAAACATACCCGCTTCCATAAACGGGGTGAATACCCGTATTCTTATAAGGGCTTGCTTTGGAATCATCAGCAAAACCATGATCGGCAACATAAAGTGTTCCAAAATCACCGCTTTCAAATGTAGCCGGGTTTTCCTCGTTCATGCCGTCAACCCAACCCCAAATGTTACCCCAAAAGTTTTCTTCCCCACGATAGGAAACAAGCTGAATATTGTTTGCATTGGTAACAGCACCGGAAGCGTTACCCAAAGAAACAGTTGCCCCGGTGTACTGAATATTCGCCGCACTTGAAGTCTGATCGGTGTTTCCGTTTCCAATAGCGGTTTGCATATTGAAGGAAGCATATTCAATCAGCATTAAAAGCTGTGAAGCGGCTGCTGTGGCTGCATACGCCTGTTCCCAACCTGAACCCCTCTTTCTCGCAAGCAAGCGGGTGTTCGCCCTTGTCAAATTTTGTGTATCACCGCCAGCGGGCTTTGCTCCTGCAATGCTGGAAAGTTTATCCGCTGCGAAATCTGCCACCTGTGCATTATCCAAAATATAGGCATTTGCGGAAGTGTCGAACAGCGAACCTTCAAAAGCTGCAAGGTAAATGTAAGGGTTCACATTCCCGTTTTCCACAAAAGCCGGGTGAACCTTGAAGCCGGGTTTCAGGGTGTCCGAAACATAATAGCGGGCTTTGCGGATTTTCATTCCCTTCACGCCTTTTTCAAGCACCATAGGAACAACCTTGTAATAAAATTTAGGCTGTTCAACCATCACCTGAACAGGCGTTCCGGCTGCGTTCTTTCCCGTTGTGGTATAGCCCGAATCGCCATAATAGGCGGTTACTGTGCCATCATCCGCAACATTGCAGCGTTTACGCCCGCCAAAGGCATTGATTGAATCAAACGCTGCCCCCGGTGTACGATTTACCGCACCGGAAAGGCGGGTAAATTTCTTGTTTACAAAGTCCACTTCCACGCCGAAAATATCTTCATCAGAATACCCAATGAAGGCTTCAAGGTCTGCAATCTGTTTCTGCAAATCCTGAATATCCCCGATTGTAGCAACCGCCGCCTGATCCACTTCAAGGGAAACATTTTCAGCGTTTCCAACTGTGGTTACAAGCTGCACATACGCACCGGAAACAGTGATCCCGTTATATGCGGGCATATAACAATTCCCGGAAGTTTCCCTTGTTATCGCGTAGAGAATTTCCCCATCATCAGGATCAACCGCATACAAGCCCAACGCCTTCATGTAATACCCCGCTGTCAGTTCGGTATTGGTGAAGGCGGCTTCAACCTTGATTGCAACCCCATTTGTGCGGGTTATTTTGGAAATCAGGCTTGTTTGCTTCACATTGGAAAGGGAAATCAGCCCTTCAAGCTGTGCATCCGTGTATGCCGTGCTGGAAGCTGATACTTTGGTAAATTCAACGCTTCCTTCCCCGGCGATCATCTTTGCAAGTAACGCTTGCCCTTTGTTGGTGATAACCAACTTTGAAAATTCTGCCATAATCATTCAATCCTTTCTTATTGTTTTATTTCAATGAATTCAGAAGCAACCACGCCTGAACCAACTGAATTTTCGCCGCTTATGTTGAACTGTTCATTGAAATCATTGGTTATAACAACGGAAACGGAATTGACCGCCCCGCCGCCATGTAACGCCGAACCGCTAACAGCAATACTTTCTTTGCTGTCATTGGTTACAAAATAATGGGCTGTGTGTACTGTACCGCCGCCGAAAATTGCCCCGTTGCTGATTGTGTGCTTTGTCTGTTCGTCATTAGTTATAAAAAAGTGTTCTACTGAACACACACCCCCGGCAATGAAAGCAAAGCCCGCTGCACCACAAGGAATTTCATTTAAGGAAATCACAATCATATTGCACGGGATCATGCTGTCAATTATGCGTTCCAATTCTTCAACCTGTCCGAACAGTTCAAGGTTTGTCAGGATTTCAACCTTGTATTTCTCATATTCCTTTGTAACCGTGAAATCAGAATCCCCACACAAGGCAATCAGCTTTGCAAGAAAGGATTTCATTGTGTAGGGGATAGTATTAAACCACCGGGCTTGAACTCTCGCACGGCGGCTTTCAAGGGTATCTTCTTTTGACGGTAAAATGTTCAAGATTTTTTCAAACCTTGAAATACCGTATTCGTCAGCCGTTTCAATGAATTCATTGTAAAGAACCCTTTCAGCGGCGTTCCACACAAGCACAAATTCAGGGTTTTCCGCTTCTAAAGTAACGGCAATTTCCTTAAACTCTGCTAAAAATGGGGGTAGGTAGGAAACAAGGTCAACTTCTCTTGTCATGCACTCGCACCCCCAAACACAGGAACTTCAAATTTCCCCAAAGTCAGGTTATCAGAAGCCCCGTTTATTTTGGTGTTGCCAATATCCACAATGCCCTTGATACTCAAAAGACGGGTTTCAATTTGACTGATACGAACCACCAAATAGGGATTGTCAGCCCACGATTTACGAAGTTCAAGCAAATAGTTTGAAATTACATCATTGATTGAACTTTGAAGGTTCGACCAGCCATAGCCCACATCAAAGACAATGTTTGTTTTGACGGTTACAGTTTTTGTTTCTGCACTTTCAACCTTCACAATATGCCCGATAGGTGCAACCCCGTAGCCTTCCCCGGCGTATTCGTCAGGATCAATAGTTTGCTGCACCGTTTTAATCAGGGTATCGGAAGCAACCCCAAAATCAGAATTCAGGATTGTTAAAAGCACCGTTCCCCCGGTTGTCAGCTTCCGGTTCAGGGCTGCATCATATACGGTTTCAAGCCATGCGGCAACTTCCCCGGTCAATGTTGATTTAATTGTGTTGAACCACGCTTGAACTGCTGCGGAAGGTATCATTTCAGCGGGGCGAAGGTCATTGTTCCAAACCCTTGTTACTTTCGTGCTGCCAACGCCCGGAATAGCGTTTGTTTTTTCAAGGTAATCACGAACATTGCCCCCAAAAGATTTTTCATTGAAGCTGCCAAAATAACGGGTTCGCAAATCTTCTGTATCTTCTTCATCCTCACCGGGAATAAGAATTTCTGTAAGTTCAGCCGTTTCAAGCCCTTCAATGTAATCAATGGGAATCATTGTTCCCATCTGCTGATTTCCTACAATTCCGGGGGTTTCGCATTTTACTTGATATTCCCCATCTGCAATTTTTTCAGTTACAATGAAATTCATTGAACCGATATTGAACCGCTGTCCGGTAACATCAATGTTTGCCGGGGTGAACTCACCTTTCAAAACAGCATAGGTTGCTTCATAAGGGGTAATTCCTCTTTCTTTGCAACGCCTGATAAGAAATTCCCTTGAAGCACTATCACCGTATGCTTCCGCAATCAGGGTGTTCAGTTCAACATAAAGAATTTCCAATTCAAGGGCTGTGGGGGAATGGGTGTCAAAGATAACCGAACCTTCCCGCTTGTCGAATTTATCAGATACCCGTGAAAGCATCCGTTCAAGAATTTCATTATAGGTTACATCATACATTAAAAGTTCACCACCTTTTCAGCAACCACATCACCGAAAACGGTGTGTGCGGTAAAAGTTACAAGGATTTCACCCTTTTTTGAAATGTTAAATTCAAAATTATCAACGCTTTTGATTCTATCATCCCAAGTCAGGGCTTCCGTGATCCGGCGTTCAAGTTCAGGGCAAACATAGGAAACGGGTTCACCATATAAATCAAGCAATTCAATCCCATAGTTCCACGAATACATCACATATTGGTAACGCTCTGTGTTCAGGATTTTATATATTGCCTGTTTCATTGCTTCCTGATAGTCTGTATAGCCCCGTACAAGTTCGCTTGCAAGGTTCATTTTGTAGGTATGGGTTGGTTGTTCCTCAATCTCGAAATCCTGTTCAAGAAAGGCTGTGGTTGAAGGTATCATCCGATTCTATCCACCACAATATATTTTTGCCCGCCCTGTTGCCTTAAAAGGATAACTTCATCACCGACAACCAACCCATTATGAACGGTGATCTGAATTTTACCCATAGCGTGAACATGGGAAGGGCTAACCGGAAGCGTTGAAACATTCGGCGGTGTTCCTACATAGTAGTAATTTTGAATGTTCCCCCCGGTTATATAGGTTTTATGATCCGTAACATTCCGGCAAAGAACAAGCTGCCCTTCACCCAATGGCAATTTCTGTTCCACAAGAATTTTCAAGGGGGAAGTGCTTGTTACCTTTCCAAAACAAACTTGAACAGGTTTTGAAGCGTCAACCGCATCTAACGCCGCCCGTTTTATGGTTTTCAATAATTCAACTGCATCAGGCAATAAATTCACCCCCTCGAAGTGTTAAATCCATGAAATGTTCATCCAGCTTGAAGGTGTGCTTCACCTTTTCAACCAGCATGAAGTTTTTCAAATTCATATCGCCCAAAGCAAGGTTTATTACAACCATGCTTCCGGCTCTTACCCGTGTATCGCCTAAAGCGTTCACGATTTTCAGGTTTCTTGTTTTGCTGTTGTATAGCTTCAACAGTGCATCCGCTTTTGCTTGCCCGTTTTCGCCTTTTTGCAGCGTGTCAAAATACTGCAATACACCCCATGCGTTCATGTGGCTTGAATCCTGTGCAATGTAAACTTCCCGCTTTCCGGTTTCTTCATTGTCATAGGTCAGCTTAACTTTGTTGTAAGTGTCGTTGTCAATGCTGGAAGTGTATTCAAAATTTTCCCCGGTTTCTTCATCAATCATCAGGTATGCCCCCGGTTCGCCAACATACATTGAAGAAAGGCTTTTCAATGTCAGCTTGCCGAAATCATCATACAAAACAAACATTTCCTTGCTGTTCTGCAATGTCAAATCAAGGGCATTTTCTATCATATCAAATAGGGAAGTGTTATCTTCCACCCGTGAAGCAATCACAAAACCGGTATCTTCCAAAGTTCCGGTGTTCAAAGAAAAATCCGCTGCAATCATCTGAATAAACTGCGAAGCGGTTTTGTTCTCATAAACATAGGTATCTTTGTTGTTCAAATACCTTAATTGATCGTAAGCTGTTACTTCTATAATCTGATCTTTATCCCGCTTTTTCGTGAACACAAACCCAAAGAAAACGGGTTTCCCATCCACTTTCAGGCGAACCGCCGCCCCTTCCTGAAAATTGATAACGGAATCTTTTACAAGTTTGAAGGTCAGCTTGCCGGGGGTGCTTCTTCTTTCTGTACTCCATTCAATACCTTCTTCCACAACCGGGATATATGCCTTTGTACCGGAAGGATCGGAAATCAAAAGTTCTACATTCAAAGCTGCACCCCCTTAATCAAATGTTCCATCATCTACCCACCCATACACATTTGAACCTGAATCGGTGTGTATCAAATGCCACGGGTGGGCTTTTCCTGAACCGTTTGCTATCGTGATTTTTGCCTTTCCCGCCCTTGCGGAATACCCCTTTGCCCCCGGATAGGAACTATAAAAGTGTGTGCCGCCGTGAAAATTCACTATATCGCCCACACCATAGCTTTTCTTTGCCGGGGGATCAGCCGCCCTTTGCTTTTCAACCTTTGCTTTTGGTTTGGAAGCGGCGATTTTGATATTTACGGTTTTTGTGCCATAGTCCCGGTATTGCTTCAACTTGATTTTTACCATCAAATCAAAGCCGTTTTTCGCCTGTTCGGTGATTTTGTAATCTTCCAATGATACCTTCATGTTGGTTGAAAACAGAACCTTTCCATTCGGCATTGTCCGGGAAACGATAAATTGAAAGGGCTTCTTATCCGCTTTCAAACTTTCAAAGTAATCAAGAAAATAAGAAGCCCCTTTGAACCCTGATTTATAGGTTGCAAACGGGTATTTCACTTGTGGGATTCTGCACTCAAATTCAATATCCGTCAATTCAGGGGTTTTCAAAATGTTTATTTCCCCTTCATTTATCAGGGTTAGTGTGTCATTTGCGTTATTGATTTTCACTTGCAGCTTTTCAGGGGCGATTGGTAACAAGCATTTTTTCAGGTAGAAATCATATCCGCTTTTACTCATTATTCATGCACCCCTTCCGCTATAATGTCAGCCGCTTCATTTACTGCACCCGTCAGCCCGTCAACTACTCCATCCAAATCCATTTTACCGGAAACGGTGTTGTGGTTCGTCTGTTCAATGGTGATTTCAGCGGTTGTAAATCTGTTTATTGCTTCCTGTTCGGCAATATCACGAAGATATTTCAAATCTTCTTCTGTAATATCCATTGAATCCTTGATTGCCCCGGTATTGCCCGCTATATCGCCAACATCCCCGGCAAGCCCCGCCCCGTAATTGCTCAAATCGGCGTAATCGCCCGCACCCGGTACATTGGTATCAAACAGGCTGGAAGGATCGAAATTCGCAATGCTTTCATCAATCCCTTCACCGAAGGAATACCCGGCATCCCAAGCTGCCCCGTATTCAAACCGCCCAAGTTTCATATCGTCAGCGTTCATTTTCGCCATTACTTCATCACCCTTGCCGAAGGTTTCATCAACCCAACCGCCAAGAGAATCACGCCAACCCTGAACACTTCCCGCAAGGTTTGAACCGAAGATTGCATCAATAGCCGAAGCCAACGCTTGAAGAATACCAAGCACGGTATCAGCCAAATCAAAGAACAACCGACAAACCGCACCGATAGGATCGGTGAATACATTGCCGATAAAGTTTGCCACGGTTGCCACAAGGTTATAGATAAGCACGAACACATCCACAACCAAATTCCAAAGGGCAACAAAGATATTGCCGATAAAGGCAAGGGCAACCATGAACGCCCCGCAAATAATGCCCGTTGCAGAAACGGAAGTTCCGGCGAATTTATTCACCGCTGCCACCGCCGCATAGAATAGGGCTATCAGGGCGATTATAAGAATAATGATCCACACGATAGGGCAAGCGTACATTGCAGCGTTCAGCCCGTATTGTGCGGTTGTTTCAGCCCATGTTGCACCCGTTACAAGCATTGTTGCCGCCGCCATTATGCCCTTTGCTACCGCAACAATTCCATGAACCGCCGCCATAGCCATTTCAGCACCTTTTGTCAACAGCAACCAGCCATAATAAACAGCCAAAGCCCCGGCTACACCGTAAATGATAGGGGATAGCCACGACCAATTTTCACCAACGATTTCAGCAACGCCCACAAGAAAATCAAAGATTTCAAGGGCAATGCCCGCCACCATTGATAAGGCTTCAATCGCATTGTTCACAAAGCCCTGAAACGCTTCACTATTGGCAATTTCATTCATTCTTTGAAGAACGGGTTGAAACGCCATCAAAGCGGTATTCTGAAAAGAAGTCCAAATTTGCGAAAAGGTTTTCGGCATCTGTTCAAACTTTGCATTGGTATCATCAGCCGCCGCAAACATAGCCGCCTTTACAATGTCAGCGGTGATTAGTCCTTCCGCTGCCATATCCTTTAATTGCCCCTTTGGAACTTCCATATAATCAGCAATCGCCTGAATGATATTCGGGGCTTGCTCCAAAATGCTGTTGTATTCCTCGCCACGAAGAACGCCTGAACCCATTGCTTGTGTAAGCTGCAACATAGCGGCATCAATGCCCGCCGCTTCCGTTCCAGCAATGGTAAATTGCTTATTCACCTGTTCCATGAAGGCAATGATTTCTTCCGAACTGCTGAACGCATCACCCGCCATAAGTCCAAGTTTGGAAACGGCATCAGCGGTTGCCTGATAGCTGCCCCTTGCCCGTTCCGCTGAAAGATAAATCATGTTCTGCAAGTCCTGTGTGGTTTGCAGCCCGTCATTCATCAAATTCAAGCGGGCGGTTGTGGAAGTAAGCTGATCCGATAAGTTCAACGCCGCTGAAAGGGTTTGAATTGTAGCGTATGCCGCAACCGCACCTTTGATTGTCTGCATTAGTTCATTGGCTTCATTTGTGCCTTCTTCAATTTCACGATTGAACCGCCCTTGTTCGTCAACATTATCACGGATATATCTTTCAGTATTGCCTACTGTTTGCGACAACCGCAAATAGGCTTCATTTGCTGCCTGAACATCCATGTTGTCAACAGCACGGTTCAAATTCTGCTGTTCCTGAACTGCCTGATCCAACTGCCCCCGCAACTGTTCCAATTCTGCATTTGCGGTGTCTGTACCCATATTCAGGGGGTTGCTTTCGATTGTCTGAATACGCTGCTGAATCGCTTGCAAGCGGCTTTGCATATTGTTCATATCGGCAATAGCATTTGCCGGGAACAAATCAGTTTGTGCCGCCGTTTCTGCAATCCGGCTTTGGGTTTGGTTCAAAGTGTTCAACATATTGTTTGCACTTTGAACTTCCTGTTCAAACCGTTCTACACCCGAACCCGTGAAAACTTCCAAATTGTCAGACTGCCATTGAACCGGAACTCGCACGGGTTCGGGCTGATCTACTAACGGATCAGGCACATCCGGCTGCACGGGAAGCACAACCGGGGCTGAATTCTGTGGGGCGGTAGGTGTTTGTGTTTCAGGGGTTTCAATCCCTTGCATAGCTGCATCCAACTGTTGAACTGCAATAGTAGCCTGATTGATTGAATCCCTTGCCGCTTCAATAGAAGCCGTGTCAACGGGGCTGTTCATTGTTTGGTGCAAATCTTCCATAGCGGAAAGCCCCAAATTTACGGAATTGATAACCTGATACAAAACGCTTGTGAAGTTATCTTGTAATTCAATCGCTGTTCTGATTGTAGCCATGCGGATCACCTACCTTTCTTTTTGGATTTACTTTCAATCTTCTTTTTCTCTTTTTTGTCAGCTTCCATTTTCACCTTGATTGCCGCCACGGTGAAAGCCTTTTCCTGTTCATCCATAGCAAGGAAAACGGAAGGCAAAATGTGAAGTTTCAGAAGGGCATAGTAAGCAAAGTTCGCTTCCCAATCCCCTTCTTCAATTAGTTTTTTGCTTCATTCACCTTATCTTCAAAGGAAACATTGAAGCCCTGAAATTTCTGAACGAAAGCCGCCAAATCGTTATATTCGCCGGGATCGTCAACCATTGCCATCAGCAAATCTTCCGGGGTTTTCACGCCGTAGGAATCCTGCAATTCGGAATCGAACAAATCAGGCACAACCACGGAAGCCGCAATCATACGCTGAATGTAAAGGCTGGATTTCAGTTTCGGGCGGTACATATTTGGCTTGCCCGTTACCGGAATATCAATGGTGCAATTCTCCCTGATTTCCTCATTCTCTTTGGAAGAAATGTGTTTGAACTCCCATTCAAGGGGGTTGCCCTTTTCATCACAAAGGGATTTTGTTGCCGGGTAGAACCCGTTTTCCTTCACGGCTTTGTTAGCCTTCATAAATTTTGCGAATTTAGACATTTTACATCTTCCTTTCATTATTCATCACGGAATAGGCAAAACCCCTTATATGGGCTTATATAAGCCGCACACAAGGGGTTTCAACCCTTCCATTGGTTGTTAGTTCGTAAGAAATCCTTCAAGGTCTTTGAAGGCTTCCGGCATCTTGAAATCTTCAAAGGTGAAATCCATATCTTCATCAAGATATTCACCATCTGCATCAAACTTTGCCAGCACACCGCCGTCAATGTTGCAATCCATCAGGATCATTGTCTGTCTGCCAGCCCCGGAAGTAGGATCTTCATTTGAAATCTGAATTTCAAAATAAATATCTTCTCCGGTTTCCTTGTACTGCAACATCATCTGCCGGAAAATAGAAGTGTTGTAGTGGAAGGTTGCCGAACCCGTACCTTTCCAGCCGGAAGCCTTGTTCCCCTTGCCCGTCTTGCCAAGAATGGGAACTTCCGTTTTGTTTTTCTCAAACTTTGCTTCAAGGTTGATAGCCTGCATGAAATTGTAGCGGCGTGTTCCGATAGTAACGAAACATTCAGCCAAAGCCGCAAATACTGTGTCTTTGGCTTTCATAACCACATTACCGTTCATTCTGTTTCACCCCTTCCTTATGCCACCGTAACGGTCATATATAGCTTGCTCATAGCATTTACAACCGTTACAAGGTCATTTACCACCACGGATTTCTTTGTGTTGCCCTGTGTGACAGTTACATCAGAATCCGAAAAGTTTTCAATCGCCCGGATTTCCTGCAACTGTTCATGGTGCTTCACAATATCCGACCAAAGGGAAATTCTTCCCGCTGCATCATTGGGAACAACGCCCAAATATTTTGTGTTGAACAAAACCGCAATATCATTTGCGATCTGATCCATCACACGCACGGTCTGATTGTCCTTGAAAATATCGCCCTGTGTATCGGAAGTAGTAACCATTGTGTTAATATCTTCCAACACACGAATATCAGCACCGACCTTATGAAGCGTAAATTCCCCGGCTTTGATAGCCTTTTTCAGTTCGTTTTGGGTGTAGTCTGCATCAACGGTAAATTCACCGTTGTAAATCCTGTTCTGATTGCTCTTGTTTACCTCGCAACCAGCGGAAGCACCCGTTACCCAATAAACAAGGCTTGCTTCACTCCAACCTTCATCAAGCACCTTGTTTTTCACGCTGATTGTGCCGTAGTAGTCAGCCGCCTTGTTGTAAAGTACAAGCTGGAATTTGATACCCATTTCATCACGCAAACGCTTGACAAAGGAAGCAAACAGCCCCTTTGTGGTATCATCTATTACCACAACGCCCATTGTGTTATAGGTGTAGGCTTCAATCTTATCAAGATAGGTCTGATAAGCTGTTCCGTTCACCGTGCCATTCGTGCCGCCCGTCAGGGGGGTTGCTGCTGTTGCCGCCAGCGTTGCAGAAGCCTTGAACTTCACAAAATCGTTTGCGATCAGGTCAGCCGCCTTTGCAACCGTCTGTTCGTCAACAACCGCCGCATCAAGTACGGTTTTCACATCAAACAGGGTATCATCATCAGCATTTGCCTGAATCGTGATTTTCAGGTCATTGCCACGAACCCCGCCATAGAGGGCTTCCGCAAAGGTATTTGCCGCCTTTGTTCCCCCGGAAGTCAGTTTGTACGCATAAAGGGTTTGCGTGTTCAGGAACAAATCCCGAAGCCCTTTTAGCTTGTCATGCGTGTAATCATAACCAAAAATTTTCAGGCTGTTCTTCTGAAAATCGCCGTTGGTTACTTCAAACACATCACCGTCAATGCCCCAATCCAATTCAAGGGGCATTGTTGCAATGCCCCTTTCCGAAAGTGCGGCATTTGCGGAAGCTGCCGAAATGAAATTGATATATGCACCCGGCAATTCTTTGTTCTGTGTAACGAAAGTTCCACCGCCTAAAGCCATGTTATTTCACCTGTCCTTTCATATATTTTTCAATCATCTGTTCAACGGTTTCAACCGTGTATTGCTTATCAGGGGAAAGAAGGGTGTTCACAATATCCTTCCTGCCCTGAAATCGTTCAGCCGCAAGCAACTGTTCTTTTGAAAATGAACTTTCAACTTTGCCCGGTTCGCTTGCGGCGGGGTTAGTTTTCTTTACCGCCATTCACATCACCTTATCCTTTCACGGTAACATTTTCAGAAATTTCTTCCATAGCATCAGAAGCCGCCACCTTGTAAACGAACAAATCATAGTTCACAAAGAAGTTCAGCACCCCATCCACTACTTCATATTTCATTTTTGTGCCACGCACCAAATCCCCGGTAACGGTTATATATTCAAGGCAAGAAAAAAGCCTTTCGGCAACCGCATTACATTCTTCCTTTGCCCGGTCTTTGTCAGCCGGAAAGTATTGTATGCAGAATTGGTTTTCCCTGAAATACCGTTTTCCAAGAAACACCCGGTTTGTGGGGTTTATGCAGAACAGAAAAAAACAAGGTTCGTTCAAACCTTGTTCAACCGATTCTGTGTAAGTGGTGTAATCATCACCAAATTCAGCATTTAAGGAAATGCTGATTGATTCAATTATGGAATTTATCATTGCAAGCACTCCCCTAAAAACTTTTTGATTTTGCTTTCAAGCACTTTCGGGGCTATATTCTGTATTTCCTGTTCCGAAATCGTAAGCATGAACCGCCCTTGAACCCACCCCTTATGATTGGCTGTCCGGTGTCCGTACTCCACATAGGAAGCATATTCAACCGGGTTCACTATTTCAATAACAAGGGTGTTTCCGTAATGGTGGATCGTAAGGGAATCAGCGTATGCTTTCGCACTCGCCTTTTTCCCGCTTTCCGCTTCTTCATGGGTTTTGGAAGTCCAGCCCCGGCGAAGTGTACCGCCTTTTTTACCTGAACTTGCGGGGTATTCCCCCACGGGTGTACGCTTGATAACTTTTGCCAATAGGCGGGCGGCAAGTTCCTTTGCACAAGCATCAATGAAGGCTTCAACATTCCCTTGCTGAATTTTGTTCAACTGCTTTTGAAGTTTCTTCATTCCTGCAACCGAAAATCCGCCCATATTTGCCATTACGCCCACCCCTCGAACAGTTCAAGCATGATTTCCGCATGGGATAGATAAACAGCGGGAACACCACTTGCGGAATATGCGGTTGTTACGCCGTTTTGTTCCACAACGATTTTTGAACCGGGCTTTACCTTGATTTCCGGTGCTATGAATAGCTTTGTGCCTTGTGTCTGCTTTGCCGCCGTGTCAGTTTGAACAACGGCGTTCAATTTTTCAAAGGATAGCTTGCAAGGCTGATTTTCGACAACGGGAACTTCTTCATTCTTCCGGGTAATTTTGGTTTTTTCATCCCGCACATCCCGGCGTTCAATAATGGTGCAAACACCTGAATAAGTGCTTTCAATCGCTTTCCTTGCCGCTTTTTGTGCGGCGGTCAGCTTCACCACCTGATTTTCCGGTAACACGAAAATTCATCCCTTCCGTAAGTCAGAAGATAGTTCAAGAAAGCGTTCAACCTCTGTTCAGCGGTCAAACTTCCTTCCCCGGTTGCAAATACGGTGTTGGTGTCGCCTGTCTGTATCTGCTTTACCGCCATATCTAAATCAAGCCCTGCAATGCTATCCGGCGAAAAGGTTTTCTTTGCCGTTAAGAATTCGCCTACTGCCATATCAACAGCGATATTCACCAAGCCATCAGGTATAGAAGGCGTGTTGCAATCGTTCTTTATGGTGTTTTCCACCTTCTGAATTGAAAAGGTAAGGGCAAATTCATCCCCTTCCTGCAACTCATACCCAAACGATTTCAACCGTTCCTTTACCATTTCAAGCATTGGGATCACCGCCCTTCAATTAGCCTTTGGAAACGATCTTACAAAGGGCAATCGCCTTGTGGGGGATAGCCTTTGTTTCATCATTGATAATGTTCCAGTTCGCCCCGTTTTTCAGGTCAGCATTGGAAGCGGAAGCTGTTACACTTGCGGGCTTCTCAAAGCTGATACCATCCACGCCGCAAATATAGCGGTCACGCACATAAAGCGTATCCTGCCCGCCGTTGGTTTTCGCATCACGGCTCATTTCATACGGCACGGAATCCCCAATATCATCAAGAACAATCGAACCTTCACCCAACACATAGGTTGTGTAAACGGGTTCGGAAGCTGTCGCTTCATAGTAGTTCCCGATATTGGCAACATCAGGGGTTTCAACAGGGGTGTAAACATAGTTTCCGCTGCTGCCGCTGCGGGTGTAATAGGTCTTTGCCGGATCAATCGCTGTGTCAGTAGTCTTTGCGGCTGCTGTCACAATTTCCGAAACAGGCATACCGTCATCAATAAGTACGGTTCGCCCGTTCCATGTGGCAAGGGCAAGATCACGCTGCACCCCGTCAGCATCCGTATAGGTCAGATATTTCAACAGGCGAAGGTTTTCAAGGTTGGTTGCAACCTCGCTGTGCATAATCGCCAGCTTGAAAATGTTCTTGTTATCGCCGCAAGCCTTCTGAATAGCCTTGTTCAGCGTGGAAGCACCCACCTTTGCATCATCACCGGAATTGCCGGAAATATCATACACATGGGCTTTCAGGAAGTCAGCCGCCGCCTTTGCCGCAACGCTCGTTCCATCCGTTTTCATGCTGAAAACGCCTTCAAGAATGGCAAGCAACATTGCCTGTTTCACTTCCATCTTGTAATCGCTGATCTGTGCGGCAACATTGTCCATGAAGTCAACACCCGCCGTAATGTTCTTGCTGAAGCTGCGTTCAGTCCAAGAATCCATACGGGAAGCCACCACAAAGCCCTGTTCATAGGTTGTGGTGTTGGTTGCGGTAATATCGGTGTTACCGTCATTGTTCTGCGAAGTGCCGCCGCTGATACGCCCAAAGTACGGCACACGGGAATAAAGAGAACCCGTCTGTGTAGCCAAAGCGTTTCTTGCGTTCTCATTGCTGCCAACCGCACCCGATTTTGCAAGTTCGGTTTTGGTAGTGTTCGGAATCCGGGCTACATAATGCCCGAAAGCCTGTGGATTGAATGTTTTAGAATCAAACTTTGCCATTGTTTAATCACCTTTCTTCTTAATCAATTTTTGCATCCGGGTTTGCCGCCATGTAAGCCGCAAGTTCCGAATAGGTCATTTTGGAAGTGTCAACTTCCGTTCCCGGCTTCACTTCACCGGAAGCCCCCGGCTGGAAGCCTTTGAAGGTCTGCTGTTTCTGCTGCTTTTCTGCGAACAGATAACCTTCTGTTTTCTGAACCTCTTTCAACTGTTCATCAAGCCCGGTCAGCTTGCCATCATCACCAAGTTTAATTTTGGTGGTGTCAATGAAGGGCTTGACCGCCTTCACATTCTTTGCACCCGCCGCTGTCAGGGCGGTATCAATGGCGTTATCCAGTTTAAGCTGTTTCAGTTCGGCTTCATGGGCTTTCTGCTGTTCGGCGTTCTGCTGCTGCAAGGTTTCAATCTGCTTTTTCAGTTCGGCATTGTCGCCGCTGGATTTCTTCAAATCTTCAAGCTGTTTATCTCTGTCAGCAACAGACTGTTTCAAGGTCTTGTTTTCCTCGTTTACCTCGTTGAACCTTGTCTTTGTGACAAAGTTTCCATCAAGGGAATCCATAACCTTCTTTGCCTGATCCTCTGTCAAGCCCATTGCAATCAAATCTTCTTTTTTCATGTTGTTTACCTACCTTTCAAAATTTCCGTTTTTTACCGTGGGTTACGAACCACGCATTTTGACCTTGTTCTTTACCGTCTGCAACGCTTAAAAGACGAAATCGCTATTTAACCCATAGCTGGAAGATAGGCGGATCACCTTCTTTCTGAAAAAGGGCATGAAAAAACCACCTTTGAAAGTTAATCTTCAAAAGTGGTTTGTTTTCATTTTTGCTTTTCTTTCTCGTAGAACTCACACATTGCACCTTCATAAATTACTTCATCAGGTTTACCGTGTGTGTCGTTTGCACCGTAGATTTTGCAATAGCGGGTTTGTGGTTGTCGCCCAATGGGTTCTATCACATCACAAAACATACAAGTATCACACCATTTATGCGTTGTGATTCTCCCGCCCCCTGAAATGGGTTGGTGTAAATTATTTTCCTTTTGCTCTGCCATTTGCATCACCTACTTTCCTACATAATCAGCCATTTCTTCAACAAATTCATAGCCTTGTTCCGGGTGTACTTCAACATCAATGAAAATTGTGCCACCCGTTTTTTCAATTTTGGTTATCGTATAGGAAGCACCCCTTTGAATAATCATTTCTGATTCATAACCAAAGGTTGATTGTGAAGAAATACCATCCCACGATTTACCGCCGCCGTTACCGAAAGCGGAAAAGGGTTCTGCATACATCATTTGCGTACCCTTTGGGGCGTATATATTCATAATCACATTGCCGCTGAACCCTTTGCCCTTTGCAACGCCTGTTGAAGTGAAAGAATATATTCTTCCATCCCGCCCAAGAAATTGTTGAAGCTGTTCTTGTGTCATTCGCCCAAGTGTACCATTCGGAAGGTGCAAAAAACTTTCAATCGCTTCCGTACCACACCCACGCTGCAACCACACATCAAAGTCATAGCTGGATTGGCTGATTATTTCAGTCATATCTTTAATTTCTTTGAACGCACCTTCATAGTTCAGATCAACCTTCCCAACGCCTTTATTATTGTATTGCCCCCACCCGCCTTGAAAGCCGGAAAGGGGGCGGTTGAACTTACCTGAACCGGAAGTGTAATCATAAATTGCACGGCGTTCAGCTTGTTTTGCCGCTTTCCATACCTCGCCGCATTTATCACGCAACAAGGCATCCGCTTCTTTGGTGCTTTTCGCCCACATTGCCGCATCCTTGCGGGCTTGCGAAAAAGCATCATCTATCGCTGTATCTATTATACCACTTTTTTCAACATTTTTCAAATCGGATTGAACTTTTGCAATTTCCTGTTCAATCTTCTTTAACTGCTGCTGAATATCGTGGTAGCTGCTGCCTTCCGCATCCAATTCTTCAAGCTGCTTGTAAAAATCCTGATATTTCTTCATCAGGTCAGGATCGGTTTCAGTAATGAACTTGCCTTCATAGTATTGCTTTTTCCCGGCAATGTTCAACCCTTTCCAATCGGCGGTTGTTACATCCTTACCGTACCAAATCCCTGAATAGGTCTTTATCTCGAAATCGTCAAGCTGCTGTTGAATAGCGGCTTTTTCGGCTTCAAGTTCAAGCTGCTTCTTTGCAAGGGCTTTCTTCTGTTCAGCCTTCAACTTTTCATTCAGCTTTTCTTGCCACTCTGCTTTTTGGGCTTCAATGGCTTCTGCCTGTGAATGAAGGTCTTTCAGCTTTACCAAATCGTCACCATCTGCCAGCCCGTCAAGGCTTCCGAAATCCTTAATTGCTTCTTCATAAGTCCAGCCCCCGGAAACAACCTTGAATTGTATTCCCAAATCTTCAAGCTGAACATCCGCTTCTGCAATTTTGGCTTGCAGCTTCTTCTTTGTCAGATATTCCTTTTTCGGGGGCGGGGTGGGTTCAGGCTCTTTGTGGTGTTTGTAATGAAGGGTTGAACCATCATCCACCACATCAAAGCCGGATTTATCGCCACCGTCAACAAAGGTTTCCTTCCAATCCTGATAGTTCATATCATCCGGGATATAGTAGGTTTTACCAGTTTCTTCATCCCTCGCCGCCCGTTCCCCAATATCCCCTAAATCTTCATCAAAATAGGGAACTGTGGTTGAACGGCAAAACACATGAAAGGGCGGGGCGGTAACTCCCGGCTGATAGTCCTTCATGGGAAAATGCTTTCCGTCAAGGCTGCGGCATATATCGGAAGTGTGGGAATCAAGGGTTGCAGCAATTTCAAACTGTTCAACACCCAATTCTTCAAAGCAATCCTTCTGTGCCGCTGAACTGAAATAGGCTTCTTCCGTCATTATCAGCCTTCCGGCGTTATATCGGGAAGTTTTCATCTTCTTTGCAAGTGAATCAATCGCCTTTTGCGGATCAGCACCCAACATGATATTTTGGGTAAGTTCCCCGTGAACCTCTGAAATCAGCTTTTGCTTATTACCCCAAATCCTTTCAGAAAAGTTCTTCCCATCTACCGCCCACGGTTTAGCAAGCACTTTTTCAATCTGCGATTGATCCAGTCCCGCAACATCCCAACCGATATTGAACCCCTTTTGAAGTTCGTATGCGGTATGATAGTAGCCGCTTTCAAACACATCACCCATTGCCCCGGTTACTGTTCCAAGCTGTTTTGAAAACATAACTTCAAGGCTTTGCTGTGTCTGAATTTTCAGGGCTTCCAGCTTTGAAATGTGGTACTTTGCAGAAGCATTTTCCAATTCCTTCATCCAGCCGCCCATTAAAGCGTTATCCTGCCCGTATTTGATATAGTCCTGAACATCCCACTTGAATTCTTTCAGGGCTGCACCTTTCAGATATTGGCGGGCTTCCGCAAGGGAAATTCCGTTGTTGTCGGCAAAACGCTGATACCAGCGGGCAATCTGCCCTTCAATCTGCTTTTGGGCTTCCTTGTACTGCCTTTCTATTTCAGCAACGGCGGCTGCACCTTGCCCGTTTTGGGCGGCTTCAAGCTGTTCAAAACGCAACTTCCAATATTCGCTATTCTGCATCAGCCCCACCGCCTTTCACAAAGCGGGGAACAATCAGGCGGTAAAACCTGCACACGGTTTTATTGTTCATTGTAACATTGAACTTTTTGAACCGTACCAGCATCAACCACGCAGAGAAAGCGAACACACGCCCTAAAACGGGGCTGTTATACTCCACTTCAAGGGTGACGGGTAAAATATCAATCTTCTTTATTTTCACCTTCTTCACCTTCCTTCTGTGGCGGCTGATTGCCGGATTGCTGCCCGAATGGGTTATACCCCTGTTCCTGCTGCCGTTCAAATTCGGCTTGTGCTTCTTCTTTCTGTTTTTTCAGGCGTTCAAGTTCCTTTTGCGGATCGTCAACCCACGGGTGCATCCCAACAATGGTTTCATCCGAAAGAATACCAACGGAAGCTGAACAATTTGCAATGGCTTCTGTTTCGTTGATAAGAATATCCCGGTTAAAAATAACCGTTACTTCCTCACCGTCAAAATCGCCTTGCCCTGTGTTTGCCAAATGAGAATTGACGAACCAAAGGATTTCTTCAAAGGCGGCTTGCAGTTCGGTTTCCATATCATTAGCATCTAAATCAATGTCAGAATACATTGATTGAATGTTCATCTGATTAGGGTTGCCGGAAAGCCTATCATCTTTGGCATCATAACCCATGCCGTTTTCAATGATTGCCTTCTTGAAAATTTCCACAATCGCCTTGTAGTTTTCGGCGTTTACATTGATTTCAAGGGTTTCAACCCCGCCTTTGGTTTCCCCGTCATACCGAACTTTAACAGCCCCGTATGTGGCAAGGTTCTTTCTGAACTCCCCTAAATTCTGCCCGTCATAGTTTTTCAGAACAAGAATTGTGTTCCGGGCATCTTCCTGCATATTGTTTTCAAAGTCCGAAAGCATAACATTGATACCATCTTGAAGGGATTTCACTTTTTTCAGAAGCGGCGTTTCTTGTTCGTTATACTTTATCGGGATCAGCGGAACTTTCGCCCAATTAAACCCTTGCACCTTGCCATCTTCACCGATAATTGAAATATGGGTTGAATCCGCTGCTTCCTGATTTACTACATCAGGCACAAGCGAACCGCCATCCAAAATGAAATTGTGTACCCCGTCAAGGTCATACACTTCAACCTTTTCAATCACAACCGGGTTTGTTCCCTCATAACCCACAACCAAATATAGCCTTACGGCAAAATCAAGTATGCTGTGTTCGTTGTCCTGCCAAAAGGGAAGCACTTCATACCCCGGGAACATACGGAAGGAAAATTCCCCGGCTTCATTGTAATAGGGATATAACCACGCTATACCGCTATTCAATGCCGCCTTCCCGGTGTTTTTCAGGGTTTTCATAAACCGCTTATTGAAAATCTGCTTCAAAAGTTCAATGTACTGTTCATTCTCACCTTCAAGGGCGAAAGGTTGCCCCAACAGGTAATTTGCCTTTTGGTTTACCAGCTTCCCATACTGATTATCAATAATGCGGTTATTCGGAAGGTTTTCAACTTCTTCCAGCTTGCCATCTTCCCCGATCATGGTTCTTTTGCGGGTTAAAATATCGTGTTCATTGTCAAAGTACAAATGCCCCTTTATCTGCATGATCCGCTGCGGGCTATTCTTCCACTTTGCAATCTCTTTTTCAAGAAATTGTTTATCGTGCATCTTCCCATGAACGCCTTGCAACGCCCAATTTGAAACACGCAACGCCATATTGCCGATAAAATCCAACACTTTATTTCACCCCCTTTTCATAGCAAGCTGCCATTATTTTATTTGCTGTCATATAGATTTCATCCAAATGCGAACCCATAAAATCACACACGGGTTCTTCCGTCTTTTCATTGGCTACAAGGTGAACCCCAAAGCTGAAAACGAAGGCGTGAACTAATTCGTGAATCACCGTCTGCCGGAACAATTCTTTGGATAAGCTGCAATCAAGGAAAATTTGCAAATCCTTGAAGTAGGTAACGCCCAAACATTCATCATTCCGAACCTTCAATTTTTCATTATCCCTCTGAACACTTTGAACTTCCCATATAAGCCCGTTAGCCTTAAATTTCACCTTGTTCACCACCTTTCACATTGCACCATAAAAGCAAAAGCCCGAAAACACGGGGTTTTCAAGGCTCTTTGTTACTAATTCGCTATTTTTAGTCAAAGCTGAACGCATCCGGCAATAGAATTTTCGTTACACCATACCGCATAGAATCCATACCGTGTGAAAATTCGTGATCCGGCTTGTCGGTCAGCTTCCCATCTTTATCTTTGCCCCAACAGTAGTTTTCAATTTCCTTCTTGAACTCTACACACCGGGGATGAACCACAATCTGATAGTTCTGTATAAGCTGAATACCGTGGTTCACACTGTCCTTGCCCTTGCGGGAAGGCTCTGCTTTGATACCTTCATCTTGCAATTCCACAATACTTTTCGGCTCTGCATTATCGCAAATAACCTTCTGCCCGCCATAGCCCATTTTCTTAATCTGTTCAGCTATGATTTTGTTGGTAACGCCTGTTTGATACCATTCATCAAAAATGTATATCCGCATTGCAGCGTTATCCACCATTTCACACACAAAGGCGTTTGGATCAGTAAAGCCGAAATCAAGGTTGAACGCTGATTTTATACCGGGGATTGCCCGGATTGTGTCAATGTTGAAATCTTCACACACAACATTGGTGTAAATCAGCCCTTCCGCAATGCCCCATTCGCCTTCACCTTCTATGCGGTATCGGCGGGGGTTGTTCTTCTGCATTTTCAGGAATATGCTGCGGTCAGCTTCATCCAACCATTCATTACATTGCCAAGTGGTAGTTTTTACAAAGGTATCTTCATCAGGCGTATCAAAGAAGCGGGCTTTCAGCCAGCTTGTAGCACTCCACGGGTTGAAGGTCAGGGTTATTTGCTTGAAATACCCTTCCGGCACTTCACCACGGATTGACAAATCAAGTTTGTTGAAATCATCTTCATTGGTGATTTCATAGGCTTCTTCAATCCATACCCAACACAACACGCCCTTATCAACTGAAATAGAAGTGATTTTCAAGCCATCATCCAGCCCACGGAACAGAATCTTTTGCCCTGTGCTGCGGCGTGTTATCTGCATAGGGGAAACGGTACAATCAAAGTAACCATCAAGCCCCAAACGGTGAATCGCCCATTTCAGATCACTATACACGGAATCCCGCAAAGTGTTTGAATAGCGGCGAACACATAACCCGTTGCTTTCCGGGTATTCAAACAAACGGTGAATCATGTTCAAAGCGGTTGTTTTGCTTTTCTTTGAACCACGGCTACCCTTACAAACCCGGTATCTTTTGCGGGTGTTCCAAAAATCGGCGTAATGCCTACCAACGGTTTCTTGCAATGATACTTTCACGCAATCACCGCCTATTCTGTCAGGTCATTCACAATAACCACGGGTTCAAGGTCAACATTTACATTGTCTTTGAACATTCCGTACCGCTTGCCGATTAGTTCAGCCGCCTTGATCCGTTCCTTTGCAGAAACATCAATATCAGCTATCTTTTGCACACCTTCACCTATAAGCTGCAAGGTCTGTTCCGTATGTTCCCCCCGCATAACAGCGGTAAGGTATTCAAGAACTTCCTGTGCATCAGCGGTCTTTTCGTTGTGAATCCGTTCAAGCTGCTGTTCAATATAGGTTTTCAGTTCAGGTTTTTTCAGGTTTTCTTCCCCTATGCTATAAGCTGTCTTTGGGGAATATCCTGCCCGGATTGCCGCCTGTGTAGCGTTACAATCAATCAGGTATTCATCACAAAACTTCTTTTGCCTTGCGTTCATAAACGGCAACCCCCTTTCAGTCAGGTTTTCTTCCTATGCCCCGTTACAGTGGGGCGAACTGCTTTTTTCAGTCCTTACTAAAGCAAAGGCTTTCTGTAAAAATAATTTTCCCGGTGGGTAGGAGTTCACCGACCTTGCCCGAAATCGGCTATGAGTACCCCACCGGGAAAATAAGAAAATCAGCAAGTTTCCCTTGCTGATTTCTCATTCTATATTGTATCACGCCCCTTGTATAATATGATATAGGAAACACATCACTTTTCCTCACATTTTATAGGCAATTTCAAATTCCTTCAAAGCGTACCCGTGCATATTGAGAACATACTGATATGTAAAGTTCATTTCAACAGCTATCGTTTCAAACTTCTTGAATTCAACATACCGCTTGAACAGAAGGGAAATGTAATCAGAATTCTTCAAGCCCTGAATCTGATTGATTATCTTGTGTTTCTCGTCAACAAATCTATCAATTTCAGCATTGATTTCTGCTTCAAGGTCAATAATTCTGCATATTGGCTTCACAAACGGGGCATCCCCGGAAGGGCTTGATTGCACCCGTTCTTTGGAATAATCAAACCCGCCGCCGCTTTGTGCTTGAAGCCGCAAATCGTGAACTTCCTTGATTTTCTGATTGATAACGGTATCTAACCGCTGCAACTGCTGCAAATATTCTTTCGCTTTCATAGGCTAAATCCTTTCTTCATCTTGAATGTGTAACTTGAATGAATGAAAAACCCTTTATTCATGCGGATTAGAAAAATGTTTTTTATACGGTCATTCAACTTCAACTTGTCATTTTCTCTATATTTATTTTTAGCGAAACACTGTGAAATCATAGTGTAAAAGTTCTTGTTTATAAAGAAATCAAAATCAACTTGAATAACTTGAATGAAATCCCGTAAACCCGCATAACATCAAGTGTTTTCATCCTTCAAGTTCCAACAACCACAACTTGAATATATCTTGAATGGCAACTTGAATTTTGAAAGTTAATTTTCAATAATCAGCTCTGCACACAAGGCTTTTATCCAATCACGGCGGGGAATCTGTGCAATCCATTCATCAGGAATACCGCTTTCACCACCACAACCGTAATATATCCCGGCAAGCCCGCCAGCAACCGCCGCTATTGTGTCAGTATCTTCACCCAAATTCACGGCTGCAAGCACACAATCCCGGTAACTGTCTGTGTTCAGGAAGCACCAAAGGGCTGCTTCCAGCGTGTCAACCACATAGCCGGAACTTTTGATTTCATCCCGCTTCAATTGCTGAATGTTTGGAAGGCGGGTGTAATCAATCAGCATTGAAATATTTTCAATCTGTTCCTGAAATCGCTGAATCCCATATAAAACGGCTTCTTTCTTTGGAACGCCGTTCATCAGGTTTTCAACGACTGCCATATACACCACACAACCGAAATCTGAAATGAAGTGGGCGTGTGTAAGGTGTGCCACGCTCAACAGTTCGCTTTGCTTTTCGGTATAGTCCGGCAACATAGCAACAGGAAGAATACGCATCAAAGCCCCGTTCCCGTTATCCATACGGGTTTTGCCGCCGCACTTTGCGGGTTCTTTGCCGTTGGCATAGCGGGAAATCGCCCGCCTTGTTCCACCGCCCATATCAAACACTTTGCCGTAAGGGGTGAACATTCCATCATCCAGCCAATAGAAAAAGTTCTGCATAATATCAGCCGGATCAATCTTCCCCAATTTCACCATACTATCAAGGGTTGCAAGTGTCAGGCTGCTATCATCCGACCATGTACCGGGCGGCTGGTTATATGTTCCGTACCCCGTCATATCGGTTACGGTGTAGGTATCACGCTTTTTGAATTCCACCGGAACACCCAAAGCATCACCGACCACAAGCCCCATAATTCCGTTATAAATTTTGTTCATTGCTGCACCTTCTTTCTTGCGTTAATAATTGCTTTTGCACCCTTTGTTGAAATCCCATAAATATTACATAGTTGTTTTTCTGTGTAAAAGTATAGAATATCGTAAACATCTTTGTTATATCCGGGTGCATGAGTATTTAACGCTTTTTGTACTTTCGGTGGTAACATCCAAAATATTCTTAATATCTTTTCTACCATAACTGCACCTTTCTTTCTCTAAACGCTTAAAATGCGGGCTGCTACCATATCGGCGGTATGAGTGTAAAGTACATTGGGATAGCGTGTTACTGCCCGCCCGTAACTGTTCCAATTCTCTTTATCATCAAAAGCCCCCATGTGCCACCTGATACAAAACATTTCTTCTTCCGTAAGGTGAATGTGCTGTTGCAGCATCATCACCGATTTATCACCATGCCCCGGAAGAAGGGTTGCATTGTTATATTCCCACGCTTCATTGTCTGTTCGCTGGTAATTATCCAGCTTGCATAAATCGTGAAACATTCCCACAATGTAAGGGCTGCTTTCGTTCCCCCACAATAATTCAAGGCGTTCTGTGAAGGAAAGAAGCGTTTTGGTTACTGCAAAGGAATGATCGAACAACGCCCCCGAATATGCCCCGTGGTGGTGAATGGAAGCCGGGGCTGTGAAGAAGCTGTTTTCAATCAGCCATTGCTTGAATTCTTCCGGCACATAGTTTTTCATCAGCTTTGAAAACTGTTCAATTCTATCCTGTTCGGTAAAATTATTCATTATCTGAACTCCCTTCCTGTTTTCGTGTCTTTGATTTTTACCCGTTCAATCAGTTCAAAACCAGCTAAACGAATAATGAACTTCAAAATTTTTATCAGTTCAGAAGCCCGCCTTTCGGTTTCGCTTTCCTCTCTGATTATGTTCTTTGTTCCGGCGTAAGCCGTTGGATCAGCATACCCTTCACTGTTGTAATATGGATTGTTATTCATAGATACCTTCTTTCCCTTCAATTTCATCAAGCCGCCTGCAAGTAATATCAAAGTATTCTTCATTGATTTCATAGCCGATATAGTGTCTATGATTTAATACAGCCGCAACCGCCGTTGTTCCACTTCCTAAAAACGGATCAAGTACAACATCCCCTTTCTTTGAACTATTACGAATCAAAGTTTCAATAATGTTCAAAGGCTTTATTGTTGGATGTCCGTATTGCTTTTTGTCTTTGGCATTTATAGGTTGGTAAAATACTGTCTTTGCTTCTGTGTAGTTTTCCGGGTTACAATAGCCTGATTTCCTGAAATACAAGCAATATTCTTTGTCTGTTAAATATTTATTGTTAAACAGGGGCATCGCATTTGTTTTGTTCCATATCAGAATATCAAATGCACATCCTAAGCCCTTTACGAAGTAATCAATATACATTGGAATTTGCTTGTGATTACACCAAATGTAAATATTGATATTCTTCATAACACGAACGATTTCATCAAGAATTGCTGCGTTGAATCCGGCTGTAAGGTTGCTATCCTGAATCTGATTATTCATATTCTGAATTGATTTTGCTAATTTACTTTTCCCGCCAGCCTTTGTATTTTCAATCAGATACGGGGGATCTGTAACAACCAAATCAACGCATTTATCAGGAAGGGCTTTCAACCCTGAAAGGCAATCTTCACAATACACGGTATCGGTTTCAACTCTCTCTCTGCTGTGTTCATTCAAAATGTTCACCTCTTTCAACTGTCTGCCCGAACAAATATCCGGTGCTTCTTTTTGTTCAGCCATTTATCAACAATCTTCATGTTCAAAATGCGGTTCACTTGCTTTGAAAATTCAATGTTACTCATAGGCTGCAAGCTGTTAGCAAGGCAATATTCCTGATACCGCTTGTAAACCTTGTTTGTGGGTTCGTTCTCAATCTGAAAATCTTCATCTTCACATTCTTTGAAGAAGCCCAAAATTGGGTTGTTGTTTTCCTCGTATTCATCCATTGCCTTTTGAACCTTTGAAGAAGCTGTGAACTGCCTGTTGGTAAGCACCCGCTTCAATCCTGCAATTCCCAAATTTATCAGGTATTCCATAACTTCATCCGTTTTCAGCAAGTGCTTTATATACGGGTTGAAATCAGGATCAGCGGCGGTAAACCGTGCATCAAAAGGAATGATTGTCAATCGCCGCTGCACCGCCCCCGTTTTATCCTTGATACGGGGAATGTTGTTTGCCGAAAATAACAGCTTTGAATAATTGTTGAACTCAAACGGATTTTGCCCTTTGCGTTCTGCTGATACCCTTTCACCCGTTACTAATTTTTTGAAAATTGCCGGGTTTGCAATGAATTCATCCCCTATATCATCACCGATATTTGCCAGCTTGCCGAACATTTCAGCGGTTTTGAACCTATCACCCAATTCTTTCAGGTCAAGGGAAGCAATGTTTTCTTCCCCTAACAAGGTTTGAACCATTGAAAGAAATGTGCTTTTTCCGTTGGATTTATCCCCGGTCAGAATGAAGGCTTTGCCTAATTCATTTCTGCGATAGAAACAATATCCAATGGCTTCTTCAAGCAACGCCCTGATAGCCGGATCACCACAAGCGATTTTGTCAAGGGTTTTATCTGCCAATTCAGAATAGGCTTCCGGGTTGTAATCCCACCTGATTTTGTTTGTGATAATGTGTTCCGGGGTGAACTCCACAAAGGAATCATCCACTATGTTATATAGCCCGTTTGCAAAGGCTATCAGGTTTGCATCTTCCGCTTTTGTGTTTTCCCTGATAAGAATATCAAGGTATGCAAGAACTTCCGTTCTTTTCGCCCTGTTCAACTGTGGTATGTGCTTTATCATTTCAGCTTCAATTTCTGCAAGCCCGGAAATGTAAATCCCGTTTTTGTAGATATGTAGCTGATTGTTGATCTTGATAATGTGGTGATTGTTCTTCAAGAAGGTTGCGAACTTGTCAAACAAGAAGGTTGAACCCATGAAGAAAACAGGCTTTTTGAAAGCATCATCACGAAGGATTGTTTCAATTTCATCATCCGCAAGCGGAACTTTCAGCACAAATTTATTGATTATCCTGATTGTTTCCCTTGCTTCTTCAACGCTGAAATCATTGCTTTGCAAGGTCAGAATATAGTTAAACAGGCTTTGGTTTCTTCCATCCCCGGCTTCCATGTTCAGGAACTCCATATTTGATTTCACGGGGAAAAGCCAGCGGGGAAGGGGCTGTGCTTCCTCATTTTCTGCGGTATCATAAAGGATTTCCCTTTGTTTCCCGTTGTGTTTCAGCACTTCATAAGAATTTCTTGTGCCGATTTTAATATCAGCGGTCAAACCTATTGCCAGTTTGCAGCCTGTTTTGTTGGTTGGTACTCCGCTGTTCTTGAATAGGAAATGCTTTCCCCGGCTGGTTTTATAAACCCGGCAAGTCAAAGCGTATTCCTTTACTACTTTGAACAGTATTTCAGAAGTTTCAGAATCATCAATATCAATCAGAATAGTTTCCGTTGCCAAAATTCCAGCGTATTCCGGCAATGACTGAACCTGTTCAAAGGTTTTGAAATCCGTTCTGCCCTTGAATTTCTCTATGCACTTCTTATTCTTTGTTTCAACAAAACCTTTGAAGAACAATTCTAATCACCGCCTTACATGAAATATTTGCAACAAAATTCTTCCGGTTCAATGATTTCTGCCGCTTCCTCTGCTCTTTCATCAACCGCATTTTGTAATGCTGTGGTAACAGCTTCATCAATGGTTTCCACCCAATCAATTTTTGCTGCTTCCAATTCTTCAAAGAAGGCTTGCATGAATTCCTTTGCCTTCTTTTTTGAAAGTGAACTTTCAAGATTGCTTTTCAGTTCAGAAAACGCTTTTTCTATAAACCCTTCTTTTATGGCTTCACTGATAACGCCTTCTTCTGCCAAATATACAATATCCGTTTCGCTGCCGTTCCTGAATGTTTTACCGTGCAAGCACTTCCCATTCTTGAACCAATGGCACCAACGGCAAGTTTTATAAAAATCGTTCATTACATCACCCCGAAATCTGCTAATCTTTTATTTGCAAAATCAATGTACCATTGCCGATCCAACTTATCAGGTACGGAAACACCCTTCACATCATCATTGAAAATAAAACAATGTGCCGGGGAATTTGTCAGTTTTGCGGCTGTTTTTCTTGTGGCATGAACCTTTTTCACCCCCGGATCGGAAGGGTTCTTTGAAGCAAACACTCTGATACACTTTTCTTTAATAGGCGTATCGCCGTAAAGAATGTGTGTGTATTTGCTGCTTATCCTTGAAACAAGCTGGAATTCCCGCAAATCTTGACATTCTAAAACCGTTCTTTCAACCGGAATACCCTTTATCATGTAGTCAACCAACGCCTTATTGATAATGGGTAAATCATAGCTTAAATCATTCAGCTTCATCACATAGCCGCCCTTTGCTTTTACTGCTCCGGTGTGCCTATCAATCAGCAAATAATTGTTCACATCCTTTTGGTATATCGTGCCTATGAAGGTATCGAAATCCATTTTCATTCCGGTTCGCTGTTCCCACTCATAAACAATATCATCCAAAATATCAAAGTCACGCTCATAATCATTCAGCTTTACAATGATACCATCAGTATTGTTTTGAATAAGTTCACAATACGGTTCAATGTGTTCAACCAAATCCAGCAAAAGCAACTGCCCGTTTATGCAAATGCTGTTGTTGCTCATAGGATCATACAATGCAGAAGATTTCTGCTTCATCTGCCCGGAAATGGCGTTATCCATAATCTTAAATGGTTGTCGGGCTTTCTTGTCGCCTTTCCGCTTGAACTCAATGTTGCTATCGTGGATAAACTCGAAGTTTTCCGGGTGATCCATTACCCTATACCCAAAATGATATTTCTTTTGAAGGGAAGGGTAATATGCGGTCACATCAATAATCAGGAACACCCCGGAAGAAGAATATTTCAGCCTTGCCCCGTGACCGCCGCCCCATGCAAAGGTGTGTTCAACCCCCGCCACAATCTGTTTATCCTGTTTTTTGGTGTAATCGTGGTTTGCCGGGTTTGCGTACCAATCCGCAATGTGACGGTACTTTTTCAGTTCCAAGCAATCAAGGATTGGGAAGCTGAATTCATCATTGAAATCTGCCCCCTTCCTGTTACCGCCTAAAATTTCAGCGGCAAGTTGGGCTTTCGTCTTTGATATGGAATCCATGCTTAAACCGAAGTGTTTAATGAAGTACATCATGGTATTAAATTCTTCTGTCCGTTTCAGGAAAACTTGTATTGTCTGTTCAACATCATGCTTGCAATATCTCACGGTTTCAGCAATTTCTTCTTCCGTCAATTTGCGGTCAATGTTGAATGGAACAGAAGTTTCTTTTATGTTGTTCCCCATGAAGCCCTCAAAGGATTTCAAGCCTACATCAGTATTAAGCATCACATCATAATTCCAAAGGGGAAAGTTCCTGAAAAGGCTGCTGAATTTCCAGCCGGGATTTCCCTTCACAATGATATAATCGTTTACCTTTTTAGGATCGAACCCGCAAAGGATAGCTTTCAAAATGTACTGATCGTAGTGGCGGCTGTTAAAACCACACCATATTTCTTTCATATTCGCCTTATATAAGGCTTCAAGCTGTTCCGGCGAATTGATTATTACATGGGTTTTCTTTGCGGTCATATCCATAACCACCACAAGCCAATCATAGGCGAAAACCTCAAAATCATAGAAAAGCACTTGCTTCACTCCTTTCTGTATTTTGAACGGGGTTGCCACCGTTCCCCCGCATTACCGGGGCATTGCTGCCCCGTGGCTCTGCGTTTAATCTTCCAGCACATAGACTTCTTCAATAGCAAAGGCGTTATAACCCTTGTTGTCGTAGTAACGCACCTTGTATTCAAAGTTGTTGTCAATGGCTTCCGCAATATCCATAATCATATTGCCGTACTGATTGTAGGTCTTGAACTGAACATCAATCGGTTCAGCCATTTCCGCAACCAACGCCCGCATGAACTCATTGGCAATGTGAAGCTGGAAGCCCTGTGTTACCACCTGATTCATAAAGATCAGGCTGTTCTTATACTCGCCTTCCACAATCTTCATCCAGCAAGTAACCATCGGATCGCCCTTCTTGCTCTTGACAAGCTCCAACTTTGTTACTGCGACCTCGTAAGTATCATGCGGAACTTCACGCCGCCCGCCGTTTTCGGCTGCTTCCTCAACATCCTTTGCAAGCCCTTCCGTGTCAATCGCCTTGTCGAATTCATCCCAAATGTTAGCCATGATTTTTCACCTTTTTAACCTTTCTGTTTTTAGTTTCTTTTTGCGGTCAAGATACCCTTAACCAATTCAAAAGCCTGTTCCTGCGTGAACCCGGCTTCCACATAGGCATCATAAAGCTGTTTTGCCGTGGAAGCGGATTTCTTTGCCGCTGCTGCCGGATCAATGTTGAAGGGATTTTCCGGCTTATTGCCCTTCTTCATTTCCTGCTGCTGTCTGAACGCCGCCGCAATAACGGCGTTCATCAGTTCATCAGGAATACCAAACGGATTGTTCATTGTCTGCACCTGTCCTTTCTTTACTCTCTTGCTTTACGCTTACGGCGGGGCTTTTCTTCCTCTGCCGGGGCTTCCGGGGGATTCATTGCACCTTCAACGGGGGCTTCCTCTGCCGGGATAGAATCATCCGTTTCACCGCCGCCCGGTGTCCATGTTCCGGCTTCCTTTTCGGGGTGCTGTTCTGCCGCCGTTTCAGGGGCTTTCTGCGGGGTTTCCTGTTCAGGGGTATCATTTACCGCCTGTTCCCCTTTGGGGCTGTCCTGCGGCTTATCTGCGGTTGTGGCGGGGGTTTCCGTTCTCTTTCTTCCGGTTCTTCCAGCTTTCGCCGGGGTAGTAGCTGCGGGTGTCACCGCTGCACCGGAAGCGGCGTTTTTGTTCGCTTCATCATACACGGCAAACAGGGCATCCACATCAAGGGGAATATCCTTTGCGTTCACCTTCAAACGCCCGCCGCCGAAAATCACTTCATTGCTTTTGAAGCTGAAAGTTCGGGCATCACCATCCGCAACAATGCGGGCAACCACATCCACCATTCCGGCAACCTTATTTGCAACCTTTTCCTGCAAGTTCGGTTTGATAGCCGTGATCTTATCGCCGCCCTTGCGTGTAATATCCTTGCTTGTGTCCTCGTGGGAAATCAGGATAATATTTTCATAGTCAAGGTTCATCAGGCGTTTCAGCGTGTTCAGGAATTCGCCCCGCACCTTATCCCACGCACGGAAGGAATCATCCGATTCATGGGTAATACCCATCTGCTGATACATATAAAGGCGGCAATGCTCATACAAATCTTCCAACAGGTCAACAATGATTGTTCGGAAGCTGTTTTCCTTCTTTTCCAGTTCGGAAATTGTGTCCTTGAACAACTCCCAAGCAAGCGTTCTTTTCGTCTGCCGCCCCTCAACCTTCACTTCATCCTTAATGCGGATATACGGGGCATCAACGAACTTGATATTGCCATCCGTATTCAGCATAAGGGGATCGGGGAAGGCGTTTGCAAAGGTGGTTTTCCCACAAAACGGCACGCCGTAAATCCAAAGCACACGCTTTTCAACAGCTTCAATGTTCCTTCTCTTGTTTTCAGGTAATTTCATAAAATAATTCCATCCTTTCTCGCAATACTCTTGAAATTCACAATACCTACATAGGTAACTTTTTTCTTGCGGGAACTCTGTTTCCTCATTCACCGCTTTTATTCCAAACAAGAATTCAATCACTTTTTCAATGTTGAACTCTATTTGAACAACTTTGACTTCCACCCCGGACAACGCTTCTTTCAGCCGTTGCCTGAATTCAAGTAGGGTTTCTGTCTTTTTCTGCCGGATTGTTACTTTGGGAATGAACACAAAGAACATATTCCGAATTTTCTTTCCGGGGTTGTTCTTCTCGAAGAAATACTTGTATTCGTGAAGCTGCCCCGATTGTTTGTAGCCCGAAACATTGTTTGAATACTTGAAATCGTAAAGATCATAAGTATCAGGAAGTTCAACACCCCGTTCAAAGACTGTTGCCGGAACAAGGTAATCAATGAACCCGTGGAAATCATCATCCTTGATTTCAACTTCAAATTTGCCACCGGGCGGGATTGCCGTTTTTGCAAGCGGGATCACCGTTTCAAACTTGATTATCTCGTTTATGTGTTCATCCGTGATAATCGGGAAGCTGAAACAATATTCCCTGATTGCTTCTTCAAGGCTTTTTTCAATCCCGGTATGAACCGCTTGCCCCAAAATTAAAGGGTTGTCAGGTTCGGTTGCCGGAATAGTGGTTATTCCTTCAAGATAACGCATTTTGAACTTTCGCTTGCATCTTTCAAAGCAATCAACGCTGCTGTGTGAATACCGCAATTTATCACCCCTTTCAAAAGTTCCTTGAACTGTTCAAACCCTTCCGGGTAAAGGAACACCCCAATTCCCCCTGATTTATTGATCCGGCTGATATTCAGCTTTTGCAATTCGGAAGGTCTGCCATTGGAAGCCTTTACTTCCACCGCAACCATCACCCCATTCACGCAAGCCAAAATGTCAGGTATGCCGGATTTCTGAAAGCCGCCGCCCCAAATTTTGGTGTACCATCCCACCATAGGGGCGTTCATTCGGTCTGTGGGATAGCCCGCCGGATATATACCCACCGAATGAAAATGTTTTTTGATCTGCCCTTCAAACAGCTTTTCTTCTGCCATCTATTCACCGCCTTCCCCGTAATGTTCAAATGTGCTAATCTGAACCATTGCAGAAAAGATTGTTGAAAAGTGCTGCATAGCGTTGTCACGGTCAACATTATGCTTGTCAGCAATAGCAAGCACCTTTTCAATTACACCGTTTACAACTTCCGAAAAATCATCCATATAAGCGGCGTGTTCCTGTTCATTCAGGAAGTTTTGCTTGTCTGTCATAACACGCACCTTCTTTCTTCAAATTTCTAACGAAAAATTCAGTTCCGCTTTGGGAAGCCTTCACATGGCAAATGTGGTGTTTGCAAGCTGTTTTCCGGCAAGGTTGGTGTTTCCGGTTTGACTGCGAACAAACCACTTCACCATGTTCAGAAGTTCCCCTTGTGTCGAAGTAACCGCCCATCACTTCACCGTGATTTTGACGGAAGCGGAAACATTGCTTGTTTTGGAATACTTTGCAGCAACATCCGGCAAATCTTTCTTCAATTTTGTGCTGTCAATGGTGGTTCGGGTTGTGGCTGCAACATAGGTGAACTTCACATCCTCATTTTCAAAGGATTTCACCCCGTACTTTTCCATTGCCGCCATAAGCTGAACCCGCATTTCCTTTTCCTGATCCTCAATCTGCTTCTTCTGCAAGGTCAGGGTTGCAATACTCTTGATAATCGCCGCCGCTTCTGTCTGCATGGTTGCAAGGGCGGTTTCCTCGCTGAAAGCATCTTCACAATCCGGGGAAAGTTCGGTGCATACATCCTTGCAGCTTTCCCTTTCCTCGCACTCCAAACAGCAACACACCTTGCCGCAAGCGGAACTTTCCATTGCCTGTTTACACTTAATCATTGTTTGAACTCCTTTCCAATTCAGCGTTCATTTCCTGCTGAATTTGTAAAACTGATTTTGAATAGTTAATTTCAAAAATGCCTTGCCGCCATAAGTAGGAAGCACCGCCTTCACCCATGTTGTACGCCATCAGCACCTTTGCCGGGGTTTCGTACTTTTCAAACAGCTTCCGCAATATGAACATTCCCGCCCTGATATTGTCATAGGGGTTCAGGAAGTCAGCAATTTCAAGCTGTTCTTTCAGGTATTGGTGATTTACTTCATTGATCTGCATTAGCCCGTAATCGTTGGTTGCACTCACAACATCCGACCGGAAGCCGCTTTCCTGCTGGATCAACGCCATCACAAAGGTAAAATCCATTTCATAGGCTGCGGATAGGTAGAAAACAAATTCTTGCAAATCTTCATCCATAGGCACATCAAGCGGAACAAATTTCAAATCCCCCGCCCATTCACCGGGCATTTCACCTTCAAAGATTTTCCCGTCAGGCTTTCCGAAAATCAGAATTTCCTTTTTGGTTTCCGGTTCGGTTTGTTCGGGGCTGCCGCCACCTTTTGAACAGATTGCCCCAATGCCGAACCCTACAAGGGAAAAGATAATTGCCACCACTACCCATGAAATCAGAACACGCTTACCAATCGAAGCCTTCTTGATATTTCTTGAATAGTTCATCTGTGTAATCCTTTCTTAATTCCAAAGTGTGAAGAATATCTTCTTCAACTGTTCCGGGGCAAATCATAAGGTAATAGAAACAAGTCTTTTCCTGCCCGATCCTGTGAATTCGCTTCTTGCTCTGTTCAAACAGTTCACTTCTATCTGTCAGGGCGAAGTAAATAATTCTGTTTGCCTTCTGCAAATTCAGCCCCATTGCCCCCGCCTGATACTGAACAAAGGTGATTGAATCCCCGTGTTCCTCATAGGCGGCAAGGTCTTTTGTTTCCCCATTTACCACCGAAAAAGGGCGTTCCAATTCGGCAAGGGCGGCTTGCATGGTGTTCAATTCGTCATTGAAGTTATAGAACACAATCAGCCTATCTTCTGTGGATTGCACCAAATCCTTAAAGGCTGCAACCCGTTCCTTGTTTAAGTAGCTGCACATCATACGGGAATAAGTACGGTGTGAAAGTGTGGTATCGCCTATGAATTCACGCCCTTCAATGGTGATAACCGCATCCCGCATGAACTTCCGGTATTCCTTTGTTGGTTTGGAATGAACCGGGATCATCACTTGTTCGGGAAGGTCAAACACTTCTTCCGATTTCATAAAGATTGCACCGTGTTCAGCAAGTTTCTTTTTCAGGCGGTCAACATTCTTGTAACCTACCACATGGGGAATCCTGAACCCGCTGTTGTGATCTTCAATCCATTCCGTTTCAACATACTGCTTGTAAAAAAGTTCTTTGCTGATATTCCATCCAAGCAACCGAAGCTGCGACCACAATTTTTCATACTTCCCGGCTGTTGGTGTGCCGGATAGCAAAATCACATTTTCAGGCTGCATTTTCAGGATAAATTTTGACCGTTTCGCCGTTTCATTCTGAATAATGGAACTTTCATCAAGCACCAATGTAAAACCGCTTATATGGGCGAAATATGAACGCCTGAACACCAAATCATAATTGATAACGCCCACGCACTTTCCGATTGTTTCCGTGAATTCTTCAAGCTGCTTTTTGTTCGTCAGGTCAAACACGGTCAGCGGGTAATGCTCTTTGAAATGGCTGATCCAATCGTCAATTTTGGATTTTTGACAAATCAGCACAATTCTTTCAGGGAAAGAATCCGCCTTTTCGCCGCCTACAAAGGTTTTCCCTAAACCCATATCAAGGTAATATGCAACCCGATTTTTCCCGGCTGTCAGGTCAAGGGCTTTCTGTTGGTGGGGGAATAGCTGCATAAATCAGCACCCCCTTAATCTTCATCAACATCAATCCCGGTGATCTCTTTGAAAATAGCCTTGTCGAAATTCGGAATTGCTGTGATAATTGCCTTTTCACGGTCAGAAAGCCCACGCCACCAAATAACCGCACATTCGGAATTATCCAAAATTTTCAGATAGCCGCCTGTTGTTTCCGCTTCCGGGTGTGCCGCCTTTTCTTCATCCGTCATATCAGAAAGCCAAATGTATTCAAGCACATCCCCCGGAATCTGATTCAACAAATAGCGGGCTTCACTGTTCAGCCAATCTTCATAAGTCCATTCAGAAGGCTTATTGAACAGATAAATTTTCGGGCTTGTGGTGTTGAAGCATCCATTGGAAAAGCTGCACTTGTTCCAATCGCCGCTGTTCCAATCGCCGCTGTTCCGGTTGCCGCTGTTCCAATCGCCGCTGTTCCGGTTGCCGCTGTTCCGGTTGCCGCTGTTCCAATCGCCGCTGTTCCAATCGCCGCTGTTCCGGTTGCCGCTGTTGCAAAGTCCGGTGCAACCCTTTCCCGTATTCACGATTTCAAGCAATTCAGCCCACGGGATTTCACGCACGATTTCCAGCTTGTCAGTACAACATTTATCCCCATCTTCCGCAACCGTGCCATAGGCAACCACTTCCGCAACCTTATTTTCAGGATCGAAGCGGTAATAATTGAAGCAATCAGCCGCCTTTTTACAGAAGTGCATACCTTCATCACACACGGAAGGGGTAACATCTTCTTCAAATTTGCCGGGGCAAGTGTACGCTTTGTTTCGGCAAGTCCAATCAGGATTGAACACCTTGAACCCTTTAACAACTCCTGTTTCACTCATTTTGTTTATCCTCTCTTTCTGCCATCAGGCAATTTCATTCAGGGGAACTTCAATTCCCGTGTATTCTGTGAACTTCACGGAAGAAATAAAGTAACTCCAATTTGTCAGCTTCACCGCATAGCCCCACGGGAAAACGCCATCCCTTAACCCTTGCATAACCCATTCTTTGGATTTCTTCATCAGCTTTGCCGCAAGGGTAACGGGCAAATTCACAACCCCGTCATGCTGAACCGTTGCAGCGGGTTCAAACATTTCAAAGTAGGTTTCCTGAACCCCCAACGCACGGGCAATTTCCTGTTTCCGCATTTGGGAAGGTTCGTTTTTGCCTGAAAGATATTGACTGATTGACGACCTGCCGATCCCGGTAATCTTGTGGATTTCCCCCTGTGTCAAGTCCAAATCTTCCATGAGTTTTTTCAATTTGTCTGCAAATGTCATATTCACTTCATCCTTTCTTTGTTCAGCCCTCAATCATGGGGCTTTTGTTGTACTGTTCCTGAATCCTGATCCGGTACTTCCCGGCTACTTCCTCACGGTTCAAAATCCGAAATTCGGATTTCTTATCACGCAAGGTTTCAAGGTACTTTGCCGCTTCCTGCTGTGTGTCGAACTCTAAAACCCGGTCAATACACGCCGCAATCACTTTCTTCATCTTATTCACCGCCTTTCTTTTAGTTAAGTTTCCTTAACTTTTTGTGTAAAAAAATATAGGTATAAAGTCTTTGGGAATTTCAAGAAGTTCACAACATTTATCCATTTCCATTTGCGAAAACTCCACACGATTATTCAATTTTGCGGAAAGTGAAACGCTGGAAATCCCAAGTTCTTTAGCAAATGCACTTTGCGTTGTGAACTTCTCTTTGATCTTCCCCCTTAACTTTGAATAATTGAACGACATTTTATCACTCCTTTCTTTGGGTGGGGAAGAAGCTGTTTAGGCTTCTTCCTCAAATTCTACATTGCAATCGCCGCATATAACATGAACTTCCTTTGTTGCCCTGATAATGCACCCGCACACGGGGCAAACATATTTTCGGGAACTCTGCTTTGTTTTAGTTGCACCGGGGATTTTCGGAAGGCTTTTTCTGTGAAGTTCAAACTTCTTATCCTGCATCCCGGCAACAAAGGCTTTTGCTTCATCATTCAGGCTTGTTTTAGTCCAGCCGTATTTTGCATCCTTTTCAACCGTCAAGCCGTGCTGTTCAGCCGCTTCTTTATATTTCTTATTGTGGTATGTGCCGCCCCTGCTTGTGTCCTGAACCCCAATTTGCAGATTGTAAAGGTGAACCATTTCATGTAAGAGGGTTTCCGCAACCTGTTCAAAAGGTCTTGCAAGGTGTTCCGCACAAATATTGATTTCATAGAAGCCATCATCTTTCTTCATTGCTTCAAGTGCTTCTTTTGTCAGGGTTGCAAGGTCAGCAACCTTTTTCTGTTCGCCAACGCTCCACGCCTTCCAAGCGGTACACCACCCATAAGCACCTTTTGTTGTGTCCGGGCTTACCGTGATAACAGGGGCTTGAAGTTCACCGTTATAGAACTTTTCATTGAACTTTGAAAATAAATTTTCAAGTTTTTCAATCACGGGTTTCAAACTTGTTTCTTTCATATCTGCTACCGCCTTTCTTAATTATCGAATACAACCCGAACCGTTCTATATTCAAGCTGTCGTTTCCAATCGTCAAAGCCGAAGGTGTGTTCTTTGCACTCCCATTTAAGATTTACCCCGTCTGTACTTTCGGCAAGCTGTTTCAGGTAATCTTCAATTCGGTTCAAATTTCCCCTGTTCCATTGAAGCGTTCCTTCATCACATTTGCCCTCTTTCATCTTTGAGTAATTCAGGGCAACCAACTCTGAATATTCGTTGAAGTCCTTAACCAACTTCATAATAAAATCTTTCATAATCACTTCATCCTTTCATTTTGCTTGCCGTTGCAGCGGCTTTGTTCGTTGTTGTTTGGTTAAGTTTCCTTAACTCTGAATATAGTATAGCATCCTTAACCTGATTTGTCAAGGGCTTTTTTAAGAAAACTTAACTTTTTTTTCAAAACCACTTGAAATTTCCTTAACTTTGCTTTATAATATAAGAAGTAGAAAGGAAGGTGATCCCCTTGTCAAGTACATTTAGAAAAAGGCTGATTGAAGCTATGCAAATTCGGAATATGACACAAGCCGACCTTGTAAAAGCTACCGGATTATCTAAACCAAGAATCAGCCAATATGTAAATGGTACTTATGAAGCAAAACAGCAAGCCCTTTATGCTTTAGCAGAAGCACTGAATGTAAATATTTCATGGTTAATGGGAAATGATGTTCCAATGGAAATTGACTATGAAAAATTGCATCAGGAAGTAAATGCCTGTGAACTTATCGAAAAGGCATACGGGAAGGAAGCCTTTGAACTTATCCGGTCATATCTTGAATTAGATCAAATTGACCGTGAAAAATTCATGGAAGCTATTTCTATGTATTCCCAATTAGATGTTTACGATAGAGGAAGCATAATCGAAAGAATGAAGATTCTGCTTGAACAGGAAAAATATTCTATTCAAAAAGAATCATCAAACGGGAAGGCAATGTAATTTATGTAGATTTCAAACCTTCAACATAAATTCAAGGTACATCCAAGTTTTTATTCAAGTTGAATAGTGCTGTGAAATAGCGGTTCTTCAAGTCATTCAAGTTAAAACCTCTTTTATAATGATTGAAGAAAAAATCACTGTAAAATTACAGTGTTGTTCAAAATATAAAAGTAATAGAAACAACAAGTTGAAGTTGAATAAGTTGAAGGTTTGAAAAGTTAATTTCAAATTCAGGAAGGAAGTTTGTCATGTTTGGTAAGAAAAAGCAAAGTTTTGAAGGGGTTACTGTTTATACGGCGTTTCACCATATCAACGGTTTACCCATTGCCGAAAACCTTTTATGTGAAGTGTTTTCATACCCGGATAGAATTGAATTCAAAGCCGGAACAACAAATATCAAATTAGCACGGGAAAAAATTACTGATACGTGCCTTAAATTTGATACAGAAATCCAAAATCAGGCTGTTTCAAGTGTGGGCGGGGCAATCGCCGGGGGTGTAATGTTTGGAACTTTGGGTGCAATAATCGGGGGAAGGACAAAAAACAAAAAGGTAAAAACCACCACCCAATACTTGATTATCACTTACACGGGGGAACAAGGTGATTTGAAATATATCGGTTTTGATATAAAGAACAACCCCCCTTCTGCTGCAAAGCTGGTTAAAGAATTCAGGGAATTAAACACAAATTCAGGGGTTCAAATTGAACTTTGAAAACAAAAAATTCCCCCGTCAGTGCTGCAACACCAACGGGGGATAGCGACCATAAATCAGGATGAAGTGATTTAGGCGGTCTGTCTATATTATATCACTTCACGCCTGATTTTTCAAGATAGGCGGTGAAGTTATGAAAAATCCTAATGGATATGGAACAGTAACGAAGCTGTCAGGGAACAGGCGAAAGCCCTATATCGTGAAGGAAGGTGTGTCAGGAAGGCAAAAACCCATAGGTTACGCCGCCACACGGGAAGAAGGCTTGATAATGCTTGCCAATTACAACAATGATCCGTGGGATATTGAAACGGAAAAAATCACTTTTCAAGAACTCTATGAACTGTGGCTTGAAAAGCGGGCTGTGAAATTGGGTGATTCAAACAGAAGTTCCCTGAAATCTGCATATAAACATTGTTCCAAGCTGAAAAAATTGAAGTATAAGCAAATCAAATCATACCAAATGCAAGATTGCATTGATAGCTGCGGCTGTGGGTACTCCACACAAGGGGCAATCAAAAACCTTTTCGGGCATCTTGACCGTTTCGCAATGGAACTTGATATAATTTCAAAATGCTGTTCTGATCTGCTCACCTCTGAACCTATACCGGAAACAAGCAAGGAAATTTTCACGGATGAAGAAGTTTCCCGGCTGTGGGAAAATCAAAATTTCCCGTGGGCTGATTCAGTCCTGTTCTTCCTTTACACGGGGTTCAGGATTTCAGAAATGATTGAACTGAAAGTTTCCACCATTGATTTTGAAGTGGGTACAATGCAAGGTGGAAAGAAAACAGCGGCGGGAAAGAACAGGCTTGTTCCCATTCATTCAAAAATTCAATCCATTGTTCAAAAGCGGGTTGAACAGTCCAAAAGCGGCTATCTATTTGAGTACAACGGGAAGAAGCTGAACCAAACCCAATATAGGGCTTTGTGGGCTGAAATTATGGGGAAGCTGGAAATGCAGCACACCCCGCATGAGTGCCGCCACACATTCAGAAGCCGCCTTGATTCAGCCGGGGCAAACAAGGTTTGCATTGATCGGATCATGGGGCATAAGTCCAAAGGCACGGGTGAACGGGTTTACACCCATAAAAATATAGAAGAACTCAAAATGAACATTGAACTAATAACGAATTAGTAACAAAAATAGCGGCAACCCCAGAAAAATCAAGGGTTGCCGCCTTTTCTGTGCATATTTTACCATAGACTTTAGATACTATCAATTATAAAAAGTCGCCGCAGAAGCTTACCCTCGGGCCCCCTACATAAGGAAATTACCCAAAAATACATGAAACAGCAAAGTCCGTACCCTGAAAAGGGTACGGACTCTTACTTTTACGGTGTCACAATCCGATGCTTGCTAAACCTGTGGACACAGTTATTTTGAGAGTAAGCTCATATGTTAACCTCTAAGCCAACTACCTAAAACTATAATATTGTTGACTTAACAAATAGCTGGTCAATTGAGCCATATATTGTTTCATAATCACCTAATTTTTCGAAGCCGTATTTTTCATATAAACCGATTTCTCCGCTCATGATATATATTTTTTCATATCCCAGCTCACGCGCATATAAAATTGCGCTTTGAATCATCAACTCTGATAATCTCTTACCACGGTATGGTTCATCAACAAAAACGAATCCTATAAATGGTGTAAACTTGCATTCCTCCGGCAGCTCGTCCTTTTCAGCAAATGTGCAGAATCCCGCCACTTTTCCATTTACGCAAGCAACAAACACCCTTTCCCATGTATTAAAGTCATTGTTTTTCATCTTTAGAGCCAAATAGGGACCCGCTTTCCACGGGCTTTTTTCAGCTAAACAAATGGTTTCGTTCCAATATTTGTGTTTTTGGGTCATGCAATAAATTTCAGTCATATATTACCCTAATAAAAATTTCTATTTATCATATTATAAGTGTAGCACATAATCATAATAGAAACAATACTGCTTCGGCAAGTTATCATGTATTCTGGCCCGCTGACAGAAGTGTAAAGGGACACTTCCTTATGGAGTGTCCCTTTCTGCGGCGACTTTAATATTCCGACATTACTTCGTCATAAGATTGCAGACAAGATTTGAAAGCTCCACCGGGTCGTCAACCGACATACCGCCTATAAGACGCGCCTGAGCATAAAGAATCTTTGCGTAATCACAAAGACTGTCTTTATTGTCCTTATAAAGGGACTTGAGCTTTTCGGCTATTGGGTGATTTGCATTTATTTCAAGCACTACCGTAGCCTTGGCGTCCTTACCGTCGGGCATCGCATTCAGCACCTTTTGCATTTCGAGAGAAATAGCACCCTCGCTCGATAGGCAGACGGGATGGTCCTTAAGCTTATCAGTAAATCTAACCTCATGGACATTTTCTCCGAGAGCCTCTTTCATCTCTTTGAGCATATCGGCGTTATCCTCGTTTTCCTTTTTGAGGGCTTCTTTCTCCTCTTCGGTTCCGAGGTCAACATCTTCCGTGCAAACGTTAACAAAGGTCTTTCCGTCATATTCGCTGAGTGCGCGAAGGGCAAATTCATCGACATAATCGGTGAGATAGAGTATTTCATAGCCCTTGTCCTTAACCGAATCCACCTGCGGAAGCATATCTATTTTGTCGGTTGTTTCGCCTGCTGCGTAATAAATGTCCTTTTGGCCGTCCTTCATACGGGATACATATTCCTTTAAGGTTACGGGCTTCTTTTCGCTCGACGAATAGAACAAGAGCAAATCCTTGAGGCTGTCCTTGTGAATACCGTAATCGCTGTATACGCCGAATTTAATCTGCATACCGAACGCTTTAAAGAATTCTTCGTAAGCTTCACGGTCGGTTTCGAGCATTTTTTTAAGCTCGGAATCTATCTTCTTTTCTATGGTTTTTGCAATAAGCTTTAGCTGATGGTCATGCTGAAGCACCTCACGCGAAATGTTAAGCGAGAGATCCTCGCTGTCTACAAGACCCTTAACAAAGCTGAAATGGTCGGGCAAGAGGTCCTTGCACTTGTCCATTATCAAAACGCCTTTTGAGTAAAGCTGCAAGCCCTTTTCGTATTCCTTGGTATAATAATCAAACGGAGCGTGTGACGGAATGAAAAGAAGCGCGTCATATGTTGCCTGACCCTCGGTTTTATAATGAATAACCTTGAGAGGCTTTTCATAGTCCATAAACTTATCTTTATAAAAAGCTTCATATTCCTCGGGCTTAATCTCTTTTTTATTCTTTTTCCAAAGAGGAATCATACTGTTTAATGTCTCGTCCTCTTTTACAGTTTCGTATTCGTCCTCGGTACCCTCCTTAAGACGTCTCTTCTCTACCGTCATTCTGATAGGATAGCGAACATAATCCGAATACTTTTTAACTATTGTCTTAATAGTGTATTCCTCAAGGAACTGAGAATACTTTTCTTCATCCGTATCATCTTTGATATGGAGAGTTATCGTAGTGCCGACGTCGGGCTTGTCGCATTCCTCAACGGTATAGCCCTCAACGCCCTTAGACTGCCAGCGGTAAGCCTCGCTTTCGCCGTAAGCGCGACTTTCAACGGTTACACAGTCGCTCACCATAAATGCCGAATAAAAGCCTACGCCGAATTGACCGATAACGTCTATATCCTTTGCGTCGGCGTTTTCCTGCTTAAAAGCGAGAGAGCCGCTCTTAGCGATAGTACCGAGGTTTGCTTCAAGCTCCTCCTTGGTCATACCTATACCGTTATCGGAAATTGTCAGAGTTCTGTTCTCCTTATCCGGAGTAATTCTGATTTCAAAATCCCCGTGCGACATTCCGACATTTTGGTCGGTCAGCGAACGGAAATACAGCTTATCAACGGCATCACTTGCATTTGATATAAGCTCTCGCAAAAATATTTCTTTATGCGTGTATATGGAGTTTATCATTAAATCAAGCAACTTCTTTGATTCGGCTTTAAACTGTTTTGTACGCATACAAATCACCTGTTTCCATAAAAATAGCCCTTTTTCAAAGAGTAATAATATTATATCACCGCAAAATTAAAAGTCAAGAAAAGTCAAACAGAGTTAATAAACAGTTTACATATTAACAGACAAAATTCTATTATTTTGTTTTGGGCAAAACTTTTCAAAAAAAGGCTTGACTTAGAGTAAACTTCAAGTGTTAAATTATATTTAAATGTAAGCACACTTAACATCATCGCCCACAATGGGCTATGACGATACTGCAAAAGGAGCTGACTGCAATGAATAAAAAGGTTCTCATTGTTTCATCAAGTCCGAGAAAGCACGGCAACTCGGATTTACTCTGCGATGAATTCGCACGCGGAGCAAAAGACGCAGGAAACGAGGTCGAAAAGGTCTTTCTCGCCGACAAAAGCATAAATTACTGCCGCGGCTGCGGAATATGTAATTCTACGCATAAATGCGTTCAAAAGGATGATATGGCGGAGCTTAATGACAAAATGGTCAAAGCCGACGTTATAGCTTTGGCTTCTCCCGTGTACTTCTATACTGTTGACGCACAGCTTAAAACATTTATAGACAGGTGCGTGCCGCGTTACACAGAGATGTCGGACAAGGATTTCTATTATATTCTGACTGCGGCGGATTCCGATAAATCGGCATTTGACAAGTCGATAGAATGCATAAGGGGCTTTACGCTCGACTGCCTTGACGGTGCAAAGGAAAAAGAAATAATCAGGGGTGCCGGTGTATTTGAAAAAGGCGAAATCAAAGACAAATCGGAATACAAAGAATGCTACAATATGGGCAAAAACGTTTAAAACAATTTAAGGAGACCGATATTTATGGAAAACACCTTGACAAGAAAAAAGCAAATCATAACAGCTAAAGCTCTCACGACGGTAATAGGAATAACTCTATCGGTTGCCATACCTCAGCTGTTCCACGTTATAGGTATCGTGAGCGGTACCGGCAGCTTACCCGGCTCGGCATTTCTGCCGATGCATCTCGGCGTATTCTTCACAGCTCTTTTGGCAGGTCCCGCGGTGGGTGCCGTAACGGGAGCGGTAAGTCCCCTTTTGAGCTTCGCGCTCACGGGTATGCCGTCGGCGGCACTTCTTCCGTTTATGATGATAGAGCTTACCGTATACGGTCTTGTATGCGGACTCCTCAAAAACAAAAAAATGCCCGTCATTTTAAAGGTACTCACGGCTCAAATACTCGGAAGAGCCATACGCGCAGCTGCTATTTTAATCGCGTTTTACGGCTTTAAAAGCACGGCGGTTTCACCGACAATAATACTTTCAAGCATCACTTCTGGTCTGCCGGGTCTTGTTTTACAATGGACGCTGCTTCCGCTTCTTATATACCGCGTTAAGGGGTTAAACAAATTCTATGAATAATATCGAAAAAGCAAAGGAGCGTCTTAAAAACGGTGCTTCGCTCGTGCTGTATGACGGCAAAGAGTTCATCGAAGAAAACGGCAAGGGGCTGTCCCCTCTTTTGAAGCTGCTCAGCGAAAGAAACGATTTATCGCGTTTTTGCGCCGCCGATAAAATCATAGGAAAAGCCGCCGCCATGCTTTTTTCGCTGCTTAAAATCAAAAGTGTGTACGGTGAGGTTTTAAGCCGCAAAGCCATACCGATACTCGAAAAATACGGTATAAATTATTCTTTCGGCACCGTAACCGACAGCATAAAAAACAGATATGGCACGGGGATTTGTCCGATGGAGCAAACCGTTGAAGGCATAGACGACGCCGACACGGCATTAAAAGCCATAAAAGAAAAAATTAAAACTATGAGGATGAATAATATGAAAAAGCTCGGATTCGGTCTTATGAGACTGCCTGTTATTGACAGTAACGACCCCTCTAAAATAGATATTCCGCAAGCCGAAAAAATGGTAGATAAATTTTTGGAGCGCGGTTTCACGTACTTTGACACAGCATATATGTATCACGATTTCAAGAGCGAGGAAACCGCAAAGAAAATCATAGTTGACCGCCACCCGCGTGACAGCTTCACACTCACGTCAAAGCTGCCCACAATGATGTTGAAAACAAAGGATGACAACAGCCGCATATTTGAAAAGCAGCTCAAAAACTGCGGTGTTGACTATTTTGACTACTATCTTCTTCACAACCTGAACGTATCAAATTACGAGACGGCAACAAAGCTCGACTGCTTTGATTTCGTGGCTCGCATGAAGGAAGAGGGCAAAATAAAGACCGTCGGATTTTCGTATCACGATGACGCAAAGCTCCTCGACAGAATTTTAACCGCGCACCCCGAAATTGAGATAGTTCAGCTTCAGATAAACTATCTCGATTGGGATAATCCGGGTATTCAGTCGCGCCTATGCTATGAAACGGCGGTAAAGCACGGCAAAAAGGTAATTGTAATGGAGCCTGTAAAGGGCGGAACACTCGCAAAAATACCGGACGAAGCCGAAAAACTGTTTAAAGACTATGCTCCGGACGCGTCAATTCCCTCTTGGGCGGTAAGATTTGCAGCAAGCCACGACAGCGTTATGACGGTACTCAGCGGAATGAGCACATACGAACAGCTCCTTGACAACACCGGATACATGGAAAGCTTCAAGCCCTTGTCAAAGGAAGAATTTGAAATCATAGGCAAGGCAGTAGACATTATAAAAGCTTCTATAACCGTGCCCTGCACAGGCTGCAGCTACTGCACGGCAGGCTGTCCGAAGCACATTCCGATACCAAAGTACTTTGCTCTTTATAACGAGGAAAAACGCGCTACATATAAAGATTTTTCGGTTAACGGCCAATACTACGAAAACCTCGCTAAGGAATACGGAAAAGCCTCGGACTGCATAAAGTGCAGGAAATGTGAAAAAGCGTGTCCGCAGCACATTAAGGTAAGCGAGCTTATGCCTCAAGTTGCAAAAACTTTTGAAGAATAAGGGCGCAAAAAGAGAATCGCAGAGCTTGAAAGCACTCTCGCAAGACTCAACAGAAAGATTGAAAATCACGAGAGCAAATGCATTCCGTTCGAGGAAAAGCTAAAAGCGAAAAAGACAGACCGATAACTAAAATCACCAAAGTACATTTTGCTTTTGCCGCTCCGAAATACATTGATACAAACGACTTATTGTGTTAAAATGGAGTTTATATCAATAGTTTTTCGGGGTGGCATTTTTTATGTATATAAAAAGTCAGAATTTGAAGCAGCTCTACCGCATAATTTTTTTATTGTGCTGTGAGGCAGGGATGATATTACAATATATTGACAGTCTGCGACGCGGCAACGCCGACACGCTTTTATATTACTACACGGTACAAAGCGGCATACTCTGCTTTTTATACTTCTTTTTTCTCGCTGTTTTCAGCCCGAAAAAGGAAAAGGCCGTTATCAGAGGTGCCGTAACCATGTGTATAGCCGTGACCGCAATTGCCTATTTGTTTATGCCGAACGGTGCCAAAGAGGCAGCGGCCTCCGATAAGGCTTTTTACACAGGCTATATTCTTATGCACTATATAGTTCCTCTCATGGTGATACTCGACTATCTGCTGTTTTTCCCGAAAGGGTTATACAAGGCTTTGCACCCGCTTTGTTGGCTGATTTTGCCATATCTTTATATCGCATTTACAATGATTTGCGCTAAATTCGGCAGCAAGATCTTTTCCGCCTTCGGCGGCAGCAGCCGTTATCCGTATCCGTTTCTCGACGCAGACCTTTACGGCAAAAACAAGGTTGCGCTTATAATTGTCTTTATTACGGCGGCGTTTTTGGCTCTCGGTTATCTGTCGTTTGTTATTGACCGCCTGCTCGGAAAAAACGGCAAAAAGCTTAAGTAATAAAAGCCTCAAAACATATTTGAAGGAGCGATAAAAGTGATAATATATTTTACAGGTACCGGAAACAGCCGCCATTTAGCAAAAAAGGTCGGAGAAGCAATAAACGAAATTCCGGTCAACTCGTTTGAATACATAAAGGAGCGTAAAAAAGGCAGCTTTGACAGCGATACCCCCTATGTTTTTGTATGCCCGACTTACGCTTGGCAAATACCGCACATTTTTGAAAAACTCATAAGGGAATCCGTGTTTCACGGCTCCGATAAAGCATATTTCATAATGGATTGCGGCGGCGAAATAGGAAATGCAAGGAAACAATTACAAGCGCTTTGCTCTGACAAGGGTTTCGAATTTATGGGTGTTTACGAGGTTGTAATGCCCGAAAATTACACGGCTCTTTACAGCGCACCTGATGAAAAAACCGCAGAGAAGCTTATAATAAAAGCGGATAAAGCGGCTCTTGACGCAGCAGAATACATCAAAGCCGAAAAGCCTTTCCCCGATATTAAAGTCGGCATTGCGGACAGACTAAAAAGCGGCATAGTAAATACGGTCTTTTACAAATTCATCGTATCCGCAGACAAATTCTACGCCACCGACAAATGCATAGCTTGCGGAAAATGCGTAAAAAGCTGTGTGCTGAACAACATTGAGCTTAAGAACGGCAAGCCTGTTTGGGGCAAAAGCTGCACACACTGTATGGCATGTATTAACTTTTGTCCCACAAATGCCATTGAATACGGCAAGCATTCAATCGGTCTGAGGCGTTACACTCTGACAGACTGAAATACGGTAAATTGCTTTTACCGAATGTTCATAAAGCGTTTCATAACCAAGCGGTATTTTTATAAATTAAAGGCATAGATAAAGCAGACCTTGTCGGTACAATTCACAAGGTCTGTTTTTTTTACGGTAATAATTCATATATGAGCCTTTTGTCTCAATATTGCATTTTTCGTCTGACGAGAAAGACAATCGCTGCGGTGATTTGCTTGCTTACACCTATATATGAAGAAAAAATTTGCCCTTTTGGGAGGAAAAAAGAAACCGTTACCAAACGGTAACGGCTTCCTGAATTTTTCCGAATGAATTATTCTGCGGTTTTTGCAGCCTTAGCGGCTTTTCTTTCCTCTATTTCTTTTACATACTCTCTCTGCTTACTCTCGGTAACCTTGTAGAAGAGCATGGGGATAATGGTGGCAACCATCGAAATAGCACCCGAAAGTATGAGCACAGCCCAAAGCTTTTCAGAGCCCTCCGGAGTTACGGTATTGTACGGGTCTGACGGAGAAATGCCGGAAATTCCATATGCCATAACGCCTATGAATGCGCCGACAGCCATACTGATTTTATTTATGAAGGTCTGCATTGAGAAGCAGATGCCCTCTGCTCTCTCGCCCGTTTTCCACTCAAGATATTCAACTGTATCGCCTATCATAGCGTAGGTTATTACGTTATTGATACCCTGCGGAAGTCCGAGGAGAACAAAACCTATGGCAAGCCAAAGGAGATTTGAGGAATTGTTATAGCCGCCGTTTCTGCCTATAAAGTACATAGCGAACATAACTACGGCGCCGAGTACATGTACATAGATATATGTATTTTTCTTTCCGAAATGCTTTGTGAACCACGGAATAAGCACGGTTGCAATTGCTCCGCCGGGAACAACAAGTATTGTAAGAATACTGTATACTGCCTCGTTTCCGAGAACATACTTTGCAAAATAAAGCGAGCCCGTGTACATATAAACGGTTCTTGCCGCACCCAAAATACCGGAAATGAGTATGAGCAAAAGCTGATCGTTTTTAAAGAGAAGCCCAAGGTTATGGCCGAGTGAAGGCGGAGTTGTGTCGGAGGTATACCTCTCTTTTGTGTTTTTAAAGCCATAGAAGAACATCGGCATTGACACAATAACGAGAACAACTGCGCAAATAAAATATGTCCATTTAAGTGTGTTTGCGTTTGCTACGGAATTAGCCGCTATAAGCACACCGTCGGCATCCTTATATTTTGCGGTTACAGCCGAAGTAATTACGGGTACAAATACCGTTACGGCGCCTGCGCCTATGGTGCAGCAAAGACGCGCAACAGTAAGAAGATTGCCGCGAATGGTTGTGTTATTTGTCATAGCCGTTGAAAGGCCCCAATAAGGAACATCGGCTACGGTAAATACCATTGACCAAATGACATAGATAACCGAAATAATGATGAATGATTTTGCCGTGCTGTTATAGACAGGCAGGAAGCAGGCTATGGTAACCAAGCCTATCGGAACAGCCATCCATTTAAGATACGGGCGGCATTTGCCCCATTTGGTTCTTGTTCTGTCAACAATAGAGCCCATAATCGGGTCATTGAGAGCATCATACACCCTCGTGAAGAGCATAAGAAGCGCTACTGCGGTGGCACCTGTCGTTTTGCCGATCCTGGCGTCCGCCATTAAAAGTGCATCGGTCATAAATATGGTAAGATATGAGCCGATGATGGTGCAGATAAAGTTTTGGCCTATACCGGTAATACTGTACGCAATAGCTTCACGCGGCTGCAAATTACCGTCATTCGGCGTGGTGCCGAACAGCTTATGCCAAAAACCTCTCTTAACAGATTGATTTTCCATTAAGTTAACTCCTTTTCCTTTTTTACAACTTTATACAACTTCAAAAGTCATAAAAAATATTATAATCCAGAAACTTAAAATAGTCAATTTGAATACAACAAATTTTTCATCTTTATTTGATTAAAGACACAAAACTCGTTTGTGACCGTTATTTTTTCACATTTGGAAATGAGCCGCCCTTTTTGGCGGTCAAACCGAATATTTCTATTTGACTTATTTCTCTTAAACATTTATTATATATAGTATAATTATTTGTATTTGTCTGAAATCGGAGGATGACGGCGTGAAAAAATCAAACAGTTTACTGAAAAAATTACCGGGGTACATAGGCTACGGCGTAGGTGCCGTGGGGCTTGACCTCAGCTACGGAATGTTCTATTCGTTTTTGTCTTACTACCTTTCAAGCGTACTCGGACTTAAACCCGCATTTCTTTTGATACTCACCCCGATAGCACGTATTTGGGACGGTATTAACGACCCGATGATGGGAACGATAGTTGACAATACGCGCACAAAATTCGGTAAATACCGCCCGTGGATACTCATAGGTGCATTCTCGAACGCGGTGGTTCTTACGCTCCTTTTCACATCCTTCGGTATGAGCGGAACAAAGCTCTACATATATATAGCCGCCATGTATATTCTTTGGGGAATGACCAACACCATGGCGGATATTCCCTATTGGTCGATGATACCCTCTTTTACAAGCGAAGCTAAAGAGAGAAGCTTAGTAGCAACAATCGCGAGAACCTTCTCGGGTCTCGGCCAGGGAATCATAACAATATTGACTCCCATAATTCTTCCTCTGCTCTCAACAGGCATGACCACAGAAAAGGGTTACAGCGCAACCGGATTTTCGCGTTGGGCTATGATATGCGGAATAGCACTTATACTTTTTTCGGCTACATGCGTATTCAATACAAAAGAGACAAATGTTGTCTACAACGAAAAGCAAAAATTCAGCTTCAAGCAGATATTCAAAACCGTGGCTCACAACGATCAGCTCGTCGTATTTATGATATTCGCCATGCTTTCAAATGCAGGCTGGTACCTGACAAGCTCCACGGCTGTTTACTATTTCACCGATGTTTTGGGTCAGCCTAAGGGTCAATCGCTTTTCCAAACAATCGGCGCAGTCGGCTCGGTAGTCGGCCTTTTGGTAATACCCATGCTCTCGGAAAAATTTACCATGCGCTCAATATACACCATATCGCTCTCGATGACTATTTTGGGATACGCCCTGATGTTCCTCTTCGGCCCGGTGCTTAAAATCGCAATAGCACTTGATATTTGCTATATTTTGGCCTCGGTGGGCATAAGTTCGATGTTTGTTTCGCAAACTGTATTCCTTGCGGACATAGTCGATTACGGCGAGTACAAAAACGGTTCGCGAAGCGAGAGTATAACCTTCTCTATGAAGGGCTTTTTACAAAAAATGGCATACACCATTCAGACTGTTATTCTTTTCGGCGGTCTTGGTATATTCGGCTACAACGAGCAAATTAAAGAGGGCGTTATAAACAACGCCACCAAAAATGCGATAGGCACAATAGCCTTCGGAATACCGCCAATACTTATAATAATTTCAATGATAGTTTTCCGCAGCAAGTTTAAAATTCACGGCGAGCTTGCCGAAAAAATTCATAGCTATATTACTGAAAAAAGAGCTGCTGACGGTGACGAAAAATGAGGATTCTCATTATAAGACACGGTGACCCCGACTACGAAAAGGATTCGTTGACTCAAAAGGGATGGCACGAGGCCGAGCTTCTTGCGGACAAAATGGAAAAGACCGACGTTACGGCTTTTTATGTCTCTCCGCTCGGCAGAGCGCAGGACACTGCAAGCGTTACACTTAAAAGGCTCGGAAGAAGCGCAAAAACTTATCATTGGCTCAGGGAATTTCACGCGCCGATATATGACAAAAAGACAAAAAAGCTCCGCGGTCCGTGGGATCTTATGCCTTCGTTTTTCACTAAAGAGGATGACCTTTACGATGTGAAAAAATGGGCGGACACAGAGTTTATGAAGCAAGGCAGAGTAAAGCAGGAGTACAGAAAAGTTTCTCAGGGTCTTGACAAGGTACTTAAAGCGCACGGATACGAGAGAAAAGATAAATACTACAAGGCCGTAAATGCAAACAAAGACACAATAGTATTCTTTTGTCATTTCGGCGTGGAATGTGTAATGCTTTCACATCTTCTCAACATTTCGCCCGTATGCCTGTGGCAGGGCTTTTGCGCTGCTCCGACCTCGGTCACTACGCTGTACACCGAGGAGCGAGAAAAAGGCATAGCGGTATGGCGCTGCAGCTCATTCGGAGATATTTCTCATCTGTACGCAGGGAACGAAGAGCCCGCATTTGCCGCGCGGTTTTGCGAAATCTACGACGATATGTCGCAAAGGCACTGATAAAAGCTATAAAAATGGGGCTGTAAAAATTTCTCGTTTTTACAACCCCGTTTTATATTGTATTTTATCTTAACTTATTTAAGCTTATCTATCATAATATGAGCCGCCTTGTATATATCACCGCAGCCGAGAGTCAGGACAAGGTCGCCGTCTTCGGCATTTTTAACAACATAATCGGCAACCTCCTCAAATGTATTAAACCACACGGAACCCGGAATTTTAGCGGCAAGCTGAGAAGTGTATACATTATAGGTATTGACTTCACGCGAGCCCATTATTTCAGTCATAACGCAATGGTCGGGTATGCTGAGTACCTTTGCGAAGTCATCCATCAGCATATATGTGCGCGAATAGGTAAACGGCTGAAACACCGCCCAAACGCTGTGATATCCCATCTCCATAGCGGCGTCAATGGTAACCTTGAGCTCAGCCGGGTGGTGAGCGTAGTCATCTACAAAAGTAACGCCCTTATATTTGCCGAGCAGCTCAAAACGTCTGTGAGCACCGCTGAATGCATCAAGTCCCCCGCGGCAAGACTCGGCGTCCGCGCCGGAATACATTGAAGCCGCCAAGGCTGCAAGTGCATTAAGGACATTGTGGAGCCCGGGAACTTTGAGCTTTATGTGGCAGAGAAATTCACCCTTGTGCATAGCGTCAAATTCATAATAAGCGCCGTGTACGGGAGCGATATTTTCGGGATAATAATCATTTTCTTCAGCCATACCGAATGTAATAAGATCCTTGCCGGAAATGCCCTCCATAGCCTTTAATGTGTTGGCATCATCGCCGTTGTAAATTACCGCCTTTGTCGCCATAGAAGCAAACTTATGGAAGCTTTTAATCAGATTATCAAGTGTTTTGAAATAGTCGAGATGATCCTCGTCTATATTGAGTATAACGGCAACATCAGGTGACAAGTCAAGGAATGTATCGACAAATTCGCACGCTTCACAGACAAAATTTTCACTCTTGCCCACTCTGCCGCTTGAGCCCATCATCGGAAGCTTTCCGCCGATTACGGCAGACGGGTCAAGCTTTGCTGTTATCATTATCTGCGTAGTCATAGATGTAGTTGTAGTCTTGCCGTGAGTTCCGCAAATGCCTATGCAGTTTTTATACATTCTCGAAATTGCGCCGAAAAGCTTCGAACGCTCAAAGGTCGGTATTCCGCTTGCCTTAGCGGCTACAAGCTCCGGATTATCTTTAAGTAAGGCCGCGGTATAAACTATCATCTCGGCGCCTTTTATATTTTCCGCCCTTTGACCCATGGTAACGGGGATACCGAGTTTACGTATTCTGTCAAGCGTATCGCTCTCGTTATTGTCCGAACCGGAGAGTTCATAGCCCCAGCTGTGAAGTATCTCGGCAAGCGGGCACATACCGCTGCCGCCTATCCCGATAAAGTGTACTCTCTTTACTTCTTTTAAAAGTGTATCTATGTCTTTCATATAAGTCATACCTTTCGGTTTATTGTGTCAGTATTTCCGACTAAAATATATTATATTGCATTTCGGCAAAAATTTAAACCCTAAAATTATCTTTCACAATATATTTTCGGCATTCATATTATAGTGTATAGATATCCATCCGAAAAAGGAGGGAAATAAATGAAAAAAATCGTTATTGCCGGCGGAGACAAAAGGATGAGCTGTCTCGCCGAGCTGCTTTTTAACAGCGGGTATTCTTTCGCGTCATATGCGGTAAACGGCGGTCTTACCAAAGACGAGTTTCTTTGTTATCTGCGCGAAAACAATAATATACTGCTGATACTGCCGCTCCCCGTAAGCCGCGATATAATTCACCTGAACACCGGCAAAGCGTTCGAAGATGTCAGGCTATCGGAAATCGGTGAATGTCTCGGAAAAAGTGACACGGTAGCAGGAGGAATCATCGGCGACAGTCTAACTGTTTTGTCGGCAAACGGCACAAAAGTATATGATTACTATGATGAGGAATTTATTACGGACAATGCCCGTTTGACCGCGCAATGTCTTAAATTTGTGTTAAATGAAAACGGAATATATGATTTCAGCGGCAAAAAGACGGCGATTACCGGATACGGCAGAACCGCGAAGGCTATTGCCGAATTCATGAAGGAAAACGGCGCAAAGGTACTGATAACGGCAAGAGACCCTCACGCACTCGCAGACGCGGTCAAAAAGGGATACAGCATATGCCTGCTGAGAGATTATGACTGTATAGCACACGACGCGGATATTTTAATAAACACCGTTCCCGCTGAAATAATAGATAAAAATATTTTGAGTCGATTGAGAAAAGACGTTCTGCTTATAGATATAGCTTCCCCCCCGTTCGGAGTGGATATCGGGCTTGCCGACTCTTACGGGATAAACGCTGTCAGAGCATTGGGGCTTCCCGGAAAATACGCCCCCGAAGAAGCCGGCAGGCTGATATTTAAGAAAGCTCAACCGCTTCTGTAAGGAGGGAAAAATGTGCTGAACTTAGGATTTGCAATGTGCGGTTCGTTCTGTACGTTTAAAAAGGTGATCCCGATTATGGCTAAGCTTAAAAGCGACGGGTTTAACGTAGTGCCCATAATGTCTGAAACAGCATTTACGACCGATACACGTTTCGGCTCTGCTAAAGACTTCGCCGACGAAATAACCGAAATAACGGGAAATGATATTATAAGTACTCTGCCGAAGGCTGAGCCGATCGGCCCCAAAAAGCTGCTCGACTTACTTATTATCGCGCCGACTACGGGAAACACTCTCGGGAAAATGGCGAACGGCATAACTGATACGACCGTAACGCTTGCAGCTAAAGCGCATCTTCGCAACAGACGTCCGGTGGTAATAGCCGTTTCCACAAATGACGCGCTCGGTGCCACCGCTAAAAACATAGGTCTTTTAATGAACTGCAAATATATTTACTTCGTACCGATGAGGCAGGATGACTGCATTAACAAACCGAATTCCATAGTTGCGGATTTTGAAAAAATACCCATAACCGTTTTGGACGCTTTAAACGGCAAACAGACTGAGCCCGTAATAATATCGTAAAACCACACAAAGAGAAGAATGGCACAACTAAAATATCCGCATTCGTTAAATATCGAGTGCGGATATTTTTTCGACAAAAAAACGGACCGTAAAATTTTTACAGCCCGTTTTTTAAGGGATTTAATAAGAAAAAATACTGTGTAAAAAATTACTTCTTACCGTTGAAAATGTCAAGAACGTCCATATATCCGTCGTCGCTTCCGAAGCCCTTGCCGTTGTCGGTAGTGCTGCTTACATCCTCAAAGCCGTCATCCTTGCCGCCGAACGAAAAATCATCGGTCTTATTGGGCTTTTTAGGCATACCGTTCTCATCAGTACCGAAGCCTGTGGCGATAACGGTAATTGTCATCTCGTCTTCTTTTTCTTTATCGAGATCTACGCCGAAGATGATGTTAGCATCCTCATCAGCCGCTGCACGAACTATACCTGCCGCGGTGTCGATATCGTCAAGGCCAATATCCTCAGAAGCGGAAATGCTTATTATAACGCCCTTAGCGCCGTCGATTGTGGATTCAAGAAGAGGGCTTGAAATAGCTCTCTGAGCCGCCTGCTCAGCCTTATCCTTGCCTTTGGCGGTACCCACGCCCATATGAGCATGGCCCGCATCTTTCATAACTGCGGTTACATCGGCAAAGTCAAGGTTTATAAGAGCCGGCTTAATAATAAGGTCGGAAATACTCTTAACGCCCTGGCGAAGAACATCATCTGCTATATCAAACGCATTGAGAAGAGTAATCTTCTGCTCGGATACCTGCTTTAATCTTTCGTTGGGAATAACAACAAGGCTGTCTACATGGCCTGCAAGCTCTGCAATACCTGCCTCTGCCTGCTGCATACGTACCTTACCCTCAAAATCGAAGGGCTTTGTAACTATACCTACGGTGAGTATTCCCTTTTCCTTAGCAATCTCGGCAATAACGGGAGCTGCGCCTGTGCCTGTTCCGCCGCCCATACCTGCGGTAATAAATACCATCTGTGTATCATTGAGCGCTTCAATAATTGCGTCGCGGCTCTCCTCGGCAGCTTTCTGACCGATTTCGGGCTTTGCCCCGGCGCCTCTGCCCTGCGTAATCTTTTCGCCTATCTGAATTTTCTGACCGGCTTTTGAAAAAGCAAGCGTCTGCTTATCGGTATTTATAGCTATAAGCTGAACTCTGCCGAAGTCATTGTTTGCCATACTGTTGACAGCATTTCCGCCGCCTCCGCCAACGCCTATAACTTTAATATTAGTAACGTCATTAAATTCGTTGTCCATTTCAAAATCCATTTGAGAACATCCTCCATTATGTAAAGTCTTTTATTTCACACCTAAATAAAGTTAAACTCATACCTATTTAGGTTAGTATATCATATTATCCCGTTATTTTCAACGTTTTTTTGCATTTATATTGTATATAATTACGGAGATATAAACGGAACCGTTGTGTTATCCTCACGCTGAGGACTGAGATATGCTTTTTTGTCAATCGTGAAATCTATACTGCCCGTAAAATCGGGATTATCGCTGTCAAGCCTTGTCAGGGCAGCTTTTACAAAGTCCATTTTATCGTTCACGGAGGACGAAAGTCCCAAAAGCACGGTAACGCGCTCCTTATATACCAATTTAATATTGGAATGGTTGCTCACATCTATACTTGTTATTCCGCTGAGTTCATTTGATTCAAGCAATGTCAGCACATTTTTTATAATGCCGAGGTCGTCGTTATCCTGAAATTCCACGGTTTCCCCCGGTACCGCCGAAATCACCGGTGAGGAATCAATTATGATAATACCGTCGCCGATAGTCATAAGTCCGTCCTCAAGTACTTTGCCCTTGTCGGAAACCAACGTAAAGCTGTCGCCGTTGTCTATTGCAAGCTTGGCGGTTGCAGCCGTGATTTTTATCGTTATTGTTCCCGAAAGATTGCGTTTTATTTCGGCCGACTCAACATAAGGAAGGGTACATTCTATTCCGGAGGCTGTTTTTTTCTTGCTTGTCATAAACATATTGTCGCCTATATTTATCTGCGACGCAGCTATAACATCCTCATTGTTGTATATCTCGTCACCGGTAACCGCAACATTGTCTATACGGAAAAAGACCGTAAGCGAAAGAGTTACTGCGACGGCAATTATAATTATAATACCCAAGATAAGAGCAATCAGCTTTTTTATCCTGCGTTTTTTCATTTTAATGAGCCTGCTGCGACGGCGCATTTCATCGCGCGAGAGCTGCTGCCTGCCGCCCTGCGTGCGCTCATTTGCCCCGCCGTATGTTACATCGATCGTCTGCCTCCTGCGAGTGCCGGTCGGTGCAGTCTTCTGCCGACTCCCCCTCGGGTTTCCCGATGTTTTCGGCGAGCTGCCTTGTCTCTTGTTTTTCGGTCCCGTCATTTTCATTTATCCTTCTCACGTCTGCTCCGAGCAGTTTCAGTACCTTTTCAGGAGCTTCATATCCTCTGTCCAAATGCTGCGTACCTGTAATAACCGTCTTGCCGTTTGCGGCAAGACCGGCCGTTATAAGCGCAAAGCCTCCGCGAAGATCCGGAGCTACAACATTTGCGCCCGTCAGATACTTTGAACCCTCTATAACCGCCATTCTGCCCTCGACGCTTATTTTTGCACCGAGCCGCATAAGCTCAGTTACGTGTTTAAATCTGCTCTCAAATATATTTTCAATTATTACGCTCGTGCCGTCCGCTACGGACAGCATAGCTCCGACTATTGCCTGAGCATCGGTCGGAAAGCCCGGATACGGCATGGTGCGTATCATTTTTACTCTTTTAAGTCTCGGCGGTGCAGACAGACATATCCACCTGCCGCTCGTCGTTATATCACAGCCCGCTTCGGAAAGCACCGGAATCAGCGCGCCGATATGTGCCGGAATTACGTCCTTTATGCAAATTCTGCCGCCGGTTGCCGATGCGGCTATAAGATAAGACGACGCCTCTATGCGGTCGGGTATAACGGTATGGCATGTGCCGTGAAGCTTTTTAGTGCCCTCTATTACTACCGTGCTGTCGCCGGCGCCGGAAATTTTAGCGCCGCAGCCGTTTAAAAAATCGGCAAGGTCGCTGATTTCCGGTTCTCGCGCCGCATTTGTAATAACGGTGGTTCCGTCCGCCGCGGCGGCGGCTATCATTATGTTTTCTGTGGCTCCGACACTCGGAAAAGAAAGCGTAATATCGGCACCGTGAAGACATTTGCCGAGCGAGCAGTACAGTCTGCCGTGCTCTTCGGTAATTTCGGCACCGAGCTTTCGCATCGACGATAAATGCAGGTCAATAGGTCTGAGGCCTATTTCACAGCCTCCCGGCGAAGATATTTCCGCTTTTCCCGTACGTGCGAGCACAGCACCCAAAAAGACTATCGATGAGCGCATTTCACGCATTAAATCATCGGGAATTTCACTTACGGTAATAACGGACGAATCCACCTCTACCGTGTGACCGTCGCGTATCACCTTGCAGCCGAGATGCCGAAGTATTTGAATAGCGGCGTCTACATCCGAGAGAGCCGGGCAATTATGTATTTCGCATTTGTCGCCGGTCAAGACCGTAGCCGCTAAAATCGGCAGCGCGCTGTTTTTCGAGCCGTGGACTTCAATTTCTCCGCAGAGCCTTCGTCCGCCCTCTATTATTATCTTATCCAATACATACACACCCCTTAAAGAAAAAGGTAACCCTTTTTCATATTATGCAGGGCTGTATGTTTTGGAAACGACAGCTGTTATTTTTTCTCCGCTAACTTTTCTATTATATCACAAATCATCGCAGAAGAGTTTTCAACCGCCATTTTTTTTGCATTCCTGCCGAGTCTTACAAGAGTCTCGCGGTCTGCAACAAGTGAGTCAAACTCGGATATGAGTTTTTCGGGGGTTAAATCCTTTTCCTCAATAACGCGCGCGGCATCGTTTTCCACAAGAGCCATGGCGTTATGGTATTGATGGTTTTCGGCAACATTCGGTGAGGGAATAAGTATTGACGCTCTGCCGACTGCTTCGATCTCGGAAAGTGACGACGCACCGGCTCTGCCGATAACAAGGTCGCTTGCCGCAAGACAGACATCCATATCATCTATATATTCGCGTATTACCACGTTGCTTGCTTTGTTCTCGTCCACGCCGAGCTCTTTTAGCTTTTCGGGAACCCATTTACCGTATTTTCCGGTAGAATGCATAAAGAACAGATTTTTATTTTGCCAACGCTCGGCTATCAAGGCAGTCATATTTTCATTTATCGCCTTTGCACCCAGACTGCCGCCCATCGAGAGCACCATTATGCTGTCGGGCGAGACACCGAGCTTTGCACGTGAAAATTCCCTGTCCGCTTCTATGATTTCGCTTCTTACCGGAAGACCTGTAACAATCGGTTCATTTTTACATTCAAGGTGTTCCTCTGCCTTTTTAACCGTGAGCATAACCTTGTCCACCGTTTTGGCGAGAGCCTTGTTTGTAACGCCGGGATAGGCGTTTTGCTCATGAATGGCTGTCTTTACGCCAAGCTTACAGGCCGTTCTGACAACGGGACCGCTGACATATCCGCCGAAGCCTACTACAACGTCCGGTTTAAATTCTTTGATTATTTTTTTGACCTCTCTCGATGAGCTTATCATAAGAAAGAGTGTTTTAATATTTTTAGCTATATTTTTAGCGGAAAATTTTCTCTGGAATCCGGTAATTTCAATGGTTTTAAAGGCGAAACCCGCCGCAGGTACGAGCTTTGACTCCATATGCTCCTTTGTACCTATAAAAAGTATGTCGGCATCCGGATGGCGGCGTCTGAGCTCGCCTGCGGACGCAAGCGCCGGATTTATATGTCCGCCGGTACCGCCGGCAGCGAATATGACTTTCATATGTTTACTCCTTATTCTTAGGCTTTTTATTTTTCTATTCGCGAATACCTTGATACCGACAGCACTATTCCCATTTCAACAAGCAGCATCATAAGCGATGTACCGCCGTAGCTGAAGAAGGGTAAGCTTATGCCTGTATTCGGCAATGTATCAGTAACAACGCCGATGTTAAGCGCCGTCTGAAGTCCCACCTGAAAGACGATGCCCATTGCAAGCATGGCACCGAAGCGGTCCTTTGCCTTTAGTCCTATAACGACCCCACGCCAAACAAGCAAAACGTACAGCAAAATTATTCCTACCGCTCTGATGAAGCCGAGTTCCTCGCAGACAATCGCAAAAATAAAGTCATTTTGCGGTTCGGAAACATACAGATGCTTTTGTTTTGAGTTACCGAGACCGGTTCCGAAAAGTCCGCCGGAACCTATGGCATAGAGCGAGTTGTTGGTTTGCCATCTTGCTCCCTTGGGGTCGTAGCTTTTATCGAGCCACGCCGTAATTCGCGCGCCCGCGTATTTTTCAAGAAGCTGCGGATTGAGCACGAATATGATAATTGCCACGGCGGCAATTACCGCTATAAGCACAAACCAATGTCTCTTTATCTCGCCGAGATACATCATAATTACTCCTATGGCGAGAATAAGAATAGTGCCGGAAAGGTGATTTTCAAGATAGACAAGACCCGCCGTAACAGTTATAACCAAGGCATAGAAAAGGAGCTGTAAAAACGAATTATACACGACGATATGTCCGCCCGACAGTTCCTTTACTCCGTCTGCAAATTTGGAACGGTTTATTGACTTTCCGACTATTTTTTTATGATTTCTGTCCATTTCGTATGCGCAAAACAAAATTATGGCAAGCTTTGCTATTTCCGACGGCTGGAAGGTAAAAAAGCCGAGATTTATCCATCGGTGGAATTCACCGAACGACGCCGGCAGTATAAGAACTATAACAAGCAGACCCCATGAGACAATAAGACCGGGAACAGCAAGTATTTTAAGATAATCATACCTGAGCTTTGAGATAAGGAGCATACAAATAACGCCGACAACGGCAAAAATCAGCTGACGCTTAAAAAAGTATGTGCTGTCCCCCTTTTTGTTGTAAAAGGCGTAGGTGTAGCTTGCCGAGAACAGCATTACAAGTCCTATTGTAAGTATTGCGATTACAAGAAGAAGAAAGAATACGTCAATTCCGCCGAGTGCGAGAAAATCGGGTCTTCGCGAGCGTTTTTTTGTCTTTTGAGGACGCGGTTTTGCATTTTGGGCGTTCCCTGCCATAATTCTTCCTCCTTTTCCTGAAAATTAAAACGGACATCTGCCGAAATCGGCAAATAAAATTATTTCATTCCGTAATACAAAAGAGCGGTTCCTATAATTCCGCCGAAAAGCTGAACGAGTGTAAACACGACGCATATCTTGCGCTCTTTCCATCCGCACATTTCAAAGTGGTGGTGTATGGGCGCCATTTTGAAAATTCGTTTGCCGTGCGTTGCCTTGAAGTAGCATATCTGAAGCACATCCGAGAACATTTCGACTGCATAGATTATTCCGTAAAGCAAGATTATAAGCGGACAGTCTATGGCATAAGCGAGGGCTACAACCATACCGCCGAGGAACATTGAGCCGGTATCGCCCATCATAACCTTTCCGGGATACCAGTTCCAAATAAGGTATCCGAGACATCCGCCGAGAAGGCAGCCCGCAAGAAGGCTTACACCGAAGAAACCTCTGATAAGTGCCGCCGCTATAAATGAAATTGCCGCCACGGAGGTAACGCTTGCACACAAGCCGTCTACGCCGTCCGTGAAGTTTACGGCATTTACCGTGAGATAAATAACGGCAATTCCGAATATCCAAAAGAAAAATTTAAGGTCGACATTTCCGACGAACGGAATGAACATATACGTGTTTCCCGACATATAGAGCGCCGCAAGATACGCCAGCATCACAAGAATCTGCGCGCCGGTTTTCTGCGCTATGGTAAGGCCGAGATTACGCTTTTTGGCAACCTTAATATAATCGTCCGCAAAGCCGATAAGTCCGAAAGCGACAGCCATTAAAAGCCCCGCGAATATTTTGACCTTCATATCGTCGCCTATGACAACGCTTCCCGAAGTCAGAATATGACCGCCGAGCAGCTTATCGGTTATCAGGACGACAGCGAACGATACAATTATGCTTATTATAAACATAAGACCGCCCATTACGGGAGTACCCTGCTTTGATTTATGCCATGCAGGACCTATGTCAAGAATAGTCTGCCCGAAGTGAAGCTTTCTAAGCCACGGAATTATAACAAATCCGAGCAAAAAAGCTATTAAAAAGCTAAGCAGAACGCCGAATATTAACGCAACCCAAATTTTCATTTACTCTTCCCACTCTCTGTATAAGCTGTTTATAACATCCTCGAGCTTCATTCCGCGACTCGCCTTGAAAAGAACTGCGTCTCCGTCTTTAAGCGTTTCGAGAAGCGTTTTTGCAAGCTCGGTTTTATCGTCAAATGATTTTATTTCATCGACAAATCCTTTTGCTCCCTCGGCAATGTGTTTTGCTTTTGCGCCGTATGTAAAAAGAATGTCGATATTTTTGTTTTCGGTATATTTTCCGACATTTTCATGAGAAATATCGCTGTATTTTCCGAGTTCAAGCATATCGCCGAGAACTGCTATCCTGCGGTTTGATTTAAACGAGGACAACACATCCAGAGCCGCTTTTTGCGAATCCGGACTTGCGTTGTAGCAATCCTCTATAACCGTTATTCCGCCGACTTTTTTAATACGCTGACGCATTCCGGACGGAACAAAGCTTTTGAGCCCTGCCGCTATTTTCCGCGGTTCCATTCTCATTTCATATCCCACGGCAAACGCCGCAAGAGCGTCGTATACATTATGAATACCGACGGTAGGCACGGTGACGCGCTGTGATGCGCCGTAAAATTCGACCGTGAAGGATGTAAAACCGTTTTTTTCTTCAATATCCTTCGCCCTGAAATCAACATTCGGATTTTCGATTCCGAAGAAAACAAGCTTATAGTCGGGTTCCCTTACGGTAACGAGCTTATCGTTATCGCCGTTTAATATAAGCGGCGCACCCTTTTTCATACCCTTGAGAATTTCAAGCTTCGCTTTTAGGATTCCGTCACGCGAGCCGAGATACTCTATATGCGAAACGCCGATATTGGTTATTATACCGATGTCGGGACGAGAGCTTTTTGTCATTCTTTCGATTTCGCCGAAATGATTCATACCCATTTCAATAACCGCCGCCTCGGTATCGTCTTTAAGGCGAAGCAGGGTTTTGGGCATTCCGATTTCATTATTGAGATTACCCTCGGTCTTTATCGTTTTAAACTGCTCGGCAAGCACGGCGTAGGTCATTTCTTTTGTCGTCGTTTTGCCGACCGAACCGGTAAGGCCTACTACCGTCAAATTATCAAGCGTACCGCGGTAATACCCCGCAAGGTCAAGCAGAGCCTTGCCGGTATCCTTAACTGTGATTACGGGTATACGGCTGTCAACCTTTTTACGGACAAGCACCGCCGCAGCTCCGTTTTGAGCCGCCTGCGACACAAAGTCGTGCCCGTCAAATTTTTCTCCCTCAAGACATATGAAAAGGCACCCCTTTGGTATGTCGCGGCTGTCGGTCGAAACCGATGTCACAATACAATCATAGCCCGAGAGCCTGCCGCCTACGGCTTTTGCAATACGCGAAAGAGTTAATTCCATTACTTATCTTTTCCTTCTGCTAATATACCTGCCACAACTTCACGTTCATCATAGTGTATTTTGCCGGTATTTAATATTTGATACGTCTCGTGCCCTTTGCCGGCAAGGAGAACGACATCGCCCTTCTTCGCTTCGCCGAGGGCATATCTTATGGCCTCGGTACGGTCAACAAGAACCTTGATTTTCGCTTTGCAGTTATGCATACCCTCTAAAACATCGTCAACTATAAGCTGCGGGTCTTCGCTTCGCGGATTATCAGAGGTTACAACCGCAACATCTGCAAGGTCGCCTACTATCTTGCCCATTTTAGGGCGTTTGGTCTTGTCTCTGTCGCCGCCGCAGCCGAATACGGCTATAATTCTGCCGTTTGTGGTTTCACGGACCGATGATATTACATTTTCAAGGCCGTCGGGAGAATGTGCGTAATCTATAAGAACGGTATAATCCGTATCCGTCGGAACTACCTCAACTCTGCCGGGCACGCCCTTGCTCTTTTTGAGCGAAGAAAGGACATCGGAAAAATCAAGTCCCGTGAGTATGGCGCAAATTGCGGCGCCCATCGTGTTATAAACGGTAAAGTGACCGGGTATGCCTACGTTTGCTCTGCCTATTTTATCGTTCCAAAGGAGTTCGTACTGCACAGAGGAGGAGGTGCAAACAACATTTTTTGCCACAAACTGCGCCTCATTGTTTTTAGCCGAAAATGTCACGACCTTTATCGGGAGTCCGTCTACCATATAATGTGCCGACTCGTCATCGATGTTTATAACAGCCGTGTCCGCTATTTCAAACAGCTTGCGCTTGGCGTTTCGATAGTTTTCAAAGGTTTTGTGATAGTCAAGGTGATCCTGCGTGAGATTGGTAAACAATGCTATGTCGAAATGACATCCGTCTACCCTTCCCTGCGCGAGTGCTTGGGAAGAGACCTCCATAACGCAGTATTTACAGCCGCTGTCAACCATTTCCCTGAAGAGTCTCTGAAGCTCTTTGCTGTCGGGAGTGGTAAGCGACGACGGGTACTCTTTGTCGCCCGTTACGTTTTTAACCGTGCCTATAAGTCCGGATTTTATTCCGAGATTATCGAAAATTCCTTTTAAAATAAAGGTTGTTGTAGTCTTTCCGTTTGTTCCGGTAATGCCTATAAGATGAAGCTTCTCGGACGGATTACCGTAAAAATTGGCGCACAATAAAGAATATGCATCTCTTGTGTTCTTAACCAAAATCTGATTTTCAACACCGGTATCATACTCCGCCACTACCGCACGGGCTCCTTTATTCACAGCCTCCTCGGCGGCAGAGTGGCCGTCAAAATGTGCGCCCTTGATGCACACAAAAACGCAGCCCTCGCAAAGCTTTGCGGTATTATCGGTAATATCAGTAATTTCCGTGTCATTAAAATTGCTTTTTGTATCAATGCCCTTTAAAAGCTCTGATAACAGCATCGGTTTTTTCCTCCTGTTTTTTACTTTAATATTATGCGGGACCGTCCTGTACGTTTACGGACGACTTGAAGTAAACTGTAATTACAGAGCCCTGCTCTGCCTCGGTGCCCTCCGCAATGCTCTGCTTATAAGACACAAAGTCATTTGAAGAAGAATTGCCGGCTACCTTTATGTTAAAGCCTGCGTTAACAGCGGCCTTATTGGCTGCGCTGATTGACATATTGCAAAGATTCGGAACGGTGGCAACTGCCTTTTGCGACGAAGAATCGGTATATACCACTATTACTCCGCCCGACCTCATTTGCTGGCCTGCCGCAGGCGTCTGTGAAACTACCTTAGTACCGTCTCCGACAACCTTTACGGTATAGCCCGAGGCTTTTGTCTTTGCATCCTGAGGAGACAATCCGACAAGACTCGGAGCTACGGACGATACGTTTGCCATTTCCTTATCGTCATATCTCGGCTCAACATTCAAGTAGGTCAGCACCTTTTCAAGTATATCGCCTGCTATGGGAGCTGCTACCGCACCGCCGCCGTGAGCACCTGTCGGCTCATCTATCGCTACAAGTATTGCTATTTGCGGATCATCGGCGGGGGCAAAGCCGGCGAAGGAGGCAATATACGCTCCCTCGTGTCCGATTTTTTCGGAGGTACCCGTTTTGCCTGCCACGTGGTAACCCGCAACATATGCGTTTTTACCTGTTCCCACGGATACGACCTGCTCCATCATATTAGATACTATGGAAGCGGTTTTTTCGGATATGACCTGCCTCTTTACTATAGGCTCCGTCTTTTTCATGACATTGCCGTCACCGTCAAGCATAGATGATACTACATACGGCTGCATAAGTTTACCGCCGTTTGCTATCGCCGAAACCGCCGTTATTATCTGAATGGGCGTCACCTGGAAGGTTTGACCGAACGAGCTTGAAGACAGCTCCGAAATACCCATTTTATTGAGAGAGTGATATGTCACGTCGGCTACGGGAGTCGCCTCCGCAGGCAGGTCGATGCCTGTTTTTTCGGTAAAACCGAACGCTTCAAAATATTTATAAAAAGTATCTTTACCGAGCTTTTGCCCTATTGTCACAAAGAACGGGTTACAGGAATTCATAAGTCCCTGCGTCAAATTTTCCGTACCGTGGCCGCCCGGCTTCCAGCACTTCTGATAATTATTCGCAACCTGAATACCGCCGGTGCAGGTATATGTTGTATTGAGGTCCACAACACCCTCTTCAAGAGCCGCCGAAACGACTATCGTCTTAAATACCGAACCCGGCTCATATGTATCGCTTATATCGCGGTTTCGCCACTGAGCATAAAGAGCGTCCGTCGTAGCCTTTTTTTGCTCGTCGGGAGAGGATATTGCGGATATGCTCTCGGCAAGCACCTTGTTTGAAATCTTATTAGGAGAATTCAAATCAAAGTCGGGCTTTGACGTCATACCGAGTATAGTGCCGGTTTTGACGTCCATTATTATGCCGTAAGCATATTTCGCGCCCGTGTCCGTAAGTGCCTGGTCGAGCGACTGCTCGAGGTAATACTGTATTACCTCGTCTATTGTAAGTACAAGGCTGTAACCTGCCTTAGCATCATATGTGGTTTGATAATCCGTGGACATAGAGCCCTGTCTGGCATTTTTAGCCGTTATTATTCTGCCGGCGGTGCCGGTAAGCTCGTCGTTGTATTTCAGCTCAAGCCCGAGCCTGCCCGAATCATCGGAATCCGTAAAGCCTATTATTGTGGAAGCAAACGACGAGTAGGGATAATATCTCTTTGTATCGGGATCAACACCGATTATTGAGGAAAGCTTGTTTTCGGAAATAAACGTTTTAAGACGGTCCTTAACATCCGTCTCAACCTCGCCGGCTATTTTTTCGTAGCCGCTGCTTGTGCGCTCCGCCTTTTTGCGAACCGTCTCTTCGTCCACACCGAGCATGGTGCTGAGATTTGTAACCACAAGGTCGCGCTGCTCGTCGCTTGTTATCTTTGACGGATTTATATAGACAAGCCACGCCGAAGCACTTTTGGCAAGAGCTTTCATATTTGAATCGTAAATCGTTCCGCGCTGAGCCGAAACCGTGGTGTCCGAAAGCTGATTTTGCTCGGCTTTAAGCTTATATTCGTTGCCGTGAATAAGAGAGATATATGCGAGCGAGCCGACACATACAAGAAAAGCTACGGCGATGAAGCACAGCACCGTAACAGCTCTTTTACCCATTCTCTTTGAAGGTCCGGTCTGCATATTTTTCTCCTTTCATTAAATTTAAGTTTGATTTTGTTTTTCGTTTGTCGAATTGAAAAGCGAAAAAGGTACAAAAGGCGCGCTTTCTCCGCCTCTTATTCTGAATCGTGTGCATTTTGTGCATTTTTGCGACGACTTGTATTTTTGATACACGAGGAGCGAAAAAGGTGCAAAAGGCGCGCGATTCAGACAAAATAAATAGCATAACGAGAGTTAAGTATAGCTACCTTAACTCTCGTTTTATTTTATTTCATTTTACGTGTATATATTCCAAAAGTTTGGTTATAAGCGACTTTGACTCTTTTGAGTCGGAGGACGATGCTTTTCCTCCGGAAACAGTTACCTTATCATCGCCGGAAAGGTCTATATATTCTATCTGATAATTTTCCGCCTTTACCATTCCGAGAACATTTTGTGCATAATCATCGACCTTTTCAAGAGATATTGTCGAATCGAGCTGCATATTAAGTCTGACGGTCTCGGCCTGCGCCGCCGTAAGATTTGACTCAGTCTTGGCGATTTGGCGGTCAAGCTCGTCCACGCGCAGCTTACTGTAAAGCAGAGCCGCAAAAAGTGAGAGCAAAACAGCGGCAACCGTAAGCACCTTTGCCGCACGCAGAGCCGTGGCTCGCATTTCGCTTTTTGCCTCGACCGTTGTTTTCTTTTTTCGTGTTACAAGCCGCATACCGGAGTCGGCCGTACGCTCTCCGACGCCGGGCAGGGTAGCTATTTTTCTCGCGGCATTATGATCGAATGAGACGGGTTTCGGCTCAAACATGGAAAAATCATAATTACCGTACTTGTCGTAATTACCTGCCATTTTTTCTCCTCCGGGAAATTTATCTTAAAATCTAATCATCTTTAATCTTTTTTATTGAACGAAGCCGCGCCGAACGTGAACGAGGATTACGTGCCAACTCTTCGTCGCTTGCCGCAACACCCTTTACGGTAATCTCACCGCGCGGCGTTTTTCCGCAAACACAAACCGGAAAATCCTTTGGGCAAGTGCAGCCCTCACAAAAGTGTGCAAAGCGTTTTTTCACCATACGGTCCTCAAGAGAATGAAATGTTATTACCGAAAGAATTCCACCGACCTTAAGCGACGAAAACATATCATCAAGTGCCGAATCAAGCTTTGTAAGCTCACCGTTTACCTCTATACGGATTGCCTGAAAAGTTCTGCGTGCCGGATGCGAGTCTCGCATTGCACGCTGAGGCATTGACATTTTAATAATGTCGCAAAGCTCAAATGTTGTTGAAATTCTTTTATTTTCACGTTCTTTTACTATATTTTTAGCTATGCTCTTTGCATACCGTTCTTCACCGTAGTCTCTGATTATACGATAAAGCTCATTTTCGGAATAAGTGTTAACAACATCCGCGGCACTTTTGCCCTCTTTGCTCATACGCATATCAAGCGGCGCGTCCATATGAAACGAAAATCCGCGCTCGGCAGTATCTATCTGATGAGAGCTGACGCCGAGATCCGCCATAATTCCGTCGGCTTTTCTGCCGTTTAATATTGCGGATATATTATCAAATGTATTGCGAACTATCTCAACATTCGGAAAAGACGCAAAGCGCGCCTTCAATACCTCTATAGCCTCAGGGTCGCGGTCAATGGCTATGAGCCTGCCCTTATCGGAAAGCCTTTGAGCCACAGCGTGGGAATGCCCCCCACCGCCCGCGGTACAATCGACGTAAAGGCCGTCGGGCTTTATTTCGAGTGAATTGACAGTTTCGTTAAATAATACGGGAATGTGTTCAAAATCCATTTTAAATACCTATCAGAACTGAATCTGCGAATAGTCGAAGGTCTGACGAATGTTTCTCGCACGTTCCATGGTCTTGTAGTATTTATCTGCATCCCATATTTCAAGGCGCTTACCTACGCCGGCAACGACAACATTCTTTTTAAGCCCGGCAAAGTCGCAAAATTCCGTAGGAATGGTAATTCTGCCCTGCTTGTCCGGCTCAACCTCAACCATACCGCCGAAAAAAAGACGCTGCATATCAAAATTCTGAGTATTGATAACAGACTCGGCTATCTTGCTCCACTCTTCGTCGGAATAGATGTAAAGGCAATCGCTGCCGTCTATCGGGCAGAACACTCTGAAGGTAGAACCGAGCTTATTACGCATCTTGGCAGGAATGAAAAGGCGGTTTTTGGCGTCTATGGTGTGTTCTTTATAGCTGCCGAAGCTTTCGGTACGCTTTTGCGCCGCCGAGGTTTCGGTAGTTTTTTCTTTAACATTTTCGTCAGCCACTTTATTCATTCCTCCTTTCTGCTCCAAAGTGTGGGTTTTTACTCCCCAAATATGGGTTTTTTAAACATTTCTCACCTATTGACTGTAATTATAAAGCATACTCACCCATTTTGCAATAACTAAAGCAAAAAAAACTTTGTTAAATTTAAATGAATTTTCGACATGATTTTTGGGCATAAAAGAACGGTATTCAGCATAATAGCCGAATACCGTATCGTAAATTATCGTATTTTGACCTTAAAAAGGCCGTTTTTAAACAGGTCTTACCGGAATATTTTTCTCCTTGAGATATTTTTTCAGTGATTCTATCGGGATTTCATTAAAGTGGAAAAGCGACGCCGCCAAAACAGCGTCCGCCTTGCCTACCGTAAAAGCATCGTAAAAATGTTTCAGCTCACCCGCTCCGCCCGATGCGATAACGGGAATACCGACGCTTTCGGAGACAGCTCTTGTAAGCTCAAGGTCGTAGCCCTTTTTTTGGCCGTCGCAGTCCATACTCGTCAAAAGTATTTCGCCTGCGCCGCGCTTTTCCGCCTCAGTCGCCCAAAGGACCGCGTCAATTCCCGTGGGGATTCGTCCGCCGTTTAAATAGACCTCCCATTTTCCGTTGTCGGTACGCTTTGCATCAATGGCGCAGACAACGCATTGACTCCCGAATTTGTATGCCGCGTCATTTATAAGGTCGGGATTTCTGACAGCCGCTGAATTCACCGAAATTTTATCGGCACCGGCTCTTAGCAGCTCCTTAAAGTCGTCGGTAGAGCGGATTCCGCCGCCCACCGTAAACGGAATGAATATAGAATTTGCTACTCGTGAGACTATATCGAGCATTGTGCCTCTGCCGTCATTGGTAGCGGTTATATCGAGAAGCACAAGCTCGTCTGCGCCCTTTTTATCATATTCCACGGCGCATTGCACGGGATCGCCGGCGTCGCGTAAATTTACAAAGCTGACACCCTTGACAACCCTGCCGTTTTTAACGTCAAGACACGGGATAATTCTTTTAGCGTACAAGTGTGTCACCTCCGAGCTTCGCAAAATTCTCAAGTATTTTAAGTCCTACTCTGCCGCTCTTTTCGGGGTGAAACTGCGTAGCATAGAGGTTTATTTCGGGGACCGCCACGGAAGAATCGAACGAAATTCCGTATTCCGTTTTCGTAGCGACGTCCGAACGATTTTCGGCGTCGAGATAATAGGAATGAACAAAATAGACAAACGAGCCGTCTGCAATGCCGTCATATATGGGGCAAGGCTTTTTGATGTCTGCGGAATTCCACCCGATGTGCGGAATTTTAAGCCCCATATCCGACGGAAAACGCTTCACCCTTCCTTTTAATATGCCGAGTCCCAAAACGCCGGGGCTTTCCTCGGAGGAGTCAAAAAGAAGCTGCAGCCCGAGACAAATTCCCAAAAACGGCTTGCTTCCGAGTGCCGCCTTTTTAACAGCCTCACAAAGTCCGCTTTCGGTCATACAATTCATGGCATCGCCGAACGAGCCGACACCCGGCAAAATGCAAGCACTTGCATTTTCAATTTCGGACGCTCTGCTCGTAACAAGGCTCTCGGCTCCGATGAAATCAAGAGCTTTTTTTACGCTTTGTAAATTCCCGGCGCCGTAATCTATTATTGCTATCATATAATGCTTCTCCCCGAAGAAAAAATATGAAATATTGTACCATTATTCTTTTCTGTTTGCAACCGTCGGAGACACAGCATTTATAACATTTACAAAACCCGTAAAGCTTGAGCCATGTTTGAAATTTATAAAACCCATCGGAAAATAAAAATCGGCAAGTATCAAAAGATACTCACCGATTTTGGCTGTTCCGAACCATTTAGATGCCGACTTAGAGTTGATCTTTTGCAAAGTCGATAAGCCGTAAAAGCTCATTTTGTCTTTCCTGCAGTTTTGATACTAACTCTAATTCTCTTTTGTTCTCCCTAAGAAAAGTATATAGAAGATAATACCTATACCAAAGTCCGTATAAAAGCCAAATTTCTTTCTGTAATTCTTCTGTGCTCATATTATTGTCGCCTTTCTTTTTTTGGTAACAACAATTATGCACAGAAACTGTTATAAGTCCAGAGAATTATTTAACCGTGCCAAGCATAATACTTCCCTTGAGAATCTAATGAAGCTAAATTATCTTTATTAATCCAAGGATATTTTTTAATTGTTGCTTTTTGAGCATCAATTTTCAAAGCTCCTTCTTCTACATCCCAATTCGGATAATATATTTTCCAAAGAACATCATCTCGCACCTGAATAACATATTCAGATATTTTTTCAATATCTGTTCCTGACAGATAGGGCAATGCTTTCATCAGCTTAATATCTAGTGGTTTTACAAAACCTTTACCCCATTCAAGAGAGAGCTTCAAAGCAATATTTATAATATCAGGATTCAGCAATACATCTTTGTCGTTTTCAAATTCAGTGTTTCGGTCAAGGTTTTTATTCATAATTTCCTCTATAACCATTGTGCCGACATGATACTTGCCCTCGTAGAGTTCTATTTTTCGACCAGCCCATAACGAATATGGATATGCTTCCGGAGTTAAAAAATTCACAAAGCATCGGTGAGGTTGTTCGTAAATCATATCATTCCCATCAATCGTCTGAAAACAAACTGAAGTAAAATATTTTTCTTGAATTTCACAACAGCCACGATAGTTTTTACCAAAAGGATTTTTAGAGTGTCGACAGTTGATAACAGTTACTACTGCATCAGGATTATTTAAATCTATGGGCGTTATTTTTTCTCTTGTTTTTCTAAAAAAACTAAACAAAGCCTCACCGCCTTTAGTTAAAAATTAAATCTTTTTAACGTTTTACAACTTGAAATCAGCATTCGTCTGATTCTGCCACAAAGATTTCTATGTTTTTTATATGTATCTTCATCAATAGCGTTGGTATTAAATAATAATTGTAGCCAACCTTCCGTTTCGCTACATTCTTTTAGTGCTATTTCGAATTTAGAAAGCATATCTGCCTTACTTTGACCATAATTTGCTTCACGAATATTTGCGTAAACACTGCTTGAACTTTTTTGAATTTGGAAAATAGAGTTGCTTGGTGCTTTAATGCTTTGACACAACAATGCAATATCAGTTGCGAGTTGTTCTGAATAAATAATCAAATAGTTCTTAGGCATAATATCACTTCCTTTTCAACAAAACTGTAACACATATTTTTGTTGAAATCAATGCGAAGCATTGTATATAATCAATTCTGCAAGGAATTGCATATCATCACGGCAACGCCGTGGATATCATCAACGGTGCTAACCGTTGTATATCATCATTGCGAAAGCATTTTTGATACACACCTAAAGGTGTGATGATATACAGCCCTGACGGACTGATGAGATACAAGGGCGACAAGTCGCCCTTGATGATATGCCATTGCTTTCGCAATGGATAAAAAAATAGACTTGCAAATGCAAGTCTATTTTTTGTCTTTGGTGACCGAAATTACTGGCACCCAGTAACCATGCGGTTTCCGGTGTGTTTCAAAAAATTTTTTTGAAAATCTGATACCCTTTTTCGAACCACCGAAGCGTTTTTCTTGATGTTGATTATTATAATAGAATAAAGGAGTTTTTTCAACCCCATGGAATGTTTGCAAACACAAAAAAGCCGACCATTATTCCATCAATAATGATGAAGTAATGATCGGCTTTTTTCTGTCGACAATTATTTTGTCGGAATATCACCAACTTTTGAAAATCCTCCTATGAACCGGACTTCTATCTTGTCTTTTGAAAGGATAGTTACTTGTTCTACAATTCTTCTGATAAACGTGTCATCAAATTCTGTTAACTCAACGATATCGATGTCAATTGCCTTTAGAATATCATCAAGTTGCTTTTGACGCTTTGCATCGGTTGTTGCATCTTCTTCGGCTTGTTTTAGCTGCTCTGTCAACCGAGCCTTTTCCTCAGTCATCTCCTTGAACTTTTTTTCAAATAGTTCTATTTGGGAACTTTGGGCTGCCAAAGTTAAAAGATTCGCCATTCCGTGATCAATGTCTTGCATTCTTTGACGGATCACTTCTGGATTATTTTTGGCATCTTCAAATAAAATGATTTTTTTCTGTGCTTCACGAACTGCTTCTGCTATTTCTTCTTTATTATGAAATACGGACTGAATGCAGTTCAGAATTGCTTGGTGTAAAATGGGTTCCTTTAAACTTGGGGAATGTTTGCAATACTTGGTGCCAAATTCAAGTCGGTTCACGCATCGCCATACATCTTCCTTCGTTCTGTCCCGTTTGATCCACATGGTTCTACGATACATAGCACCACATTCCCCACAAACGGTTCTTTCCGATAGTGCATATTTGCTGGTATATTTTCCTCGACCAGACTTTGTCCTCCGGCAAGAAACCTTTCTTTTGCTACTGCGCCTTGCAATCTCTAACTGGACTTCCTGAAAAATATCTCTTGGGATAATAGCTGGGTGATTGTCAGTAATGTAATACTGTTTGACCTCACCTCTATTTTTCTTCACCTTCTTTTCGAGGAAATCTGCAGTATAGGTTTTTTGCAGCAGCACATCTCCAGCGTATTTTTCATTTTGCAGCATATTTCGAATGGTAGTTTTTGACCATGTTGGCTTTCCTGTTGGCGATGGGATGTGGTCAGCTTCCAGAGATTTTGCAATTTGTTCCGGGGTATCTCCACTGAGAAATGCGAAAAAAATCCGTGAAACAATGGTAGCTTGTTCAGGATCAATTTCAGGCTCTCCATTTTCTCCCGGTCGATAGCCTAAAAAGTTTTTGTACCTGAAGGCAAAATGGCCTTCCTTATACTGCCTGCGTTTTCCCATGGTAACATTTTGACTGATGGACTCGCTTTCTGCTTGAGCGAAGGCGCTAAACCATGTCAAATAAATTTCGCTGCTGACATCACTTGTATTGAGTCCTTCTTTTTCAAATTCTATGGTTACATTCAAGCTTTTCAGCAGCCGTATGTATTTGATAGAATCCAACGTGTTTCGAGAAAACCGGCTAAGTGATTTAGTGAAAATCAAGTCAATTTTATGTCTTTGGCAATGCTCGATCATTTTCATAAACTCTGGACGAATGGTATCCTTAGTGCCGCTGATTCCACGATCCGCAAAAATTCCGGCAAATTCCCATTCCGGATTGCTCTGAATAAGATCTGTGTAATAGGCAACCTGATTTTCAAAGCTACTCTCTTGTTCTTCCTGCTCTGTACTAACTCGGCAGTAGGCGGCTACTCGTAGCTTTTTCCTTTTGGCCTGTCCTTGAATAAAGGGATTTTCGGGAATTTCCCTAATCACTTTAGTCTTTTTCTGTGGCATTATGGTTTCTCCTTTCCTTACTTAAATAATCGCCCCATTTTTGAGTTGTATTGTAACAGCACCTGCTGGTGTTATCAAAATTTTACAAATAAATTTCCGTAGTATTTGAGATTGAAAGTGTTCCATCGGCTGCAGTTTTTTCAGTTCTGCTATCAAACATTCCGTTTCTTCTGAATCACCATTGGCATGACAGGCTTTGTATTTTTCCTGTGCGCATTGTTTGATGATTTCCAATAATCTTTTTGAATTGGACTTGGGATTACCAAGTTCTCGATAAATCTCGTTTTCTAACCTAACGGCTTGAACTGACAGGCAATTGGCATTCTTTTTAAAATTCATAACTTTCTGTGGATCTTCAATTGCCCTATTGATTGCGGATAAAACACTTGACATCAACTCTATGTCGGGCAAATACCTTGTTTCCGTATTGCAGGAAGGGCATTTCCAGATGATATATACATTATCTCGATGATTGATTCGAACAAGCTTCTGTCCGCAGGTCTGGCAGCAGATAAGATCTCGTATTCCTCGCAAGGCTGGATTCAGACTTCCACCATAAATTTGAGCTCTGTCTTTTCTTAGTCTTTGAACCTGTAGAAATAAGTCAGAGGGTAATATTGCAGGAAATTCTTCTGAAATATATTTTTCGCAGTCTAATATTCTGGCGATCATCGCCTTATTCCAAACCGCATTTTCTCGGTACTTTAAACCAGATTGCTGCATTTGTTTAGCAAGCATCTGCAGCGATGCGCCGTTTCGATAATTTTCAAAAATTGACTGCACAGCAGAAGATTCCAGTATGTCCGGTATAATATTTCCTTCATTCATCTGATATCCAAAAGGCAAGTATCTTTTTTTCTTCATGATTAACCTCCGCTTATCCTTTCTTCTTCCAACTCCAATCCATTGACAAGTTGAAATCTCAATGTTTCATGTGTCACTGTAATACGGCTCACTATATTTCGGAACACTGATGAGCTAAAAACCGGCATCGGGGAGTCTAATATCGTTAAAATCAGGCGGGTGTTATCAATAAAATCCGCATACTCGTTTAAATCACGATATTGTTTAAGTTCGGCTTTTAAATTGGATATCTTTTGGCTCAATTCATTGGATTGTGCTATAAAAAAAGCAGAATCAATGCACTCTTTTGCCCGCAAGCGGTGTAGAGTGTGATTCTGCTCTAATAATCCAGCAATCTGTCTATTTAATTCCATGGCATCAGGATGGGCCATAAAATCCTTATCTTTTAGTTCTTCAAGCTGGCGGAGATAGCTTCCAAGGATTTCTTGACGATTTTCAGCCAGCTTTTTATATAAAGTAAGGAAGCACTGCTGTATTTCAGTTTCATTTAGGCTCTCCATGCTGCACAGATGTTTCCCTTTAAAATGCTTGCGACAGGTCCACAAAACACGTTGGTTTTTCGCAATTCGTCTACAGAAATTTGTCCCGCACTCATCACAGACGATTAAACTTGTAAAAGTATACTGTCCATTATTTTGATGTCCATGTCGCTCTGATTTCCGTTTTAATAATTCTTGTGCTTTTCGGAATACCTCTCTGCTGATAATTGGATCGTGGGTATCTTCGGCGTAATACTGCTTTTTCTGTCCACGATTTATCTTTTTTTGAAAAGGCAGAGTATCTGTTGTGTATCGTTTTTGAAACAGTTCATCGCCTATGTATCGTTCGTTTGTAAGGATATAGAGAATACCTGTATAACTCCAAATGGGTTCTCCATTTAACTTTGGAATATGTTCTTTTTGCAGTTCTGCAGCGATTTCCTGTATTCCCATTCCGGAGAGGAAGTTGCCAAATATTCTTTGAACAATTTTAGATTCTTCCTGTTGTACAATGAGTATCCCTTTCTCATCCAGATAGTATCCATAAGGCGCTTGTGACAATCGAAATGTTCCGTTTTTCATTCGCATGACTGCGCCTTTTCGCATATTCTTCGATATGGAAATGGATTCTTCCTGCGCAAATGCACTCATCATGCTTAGAAACATTTCATTGCTCATGTTTGCGGTATTGATATGTTCTTTTTCAAAATAAACCGTAACTCCCAGCTGGCGAAGCTCTCTCACAGCTTCAATGCAGTCCTGAGCGTTACGTGCAAATCTGGAAACCGATTTGACCAGAATTCGATCAATTTTTCCTTGTCGGCAATCACGCATAAGACGGAGAAACTCATCGCGCTTCAGCGCACTTGTTCCTGTTATTCCTTGATCCGCATATATGTCAACAAAGGTCCAGCCCTCATGTGCTTGAATGTACTTTGTATAATAGTTGACCTGCGAAGCAAAGGAATTGCGTTGATCAGTGGAATCACTGCTAACACGGGCATAGGCACATACTCGAAGCTTTTCGGCTGGTGCAAAAATTATTGGTTCAATCACTCGAATTTCTGGCATTTCTATGCCCCCTTTCCTGCAGTAGTGTCATGTGACAGTAACGTCGGTCACCTTTGGCAAGGACAACACTACCACAAGAAAGAGGATAAAGCTATCACAACAACCACTAAATATAGTATTCTAAAACACCGTACTTTTCGGCAATAGCAACATTGGCTTTGTCGCAGTTTTCTTTGGTGATAAGTCCTTTCAAAAAAAGTTTTTTTAAAGCGGAGAAGGCCATATAATACTTGATTTCGTTGATGAGGACAGCGGAAGGTTCTTGAGGATTGTATGTAGTGTTCATGATATACCCCCTTTACCACGGCAGAGGGAGACTCTTTCGAGCTGCTCTTTGAAAAAAGCGATTTTCCAGCCCTTTTAGATAGAGTTCATACCGAAGATCGCTGTCAGTGGTAATTAGTACCGTATCGTGGTCCTGCAAAAATTCCAGTATTTGAATTAGGACGGCGGGATCGTGGCTCAGGCGGGTTAAATCCCGAACAAGCACAGCACGGACATGACCTTCTTTCACAGAGCGCATCATTTGTTGTAATCCCATCCGAGCCATGCTTCTGCCAGTCCCCATATCCTGTGAAGTGCCTACAACCGTGTAACTGCGGCGCTGGGCTTCCTCCAACAACTCGTGCATCTGCTGCATGAGAGCCAATATTTTCTTATCGCTGCTTCGGCTGTATAACCACATAGGACGGTCTATATAAGGATATTCCTTTTCTGGTTCCGTTTTCTCATTCATCTATATCAATCTCCTTATTGGTAAAAATGCAATGCAACTGCTCTCATCTGTCCCAGCCTTTTTTCATGTGTTGTTGCTGCTGTTTCAGAAGGTTTTCATACTCGGCATATCCCTTATCATCCAGTTCTTTCAGGCGTTCTGGATGAAAGCGATATTCTGGATAAACTACAAATCCGCTTTGCTCATTTCGGCCTGTGGGAGAACCCAGTCCGTTTTTCTCTATCCATGAAAGAATGTCATTACTCAAATTGTTGACGTCAATAAAAGCACAGTCCTTTGCAATGGATTTTCCCAAATTTACGCTCAGATCTCCCCATGGCTGCGGATCGCCTTGACTCCAATCCACTAACAGCAGAGCCAAATTTCCGCCGCTGTAATAAGAGCGCACTTGTAGTTCCAAGGATGTTTTTTCTCCCATCCAAGACATTTCCAAAAGAGCCTTTCCGCTGAGAATATCCTGATATTTCTTATCGCTGTATCCTTCCCAGCGCAAATAGTTCCAGTCCGGCTTGGGACATTTTTCGGCAAGGGCTATTTCTTTGGGGACGGTTTTTAATTTCGGAACAGGAATGTCACCCATCTGAACCTTGGCATAAATGGGAAGGAGCTTTTGCAATAAATATGCCTGATCAGGGCAAGTGTCAATAAGTCCCATTCTTGCAGTTAAAAAAGATCGGTCGTCCACAGTTCCAATGGCAGACATTTGTGCCCATTGGTGCTGCATTAAAAATGCTGTGATATTTTCGGGAGTCGCTTCAAAAAAGACAGCTTCGTTTGGACTTTCCATATTGCTGGAAAGTCCCTGTAAATATTTTTGATTCATAGGAGGTTCTCCTTTACGGCATAAAATAATCCGGGCTTTTCTTGGTCCGGATGAAATCTTCTACATCTTCGATTTTTCTGGCGATATGAAGTGGTGGCAGGGTTTCCAGCACAGCTCGGTGATATCGTTCTTCGGGTGCTGCACGATGGTCCAGAATGCTCACCACACAGGTATCTGTTTCAGTACGGATAGCCCGTCCAAACCCTTGCCGGAGTTTTACCTGCATATCTGGGATGATGACTTCTCGGATATAGTCCTGCAGGGTGGGATACTGCTCCCGTTCCGCTTCGCTGATAGGATCAGGAACAGGAAAAGGCAGGCGTACAATGATGAGCGACGATACCATATCGCCGGGAAAGTCCACACCTTCCCAACAGGAACCCGCTGCGAACAGCACCGCATTCTGCGTCTGCTTGAACTGATGGATAATATCCTGCGAATGCCGCCATACCACCATTAGCGGAAAGGACAGATGCTCTTTTACTTGGTTATAAACAGCGCCCATCAGGGAGTAGGAAGTAAACAGCACCAGAGTGTGGCCATGAGTGGTTTCCACTAAGCGGCAGATCTGCTCTGACAGACACTTGGCTTCTTTTTCGCTGCCCATTTGCGCCTTTGGCATATCATCGGGAATGTAGAGAAGGCAGTTTTCTTGATAATCAAAAGGAGAAACCGCAATAAAATCATCCAGCCGATTGTTTGCGGACAGCCCCATGAGTTGGCGGGTTCTGTCAAAGCTGCCCCCGGCCATAAGGGTACCGGATGTCAGAATCGCTGGTGTTTCCTTCGACCACAGTGCGTGGCGCAGCTGTTCCGGCATTTCCCGGGTGGCGGCGCACAGGCTGGGGCTTCCATCCCTGTCATACTGAATATAAAGAATGTATTTACGGTCGCCGGTAAAAAACAGGTTGAGAGTTTGCTCTGTTGTTCCCAGCTGGTAAAGTATCCACCGTGGGAGGTGAAGTGCTAGCTGTTTTTGGATCTGCCGAAGAAGGGAGAGACAATCCCGAAGGGCAGCTTCCCGATCCGGCGTTAAAACAAAGGCAGTACGCTGTGCTTCTTCTAGCAGTTCGCCCCGGCACATGGCTCCCATAAGAGCAGTAAACTTTTCTTTCAGCCGCTGGGCTGCGAGGGCATATTTTTCTTTTGCCAGCAGAGTGCAGAGCTCGCTGAAATCTTCTGCTGAAAGGCTTTTCCCATACATCTGCCGAGCTGCGTCCGGCAGTTTGTGAGCTTCATCGATTACCAAAGCCCGATAGTCATTCAGAAGAGGACGAAGTTCCTGCAAACGATGGGCGGCGTCTGCCAACAAGTAATTGTGATTACAGATCTGGACGAAAATCTCCGCGCTTCTGGCTTCCTTCAGGTATTGATGATACCGGCAGGCGCTTCGCAAAGGGCAAGTTTTCTCGCAAACTTTGGGGACGCACACCTGCCGACGGTCAAATCCACTAAGGCCGGTTACGGAGTCCAAATCATAATAAGTACGAAGGGAAAGCAATGCTTTGAGCTGTTTTGCATTCTTATTCTTATCTTTGACCGCTTCCAATCTTTGAGAAAGCCGGGCGTCACAGACAAAACGCTCTTTTCCTTTTCTTACGATTGCCCGGATGGGTTTGGAGATAACACGGTTCTCCAGAAAAATCCGGGATAAAAACGGAATGTATTCTTCGATGATAGAGTCCTGTAAGGCAACGCTGGAGGTAGAAATCACCACCGGCTGAGAACCTGCAGGTCCATGCGGGGCAAACTTTTTCAGTAAAATGCAGGCGGTCAGGTAAGCATAGGTTTTGCCGATCCCAACGCCTGCGTCGCACAGAGCGATATTGTTTTTGAGCAGGGTATCCAGCATGGCGTGACAGAGGGTGATTTGTTCTTCCCGAACCGACAAACCATTTTGAGGCAAAAGAATTCTGAAAATCTTTTCAATCTCTCCGTGGGCCTGCTCTTTCAAAGTAGGCTTATTCATTTCGGCACATTCTCCTTTGAGCAGTTTGCTCGTATGTGTTGGCGGCAAACTAATGCGGCGCAGCTTTTAAACTGCGCCGCACGGATTCGCCGTCAACGGCAATCTGAAAAATTAAAAGGTTTGATTTTGATGTGCCGTATTTGCTGCTCGCCCCCCGGCAACCTTGGGAACCATACGGGCAGGCTTGCAGTTTACAAACCGTTCACTGGCTCCCCAAAGGTCTTGCTGATTACAACCCAAGGTCGACCAACCCATCTGACGTGTGGGCAAACGATAATGCGTATCATAATACCCCGCCCAAGGTCGTGGCGAAAAGGGAAACTACACCCTCTTTTCGGTCAAAATGCATCGCTCAAAACCAACAACTGGGGCCACCGTCCCACGAATAAATGGGAGGCGGTTTGTGTGCGGCTCGTCATGGCGCTTTTTCCTGCGTCGCTCACTTAGGCGGGAATGTACCCGCATGGCTGGTATTCACTTTTCAAGCTACAAGGCGAACGTTTCTTTTTCCCCGTTCGCCCCATAGCCCATGAAAAGAGGCGGAATATAACGCAGGTCATAAATATTTTTTTATTTTTTTTCGTAGGCGGTAAATTCGCATATTTACAGCGTACTCATCCATTCCAAAAGCAGACGCTATTTCTTTGCTGCTATATCCATCCATTTTCATAAAGAGAATTTCGAGGGTAAGCTTGTCCACAGTATGTAACAAAGAAAAAAGTTCCATGTCCTCGATACTATCCAGCAAGGATTCGGTATCCTCAACGGGTAGTTCCAGATCCTGTGCTGAAACCCAATCCACATAGGGAGACCAATCCACCTGTCGCTGCAGATACTGGCGTTCCTTATTAAACTGAGCCCAATCGTATGTATGCAGGCGTTGGATGGTTTCCTCATCCACACCGAGTTCTCTGAGTTTCTTTTCTTCTACTTCTTTCCAGCGGAGCCATTCTTTTTCCGCTTTGGCTTTGTTGTAAGCCATCGTTATTTCCTCCGATCAATCTGAAATTTTTTAAATTCAGATTGTCGGGGGCGGCGCTCTGCCGCTGTGAATTCTCAGCCAGAACCTACTCAATGGAAAATAAAAAAAGCGCAATTGTCCGTAGACAAAAGCGCTTACTGCACATAAATTATATATACCCGATATCTCTAAATGAAACACGGTACAACTCCCCTAATTGGAGGAGTTGTATTTTGCTTTCCTTTCTTAACCTCCTTCAGGATAAGTCATTTCATATGTTAGCGATTACCATTGGTTTGTTTAATGGTCTTTACCCGGAAAACAAAGTAAAGGATATGGAATACCCAAACACAAGCCAGAACGATCCTTCCCACCGGAACAGCATGCATCATAATAAAGCCGATCGACATTAGAACCGTCACGGTAATCATAATCCGGATTTTGGTCTTCCACGTCATGCCCTGTCCTTTTACATAGCTTTCCAGATTGTTTTTATACAGCTTTGTTCCCGTAAACCAACGGTGCAGTTTTTCAGAGCTTTTGGCAAAGCAAAACGCCGCCAAAAGCAAAAACGGAAACGCCGGAAGAAGCGGCAATACAGCCCCCACGGCTCCGAGAGCCAAACCGATACAGCCTAAAATCACATATAAAAGCTTCTTTATTTTCACCTTGATTCCTCCAGTCGTTTTTTCTCTTTTTTCGATTCGATCACATGGGAAACCGCCATCACAGGATGGGAAAACAGCATTCTGGGCCCGGAAAAACGCATGACTTCCCGGATTTTCTCCCGCATGACCGGTTTGTAGCAATGTACCTTACAGTTGGAACAGAAGGTTTTCGTCTCCATAAACGGACACTTGTCGCTTCTCATCCTGGCATAGGCTTCCAGATCTGCACATTCGGGACAAAGTCCGCCTTTGGTGTGGTGTTTTTTGCGGCAGTACAGGGCAATCATTTCCGATACCATCCGCTTTTCCCGTTCCCGCTTATCGGCTGTACTTTTCATCAGCTCATCCTCCCGTGTTCCACCGAATAGACGGTATCAGCGATGCGCATGGTAGACTGCCGGTGGGAAACCAGCACCACGGTTTTGCCCGCCCGTTCTTCCCGCAGGGATTTTAAGATCACCGCTTCGTTTAAGCTGTCCAGATTGCTGGTTGGTTCATCCAACAGCAGGAAGGGTGCGTCGTGTAAAAATGCTCTTGCGAGCCCCAGACGTTGCCGTTCGCCGCCGGAAAGAGTATCGCCGAGTTCGCCCACCGGCGTGTCGTAGCCTTTGGGAAGGGTCATAATAAAATCGTGAACGGAGGCCTTTTTGCAGGCGGTTTCAATCTCTTCGTCGGTGGCGGTCAGCTTGGCGATCCGCAGGTTGTTTTTGATGCTGTCGTGGAAGAGCTGGGTCTCCTGCGTCACAAAGCTCTCCAGATCGCGCAGATTTTTGGTGTTGATCTCTTCCACCGATCGGCCAGAAAGCTCCACGCTGCCTTCCTGCACCTTCCAGAACCGCATCAGAAGCTTTAACAGGGTGGATTTTCCGCTTCCGCTTCTGCCCACAATTCCTACTACCGCATTTTCCGGAATTGTCACCGATACATCCGAAAGAATGGTTTCATTCCCGTAAGAGAAGGAAACCTGCTCCGCTTTTGCGCCGGAGAATGTGATTTCCGGTTTCCCGGTGATTTCCTCTACTACCGGCGTTTCGTCCAGAATATCCAGTACTCGATTGCCTGCCGCAAAGGTGTTCTGCAGGGTGCTGCCCAACGCCGCCAGAGCAATCACGGGACCAAAGGAAGAAAACAGCGCCAGCGTAGGGATCAAAACGCCGTCAAAATCCACTGCGCCGCTTTGGTACAGCAAGGCCGAAGCAAATAGCATGATAAGATCAAATGTTAACACCACCGTATTGGTAACCGCTGTATTTCGCCCGGCAGTGCGTTTCATCTTTTCTTCGTCTCGGGAGAGTTCATCCGTCTTTTCATTCATTTTGGAAAGGCGCTTTTTTCCCTGTCCATACTGGAGGATTTCGGAAAGCCCCCGCAGGCTGTCCAGCACAAAGCCCGAAAGCTCACCGGATCTGGTGCGGAAACGCAGTCCGTCATCCCCGCTGCATCTGGATATCACAATTGGAATCACGATTCCCACGATCAGATAGGCCGCCAGCGCAATCACGCCCAGGATCCAGTGAAACGAGCCGATGAACAGGCACATGACAATGGTAAACAACAGCGCGATGGCAGCCGGTGAGATGGTGTGAGCATAAAACACCTCCAGCAGTTCAATATCGGAGGTGATCACCGAGATCAGATCCCCCTTGTCCCGGCCTTCCAGCTTTGCCGGGCAGAGCTTTCTCAGTGCGCGGAACACCCGGTCGCGCAAAAGTGCCAGTAATTTAAATGCGATAAAGTGGTTGCACGCCTGCTCCGCATACCGCAAAAATCCCCGGAGAAGGGCGAAGACAAGAACGGAAATAAAAACCGTTGTCAGAGTAAAAGGTACTTCAAACCGAAGGGCTGCCAGCACACCGTATCCGCCGAAAATGGTGATAAAGGCGGCGCACAAATGCCCGACGAGCCCCATCAAAACAGCCAGTGACATATAGCCGCTCAGAGGTTTTACCAGCCCGATCAGCCGTGCCATCACAGCAAATCCGCTTCGCTTTTTCATACGCTTGCACGCTCCTTTCCAAATTGCTCTAATGTCTGCTGGGCACTCCACAGCCGTTCATACAGGCCGTGGTGGGCAAGTAATTCCTCATGTGAACCGCTTTCCGCAACGATTCCGTGATCCAGCACATAAATATGGTCGGCGCCCACTACATTGGCAAGCCGGTGGGAAACGAGGATTACCGTTTTGCTTTTTGCCAGTTCATGAATTTCACGCATAATATCGTTTTCGCTCTCCACATCGATGTTGGAGGTGGCTTCATCAAAAATATAGACAGGGCTGTCATGCAAAAGCGCCCTTGCAAGCGCCAGCCGCTGGCACTGCCCGCCCGAAAGATTGGACGCTTTTTCCAAAAGCCGGGTATCCAGCCCCTGTTCCGCTTTTAAAAATTCTGCGAGGTTTACCCGGGAAAGCACTGCCCACAGTTCTTCATCGGAAGCGCCGGGTTTTCCCATAAGCAGGTTCTCCCGCACCGTGCCCTTGAACAGGTAGCTTTGGTGGCTGATATAGGTGATGTTTCGCAGAAGGCTTTCTTCCTGAATGGAGGAAAGGGGCACGCCGCCCACCGAAACGCTTCCGGTATATCCTTTGTTTCTTCCCATCAGGATCGAAGCCAGTGTGGATTTACCGCAGCCGCTTTCTCCCACCAGCGCCGTAAAGCTGCCCTGCGGGAAGGTAAGATCAACGCTATGGAGGATCTCCCGGTCCGGCTCATAGGAGAAGGAGAGACCGGAACAGCGGATGGTGTGTCCCGAAGGAAAGCTTTCGGTGATTTCCGGCTTGGTTTCTTCTAAATCCAGCAGTCGGAAAATCTTGTCGCTGGCCGCCATGCCGTTCATGGCAATATGGAAAAAGGAACCCAGCTGCCGCATGGGAATAAAGAAATCCGCCGCCAGCAGGATAATCAGCAGACATCCCTCAAGAGAAACTCCTCCGCTCTGGTACTGGGTCACCGCCATGATGACGCCCAGTGCCGCACCGCCGTACGCGATCAGGTCCATAATGGTGATGGAGTTTAACTGCATGGTCAGCACCTTCATGGTGATCTTTCGGAATTTTTCCGCCTGCTCGTTCATTTCCTGCTGTTTAAACGCATCCGCCTGATAGATTTTGAGAGTGGTGAGCCCCTGCAAATTTTCAAGGAAAGTGTCGCCCAATTCCGTATACTGTCCCCAGTATTTAGAGAGCAGTTTTTTGGCCCAGGTCTGCACCGCCGCAATGGCTACAGGGATCAGCGGCACGCAGATAAGCAGCACTACCGCCGCCGCGACATTCACAAAACACAGTACGATAAACAGTGTGAGCGGCGCCAGCATGGCATAGAAAAACTGCGGCAGATACGCGCCGAAATAGGTTTCCAGCTGATCGACGCCTTCCACCGCCACCTGCACCACTTCCGAAGTTTTCACCTGTTCGTTGTAGGAGCTTCCCAACCGCAAAAGCTTTTGATAGATCTTCTCACGCAAAGACTTTTTGACTGCTTTGGAGGAGAAGTACCCCATTTTGGCGGCCCCGATGGAGCAGAAAAACCGGACTGCCAACGCCAAAATTACAACGATTCCCGTCACTGTGAAAAGCTGCACCGAGGCCGAACCCCTGAAAAGCTCTGCAAGCATTCGGGAAATACTGAGCATCAGGGCAATGTTCGCCGTAAGGGAGCACCACTGTAGAATTACATTTCCCGCTATGTATTTTTTGCTCTCGGCAACGGTACCGATGAGCCGTTTATTGATCATCATATTTTCGTCCGCCTTTTGTTATTTTTTTCATCACTTTCTTAACGCCTGTACACAGAGCGGCAACCGCTATCACAAGCAGCACTGATGTAAAACCGTAAAAAAGGGATTGCATTGCATTATTCACAGCCGCTTGCCTTCTTTCTGTTTGTCCACCTTCTCAGCGCCTCATAACTTTTCGGACTTACGGCATGTTCCATTTGGCAGGCATCCTCCGCCGCAGTTTTCCCATCCACGCCCAGGTCTTCTAAAAGGGACTGGAAGGTCTGGTGGCGCTCATAAGTTTCTCTGGCAACGGTTTGCCCCTTATCTGTCAGATGCACTTCCCGCGCACCGTCTAAGAAAAGATAGCCTTCTTTTTCCAACTCTTTCAGCGAAACGGAAACTGTGGGACGCGACACATGAAGCTCTGCTGCAATATCCGCACCACGTACGGAGCCGTTTTGCTTTTGCAGCAAATACACGGCTTTCAGATAATCCTCCACCGTTTTTCTTTGTTTCATACGGCTTATGCCTCCTTTCCATGTATTCAGGGTTATCCCTTATACCGGGATAACAAAAGGTTTTCCATCTACCGACTGAATGGTCAGATCAACGCCGTATACCTCTTGGACAAGTTCCTTTGTAATGATTTCCTCCGGTAAACCGTGAGCAATCATCCTGCCATCTTTCATGGCGACAATTTCGTCACTGTAATACAGCGACTGGTTGATATCATGGAGAACCATAACGATGGTAATACCGTACTCCCGGTTCAGCTTCTGAATGAGTTTTAAAATCTGCAGTTGATAACGGACATCCAGATAGGTGGTCGGTTCATCGAGAAACAGTACCTTGGTGTCCTGTGCCAGCGCCATGGCAATCCACACCCGCTGTTTCTGTCCGCCGGAAAGCTCTGTTACCGGTTTATCCTTGTGCTTGCTTGTATGGGTGATCTCCAGCGCCCACTGTATTTTTTCTTCATCTTTTTGCGGATCCGATGAAAGCCCCATGGTATGATAGGGAGTTCGCCCGTAGCTCACAAGCTTTTCGACCGTAAGATCCGGCGGCGCCGTATTGTATTGATGGACAATCGCCGCTTCTCTGGCAAAATCTTTTAAACGCAAATTTGCGATATTTTCCTCTCTCAGAAACACTTCCCCCTGATCGGGCTTTAAGTTTTTCGTCATCAGGTTAAACAATGTGGATTTTCCGCATCCGTTTGCACCGATCAATGTGGTAATTCTCCCCTCGTGAAGAGAAAAGTCCAATCCGTTCAGCACCTGCTGCTTTCCGTAGGAAAAGGAAAGATTTTTTACGGTAAAAATATTACTGGCCATAGTTTAGTCACGCCCAAACTCATGACCATCATGATTGCCAGCAGCACAGCCAAACTTCGCTTAAACCATGACTGTTTTGTTGTTGTCATTGTGTCTACCTCCATTCATTTATAAAAACAATGTTTCGGTTAGCATAATCTAACCGCTTGGTGAAAAATAATGCCGTTTCTACGGCATAATAAAAAATATCGCGCACCAATCCTCCTTTTGCGATGTTCTGGTCAGGAGAACAAGTTAACACGCTTGTTTCCCTGATATAAACGGGCAGAGGCAAAAGGTTATCCGTCTGAGTTAGGTTATGCTAACTAATCCCCTAAAAAATTGCTCCTTTCGGAGTTTTTAAGAGGGGGATCGTTGTTGTCATATTGCTTTTGACTCTGCTCTCCTGTTACTCTTCTGTCCGGTCTCAAAGACCAAACAGGGCTGCGAATGATAAAATATACTGCTTTTATAATCCGCATTTTCCTTAAAGCAAATTCAGTATAGCCAGTTACCATTTTGTTGTCAATGGATTTTCTGTTGCAAAACTGCTCCAAACAGCCTGTTGAAGGGTTAAAAAAGCGTCTAAACCCCGATCATGACTGATAAACCAGCATTGTTGCAAAACTGCTCCAAAAAATTTTTCATTTCTTCTGAATCCGCCTGTTTTAATGGATGAACATGGTGAAAACAGCTGTACTCTCCGGCATATGCATATCCCCAACACTGCATTGCATTTTCAGGCATACGCTTCCATGCAGCAGGGTATCCCGGCCTTTTCCCATAGAGATAAACCGCAGTGCCGTTACCGGAAAAAATACATAACGCCCGTCAATGCCGCCGTCACGGAATTCTCCGTCATATAAGTATTGCAGCTTCTGGATGCGTCCTTCCATTTTATTTTTACTGGACATAGACTGAGCGGATACGGTTTTTGCCGCCAGATACACAAGTCCTTCATGATCCTTTACGATGACTTCACACGGATTTTCAAAACCACGGTTTGCCATGGAAAGGTTATTGTGATTTTTGATTTGTTCCCGGTAAATAATGAACGGAAAATAGTAACTGCCATCACTGAGGTAATTACAAATATCCCCGCCATGGAAGTCTCGGCGTCCGGCAAATATTTCTTTGATATGCATCCGGCTTTCCTGTTCAGCCAGCCGATCCATAAATTCATCAGAAAACCTTGCTGCCAATGCTCGAAGGGCATTCTCCTTAATCTGTGCAGGAGGGATATCCTGATACTGCATATATTTTTCTAATACCTTTCTCTGTTTCTGATACTTTTCTGCCAGTTTAACTCCCGGAACCGTCAAAACCGTTTTGCGATTCTCCAGACGTTCTACAATATTCAGCTTTTCCAGCGTATCCAGCGTACGAGTGACCACCCATTTACTCACATTCAGGCTTCTGGCTGAATCCGTTACCGTACGCTTTGACGGTTCCGCCGTCAGGTAATAAAGCAGCAGCTGAATTTGAAACGGCGTTAAGTTTTCTTTTTCCAACATTAAAATTCCCTCCGCTATTGTATTCGTATAAAGTGAAAACACTATAAATTCAAACAAATCATCTTCACCATACAGAACCGGTCAGAAACAGCCATACTGACCTTGGTGGATAGTTTTAAGCCGTTTTTGGGAATATAACGGTAGTAAGGCTCTTCTGTCATATCCATAAGTCCACCGCCAATCTTTCCAGCTAAATTCACTGCTGAATCCACATAAAAGAACATCTGCACATCGGCGTGGCCGACCTGCTTCATGTATTTCTTTTGCATCATAGCCATGCCTTTTTTATTCACAGTATCAAAGACGACTTCTATTTCTCCGAATTGTCTGAGCATACGAAACAGGGAAATAACCTTATCTTCCTCAAAATAGTGAAACAGTCCGCCTGCTGTAACAAGGATAGGGGCGTCGGGCAAATCCGTGCGAACTTGTCTGATCCAATTCTCTGTAAAAGCATCTCCAGCAAGATAGGTCTCACGCTCCGACTGCGGGAGCAGTTCCTTCCGGTAGTCAATGACGTGTGGCAAATCAACGGCATACCAGCGGGTCCTTCCGTTATCGCAGCGGTAATAGGTCGTCTCCAGACCGCAGCCGAGCTGGACAATCACACCGTCCGGTCTGCGCTTTAAAAACGACCGGATGAAACGGTCCATATTAGCAGACCGCACCGCTGAAGCCAGCAGGGTATACTGGCTCTGACTGCCGTTTTCCTGCAGGTCGGACGGCAGCTTTTCTTTTAATTCCAAAGCCTTTTTATCATATATGATCTGCGGGCAATGCTCGCTGGCATAAATCCTGCCCAGCATGGGGACAAAAAGTGTGTCCTCCACAACGCCTAAATGTGACATTCTGTGTCCTCCTTTTTCGAACAGCTTTGTATCAGCCCAACGCCACATCCAATACCATCATCAAAGTGAAACCGACTGCAAACAGAATGGTTCCCACATTGGAGTGCTTTCCGGCCGACATCTCCGGAATCAATTCCTCTACCACCACATAAATCATTGCACCAGCGGCAAAGCTCAGAGCATAGGGCAGTACCGGGACTAAAATTCCTGCCAGAAGGATGGTCAGGAGCGCACCTATCGGTTCTACCGCACCGGACAGCGTTCCATACAGAAATGAGCGGGATTTGGAGAAACCCTCCGCTTTCAGGGGCATGGATATAATAGCGCCTTCAGGGAAGTTCTGAATGGCGATACCCAGAGAAAGAGCCAGCGCCCCCGCCAGCGTGATCCCACTGTCCCCGTAGAGCCACCCGGCATAGACTGCGCCCACTGCCATCCCTTCCGGAATATTGTGCAGTGCTACTGCCAGAGTCAGCATAGTTGTTTTTCCAAGACTGCTTTTGACGCCTTCAGCCTCTGAGCTGCCACGATGCAGATGCGGGATCAGCCGATCCAATCCCAGTAAGAATAAAATACCAAGCCAGAATCCAGCTACAGCAGGGAAGAAGGACCATTGCCCCATGTCTGATGCCTGTTCCATGGCAGGAAGCAGCAGACTCCATATGGAAGCCGCCACCATAACCCCTGCCGCAAAGCCGGTAAGCGCACGCTGAACCAGTTCACTCAAATTGTTCCGCATAAAAAAGACGCAGGCTGCGCCGAGCGTCGTCCCGGCAAAAGGAATCAGCAGCCCCTGCCATAATTCAAAAGGCATGTCTTTTCACCCTCATCTATTTTCTTTTAAACAGGGAAAACCCTTGTCTTTCATAAGGTTCACAACGAATATCCAACACCTTATACCCGAATTCTTCCACAGCATGTTTCAGTAACTGTGTGTCAACGGCGTCTTGTATAAGCAGTTCCGTGATCCCTTTTCTGTGAGAAGAAGTCACTTTCTTAACAGAAAATACTTTTCTGATCGCATCGTTTATATGAGCCTCACACATTCCACAGGACATTCCATCGATTTTCATTGTTACTTTTAGCATTCTTCTATCCCCATGCGGTTAGCACCGGCTAACCAAAATAAAATAAAAATAGTTAGCTAACTCTAACTGATTGATTTTACCATACCATACATCATTTTGTCAAGATACTGTACTAAAGTGTTTCCAGATATAGACAAAGCCACACTCAAAAATAGTAATGTTTTGCGTGCGGCATTTGCCTAACATCTGGTTTATGCCCGCAACAGAAAATCACACTATGCCAGCGTCCAGTTCTGGCTTTCTGTCTGTAATTTTACCATGCGGGTATAGATACCGTCTTGCTGGAGCAGGGTATCCGGATCGCCCTCTTCCGCCACCATACCATCGGAAAGCACGACGATTTTATCCGCACCGGCTACCGTGCGCATCCGGTGTGCGATCACCAGAACAGTTTTGTCTTTGATCAGCCGTGACAGAGCTGTCTGTATCAGCGTTTCATTCTCCACATCCAGAGAGGCTGTAGCTTCGTCAAGAAGGATGATCGGCGCGTTCTTTAAGAAGGCACGGGCAATGGAAATCCGCTGGCGTTCTCCGCCGGAGAGCTCACAACCGTTTTCGCCTATGTTAGTATTCCATTTATCAGGAAGCTTCTCGGCAAATTCATCCACATTGGCAAGCCGTGCCGCAGCCAGAACCTCCTCATCTGTGGCGTCTTTGTTACCGATACGGATATTTTCCAGTATGGTGTTGTCAAACAGGGTAACATCCTGAAACACAATGGAATAAAGAGAAAGCAGCGTTTCCGGATCCACTTTTGAGACATCCATACCGCCTACCGTAATTTTTCCCCGGCTCACATCCCAAAACCGGGCTGCCAGACGGGACACTGTTGTTTTACCGCCGCCGGAGGGACCCACCAGTGCGGTCACTTCCCCCTGTTTGGCAGTAAAGCTGACATCCTTTAATACTGTTTCTCCGGTGTTGTAGGCAAACCCAACATGGTCAAAGGTAATGTCATACCCCTGATTGGAAAGGCTGGTTTTGCCCTGCTGAATGGGATGGTCAAGGATTTCATTCATACGGGCGATATTTGTCCGGGTGGAAATTACCGCCGCCAGATTCTGCAGCGCACCCTGCAAGGGATCATAGAGCCGGGAAACCACCAGCAGGAACAGGAAGAAGGTCAAAATATCCAAACTACCCTGCATCAGCAAAACGGAGCCTGCAAGCGCAACCGTGGCAATCCCAAGCTTTAACACAAGGGATGCGGATACTACAAATGCCGCCAAACCGAACTCATTGAGAATGGAGCGGTGTTCCACCGCGCGGATCTTCTTTTCCAACCCTTTGAGGTATTCTTTTTCAGCGTTGTTGGCTTTCAGATCCTGCACCGTTTCAATACACTCCTGAATTCCATCCGCGCAGGCCATTTTCGCATCCATGGATTTCTGATTAAACCCTTCCTGTACCTTTGCAGAAAAACCTACAATGGCAAACGCCACCGGCATCACCCAAAGAGCCGCCAGCGCCATACGCCAATCGTAGAAGAACAGGCTGACGGCAATCAAGACCGTAGAGATGATGGATCCGGCAAGCTCCGGGATAAAGTGGGAAAAGCTCTGCTCTAAAAAGGTGCAGTCCGCCATAATGGTGCTGGTAAGATCCGCAAGGTCTTTCTTTCCGAAGAAGGACAGGGGGATTTTCCGCAGCCGCTCCGCCAACGTAATACGGCGCACGCCGCTTTCCGTATAGGTGGCAAAATAGGTGGCGTTATACTGGAAGTAGGTTGTCAGCAAGATCAATCCCACACAGAGAATACAGCCGACAATGTAGAAGGGAAGCCGGCTTTCCGGAACACCGCCGTTCATCAGATCGCTCACCATGCAGTACAGCAATCCCACCGGGAACATGAAAGAGATATTTTGCAGGACGCAGGCAAAACAGCCCTTAATTAAATCCTTTGCGCCCTGTTCGGACAAGGCATATCGTTTTTGCAGACGTCTGATCATCTTACTGTACCTCCTTTTGTACCTTCCACTGAATGGAAGTCTGATAGTTCTGCCACATCCGGGCGAACAGACCGCCTCTTTCCATCAGCTCACGGCTGGAACCGCTCTCTGCGATCTGCCCGTCTTTTACAACGTAAATCCGATCTGCACCGGCCACCGTGGAAAGCCTGTGGGCAATCATAATGACCGTTTTGCCCTGAGACAGTTTGGAAAAAGCCGCCTGTACTCTGGTTTCATTGTCGGGATCCGCAAAAGCTGTGGCTTCATCCAGAATAATGATGGGGGTATTTTTCAGCATCACGCGGGCAATAGCAATCCGCTGCTGCTCGCCGCCGGAAAGATAGACCCCCTTGGTGCCGATCACCGTATCCATACCATCCGGCAGTTTTTCAAGGATATCGTCGCACTGGGCATTTTTTAAGGCAGCCATGACTTCCTCCCGGGTGGCTTCCGGTTTACCCAGACGCACATTCTCAAAGATGGAAGCTTTGATCAGCCGGCTGTTCTGGAACACAAAGGAAACCGTGTTCATCAGTTCTTCTTTCGGAATATCACGGACGTCTACGCCGCCCACCCTTACAGTACCGCTTTGAGGATCGAAGAAGCGGGAGATCAGATTTGCCAGCGTGGTTTTTCCGCCGCCGGACGGTCCCACAAAAGCGACTGTCTGCCCGGCAGGAATAGAAATAGATATGCCATTCAAAACATCCTTTTCTCCGTTATAGCTGAAATGTACCTGTTCAAGCTCTACAGAGCCGTCTTTCGGATGCATGGGATGAGCTGTTTCTTTCAGCGGCTCCAAATTCAGAACGCTGTCAATCCGCTGTAAAGCATCGTCCACGATCATAGCGTTTTCGCTCTGGAACATAATACGTGTGAGTGTCACGGAAATGATCGGCGTAATGATGATATAGAATACCAGATTGAGCAAAAATTCTGTCGTGACCTGATCCTGCGTAAACAGCAAGGCTCCTGCGATCAAAAAGACAAACACACCGTTAATGGCCGCGGTATAGAACATCATAGGCGTGCGCAGCTGCTTGGTGTAGGCAATCACCCACACCTTGTACCGGTCAATTGAATCCTTAAACTTCTTAAAGGAAAAGATGGTCTGGCCAAAGGTTTTTACCACCGGAATACCTCGGACATACTCTACCGCTTCATTGGACATATCATCCAGCGCATTCTGATATTCCTTCATCTTCTGCTGCATTTCCTTTCCGGTCATCGCCATCATAATGAGAAAGCCCAGAAGTACCGGCGCCAAACTCAAAAGACCCAGCCGCCAGTCAAACACAAACAGCAGAACCAGAAGACCGCAGGGAGTTGCGAGGGCGTTCGCACGGTCCGGGAGCTGGTGTGCCAGATAGGTTTCCGTAGCAGCGCTGGATTCATTGACGATTTTGCGCAGCTTACCGCTGCCAAAATGTTCCGCAAATCCCAGGGGGAGTTTTACGATATGGTTCATGGACTGCAAACGCAAATTGGTGGCAATGCGAAATGCGCCCAGATGGGAGCACATCAGCCCGGCGATGTACACCAGTACCGCAATGACCGCAAACATCACTGCCATCCAGCCGTTGTAGGTCAGATTCTGCGCACGGCTGAAATCCGGAGCGACTTCCAGCACTTCACGCATGACCTGCCAGATAAAATAATAAGGCACGAGTGCGATCAATGCGCTGATTGCGGAGAGGATCCAGGACGCATAGGTCAGATATCGGTAACTTCCCGCAATCGTGAGCAGGCGCGATAAATTAGATTGTTTTTTCAAGAGAATTCCTCCTTTACATTTCATTTATGATACAGAGGACAATGATTTGTCCTTCTTATATCTAATTTAGTTAGTTTAAGCTAACTGCAAGTCAAAAATTATAGGGCGTTATTGCCCCATAATTTTCATCCATCCTGCGGTGTAAAAGGCCCGCATTTCCTTTACATAGTTTTCCGCATCGGGAAGCGGCATTTCATGGATAACAAGTTCAAAAAACGTATGAAACATCCCGGTGATCAAAATATGCTCCAGAGTTGGGTCAAGCGGCGGGGAGGGTCTGCCTAATTCCGCCAGCACTCTTTGATAAGCGTGTGTCCCCTCCACTTCAATTTCCACCATCTCATCAATCAGCCCAGAAAAGCGGGTCCCTTCGGAACAACAAAGAATGAGCTTACATTCCTCTAAATGCTGATAGGCATAATGCAGCATATCAAACATGCATACCCCTGATATATCGCCCATCACTTCCGGCTGCTGTTCATGGGGCAGGTCGGCAAATTGCTTCTGAGCGTCCTTAAAGCGATCAATCAAGTATTGATAATGTTCGCCCACCAAAGCCTCAAAAAGTTCCTCTTTGCTTTTATAATAACCGTAAAAGGCTCCCAGTGTCTTGCCCAAAGATTTGACGATATTCCGCAGGGAAGCGTCCTTGTAGCCTTTTTGCAAAAACTCCGCTTTTGCCGCCTCATGGATTTGATCCAAAGTTGTCAGATTCTCATCTATGGTACACGCCTCCTTAAAAAATATAGCGGTGCTATATATCACTGCTATATTATAGTTGCTCTTAAGCTGAATGTCAAGTGCTTCTGCATTTTTTATGGATGAATAAAAAGAGAGAAACTACACAAAGGTTTCTCTCTTTTGGTTGTCCGGCTATATACAGCGGTCATTATCCTGTTTGGGTTCCGGCAGAGCACTCATACTACGCAGGCTGACGCCAAGCGTAGAAAGATTGTGCAGTGCGGCCGATGCTGCGGGAGGTAAAATTCCTGCCAATCCCAAGCCTATCAGCGTCCCGTTAAATCCGATGACAAACCGATAATTTGAGTGAATTCTCTCCATCAAAGCCATTGCAATACGACGCAGCTTAACAAGCTCCCAAAGGCTGTCCGCCGCAATGGTAATATCAGCAATTTCTCTGGCAATTGCTGCGCCGTCACTGATGGCAATTCCCGCATCCGCTTCTGAAAGAGCGGGAGAGTCGTTGATACCATCTCCGACCATTAAAACAATATGTCCTTTTTGGCGCAAATCGGCTACAAATTTTGCTTTATCCGCAGGAAGAACCTCAGCGCAGAATGCGTCAACCCCTAAGCGGTTTGCAACCGTAGATGCCGTCCGATAGCTGTCGCCTGTCAGCATAACTGTTTTTTGAATTCCCAAAGCACGCAGCGCAGTCAATACTTCTTTAGCTTCCCTGCGCAGCGGATCGGAAATACAAATCACTGCTGCAAGCTCTCTGCCAATCGCCAAATACAAATGAGAATATTCTTCAGGAAGACGATCAAATCGCTCCTGTTCATTTAGCGGAACAGTTACTCCCTCATCTTCAAAAATGAAGTGCGCACTTCCGATCAATACCCGTTCCTCATTTACCGTACTGGCAATACCATGAGCCACTATGTATTCTACCTTGGAATGAAATTCTTCATGGGATAACCCTCTGCACTGCGCTTCTTGTACTACGGCGTTTGCAATAGAATGGGGAAAATGTTCCTCTAAACAGGCCGCAAGGCGCAGCATATCCGACTCATTTCGTTCTCCGAAAGTGATGATCTGCGTAACCTTCGGACAAGCATGTGTCAATGTACCTGTTTTGTCAAATATGATGGTATCAGCCGCCGCCACCGCTTCTAAGAACTTGCCGCCTTTTACAGTGATATGTTCTTTTCCGGCTTCCCGCATGGCAGAAAGCACCGCCAGCGGCATGGAAAATTTTAACGCACAGGAGAAATCCACCATAAGTACCGACAAGGCCCGCAGGATATTTCGTGTCAGCAGAAAGCTCAAGATACTGCCGGCAAAGGTATACGGAACCAATTTATCTGCAAGGTTAGCCGCTTTGCTTTCAGCTGCCGATTTCATCTGTTCGGATTTTTCAATCATGGTTACAATTTGATCATATCGGCTGGAACCCATAGCTTGTTTTACTTCCAGTATGCACTCGCCTTCTTCTATGACAGTACCGGCATACACGGTGTTTCCCGGGTGTTTTACGACCGGTACAGACTCTCCAGTCAAAGAAGCCTGATTGACTGTGACTTCCCCCTCGGCTAAGATACCGTCCATAGGAATCATGCTCCCGGTACGAATCACGATTTTGTCACCTGGGCGGATATCTGATACTGCTGTCAGAATTTCTGATTCCGGTGTCTTCAGCCATACCCGATCCACATTCAGGGCCATACAGCGAGCAAGGTCTTCCATTGATTTTTTTCTGGTCCATTCTTCCAACAGTTCGCCCAGTTCCAGCAGAAACATGACGGTTCCTGCTGTTCCGAAATCTTTGCGAAATGCGGAAATTCCTATGGACAGTGCATCCAGCACATCTACCTTCAGTTTTCCTCTCCAAAGACAGTGGATACCTCTCTTCAAAAAAGGGAGCATATGCCATACAATTCGTGCGATCTGCAATGGTTTCGGCAAAAAGAGCATAGACGCTGCTTTTAGTACCACTTTTCCGACCAGCTTTTCCTGAAATTTACGGTTTAATTCACGGCTGCTGTGCAGTGGCAAAGTGATTTGTGATTGCGCTTCCTGCAAGTTAAACTCACGGATAGCCGCCAGCACTTCCTTACGTGACCCGGAGTATTGCAGAATCACACACCCGGTGCGTTCATGGACAGTTACTTGTGTGATCCATGATTTCTTTTGAAACCAATTTTCCAGCACATCTGCTTCCTGCAAAGTCATTTTTTTCTGACCGATTCGAAAACGGATACGCCCTTTGCTTTCGTGTAAAATAATTGCCTTCATTTGTCGCTTCTCCTTCATAAAAAAAGAGCCGTATCAACGGCTCTTTTCTGTTACTCTTCCTCAGAAGTTTCAAGTTGTGCGGCTGCCGCTTCTTCCGCTTCTTTTGCAGCTCTTTCTTCATTCAGATCTTTGGCAGAAGCTAAAATGTCCGATGCGTTTTCCTGCACGGTCGTTACCGTTTCCATGACATAATCTTTCATACGCAGTCCTGCGGCTGTTGCGTGAACATATGCTTTTTTAGCGTCTTTGCTGGACAGCAGTTTAATTCCAACCGATCCGAAAAGTGTGCCACCTACAAAAAGAGCCAATTTATTGTATAAACTCATATAGAATCTTCCTTTCCGTTATTTTCTTTTGTATCCTGTAATCATTACCATGAGCAGGCAGATCACGGCTCCCCATGCCCAAAAACGGTGCTGTTTCAACCAGATCCCTCCTTCATAGATTTTGTCTAATTATTATAACAACTTTAGCTAAATCATTCTTTTGGAAACAGACAAAAACCAATGGAATCAGACCTATTTCGATACTGTCTGGGTGTACAATTAAAGTGCCTTTTAAAAGCTACATTGAATTGACTTAAACTTGCGTATCCAATTGCCTGTGCAACGTCCAGTACAGTCATAGAAGAGCACCGAAGAAGTTCAGCGGCTTTTTCCATACGTTTATGTGATAGCCAAGTATATACCGGCTGACCACGAATACTGCGAAAATATTTTTTAAATGTAGTAGGAGATATATAAAATTTGTGACACAAATAATCAATCGTTATTTTTTCATCCAGATGCATCTCCATATAATTGCAAATCTCATTTATCTCTTCTCTTATTACCTTACTTATTTTAAGATTATCTTTATCTTTTGGATACAATGTTCCTGTACTTAGCAGAAATAGCAATTCTACTGACTTCCAAACGCAGTATCTGCTTTTTTGAAAGTCTTCCATTTTGACTATTTCAGAAAATGTAGAAAAAACCCAAGATGAACCATGAATAACAGCACATCCATCTTGCTTATCCATATATTTTTTTACTTCAAAAGTATTCAATTTTAAGTCTCCCATCATACGACATAGGGAATATAAACTCTCTTTTGCCGTAGTCGCATCTACGGATACCAATATTCCTGCCAAATCCGCTGTACATGCGACGGAATACAGTGAAGATACCTCAGATAGTAAAAGAATTTCCTGCTTTCTTACAACAACCACACGATTCCATTGTTGTTTGAGTACAACATGACCTGCAAAACAAAAGAAAACTTCAAAGTGAAGTGGCTGTAAGGATATCGGGATAAATGGATCCTTTGTATTGCCTTGAAGACGAAAATTGCAAACATCCACACCTGTTATTATTGTTTCCCATAAGGCTTTTTCACCTCGGATACTTTTCAAAAATTCTGTTAACACATAGTTTCTCCTCCCTTCTAATAGAAATTATGTCATGTGATAGAATGTAGTTAGCAACGACTAACTACATTCTATCACAATTTCTGTATGAAAGCAAGAACAGCGCAATTGATGTTATAAATAGAATAGCATTTTTATTCTTTCGCTTTAAAATATCCAAGCGCATCGGTACGCTCTCCGTTCTGCCATACTTCAAAGTGCAGGTGGTTTCCGGTAGAATTGCCGGTGGTACCGACATAACCGATGACTTCGCCCTGTTTCACTTCCTGCCCTACGGTCACGCAGATAGAGGAACAGTGGGCATACAGGGTGTCAAAAGTATCGTTATGGTTTATCTTGATATAGTATCCATACCCGCCGCCCCAAGTGTCGATGGCATTGGCAATGGTGACTGTGCCATCTGCCGCTGTCAGAATCGGTGTACCACCCGGAGCGCCGATATCGGTTCCGCTGTGGTAGGCAATTTCTCCAGTAAAGGGGTCCTCACGGTATCCAAACCATGAGGTAATGGTATAACTTTGCGGAAGAGGCCATTGGAAAATCCCGGTCCCTTCCCAATCAGTATTTGGATTCATGATCTGACCACCGCCGCTGTTAAAACCACCCAGCAGTTCTGCCCACAAATTCTGATTTTCTGGCTCCGACATTAAGGCAAGGTATTCGTTCTGCCTTGCATTGAAATTGTACTGCTGCGCCATTTCCTCCGCTGTTTTATGTGTTAGAGAGATTTCCAGAATGGTTTCCGTTACCGTTTCGGTGCGGGTAGTTTCTTTTCCATCCTCGTCTACTTCGGTAACTTCCACTTCATGGCTCTCGGTACGGGTGCTGGAAGACACTGCATTCATCTCCCACATAATATCCCGCATCTGCTGAACTTGAGTGTCATCCAAAGAAGCCACCTGAGTGCCATCTTCCGCACCGGTCACCTTGGCAGAAAAAACAGCGAGAACATCTTCCCAATTGATAGAAAGCACTCCGTCATTTGAAGTAAACTCCACCCGATTATGGCTATTGCTATCTTCAATTTCTTGAATGTGTGCCTGAAATTCCCCGTTTAAAGTTGTCACAGCCTGCGTAACGCTGGTGCCGGTTCCCGTAGAATCCGAACCGAAAAATAAGCCGAAACAGGAACCGACAATCAGGGCAATCAAACAAATTAACAAGATTATCACTACAGCTACCCAACCTCCGGCAGCGATGGCAGCAATCAACCCCTTTACAGCCGCAATGGTTGCTTTAACCGCTGCTATAGTTACACGGACCGCCGCTTTAACTCCTGCAATTGTTGCTTTCGCAGTAGCCTTGGCGGCCTGTGCGGCTTTTTGTGCCGCTTTTGCAGTGGCCTGCGCTGTCTTGGCTGCCTGCTGTGCAGTCTTTGCCGAGCGCTGGGCAGTTTTGATACCTTTAGCGCTATTCTTCACACCTTTCATAGAACGGCTGGCGGTTTTTACTGCTTTTTGAGGTTTTCCTTTGACCGCCTTGGCAGCGGTATTTTTGGTCCGTATTTTAGAAGCGGTATCCTTCGTGATCTCCGTTGCTTTGCTGCCAGCGTTTTTCGCTTCCGAGAGGGTACGGGAAATTTCTCTTTTTTCTTTGACTTTCCGAGCGGTGGTCTGCGCCAGTTTTTTCCCGCCCCGATAGGTAATGTTGGCACTCTTTTTTGCGGTGGTTTCGATACCGGACAGCATTTGATCTCCGGCGCTGTTAGCGGGGGCGTTGGAGGTTTCTCCCTGCTGGCTGGCAAAAGGCGTCCCCTTCAATTCCGATACGGCTTTCTCCTTGGATTTCAGCCATGCATCCTTCATTGCGGTTTTTGGGGCTTTGGCGGCACTATCCAAAAGCCTTGGTTTTCCATTTTCCGGTTTGGTCTTAATTTCTTTCAATGGCATACCTCCTAAAAAAGATACAGGGAGCCAAAGGAGGCTCCCTGCTGCGATGTTGTTTCATGTATAGGTTTACACCCCCCTCAGTGCTTCGTCCGGCTTGGTGGTCATCAGCTGGTACAGACGGGTATTGCGGGGGAAGCTGTTTTCAAACGGTACAATGTTGCCAGCACAGCGGATGAGACCGCAGCCAGCAGATACATTGGTGATGTAGCCAAGCTGGGTGTCCGAGATATGGAGCAGATTTGCCAGTTCATCCCGGTCGGTGGAGGACTGGTTCAGAAGGAGCAAAAACTCCGAGTTTGCCAGCATCAGGCGGGCAGTATCGGAACGGAGCAGCTCCTCGACATTCTGCGTGAGCCCTGTCACAAGGCCGTTATATTTTCGGATACGCTTCCACAGCTTGTAGAAAAAATCGGCGCTGTACTGGTAGCGAAACAGCAGATAAAACTCATCGGCAAATACCCATGTGGTTTTTCCTTTCTTCCAGTTTTGGATCACACGGTTGAAAATCGCATCGAGGGTGACTAACATCCCGATGGGCATGAGCTGTTCGCCCAATTCACGGATATCATAGGCGATGATGCGGGCTTTGGTGTCTACATTGGTGTGCTGGGCAAAGGTGTTGAGACTGCCGGTGATAAACAGCTCGGAGGAAAGCGCCAGCCCTCTGGCTTCCGGCTCCGGCTGCTTTAAGAGGGAATGGTACAGATCTTTCAGCGTGGGAGCTGCACCCTCATAATTGTTTGCCATATACTCCCGGTACACATCATAGGTGCAGCGGTCCAGAATAGATTTCTCTTTGGCAGACACACCGCCTGCCCCTACTAACTGCTCGAACAGCGAGAGAATGAATTCTGATTTTTCAATCAGCGGGTTGCGCTCGTCACCGTAGGCTTTGTCCATATCAAGGGCGTTCAGGTGGGTGTTGGAGGCTGCGGAAATCCGAATAATTTCCCCGCCAAGCGCTTCTACCAAGAACCCAAATTCAGACTCCGGGTCCAGAATCAGGATATCATCATTGGTTGACAGCGCAATGCTCACAATTTCTTCTTTGGCACTGAAGGATTTGCCGGAACCGGAAACACCAAGGCGGAAGCTGTTCCCGTTTAAGAGCTTGCGGCGGTCGGCTACAATCATGTTTTTGGAAACAGCGTTCTGCCCATAGTAGATGCCCCCGGTCTGCATGATTTCCTGTGCTCGGAAAGGAATCAGCACAGCGGTGCTTTCGGTGGTCAGGGTACGGATGGCTTGGATTCTGCGCAAACCATAAGGAAGCACAGTATCCAGCCCATCCTTCTGCTGCCAGCGCAGGACGCTCATCTGGCACAGATGTTTTCTGGCTGTTGTAAGAATCGTTTCTGTGTCACTGTCCAATTGTTCCTTGGTATCAGCCAGATGGACCATGGTCACGAGACCGAACATCATTCTTTGATCCCTGTTGGTCAGATCGTCCAGCATTTCCTTGGTTTCTTTTCGCTGCTGTTCCATGTCGTAAGGAAGGACAGCGGAAAAGTTATTGGCTGCGTTCTGCTTTCGCTGCCAGTTTGCCGCATTCGTTTCCACGCCCAAGAGCTTGTTCTGGATTTCCCTTACTGCTTCATCGGTGGGAACAGGTAAAATGTCAATGGAGAGCATGAGGCTGCGGTCCATATCACAGAGTTCAGCAATCATGGAATCCTTGATATAGCTGGCGTACCCCTGTAAATACAAAACCCTGCCCCAGCGGTCGTTCAGACGGAAGTGATCTTTCTGGAATTCCATGCTGTCCGGGCAAAGCCAATCTTTGAAGTTGTGTCCCTTTTTCATCTGTTCCTTGAGATCAAAGGCAAAAGCGGCAGGTTCATTGCCCTTAAAGAAATCCCGGAACACCTGCAGGCGGGTTCCGGCGTCCAGTTCCCGTCCAATAGAGGAAAGCTGGGACAAATAAGTGATCAGATCCGTACCCACACGGGAGAAATAGGTGCGGGCTTCATCGATATTCCGCTTCGCTACCGTGATGGTGATGTAACGGTCCTGCACCACACTGTTGTTGGTGCCGGTTACCTTCGAGAGCAGCATCTCGTTGTACTCTTTGCGGAAATGGTTCAGCCCGTCCTCTTTCATAGGAAGCAGCAGGGATTTCTCAAATTCCGCTTTATTGATTTTCCGATTGTTGATGGTGATCTTGGCGCTGGCTCCGGAATCCAGCGCATTGAGGAGCTCTGAATAATCGAGAAACATCGCTGTCTTGTCCTCTTTTCCGGCGATTTGATAGTTAATATCGGTAAAGGAAAAGGTTTTGGAAAACCTGCTTCCTACCTGAAAAATCCCATCCGGCCAGATGCGCTGGATAGGGATGGCATCCTGTACGGACTTCGGGATGGTGAATTTTTCTTTCTCTAATTTCGTTGCTTTGACAAGCGTTTTGATAATAGGCATCCTTCCTTTCAGTGCGAAAAATGAAAAAGGTTACTGTTCTTTCCCAGCTGGTGGCTGAAACTTACGCTTTTTCCTTTTGCGTGGCGGCTTTTCGCCCTCTGCAATGGCATCTTTCAAGGCTTCGTAGTAGAGATTCTCAGACTTGAACACAAGCTTTTTCGGATACAGAAATTCTGATTTAAACCAAGCCCATGCCACTTGTTCGGCGGTCATCCCATGGTACTTAAAGAAGCCGCAGGCAGCGAATGGAGCTGCTCCAAGAATGCACATCCAACCAACTTCTTCGCTGCCAATCAGCGGGCGCAAACCAAAATACAGACCGACTGCTACCCCTACTGCAAGCAGGGAACAGATAAACTGTCGGGTGGAAAGTCCAAAAAAGATGGACTCCTGATAATCCCGGATTTCCTTTGGTACTTTTACTTCTATATTGCTTCACTCCTTTCACGGCCTTACAGACCTAACAATTCCTTGACGATCCGGTCGCTCATCCGCACAGCTCCTACTAAAACCAAAAGGTTAAAAATGAGCTCGCCTACATAACTCCATACGGCGGTTACCGCTGAGACGTTAGGATCGACCGCTGGCGGAGAAGCCGCCATAACGGAAAAGATGATACAGGCAAGGGCGATGATGGCCCCTTCCAAACATACCCCGGCATAGGAACGCAGGAAGTTCTTGCCCACATTGCTGGTTGGCTCTCCCGCAAAGCTGGAGAGAGGGATAGGCGCAAGCGCTGTGTACATATAGAGTTTAAACATACGGGAATAAACCGTTAAAATCATGATAAAGGACAGCACTGTAATAAACAGACCGCCTAAAAGGGTTACCGCCCACAAAGGGATGCTGTCCCAAAATCCTACGTTATTGATTTTATCGATGATTTCCTGCGGGAGTGTGGTGCCGCTGCTTCCTGACAAACCCGATTGGGTAATAATGGTGGAAATGATTCCTTGTACGATTTTAAATACAGCAAGCATCAAATCAAGTCCGTATGTTACAGCAGCCTTCGCCAAAGCAAAGCGGATGAACAATTTTAAAGCGTGTTCCGGGCGTTTTACATCGGTAAAAGAGCCGCAGGTTTTAACGACACCAACCGCAAAAAACAGTACCAGCAAACCATACCCAATGGCTTTCAGCGCCCCGTTAATATCCAGCATAACCTGCCAGATCCCGCCGCCCTTGAAAGTGGCGGGGTCTTGGGTAAGCAGTGTCCAGATTTCAGCCAGTTTGTCATTCCATGTACCCAGCGCTGAATTTAAGTTGTCTATGATCCAGTTTCCGGCTGGTCACCTCCTATCTGAAAAAATGAGGGAGTGCCCAATGCGGACGCTCCCTTTGCTGGAAAACAGAAAATCAGGCGGTGATAAGGTCAAGGATTTCCTTGGCGAAGGTGATTACCAGCCCACCGGCCAAGGTGAGGAAACCCTGCGAACGCTGGGAGGGATCATGGCTCTGGAAGGACAGGCCGACCTGTACGACACCCCAGCCCAGCAGGATCATACCGATGGCACGAATCAGGGAGAAAATGAATGTGGAAAGGTTGTTTACTACTCCGAGAGGATCGCCGCTGGCTGCAAAGGCAGTAGTGGAAAGGCAGCAGGCACACAATACTACAGCGGCATAGCTGGAAAATCCAAGGCGTCCCTTTTTACCAAGCGGCAGAGCATTGGTGGGTTTATTGTCCTTTTTGCGGTTCGTCAAAGAACCAATTTTTTTCAGAAACTTATTCAGAAGCGTTCCTCCAATTTCATGTAAATTATTATGGTTTGAGAAAATCCTCCGGTTCCAGCAGTTCGAAATCCTCATACTGGTCCGGGGAATAATCGAGATCGTCTGCGGCGTCCTTCGCATGTGTGTAGTCGTAGGGCGCAGCGCCGCCATCCTCTGTCAGGCGAATGTTTGGGTGATGCATCAGGTCGTATTTGTCATCCAGCATGGGCCTTTCACCCCTTACAAAAAGAATGGCTTTGCGGTTATCCAGCATTCGGACTTCATCGGGCGTTAAGAGTTCCCGGCCTGTCTGCTGGTCGTTGACACTAAAGCTGCCGCTTCTTCCACGGCTGTGACCATAGGTGTTGGTATCCAATGTTTCCTTGCCCATGAGCTCGGAAACATATTTGTGGGTTTCCTTCTCGTTGCCGCCGAGGTAGAGAAACTCATCACACAAGCCCACCAGCGATTCCCACTGTTCCTTGAACAATGCCTTGATTTGCGCCATATTCTGTGCGATGTAGCTGCAGAAGATATTGCGGCTTCGCATGGTGGAAAGCCAAGGTAGGAAGTTATCCGTAGGCAGGGCGATATTCGGCGCTTCGTCAATCAGCAGATGGACCGGCACAGGAAGCCTGCCTTTGTATTTGCGGTCGGCTACAAAATAGAGTGTCTGAATGAGCTGCCCGTAAATCATGCCCACAAGGTAGTTGAGGGATTTGTCACTGTCCGGGATACAGCAGAACAGGGCGATCTTCTTTTCGCCCATTTCTTCCAGATGGAGGTCGTCGGTGTAGGTCAGCCTTGCGATCTGTGGCAGATTAAAAGCAGAGAGGCGGACGCCGACACTGATTAAAATAGATTTCAGAGTTTTTCCGGCTCCCATCTTAAAGACATGGTATTGCTTCACGGCAATGCTCTCCGGGTCCCGCATTTCAAGCCTTGCGAAAAGGATATCCAAGGGAGACTCATATTCCTCATCTTCCTCCCGGACTTCCGCTGCCGCCAGCATTTCCATTACCATGGCGAAGTTCTGTTCCTCCGGCGGTGCTTCATGCATCAGGTACAGCACCAGCGCCTGCAAAAGCGCTGTTTCGGATTTCGTCCAGAAAGGGTCCGTGCTCTGTGCTCCGGGCGGAGTAGTCGACTGGATGAGGGTTTCGATGAGGCGAAGAACATCCTTGTCATCCCGCACATAAGCAAGGGGGTTATAGCAAAAGGAGGCGTCGGGGTTTAATAGATCAAACACTCGCACCTCATATCCGTTTGCTTTGAGCGCACCGCCTGTTTTTCGCAGGATTTCACTCTTTGGATCGCAGATAACCAGAGAACAGCTGCCGCAGTTTAAGGCATTCGGGATAGCATAAGATCGGCTTTTACCCGCGCCGGAGCCGCCGATCACAAGCACATTGGTATTGCGCTTGTGCCGATACCCATCCATCCCCATTTGGAAATGCTGTGTTAAGATGAGATTTTGTTTCGGGTTCTTTTTATCCCGGTATTTCTTGGCGATTTGGAACACATCGCCCCACTTGGCGGAACCGTGTTCTTCTCCACGGCGGCGGTTTTTCTGGTTGGAGGTCACCACAAGGGCGATCACCCCGTACCCAAGGGAAAAGAAAAACAGGCACCGAAGAGAATAATCCGTCCAATGAATGGAAAAGGGACTGTTCATCGCTGCCGAAAGCTTTCCCAGCAGATCCACAAGACTCATTCCATCTGACCAGCTTCCAGCCACTAAAAGCGCTGCCCACCAGACGATGGGCAATGGCAGAAGCCATACCCACCATGGATTCTTTCGTTTTACAATGGAGTCAAAAAATATCCTTCCTTTCTTCAGATCAAAATAAAAAAAGAAACCCCGGAGCCTATGGAAAACCATTCCCACAGGTTCCGGGGTAACGGGTAACCTTAAATCTTATCGAACCGGCACGTTTCGATATTTACTGCTCATGAGCTTTGCGAGAACACGGTCAATCCCGCCGCTGCTTCTGCCCGCAGACAGATAAGCGTTGCGCATTCCATTTAAAGACTGCGCCGCATACTGGAATTCCGTGTCGCTCAGGTACAGCTTTCCCTTTGGCGCATTGACGGTTTTATTGATAAGGCTCTGCACCTCGCCGGAGGTTTCCGATCCGGATGATTTTTGTGCGTCGCAGAGCGCCTTGACCAGAAAATTCTTTTCCAGCATTCCCATCTTAAAGAGACGTTGTTTTTCCAAGGATATCCCTGCCTTTCTCTGTATTTTCTTCAGCTTCACCATACCACAGCGGCGGACAGAAAGCTACCGCACAAAAGAAAACAAACGGAAAACTTCCGGCGGTTCGCTTTCTCATCGTTCCGTTTCCTTCTCCGATTTGGATTTGGGAGTTTTGGCAGGCTTCTGCGTTTCTACCGAAAACTCATCGGGCTGGACTGTCTGCTCCAAATCCCGAAAACTGCGCTGTATATCCCGGTTAATGGAATAAGACGCCCGTTTCACATCGCTTATGAAACCACGCTTTTCTTCCGGGGTCATTTGAGCACAGCTTTCGCATACCTTGTCAAACCGGAAGGCCGAAGTATCCAGCCCGCACCGCTGTGCGACCACATAAGCGGCACAGTAGCTCTGTGCCGCATACGCCTGACGGTAGTAACCGCTGCCGACAGTATCGAAGCTGGCATGGGCCTGTTCACGTGCGATAGCGCAGATAGTGGTGGTTTCATCCATCCCGTTGCGGACAAAAATCGTATGCTGTTTGGGAACATACTGTGCCTGTACCCCTTGAGGAAGCTGATCCGAGATGGCAAGCTGAACCGGACTCTGTTCTACCATAGCGGCAATGATTTCTTCCGGCAGATGTTTCTGCGGCGGCAGAGGCTGTGGACCTCTGGTTTGGGAGATATCATAGGCTTTGGTAATGGTATAACCATTCGCTATGGTGCCGTCCTCTTTGGTATATTCCTGATCCGCAAAGAAGGTGTATCCCTTTTCACCGGAACGGATGGAGCGCCCGGCTTCCTTCCATTTATCAAAGGTGCGGGGATGGGTGATCTCCTTGTTCTGATGATATAGGATGAGAAGGTTGCGGGTACTCTGCGGGGTACACTGAGCCATAAAACCTAAGAAGCCCTTCATGGAAGCGTCATCTTTGAACACTTCCTGTGCCTGAGCATCCACTTTTGCCCATGCGTCCTCACGTTCAGCCTGTTTCATGGAGGCATATTCTTCCTTGGTGTACTGCTGTTCCGGCTGAGGCTGAGTTTCCTGTTTTCTGCCGATCAAATTTGATAAATCGATACTGCATTACCTGCCTTTCTGTTTTTTCTTCTTTTTACGGGAATGGCCCGGAGTAGGATGCTGACGATCCTGCTGTTTGGCCTTTTCCTCTTTTTTCTTCACTTGTTCCTGCTTGATCTCCTGCAGTTCCTTTTTCACCGAAGGCTTTTGCTCCGGCTGCTCACGGTTTGTTAAGCCGGGCGAAGAGTTTTTGCTGGGCAAGGAAGGCTCGGACGGACTCTTTTCCGCTGCCGGGGGTTTTGATTCCTTCTCCCGGCCAATGGTAAAATTTTCGGCTTCACCCTGCCCGGCAGGACTGATATTGAAGTCATCTTCAAAGCCGCCCACCTCGAATTCCACAGCGCCCTGCTCGGTTTGGACAGTTTCCGTTTTGCCGGGTTGGGAAGCGGCAGGAGCTTGCTTCTCCTGTTCCACCGCTTTCTCCACAATGGCTTCTCCGGCTTCCGCTTTCACATAATCCAAGCCGAGATTGTCATAGATACGCTGAATCTTAGCGGCGTCATCCGCAAATACCACCAATTCGATGTAATCGCCTTTTTGTTTATTACGGATGGGCACATACAAAAGACCGTGTCCTTTGGCTTCCCGCACAAATTCTTTCATGTACGTTGCAGGCAGATTAAAAAACTTAAACGGGCGCTGCTCACGAAGCATTCGGACAAGCCTTGTCTTGCCATGGGTTTTCTTTTGGTCTTTCAGCACTGCATAAACAAACAGCGCAAAATTCTTCGCCGCCAGTCCCGACAGCTTGAGGGCTACTTCGGTCCCTTCAAGGGTAAATCGGACGATCTGGTCGGCAGGATCGCTTCCGTAGTTCAGTCAGCATTCTCCTTTCATCGTTCCAAGCTGCTGGAGCGTTTGTGTTTTGCTTTTTCCGGCGCAGGTTCCTTAGAAAAGGAATCCACGCCGGGAATCAGGGACAGGCTGGAACCGGTATCCCATTTCACTCCGATCTGCCCGATATCGTCTACATAGGCAACGGTGCCTTTTGTACCCGGAGGCGGAGCCTGCGAATCATCCATGTGATTTAAGATGATGCGGGTTCCGACAGGATATTGTCGGCGGATGAGTTCCACCTGTTCTCTTGTGGGAATTTTATGGATAGGATCATCTCCTTTTTTGATTTTCCCGATTTCGGGTTTGTTTGTTCTTTTCTTCCTGTGTCTGCTTTTCCTGCCGCTGCTGTTCTTCCTGCTGTGCTGCCTGCAGGCGCTGTTCCATCTCAATGGAATGGGTTTCGATATTCCGGCACAGCTTGACGGTATGCCGCAGCTTTTTGAGTTCCTCTGTGAGGACGCCAATCTGCGGGGAATCTGGCTGATAACGGTAGAGCTTCTGGCGCTCTTTTAGAAGCACTGCGATTTCATCCTCCGCTTTCTGACGGATGGCACGAAGCCGCCCGCGGTCCTCAATATGGTTTTTGAAAATGAATTCAGCCTGTTCTATCCGCTGATCCAGCTTGCGGATATCTTGCCGCACAGCAAAGCTTGGGTACCGGGGCTTTTTCGGCAGCGCCCCCATCTTGTAGAGATAGGAATAGTAGAGCGCCCGCAAGCCGGAAATTCTGCGGGGCGGCTTTTCTCCAAGAAGAATAAGGAAGCGGCTGGCAGGAGGTGTTTGTTTCCCAGCCCGGTGAGGAGGCTTAGGATACAGGATGCGGTTTTGGATAGCTTCCGGGGTGTAGTTTTTTCCCAAGGTTTTAAAACGAACGGTGCGCCCGGTACCCGGCAGGATCATGGTGGCGTACTTGCGGTCAAACCGGAAAGCATAGCCCTGTTTTTCCATCACCCGCAGGAACTGCTTCCATGTGAGGGAAGCGGCAATCGCTTCTTCGATATCTTTCTGGATGGGTGTTTTCCATGTGTAGGTACCGTTTTGCTCGGCCAGCCACAGGGCATAAGGACGGGCTACCCGTTCCGATTTCTCTGTATGGATGACGGAAAGGCGGTGCTTTACGCACAGTTCGTCCGAAATCTTCCGCACCCCAGTTACATAGGTTTTTTCATTGCTGCGGTACTTTTTCCCGTTTTCCATGGAGACAGAGTTCCACACAATATGGTTGTGGATGCATTTGGTGTTGAGATGGGTACTGACCACCGCCTGAAATTTCCCGCCGAGCAGCCGGTCCGCAAATTCCATTCCGATTTGATGCGCCAGTTCCGGGGAGATTTCTCCGGGAGCAAAACTCTGCACCAGATGGAATCCCTGCACGCCTTTTTCCTTATGCCATATCTTTTTGATCTGACACATATCCTCAAAGGCAGAGTCTATGGTACAGCCGATGGCTGACTGGAACAGATCCTGTTCTGACTGGTCTTTATTGAGAGCCTTATCGATTTCTCCTTCCAACGATTCTCTGTTTTCGGCACGGGAAGATTTTTTCTCATCGAGAGCATAGTCGATGGCGTTATCAAGGCGGTGGACGGGGATAACGCTGGTATATGCGATAGCGGTTTTCTCCTTTCTGAGTTTTCGGTGCGGGCAGCTTAGACGAATTCATATCTTGGCTATGTGCGCAAATTGCATCCAACCGCAGGTTGGTTACCAATTCTCCTTTACTTCTTTCCAAACCTGGCGGGCGATAACGGTCATTTCCTCCACGCTCTGCTGGCTGGCTTCGCCATAAGTATTCGCAACCTTGGCAAGCTGATTGGCGTTATTGCAAAGCCCTGCCACTTTGTGAAGCAGGTCCGCATGGTGATCGCAGGGTTTTGCACGCAGTTCGGCTCCCATGATGAGGGTGCGCAGAAATTCCTCACGGGGCAGACCGCTTTGTTTCACCTGTGTTTCCAGATGCGCCAGTTCCTTTTTGTTTAAATGAAGAGGGATGATGTGATTTCGTTTTCTCATAGGGACTCCTTTTTAACGCTCCGGTACTTTCCTTTTGCGGCTTTTCTTCTGCTCCGGCGCTTTAGCCGGATATTCGTAATGGACAGGGATATCCTGCAGGCGAAGCTTGCCGCAGTCCGGAGCGAAAGCTGCGTATCGGGTATAACAGTATCCTTCTGATTCTACAAGGATTCCGTCCCTGCTGTTTTCTCCTTTCACCAGTACACAGTGCCAGCAGAGACTGCCGGGATCGAACCACATCTTGTCTTGGTAATCAAACAGGAAAATCTGATCTTGCAAAAATCTGGTTTCCTGAAACTGACGATATTCTTCATCAGCCAAAACCACCACCTGTTCTACTCGAAACTCAGTCTGGCGCTCTGGTGCAGGATGTCTTAGATTTTGACCGTTGATATCGGATAGATCATGGGGACGGTGGTAAAATACAGCGTGTTCCTGATAGGCTTTTGGTTCTTCCAGCACAAGGTGTTCCATTGGTACATCCTGCAGGTTTACTTTGCGGCAGTCCTTTCCATAACCAAGGTACAGGCTGTTTCGCCCCTGTGCAATCAGCATATATTCCTGTTCTCCTTTGGTCCTAACCATCAGACAGCGGAACAGCCCGCCCGGATCGGCGCTCATCAGTTCCCGGTTATCCTTGAGGAAAGGATATTCCGGGGAGACGTCCTCTGAGAGCTTCTCAAAATCCTCTTTGCCCAAGACGATGACCTTTGTCACTTCAAAAACGCCGGGGACATAATTCACCTCGTTCCGGCGCAGGCTGTCCAGTGTTTTGGCGTTTGCCGCAAATGCAGCATATTGTTTCTGATTCAGTTTTCTCACCTCTTTCTATATTCGATGGGCGGCTGGATGCCGGGGGTTTGGGGTTCTCCCCAAAATGCGTTTGGATATCCAAACGCTATGCTTGCAAAACCAGTCACCGGCTGGGAAAATACCACGCTGGAATCAGAGCCCGTCATGTTCATCTGATTCCTTGATTTTTGCCAGACCTTCCAGCGTCGTACAGATAATATTTCGCTTTTCGGCTGTACCGATTTCAGCGGACATGGAGTTGCTGATCTCATTGCCGCATACCACCAGCATTCGGCATCGGCACAGTTTCTGACGGGAAATATTTTGAAATTCCCGTTTTTCATCGGCATTTTCCATCTGCAGGTACTGGCTGTCCGAAAGTTTCGGGCAGATCGGGACATATCCCAGTTCATAAATCTTGCGGCAGTAGCGTTTTAACAGGCGGGGCGCGGCATCGGGTGCGGCGCACACATAGGCAAATGCTTTTTCCATAGTGATTTCCTTTCTTTTCATATATTGAATAAAGGGGCAGGCTATCCACGTGGATAGCCTGCTTGTATGACTGTCTGTTTATGGCTATCCACGGGGATAGCCTTGGAGATTATTCGGAGGTTTCTTCTTCCGAATCGGCTTCCAATGCAAAGCGCACACGGTCGGAACCCAGCTTATAATAGGCGTCGGTGACTTCAATCCCTACGGCTTCATATCCTTCCAGCCGGGAAGCGAGAACGGTAGTTCCGGCTCCGCAGAAGGGATCGAGGATTCTCCCGCCCGGTACACAGATTTTCACAAGGTCACGCATGAGCTGCAAGGGCTTTTCCGTCACATGAATTCTGTTTTGAGGATTGGCGTAACGGAACACACCGGGCAAACAGCCAACCGGTCTATTCACCGGCATAGGACCATTGGAACCCCATACGATGTATTCACTTTGCTGGCGGAAACGTCCTTTCTGGGGGCGGCTGGTCATCTTATCCCATACCGCACAGCCACGCCAGATCCATCCAGCCCACTGCAGAGCGTCGGTAATAGAAGGATACTGCCGCCAGTCAATGAACAGACAAACCGGCGCTCCTGGTTTGCAGGCTTTTCTGGCGTCAGAAAGCCATTCAGCCATCCATCTGGTCCAGCTTCGCTGATCCTTTTGATCTCCGTCAAAATCGGGCAGGGCGTTTTCTTTGTCCATGCTGCTGTACTTTTGATTGGTGGTGCGGTTTTTCTCGGCTGGCTTCCACCCGCCCGAAGCGTAGGGCGGATCGGTAATAATGGCGTCGAACACCTGCGGCTTGAATGCCCGGATTACCTGCAGGGTATCCCCGTGCAGAATCGTCCAGCCATCCCCGCCGCTGTGTTCCATGGGCAGAATGGTTTCGTCAACAATTTGAGCCAGTTCTTTCGTTTCGTTCAGAGGCATCTTCCTTTCTAAAAAAAAATTACAGTGTTTTTTATCGTTCTTCCCCTCGGCTGCGCTTTTTAGAGGCACGAGGGTGCGGTTGATATTCGGGAGGAGGAGTAATAACAGGTGACTCACGTTTGAATTTTCGTTCCACCACAATTTCATCTGGCCGGATGTGGAGCACATCAATGGTGGGGTTATCAATTACGACTCCGGGCAGAATGACTGCGTGTTCATGAACCTCTATCTCGCCGCCAAGCTCCCCGTAAACAGAAGCTTTTTCCATGATTACAGGGGTTCCGCCGGTAACAGCATTCGCAAAGATTTTGGCATTTCCAGATATATGGACGTTTCCATGGACATAACCAGAGGTTACGATAGCATGATCTTCTATGATGGCTTCTCCACCGATTCGGCTTTTTCCGGAAATGACTGCACAACCACGAGCGCAGGAGTAATCCCACATGATGGCGTCACCGGATATATAGGATTCCTCGGCGGCGACAGCATTGTTCGCAACCCAGCACTGCCCTTCCTGACTGAGATTTTCCTCAGACTGGACGAAACCGCCAAGATCTCCCGCATGGACATCCTCACGAACATCCCGCAAGGCCCGAATACGGTGCAGCCATGGGTACTGCGGGTGAACAATGTCGGTAATCTCGTATTTCTGATTCATCTGGCGTCACCTCGTTCCTTTTCGTTTTTCGACTTCGTATGAGTTTTCTCCGATAATTCCGTTTCCACATATTCGCTAATGATATTAAGCGCTTTGTAATAATTCCCGGACTGGTAGACACGGTCACACATCTCCTTTGCCTGATCCGGCTGTCCGTTTTCCTTCAGCAGCCGGGAAGCTCTGCCGAGGATGGAAAAGATGTTTCCGTCCTGTCCCACCAATTTCATTTTTGGCCGATGAGGGGGTAACTGCTCTTTCAGGGGTTCTGCAGGCTGCATCTGCTCTACTTCAAAATAAAATGGTTCTGCTTCTCCAAAATGAACATACAGCACACCATCGTCAGTCTGGATTTCCTGCTGCTCAAAGCCTTCGCCCCAGCCATCGGAAAACTGTCCATGCAGATAATCCTGCAAATCTTCCATTTCTTCGTCAGCCAACGGTTCTTTCAGCACGACAGTTGTACAGCCCATCAATTCTCCGTTCCGAATTTCTATCGAAGGAATCGCGCTGATTACCTTTTCTTTAATTCCGGGATTGCGTTGTTTATAAAAGTAAGACATGAGGTTTCCGGTATACTGTTCTACAGCAGGGCGGATGCTTTCCTCATAGCAGACCATATCCGTACCATCAAACAGCGTGGGATAATCGGATACTCCATTGTTCCAGCCATACTCGTCTATTTCATTTTCGTGGAAATCTCCTGTCAATGGAGAGTAAAGTTTGAGTGTAATTTCTTTATCCGCTATTGCAAAACCTCCTTTTAACGGGAACAGGCTGCCCTTTGCCGGACAGCCTGTTTTTCGTATCTTTCTTTTGTCAGGTCGGCATAATCGCAGCCTTCTTTTTCCGGAAGATTCCTGACCATGCGGTACTTGCCCTGATAGGCTTTCTCAATATGATCGGCTGCCCACCTTCCCGCAAAATCGTTATTGGTACAGATTTCGATTTCTTCAATCTCCGGGTGACGGGCGAGAAAAGCGTCCAGCGCAATGGGTTTTTTCATATCCCGGCTTGTCTGTGTTCCTTCTTCAGGCGCATAAATCCCGCCAAGGGACAGCCGCCATTTATCTGTTGTCCCTTCCAGCGTTAAATGTGCGAGTGGCTCTATTGCGGCTTCATATATGGCGAGTTTTTTGCTTTCCCTTTTCGGCGGGAGACAAAAACAAAACCGCTTATCGCTGCCGGACACCTCTGCCTTGAATGGGTTTCCCCGTGTATAGGTACCACGCAGAAAAGCATACCGGGCAGTACCGGTTTCGTCCTTCCCAACAAACACAGCGTTGTGGTAGTCGGCGCTTTCGTAGAGGATTCCTGCCCGGATGCAGGCTTCGATGACCTTGCGGTCGATACCACGCTTCAAAAGATAGGCAAACACCCTGCGGTTATTTTCCGCTGCCGGCGGCAAAAGAAATTCCTTCGGCTGTTCCGGCTGGGAAACAGGCGGAACATAGCTGGGGTTTTCCCCGCATAAGGTCTGCACCGCTTCTACAAATTTCAGCCCCTCAACCTTAATAAGATAGTCAAGGGCGCTTTTGCCGCCGACATCCCGGCTTTTCCAATGCCAAAGGCTTGTGGTTTCGTTGATTTTAAAGCTGTCATGTTCTTTCAGCTGGAACTCACCCCGGCTTTCGGCTTTCACCAGTTGTCCGGGACGGTAACGCCGCAAAAACTCAATGGCGCTCATCTGTTTGGCAGCGGTGATTTGTTCTTCGGTGACTCCGGGCATGGGAATCCCCCTTTCTTACTTAAATGACAGCCGCCCGCAGGATTTTCGCCTGATCGGTGCGTTCCCACGGGAACTCCGGCCTGCCGAAATGTCCATAGGCGGCGGTCCCAGTATATCTCGGTGATAACAGATCCAGCTTTGCGATAATCTCGGCAGGCGTTAACCCAAACACCAGTTTTACCGCATCTGCCAGACAGTCATCGGCGCAGACCGTTCCGGTTTTAAAGGTATCTACTTCCACCATCACCGGTTGGGCTGCCCCAATAGCATAAGCCAGTGTAACCTGACACCGTTCGCACAAACCCGCCGCCACAAGGTTTTTAGCAATATATCGGGCCATGTATGCGCCGGAGCGATCCACTTTGGTGGCGTCCTTACCGGAAAAAGCACCGCCGCCGTGAGGCGCGAACACTCCGAAGCTGTCCACCATGAGTTTTCGTCCGGTGAGACCGGTATCTGCTTCCGGGCCGCCCAGCACAAACCTTCCGGCTGGATTGATTAAAATTTTTGTATCCTCATCCGGTGGCAGGACCTGCAAAGCAGGGGCAATCACTTTATCCGTCAGTTCGAAGCAGAGTTCATCGGCAGGGATTTCAGGGCTGTGCTGGGCAGACAGCACAACGGTATCCAGCCGGAATGGTTTTCCATCCTCATCATATTCCACGGTGACCTGTGCTTTCCCGTCCGGCCTTAGTCCTTGAATTGCACCGGATTTTCGGGCGATGGTGAGAGCGCTGGTCAGACGGTGTGCCAGCACAACCGGCAGAGGAAGCATTTGCGGGGTTTCCGAACAGGCATATCCCACCATGATTCCCTGATCGCCAGCGCCGAGCTGCAGAGAGGGACTGCTCCCATCCACATTTCTTCGCTGCTCTAACGAACAGTCCACACCTGCGGCGATATCCGGGCTTTGCTTATGGATGAGGCACTGGATGGCAAAACGGGCCGGATTGTAGCCTACTTTTCTGAGAACCGAACGGACAATCGAAGGGATAGAAGGTTCATACAGGCTGGTAATCTCCCCGGCGACAATGATCTGCCCTCTGGTAGCCATCACTTCGCAGGCCACACGGGAGAGGGCGTCATGGGAAAGGCATTCGTCCAGCACACTGTCGGCAATGAGGTCGCACAGCTTATCCGGATGCCCTTCCGTAACAGATTCGGCGGTATAAAATTGATTCATGGCATTCTCCTTTATCTTTCATGATTCGGGGGCTTTTTGGTTTTGGGTTTTGGGCTTACCACCGGGTTTATTCGGATACACAAAAGCCCTTCCGGTGTTTGGATGAATTTCTCAGGGCTTAAAAACATCTGCTGATACTTCTGCATTTGTTTTTCAGTCAGGCTGGAGAAGTTTTCTCCCTGAATACCACAGACAAAAAAAGCTCCCGCAATTATGTCATAGTTCTCCAGCACACGGTTTAGCGGCAGCCCCATATTTTTTCCTTCGTCATTGCAGACAATAGCAACCGGTTCTTCCCACGGATAAAGTGCCTGAATGGGTCCGCCTACCATTTGCTGCATTTCATGAAGGTCGTTTTTCATCTCAACAGGCCGGGCTGCTTTGCCCGGTTCTACAAGCAATACTCACATTCCGGCAGATCACCTCACTTGCAGGGAAAAGGGCTTGAGGCTTTTCCCGATTGCTTCATAGTTTTCAAAATGCACCTCGCAGCCCAACAGATAAGACACCGCTTCTTCCCATTCCTTTAAAGGGTATCTTTCCTTGTCCGGCAGGCGGTACAGATCGCCAAGCGCCGCCCATTTGAGTTCCGGCAGCAGACGCAGGTTGGAGATAAAGGTGCGGTGCTGTTCGGCTACCACATCCAAAAGTCCAAGTTTTTTCAATCAATCCCTCCAGTATGATAAAAATAGGGACGGAGCGCTCCGCAGCGCCCCGTCCGATTGGTTCTTACGCTATTTTTTCCTGCGGTTACGAATATGCAGGAACACAAGGCCGCCCAAAATGACAGCGCATAAACAGATCAAAATAATTGCTTTTGGTTCCATTGATTGATTCTCACCTCACTTCTGCGGCGATGACCACCGTGCGGGCGTTTTCCCATTCATAGGAACAGGTGACGAGCGTCAGCAGGCGGCAGTCCTCGCCGTGGATGGTTTGGGATTCGTATAATGACTGTGCGAAGAGCTCTTTCTGAAAAGACAGGAAATCCGCATGATCCGCAAATTCAGTGCGGTTAAACCGGAACTTTGTGATATCGGTTTTCAGCACAGCCGCAATTTGATATTCCCGCAGTCCATTGCTGGTCTGCAGCAGGATTTTGGAGTGTTCGTTGCGGAAGGCTTCATCAGTCATCTTTTGAAGAACAGCGAACATGGTCCCGTCATTCATGTTGTGCCCGTAGACCACGGTATTTTGACTCTCTGCGGAACAATCCCATTGAAAAAAGATGCTTCCGGCAGTGCGCCATTCTCCCTTGTAGGTACGCCGCAGATAGTATTCGGGATCGTCAGCGCTGCTTTGCAAAACCGGGTAATCCACACAGGTGCCGGGAATGGAAATCCAGCCTTTGATGTCCGGGTATTCAGTCTGCAAAGCGGGAAGGTCCACAAGGGATTCCGGTTCGAGCTGTTCTTTCCCAGCCGGTAAAACCCCGGAGCTTTCGGCTCCGGGGAGAGGCTGTGCGTATTCTTTTTTCAGGGCTTGTGCTTCTCCATTGGTCAGCCCCGGCTGTAGAACCAAAAACCAGAGAAGTCCCAATAGGCTCAGGCACAAAAGGCCGATGCAAAATCCTTTTAGAAAGATTTTCATTCTTCTGTGCCTTGATCCTCATCGGCCTGATCAGCAGATTTGCGCTTTTTACCTGTATAGCGCAGGAAAAGCAGAGCGCCGCCGGACAAAACTGCCAAGCCTGCAAGAGTGCCAAGGATGGCAGGCATCCACGGGTTATCGCCGGTCTGCGGAACAGAGGGAACCTCCGGCACCAGCTTGTTATGCATCTTTACGGTCGTTGTTTCGCCTGCCTTGATTTCTACGGTCTGATCGTCAGGCAGAATATACTTTTCGGAATCTTCGCCAGCTACTTCAGATACGGTGTATTCTCCCACACGGAGAGTGAGATTGATTTCACCGTTTTCATCCGTTTTGAATTCCTGCTCATAGGCATTGCCCATGAAGTCAGTACCGCTGATTTTGAAGGTGCGCCCTTCGACCTTATCATCGTCGGCGGTCTTTACCACCTTTAGGGAACCGGTCTGCGCTTTGTTCAGGAACCCTTCGCCAGCTTCGGTTTCGATGCGGACAATCGCTTCATTCTCAGTAATGGAGAAAGGATAATATCCGTCATCCTTTTCGAAAAATTCCGGCGCTTCCTTCTCATGCAGGAAGTAATTTCTATAAACAAGATCCTTCATCTGGTAGAGGCCCGGTTCGGTTTCTGTCATTTCACCTGCCAGCTTGTCGATATCCGCATTGAATTCACCATTATTGTCCACATCGGCATAAACTTCAAAAACAGCCCCGGACAGCTTGTGGTCCGGATAATCGGCGTCCACCTTTATGGTTTCGGCGGTACCTTTGATGATCTGGTTTTCAATGGTGATTTCGATGGTCTGTCCGTCCTCGGTGATTTCTACCGGGAAGATTTCTTCCGTCAATACGAAGGCTTCCGGAGATGCGATTTCACGCACGAGGAAGTTTCCAGCAGGCACATTATCAAACTCAAAGTACCCGATTTCATTGCTCTCGGTGACCATGAGGGCGGTTTCTTCGGTAAACTCCGTTTCGTCAAAACGGAACAGGCCGATAACAGCGCCGCCTAATTCAAAACCATCCTGATCGACCTTCCAGCCGGATACCTTGCCGCGCTTTAAGGTATTTTCAATGGCTTCTCCATCGTTCGCTTCAATTTCCACTTTCGCCACATCCTGTCCGGCATACTCAAACACCACAGGGGATTTTTTGTCGCTCAAAATGTAGTGATCGTCGGTTCCGATTTCCTGTACATACAGGGAAGCCCCGCAGGGGATGTCGGTTGTAAATACGGCATTCCCATTCTCGTCAATGCCGATTGTTTCCATCAGCCCGTCTGCCGGGATGGAGGTACCATCGGAGGCGGTCAGTTGTTCCGCAGCGAACAGTCCGAAAGTAATGTTTTTCCATTCCTCATTCATGCCGAGGGAGAAGGTTTCGTCCTGTTCCAGCAACTTCTTGAGGGAAATCTCCACTTTCTGGCGTTCATTGACGAAACCAATGCTGGCGGAGGTGATCTCTACTTCCTGACCGGCATAGGACAAAACGACTTCCTTGGGTTCAGGATCGATTACCATGCCATCCGGCGCAGTGATTTCCTTCACCTGATAGCGGCCGAGATACAAAGGTTCCGAGGTGGCGGTCCCGTCACTTCCGGTGGTCAAAGTAGCCGCCAGTTCGCCTGCTTTCAGGTGGACGGTTCCGTCCGGGGTAACGACATCTTCCAGTGCTGTGATTTCATAAACAGCGCCCGGCTGGCCCTGCACCTCATACTGAGGCTGGTACATCCCGCCGGATTCTGCAACAGACTTAAATACTTCGCCCTCTTTGGAGACTGTAATCGTTCCCTTTTGCGGGATATTGTATTTCTCCACTGTAACCACGTCCTGTGAACCGTCCACCACAAAGGGAACCGGCTCTTTGTCAAGAACATATCCCCATGGACTCTGCTGTTCATACAGCTCGTAATTTCCAAACGGAAGCGGTTCCGGCAGCATAAGGGTTCCTGTGGAGTCCGTCACAAAGGTGTCGATATCGATGGGGCTGGGGTAATTGATATGCTGTACTACCCACTCGCCGGTATCAGCGTTGCGGATTTTGACTGCTGTTCCCGCCAGAGGAATAATTTTGCCGGATTCGGCGTCTTTCTTCTCAAAGCGGATGAGCGAGGTAAAGGTGGGGTTATTGAGAATGAAATAATAGGTTTTACCGTGCTCAGAAATGAACACGGAGAAGTCTGGGACAAATTTCTGTCCTTGGGCACCTTTGGTCTGATGCACCACATACAAGCCATACGGAAGGTCCTTTGAACGGGCAAATCCATAGGAATCGGTGGTCAGCAGGTCACGCTCGGTTTCTTTTGCGTTCTCATAGCTGCCTGCGCTGGCCAGATAAATCTGGAACTGAGCGCCTTCTTCTGGCTGCTCGATCTGATCGGAATCGCTGCTCTCAGCAGGTTTGTCCGTATGCTTGGTGATAGCAATGCTGCCGAGGATAACATCCTCTGTAGCGGTCATGGGGATGCTGTTGTTTTCCAAGGTGAAATTTCCCGGTTCTGCACCTACCGGATAGATGGTTTCGTCCAGCAGGTATCCTTCGCTGGGCGTAATCTCACGAATTGTATAATCCGATCCGCAGGGGTATTCCTTGGTGGTGAATTTGCCCCCGTTTGCTGTGGTATAGGTATCCAGCAGATTTTCCCCTTTGAACATACCGTATAAAGCGCCATCCAAACTGGAATCGCCTTGTGCTTCCTCGGTTTCGGAATCCACTTTATCCAATTTAACTGTAAATTTCTTCAGAAGATTGGAAAAACTCACGCTGGAAGTCTGGCCGGGATAGATGGTTACCTGCTTGGATTCAGGCTGGACATATTTGTCCGGGGCACGTTCCGTTACGGTGTATGTTCCAGCTTGGAGATTGTCTACCCGGATGCTTCCGTCCGGTCCGGTCACCACGTCTTTTTCGATTCCATTCCCGGAAATATGAAAAGGAATGCCGGAAACCTCGCCATCTTCGGAGGTTTTCACAAGCTGCAGGGTACCCGCCTTGATCTCAAGGGAAAAATAGCACTTTACGGGTTCAGCGGAGCCTTTGACGTCAAAAGTGACTACATTCTGGTATTCATCACGCAGCCAGTATTTGGTGCCGCCTGTTACAACACCGGGGATAGAGGAAGGCAGCTCCTTTTCTGCGGTGATTGTACCGAATTCCTTTTTATCCGTAGAAACATGAAGTTTGTTCCCGCTGATGGAAAAATCCACTCCCGGATAGCTGACGGAGAAATCTTTGAGAACATTGTTTTCATCCACCAGTGTGGTTTCATTTTTTCCAGTGTCCTCATTGTATTTGAGGTCATGTGTATATGCGCCGACCGCACTGGGATTGTCGGTGGCAAAGGATGGAACGGTGTGATAAGTAACCACGTTTTCCCTCAGCTTCTGAAAGATCGTCTTTGCCGCAGGGCTGTTGGCAGTAATTTCATTCACGATCTGGTTTTCATATCCGGTGCCAAGCTGCCCGTGGGCAATCAGCCAAATGAGGATTTGGGTGGCAATGTATTCATCCATGGCGCTCCCGCCGTACTTAGTGCCGGTTTCCACGTTATATCCCAAGGTCAGAGCAGTGTTGATCATTGCTTTCTGTTCCATGGTAAGGGCGGCATAATCATCCGACTGGTCATAGCCAATCCCGGTATGGGTTGCCACGCCAAGCTGGATGCAATAGGCGGTGCGGAAAGCTGTTAAATCGTTAATTCGCAGTTCAGTAAACTTATCTGTGCTGTATCCGCCAAATGGCGCCGGAAGGCTGGAGCTAAGAGAATATCCTCTGCCGTTATAGTCGATCATGGAGATATATCCATCATACTCGTATTCAGCGGCAAAAGCATTGCTTGGTACAATACCAAAGCAAAGAAGCACTGCCATCATCATAGACAGAAGTCTTTTTAGATATTTTTTCATGAAGTTCTCCTTTCGGATAAAATAAAAAATGCCCCCGCAGGCTGAAAGAAAACTCTCAACTTACGGGGGCAAGTCAATTTATCGTTCTTCTTTGTGTTTGGGATGGCGCTGTTTTTTGTGAGGGACTACCTTCTGAGGCAGTTCCTGCTGTGTACAGCGAACCGCTTCGATTACAGTTTGGGTATCGATCCCATTTTGTCTGCATCCATTCAGAATACCTTCCAAATAGGAAACAGAGGGCATGGCGGGTTTGTCTTTATACGGGCTGTTCATAGTATAGGCCATGATTTCCCGTCTGACTCCGTCCTGATTTGTCACTGTAACAGGCTCTTTCCCATATAAAAAGGGAAATCCTTCGTAATGATCCAGATGCTGTTCGTCCCGTTCGGAAATACGCCAAAGGACGCCGTCCACATAGCTTCCTTCTTCCGGCAGAATGGTGGCAACGCCATTCCCGCCGCCATTGGTGCGGAACGCAAGGCGGTATCCCTCTAACCGGACGGATTCCACAACTTCTGCATCCGGACAGCGAAACGCCATCTGATTCAGGTTCATATTAGAACCATACGCAAAATAAAGTTTTTCTTTGGTTTTGATCATCTCCTATCGTTCATGGTTTTGGCGGTTCTGCAGGCTGGGGTATTGAGCTTTATCGTAGCGCCATGCCCTGTCGCCGGGAAGCTTTGAAAGCAGATGTTCTCGCACATTTTTGTATTCCGGTCCAATAAGACCAAGGCGCAGCAGAAAGGTGCGGAAGGTAAAGGCAGGGTTTTCGCTGATCTCGGTTTTCCGCATGACTGTCCGGCTCTGGTTAATAGCCTGTGCAGAGATCGCCAGTGCCAGCGTGATGTTTGCCCTGACTTTGCCTGCATGGAGGGTGCTTTCAAAACAGCGCCATTCCAAGGTTCCACGGTAAAACACAGAATGAAGGTTTAAGGCATAGTATCTTGTCCAGTTGTAATGCTCGTAGCTTCCGTCAGAGCCTTCATACCATTCCCGCCTTAACCGATCCATGGTAGTATTGCTTGGAAGTTTACGGATTTTCTCCAGCATGGGTTCCCGCACCTTCTGGCACCAGCGTTCCACCCGGCTCTCGTTTACATTTAAGGCTTTGAACAGGATATCCTCTTTGGAATACATAATGGAAAGGGCGTTTTTCAGGCTCTGCGGTGTATGCTTGGAAGCGTCCACATGAACGTGCATACCGCAGCTTCCATTGACAACAGCTCCTGCATGGCGCAGGGTACGGACAACTTCCTGCAGTTTTCCCATTTCGCTGTACTCCAGTTTTGGGGAATTCATCTCCACCTTGTAGTCACCATCACCGATTGGAACCTGCTGCCGCCCGGTTCGATGAGAACCATGGATACTGGAGTCGTAAACAAACCGCCATGTTTTTCCCTCGTTATCGGTCACTTCCCACGGATCATAGGTGCGGGAAGAACGGGAATGGACAGCGTTGGTTCCAAACAGGGAAGCCACGGCTTCTGCTGCCTGCTGGCGGGTGAGTCCCGTCATCTCAATTTCACAGCCGAAATATTGGTCTTTCAGATCAATCGATGGCATTCACCTCCCGATGGGCAGAAGCCAACCGTTTGCCGATGGCTTCCACCACTGTAACGGTAACGCCGTTTCCGGCCTGTTTGTAGAGCTGTGCGTCCGATTGAATAGGAAGCACTCTGTCGATCTGTTCGTCCCGCCAGCCTTGCAGCCGCAGGCATTCTTTTGGAGTCAGCCTGCGGATTCGGCCGCCGAAAAAAACACCGTGGCGGTCTTGGGCGGTGAGGGTGAACATGGGTTCTTCCGCAGATTTGATTCGCCGCCCGTTCTGACGGACAGTTTCCCTTTCCGGGGTAAGGACCGCACGGGCTTCCAAGGTTCCTTGGTCGCTGTTTGTGGTGAGGGTATGGGCGATTTTTCTGCCAACTCTGCCGCGGCGGGTATTCAGTCCGGCAAACGCCAAACTGATGCTGTCGCCGGGATACGCCATTTTATAGCCTTTTTTCGTGTTTTCCTTAATCGGAAGCCCAACTTCATACAGTCCGGTTTTCCCGCCAAATCCACCCGTTTGTGCAGCAAGGGTACAGCTTATTCCTTTTGTGGAATAGATTCTTTCTCCCTGAGCTCCGGGCAGGATTTGTACAAGAGATATTCCTGCTGTTTCGGTGAAAGGAAATATTTTTCCTCTGCATCGTTCATCAAGATATCCGATAAGATACACCCTTTTTCTGGATTGGGGGACTCCAAAATCTTTGCTGTTGAGCACCTGCCATTCCAAACCATACCCCAGTCTGTCCAGCGTATGGAGGATGGCCGCAAATGTCCTGCCCCCGTCATGATTAAGCAGTCCGGGAACATTTTCAAGCAGCAGATACGCAGGTCTTTTTGCCGCAGTCAGCCGGGCAATTTCAAAGAACAAGGTACCTCTTGGATCGGAAAATCCCCCACGGTTTCCAGCAATCGAAAAAGACTGACAGGGAAAACCTCCGCACAGGAGTTCGAAGTCGGGGATATCGCTCGGATCGGCTTTTCGGATATCTTCACAGAACCACTCTCCTTTGGTATCGAACAAGGCTTCATAGCTTTGATTGGCTTTTTTGTCGATTTCGCAGTGTCCTACACAGGTAAATCCTCCGGCACGGGTGAGTCCTTCCCGGAACCCGCCAATACCGGAGAACAGGTCAATATATCGTATGGTTTTCTATATCACGCCCCTTATCTTGTATGATACTAAAAGCTAACACACAATCAATGGACATCGCCCCTTTCCCATGGTGAAATGAAATATATATGAAAACAGCCCGCAGTTTCCTGCGGGCTGCTGCTGGCTGTGTTATGCGTAGGTTTCATCTTCATTTTCATTGGTTTCGCCGGATTCTATGGTATCGTCATCCGGCTCGGTTTCTTCTTCCTCATCCTGATTCCAGCTTTCCGGTGTAGTATCCTCATCGTCCTCGCTGGGTTCTTCCTCGCCCTCACCGGTTTCGGTGTTTTCTGCAGGTTCCCAGCTGCTCCCGGTTGTTTCTTCATCAGCACTGAGTCCCTCGGTTTCGCCATTTTCTTCGTCCCAGTCCTCTGGTTCCTCGTCATCGGATACTTCCTCGTCCTCATCGCTTTCAGCGATTTCTGCGGCTTCCCAGCCGTTTTCAGCCTGTTCCTCGTGCTCGGCTGCTCTGGCGGCTTCGAATTCTTCTTCCGCTTCTTCCAGCGCCTGTTCGATCAGCCCAATCACGAATTCTTTTTGGGTGAGGCGGCGATGATAGGCTTTCTCATAGTTTTCAAGGTATTCCTTTACCCTCTGGAACAATTCCTCGCTCACCTGAAATGCTAATGTTCTTCCTTTTTCCATAATTCTGTTAGCCCCTTTCTCATAATGCTCCCGGATGATCATTTCGATGAATTTGCTCATCGTACTTTCCGTTTCCCTGATTTCCTCGCTGATTTGGTTATGCAGATCCAGCGGGATTTTGCAGGTTACGCCCTTTGTTTCCACGCCTATCGCTCCTTTTTTCGTTCTTTCCCTTTCGGGCAACACAAGCATACTGCAACCCGCCGGATAAAGCTATTACCAAGACCAACAACCTTTCAGTCAAAGCAGGCTCGACAAACGTCACAACCAATAAAGGCTATGTGGGGGTTATTCTTCTCTCAACAGGGAACCAAGGAAGCCCATCATCTCCTTCGGAATGGCTTCTTCCTGCTGTGGTATGGGCTGGGAAGGCACAGCTTTGAGTTCTTCCCGCAGTACCCGGCGCAGAATTGTTTCCAGTTCTTCTCGCTGGGCATTTTCCAGAATCACCTGTACCAGAAAGGCGTTTTTCTGGCCTTCCGGCACAGTCTGCAGAATTTCCCATGCTCTGCGATGTTCTTCATTCTGGAGGTTGGGGCGGAACATAAATAGGGGCCTGCTCATGCCTTGCCCACACCGCCCGAAAACTGCCCCAAAATCCTCTCGAACCCTTCAGCGTTTACCTTGTCGTCTATCAGGGCAAAAACCCGACACAGGCTGTCCTGTTCGCTCACGTTGCCCTTGACTACCGATGCGCCGCCGCCCAGCATCACCACCGGGATGGCTTTCAGGTCAAACCCTGATTCCATAGCTGCCGAAAGAAGGCTCTCTTTGTAAAGCCGCCCTTGTTTCTGGATAATGTTTCGGGCGTCCTCATCCATACTGCAGGGCTTTCCTGTCAGAACACGCTCCACCTGAGCGTCGGTCACAGACAGCCCGGTATCCCGGCGGACCTGTTCTTTCGTTTCATCAATGCAGCGGATCATACCGAGTTCCAGACTTCGGCAGGTAGCCGCATTGGGAACACCATTATCCAGCCGCATCAGATCAACAGTCCAGCCGCCGATGTCCATGAGAAGAACAGAAGGCTCATTCTGGATGAGTTCCGAATGCAGAGCAATGGCGGAATAGCCTTGTGGGAACAGTTTCACATCCTCGATGGTGATTTTGTAGGCAATTCCTTCAAACTTGAAGCACACCGGCTGGGAAGAACGCAGAAGGTATTCTCGGAAGGGCTTTTTCTCCCGGCCAAATCCGGCCAAAGGCAGCCCGGCGGCAATGCGCACCGAACACTCCGTTTTTCCACCTCGCTGTTTGATTTCCTTGGCGATGGCTGCAAGAGTAAGCAGGTAGTAATTGTCGTTTTCCATTTTGTTACGCAGGATCGGCTGTCTGCCGGTTCCGCAGACATAAAACTTCCCGCCGAATTCCAGTGTGTTTTGCAAGGTGTAGGGTTCATGGGAATACTCTGCAATACCGGCTGGGAAAGAAAAATGCCGGGTTTTGATTGCGTAATAGCCATGGTCGATGCCAATGTTCATGGTTTTACTCATCCTTTCTTGTTGGTTGTTGAAAACTTGAGGTTCTTGCTGAGTTAGAGCTTAGAGTTATCTTGTTCTTTCCCAGCTGGTAAAGTATTAGGGGGGAGAGTGTGAGAGGGGGGAAAAGCGGAAAACCGCCCCGGCCATTCAGCCGGAGCGGTTCTAAAAAAGGGCGCACTACCCCCTTGTATCTTGAGGGCTTGAAATTGGCCCATTTGGGGCTTTCGTCAATCTATCTATATATCTGCCGAAAACTTTTACAGTTCCGACAACGGGAAAAAAGAGTGGTAAACGCAAAAAAGCGGAGTTCCCAGCCTGAAAAATCAGGTGAAAACTCCGCTTAGCTTTGCAGATATCTCTAAAAACGGGGATGACAGTAATGGGACACCAATCCTTTTTTGAAACGGAAAAAAGCCCGCAAACCCGCATGAATACTAAGAAAAATGTGCCTGACAGTAAAATCAGGCACATAATCTGGTGGGAGAGAGTGGATTCGAACCACTGAAGTCAGTGACGACAGATTTACAGTCTGTTCCCTTTGGCCGCTCGGGAACTCTCCCATATTAAATTATGATGCGTAAAATGGAGCTGGTGGACGGACTTGAACCCCCGACCTGCTGATTACAAATCAGCTGCTCTACCAACTGAGCTACACCAGCGTTTCGAACGCTTGAATATATTATCATAAAAGGGCGATTTCGTCAACACAAATTTTAAAAATTTTTAAAAAACTTTGTAAAACCCGTTTCTCGGTGAATCGGTAATTAAGAGCACTCGGCGAAAACTGGTTTAAAACCCCTTGCAAATATGACTGCCTGCCGACACAATACATACTCTTGCTTTTTACCGCGCAATACTGTATAATTTATTCCAAAAATAATGATAAATGACACATTAATTACTCGCTGCAAATGCAGCTGTTTCCGGTAAGGCGTGTTGTATTGAGCAGTAATGATACAAGCCTTATCTTATAGGAGTTTTTATATGAAGGACAAAGCACAAAAAAATATTAAGATGCATTCGGTTCAGTTCAACTTCATAATGAACGCCATACTGACCGTTTCTTCATTTATTTTTCCGCTGATAACGTTCCCGTATATTTCGCGTACTCTTTTGGTAGACGGTATCGGAAAGGTGAATTTCGCAACGTCGGTAATTTCATACTTTACCATGTTCGCTTCGCTCGGTATACCGACATACGGTATCCGCGCGTGCGCAAGAGTTCGCGACGACCGCGAAAAGCTCACAAAAACCGCACAGGAACTTATAATAATAAACCTTATCACCTCGGCAATAACATACGCTGTATTTTTTATACTGCTCTTTACCGTTGACAGGTTCTATCAGGACAAAACACTGCTCACCGTAACCAGCGTTTCGATTATACTCAACACCTTGGGCGTTACATGGCTTTATTCGGCTCTTGAGCAATATTCGTATATCACGGTAAGGAACATTGCCTGCAAGCTTGTCTCCGTAATATTGATGTTCATATTCGTCCACAACACATCTGATTATGTGATTTACGGTGTAATTGCGGTCTTGGCATCGGGCGGCTCGAACCTTTTGAACTTTATCAATCTGAAAAAATATATTTCTCTGCGACCCGTAGGGCATTATGATTTTAAGCAGCATTTGCAGCCGATATTCATTTTCTTTGCGACATCGATTGCTATAAGCATTTACACAAACCTTGACACGGTTATGCTCGGATTTATGACCAACGACACACAGGTAGGCTTATACAGTGCCTCCGTTAAGGTTAAAACCGTTTTGCTCGCTGTGGTCTCTTCACTCGGAAATGTTCTTTTACCGAGGCTGTCGGTATATATACACGACAACGATTACAGTAAATTCAGAGAGGCGCTGTCAAGAGTTCTGAACTTCCTGCTTTTGATAACTATACCTTTGACGTTATTCTTTACGCTCTACGTTAAAGACTCCATTATATTGCTTTCCGGCGAAGCCTTCTTAGACGCCTCTCTTTCAATGAGACTTTTGATGCCCACGGTATTTTTCTGCGCCCTCAGCGGAATGACCGGCAATCAGATGCTGGTACCGCTCGGCAGAGAAAAGGCTGTAATGCTGTCGGTAAGCATAGGTGCTGTTTTTGATTTTGTTTTAAACTTCTTCGTAATTCCGAAAATGGGAGCTGCCGGTGCGGCACTCTCGACACTTCTTACGGAATTTTTGGTTTTGGTGGTACAGACATTCTTTTTAAAGGACCATCTCGGCAAAGTCATACGCGGAGTAAAGGCATTGCCCATTCTTATAAGTGCTGCCGTATCCACGGGTGCCGGAATCGTGATACAGCACTATATGGGTGTTTCAAACTCATTTTTACGGCTTGTCATCGGTGCGGTTTCGTTCTTTGGAATTTATTTTGTTCTGCTTCTGATTTTAAAGGAAAAGTTCCTTACGGAAAACCTTACGCTTGCACTTGAAAAGCTGAAATCGCTGCTGTCTTCGAGAAAGCAGCAGCCGAAGGATTAGTTATTTCACGGTTTTACAAACCGTGAAATAAGCATTAAGCAAATTGAAGAAGCCGAATTGTACAAACCCCCGATAGAGGTCTTTTACTCCTATCGGGGGTTTATGCTGTGATTTTGCCGGAAAGCCTTTGTTCCGCATATCTTCACAAAAGTTCAAACAGATCTTTGCGGCATTTGATTTTTCCGCTTTTTTTAAGCTTACCTATAACAGCGGACAGTCCCGAACGGTCAACCTCGAGATAATCCGCAAGCTGCTGACGGTCATAGGTAATGTGAAAGCTGCTTTTCCCCTGCTCCTTAGCCGTCTGCATTAAATATGTCATCAGCTTTTCCTCCGTTGAGCGTTTACTTGTCACCTCAAGTCTTTTCATAAGGACAAGATTTTTCACCGATGACGTTCGCAGCAAATTCAGAATAAAACAGTTATATATATCCGTATTTTTGAGAGGAATATCCGGCAGACTGAGGAGCATGACAACGGTTTCGTCAAGGGCAACGACATCCACCGGAATACTTTTTATTCCGGCACATACAAACGCTTCACCGAACACCTCCGAAGGCTCCAACACAGCGACTATGCTGCGATTGCCGTAGTAATCCGTCCGCTCTATTTGCGCGTTGCCGTGAAGTACAACACCTATATGCTCAGGTTTTTCGCCCTCGGAGAAAATAACGTCGCCTTTAGAGTATTTAACAACCTTAGAGTTCAAAATCTCGGTCAGGCGCTTTATGTCTTCTATGTCAAGTCCCGTAAACATACGGCACTTTTTGAGTATTTCAAAATAATTTTCCATTTTGCCTCCGTTTGTTGAAAATTCAACATACAATTCGGTTTTATTATATTATAATGTCCTCACAAGTCAAGAAAAATAAATTTCGGAGGATATACCATGATAAGAAAAATCATTAAAATAGATGAAGAAAAGTGCAACGGCTGCGGCGCCTGTGCCGCCGCCTGCCACGAGGGTGCAATAGATATGGTAAACGGCAAAGCCAGGCTTATGCGCGAGGACTACTGCGACGGCCTTGGCGACTGCCTGCCCGCCTGCCCCACCGGAGCAATAACATTTGAAGAAAGAGAAGCTCCCGAATACAACGAAGAAGCCGTTAAAAAGGCAAAAATGCACAAAGCGGCGGCTATGCTTCACGGCGGATGTCCCGGTTCACGTTCAAGGGCAATTGAGCGCAAAAACGAAGTCCCAAAAAGCACGAACACGGTTTCGGAAAGCCGTTTGAGGCAATGGCCCGTTCAGATAAAGCTCGTTCCGGTAACCGCTCCGTACTTTGAGAATGCGGATTTACTCATATCAGCCGACTGTGCTGCTTACGCATACGGAAATTTCCACGCAGATTTCATAAAGAATCGTATAACTCTTATAGGCTGCCCGAAGCTTGACGACACGGACTATTCGGAAAAGCTGACGGAAATCATAGCGCTCAACAACATCAAAAGCGTTACCGTGGTAAGAATGGAGGTTCCCTGCTGCGGAGGTATTGAAAACGCCGCAAAACAGGCTGTAAAAAGAAGCGGAAAATTTATACCGTGGCACGTGGTGACGATATCGACCGACGGAAACATTTTGGATTAAAAAGCAAAATGAACAAAGAAAAAATGAGCTGTAAATTTTTACAGCTCATTTTTTGTATCAAGAATTCTCTTTAATATATTTGCCGTATTTAATTCTGTTAACTACAAAGCCTACGCCGAGAACCAGCAGAAGCGGAATCAACAGTATAATAAGAGCCAATATACCGCAAACGACAATCGGAACGCCTTTTTTGCTCTTTTTGACGTTGCACTCGGGCTTTTCCTCTTTTTGAGGCTTCTTCCCCTGCTCGCCCTCTTTATAGAACGGTCTTATAGGAAGTATGGCATCATATGACGGTATGCCCGAATTATGTAAAAGCGGTTCCGCAAAATCGGTAAACGAATCAGCAACCTTTATAAGCTTGCGCGGCTTTATATGCAGAGCGGCAAAAACCGAATCCACAATGTGAAGAAGCCCTACGGTTATTTTATATTCGTTATCGTCAACACTGTAAAGGTCTTCTCCGCCGTACAAATTAACTACAAGGTCACAGATAAAGTCAACAACACTTTTATCGGCAATATCGGCATAATCCTCGGGCTTCAGCCCTGTTTCGGCACGGGTCAGCTTTGCGACTTTGCCTATTGTAAGAGCATTAAGCTTTTTGGCAAACGGTTTTATAAGCCAGCCGATTTTATAAATGAGTTTTTTCTTTATGCTCATTGCCGTCGCCATATCGGCAAGCGTCGGAATATCCGTTCCGGCTGCTTTTATCATATCCTTTACCATACCGATAAGCTGATATTTAAGATATTCCTGAAGGGTTTTGCCCTCCAAATCGAAGTCCACCGTTTCGGTTATGAGGTCGGTGGTGGTTGAAACCATTTTTACATCCGGGTCCAAAACAATGGTGCGTATCGGTGCGGGATAACCTACGGTTGCGGCGGTTGCTATATCGTAAAGCGTATTTCCGCGGTCGCTCGTTATCACGTCTATATCGTGTACGTGAGTGTGACCCGTAAGAATAAACTGTATGCCTAAGTCGGCAAGCTCGTTTCTGCGCGTCTCGTAGTCGCCGAGCATATCATTTTTGCCTATCAGCTCATAAATCGGCGACGGGGCTATAAGCGGATGGTGAGTCATGGCCAAAATAAACTGGTCGTTTTTGCGTGCATCCTCCGCCTGAGCCTTTATCCACTCAAAGCACTCATCCGAAAAGCCGCTTTTTCCCGAGAGATTGCGGTCGTCATTAAGTGCAAAAAGCCTGTAACCGTCGGCAAGCTGCACTACATACGACATACTGTCTCGATGAACGGCAATCGCTTCATCGGGGCCGAACTCTTTATACATATCATAGAGCTGCTCACGCTTTGCGGCAGGGATTTTCACCTTTTCATTGCCTACAAAGCTGTCTGTCAAGCCGTCATCCTGATAGTCGTGGGTTGCCGTAAGAACATAAATGCGCTTTCCGCTCTTTTTTAAATCGCGGAGCATTTCGATAAATTCCTCGTGTGCCTCAATTTCACCGTTGTTGGTGGTATCGCCCGAAAGCAAAACGATATCGGTTCGTTTATCTTCTTTTATCTGCTTAAAGGCAGCTCTTAAAAGCTCCTCGCTGTATTTTAAAAGCTTTTGGCTTTTGGCGTTTGCCGCATCGTAAGCCTTACCCTTAGTGCCGGTCTTTTTTGAATAGTAATGCGTGTCCGTTATCACGGTCACGGTAAGAGGTGTTTTTGCCAAATTTACTGACCCCCTTTTTTACTTTATCGCTTTTGTTTTGACTTCGTCTGCAAGGCGGTCGCAAAGAGACGAAAGCTCCATGGAGCCTATATCGCCCTCGCCGCGATGGCGAACGGAAACAGTACCGTTTTCAACTTCTTTGTCGCCGACAACGAGCATATACGGCGTCTTTTGAAGCTGCGCCTCACGTATTTTATATCCGATTTTTTCGGAGCGATCGTCAACCTTTACGCGGATACCGTATTTTTTAAGTTCCGCCTCGATTTCATGCGCTCTGTCTGCATGGCGGTCGGCAATCGGAAGAACGACGGCCTGTACGGGAGACAGCCAAAGCGGGAACGCGCCTGCAAAATGCTCTATAAGAACGCCGATAAATCTCTCTACCGAGCCGAAAACAACGCGGTGAATCATAACGGGACAATGCTTTTCGCCGTCGGCACCCGTGTATTCAAGATTAAATCTCTCGGGAAGCTGGAAGTCAAGCTGAATAGTACCGCACTGCCAGGTTCTGCCGAGCGAATCTTCAATGTGGAAGTCAAGCTTCGGACCGTAGAACGCACCGTCTCCCTCATTTACGGTATATTCCTTACCAATGCTTTCGATTGCGTCGGAAAGCGATTTTGTGGCTTTGTCCCATTCTTCTTTTGTGCCCATATGGTCCTCGGGCATGGTTGAAAGCTCTATGGTATACGGCAGCTTAAAGAGATTATAAACCTCGTCAAAGAGCTGTGATATTCTTACAACCTCGTCGCGTATCTGGTCGGGAGCGAGGAGTATATGAGCATCGTCCTGAGTGAAGCAACGTACGCGGAAAAGTCCGTGAAGCGCGCCAGAAAGCTCGTGGCGATGTACTCTGCCGAGTTCACCGTAGCGAAGAGGCAATTCCTTGTATGAATGAGGCTCAAGCTCATAAACAAGTATGCTACCGGGGCAGTTCATCGGCTTTATGGCGAAATCCTCACCGTCGATAACGGTTGTATACATATTATCCTTGTAGTGATCCCAGTGACCAGAAGTCTCCCAAAGCGAACGCTTCATTATCTGAGGAGTGGATATCTCAAGATAACCCCACCTCTCGTGAACCTCGTGCCAATAATCAATGAGGGTGTTGCGAAGAATCATACCGTTGGGAAGGAAGAACGGCATTCCGGGAGCCTCGTCGCGAAGTGCAAAAAGCCCAAGCTCCTTACCGAGTTTTCTGTGGTCGCGCTTTTTAGCCTCTTCAATTCTTTCAAGATATTCCGTAAGCTCGGACTGCTTTGTGAAAGATATACCATATATACGCTGAAGCATTTTATTTTTTTCATCGCCGCGCCAATAAGCGCCTGCTATGGACGTAAGCTTAAACGCCTTTACTCGGCCTGTGTCGGGAATATGCGGCCCCGCGCAAAGCTCGGTGAATTCCGCCTGCTTATAAAATGAAATCTTCTCGCCTTTGCCGGCATGCTCTTTAATAAGCTCAACCTTATACGGCTCGTCCTTTTCCTCCATAAGCTTTAAAGCCTCGTCTGCGGAGAGGTCGAACTGCTCAAGCGGAATATTTTCCTTTACGATTTTCTTCATTTCAGTCTCGATTTTTTCGAGAATTTCGGGAGTGAAAGAAAAATCCACGTCGAAGTCATAGTAAAATCCGTTTGCTATTGACGGTCCTATTGCAAGCTTGGCACTCGGATAAAGACGTTTAACAGCCTGCGCGAGTATATGCGAAGTTGTATGCCAAAATGCCTTTTTGCCGTCCTCATCGTCAAAGGTAAGTATTTCTACATGACAATCCTTTGTTACCGGAGTGCGAAGGTCGCAAGTCTCGCCGTCAATCTTTGCAAGGCAGGCGGCTTTGTAAAGCCCCATGCCGATAGACTTTGCTATATCCATTACGGTCGTGCCGCTTTGAAACTCCTTTACAACATCATCCTTCAATGTAACTTTTACCATAAAAACTACCTCCATTATAATTAAAAAGCACCTCATCCCAGTAATCTGGGATGAAGTGCTATGCATTCCACGGTTCCACCCGAATTGACGATAAAAATCGCCCGCTCAACTGCTTTTAACGCAAGCTTACGTCACGCCTTAATCATCTGTTTTCGACGCGCGCTCGGGAGCGGTATCGGGCAGCTTTGCACGCTCTTCTTTCAGCCAACGAAAGAGCTCTCTTATGTGCAAACGACTTGCCGTCATTCTCCGTCAACGGTTTAATCTTTTTACTTTGGCTCTATATTATACTCATTTTTCCGATATGTCAAGAGATGATTTTAATTAAAAATTCTATTACAAAAACAGCGACGCAGGAGGACAGCGCAACCGTGAGCAAGCCCTTCTCAAAAAACGCAAGCAGCAGCGCCACTATGAGCCCTGCCACAGCCGACCACACGCTCCCCGTAGATGAAAAAACCGCGGGAAATGTCATCGCCGCCAAGACTGCATACGGAATGTAATAAAGAAACGATCTTATAAATCTGTTTTCGATTTTTTTGCGAAAAATCACAAGCGGCAGCATTCTTATAAGATATGTGACAAGCGCCATAACCGCTATATATATAAATATGTTCTCAGCCGTTTTCATTTGCTTCGTCCTCCTTTACGGGTTTTAAGAGGGCGCCGACAGTTGCGGAAAGAACGGCGCAAATGATTATTACAAATCCCGAAGAGACTTTACAAAGACCAGGCACGTATTTGAAACATATACTCAACGCCGCCGACAATAATACCACAACAGCCACAGTCTTATTATGCTTTGCGGGCGGTATAAATATAGCTATAAACATACCGTAAATCGCAATGCCGAGAGCGGAGCGCACGGACAGCGGAAGCACGGTGCTCGCCGCAGCACCTATAAGAGTGCCGAGAGTCCACCCGACTATTGGCAAAAGAGCAAGCCCGTACATATATTTTTTGCCGACCTCTCCTTTTTGACCCGAGGCTACGGCAAATATTTCATCGGTATTGCTGAACGCTATTAAAAATCGGTCAAGCAAATTTACGCTCTTGTGAAGCTTTTGCGACAGAGAAACCGACATCAGCGCATAGCGTATGTTTATAACAAGCTGTGTTAGTGCCATTTCAAGATAAGCACCGCCGGCGAAAATTAAATCAAGCCCTGCAAACTGACCTGCCGAGGTCAAATTTGTCATAGAGATAAGCACCGCCGTAAAAACGGGCAAGCCGCCCTCGACAGCCATCATACCGAATGTAAACGAAACCGAAAGATAGCCGAGCGCTATCGGCAAACCGTCCTTCAGGCCTTTTTTAAAACTGTTTTGAAATTCCGTCATTTTTCTTCCTGCGTTTTCTTCCCTGCGATATAAAAAGCACACCTCGGTGAAGCCCCGAACGGTGTGCTTTTAACAGCATTGAACATTATAATCACAAAGTCGATTTATGTCAATATTATTCGGTTTTATTCTTTAAACGAAGTGCTCTTGTGGCGTTGATAACCGCTACAACCATAACTCCGACATCGGCGAATATGGCGACTCCCATATTTGCAATGCCTACTGCGCTGAGCACAAGGCAAACGGCTTTCACAAGAAGGGCAAACGCAATGTTTTCTCTTACTATTTTCAGCGTGTGAACCGAGATTTTTTTCGCAAGAGATATTTTTGCCGGATCATCGTCCATAAGCACTATATCGGCCGCCTCTATTGCCGCGTCCGAGCCGAGCGCGCCCATCGCTATGCCTATGTCGGCTCTTGAGAGCACGGGAGCGTCGTTTATTCCGTCGCCGACAAACGCCAGCTTTTCTTTGGGCTCTTTTTTGTCAAGGAGCTTTTCGACCTCCGATACCTTATCGGCAGGGAGAAGTTCAGAGTGAACCTCGTCTATGCCTATTTCCGCGGCTACCCTGTCGGCAGCGGCCTTGGAGTCGCCCGTGAGCATTACCGTCTTTTTGACACCGTGCTTTTTGAGTTCGCTGAGAGCAAGCTTTGTATTGGGCTTTACAACATCCGATATTACAATACAGCCGGCATATTTTCCGTCCTCGGAAACATACACAACCGTACCCTCGTTATGCTCGGTTGAGACAGCGATATGCTCTTCTTTCATCAGCTTTAAATTGCCGACTAACACTCTTTTACCGTCAACTGCAGCCGAAACACCGTGGCCTGCAATCTCTTTTATATCTGTAACGCCGTTTTCGTCAATATCCTTGCCGTAATATTTTTTAAGACTGAGGCTTATCGGGTGACTCGAAGCACTCTCTGAGTACGCCGCCAAGCGTACAACGGAATCCTTTGTGTATCCGTTTTCGGGATATACTCCGGTTACCTCAAAGACTCCCTTTGTAAGAGTTCCGGTTTTATCAAATACAACATATTTCGTATCTGAAAGCCCCTCAAGATAATTGGAGCCTTTTACAAGTATACCGTTCGCCGAAGCACAGCCTATACCCGCAAAAAACGAGAGCGGAACCGATATGACAAGAGCGCACGGACAGCTGATGACAAGGAAGGTAAGCGCTCTGAATATCCAATCGCTCCACATGGCCGTGTGACCGGCAATAAGCCTTATAACCGGAGGTAAAATTGCGAGTGCAAGTGCCGAAAAGCAAACCGCCGGAGTATAATATCTTGCAAATTTTGTTATGAAATTCTCGGAGCGCGACTTTTTCATACTTGAATTTTCAACAAGGTCAAGTATTTTTGATACGGTTGAATCGCCGAACTCCTTAGTGGTTTTTACCTTGATGACGCCGGTCATATTGATGCAGCCGCTTATAACCTCATCGCCCGTTTTGACATTTCGCGGCAGACTCTCACCGGTTAAAGCACTTGTATTGAGCGATGTGTCACCGCTTGTAACAATGCCGTCTATCGGGATTTTCTCGCCGGGATTTACGGTTATTTCGGTACCGACCGCCACTTCGTCGGGATCGACCTTTTCGAGTTTTCCGTCAACCTCGACATTTGCATAGTCGGGTCTTATATCCATTAAGGCGGAAATATTGCGTCTGCTCTTGCCGACAGCTATGCTTTGGAAAAGCTCGCCTATCTGATAAAAGAGCATAACGGCAACGCCCTCTTTATAATCGCCGAGTGCTATGGCACCGACGGTAGCAACCGCCATAAGGAAATTCTCATCAAAGACCTGACCCTTAAAAATGCCTTTAACGGCCTTTTTGAGAATGTCGTAGCCGATTATAAAATACGGTATCAGATTTAAAACAAGCCAAATGTATTTATTGAGAGTTATAAATTTGCCGAGGACGGAAAGACATACTATCAGCACAGCCGAAGCAATTATCCGCCACAGAACGTTTTTCTGTTTTTTACTCATAAATATCTCCCTCACTTATTTATTTGCCGAAAGCGGCATCTCATAACATCAGATATATATTTCGCAGTCGTCCTCTACTCTTTTGCAATTTTTGAGGACTTTTTTCATAACGGCTGCCTCATCGGCACCGTCGTCAAATTCTACTTTCATTTTTTGTGTCATAAAAGATACAACGGCTTCACGAACGCCGTCGGTCTTTTGAGCGGCTTCCTCCATTTTTGCGGCACAGTTTGCACAATCGACTTCTATATTGTATGTTTTTTTCATAATAACAACCCTTTCTTCGGCTGCTCTCTTTTGGAACAGTTGAGCAACCATTCATTTGTTGTCTATATTATAGTTGAACATATGCTCAATTGTCAATATGTTTTTTAAAATTTTTTTATTTTGGTGAAGCATCATTTCTCAAGCGAAAATTCGCACGGATAAAAGTCTTTCTGTCTGTACGATTTCACATAGAAAGTGAAAAAAAGCCCCGAATAATGTTTTCGCATATTCGGGGCCCTATAAATTATTCAATTGTGACGGAATATTATATCGACAATATAATCGCCGATTTTATATCATGTATATTTAAGAAGCCTTAATCGCCCAAGTGCTGATGGCGGATATGCTCGTCCGCTATTTCGATAACGGTTGTAATGTGCTCATCGTCAAAGCTGTAAAACACATGCTTGCCGTCTCGGCGAGCCTTAACTATGTTGTTCGCCTTTAAGAGCGCAAGCTGATGAGACACGGCTGACTTAGTCATACCGAGTGCTGCGGCAAGGTCGCAAACGCACACCTCGCGCTTATCAAGTGCCATAACTATTTTGGCTCTCGTGGGATCGCCGAGGACTTTAAACAGGTTTGAAACACCGTTTATCTCCTCCTCCGAAAACATATTGTTTTTTATATCGTCAACAACCTCTTGCATAACGGCATTACAGTCGCACTTATTATCAGCCATTATTTTTCACCTCATAAACATACGGTATCGTACTGTTAAGAATATTATATATCTTAAAAACAAATATTTCAAATAAAATGTGTATACACAAAGGAATACCAAACGGTATTGCAAAAAAAGGACTCAGCCTACGCTAAGTCCTTTTTGGTGACCCGGACGAGATTTGAACTCGTGTTACCGCCGTGAAAGGGCGGTGTCTTGACCGCTTGACCACCGGGCCGTTATGGTAGCGGCAGTGGGACTTGAACCTACGACCTTCCGGGTATGAACCGGACGCTCTAGCCAACTAAGCTATGCCGCCATATATGCCGCTTTTTCAGCGGCTTTGATATTATAATATAAAGTGTGCCGGTTGTCAATAGTTTATTTATGACAAAATAAAAATTACATTGCAATGCGGCATGCCGTTTTTCAAAAGCCGCATTGCAACAAAAAAGTCAAACTATTACTTCTCCATGAGCGTTACCATTACCGCCTTTTGAGCGTGGAGACGGTTTTCGGCCTCATCAAATATCTCATCCGCGTGAGACTCGAACACATCTGCGGTTATCTCTTCACCGCGGTGAGCAGGCAAGCAATGCTGAACCATACAGCCGCTGTTTGCAACCGCAAGCAATTCCTTATTGACCTGATATTTGCCGCCGAATATTTTTTTGCGTTCTTCGGCTTCACCCTCCTGCCCCATTGACGCCCAAACGTCGGTAAAGATGACGTCGGCACCGCTTGCAGCCTCCATAGGCTCTGTAAACATCGAAAATCCCGCATAATTATTTGCAAAGTCAAGCACGCGGCTGTCGGGTCTGTACCCCTCGGGGCAAGCCACCGATACCTGCATACCTGTTTTAAGTCCGCCGACTATAAGAGAATTTGCCATATTGTTGCCGTCGCCTATGTAGCACATTTTAAGGCCGTCAAGGTGCCCCTTGTGCTCACGTACCGTCATAAGGTCGGCAAGCACCTGGCACGGATGGCAAAAATCGGTAAGGCCGTTAATTATCGGGATAGAGCCGTACTTCGCGAGTGCCTCAACCTCGGACTGCTCAAACGTTCTTATCATAATGCCGTCGATATAGCGAGAGAGAACTCTTGCGGTGTCTTGTATAGGCTCGCCGCGTCCTATCTGAAGATCGCGGTTTGAAAGGAAGAGTGCCTGACCGCCGAGCTGATACATACCGGTTTCAAAAGAAACCCTTGTTCTTGTTGAGGATTTTTGAAAAATCATACCGAGAGTCTGACCCTTAAGTCTTTGATGCGCTATGCCGTGCTTATTTTCATATTTAAGCTGATCGGCAAGATTTAAAAGGTCAGATATTTCACCGGGAGTTGTCGATAAAAGACTTAACAAATGCTTCATTTTAATTCACAGAGCCTTTCCGGCTACAAATATAGTCACGTTGCCCCTGCCGTAGCCGTGCAAGGCGTGAAAACTGCATAGGAGTTTATTCAGAAAGGGTCTTTTCGAGAATCTCAAGTCCCCTGTCTATTTCGTCATATGTTATGGTGAGCGGAGGAAGCATACGAAGCGACTGCTTGGCGGTTAAAATAAGAAGCCCGTTTTCAACACAGCGCGCCGCCACATCCGCCGCCTTTTGATTTTTAAGGTCTATACCTATCATAAGGCCCATACCGCGCACCTCGGAAACATCCTTAAACGAAGAAACCTTGTTTCTTATGTATTCGCCCTTTTCGCGGACGTCCTTTAAAAATTCTTCATCAAGTCGGCTTAATATCTCGACCGCGCCCGATAAAACCACGGGATTTCCGCCGAAGGTCGTACCGTGAGTGCCGGGAGTCAAAACGCTGCCGAACTGCTCTTTTGCAAGGCACGCTCCTATCGGCAGTCCGCCGCCGAGGCCCTTTGCGGATGTCAAAACGTCCGGCTTTACGCCGATATTTTCCCAAGCATAGAGCTTACCTGTTCTGCCGACGCCTGTCTGCACTTCGTCGAATATGAGAACAATATCGTTTTCATCGCAAAGCTCTCTTATGTATTCTATATAATCGCGCGGAGTTATTACGACTCCGCCCTCGCCCTGTATAACCTCAAGTATTACCGCGCAAACCGTTCCGTCGAGAAGCTCGGAAAACGCTTTTTTGTCGCCTGCCTCGGCATATTTAAAGCCGCCCATAAAAGGCATAAAATACTTGTGGTAGTGCTCCTGCCCCGTTGCGGTTATTGTGGCCATGGTTCTGCCGTGGAAAGAATTCACAAGCGATATTATCGTATTTCGGCTTTCACCGTAGCGGTCAAAGCTGTATTTTCTCGCAAGCTTTATGGCGCACTCATTTGCCTCCGCTCCGGAATTGCAAAAAAGCACCTTATCAAATCCGCTTTTTTCGCACAGAAGCTTTGCCGCCTTGGCAACAGGCTCGTTATAATAGAGATTTGATGTATGCTGAATTTTATCTATCTGCCCGATAACAGCCTTTTTCCAGCCATCATCGTTTACGCCGAAAATATTAACGCCTATACCCGAAGTAAAATCAATTACCACTCTGCCGTCGGAGGACGTCAGAGACGCATTTTTGCCGCCCGTCAAGGCTATCGGAAAATGACCGTAAGTCGGCATTAAATATTTGTCGGCAGTATTTTTAATTTCGTTAAAATCCATTTTATCAGTCCTTAATAAACTAATCTTATTATATATACAAAGTCCGAAAAATGCAATTGCCGTTTAACGCAAGCTGTTGTTGAAGAAGCTGTATGTATTTACCTCAAGCTGTTCAAAACAAAGTATTACGGAAATAGGCACAAATCTTGATTTCGTGAAATTTTTTTCGTTAGACAAGGCGTGTAAAACGATGCTGTATGTATTTACCGCGAATCGCACAAAACGAAGTTTAGCAGAAAAAAGCGCAAAATCTTGATTTTTCAGTATTTTTTTCGTCAGACAAGGCGTGTGCAGCGGTGCTGTATGTATATACTGCGAGCTGCACAGAACGAAGTATGGCGGGAAAAAGACGAAAAATCACCCGTGAAACATTGTGCCGAAGCCCTCATCCGTGAATAACTCCATAAGAATAGAATGCGGTATACGTCCGTCGATTATGTTGGTCTGAAGAACTCCGCGGCGGACGGCCTCTACGCAGCAGTCGATTTTCGGTATCATACCGCCGGAGATAACGCCCTGAGACTTGAGCGACGGTATTTCGGAAACCTGAACGTCGTGAATTAAAGTGGAATCATCGTCTTTATCCATTAAAAGTCCGCTGATGTCAGTCATAAGCAAAAGCTTTTCCGCGTGGAGACTTGCGGCTATTGCCGCCGCGGCGGTATCGGCGTTTATATTGAACACCTCGCCGTTCTCGCCCGTTGCAACGGAGGAAATAACGGGGATATATTTATTTTCAAGAGTGTAATCTATAACGTCGGTATCGATTTCGGTTATCTCGCCTACAAATCCGACGTCCGATTTTGTGTATTTTACGGCTTTCATCATTTCGCCGTCGATACCGCAAAGGCCTATCGCCTTGCCGCCGTGCTTTGAAATGAGCTGTACCAAATGCTTATTCACCTTGCCTGCCAAAACCATTTGAACAATATCTATTGTCTCTTCGTCGGTATAGCGCAGTCCGTCTACAAAGCGGCTCTGCTTGCCGACACGTTTGAGCATATCGGATATTTCCGGTCCGCCGCCGTGAACAAGCACAATATTTACTCCGACGGAACGAAGAAGAACTATGTCGGTCATTACGGCATCCTGAAGCTCTTCGTTTACCATGGCATTGCCGCCGTACTTTATGACGACCGTTTTATTTTGATATTTCTGAATATACGGTAAGGCTTGAACGAGAACCTCGGAACGGTCCGAATTTGTTATATTTGATATTTCCATATTTCTCCTCCGATAAATGTCTGTGAATACTGCGTTTATGCGTTTTACGCTCAGGTGCGGTAATCGCCGTTTATCTTGACGTAATCGTATGTCAAATCACAGCCGTAAGCCGCGGCAGAGAAGCTGCCTGATTTTAAATCGACAAGGATATACACCTCATCACAGACTAAGACTTTTTTCGCAAGTTCTTCGGAAAACGGAATTCCCGAGCCGTCCTTGCACACTTCTATTTCTCCGCCTGCCGAGCTGAATTTCACATCAACCTTATGAACGTCAATATCGGCTCCGCTGTAACCGAGAGCGCAGAGAATTCTGCCCCAGTTTGCATCCGCTCCGAACATAGCCGCCTTAACAAGCGACGAGCATATAACCGACTTTGCACATATTTTTGCCGTCTTTTGGTCTGCGGCACCCGAAACAATACATTCGACAAGCTTTGTTGCACCCTCGCCGTCTTTCGCCATAAGCTTTACAAGCTTTTCGCAAATTGCCGCAAGCGCACAAGTAAAGGCTTTATAATCTGCGTTTTCGGAGGTTATTTTCTCGTTTCCGCAAAGTCCCGACGCCAAAACAGCCACGGTATCGTTGGTGGATGTGTCGCCGTCTACGGAGAGCATATTAAAGCTGTCTTTAACCACCTCGAGAAGTGATTTTTTAAGCATTTCCGCCGAAATGTCGGCATCCGTTGTAATAAAAGCAAGCATCGTTGCCATATTCGGGTGAATCATACCGCTTCCCTTGGAAATGGCACCTATACGGCATTTTTTGCCGCCGAGAGAAAACTCACAGGCAAATTCTTTTTTTACGGTGTCCGTTGTCATTATCGCATTTGCCGCAGAATCAGAGCCGTCCTTATTAAGACCCGAAACAAGCTTCGCCATACCGTTTTTGATGGGCTCAAGGTCTATTGGCTGACCTATAACTCCAGTGGAGGCTACCACAATATCGCTTTTTGAAATGCCGAGTGCGTCCGCGGTTATTTTGCACATTTCCTCCGCTTTTTCAACTCCGTCGGCATTGCAGGTATTGGCTATGCCGCTGTTGCAGACAATTGCGCGCGCCTTGCCGTCGCTTATATTTTCACGTGTGACGGTTATCGGTGCTCCGCACACAAGATTTTGCGTATAAACAGCCGCCGCGTCACAGTCCTTTTCACAGTAAATAAGTGCGAGATCCTTTTTCTCCTTATTCTTACGGATTCCGCAATGAATTCCGTTTGCGGTAAATCCTTTCGGTGCGGCGACACCGCCGCCGATAAAACTTAATTCCATTATAATTTACCTTTCATTTATAATCTTACAGGTCAAGTCCGTATTCGGGAGGTAAACCCATAACAATATTCATACATTCCAATGCCGCTCCCGACGCACCCTTGCCGAGATTGTCGTAAAGAGCCATAAGAAGAAGTCTGTCATCATTTCCGGCTACGGTGACATCCATACTGTCAAGCTCAGCTTTAGAATTTGCCGCGACAAAGCCGCCGTTATCAAAAGCCTCTTTATATTTAACTATGTCCGAAGCGTATTTTGAGCGGTAAACCGCTTTAATGTCCTCTGCGGTTTTTCCGTCTTTGAGATCCGTTTTAAACACCGGAACCGTGACGAGCATACCGCTGAAATAATCACAGACATACGGACAAAATATCGGTGTAACTGACAGGCCCGAAATTTTTCGCATTTCTTTGAGGTGCTTATGCTCCTGATTTAAAGCGTATTCACGGGGAGCAAAAAGCTCCGGTGCTTTCTCGTCGCTTTCATACATAGCGATACCTTTTTTGCCGGCTCCGCTGTAACCCGAAACGGCGTGACAGATAAATCCGTGGTCCGGAGAAACAATACCCTCGTCCAAAAGAGGCTTTACAAGTGCTATAAATCCGCTTGCATAACAGCCCGGCGACGCTATACGCTTTGAAGAAGCCACGGTTTTAAATCCGTCTTTAAATATTTCGGGGAAACCGTAAGCCCACCCCTCGCTTGTACGGTGAGCGGTTGATGTATCTATAATAACCGTGTCGTCATTTGTAACAAGCTCTGCCGCCTCGATTGCCGCAGCGTCCGGAAGGCAGAGAAAAGCTATATCGGCACTGTTGAGAGCTTCCTTTCTTGATTTTATGTCCTTGCGAAGCTCATCGGGAAGAGTTAAAAGCTCAATATCATCTCTTTTTTTCAGACGGTCGAATATTTTAAGACCCGTAGTTCCCTGACTGCCGTCTATAAATACTTTTTTCATATTATTCACCATAGCCTTTCAGGCACCAAACAGTTTATTAAAAATCACCGTATATTCTTCGAAGCCTTAACGGGGCGCAACCGGTGATTTTCGCCGTCTCAAAATTATGCCGCAGGCAAATTTTGATGGCAATATAATTTAAGAAGTGTAACTTTTCACACTATTTGTCTTGTTCTTTCAATATTTTTTCTATTCTCTTTGCCTCTTTCAGCACGTTCTGCGGTGCCGGTCCGCCGAGCGAAGTCCTGCCGTTTACGCACTTGTCGAGATTTATGGCGTCATAAACGCCGTCGTCAAACAAATCGCATATCTTTTTGTATTCTTCAAGAGGCAACGTTTCAAGCGTAAGTCCTTTTTTAATGCAGAGAGCCACTATTTCGCCCGTAGCCTTATATGCGTCACGGAACGGCAATCCCTTGCCGACGAGATAATCTGCGCAGTCGGTAGCGTTGATAAATCCGCCTGCCGCGGCTTTACGCATATTTTCGGGAAGAGCCGTCATAGTGTCAAGCATGGGGATAAATGTGGTAAGGCAGATTTTAACGGTGTCAAAGGCGTCAAATATAGCTTCCTTATCCTCCTGCATATCCTTATTATAAGCGAGAGGCAATCCCTTCATCATTGTCAGAAGTGTCATAAGATCGCCGAAAACTCGACCGGTTTTGCCGCGGATAAGCTCGGTTATGTCGGGGTTTTTCTTTTGCGGCATTATTGACGAGCCTGTTGAAAAAGCATCGTCAAGCTCAACAAATTTAAATTCCCACGAGCACCAGAGGATTATTTCCTCAGAAAAGCGCGAGAGATGAACCATAAGTATTGACAAAGCGGACGCAAGCTCCATACAAAAATCCCTGTCCGATACGCCGTCAAGCGAATTGAGCATAGGTCCCGTAAATCCGAGTGTCTCGGCTGTCATTTCGCGGTCGGTATTATATGTTGTACCGGCAAGTGCACATGAGCCGAGCGGGCAGTAATTCATTCTTCTCTGCGCGTCGGCAATACGTTCGCGGTCACGCAGAAGCATTTCGGCATACGCCAAAAGATGATGGCCGAATGTTATGGGCTGAGCGCGCTGCATATGAGTATAACCCGGCATAACGGCGTCTGCATACTTTTCAGCCTTTTTACACAGAACACCTATAAGCTCCGTGACAAGCGAATAAACGCTGTTGCACTCGCGGCGCAAATACAGTCTCACGTCAAGAGCTACCTGGTCGTTTCTGCTGCGCGCGGTATGAAGTCTTTTGCCGGCCGCGCCTACGCGCTTTGTGAGCTCGCCCTCAACAAAGGTATGTATATCCTCTGCATTCGGGTCTATCTCCAACGTACCGTTTTCGATTTCCGCCTTAATGGCTTTTAATCCGTCAACAATTTTTGAAAGGTCGTCCGCCGATATGATATTTTGCGCGCAAAGCATAGTGGCGTGTGCAATACTGCCGTCTATATCTTCCTTATACATTCTGCTGTCAAACGCTATTGACGAATTAAAATCGTTGGTTTTGGGGTCTAAAGCCTTTTGAAATCTGCCCTGCCAAAGCTGCATTTTTTTACTCCTATCAAATACCACACAGCGACAAGAGACAGAAACATCTCTTGTCGCACGTGGTAGTGCTAAGCACTGTTGTTTATTTTTTCAAGCGGTTTACAATAATTATTTGTTATCTCTCTTTGCGTCAAGTAAAGCTTTTACCTTTGTGGGGAGTCCGAAGAGATTGATAAATCCGGTAGCGTCGGTCTGATCGTATGCGCCGCCGTCATCGCCGAACGAAGCAACATTTTCATCATAAAGAGTATACACAGAGGTGACGCCTGCGTTTATAACGTTGCCCTTATAGAGCTTAAGCTTAACGTCGCCGGTTACGGTCTGCTGAGTGTTGTCGACAAAAGCCGCAAGAGCTTCGCGAAGAGGTGAGAACCATTTGCCGTTGTATACGAGCTCGCCGTATTTCTCGGCAACGAGTTTTTTGTAATGAGATGTGTCACGATCGAGAGTTATCATTTCAAGAAGCTCATGAGCCTTGTAGAGTATTGTTCCGCCGGGAGTCTCATAAACACCGCGTGATTTCATACCTACAAGACGGTTCTCGACTATGTCAAGAAGGCCTATACCGTTTTCTCCGCCGAGCTTATTGAGCTTTTCGACAAGGGAAACAGCGTCAAGCTCTTCGCCGTCAACAGCTGTGGGAACGCCCTTTTCAAAATGGATTGTAACATATGTAGGCTCATCGGGAGCTTTTTCGGGAGAAACTCCGAGCTCAAGGAAGCCGTCTTTATTGTACTGCGGTTCATTTGCCGGATTTTCAAGGTCAAGTCCCTCGTGAGAGAGATGCCATACGTTTTTATCTTTTGAGTAATTTGTTTCACGATTGATTTTAAGCGGAATCTGATGAGCCTCGGCGTAGTCTATTTCTTCATCACGCGATTTTATGTCCCACTCACGCCAGGGAGCTATAATCTCCATCTCGGGAGCGAGTGCTTTAAGAGCAAGCTCGAAACGAACCTGATCGTTGCCCTTGCCGGTGCAGCCGTGGCAAATAGCGTCTGCGCCCTCTTTTTTTGCTATATCGGCAAGACCCTTTGCGATACAGGGACGAGCGTGCGATGTACCGAGAAGATACTCTTCATACTCGGCACCTGCTTTAAGGCAAGGCCAGATATAGTTTTCGATATAATCCTTTTTAAGGTCGAGTACATAGAGCTTTGAAGCGCCGGTCTTGAGAGCCTTCTCCTCAAGTCCGTCGAGCTCAGTTCCCTGACCTACGTCGCCGGAAACCGCTATAACTTCGCAGTTATTGTAATTTTCTTTAAGCCACGGAATGATGATTGACGTATCAAGTCCGCCGGAATAAGCGAGTACGACTTTTTTGATGTCTTTCTTGTCCTTTTTCATAAATGTTACCTCCGAGCATCGGCAAAAGCCTTTAATTTTTGATTACGAAGAGATTATACACCAATCACATTTAAAATCAAGTGTTTTTTGCATAAATATTCAAATTTTATGTATATTTGTGCGATATAACGACATAAATATACATTACGCGCCCTGATTTATGCAATATTTAACCTGATTTATGAATTTTTATTCAAAAACTAAAGCCGAGCGAGAATTTTCGCCCGGCTCAGCCGTTATTTTTGGTTATTTTTTAAAGCTTTTTTCGCCTTGGACTTTTTGACTCCGCGCGTTATAAGCCCGGCCGCCAGGGCAATTATCACAGCGCCTGCCGAAAAAGCCGCTATCTTAATGTTATGTACATACTGTCCCTCATAATATCTTGCCTTGTTTGAGCTCTTGTAACCGACAAGGTCATTATAATACATCATATATGTGCTGTAATCGAGAGTGTTTTCGTCTATATCTATAACGCGCGACCCGTGGAGAGGTCCGTTACCGTAAATATAAAATCCGACTCCGCTCGTATGCACCATATCAATGCCATCATACGTGCCGCAAAAGTCATTGTTATGATCGTGCCCGAAGAACGCCGCCTTAATGTCTCCCTGCTGCTTCCAAGCGTCAAATTCGCCGCCGTTCACCTCTGCGGGACACGGCCCCTCGTCAAGATGACCGCTTGCAATATCCGTATTAAGCACATAATACTTACCGTCTTTTTTTACCGCACCGTCCGTGCCCTTGGGAACTTCCTTTAAAAGTTCATATATTTCGGGAACGGGTATATGCTGGAAAAGGAGAGACGGCATAGGTTCTCCGCCGTTTTCAGCTTTCAGGGCATCGCTCGTTTTTTTGTACCAAGCAAGTTGGTCCTCGGCAACGTGAGCATATCCGCCGTTTTCTTTATCATATGTGCCGGAATCTATAAACCAAAGATTAAAGACGTTCTTTGCGCCGTCCGAGCTTTTTATAGGAAGATTATAGTTGCCGCAGCCGGTCATGGCTTCTCCCTCGGAAGCGAGGCAACCCGGCATAGAATTATAGACCGCCATTTGGAACTGTTTGGAGACCTTACCCTCGTCATCGTGGTTGCCGTATACTATTGCAAACGGTATGTTCTGTGAGGTAACGGGCTCCATAATCTGCCTGATTGCCTTTTCGACACGCTTTTTGCTTCTGTAAAGCACGGGCGACGGGCCGTGTATATTATCGCCGGTAAATACAACAAGGTCGGGCTTTGCAGCTTCGATCGAAGCATACATAAGATCAAGCGTCTCTTCGCACGGATTTAAATCATCCTGCGGATCCGCAAATACGAGTATACGAAATTTACCGTTTTTAAATTTAAGCGTAGTTTCATCCCCTGTTTCGGCAAAGCTCTGAATTGCAAAGCACGGTGAAACCACCGATAAACAAAGAATTACCGATAAAATAATGTTTAATACCTTTTTCATTTTATCCTCCCAATGCGCGTATCCTCTCGAATACATTTCTCCTGCAAAATAAATAATGCCGACGCAAAAGCTATTGCGACAAAACAGCATATAAAATAATATGCTGTTTTGAACAATAAAATCAGCGAAGGCTTAATGATTTTGTATAAATATTCTAGCATCGGGATAGTTTTAATTCAACAGCAATAATCAACAATAAAAACGTGCTTTTTTCGACAATTCGAGCAGCTCATTTTTTTATCGATTTCAAATACTCTTTATCCCTGTCCGAGAGTTCCGCATCAAGAAGCAATTCAGGGCGTTTTTTTAATGTAGTCTCAAGTGCCTTTTCGTGTCTCCACTTATCAATATTCGCATGATGCCCCGACAAGAGTATATCGGGAACCTTTTCCCCGTGCCATTCGTACGGTCTTGTATATTGCGGATATTCCAAAAGTCCGTTATAGTGACTTTCAAGCTCCTTAGCTTCGTCATTCGGCAGGACATTTTCGAGCATACGAGAAATACTGTCGGCAAGCACGAGCGCAGGCAGCTCGCCGCCCGTCAGGACATAATCGCCTATTGAAATCTCTTCATCGACTATCTCATCGAGAATTCTTTGGTCCACGCCCTCATAATGACCGCAAAGCAGCACAATCCGGTCTGTAAGGGCAAGCTCCTTTACTCTCTGCTGCGTCAAAGTTTTGCCCTGCGGCGACATATATATAAGGTGCGGTTTTTCTTCGCCGGCACCGTAAAGGCTCTTATAGCAGTCATATATGGGCTGCGGACCCATCAGCATACCCATTCCGCCGCCGTACGGCGCATCATCAACACGGTTGTGCTTATCAAGTGTAAAGTCTCTTATATTTACACAGTTTATCTCGACGTAGCCATTTTTTCGCGCTCTGCCTATAATACTTTCGGACAGCACCGACTCGCACATTTCCGGAAAAAGCGTCATTATGTCTATTCTCATTCTCCGTCCTCCCTTATTGCACACTCATCGGAGAAAAGGCCTTTGAGCGGACGAAGATATACTTTTTTGTTTTCGACATCAAGTTTCACTACCACTGAAGGAATTACGGGAACCAACGTCTCTTTTCCGTTTTTATCTTTGACAGTCCAAGCGTCATTTGCAACGCCTTTCATAACATCGGTAACTGTTCCGTACAATACATCGGTATTATCCGCGTCATACACAGCGCAGCCTATTACATCCTCAACGAACGCTTTGCCGCTGTCAAGATGAACATCCTTTCGGTCAAAATACAACACTCTGCCGCGGTATTTCTCTGCTTCTTCGATTGTAAGAACGCCGTCGAGCTTTAACAGTGCTGCATTTTTATGAGGGCGCACCGAGACAACGCCGACTGCCCTCTTACCGTCGGCATCAAGATACAATGTTTTGATTTTTTTCAAAAAGTCCGCGCCGTCGCACCATACGTCAAAGCGCATTTCGCCTCTGACGCCGTGCATACCGACTACCTTACCGGCCTCAAGAAATTGTTTTAACATATAAATTCACCGATTGCCGCTTTAAAACGGCACTAAATAAAATGAGTACAAGAGGAAGCCCCCCTGTACTCGTTTACTGTCAGTCGATCTCAACCTGAACTCTTGTGCCGTCCTTTGTGGCTCGAGCCTTAACAACGGTTCTGATAGCCTTGGCTATTCTGCCCTGCTTGCCTATAACTCTGCCCATATCGTTTTCGGCAACGTGAAGGTGATACACCGTAACGCCTCTGTCATCAGTCTCATCTACCGTAACGGAAACCGAGTCCGGCTCATCAACGAGTCCTTTAGCGATCTGTTCGAGAAGCTCTTTCAACTAAAAGACCTCCTATTATTTAATGATTCCGCTCTGCTTTAATACAGATTTAGCGGTCTCTGTGGGCTGAGCGCCGTTTTTGAGCCACTGCTCTGCCTTTTCAGCGTCAATCTTAATTTCAGCCGGAGACTTCATAGGATCAAAAGTACCTATTTCTTCGATAAATCTGCCGTCACGCGGAGCTCTTGAATCTGCAACAACTACACGATAGAAAGGAGCTTTTTTAGCGCCTACACGACGAAGTCTGATTTTTACTGCCATTGTTTTTTCCTCCAAATATATAATTATTAAATTTATAAACTACACTTATAAAGTGCGATTAACAAAAGTTACATTCCGTAATTGCCGAAATTTCCCATTTTACTGAAGCGACGACGTGCGGATTTTGAATTAAACTGTTTAAACAGCTTCTGCATATCGCGATACTGCTTCAAAAGCTTGTTGACATCCTCAACCTGCATACCGCAGCCTGCGGCAATTCTGCGCTTACGTGACGGATTTATAATATCGGGATTGGAGCGTTCCTTATATGTCATCGAAAAGATGATTGCCTGAACGCGGTCAAACTGACTCTCGTCTACGTCCATATCCTTTATCTTACTGCCGACGCCGGGGAGCATACCGAGCAAATCCTTCATAGAACCCATTTTTCTTATCTGCTGAAGCTGAGACAGAAGGTCGTTTAAATCAAACTTGTTTTTTCTGAGTTTCTTTTCAAGCTCGGCGGCCTTCTTTTCGTCAAGAGCCATTTCCGCCTTTTCGATAAGGGAGAGCATATCACCCATACCGAGAATTCGCGAAGCCATACGGTCGGGGTGAAAATAGTCAAGCTCCGTGAGCTTCTCGCCCATACCGACAAACTTTATAGGCTTACCGGTAACAGCTCTCGCGGAGAGCGCCGCGCCGCCTCTTGTATCACCGTCAAGTTTTGTAAGTACCATACCGTCGATTCCGAGCGCATCGTCAAATGCACTTGCCACCGTGACGGCGTCCTGACCGGTCATAGCGTCAACAACAAGAAGAATCTCGTGGGGATGAACCTCGGCCTTAATGTTTTTAAGCTCGTTCATCAGCGTTTCATCTATATGAAGACGACCTGCCGTATCTATGAAAACGTAGTCATATCCCTTATCCTTGGCAAGGGAAACTGCATCTTTCGCTATTTTAACCGGGTCGCCCTGACCCTCTTCAAACACGGTGACTCCGGCCTGCTCGCCGACTACCTGCAGCTGCTTTATGGCAGCCGGGCGGTACACGTCGCACGCAACAAGCAACGGTCTGTGACCCTCGGTTTTAAGCTTCAATGCTATTTTAGCACAATGAGTTGTTTTACCGGAGCCCTGAAGGCCGCACATCATAATGATTGTGGGTCCGTGTGAAGCGTATGCGAGCTTTGAGCCGGTTCCGCCCATAAGCTCGGTCAATTCCTCATTGACTATTTTTATAACCATTTGAGCCGGTGTAAGACTCTCTAAAACGTGTGAGCCTATTGCGCGCTCGGTAACTTTATTTGTAAAATCCTTTGCGACCTTATAGTTAACGTCCGCTTCAAGAAGAGCGAGGCGAACCTCACGCATAGCTTCTTTAACGTCGCTCTCGGTAAGGTTGCCTTTGCTGCGAAGCCTTTTAAAAGCAGCTTCAAGTCTGTCCGATAATCCTTCAAATGCCATAAACTTACCTCTGTAATTACTCTATGATAGACAAAGCAAGAGATTTTATCTTTACCGTAGTGTCGTTTATCTCTCGAGAAAGCCCGTGATTTAAATTATAATCGCTGATTTCCTCGGCACAGTTTATAATATCGCCAAGAGTGGTTTTTATGCCATTCCATTTTTTTACGAATCCGAGTCTCGACTCCATCTCGTAGAGCTGCCCCTCGGCACGTTTTATTGCATCGCGCACACCCTGACGGGTTATGCCCTCGTTCTCGGCAATTTCGGCAAGAGAAAGGTCGTCGTTATAATAAAGATTGATAAAATCACGCTGTTTCGCAGTAAGCATATCACCGTAGAAATCAAGCAAAATCGTTATTTCAACATTATTTGCCAAAACTACCACTCCTTAAAGAAAAAGTCCCTGTAAAGCCAGCGACTTTACAAGGACATATTATACTAAATTATATTGTAATTGTCAAGAAAAAGTTTAGTTCTTCTTGGTTGTTCCGCCGCCCCAGTCAATAACGGCGTTCTTTGAGGGATCCCAGTTGGAGTCGGCGGTTGTGGGCGTTGTGGCGGGTTCGGTGGGCTTGGTTACGGGCTCAGAGGGTTTTGTAGCCGGCCGGGTGGGCTCGGTTACAGGCTCCGTGGGCTTCGTGGTATTTTCTGTTGTCGGCTTCGTGGTTTCTTCGGTTGTCGGCTCGGATACGGACGAAGTCTCTTTTGCCGTAGTCTCGGCATCGGGAACCTTGAGCCCTGCCGCTATACGCAAAATGTATACGGCGTCGCACGAATCAATTTTACCGTCACCGTTTAAATCGGCTCTTTTGATTTCGTCATTTGAGAGGCTCAAAAGTCCGGCATCACATTTCATAACAAGTATGGCATCTGCCGAATCAACTTTACCGTCACCGTTTACGTCCCCGCGGTTTTTACCGTCGCCGACAGCAAAAGCCATTACCGCCGCAACCGACAGAGCAATTACGGCCGCTGACAGAATACTGAATAGTTTTTTCATTTTAGTTCCTTTTATTATCGAGCACTCCAATCAATAACAGCCGCATGGCTCTCATCCGCAGGATCACCTGTTCCTATTTTTACGGTACCGCTTTCGCCTTTAGTGGGAGCATCATTCGGCTTTTGGGGCTCATCCTTGCCGTTCGGCTCGGTCTCGGCAGCCTGCTCGGAAGTCTTGGTTATAAGGTCTTCGTAGAACTCAACCGAACCGTCCTTGCCGGTGGTTACGGGAATAAGCTCTCCGTTTATGTTTGTTACGAATTTTTCGCCCGATTCATCGGTTGTGTATTCAATGGACGTTGTTTCGGAGGGGGCGGCTGTAGTGTCGTCTTTTTCCCAGCTTCTCTTTTTTCCGCAGGAAATAAACACCACCGAAATCATAAGTATCAAAAGTGCGACAGCAATAATTTTTTTATTCATATTTTTCTCCTTTACGGCTTATGCTGAAATTATTTTAGCACAATCGTCATTTCAATGCAACACACCGTAATAATCTTACAAATATATATGACGAAATCACTTTAATTCGGCTATCGTAACGCCCTCTTCACCCTCGCCGTATACACCCGTTCTGTACGATTTTATGTTCGGATGGTCTTTTAAGTGCTGCTGTATGGCTCTTCTGAGCGTGCCTGTTCCCTTACCGTGAATTATTGTAAGCTCATTAAGACCGGAGCGAAGCACTCCGTCAATAAACATATCAAGGTCGGCTATTGCCTCCTCAACCGATTCACCGCGCAAATCCACGCTTGACTTACCGCTCGGCAAGGACTTTTCCTTTACGGAACGGTAAAGGCTCTGCTTCTTCGGCTTTTTCTTCGGAGCCAAAAGGCGAAGCTCCGATGCCTTGACCTTCATCTTCATAACGCCTGCTTTTACCTCGGCGTTACCGTTTTTATCAAGCGATACGACCTCGGCCTCGGTGCCGAGCGTTTTAACAAATACATTATCACCCGTCTTTAACGGTCTCGGCAAAACGTAATCGTCGTCATCGCCGTCAAAGTCGTTTTTCTCGTATGTCATATCATCTATGGTGTTGAGATGCTGCTTTAACGCCGCCTTTGCCTTGCGTGCCATCTCTGAAGCGTTTTTCTCATTCGACTGCTCGCGCTTCAGGCGGTCAAGCTCCATCATAAGAGACGCTGCGGCACGCTTTGCGTTTTCAAGTATGCGTTTCGCCTCGTTTTGAGCCATAAGTATTTCTTTGTCGCCCTTTTGCTTTGCAAGTGACAGCTCGTTTTCCGCCTTTTTCTTTATCTCGTCTATCTCGTTTTGCATTTCGGCGGTCTTTTCTTTTTCCTTTTCCATTTCGAGGCGTGTTTTTTGGAGCGTATCAACAACATCCTCAAATCTGGTATTTTCCTCCGAGATAAGCTTTGCCGCCTCATCTATGACCTCTTTTGACAAGCCGAGCTTTTGAGATATCGCAAATGCGTTGGAACGACCGGGTATACCCGTTATCAGCTTATATGTAGGCTTCAAGGTATCAACAGAAAACTCGCAGGATGCGTTTTCGACCCTGTTCGTGCGAAGCGCATATTCCTTAAGTTCGGAATAATGGGTTGTCGCCGCTATTTTGGCACCCTTACGGCGGAGATCCTCAAGCACCGCAACAGCCAAAGCTGCGCCCTCTACGGGATCGGTTCCCGCTCCGAGCTCATCGATTAAAACGAGAGAGCTTTCATCAACGTTATTGCTTATATTTACGATCGTCGTCATATGTGCCGAAAAAGTGGAGAGCGACTGCTCAATACTCTGCTCTTCGCCTATATCGGCAAACACATTTTTAAATACGGCTATACTGCTGTTTTCGTTTGCCGGTATAAAAAGACCGCACTCCGCCATAAGAGTTAAAAGTCCTATTGTTTTTATAGAGACGGTTTTACCGCCGGTATTGGGGCCTGTTATGACAAGAGAATCATATTTGTCACCGAGCGACACGTCTATGGGCACGGCTTTTTTCGGGTCAAGTAACGGATGGCGGGCTTTTTTAAGCTCGATAACACCGCGCGAATTTATAATCGGCATTGTAGCCTTCATCTTATAGGCAAGCTGAGCCTTTGAGAAAATCAGGTTAAGCTCCGCCGCCGATTCGCAGCTTATTTTTATTGTGTCGGCAAAGCTCCCTGCCTCCTCTGACAGTTCCGAAAGAATTCTTTCTATTTCATCGCGTTCACGGCTTTCAAGCACCTTTATACGGTTATTTGCCTCTATTACAGCCGCCGGTTCAATAAATACCGTGGCACCGCTTCCGGATGTATCATGAACCATACCCGAGACCTCGCTTCGGTGCTCGGCCTTTACGGGAACGACAAATCGGCCGTTTCGCTGTGTGATTATAGCGTCCTGCAAGCTTGATTTGTATTTCGGAGAGCGTATCATACCGTCAAGCTTGTCGCGTATTTTGGACTCCTCGAGTCTTTTGTGCCTGCGTATATCTTTAAGTGCAGGTGAAGCATTGTCCGACATTTCGGTATCGGACAAAACAGCATTGTTTATTTTATCCTCAAGGTATTTATTTGTATAGAGCGAGTTAAATAGGTCGTCTATCGCGGTATCCATACCGGCGCTTTTTGAGCGCCACTCGGTTATACCGCGTATCACGCGCAAATCGCAGGAAATATCCAAAAGCTCACGCATGGACAGCGTGCCGCCGGACGACGCACGGCTCAGCTGATTGTTAACATTTATAAGGCCTCCGAACGAGGGCGCGCCGAATTTTGCTATGAGTATATGAGCAGCCTCCGTTTCGGAAAGGCGTTTTTGCACCTCAAAAAAATCGCCGCTCGGCTGCAGCGACAACGCCGCAAGCCTTGCCTCCTCGCAGGAGGTCATTTCCGAAAGAGTTAAGAGTATTTTCGGAAGCTCAAGTGAAATGTGGTATTTATTCATAATTAGTCCTTTACAGAATAATAAAAATCAAGTGTTTTAAACGGTCTGTCAGTCTTTGAGGCAAGGTATTTCTCGGTGATGTAGCTGAGGTCCTCGCTCGCTTCAGGCGACAGCTTAAAATTGTATAATATATCTATTTTGGCAAAAACTATATGGCGCATTGCGCTGACAACGCCTATCTCAAGAGGGAAAAGAGCGTTCTCGTCGGCACAGTTATCGCAGTAAAGCAAGCCTCTTTCCATATCAAAATACATTATCGGCGTCTCAAATGCTCCGCACCTTTCGCAGGCGATAAGGTTCGGCATATAGCCGGCAAGAGAAACAAGCCTTAATTCGGTTATTGCCTTTAACAAAAGCGGAGGTCTTTTTCCGCTTGCCAAAAAATACAGCGAATTGAGCACCACGCGCAAAAAGTCCGTCGCATCGTCCTCCTTAGGCGACAGCTCAAAGGCTATATCGCAAAAATACTGTGCAAGCGACAGCTTTTCTATATCGTTTCGCAAGCCGAAAAAGCTCTCTATGCTCTCGGCCTCTTCTATTATGTAGCTGTCCTTAGTTTTGTAAAGCGACAGTTTGGAATAGCACAAAAGCCCCGTTGCCGACTGCTTTTTGCTGCTTAACTTTTTGGCGCCCCTGACAAATGCGCGTAACACTCCGAGGCTGTCAGTCAGCACCGTTACAAGCTTATCGTTCTCGCCTATATTCTGTTCTTTTAAGATAAGCCCCTTTACATTCACACCCATCGCTTTTGCCCTTTTCGGCTGAACAACCGACGCTGTTTTGCTCTCGGCGGTATATAAGATAGTCCTCGATTTTACCGCTTTTCGCAAACAAATTCCAATAAATCTCGTTATAGATAAAAAACACCGCCCTCGGAAAACTTATATATTTAAATTCTCCGTGTGCGGCGGTATTATGTCTGTCAATCAAGACCAAAATTGTGTATAAGTCCCTCTCTGTTACGCCAGTCCTCTTTAACCTTGACCCAGCATCTGAGATTGACCTTTATGCCGAAGAATTTTTCCATATCTTCACGGGCAAAGGTCGATATTTTTTTCAACATGCTTCCGCCCTTGCCTATAATTATTCCCTTGTGGGACTCGCGCTCACAGTAAATAGTGGCTTCTACGTCCATAATATCGCTCGTATCACGCTCGCGCATAAGCTCAATGGAAACCGCAACACCGTGAGGTATCTCCTTATCAAGCAGGCGGAGCATTTTTTCGCGTATCATCTCAGCTGCAAGCACTCTTTCGGGCTGATCGGTCAACGTGTCATCCGGGAAAAAGTGCGGACTGTTTTCGGCGTGCTTTTTAAGCTCCGAGAGCAAAGCCTCTATACCCTCGCCCGTTTTTGCGCTGACGGGAACGATCGCTTCAAAATCATACTGCTCCGAAAGAGCGGCAATTTTAGAGATAAGCTCTTCCTTACGGCTTATCATATCTATTTTATTAAGAGCTGTTATAACAGGCATTTTTGCCGAGCGAAATTTATTTATAAGCTCCTTTTCCGCGGCGTTAAGCTCTTTATCCGTCGCATCGACGACAAACAAGCACTCTTCAACGCCCGAAATACTGTCGTTTACCGCCTCAACCATATATTCGCCGAGCTTGTCCTTAGGTTTAAAAAATCCCGGAGTGTCGGTAAAAACAAGCTGCACATTATCATCGGTAGTCAAAACGCCCATAATTTTTGTACGGGTGGTCTGAGGTTTACCGGATACTATGGCTATTTTACTGCCTATAAGTCGGTTGAGTATCGAAGATTTGCCGACGTTTGCCTTGCCGACTATGGCTGCAAAAGCTGATTTTGATTCGTTCATTTTTTCTCCTTATCCGCTCTGTCGGAAGATTTTTTCTTAATTTGCGGAAAACCTTTAAATATAAAAATAAAAGCGACAACAAGACTTAAAAGAAACAGCACAAAATATAATATGTGCTCCTTAAAATAAACATAAAGTGCCGAAAAGGCCTTTGGCTGCCACATTATCATAATTCCCGTGAGAACGGCAAATATTGCCGATACCAAAACGGCTCCTGCCGCGGTATCCTTTGCCGCCCTGCCGTTATCAGTCCATTCGGTGCTTGCCAAATCGACGGTTCTTTCAACTGCGGTGTTGACAAGCTCAAGAGACACAACAAGCGCGTTTGCAAGAAATATTATCGCAAACTGAGTTCTTGTAATCTCAAAAAAGTCCGCCATCAGCAAAAAAGAATACATATATATCATACAGACAAAATGTATTCTCATATTGCGCTCGTGTTTAAGTGTGTAAAATATTCCGCGGAAAGCATAGCCGAAGCTCCTTATGAGCCCGCGCATCAGATTTTATCCTCACTCTGGTCTATATAATAGCTGCCGTTGCGTTTGAGACCGAGCTGTGTTAACACAGTCTCCTCTTTTTCGCGCATATGTACCGCTTCAAGACCGCCGTTCACATGGTCATAACCAAGAAGATGCAAAAGAGAATGGACGGTCAAAAACGCGATTTCCCTCTGAAGAGAGTGTCCGTATTCCTCTGCTTGAGCTACTGCATGCTCGATTGATATAACTATGTCGCCGAGCATTTTTGCACCGGTGTCATGATTTATATCGTAAACGCCGTTTTCACCGAGCGGAAAAGACAAAACATCTGTTGACGCGTCGATATTACGGTGTTTTTTGTTAAGCTCTCTTATCTCGGCGTCGTCCACGAAGGACACGCTGATTTCGGCGGAGCCTTCAAATTGCTCCATTGCGAGTACCGCATTGCAGCAGCGACGAACGAGCATACGCACACCCGTAGGTATTTTTACCGTTTTCTGTTTGTTTGAGATGATTACCTTAATTTTGTCTGTCATTTTCTTTTCTCCTCATTTTTCTCATATGCTTTGATTATATCCTGTACTAATTTATGCCTTACTACGTCCTTTTCGGTGAACGTATTTATTGAAATATCCGGAACATTTCTGAGTATTTTCATAGCGTCGGTAAGCCCAGACCTTTTCCCGTCCGGTAAATCTATTTGGGTAACATCGCCGGTTACTACCATTTTAGAGTTGAAGCCGAGTCGGGTCAAAAACATTTTCATCTGCTCGCGAGTGGTGTTTTGCGCCTCGTCAAGTATTATAAAGCTGTCGTCAAGAGTTCTGCCGCGCATATACGCGAGCGGTGCCACCTCAATAGAGCCGCGCTCCTGATAACGGGCGAACGCCTCTGCCCCGAGCATATCGAAAAGCGCGTCATACAGCGGTCTTAAATAAGGGTCAACCTTTTGCTGCAAATCGCCCGGCAAAAATCCGAGCTTTTCGCCTGCCTCAACCGCCGGACGTGTCAAGATAATACGATTGACCTCCTTTGCGCGAAAGGCAGTGACAGCCATGGCGACGGCAAGATATGTTTTACCCGTGCCGGCAGGACCCGCACCCAAAACTATTGTATTTTTTCGTATTGCCTCGACATACTTTTTCTGACCGAGCGTTTTCGGCTTTACGGGTTTGCCCTTAGATGTTATGCAGACGCAATCGCCAGATAAGGACATAAGCTTGTCCTCTTCGCCGTCCTTAACAAGAGATATAACATATCGCACGTTTTGATCGGAAAGAGCTTCGCCCTTATTTATGAGGGCTAAAAGGCGCTCTATGGCGGTTGTGGCCTTAGCCACATTTTCCGCCTCGCCGCTTATTTTAAGGTCGGAGCCGCGATTTAAAACCGTAACCGAAAATTCACTTTCTATAAGTCTTATATTCTCGTCAAAGCTGCCGAATAAGCTTACGGCATTTTCCATACGGTCAATACTGAGGACCTGCTCAAACACTGAAAAACCACCTTAGATAATTTTCTGTCGATATTTAATATATAGTATCACAATTTTTGTGATTAGTCACTAATTTTTTTCAACAAAAATCTCGCTCTCAACGCCTATTTGTTTTTCACATTTGTATGCTCCGCTGAGTCTTGAACCGTTTTTTTGTATATCAGAGGAAATAATCTTACAATTTTTCAATTCGCTCCTGCAAAGGTCCGTGTATTTTTTTGCCGACAAAAGCTCCCGACAGCTTTCATCCTCCAACAAAAAATCTCTGTTGTATTCGGTAGCGCGCACCCTTATTATACCCATGGGCAAGACGGTTTTATCCGTTGACGCAAGAAAGCTCACCGCATATTTTTCTCCGTAATCGGGAACACCTCCGAGCGGAATTTTAACATTGAAAAAATACAGCGCATACCTTATTTTTTCACGCGAAGGCGCGCAAAATTCCGAATTTTCAAAATCGGAAGAAATGTTTTTTTCGACTTCCGCATACACGTTGCCTGCCGCATGTACGAGAGATTCGGTCTTGTCTTGATTTGTCTTTACCCCGGATATGAGAAGATTGCCCTTCAGCACGGCAGAGCCTGCCTTTATTTCCTCTTGACCCGAATACAACTGTACCTTGGTCATCACGCCGTCCTCCGACGCAACTATATTACATGGGGTTTCGTTGTCCTCTATCTTCGGTGCCGGCACGCTTTCACGCACCTCCACGGACGCATTAGAGCCGTTCAGATTGACAACCGCAAACGACAAATCACCGTCAAATATTTTTAAAGCCTCGTCTGAAATCTCTTTTGCGTTTATATCTCGGCGCTTTGCTCCTGGTTTTACTCCCAATGAAGAAAATACATTGAGAATTTGCTCGTCTGATATGTTTTCGTTTCCGCTGACGGATACAGTCCATATCATAGTCGATAAATACGAAACGGTGATTATCGCCGCGGCAACGCCTATTACAAGTCCCACTCTCTTTCGCTGCTTAAATGTAAAAAAAGGCAAACCCGTTTTTTTGATTATTCTTGTTTTTACCCCGGAACGCCTTACCGCCTCCCTGATATTTTTATAGTCTCGAAGCATAGTTTTTGCATACAGCTTGTCTTTTACTCGTTTTACATCCCACAATCTTACGTGATAAACGGAGCACAGATTTATAAAGCGTTCGGGAAAACCACCCTCCGCGCAAAATTCAACATATCCGAAAATAAATCTCAAAAAACGTATTATCGACATAAAATCACCTCAGCCCGTAAATTCAATCGAAATTATACTGCCCTTTATCACCGTCTGTTCGTCGGAATAAGAACACAGCGTAAGGTCGCTGCCGCAAAAGGTAACGGTCAGAGAGCCTGCATTAAGCGAAATCCTGTCATTGTCATATTCCGTTATTCCGAAGCAGCCGTCAACGACCGCCTCCTTATTGCCCTCCGTCTCAATATGCGGCACGGACGGGCTCAAAATTTTAGGCATATCAAGCGCGCCGACAATTTTTTGCTCGGACGCTTTTTTTCGCTGCTTTCTTCTTGCGGTCAAAACCGATCCCTCCGAAAAGTCATTTTAAGCTCATATATAAATATGCCGCCTCATATATTTAAATTACGGAAAAGGGTGAAAAGAATGGATAAAAAGCAATGCCGAAAATATATAGTTCCGGTTATATTGACTGCTTTGGTGTGCCTGTTTTTGTTTACAAGGCCGGAGATATGCTCCGAGGGCGTCAGAAGCGGAATACTTTTGGCGGCGGAAACGGTCGTGCCGTCCCTGTTTCCGTTTATGACGGTGGCCTCCTTTCTTCTGCGCTCGGGTCTCGGAGAAGCCGCGGGAAAACCGTTTGATAAGGTGTGCGAAAAGCTGTTCAGGCTTCCGGGCGTTTTGGCTCCGGTTATTATTATGTCGCAGATAGGCGGATTTCCCATAGGCGCAAAAATGACATATGAATTGCTCAAAAAAAATGCTATAACCGAAAACGAGGCGCAAAGAGCTTGTCTTTTTTGCATAAACGCGGGCCCCGCCTTTGTGATAGGGACGGTTGGCTCGGAGATGCTCGGAAGCGTCAAAGCCGGCGTGCTGTTATACATATCCACTGTTTCGGCATCATTTTTTACCGGTATCTTTTCAATTGCTCTGTATGATAAAGCGGCGGAGGAAAAGGGTAAAAGCGAAATTCCGTTTACACTTTGCGACCCTGTCGGAGCTTTTGTACGTTCCGTGGGTGACGCCACAAACGACGTAATAAAAATATGCGCCTGGGTAGTTATTTTTAAAACCGTATGCGACGGTTTATCTACCTTACCTATACCGCCCGGAGCTGCTCTTTTCTTTGAATTCATCCTCGAGGTCACAAACGGCTGCCGCGCCGCCGCCGGAAAAGCTCCGATACCCGCCTTGGCCGCAATAATATCCTTCGGCGGTCTGTCGGTACACTGCCAGATAATGTCGTATCTCAGATACACAAAGCTCAAAATGCGGTATTTTTACACGGCAAGAGCGGTATGCGCGTCTTTTTCGGCAATAATATGTATGGAGCTTTTAAAGGTCTTCCCATGCGAGGTATCTGTCTTTGCAACCGACAGCTCCGTAACTCCGGCAGCCTATTCGGTTTCCGTACCGGCTCTTGCGGCACTGCTTATAATGAGCGTGCTGCTCATCTTAGAGGTTGATTCGGATAAAAAAATGTGTTAGCATAGTAATACACAATGTAATCGGGGTGAAACGGATGAAGGATAAGATGCTTGGCGGAAACATTTCTCCGAAATGTGAATACTGTGAATTTTCAACGCCGACAAATGACGGCGATACGGTGCTCTGCCCCAAAAAGGGCGTTGTGTCAAAAGATTGGTACTGTAAAAAATACAAGTATGATATTTTTAAACGCGAACCGAAACTACACCCGACAGCGCCCGAATTTTCAAAAAGCGATTTTGAGATTTAACATAACAGCCGTCCGAGAGACAAAAGCAGTTCTCGGGCGGCTGTTTTTTCGATAAAAAAGCGAATATATACTTAAGAGATTGAAAAAGAGAATAAAAGTGATATACTATTATAATCAAAATTTCATTCAAAAGGAGCAACTATGAAAAAGTATTACGCTCTTTATAAAAAGCAATTTATCTTAGGGCCGGCGTTTAAGCTCGCCGAGGCCATACTTGAACTTTTGGTCCCGCTCGTTATGGCTAAAATCATTGACGTGGGAATCAAAAACGGCGATGTGCCATACATTATAAAAATGGGGCTTTTGATGGCAAGCCTCGGTATACTGGGCCTTTTGTGTGCCATAGTATGTCAATACAGCGCTGCCGTTGCCCAACAGGGAGTTGGCACGGAAATCAGAAACGATATGTTTAAAAAGATAAATTCCTTTGCACAAAGCGATATTGACGCCTTTTCTTCGTCATCGCTTATAACGAGAATTACGAACGACGTAAACCAGATACAGTCGGGCGTTGCAATGTTTATACGTCTTATGTTTCGCTCGCCGTTTTTAATAGCCGGTTCGCTTATTATGGCAATGAAGCTTGATCTTAAAATGTCAATAATCTTCTTTGCAGCAGGTCTTTTGGTCAGTCTTATTATGTACTATGTTCTGACTAAGAGCCTGCCGCTTTACAAGGTGATACAAAAGGTACTTGATAAGGTCTCGCTTGTTGTCAAGGAAAATCTTTCAGGCGTCAGAGTTATACGCGCATTTTCAAAAAGCAATCATGAAAAAGAGCGCTTCGGCGATAAGAATGACGAGCTGACTAAGATAAACTTCCGTGTGGGTAGCCTTTCGGCACTTCTGAACCCAATGACATTTGCCGTGATGAACCTCGCAATAGTAATTTTGCTGTATTTCGGTGGAAAAAACGTATATTCGGGCGAGCTGTCGCAGGGAAAAATAATAGCACTTATAAGCTATATGACACAAATACTTCTTTCAATAATCGTATTTGCAAACGTCATAGTCGTATTTACAAAGGCACTCGCAAGCGTTCAGCGCGTTAAAGAGGTATTGGACGCCGAGCCGAGCATAAAGGATGACGACGCGGCATATCAAAACGGCGATGAAGCCGCTACGGCGGTCGAATTCACCGATGTCAGCTACGCGTTCCCAAAATCCGACGAAAACGCCCTGTCAAACATCAGCTTTACAGCCGAAAATGGCGAAACGATAGGAATTATAGGCGGTACGGGCGCAGGCAAAAGCACACTCGTAAATCTGATACCGCGCTTCAGCGACGTTAAAAGCGGCAGCGTCAAGGTATTCGGCCACGATGTGCGAGACTGTAAATTCGGATATTTAAGGCACGTCATACATGTTGTACCGCAAAAGAGCAATCTTTTTTCGGGTACAATAAAGGACAACCTGCTGATGGGTGACCGCTCCGCCGATGACAGAGACATTGATTTTGCGCTCAAGGTTTCGCAAAGCGCGGAATTTGTATCAAAGCTAAAGGACGGCACAGACACCTTAATTGAGGAAAAGAGCAAAAATCTGTCGGGAGGCCAAAAGCAGCGTCTTTGCATAGCAAGGGCAATAATGGGGCACCCTCGGATATTGATTTTTGACGATTCATCAAGCGCGCTTGACTTCGCCACAGACGCAGCTCTGAGAAAAGCTTTGAAAGAAAACTTAAATGACACAACAGTATTTTTGGTATCGCAGCGCGTCAACACGGTAAAGAATGCCGATAAAATACTCGTTCTCGACGACGGTGAGCTTGTGGCAACCGGTACGCACAAGGAGCTATACAAAACAAATGAAGTATACCGCGACATTTGTCTGTCACAGCTTTCAGAAAAGGAGGTTGCCTCCGTATGAAAAACACAAAACGTCTCATAAAATATATAAGTCCGTTTAAATCCAATCTCTTCGGGGCGATTTTTTCCGCATTTGTCGGCATTGCGCTGTCGCTTATGGTCCCCATTCTCATCGGTAAAGGCGTAGACTGCATAACGGCTAAAGGCGACGTCGATTTCGCAAGGCTTTTTAAGGTCGGCGCGGTTCTCGCGATATGCATTGTTGTTTCGGCGCTTTTCCAATGGATAATGACGTATAATTCAAATAAGCTCTCATTTAAAACCGTTCAAAAAATGAGAACCGAGGTCTTTGAAAAGCTTACAAAGGTGCCGCTTTCATATATTGACTCCACGGCACACGGTGACATAATAAACACTGTTGTCACCGACATAGATATTGTCTCCACCGGTCTTTTACAGGGATTTACCCAGATATTCTCCGGCATTGTGACAATACTCGGTACGCTGATATTTATGTTCACGATAAACTGGTATATCACGCTCGCAGTTGTGGTGCTGACTCCCCTTTCGTTTTTTGTCGCTTCGTTTATAGCAAAGCACGCGCACAAAAATTACGTAAAGCAGGCAAAATACCGCGGTGAAATAACCGGATTTGCCGCCGAGATGATAGAGGGAGCCGATATAGTAACAGCATTCAACGGTGAAGAGGACGCTTACCGTCATTTTCACGAAATAAACGAAAAGCTTAAGAAGGTCGGTACAACCGCGCATTTCTATGCGGCACTTACCAATCCCTGCACAAGATTTGTTAACGCTATGATATATGCCGTTGTTGCTGTTCTCGGCTCGATACTCACGGTAAAGGGCGGTATTTCCGTAGGTAAGCTCTCTTCTTTTCTCACATACTGCACACAGTATACAAAGCCGTTCAACGAAATATCAAGCGTTGTTGCCGAATTTCAGAATGCACTTGCAAGCGCCGAACGTGTATTCAAGCTTCTTGACTGCAATGATGAACCGTCGGACGAGGGAGCAAAGGAGCTTAAAGCCAAAAACGGCACGGTTGAATTTAACAATGTTTCGTTTTCATACAGCAAAAACAAGCCGTTTATCGAGGGACTTAATATAAGGGCTGACAGCGGCAAAACAATAGCCATAGTAGGCCCCACAGGCTGCGGCAAGACAACGCTCATAAACCTTTTAATGAGATTCTACGATGTCACCGGCGGTGAAATTGACATAGACAACGTAAATATAGCCTCTGTCACGCGCGACTCGCTGCGTTCCGGATTCGGAATGGTTCTTCAGGACACCTGGCTGTTTTCCGGCACAATATTTGACAATATAGCTTACGGAAAGCCAGACGCCACACGCGAGGAGGTAATTGAGGCGGCAAAGGCGGCTCACGCTCACAGCTTTATAAAAAGGCTCGAAAACGGCTATGACACTTTTATCTCGGAGAGCGGAGATAACCTCTCGGAAGGTCAAAAGCAGCTTTTGTGCATAGCACGAGTAATGCTTACAAAGCCGCCTATGCTCATTTTAGACGAAGCCACAAGCTCCATTGATACAAGAACCGAGGTCAGAATACAGAAGGCGTTTGCCCTTTTGATGGAGGGCAGAACAACGTTTATCGTTGCACACCGCCTCTCCACCATAAAAAATGCCGATGCAATTCTTGTAATGCGCGACGGGAAAATAATCGAACGCGGACGTCACGATGAGCTTATAGAGCAAAACGGATTTTACAAAAAGCTCTATAACAGCCAGTTTGCCGTATATTAAATCCCGACAGAATAATAAAAAAGCTCCGCAGTTAAGGTCACAAGCCAAAACTGCGGAGCTTATTTTTTTGTTTACTTGCCGAGTTTAATTTTTACAAATTCCTCTATGTACTTTGCGGTCTTATCAAATCCCGCAGACGAGCTGTTTATACACAGGTCGTAGTTTTTGAAGCTGTCCCACTCGCGGCAGGTATAGTAGCGGTAATAATCGCTGCGGTGAGCGTCAATCTTTTTGATTTTACGCTCTGCTTCCTTATCGCTGAGCGACGGCTCAAGCACCTTGACGTTCTTAATGCAATCGCTCATGGGTGCCCAAACAAACACCTTCACGACATTCGGCATATCGCGAAGTATATAGTCGGCACATCTGCCTACTATTATGCACGAGCCCTTTACGGCAAGGTCTTTAATTATTTTCGCCTGATAATTAAAGATGTTTTTATGTGAAACAAAAGCACTGCTCTCCGGCGGAATCAAATCGCCCGTATATCTGTCACTTGCCGGAGAAAAAATACTTTTTTTCACTGACTCATCGTTTTGGCCGAACAGCTTTACGTTTATTCCGCTCTCCTCCGACGCCATATAGACAAGATCGCGGTCATAAAAGGGAATCGAAAGGTTTTTTGACAGCATTTTGCCTATTGTTCTGCCGCCGCTTCCGTATCCTCTTGCGATGGTAATTACAAATTTTTCGTTCATAAGCTCACCGAACCTCTCAAAACGATATGATATTATTCGCCGAGATAAGCCTTTTTAACCGACTCGTCGTTTATAAGGTCTTTTGCGTCTCCCGAAAGAGTTATTTTACCTGTTTCGAGTACATATGCCCTATCGGCAATCGAAAGAGCCTTCTTGGCGTTTTGCTCAACCAAAAGAACGGTTGTTCCGCTCTCATTGATCACCTTTATTATATCAAAGATTTCCGAAACAAGCAACGGGGAAAGTCCCATGGACGGTTCATCCATCAAAATAATTCTCGGCTTGGACATAAGTGCTCTGCCCATTGCAAGCATCTGCTGCTCACCGCCCGACAACGTACCTGCAACCTGATTTTTACGTTCCTCAAGTCGCGGAAAACGCTCGTAAACCATTTTAAGAGTTGAGGCAATTTCGGATTTATCCTTGCGGGTATATGCGCCGAGCTTTAGGTTTTCGAGTACCGAAAGCTGCTGGAAAATACGTCTGCCCTCCGGAACATGTGCCATACCCATGGAAACTATTTTGTGCGGCGGAGTTTTAGTAAGCTCTTTGCCGTCAAACACAATAGAGCCTTTTTTAGCCTGAATAAGGCCGGTGATCGTGTGAAGAATGGTTGTTTTACCCGCGCCGTTGGCTCCGATAAGGGCAATAATTTCGCCCTCGTTTACATCAAAGGAAACGCCCTTAATAGCCTTTATAACGCCGTAATTAACTTCAAGATCCTTAATTTCAAGTAATGCCATAGCTGCTCCTCCTTATTCGCCGAGATATGCTGTGATAACTTCGGGATTATTGAGCACATCGGACGTTTTGCCCTGACACAGGACATGACCGAAGTTAAGAACCGTAAGCTCCTCGCATATGCCGGAAACAAGCTTCATATCGTGCTCTATAAGAAGTATTGTCATATCGAACTCATCGCGGACAAAGCGTATTGTCTCCATAAGCTCCTCTGTCTCATTGGGATTCATTCCCGCCGCCGGCTCGTCAAGGAGCAAAAGCTTCGGCTCAGTCGCAAGTGCTCTCGCTATTTCAAGCTTGCGCTGCTTTCCGTACGGAAGATTTGAAGAAAGATAAGACGCTTCTTTATCAAGGTCGAAAACCTTTAAAAGCTCCATGGCCTTTTCGTCCATTGCACGCTCTTTTTTGAAATATGACGGAAGCTTGAATATACCTGCTGCCGTATTGTACTTATAATGATTGTGAAGTCCTACCTTAACATTATCAAGAACCGACATCTGACCGAAAAGTCGGATGTTTTGGAAGGTTCTTGCAACGCCTGCCTTGCATATATCTATGGTCTTTTTGCCCGTTATAACGGTGCCGTCGAGAGTAGCCTGACCCTCGGTAGGCTTATATACGCCCGTAAGAAGGTTGAATATGGTCGTTTTACCTGCGCCGTTCGGTCCTATAAGACCATAGAGCTCGCCTTTTTCTATTTCTACGTTAAAATCATCAACGGCTTTAAGACCGCCGAAGGTTATGCTTAAATTTTTAGCTTCGAGCAATGCCATAATTACCGTGCCTCCTTTTTGGTCTTACCGTTTCCCTTTTTGAAGAACTTTTTTATTGAATGAGTCTCCCAGAAAGCGATTGCCTTGGGGCTTGAGGTCATTATCATCATAACAATAAGCACTACTGCATATATGAGCATTCTGTAATCGCGAAGTCCGCGGAGAACCTCCGGCAAAGCCGTAAGCACACACGCTGCGATTATAGAGCCGCGTATATTGCCTATGCCGCCGAGAACTACAAATACGAGTATCATTATTGACATATTGTAGCCGAAATTCTTTGATGTTGCGGCAAGCACGCTGAGGTTATGCGAATACAAAACGCCGGCTATGCCTGCAAAAAATGCGGAAAGCGAAAAGGCGATAAGCTTATATTTAGTCACGCTTATACCCACCGATTCGGCGGCTATACGATTGTCACGCAGAGACATTACCGCTCTGCCGGCGCGCGAATGAATAAAGTTCAGAATTACAAACAGCGTGATAAGAAGAAGAACTATACCAATTACAAATGTTGAATCGTTGGGTGTTCCGGTTATACCGAGCGGCCCGTTTATAAGAACAGTACCGTCAGCCTCAAGATTTAACGACGACTGACTCGTAAAGGAAGCGTGAATACCGTGACTGTCATAACCGACGTATATTGTTCCGAGTATGTTCTTAATTATCTCGCCGAACGCAAGCGTTACTATTGCAAGATAGTCGCCCTTTAATCTTAAAACCGGTATACCTATAAGCACGCCGAATATTGCCGCGCAAAGTCCGCCGACAAGTATGGCGAGCGGAAAACGAATCCATGCATTTGTAAGAGTGTTTTGCGTAACTACCGAGAAAATCGAGCTTGCATACGCACCGACGCACATAAATCCCGCATGGCCGAGCGAAAGCTCACCGAGATAACCGACTACAAGGTTAAGAGAAACGGCAAGTATGGAGTACATACACAGAGGAACCAAAAGGCCCCTCAAAAGGCTCGATATATTTCCCGTGGACTTGAGTATTTCAACTACGGCAAATACAACTAAAACCATAGCGTAGGTTATGAGGTCGCTTCGGGTACTTTTTTTGATTAGTTTTGACTTTGTTGATGCCATCTTTGTACCCTCCTTAAACCTTTTCAATATACTTCTTGCCGAGAATGCCCGTCGGCTTAACAAGAAGCACTATTATAAGTACGGCAAACACAATAGCGTCAGCCATCTGCGAAGAAATATAAGAGCGGCTGAGTATTTCTATAACGCCTATAAGCACACCGCCGATTACGGCGCCCGGAATAGAACCGATACCGCCGAGAACGGCAGCTACGAATGCCTTAATGCCGGGCATTGCGCCTGTCTGCGACGAAAGTGTGGGATAAGCCGAGCAAAGGAGCACGCCTGCAACGGCCGCCAGCCCTGAGCCTATGGCAAATGTGAGAGAAATGGTCGCATTTACATTTACGCCCATAAGCTGAGCCGCTCCCTTATCCTCGGATACTGCGAGCATTGCACGGCCCGGCTTTGTCTTATTTACAAAGAGAGTAAGCGAAACCATTATTATGAGCGAAACTATTATGGTAACTATAGTTTCGGCGCTTATTGTTATTTTACCGCCGGCAAGCGTAAGTGCCGGTAGATTTACAATAGAGGTAAAGCTCTTTGCCTGCGAGCCGAAAATCAAAAGTGCCATATTCTGAAGAAAGTAGCTGACACCTATTGCGGTTATAAGAACGGCAAGAGGAGAAGCGCCTCTTAACGGCTTATAGGCAAATCTTTCTATTGCCATACCGAGCAAGGTACACGCCGCCATAGATATAACGAGTGCGAGATAAGGATTTACCCCGGCGTATGAGGTCAACGCAAATACTATGTATGCGCCGACCATTATTACATCGCCGTGCGCAAAGTTAAGCATTTTGGCGATACCGTAAACCATGGTGTAGCCGAGCGCTATTACGGCATATATACTGCCGAGACTGACGCCGTTTATAAGGTTTGTTATAAAAGTCAATTTACTGCACCCCAAACTAAAAATGTTTCTTGTTTAAAATATAAATAGTATAACATATCCTCTTTGCCATTACAACGAGAAAAATATGCAAAAATGAATAATCAGGCGGCGCGCTTTTCATTATATTTCACCCAATTAAAGCGATAATGCAGGAAACAAAAAGGGTCGGCAGCCGTAAGCTGCCGACCCGTATTCAGCCTTTAACCGAAGAAATCAGTCCATCGGCTGATATTCGCCGTTTTCAATCTTAACCGCTTTCGGCTCTTTGTTTACTTCGCCTGTTGCTTTCCAGGTCATACCTGAACCTGTTACACCGTCAACGGTGATTTCGGTCATGGCTCCCTTGAGAGCATTGCAAATATCGGAAACGCTCATATCGCCTGTAACACCTGCTTTTTCCGCAGCTGCCTTTACAACATAAACAGCGTCATAAGCGTCTGCCGCAAACTGATTAAGAGTAGACGGGTCATACTTTGCATTGTAAGCAGTAACGAACTTCTTGGTTGTCTCGTCGGTAGCATTAGCTGCAAACGGGGTAAGAAGCATTACGTTTTCTGCAAGAGACTTATCAAAGTTCTCGATGTTAAGAAGTCCGTCAAGACCGTCGCAGCCGAAGAACTTAGCGGTAATACCGGCGTTCTTAGCCTGAGAAAGGATAAGAGAAGCTTCCTGATAATAAATCGGGAGGAATATAAGCTCTGCGCCGGAAGCCTTAATCTTTGAAAGCTGAGAAGAGAAGTCCTGCTTGCTGTCGCCTGTGAATGCCTCGGAAGCTACAAGGTCAAGACCCTTTGCAGCCGCTTCAGCCTTGAAGTTGTCATAAATGCCCGAAGAATAAGCGTCGGAGCTGTTATAGATAACAGCTACCTTTGTAGCAAGACCCTTGCTTGCGATATAGTCTGCGGAAGCAGTACCCTGGTTGGGGTCTGTAAAGCAAACCTGGAAGCAGTTGTCATTTGCTATTACCTTAGCTGCCGAAGCAGAAGGTGTTATCTGGAACATATTATCAGCCTTAGTCTGGCTGACAACAGAAAGGCAAGCACCTGTGGTAACGGTGCCTATGAATACCTTCATACCGTTATCCTTAAGAGTATTGTATGCGTTTACTGCTTTTTCGGCATCGGCTTCATCGTCCTCCATCTGGAACTCAAGCTTCATACCGTTTACGCCGCCTGCAGCGTTAATTTCGTCAACAGCAAGCTGTATACCGTTTTTAACGGCAATACCGTAAGCTGCCGCGTCGCCTGTAAGCGGTCCGCTGGAACCTATTTTAAGTGTTTTACCGTCTGAAGAGCTGCTGCCGGTTCCCTTACTGCCGCAAGCCGTAAAGCAAGCTGCAAGGAAAGTCAAAGCAAGAACTGCTGCCAGAACCTTTTTCAATGACATTTTCATAAAATGACCTCCTGTAGCTAATTTTGCAAGATTTAAAAGCGAATCCTGCAATAAATCATTTATGATGAAAATTATCTTACACGCAAAAATATGATTTGTCAATAAATAGCCGAAATTTAGTCGCGAAAAGATGACGAAGTTGCACAAACACAGCACTCTGTTTTTGTGCACTTTTGAAAAGCCGTTGATTTTGTCGTTTTATGTGCTAAAATCCATACGGCGTTTCCGCAGTTTAAAGACTACGAAAAAAGCAAGAAGCCGCGGATAATACCCACGGCTTCTTGCTTTAAGACTTTATATAGAAATGGAAGATTAAGCTACGTGAAAGCTGCCTCTCTCGGCACCCTTTCTGCCGCCGTCAACAAGCTTGAATTCACGGTTTTTACGCATTTGCTCAACACGCTTTTTTCTCTTGTATCTGCGGTAATTGACAACTATAATCATCTTGACCTTTTGCTCAAAGGCGATAAACTTATCCTCCTTATAAAATCCGTATATAAGAAAGATAATAACTGCGAGCTCTATCATAGAAGAAATGGCTGTGAATGCTGACATATTAAGGACCTCCGGTTCTTTAGAACATTTGTTTGTGTTTCATTACACCCTTATTATACCAACAATTTATATTTTGTCAATACAAATGTTCGGATTTTTTCGGTATATAAGTCCTAAAATTAGGACATTTGCGTTGCGGAGCTAATGCTTTTTTAATTCCAAACGCATAATACCACAACATATTGTGTTAGTCAATACTTTAGGCACAACTTATGCTATTTATACATAAAACGACCAAATAATTGTTTGTTCGGTATTTATTATGGATAATATTTATGGTACAATAATACGGTCAAATATATGTAATTTCAGTAAGGAACGGTAAAAAGAAATGTTCGTAGATATAGCTAAAATAAATATTAAAGCAGGCAACGGCGGCAACGGTGCGGTTGCTTTTCACAGGGAGAAATATGTGGCTGCGGGCGGTCCCGACGGCGGCGACGGCGGAAGAGGCGGCAACATAGTATTTCAGGCAGATGACAGTCTTGCCACATTATCCGATTTCAGATACAAAAGAAAATATAAGGCTCCGAGCGGTGAGGACGGCAGAGGCGCAAGGCAAAACGGCAAAAAAGGTCAGGACCTTATAATACGTGTTCCGCGCGGCACGGTAATACGCGAAGTAACAAGCGGAACGATTATGGCGGATATGTCAACCGACGAGCCGTTTATAGCGGCGAAGGGCGGTAAGGGCGGATGGGGCAATTCTCATTTTGCCACCTCGACACGCCAAACTCCGCGCTTTGCGAAAAGCGGCGCTCCGGGCGAGGAGTGGGATATTTCGCTTGAACTGAAGCTCATTGCCGACGTTGGTCTTATCGGCTTTCCGAATGTAGGTAAATCCTCGCTTTTGTCTGTGGTGAGTGAGGCGAAGCCCATTATAGGCGATTATCATTTCACAACTATAATACCCGTTCTCGGCGTTGTCACCATGGGTCCCGAGCAGAGCTTTGTAATGGCGGATATTCCGGGTCTTATAGAGGGTGCTGCGGACGGTGTGGGTCTCGGTCACGAATTTTTAAAGCATATAGAACGCTGTCGTATGCTGGTGCACGTAGTTGACGTCGCCGGCAGCGAGGGAAGAGACCCGAAGGAGGATTTTGAAAAGATAAACGAGGAGCTTGTAAAGTTCAATCCCGAGCTTGCAAAATGTCCACAGATAGTGGCCGGCAACAAAATAGACCTTGCAACCGACGAGCAGCTTGAGGATTTCAAGAGCTTCATTGAGAAAAAGGGACTTCCCTACTTCCCGATAGTCGCACCGATAAAATACGGCACAAAGGAGCTTATAAATGCTGTTGCGGAAAAGCTCTCTACCCTGCCTCCCGTAAAAAAATATGAGGCGGAGGAAATACCGCTTTCGGTGCTTGAAAGCAAAAAGAACAACGGCTTTAAAGTTACCGTGAATGACGGCGTATATTCTGTTGAGGCGGACTGGCTTTACAGGATACTTTCAAAGACCGACCTTGACGACTACGCGTCGCTTCAGTATTTTCAAACGGTTCTAAAGTCGAGCGGAATAATCGACGAGCTTGTAAAGCAGGGAATTCAAGAGGGTGACACCGTTTCGATTTACGATCTCGAATTCGACTATATACCGTAATTACCGCGGTATCAAAAAGGGGTATATAAATGTTTGCTAAAATCATAAGCGTCGGGCTTTTCGGCATGGAAGCCTATATGACCGGCGTCGAAGCGGATATTTCGGGCGGTATGCCGCGCTTTGACGTTGTAGGACTTCCCGATACGGCAGTCAGCGAGAGCCGCGAAAGAGTCCGCTCCGCCATTAAAAATAACGGATTTGACTTTCCGCCGTCACGCATTACAATAAATCTCGCACCGGCGGACATAAAAAAAGAGGGGCCGATTTACGACCTGCCCATTCTGATAGCAATACTTAAATCCACGGGGCAACTGTCCTGCGATACCGACAGCTCGGCTTTTTTGGGAGAGCTGTCGTTAAACGGCGAGGTGCGCAGAATTAACGGCGTTTTGCCGATGGTTATTAAAGCACAGCGTTGCGGTGTTAAGGAAATATATATACCGGCTCCGAACGCTGCCGAGGGCGCTGTTGTGCGCGGCATAACCGTATATCCCGTAAGGAACGTCGGGCAATTGCTGTCACATCTCACGGGCGGAGAAAAAATAACACCCGTTTCCGAATCCGATTTCAAATCTTACAGCCTGCCCGATAATCTGCCGGATTTCTCAGACGTCAAGGGTCAGCACGAAGCTAAAAGAGCCTTAGAAGTTGCCGCCGCAGGCGGACACAATGTTATGATGATAGGGCCTCCGGGCTCCGGCAAGAGTATGCTCGCGAAACGCATACCGTCAATCTTGCCCGATATGACATTTGAAGAATCGCTTGAAACAACCAATATATACTCGGTAGCGGGAGTTTTGCCCAAGGGAATATCCCTTATAAAAGCGCGTCCTTTCCGCTCGCCGCACCACACCGTCTCCCCTGCCGGACTTTCCGGAGGCGGCACGGTACCGCGCCCGGGTGAAATATCCTTAGCGCATAACGGCGTACTGTTTTTTGACGAGTTGCCCGAATTTTCGAGAACGTCAATGGAAGTTTTACGTCAGCCGATAGAGGACGGTAAAATAACAATAGCGCGCGTTGCCGCAACATTTTCATATCCTTGCAGCGTTATGCTTGTATGCGCCATGAACCCGTGTCCGTGCGGTTACTTCGGACATCCGACAAGAAAATGCACTTGTCCGAAGGGCGCGCCGCAAAAATATCTGTCAAGGGTATCGGGTCCTCTGCTTGACAGGCTTGACATACATATTGAGGTTCCGCCGGTTGATTTTGACGCCCTCTCGCAAAAGGAAGGCTCCGAAGAATGCTCTTCCGAAATTAAGGCAAGAGTCAACAAGGCAAGAGAAATTCAGCGCCGCCGTTTCAAGGGGACAAGCGTCACCTGCAACGCTAAAATGGATTCTGCACTCACAAGAAAATACTGTATTATGACCACGGCAGCGGCCAACATACTGCGGCTCTCCTTTGACAAATTGGGTCTTTCGGCAAGAGCCTATGACAAGGTGTTGAGAGTGGCAAGAACAATAGCCGACCTTGACGGCAGCGACGTGATAGACACCAAGCATATAGCCGAGGCGGTACAATACAGAAGTCTCGACCGAAAATTCTGGAAGGAATAAATAAACGCAATACAAAACGGCTGTAAGAGCAAATCTTACAGCCGTTAATTTTATTGTTCTTTTTTATATTCCGTCGTAATAGCCTTTGTCGATAAGCTCGCCTATCGAAGCTACAACAGCCGGCTTATCCTCCTTATATGTTACGCCGTACCACTTATCCTCGGCGACGAGAACATTAACCTTTTTGGTTCCGCTCTCGATAAGAGAAGATACGACGGACGGGAGATAATACTCGGATTTCGGCACATTCAGCTTCTCCTTAAGAAAAGAAACAAACCCATCCTCTATGTATTTGAATACATCGGGACGAAATCCCCAAAGGTTCATGGAAACGACCGTATCCGGCGACAACGCATTCCAAGTCTTGCCGTCATCCTCGGTAAATGAGCAATCGCTGCGAATCTTTGTATATTCGGTGACGCTCTCTAAGGCATTATTATCTGTAACACAAACGCCTCTTGAAACAGTACCGTTTTCCGTAAGCGTATTCTTGAGTCTGAAGCCGACCATACAATAATCCTCTGAGGCCGATGACAGCTCGTCGTAAATCTTCTTAAATGCGCTTCTGCCGTAATAATCATCGGCATTTACAACCGCAAACGGCTCTTTTACAACATTCTTACAGCAGAGAATTGCATGAGCGGTTCCCCACGGCTTTTGACGGTCTGCAGGGCAGGTAAAGCCCTCCGGAAGAGCATCTGTCTCCTGAAAAACGTACTCAACCTTAACCTTTTTTTCTATACGTGAGCCGACGATACGTTTAAAATCATCCTCGATTGCGTGTTTTATAACAAAAACAACCTTATTAAAGCCTGCCTTTACCGCATCGTAAACCGAAAAATCAAGAATTACCTCTCCGTTTTTCCCTATCGGCTCAAGCTGCTTTAATCCGCCGAAACGACTGCCCATACCGGCAGCCATAACAACCAAAGTTATGTCCTTACCCATTGTTTTTCTCCTTTAGCCCCATTGGCTTGTTTTATTTATTATTTGCCTCTTTTTCGGTTTGCTCGGCTATTGCCTCGTCCTTTTCAGCCTCTTTTTCGGCTTCCTGTGCCGCCTTTTCGGCTTTATCAGTCTTAATTTCTTCCGCTGCCTTACGAGCCTTTTCGGCTTTTGCCTTTGCCTCTGCCGCTTTGGCTCTTGCTTTTTCGGCTTCTTTACGGGCTTTTTCGGATTCCTTGCGTGCCTTTTCCTCGGCATCGCGTTTTGCTTTTTCTGCCTTGGCAACGGCTTCTATTTTTGCTTTTTCTGCCTCTCGGCGTGCCTTTTCGGCTTTTTCTGCGGCATCTCGCTCGGCCTTTTCTGCATCCTTGCGCGCCTTTTCAGCCTCTTTTTTCACCTTTTCATCGGCTTTTTTAGCTTTTTCCGCCGCTTCGCGCTCGGCTTTTTCTGCATCCTTGCGAGCTTTCTCGGCATCTCTGCGGGCTTTTTCGGCGGCCTTTTCTGCATCCTTGCGCGCTTTTTCACGTTCCTTGCTCTGCTCGTACTTTGCTTCGCGCTGTTCACGCTCAACCTTTATTTCAGCCATATGCTCCTCGCTGATACCGGTGTTGCGCCAAGTATGGATTATTTCCGGAGCGGCAAATATCTCATCAAGACGTTTGATAAACGGAACAATCTCGCCGAAATCAAGCGCTCTGTGGTCAAAAGCAATACAAAGCGGCATAACCTGACGAATGGCTATTTCCTTTTCGCCCGCTTCATTTACAACGACTACGGGCTTATCCTGAACGGCACCGACTGCTATGGCACAAACCTGCGGCGGAACAATTTCAAGCAAGCAGGTTTCACCGCGTTGCGCACGGTAAACCGAGCCGATATTTGAAACGGTTATCGTACCCTGCTCGATATCGTGCTTTGTAAGCCTGTCATTTTCGGGAATTTTATAATAATTGCTCTTTTCCTTTCCGCTGAGGGTCTTAACCTTGTGCTTACCGGTCTTTGAGCCGATAAGACGATAAAGGGTTTGTTTGATTTTGCCCTGCTTTAAAGCTGTAAGCGTGTTATCAAGAGAGACATCAAACATAACCTCGTCAAGATTTGTGTTTGCGACACGGCGGTTTACGTCCGCGATATACGAAACCATTTCATCAAGGTTTTTGTTTTCAAAGTTGTGAAGATTTATTGTCATCATCTCGCCGCTCGGCAAGACCATCGGCATAGAAATATCAATATTTTCAAAGGTATGTATTTCGCCTCTGACAAGCTTGCGGTCAAATTCGATATGAGAATTCATAATCGGATCCGCTTTGAGCCCCTCAACTATTATTTTGAGCATAAGAGTATTTAAAGTGACCTTTTTCTCGGGCGGACAATCTTCATTAAGCCTTTTATACTCTATCATAAATTCGGTGACGTCCGGCTCGTAGTTGTATGTAACGTGAGGAACATTTGCCCACGATTCGGTCGTCATATTGGCTACAATCTTGCGCTGAATACCGAAATGTATGGTGTTGGTTTTTTTCATTTTGTTTTTTGCCATTAATATTCCTCCATACAAACTTTACTTAAATAGTATAATACAAATCATTTTAGAAATAAACTTTTTTTTGCGAAAAAATCACATTTTACATATTATGTCAAGCAGCTTAACAGTTGTCTATAATCGCACAAGCGGTATTTGTATATTTCCGACAAAAAAACGCAGATTGAATTTGTATTTATATTGGAGTATAATAATATAAAATTTATAAAGCGAGGAGATTTTGGATAAAATGAACAAACAGACCGAAATAAAAGAAAGCACCGTCCTTCTTATGCCGGACGGGAACCTTGCAAGACCCGGCTATTGTAAGCACAACCTTTTCAGATATAATCCCGAAATGATAAAACGTGAAAATACCATGCGCCTTAAGGAATGGGATTATTACCAGATAAGCGACGGAAATATAATGATACAGCTCAATTTCTTTAATATATCGCTTGCCACCTGTGCTACTTTCGGACTTGTTAACCTCAAGACCGGCAGAAAAATAAGCGGTATGGCAACTGAGCTTTTCACGCCGCACAAGAACCGACTCAGCAAAAACGGCGACGTTCCGAACTATACCGAATATAAGCGCGGAGGAACAAAGCTTATATTTGACGTTCGCGAAACGGAGAGACGCCTCTATTTTGAAGGCACGGCTTCAGGCAAAAAGGTTAAATTCGACGTTACCTGCTATAAGCTTCCCGAGCACGAAAGCATAACAATAGCGACTCCGTTTAAGGAACAGGGATGCTTCTTCCTTACTCAAAAGCTCAACTGCCTTGCGACAGAAGGCACCGTTGTTGCCGGGAACGAGAAATACACATTTACAAAGGATAAAACCTTTACGGTTCTTGACTGGGGGCGCGGTGTGTGGCCGCACACGAATACATGGTACTGGGGAAACGGCAGCACTTATCTTGACGGCAAGCTCTTCGGCTTCGAGCTTACATGGGGCTTCGGCGACGAATCAAATGCAACCGAAACAGCTATATTCTATGACGGTAAATGCCATAAAATAGGCGCAGTGCATCTTGAGAAAGACCCTGAAGATGGCGCCGGATGGATGAATGAATGGCATTTTATTTCGGAGGACGGCAGACTTGATTTGACCATGAAGCCGTACTACGACCACTATACAAACATGCTTCCGCTCAACCTGTTCGGTATGAAAACACATCAGGTTCACGGACTTTGGAGCGGCAAGGTCGTTCTCGACGACGGCACGGAGCTTAATATTAAAGATATGTACGCATTCTGCGAAAAGGTTCACAACAAATTCTGATAAAAACTCCGGCTGCTTACTAAACAAAAAACGCTTATTCCGAAAAATCGGAATAAGCGTTTTATTTTGGGCTTGCTTTACTTTATTCGCCTGCTTTATATTTGCCTGCCATAACGAGGTCAAGCACGGAAGCATCGAAGAGATCGACAACACCGTCTCCGTTAAGGTCCGCCGCAGCAAGCTGATCATCGGTAAGAGTTTCAATGCCGAGCGAATGATATACGATAAGGTTGTAATCCGTACTGTCAACCTTGCCGTCGTCGTTCACATCGCCGAACAAACGTATTTTAACCTGTACGTTAAATTCACTCTTATCACTGATAAGAGCCGAGCCGCTGACAGCGCGGAATTTGTAATTATATGCTCCGCTGCCGTTTGTGGTGAGAGTGTTGCCCTCAATATTTGTCCACTCGCCTCCGTTAAGCGAATACTGATATTTAACGCCCGACGAAGCCGAAGAGCTGAGAGTAAATGTCACATCCTGCCTTACAAGCGAACCGGAAGCCACATTTTCTTCACCGCAAGATGCCGTTACCGTAACGTCCGCCGGAACGCTCTTATCAATCATAACGACAACACCGTCCGACACATCGCTCTCAACGCCCGCTTTATTAACAGCCTTAAATGTATAAGTCTTATTGCAGTTTTCGGCAATATTGAGAACGCTGCCGTTCATCTCCTTAAAGCCCGATCCGTCGTCATAGTAATATGTAACGCCGGTATTGCTTGTAGCCGAGAGAACTATTGTAACGTCGCCGCTTGTCCACTCGCCTGTTTTACCGTAAGAAGATACGGTAAGCACGGGTTTATCGCCGTCGATATTTGTAACCGTAAATATCTTTGTTGCAACTCTGCCGTTTTTGCCTACTACGGTAAATACGTATGTACCGTTCTGTGACACGGTGTAAGAGTCTTCATTGGTTATATCCTGACCGTTGCAGGTAACCTCGCGAAGTCCCGACTCGCCTACCTCGGTGCTTATGTTTATCTTATAAGGATTCGGAGTAACATCGGTAACCTCGGGAGTAAGAGTTATTTCGGGAACCTTTGCATCTATCATTACGTGATAGCTGTCAGAGGGATAACTCTCGGTGCCGGCATTGTTAACGGCTTTAAATCTGTAAACGGCGTTGGTTGTATCGGTTATCTCAATGCTCGCGCCGCTGTCGATAAGAGTCCAGCCGTTTCCGTTGTCATAATAATAGTTAATACCGGAAAGAGAAGCTTCCTCGGTAGAGAAGTTGAAGGTAACGCCTTCACCCGTCCATCTACCGAAGGTACCCTCGAACGAAACGCGGATAACAGGTACCTGACGGTCTATCTTAACCGTAAACGCGGTGACGTTGCTCTCAAGAGCCGCATAGCTCTCGGCCTTAAATTCGTATTTATGCTCACCTGTTTCGGTTGCGGTAAAGGTATTGCCCGAAAGCTCCTGCCATTCGCCGCCGTCAACACGGTAATAATATTTATAAATTCCCGAATAAGCCTCGGAGGAAAGAGTTATATTTACATCTGTTGCGCTCCAAGCACCCTCTTGATATTCCTTATCACCGCCGTATACAGCGGAAACGGTAACATCGGTGGGAGCCGTACCGTCTATAACCACGCCGTCCGAACGAAGTATCGCGGAAACATTGCCTGCCTTATCGGTAGCTCTTGCCTCTACAAAGCCCTTGAAATCGGGGTCTTTAGCCGGTTTGTTTTCGCTGTCGTAGACGCTCCAGTCGGAGCCGGTCGGCTGACCGTTTGCATCTACAAAGCGATATTCAATTTTGTCTATTCCCGATACGCCCTCATCCGACGCATCAACGGTAATTTCAATAGTCTTGTTAAAGAATCTGCATAAAGTGTCCGCCTTGCTGAAGAAGTTTCCGGAAACCTCTCTTGCGACACCGCCTATACCTTTGTGTAAAACGGTTATGCTGTTTACGGTGGGAGCAATTTTATCGATATTGTTTATAACGATGCTTTCTTCTGCCGTAAGGCCGTTACCCGCAGTTACAACTACGGTGTAGGTTCCGTTCTCAGCAACGGTAAACGAATCATGAGAAGCGGTTATATCCTCACCGTTTAATGTAACGGAGGCTATTCCCGAAGCGCCTACGTTAAGACTTCCTATTGTAACATCATAGCTCTTATTTGTAAGCTCGGTTACGGCGGGAGTAAGTGTAAACGAAGGCTCTATATCATCACGCATAACGGTGTAGCCCTCTGTGTAATCGCTCTCAATACCCTTGGAATTTACAGCCTTAAAATAATATGTATCGCTGCTGTTCACATTTACGGTAAGCGTGTTGCCTTCCAATGGTGCTTCTACGCCTGCGGAATCGGTTTTAAAGTAATACTTAACTCCGTCAAGCTCGTGAGTCGATGAAAGAGTAAAGGTTACGTCCTTGCTTGTCCATCCGCCGTTATAATCGCCTTTATCAACGCTGACAACGGGTTTACCGTATACAATTACGGGGAATGTAGCCGAAGCGCTGCGCCCCGCATGTGTGTATGTAACGGTTATATTCTGCTCAACGTCGTAAAGCTCCGGGTCAAATGACGATGTGTCAACCGTATAATCGGTGACGTATTCGGACTCGGCGTTGCTGTAATTTGCCTTAACCTTAAGACCCGAAAGATCAAGGGTCTTATCGCCCTCGAGATAATCCTTTTTAGGATTTTCAAGCTCAATTGATGTTACCGCCTTAGAGTGAACGGTTATCGGGAATATTGCGTGATATGTTTTGCCGGCTCTTACTACGTTAACTATAATATACTGCACCGAATCAAGTATCGAAGTGTTGACGGAGCTTACCGTATAATCCGTTACCGGAACGGAAAGCTGATCGTCGGTATAGGCGTTTGCCGCCTCTTCACCGTAATACTCGGCAATATCCGCACGATTATATGTAAGCTTAACCTCCATACCGGTGAGATCGAGCTCTGTGCTACCCTCTACATAATCGGTCTTAGTGGGCGCGGTAAACGCAATACTTACCGGCTCAACCTCAACTACCGTTATATTCTTTTGAGTTTCTACGTATGCGCCGTCAACCTTTGTAACGCCGTTCCTGCCGAATGCATGTAGTGTTGTATCGCCTGCCGAAATACCCGTGACAACGCCGTTTGAATCGACCGAAGCATATGCATTCTTCTGATTTACGTCGCCGATATTCCAGTCGGAGGTCCAGGGAGCCGAGCCGTCGTCCTTAGTGAGACCCCAGCGCTGCTTATCGACCGAAATTCTCTCGGGAGAGAATTTAGCGGTGTAGGTAACCGGAAAATCCTTGATTACATAATCATTTCCCGTTATGGTAACTCCCGTGAGGTGTCTTATTGAGTTACCGCGTACCGTTATCTCTACGGATTTAGACACGCTTCCGATGGTTGCGGTTATTGTGACCTTTTTGGTGTTCCAAAGGGCCGTTCCGCCGGAATCAAGACCTTTTACAAGACCGTTTGCATCAATAGTGGCTATTGACGGGTCGGAAGAAGTCCATACGACAGTTCCGAGAAGTGCTTTGTCATAATCGGACGGTGCTATATTCGCGATTGAAAGCTGCGTGGTCTTGCTCTCGTTAACCGTTGTGCTGCCGCCGATGCTGAAGTCTGTTATCGCCTTGCCCGCCGTTACGGTAAGAGAGTCCTCAACGGTTTTATCGTTAAGAGTTGCTCTTACGTGTATTTCGCTAATACCGCTCGATTTCGGGGTGAATACACCGTCGGATGAAAGCGTAGCAAGCTTTGTCTCGGCGGGTGCCTCGGCGGTTGCCCATATTATTTCTTTTGTATCGGGATTTGTAAGTCCCCACTCTCGTTTTATCGACGAGTTTGTGTTAAGTCTTGACGGCAAAACATTTGCCTTAAAGGTAGTCGGCGTATCATTGGGAACGGCACTGTTACCCTCAATTTTAACAGAGGAGATACTGCCGACAACACCGGCTCTTGACACCTTTATTGTAACATTTTTGGAAACGCCGCCCGCCGTTGCGGTAAGGGTTGTGGATTTACTGTATTCAACGAGTCCGTCGCCGCCGTCAAGGCCGGTGACCGTACCGGAGGCATCAACCACGGCAATCGACTTATCGGCGATATCCCAAGTAAGGTCGCCGGTATATGCTCCTGCGGGAACAACATTTGTAATTGCAAGCTGCGTTGTGGAGCCTTCACTTACGGATACGGATGAATCTGTTACGGTTTTTGTGCCGCTTATAATATCAAAGGATTCAACCGGGAGATCCTTCTGCTCAACTACATTAAAGGTTATGGTATCAACAAAAGCTACATTGCTCGCGTCGTATGCCCTAACCGTTACCGAGCCTGCTGCAGTAAATGTGACAAGTCCCGTATCGGAAATCGTTGCACGCTTGCCGGAGCTTGTATCAAATACGCTGCCGCCCATCTCCCATTTTACAGAGTGTTTAAGTCTTACCGGTGTTACCGCCGCGTAAAGCTGAACCGTTTTGCCCACGGCAACGGTAAGAGGAACGCTCTTTTTATTGGTTATATGAGTTCCGGTCGGAAAGATGTTCGCAACAACACTCTTTTGAACCTTTATTTTAATTTTATCACTTGCAAGCTTTGCTCCGCTTGCGTCATATACAGTAGCCGTTATTTCGACATTCATATTGGCAAGAGCAGACGCAAGGCTGTCCGCAAGAGTATCACCTGCAATGCCTCTGACAATAGAAACTATCAGGTCATCGTTCATACTGTCAAGATTAACGCCCGACTTTTCAAGCTGTTTCATAATCTCGTCAGCCATTTTATCGCCTACGAGAGGAAGCACGCGCACGTTTTCATCAAGCCAAAGCTGAATTATAGCCGTCTTTGACGAATCATATGCCGTAACCTTACCGTTATCGTCTACGTCGGCAAGAAGCGGTAGGTTACTCTCCCACTTTACCGTAGTACCCTCAGGCAATTCGCCTGTCGTGGTATACTTTAGTTGAAGCGTTTTATACTCGGTCAACTGCTGTATTTCGGTAATGTCATTACCGTTTTCGTCCGTAATGTTAAGCGAGACTTCTGCCGCGTAGCTCACAAGAGCAGACGGGACCAAAGTCAACAGCATAATGACAGACAGCAAAACACTCAAAATCCTGGTTGATGTTTTTTGCATACAGATCTACCTTTCCTAAAAAACCGTTTTTACATACAAATAATAACAAATTCTACATATTTTTTCAATGCACACATTATTACAAATAGTATTATAAGCCGGTCTGTGTTTTAGTGATTATACAAATACGAACAAACAAAAAAGCGCGAAATTACACACTCCGCGCTTTAATAACATATTGATATACTGCCTTACCGCACTGATAAAGCGTTTATTCCTCAAGCTTTTTCTGAGACTGCATTTTGAGATACGCATTTATGAAACCGTCAATATCGCCGTCCATAACCGCATTGATGTTACCCATTTCGTAGCCCGTGCGGTTATCCTTGACAAGTGTGTACGGCATAAATACATACGAACGTATCTGATTGCCCCAGCCTATCTCTTTTTGGTCGCCCTTAATATCCGAAATTTTGTCAAGATGCTCGCGCTCCTTGATTTCAAGAAGCTTGGATTTTAACATTCTCATGGCAACCTCTCGGTTCTGATGCTGACTTCTCTCAACCTGGCATGCTACAACAATTCCCGTCGGGATATGAGTAAGTCTTACGGCAGATGAGGTTTTGTTTACCTTTTGACCGCCTGCACCGCTTGAACGGTAAACATCCATTTTAATGTCCTCCGGAGCTATTTCAACCTCGACCGTATCATCGATTTCGGGCATTACTTCAACCGAAGCAAAAGAGGTATGGCGTCTGCCTGCCGCATCAAACGGGGAAACTCTTACAAGACGGTGTATGCCCGTCTCACTTTTCATAAAGCCGTAGGCATTTTCGCCCTCTATGAGGATACTTGCCGATTTGAGACCTGCCTCGTCGCCGTCAAGGAAATCAAGCGTAGTAACCTTAAAGCCGTGACGCTCGCCCCATCGGCAGTACATTCTGAAAAGCATCTGCGCCCAATCCTGCGCCTCCGTTCCGCCTGCGCCGGCGTGGAAGGTAAGAATTGCATTTTTGGCATCATATTCACCGCTCAAAAGAGTTGTAAGGGTCATGGTGTCAAGATCACTTTCAAACTTTTCTACGCTCTCGGTGCACTCATCGAGCATACCCTCGTCCTCTTCTTCATTTGAAAGTTCAATCATAACAAGCGCATCGTCATAATCCTGTCTGAGCTTTTCATAAGCCGCCACTTTGCTCTTGAGGTTGCTTGTGCGCTGAACGACCTTTTGAGAATTTGCTATATCATCCCAAAAGCCGTCAACAGTCTGCTCTTTTTCAAGCTGCGCTATCTCTTCTTTCATCTTATCAAGACCCAGAGCCTCGGAGAGGTCATCAAGAGTCTTTTCGTGATTTATAAGTCGCAGTCTCAATTCTTCGTATTGAAGCATAAATATAATTCCTTTACTTATAATTTTTATATATTTACAAAGCTTAGTGCCTCGCCGACTATTTAATATCGGCTATGTCATAAGGCGTTTTTTGATACACAAAGTAGTTAAGCCAATTTTGGAAAAGCAGGCTTGCCGCACCGCGCCAAGTGTCTACGGGCGTTTTTTTGATGTCGTTATCGGGGAAGTAATTGTGCGGCATCTTTATGTCAAGACCCTTTTTTAAATCGCGGAAGTACTCGCGAGCCAAGGTGTCGCTATCATATTCGCAATGACCCGAACAGTAAAAATTGCGGCACGCCATATCCGACACGAGATGGACTCCGGCTTCCTCGGAATAAGACAAAATCTGAAGATCCTTTACTCTTATTATATCCTCTTTTCTGTTTTCCGTGTGACGTGAATGCGGAACATAAAAGACATCGGAAAATCCGCGCAAAAGCGGATGATACAAATCAAGCGGTTGATGGCGAAATACGCCGAAAACCTTCTCGGGAAGCAGATGCTTCGGAATACCGTAATTATAGTAAAGCGCAGCCTGCGCTCCCCAGCATATATTAAATGTGGAATACACATTTGTTTTGGCCCAATCAAATATTTTGCAGAGCTCGTCCCAATAATCGACCTCTTCGAAGTCCATCATCTCAACGGGCGCTCCGGTAACTATCATACCGTCGAATTTTTCGTCCTTGACATCGTCATAGGTTTTGTAGAATTTGAGCATATGCTCCCTTGACACATTTTTTGAAATATGGCTTTTTACCTGCAGCAAGTCTATTTCAAGCTGAAGCGGAGAATTACTGAGAAGCCTTAAAAGCTGAGTTTCGGTCTCGATTTTTGTAGGCATTAAATTCAGTATTATAATTTTAAGCGGACGAATGTCCTGCTTGACGGCTCTGTCCTCCGTCATAACAAATATATTTTCAAGCTCCAGGCTATGATGCGCCGGAAGCTGATTATCTATTTTTATGGGCATACAGCCACCTCTTTCAAGAAGACGAACCTCGGTCTTTTACCCGTTTAAGTTCTGACAAAGTATTATAACATAACACATCACCGTTTGCAATGCCGATACACATAAAAATACCCCGACCGCAGTCGGGGTATTTTAAACTTATTTATTACCGTTTATATCAGCAAACGGGTTTTGTGTTTTCCTCTTCCTCGTCATCCTTACGTTTTTTACGAAGAATTATGAAGAATATAAGTGACAATCCACAAAGGAAAACAGCAGCTGCGGCGAGCGGATTTTCACGGATAAGTTCACCGGTTTTGGATATTACCGGGTTATTAATTATCGGGTTGCCGCTGTCGCTCGGTTTGGTTACCGGAACTTCGTTTGTCGGCTCCTCTACGGGTGTGCCGGGAACAATAGTAATAGTACCGTCGTCGTTAACGACAAAGTCGAGCCATAAGGTATTGGTGCCCTTCGGAACAACTGCAATCTGCGAGCCGTCATCAAGTTTAATAACGGTTGTTTCTGTTGCAGTATCACTTACGCTTACCGAGAAAGTAGTCTTGCCGGCTACTTCACCGTTTTCGTCGGTGATTGTTACAACATGGAAACCGTCTTTAATAACGTCAACGCTGTATGCACCGTCTTTTCCTGCTTCAGCCTTGATTTCGCCGAGGTCAATGTCGAGCTTAGCGCCCGGGAAAAGGTTTTTACCGCGATACACATTACCATTCATACCCATACGAACACAAGGATCTTCGTGATCTCCGCCGGGATTTGTAGTGCCCGAGGGATTTGTAGTGCCCGAAGGATTGGTAGTACCTGAGGGATTAGTTGTGCCTGAAGGATTTGTTGTGCCTGAGGGATCTGTCGGAGCTGTCGGCTCTGTGGGTCTTGTAGGCTCGGTAGGTTCTGTGGGATTTGTAGTCGGCTCTGTGGGTCCGAAGCATTTTTTAAATGTGAACACAATGTTCATATCGGTGGTAACCGAATCAAATCTCAACATACCGTACTGCAATTTACCGGTATAATCTTTACCGTTTACCGTGACACGCTCAAGGTGGCTGTCAAGCTTTGCAACAGCTCCGAGAGAAAGCGAATCAAAACGGTCAACGGCGAACTTAGCACCGCTTGCAATAAGGTTGCCGTCTTTAAGGACATAACCTCCGTCGTTATACGTTACGGTAATTTCATGGGTACTCGGGACTACAGTTTTAAGCTGTGTTTTACCGATTTCACCTGCCTCGGCGAAAACGCAAAGCTGCATGGTGAATATAAGCAAAACAGACAACAGCACACTGCAAGCCTTTTTCATGAAACCACCTCCTTAAAAATTTTAAAAATCAAAATCTGGCAATAATTATGCAGCAACGTACTCTACGGTATAAAGCATGTGGCCGACATACTCAGCTATGGGAGCGTTGAAGTCAGCGATTGTAACGGTTGTTGCAGACTCAACATTTTTGTTAAGCTCGGGATATTCAGTAACATCTCCGCCTGCTACGGTGAAGGTGAGGAATTTATCGGTAGCAGCGTTTGTCATTTTTCCTTCATTTTCAGCAGCAGCCGAAACCTTGAGCTTAGCACCGAGCTTAAGCTGAGAATTAACGGTGTAATGAGCGGCCTTAGCTTCCGTCTCGCCCCAACGAACTGCGATCTCAGCAGGAATGGTAACGGTGTAGTTTTCGGGATCGTTGTTGTCCTTATCGGTTATCATTGTCTTAACCTGAACCTCGGCGTGCTTGGGGTCTGATTTCTCGGTTATGGTTATGGGGTCAACTGCGAATGATGGAACCGCAATAGCGGCTATCATCATAACAGCAAGAAGAATTGATACTATCTTTTTCATAATTATAACTCCTTGATGTACTTAATGTTTAATGTTAAATAAATTATTTGTCAACAACTGCTGCTGTGAAGGTAACGGTAGCATCGCTGTAATCGGTGATGGTAGCGTTCCAAGCTGCTGCTGCAACGTCAACATTAATGTTGTAAGTATTGTTAACTACCTCGGCATCAGTCTTAACGGAAGTGTCGCCGCTGAAGGCGTAAGGAATGGTATAGCCGTTATCGGTAGCGGGCTTCATTTTGCCGTCGGCAGAAGCAACCGAAACGGAAAGACATTTGCCGGTCTTGAGAGTTGACGTAACATTGTAGGTGAAGGCTGAGGTTTCAGCGCCCCATTTAACGCTCATTTCAGCAGGATATGTTACTGTGAAATAACCGTCTGCGGGAACGTTTGTTGTATCGGTCTTAACGGTTGCGGAACCCTTGCCGTCCGCTGTATCCTTATTGATTTCAGCTGCAAAGGACGGAACTGAAACTGCCGCAAGCATAGCCGCCGCAAGAACTAATGAAAGTAACTTTTTCATAATATAACTCCTTTTCGGATTAAAAAATTAAGCTATCGCTTCAACAGAAGCTGTAAATGTAAGAGTATCTTCATACTCATCAATGGAAACGGATTCCCAGTTTTCCTTAGTAATATTGACATTTACCGAATATGCGCTGTTGGTAACTGTCTCGTGACCGGTTGTTATGTTGGTATCACCGGCTATAGTGTAAGGAAGAAGTCTGCCGCCGCCTGTATGGAGATTTGCGTTGTCCTGAGCTACAGTAACACGGAGGTTATTGCCGCTCACAAGCGTACTCGATACAGTGTAACCGATTTCGGTACTTTCGGTGCCCCAATAAATGGTGGTTTCGGCGGGATAAGAAACGGTAAAGGTACCGCTTATTCCGCTTCGGTCGGTAACTACCGAGGAGTTACCGACGCCACCGGAAGTAGACTGGTTTATTTCAGCAGCAAAAGCGGGAACCGATATAGCCAAGAGCATCGCAGCTGCAATGACTATTGAAAGAATTTTTTTCATAATTGGTTCTCCTTGTATTTTGGAAGGGTTTCCGACTCTTAGATTGTAGCGGGAGCTATCGAAACCGTAAGTGTAAGATTGCCCTCGTACTCATCTACCGGAACCTTTGCCCAATCAGCTGAGGCAATGTTTACTGCTGCGTTAACAGCTTCATCTGCAACAACTGCAGAGGCTGAAGTATAAGCTGTGGTGCCTGCTACGCTGAAAGGAAGAGTAGCGGTATTGCCTGATGCGATAGCCTTGAGGTCGGTTGTGCCGTCTTCCTTTGCTACCGTAACATTAAGACGGTCGTTTGATTTGAGCTGGCACTTTACGTTGTATGTAAAGTCTGTGCTTTCTGCGCCCCAGTAAATAGTGGTTTCTGCCGGGAAGGTTACCGTGTAAGAAGTCGCCTCGGGACCGTCGGGACCGGTTTTTGTAGAAGTAATAACCTTAGCCGTATCGGAGGTATGGTCGCTTGTAAGCGTCTTGTCAGCTGCAAATGACGGAACGGAAACCGCTGCGAGCATTGCCGCCGCAAGAGCTATTGAAAGTAATTTTTTCATTGTGGTTATCTCCTTTCAAAATCAAAGGCTTACGGTGAAAGTAAGAGTATCGCTGTACTCGCCGACGATGGCGTTGTTCCAATCGTCTGCGGCAACCTTAACCTTGAGGGTAAGTGCCTTTGCGGGATTGATAACGGGGCCGTCAGCTATAAATTCGAGGTTAGAGTCAGCCGAGAAATCGTAAGCCAATGTCTCGTTTGCATCCTCGGTAAGCTTCATAAGTCTTGAGCCCTCAACGCCGATTTTAAGCTTCTGGCCGTATTTAAGGTGAGACTCAACAGAAAATCCGTCAAGAGCTGTTTCCTCTGCGCCCCAGTAAATTGTGGTATCGGCCGGAATTGTAACGGTGTATTTAACAGCGTTGTCATCGGGAGCATCAGGGCCTGTTTTTGTGGAGGTCTTAACAATAGCTGTACCGGTATTGTCAGTCTCCTTGGTTATGGGGTTAGCTGCAAAAGCGGGAACCGAAGCTGCTGCAAGCATAACCGCTGCAAGTGCAATTGAAATAAGCTTTTTCATTATAGTAGTCTCCTTTCAATAATTAAACCTCAGCGGTAAAGGTAAGGGTGTCGTTGTAAACATCAACAACAGCTCTGTTCCAGTCCTCGCTGCTTATTGTAACCTTGAGGTTTTTGTCAACGGCCGGAGTTTCCTTGTTGCCGTAAACTACGGGGCTGTCTGCCGTGAAAGCGTTGTCACCCGAAAGAGTATAGGGAAGAGTGTAAACCTCGCCTGCTGCGGCATCGGTCTTCATAGAGCCTGTGCCTGCTACGGTAACCTTGAGAGCCTGGCCTCTCTTGAGGTGAGACTCAACAGAGTAAACAAGATTTGTCTCCTCGGTGCCCCAGTAAATTTCTGTATCTGCCGGAATAGAAACGGTGTATCTGACAGCAACATCCTCAGGCGAATCGGGGCCTGTTTTTGTGGATGTCTTAATTATGGTTGTGCCGGTCTGCTCTGTTTCCTTGGTTATGGGATTAGCTGCAAAAGCGGGAACCGAAACAGCTGCGAGCATAGCCGCTGCGAGTGCGATAGAAATAAGCTTTTTCATAATTTATCTCCTTATATTTATTACGCGTTAGTATATTCTGCCGTAAAGGTAAGAACATCTGTATGCTCACCCGAAGCGGCTTTTTGCCATTCAGCCTCTGCGATGTTCACGGAGAGGTCATAAGACTTCATATAATCGCCCGGTAAAAACGCCATTTGCTCTGCGCCTGTAAGCGTGTAGGCGATAGTCTTTGAGCTGTCTAAAGTGTTGACAAGCTTTGAGCCGTTGAGCGATGAAACAGCCACCTTAACGGTCTTGCCGGGAGACAGCCACATTTTAGTTGCCGTAACCTTACCTATTGCGTAAGAAGTAGCTTCCCACGGTATTTCGGTATCGGCAGGAATTGTAAGCTCATACTCATCCTGTTTGCCCTCGCCGGTAAAAATCTTTACGGAGCCTACGGGGTTCTCTTTGTTCAGCGTAGCCGGAGCCGCGAAAGACGGAACAGTCACGAGCGACAATAAAAGCACTGAGAGCAAAACTGATAATGTTTTCTTCATAGAACCACCTCCTTATGGTCTTGATAAAGCATTTAATTTGTTAATTAACCTTTAGTGTAATCTACGGTATAAGTAAGAGTAGTCGAATACTCGGCTATCGGAGCGTCCGTCCAACCGGAAATCGTCAATGACGGTTTTTGAGCGGGAAGCGCTCCCTCATTTGTACCTGTAAATTCTGTGGAAGTAAAGTTCTGTGAAGTATACGGAAGAGCGTATGTCGATGTTGCTGCATTGGTAAGAGTGTCATTTGCGACAGAAGCGCTGCGTGCTACGGAAACACCAATCTTGCTGCCCGTATCAAGTGAAGACGTAACCTTATAGGAAACATCAACGGGTTCCGTCTCGCCCCAAGGAACATCTATTTCCGCAGGAATTGTAACCTCAAAGAAGTCGTCTGCGGCAAAATGAATATTGATAGTTTTTCTGACAGGCTCGTTTGTTGTCTTGTCAACAGCAACCTCACCGGTAGCATTATCGATAAGCTCTATTGTAATAACATCTTCACTCGTTACGGTAACGCCCGTGACGGTAAACGTAAAGTTTATTGCCTTGGGAGCTGCCGCCGAAGCGGTGTTATTTGCGACATCCGCGGTTTCGGGAGAAGTGTTAAGAGCTTTTGCCGTTACGGTCTTTTCAATCGCACCCGTCATTGCAACGTTGTAATCGAGGATGTTGCCTGAAACGTCCTTAAGACCTCCGTTTTTAGAGGTTACACGAAGTGTGTAGCTTCCGTCCGGATAGTTAACGGCATTTGAAAGAGTAAAGACTGCGGTTCCCGTTGTTGCATCCTTATTGAGAGCGACGCTGTCTTTGTCTACCTCCGAAGCAAAGTTCGGGAAAATACGGAGGGTATCTATAATACCGTGGAGAGCTTCGCCGTCCGAGGAATTAACGGTGTTACCGTCGTTAACCTCTTGAACCTGCCTTATATAGCCCTTAAACGAATTGTACTCTTCAACCGCTTCAGTTATTGCGGTGAGGTCCTGAATACCGCTATTGTCCATTTGACCCTTAACGGTATTGTAAAGAGCCGTGTACTTTTCTTCAAGTCTAACAACGCCGCCCTTAACCGTCTTACCGGTGATGTCGTCGGTGTAAGTTTTGATGTTGGCAAGCACCTTGTTAACCGCCTCGGCCGCCTTAGCATAATTCTTATACTGAGGAGCACTTGCAAATTTGTCGGCCTTATCAGTTAAGATATACTTAGCGTAATAATCAAGGTCGTTATACTTTTCGAGGTAGTTTTCAAGCGCCGCGGTCTGGCCGGTAGGCATAAGCCTGCAGTCGGTCGTAAGGTCGGTCGCTTTACCGGTCTCGCCGTACATTGAAGCAACAAGAGCGTTAAGGTCTTTAATACCGGTTATAGCGGTACCGGAGTCACTCGTGTAGCCGTCACGGTAAGATTCGAGAAGTCTCAAGCGTTTTGCAACCTTATAAAGGTTTTCCATTTTTGTGACGTTCTCCGTACCGAGCGCCGCAATCGCCTCGTCGGTATAGCGCTCATAAGACTGCTCATACCAATTGATTATGTTCTGTACGTCAGCCGCGGTGATAGAATATGCGCCGTAATTTATAAGCGGCTTCTCTGTTCCGCTCTCATCGGTGCCGATAACAAAACCGGGATAAGGTAAGGCATTGCTGTCTGTTACGGAACCGCCGGTTGCTGCAGCCGGCATAGCCTCAATCAAAGGTTTCAAATCGGCAACCGCAATTTGCGGCTGATCGAGCAAAGTGATGCCGTCGTCGATGCTCTTGTACTTTTGAAGCACGCTGTATGCTCTTGCAACGGAAGGTATTGTCTTTTGATAATCCGAAAGCTGCGCATAAAGAGCAAGTGCCTTGTTTATCTTTTCGGTACGAGTGTTCGCTTTATAAATATCAACATCCGCTACCGCGTTTTCAAACTGCATTGAAGTAAGAGACTTAACCTGTGCATAATCGTCGAACGAAACGTCGCCGGTTCTGTTTTGTACGCCTGCGCCGTATGCCGAGGTACCCTGTCTGTATGTAAAGCCGACAGAGCCTATTGTAAAGCTCTTACCGTTCATTGCGGCTGCGCTCTTTCCGTTTACGGACGAATCGTCGTAATTTGACAAGGGCGCTATACCTATGGTAACACGGAAAATGTTGTTAAGGGACTCGGCTTTTTCATCTATACGATAGTTAGAGGTTGCCGAAATACCCTGAACGCCTCTCGAGAACTGGAAGAGCGGAACCATAACATAGCCCTTGTAGTGAGAAAGGGTCAGGTAATCGCCGTCTCCCGTATCTATGCCGTACTCCGAGGTGTAAGCGTAAATTCTTCTCTTGCTTTCATCCTTGGGAGTACATTTAGCCCATTCACCCGTCTTGGGGTTAATGAGATAGAAGTAAGAAGCCGCGTTGTTGCTGCCGAAGTCGAGGGTGTAGTCCTCGGCGGCGCCTTCATAGTATGAGCTGATATTAAACGCCATTGTAAAGGTATCAAGCTGAGAGAAATCGGCGTAGAATACAAGCGCCAGACGGTCGGTTTCGCCTATGTCATTTTTGGTATACGACTTAGCAAAATCGCCGAGACTCTCAGACGACATATTGTTGGCTCTCAGCGCGGAGTAATCGCCGCTGCTGCTCGGTTCTTTGTCAACAAGTCCCTTTGTAATGCTTATGCAGTTATACCAGCCTTTTCTGTCTTCGGCGTACTGGTTATTTACAGTGACCGTTGCGGCGTTTCTGCCCTCAAGACCGTTTGACGTAATGATTGCCGAGGTACCGTTTTGGCGATAATCTGTAATACCGTTTCTCTGCGGGTCATTACCGAGAGCGCCGGTCGGTATAAGTGTAGGCGTTGCGGTATCTTCACGATGTGCCGAAAGTGAAGCAAAGGGAACCTGATATGTCAAATATCCCTTAGAATAATAGTAATCCTTACCTACCTGGCCGGTATATTTTGAGTTTTCAAACTGCCAGCTTCTGGTGCCTTTTTCCAAGGAGCTGAAGTCGCCGAACGGTATAACCTTATTGTTTGTAAGCGCTTGACCTATTACAACAGAGTTGTCGGCAAGCTCTTCTTCTATGAAGCTGAAGTACTTTAAGAGTTTCTCCTCTTCCGCTCTGCCGAGCATAGTGAGCTGGCTTAAGTTAAGGCGGATATAAACCTCATAAAGGCTCTTAACAACGGCTTTATCCTCATCGCTTACCGCGAGAGTATTATCGTTGAACTCGGGAAGCTGCTCAAGCTTAGCTGCAATCATCGGAATGAAATCCTCTGCACCCGAGTTAGCAGAGCCGTAGGTTTTACCGTCTATACAAGCCTGCTTGGCGGTCTTGAACTTTTCCCAATCCTCGGCCATACCGAGTGCTGCCGCCTTGGTATCGAGCGCAGAATCCTCAAGGAAAGATGCATCGATTATACCGGATTTTCCGGCTTCTTCGGATTTGTTATATTCCTCAATTGATTTTTTATAACCGGCTATCAAGTCCTCGATATACTTAACGGCACGGTAATCGTAGGAGTTCGGATCTTCAATGTACTTTTGGCAGGCATTGAAAATAGCGCGCGGAATTTCTGTTTCTTGGTCATAATATGTCTTAACGGGCGTGCCTGTATTTGCCGCTCCGTTAAGGGTATTTTCGCTGTATTTCTGACCGTCTGTACGGTAGAACAATACATTATCAAGGAAAATCTTTTTACCTACGCTGCCGTTGTTGGTTTCAAGGCTCGTAGAAGCCGGGTCATATGTGCAACCCGTAAACTTAAAGCCTGCGGACATAATATCCTCGATAGCTTTAAAAGCATTTGTGCGATTAACTACCGGATCTTCACCCGTACCGATTTTGGTCTTATCGATATATGCTCTTTTGGGCGAATTGGCTGTTGTCTTGCCACCGTCTTCCGTAGCCATGCACGGAGCGAGCATTGTGCCGCCGTCGATATAGTATTCGCCGCTAAGAGTCGCCGTCTTGTTAATTCTGAAGGAATAGCGTCTAATAAGCAGAGCATCGGATATCGAAGTACCGGCAGGGTCAACAACTACCGGCTGCGAAAGCTTAATTTTCTCGTTATAATACTTGTTGGCATTTGCTTTAGTTTTATCCGAGCTGTTCCACACATACATATCGGGCATAGGCTTGTTTACACCGAAATCCTCGTTGGACTCCGTGACAACGGAGTCGGTTTCGGAGCACATAAACTGAAGCGGTATGCGGACATATCCCTTGAAATGGTCAAGGTCAACGGTACCGTCGTTTAACATAACCTTTTTCCAGCTGCCGTCCGTTTGCTGCAGGAATAAATATGGGGCCTCACCCATATAGCCTGCTTTTGTGGTGCCGACAGTTGAGTAAATTATATCGCCGTATCTGTTAAAAGCATTACTGCTTTCACTGTAGCTGTTGTCAAAATCCTGTGCAAAATACTTTTCATTTGCACGAAGACGGAATGAAAGCCCCGTTACGCTGACCTCGGAGAAGTCGAGATAGTACCAAATCTCGGAAGCACCCGTCGGGTCCCAAGTCTGACGGCTCCATGACGTATCAAAGGACTGAGGGCTGTCGGTGGTTGCGGCGGACTCGATACGCATTGCGTAGCCGTAGCTATTGCCCGTGTCTTTAACGCCTACACCATCGGTTCTGCCTTCGACTGAAAGGTGATTACCCTCCTGCATATAGTCAAGTGAGCCTGACGTACTGCGTACATTGTTGACTTCGGCGGTTCTCTCGTTGATTCCGGTATCCGAAAACGAACCGTGGTCATCTGCGGTACCTTTTTTATCAAAGGTAAGGACTTCACGCACGGCAAGAACGTTGTTTGTAACGGGGGCATAAGCGGACGCATCGTATACATAAGTCGGAACATCCGAAACGTATGCGTTAACAGCCTCCGAGAACCAGCCGTCGCTGTCGTACGCCGTTATCGTAATATTGTAACGGTGGTCGTCAGACAGACCCGCAGGCACCTTTGTTTTGATTTCGTCTGCCGTAATCTCAGCCGTGTACGGTGCGGTACCGGTGGGACTAACCATCTTGCGCAGCAAAACCGTGCTTGTGTGAACTTCGGTATATGTTCCGAGATCAACAAGCTCTAACATATACCCGTCAATTGTTTTTGTGCCGGTTTTGCGCTCGCTAACCTTAGCCGCGGGGAAGCTGACCGTAATTCCGCCGTCGTCATTAAGTGTTGCAGCCGCTTCCCTTTTATCCGATTCGGTAAAGGTCGGTATCGGGTCATATTCGCCCTCGCCGGCCGCGAGAACCATGGGAATCGACGTTACCAAAAGCACTACGCAAAGCAGCACAGCAGTTATGCTTTTTCCGATTTTAATCTTTGAAATTTTTTGCATAAACTGCAACTCCTTTCCTCAAAATCTGTATTTTGAATATAGTTTCTTATGAAACCACGATGGTCGTTTTTAAATCCATATTATTAAGTTTACGCTGCTCTTTATCAAAGCTGTATGTCTTAACATGGATTGTTGCAGGATAAGTTCCTGCCGCAAGCTCACGGTTCAGCGTGAACTTTGATATTGAATAGCCCGGCGGCAAGAGATTTGAGGTATATATAACCTCGCCTGTATCTGAAAGCTCTATTTCTATAACAAAGAAGCACGGGTTTTCCTCGGGGTTTGAGAATACAAAGCTTTGCTCCTTGGTATTTGCCGCCAAGGGAAGCTCGGGAATACCGTAGACCTTTATCTGCCTGCCCCTTGTTTTTGTTTTATCGGGAATCGAGATTTCGCCCTCGCCCAAAACGGCATTTTGGTCGATTACGCCTGCGGGGGGCGTTGTGGTTCCGCCATCGCCGCCTGTCGGTATAACGGACTTTAAAAGGAATATAAGACCTATTATAAGTGCCGCTATCAAAAGCGCAAACAAAAGCCAAAGCAAGAGCCTGTCTTTAACTATCGCAATGAATTTGTCAGCCTCTGTCTCTATGTAGCCGACTACCGCGGTATGAGGCATTTTCGTTGCGGCATACACCTTTTCGGTTTGCCCGTCGTCAGACTGCAAATCACCGATTTCGCGTTTGCCCTTGCCTATTTGACCGACAACCATATAGCCGCCCGAGGGATAGCGCGAGTCTATTTCTTTCTTTTTGAAATAAGAAACCGAGAAGCCGGTTTTGCCGTTTTTGTAAACGCCCTCGCCATCGGCTCCGGCAAGATGCCGAAATATAAGATCTGCCAAACAAAAAACCTCCGATAAATTGATTAAAAACGCTATATATAATAGTATACGATAAATCCGCACCGCTTCGGGTTTGCTTTAACGCTTGGTTCTCATCATTTTGCGAAAGAGCATCTATTTACCGATTTTAGGGCGCAAATGGGTACACTATTACACCGTATATTTATACTTAAGTTTACACTAAAAATGCTTTGGTGTAAAGAGCTTTTATCTAATTTAAAAACACATTTTAAATAGTCTTTAAACCAAATGTTAACAAATTGTGAACGCAGTTTGACATTCTTTTGTCATTTTGAAATGAAAATATGTAAAATTTTAGATTGCGAGCACACTTCGACAAAAATTGCAGCCGCTTTTGGTAATCTTTTACAAATTATACACCGGAAATTCTATGTAATCAATTCTCTTTCATAGAACTCTTCCGTTTAGCCTCTTGATTTTATCACGCGCTGTGCGACAAAAAAACGCCATTGTAACAAAAAGCCGTTTTAATTTCACAAACGCCCGAAAAACACAAAAAAACGGGCTTGTAAAGCAAATTACAAGCCCTGAAATATTTATATCTATAAGATAATTTCGGATATTACGGAGTTGGAGAGTAAAAATCCGCGCCGCGTCAGAGAAATTCCGCCGCTCTCACATCTGCAAAGTCCGTATTTTTCGTATTGCTTTGCGCTTTCAAGCATTTTTTGCGGTATGCCGTGATGGAAACGGGCGTAAAAACGCTCTTGAGTAAGCCCCTCGCGAAGCCTTAAAGCGAGCATACAAAATTCCTCTTCGTCGCCGCCGTCACCCTCAGTTAAACGCTCGTTGCCGCTTATAAAATACTCAATATCACGCGGATAATATGTGCGTTTTCCGCCTAAAAACGAATGTGCCGAAGCACCTATGCCGAGGTACTCCTCATCGTGCCAATATTTCAGATTGTGGCGGCTCTCAAAGCCGGGAACCGCAAAATTTGATATTTCATACTGCATAATACCGTGTTCTTCGAGGTATTCGCACATAAAAAGGTACATATCGGCCGTATCGTCGTCAGAAGGGAACGGCAATTTGTCTCTCATACGAAAAAACGGCGTATTCTCCTCTATTTTGAGAATGTAGCAGCTGAGATGCGGCACACCCGAAGAAATGCAGAAATCAAGCGTGCTTTTAAGGCTCTCTTTTGTTTGACCCGGCACGCCGAGCATGACATCAAGCGAAATATTATTTATTCCCGCTTTTTTTGCCCGTGAAACGACACTTTGAACCTCGCTTTTGCCGGCTCGTCTGCCTAAAATCCTACGTTCGCCGTCATTTGCCGACTGCAAGCCAATGGAAAGCCTATTCACTTTACACTCGCTTACTTTTTCAAAGAATTCGTCACCGAGCGAAAACGGGTTGCACTCTACCGTTATTTCCGCATCATCGGTCAAAAACGTTGATTTTGCGCCGTTTATGATTTGGCAAAGATAATCCGGAGCCAAAACCGACGGAGTTCCGCCGCCAATGTAAAGAGTATCAGCTTTACAATTAAGCTGTTTTGAATTGTTCCGAAGTTCTCGCAAAACAGCCGAAACATATCTGTTTTTTGTATCGTCATCGGCGCGAAACGAGTAAAAATCGCAATACGGGCACTTTGAATTGCAAAACGGAATGTGAATATACAGTCCTATATTATTCATCGTCTAATTTAAGCACAGCCATAAACGCCTCTTGCGGAACTTCTACCGTACCGAACTTGCGCATACGCTTTTTACCCTCTTTTTGCTTTTCAAGCAGCTTCTTTTTACGCGTTATATCGCCGCCGTAGCATTTAGCGAGCACGTCCTTGCGCATTGCCTTTACGGTTTCGCGCGCTATTACCTTGCCGCCCACGGCTATCTGAATGGGGATTTCAAACATCTGGCGTGGAATATTGTCCTTAAGCTTCTCGGCTATTCTGCGCGCTCTCGGATAAGCCTTTTCGGAGTGAATAATAAACGAGAGGGCGTCTATCATATCGCCGTTCAAAAGAACGTCGAGCTTTACAAGGCTTGACCTTTGGTAGCCGCAAAGCTCATAGTCAAACGAAGCATAGCCGCGCGTACGCGATTTTAAGACGTCAAAGAAGTCGTAGATTATTTCGTTAAGCGGGAGTATATATTTTAAGTCCACCCTGTCGGCGTCAAGATACGTCATTTCTTTATATTCGCCGCGTCTGTCCTGGCAAAGGTCCATTATGGCTCCCACATAATCCTTAGGAGAAAAGATGTGCGCCTCAACCATGGGTTCCTCCGCAAAATCGATTGTTGCGGGGTCGGGGTAGTTGCACGGATTGTCTATTTCGACTACGTTTCCGTCGGTAAGATGTATTTTGTAAACAACCGAAGGTATTGTTGTTACGAGGTCGAGGTCATACTCTCTCTCGAGGCGTTCCTGTATGATTTCAAGGTGCAAAAGCCCCAAGAAACCGCACCTGAAGCCGAAGCCGAGGGCACTTGACGTCTCGGGTTCAAACGAGAGCGAGGCGTCATTCAGCTGTAATTTGGCAAGAGCATCCCTAAGAGCCTCATAATCCGTTCCGTCCGCCGGATAAATTCCGCAGAAAACCATCGGATTTACCTTGCGATATCCTGCAAGCGGCTCCGAAGCCGGATTTTCGGCAAGAGTCACGGTATCGCCTACGCGCGCATCGCCTACGGTTTTAATCGAAGCGGTGATATAACCGACCTCGCCCGAGGACAGCTGCTTTGTCGGCTCCAAGCTCTTGGCGCGCATATATCCCGTTTCCACAATTGTAAATTCGGCACCCGTAGCCATAAGACGCATGGTCTGCCCCGGCCTTACCACACCGTCAACTATTCTGACATAGACAATTACACCGCGATAGCTGTCATATACGGAGTCAAATACAAGCGCTCTGAGCGGCTTTGAATCGTTATCATCCGGAGGCGGCACAAGGTTTACGATTTCCTCGAGCACAGCGGGGACATTCTCGCCTGTTTTTGCCGAAATTCGCGGCGAATCCATACACGGTATGCCTATAACGTCCTCCACTTCTTTAGCAACGCGCTCCGGCTCTGCGGCTGGAAGGTCGATTTTATTTATTACCGGTACAATTTCAAGGTCGTAGTCAAGCGCAAGGTAGGTATTTGCAAGAGTTTGAGCCTCTATCCCCTGTGACGCGTCAACTATCAGCACAGCTCCCTCGCATGCCGCAAGGGAACGCGACACCTCATAGTTGAAGTCAACATGACCGGGAGTGTCTATTAAGTTCAGTTCATATTTTTTGCCGTCGGCAGCCTTGTAATCAAGCTTCACGGCACGTGCCTTAATGGTTATGCCGCGTTCACGCTCAATATCCATATTGTCAAGAAGCTGCGCCTCCATATCGCGCTTCGCCACGGAGTCCGTAAGCTCCAACAAACGGTCGGCAAGCGTACTCTTGCCGTGGTCGATATGGGCAATTATGCAAAAATTTCTGATGTAGTCCTTTTTACCTGACATAAATTTCCTCTTTTATCTTTTTAAATCCCGTATATTATATCAAATTCGGAGTTAAATGTGAATACCGAAAATTATTTCTCACGGTCATAAAAAGACAGCATCGGCTTTATCTTTTTGCCGCCTATCACTCTCTGCTCGTAGTTTTTGGTTATTTTAAACACCGTCCCCGACAAAAGCAACAGACCTATAAGGTTCGGCAAAGCCATAAGACCGTTAAACGTATCGGAAAGATCCCAAACAAGCTGAATGCTCGACACGGCACCTATAAATGTCATTGCGAGAAATATTATTTTATACACCGCAGTCAGCTTTTTTCCGCCTATATATTCTGCGGCGCGCGAGCCGTACACCGACCAGCCGAGTATGGTTGAAAAAGCGAACATAACTATACCTATGGATACTATATAGGAGCCCCATTTGCCGAGCACGCTCTCAAAGGCATATATTGTTATATTGACTCCCTCAAGTCCGCTTTGCAGATTTGCCCCGGTAGTCAGTATTACGAGAGCCGTAAGGGTGCATATAACAATGGTGTCAAAAAACACCTGAAATATGCCCCACATACCCTGTGTTACGGGTTCCTTGGCATCAGAGGAGGAATGGACCATTACCGACGAGCCGAGGCCCGCCTCATTAGAAAATACTCCGCGCGCCACACCGAAACGCATGGCTCTTGAAATACCGTATCCCATAACGCCTCCTCCGACGGAGCGCATACTGAACGCCCCCGAAAATATCTCGCCGAAAGCGTCGCCTATATGGCGGAAGTTTACGATTATTATTATAAGCGCGCCTATTATGTAAAACGCCGCCATAAAAGGCACAAATTTTTCCGTCACCGTGACTATTCTTTTCAGTCCGCCGTAAATTATAACGGCTATAAGGGCGCAAACGACTATCCCCGTGACAACGCCCGGTATATTAAACGAACCCTTAAGCGCCGTGGATATTCCGTTGACCTGAGCCACCGAGCCTATTCCGAACGACGCGAACAGACAAAAAACAGAAAATATAACCGCAAGCCACTTTTGACCGAGTCCCTTTTCAATATAATACATAGGGCCGCCCACCCACTCGCCTTTTTCGTTTTTTCTGCGGAAATATATGCCGAGCGCATTTTCGGAAAAGCTCGTCATCATACCGAGCAAAGCAGAAATCCACATCCAAAATACCGCACCCGCTCCGCCGGAGGAAATAGCGGTGGCTACGCCTACAATGTTGCCCGTGCCTACCGTTACGACAAGAGCCGTTGCAAGTGCCTGAAACTGCGATATGGCTTTTTCGTCCTTGGTTTTTGTTACCTTGCGGTCTTTAAAAATTGCGGCAACCGTATTTTTAATTGTGTAGCAAAAACGGCGTATTTGAAAAAATCGCGTACCGCACGTGAGATAAAGACCGGTAAGCAGCATCAATATGAGCATCGGAGGCCCCCAAACGACGCTGTTTACCTTACTGTTGATATTCTGAATAAGCTCTACAAAATTTTGCATAGTACCTCCGAATGTGTTTTTATTGAATAACAAGAAAACGGGGCAAAAGCAGCTAATAACAGTATTGCTTTACGCCCCGATTTATTAAGAATAAAGCTTTCCGACTATGATGTTCACAAGAGAAACCGGCAATGCCTTTGAAAGTGCCAAAAACAGATGATATTTAGTGCCTTTTGTAGACAAAAGCTTCGGACGAGCTTTGGTTGCCGCAGCATACACCGCATCGGCTATATCGTCCGGCGACATACCGTTTTGCTCGTCGCGCTCCATACCGGCAACCGCTCTTTTAAGTGTTTCGCCGTAAAATTCGTCACCGGCGGTATTTTTCTCTCTTGCCGCGGTAAAACCCGTTTTAACATCGCCCGGCATTACGGCGCAGACCTTTATATTAAACGGTCGCACCTCGTTTGCAAGAGCCAGAGTCAGCGAATTTACAGCCGCCTTTGACGCCGAATAAAACGCCTGAAACGGTATGGCAAGCGGAGCCGCGAGAGAGCTGAGATTAACAATTCTTCCGCCGCCTTGAAGTCTCATATATTTAATTACGTTTTTTGAGCAAATAAAGCAGCCGAAGAAATTGACGTCAAACTGTTTTTTAGCTTCTGCAAGCTCTGTGAATTCAACCGCCCCTGAGATGCCGAAGCCTGCATTATTCACAAGTATATCAATGCTTCCGCTGTCATTATATATTTTTTTGAATGCCTCGGAAACCGAGTGCTCATCCGTGACGTCGCACGAGATATGCTTAACGCCGACCGTTTGAATCTTCGGCTCGCGGCGACTCAGCTCATACACCCTGTATCCGTTTTCAAGAAACTTACGGCAGCAGGAAAGTCCTATTCCGCTCGAACCGCCCGTAACAATTGCAGTTTTCATCAATCTCAACTCCGTTAAAGCAGGCAAAGGCGCAAAGCCGCCGCGCCCGTAAAATACAAAAGAATTTTATCACAGCGGAAACGTTTTCGCAACTAAATGCGAAAAAATATCCGTAAATTCTGTATGTGCAGCCGTATGTAAGATTATTATATTGCCTTGCCGTATAGTCCCGTATTTTGCCAAATCGTCCGTTATTTTATTTTATTAAACAAGCCGATAATAAATACGTCTATATTGCTTGCGGTATATTCGGCGATACCAAACGGCCGAGCTTCCTAAGACCGATTGCCGATTTTCACAATTTGCGGCGCTTTTACCGTTTTTTAACAGAATTACAGTTGCACATTTTGCTCATAAGCTTTAAAATTACAGTATATAGTTATATTGTCGCAGGCATTAAAAGCGGCACAAAAATCGGTATAAATCCGAATAAAATCAGCCGTTTCATATTCACAAAAAAGGATGGAAAAACAATGAAAAAGAAAAAAGAGAAAGGAAATAACAAGGGTTTATCGAGATACCTTGTGTCGGTATTACTGTTTTTGTTGTTCGAAGCGGTGGCAATCACACTATGGCTAATAAAGGATAATCTGTTTTATTTGCTGAATTTCAGCTACATAGGCACCTGTCTCGCATTGGGGACGGCACTTTTTACCGCCGAGAAACGCTATGCGCGTCATTTTGTACAGCTGGCAGTCGGAAGCTATATGCTGCTGTATCTCGGCATAATCTCCCGAGAAAATATGCAGATTGAAGGCTTTTGGTACTATCTGTTCCTCGGCGTTTTTGAAGCAGCAACCATTCACTATGCCGTGGCTAAAATCTTCGGACCGCTGCTGTTCGGACGTGGATGGTGCGGCTATGCCTGTTGGACGGCTATGGTTTTGGACTTTCTTCCTTATAAGCAGCCACGGAAGCCGCGAAAAGAAAAGCTCGGAATTCTGCGCTATGTGATGTTTGCGTTATCATTGGCTCTTGTGTCGGGTCTGTTTTTGTTCAAGGTCGCAAATCTTGAGAAAATTATGTTTTGGCTGTTTCTAGCCGGAAATGCGCTTTACTATATATCAGGAATTGCGCTTGCCTTTATATTTAAGGATAACCGCGCATTCTGCAAATATCTCTGCCCTATCACAGTATTTCTGAAGCCCATGAGTTATTTTTCGCTTTTGCGCGTCCACTGTGACGAGAGCAAATGCGTTCATTGCGGCAAGTGCCTGAAAGTATGCCCAATGAATGTCGAGGTTAACAAGGATTCACGCAAGCGAAAAAACGGAACAGAGTGTATTCTCTGCTACGAGTGTACAAAAAACTGCCCCACAAAGGCACTTCATTAAAGCGAAAAAGAAAGAAAGGTGCAATTCATTCGGAATTGCACCTTGTTTTTTACAAATTCAAAAAGTCTTTTCTGTAATCTACTCCAAAGTATTCGGCGAGCCGCTGCATTTCACCGTCCTTTATCGTGTTGACTCTCGGCATATTACAGGTAAGCATATAAATCTGCGCCGCTTTTTCCACGGTTTCGATAAGCCCGAAGGTTTCGTCCATCGTTCTCCCGGCAGAATATTTTTATAGACATAATACTGCACAAGTGCTAAAATTTAAGCAAATTCTAATTGAATTTAATTTTTAAAAATACTTTGGAAGAGTTGGCAAATGACAAAACAAAATTCTATGCTTACCGGCAAGCCGATAAAAAGTATAATTAAATTCTCGCTGCCGATTATGGCTTCATCGCTTTTACAGTATAACTATACATTGGTCGACAATATACTTGTCGGGCGATATGTAAGCACGGACGCTCTTGCCGCAGTCGGCGGAGTCGCCTCGATAAACTCGTTTATTGTCGGTGCGGCACTCGGCCTTACAAGCGGATTTACGATACCGGTGGCGCATGCTTACGGCGCAAAGGACCAAGACAGGGTCAACAGATATTCCGGAAGCAGCATTACGGTGTCGTTCTTGCTCGGCCTATTACTTGTTGTTGTCGCGCACATTATTTCCACTCCTCTTTTGAAGCTTATCGGCACGCCGGACGAAATTCTCGGTCTTTCCTCGGCGTATGTAAACATTCTTTACTTTGCAATACCGTTTCAGATGCTCTCAAACAATTTTACCGCAATTTCAAGAGCCGTCGGTGAGAGCAGAAAACCGCTCATATATTTTACGGCAAGTATTTTTGTAAATTTCGCGCTTGACATGCTGTTCATAAAGGTATTTCGCTGGAGCGTTGAGGGAGCTGCGCTTGCTACGCTTATTTCTCACATTACGGCAGCCGTCCTTACGGGAAATTACATTTTAAGGCGCAATACAAGCGTACATATTTCAAAAAAAGAGCTCAAACTCGACCTCAAGACAGCATTCATACAGTTAAAATTGGGAATACCCGTTTCGCTTCAGTTTACCGTTACCTCTATCGGGTCGATGTGTCTTCAAAGCGCGGTAAATTCATTCGGCACGGCGACTATTGCAGGCTTTACCGCCGCAGGAAGGGTCGAGAATATTGCAAATATACCGCTGAGCGGACTCAGCGTCGGTACACAAACCTTCGTCGGGCAAAACTACGGGGCCGGAAAGTACGATCGAATAATTAAATCGGTTAAAAAAATATTTACGCTCAACATACTTCTTTCCGTCGCTTTAAGCGTTGCTCTTCTGACGGCAGGTATGCCGATAGTCAGGCTGTTTATGACAGAGCCTAATGAAGACGTCTTGTTTGCCGCCCATAAATATCTTATCGCCACGGCGGAGTGCTTCAGTCTTGTCGCGGTGCTGTTCGTTTTAAGGAACACTCTGCAGGGTCTCGGCTTTACATATGCAAATGCGGTTGCGGGTGCCGGCGAGCTGATAGGAAGAATATCAATAGCGCTTATTTTCACTCCGCTTATCGGCTTCAATGCAGTATGCTACGCAGCCCCCGCCGCATGGCTTCTTGCAGACATCCCGCTTGCGATTATATATTTAAAAAAGAAGAAGAAATTTAAGGCGTTAGCAATGCGGAATATGAATACAACAGCGGATATATAGCCCTTGAAATTTCTTTATCCGCAAACGAAATAAAAAGAATTATCATTAAACAGTCGGGTAAATCTCGTTTTATATATCGATTTCATAAAATTATTTATATTGAAGTCAGCCGAGAAAGGAAATAATAATGGAAAAAAAGTGGTTATACAAAGTTGAAAACGATAAAATAAGTGTGCTTTTGTCTCTGATAGTAACGGTCATATTCGCTGCTGTTACGGCAGTATTGCATGGGTTTATTATCACCTTGGTATTTACAATAGTAATGGCTGCATTGACTCTTTGTTCTGCTTATCGTTTTATATTTATAAAACTTTTGATAGGAGAAGACTCGTTTTGCCATTGCAAATCACCTTGGGATAAAAAGGAATACAAGTACACAGATATATCAGAAGTTTGGGAAAGCACAGGTAAATCGGTAAACGGTGCGAGCCAGAACTATTTGAATTACAGAACCCCGAGCGGCGAAGTGGAAAAATTTTATTTTTCGCCGTGTCAATATGATGAAATTTCTTTTCTTATTGAGAAAATTGACAAGGATTATTTTAATAAGGAAGAGGCCGACGGTAGCGAAGATGAGCAATAAACAAAAATACGTGATTGACGGTAAATTATACGGAAAATTCCCAGTGCTTTTTTCTTCGGCAGTCAGCTTAGTGTTTTTAGCTTTGGCTGTTGACCAATTAAGAGGCGGGAGTGGTAAAATTTTTACAGTAGGTCTTATGTTTTCGGTAGGCTTTGCTTTGTCGTTGTTTGTTTCAATTCCGCTGATTAACAGATATTTTTTCTTTAAGGTATGCGTGGGCGAGAACGATTTTTCTCTTCGCACAGCTCCGTTTAACGAAAAGACATATAAATATTCAGAGGTGAAAAACGCAAAAACAGAGCAGAAAACGTCAATGAGAAGAGGCGGCGTTGTCTGTATTTATTATTTTTATTTCACGGACAGCGACAACAAAGAGCGTAAGTTTTTATTTGACAAATCCTTGTATGAAAAGGAAACAGACGCATTAAAGAATCGGATAAATAAACAAAATCTCACTCCGTAACGAAGTGAGATTTTTTGTTAAGCACCGAATTTTAAATTTCGAGACATAAGAATCAATAAGCGGTAGCGAAGCTGATTAAACACCCGTGGTCTTAAAGGTGCATCATCAGAAACCGATTGCAGCCATCTTGCCGTCGTCACGGCTTAAAAGCGGTGCGGCAATATCTGCTACGGTTATAGTTCGCATTTCGTCATCCGTCAAATGGTCAATGTCTGATTTTGCAAGTCGTGATGCCTGCTTTAATGAGGAGAGCTCAATCAAGTTCCTGACATATCTCCCGTTGCCGAAATCTTGCTTTTTTCTTGCGGCATCAAAAACCTCACCGAGCTTTTTATGCGCTTCTCCGGTAAACTTAAAGCCCGTTTTTTTAATCATCAAATCGGCTATATCTATAAGCTCGTCGGTACTGTAATCGTCGAAGTTCACATGAAATGCAATCCTTGAACGCAAACCGGGGTTTTTATTGAGAAACTCTTCCATTTTATCGGGATATCCTGCAAAAATAACAACAAGGTCACTACGGTTGTTTTCCATTTCCTGAACAATCGTGTTGATAGCTTCGTCGCCGTAAAGTCCGTTCCTGTCGTCAACCAAAGAGTATGCTTCGTCAATGAAAAGCACGCTGCCCTTTGCCATATTAAAATGCTTTTTGACAAGCGGCGCTGTCTGACCGACAAACTGCCCGACAATATCCGCTCTGCCTACTTCATAAAGATCGCCTTTGGTGAGGAGCCCGTTATCCTTCATTATCTGTGCAAACAATCGGGCAACGGTTGTCTTTGCGGTGCCCGGATTTCCCGTAAACACCATGTGCATTGACGGGCGGTCAGCCTTTATTCCTTTTTCCGCATAGAGCTTTTGCATTTTGAAAAAGCTTACCGCGTTTTCGATAACCTCTTTTGCATTGTCAAGACCGATCATTTCGTGCAGCTCTACGGCCGCATTTCCTTTCGGAGCTGCTTTTACTATCTCCGATTTTACTGTTTTTACATCTTTATACTGAGCATAAACGACGGTATGCAGTTTCTCCGTATACCACTCATCAAACCAGCGGTTTAGTTCTGTAATATGGAAGCTTTTTCCGTCCTTGATATTGTTGAAAAGCTTGTCGTCGGCATCTATTTTGTTATCCTTTGCCCTTTCGGACAGATAAATCTCAGCACGTTCGGCATTTGCCATATCCTCTGTAATTTCAACTATCGGCACAGACGTCAGATTTGCAAGAAAAGAATCGCGTGTTTTTACGGAATCGAGATTCGTCCAGAAAACAGTCAATACGGATTGGCAGAATGTTTTTGCCGTTTCACAAATTCTCTCAATGCTATTACGGTTGTTTCGCGCAAACCGGTCGTTGCTTTCATCATCCGAGTGATACCTGATGATTATTGCACCGCCTCCGCAGCTTCTGTAAAGCGCTTCAAGGGCACTATCGTTAAAACTATCATTTTCATAAAAGTCAACATAAGTATAACGCTTATTAAAAATTCGGCCGTTATCATACAGTGCTGAAATCAGCGAGCGCGAAAGTCCCTCTCTCGTTTCATTTAAGCGAGTTCTAAGGAAATAGTGAACAGGATGACCTATTGGGGCTTTAATCATTTTGCCTGCATAAATCCTGTCGATTTCCGGAAGAAAGCTGTCTGAATACAGATGTTTTTTCGCCTCGTCGACAATTTCCTCTCGGCTTTTTAATTCAATAATGTTTTCACCGTATTTTAAGCTGTTAAAACCGTGTTGATTTAATAAAGGAGTTATGCCAAATTTTTCGGTGAGATCTTCGTCATCTCTTATAAAATTTGAATATTCTGCTATTCGGAGATTATCCCTTAGTCTATCAAAGACCTGTTCTTCGATAGAGTTATACTCCGTCTTGAAATTGCATAATTTCATATAATTATCGAGGACACTTTTTATATTGCCGCGCTCATTTATAATCGCTCCGAAATAGATAACATTATTATTGCCGGTGCTTATGGCAAAAACATAGTCTTTTTTATCCGACTTGATATAAAACGTCTGTGAAAGGCTCTGCATATTATCAGCAAATTCATCAAAAACGTCCGACTTTTTTCTCGGAATTTCAACATCCGAAAGAACGGTAGCTTCAATTTTGTAATATCGCATAATAAACCTCCAAAAACAAATAACTGACTTCCGGCTTTTTCTTACGCATATATAATATCATTCGTGATGTACCTTTTTAAGTACATAAAATATCCTGTAAATACATTTGGCTTTTGCTGTCTTACATTCTTTTTTTGATAAACGGTAAGTACAGAATCCTACTGTGCCAAGCCCGACGAACTATATAAATGTCTTTCCGAACAACAGCAAGTAACTCGCTTACGTTAAGAATCATATTTCAGGATAGCTGAATTTCTAAAACATGCGGAGCGTGGCTCACCAACGAAATCTACAATCATTATAAAAACGATTTTCTTAATGATTATACAGACAAAATTAAAAAGCTTGTCACCGAGTCGGCACTTTTTATAAATGATTTTCTTATCTTTCTAATTGATTTTTTATGCTCTAATGGTGAATCTTGCGACTTTGCCCCACGGTGGAGTTACATCTTGATTATTTATAAGCCAGAGAACAGGAATATCGTTTGCAAGTTCCTCTTTAGGAAACTGAGCGTAACCGTCGGTCAAAATGATAATACAGTTTGGCTCTTTTTCTTTCATATGCTGATTGACATATTCAAAAATAATTTGAAAATCCGTTCCGCCTCCGCCTGCCGGTTTTATAACATTAAATTCCTCAAACGATGAAAACGGTTTCGGCTCAATAATCGCCGCATCAAAAAAGCCGAGCCAGCCTTGCAGTTTTCCGTCATATTGGTCAATCGCACCTTTTATTTCAGAATAAGCGGTGGTCATATCATTGTCTGAAATTGAACCGGAGGTGTCTATGAAGAACAATATATCACTAACATTATCGTTTTTGCCCATTTCATTAAAATTCGGAAGGAAGAACGGACTGTCTTGAAATCTTCTGTCCGGTGGAGAAAAGGAATAATCGCAAATTTCTTCCTGAATAAAATCGTTCAATATCGTTCTCCAGTTTGTTTGCGGTTTTTTTAATTTTTCAAGCATACGCTGTGCAAACATCGGAAGCGTTCCTCTGTTGTTTGAAGCATCACGGACTTTAATAGCTTCGCAACACTCTGCAAAATTCTTTACCCAGACATCTCTCAGCTTGCTGTCTTCTTCAAATTTTCCCCATTGAGAATGGTCGTCCCATCTCTTTGCATTTGATTTTTTGTTTCCGCTGTCAAAATTCTTTTGCTTGCTCTGTAACATCTCGTAAACTTCTTCGGCTGTATAAAGATAACCTTCCTTTCCGTCAGGAGCAATGTGCATACTTTCGCCGTATGTTGACAAGGTTATACTGCTCGCCTTGTCGTCATTCTCGTGCATAATAGTTGAATTTATCACTATATCGGCAGCAATATTATACCGTTCGTTATCTTTGTACTCACCTCTTAAACAGTGTTGAAGAACAACATGAAGTATTTCGTGCATCAAAACATAGTCTAATTCTTTATCTGACAGTTCTTCAAGAAAAAATGGACTAAACGCAATACGCACTCCGTCGGTATAGGCAGTTTCGCAACCCTCATCAATAGAATAAATCATATGCATTAACAGCAAACCGTAAAAGCCGTGACTACACAGAATACGCATTCGTGCCAAAAGAAGCCGATTGATATACTGCCTTACTTTTTTGTTAGATATTACCATTTAACAACTTCCCTTTCGAGTTCAGCCATGCAGAAAATTCGGGGATATTAAGAAGCTTCTTTCTGTAATCCTTTTCTATATACATATAGTCTTTAAGCAAAACCGTTGAAAAATCGGGAGCCATTTGTTGGGCATATATTATCGAATTTGCTATGCGCTTCATATCATCTCTATACTCTCTGGCGTAAGCAGTCATAGAGGCACACAACGCATACATGGCATCCGTGCGTGTAGGAACTTTTGGCTGTTTTCCGTCGAATATTTCTTCTATATTTGGCAGGTCCTTATAAACCTTTGACCATGTTCTGAATTCAATGGCAGGTCCAAACCCGATTACACCGGCTATCAATGAATACATCTTGTCAACATCAGAATCTACATAATTTAAAATGTTGCTCACCATCTCCCACGAACGAGGTGTTGCAAAAGCAAGGTCGTCGGCATTAGAATCAAAATTCATAAGACGCTCACGATTAAAAGTAAGAAATCCGACAACCTTTTCGTTTATTCCACTTTGAATAGCCCACTGTTTCCACGAATTGAAACTGACTTCAACCTCAATGTGCAAAAGTCTGTTGGCAAGTGCTTTTGGCATCTTAAATGCCACGGATTTGTCGGTTGTTCTGTTGCCGGCAGCAATGACTATGCAGTTTTCGGGAAGTTTATGTTCTCCAACTGCTCTGTCAAGCGTAATCTGATATGCCGCCGCCTGAACAGATTGAGGCGCTGCTGAAATTTCATCAAGAAAAAGGATATTGACAATGCTGTCACTTTCGTCCATTTGAAAAATTTGCGGTTTTAGCCAAACGGCAAGCGTCTTGTCTGCATTTGAAGTTGGAATACCACGCAGGTCAATCGGATTAAAAAGGAGCAACCGCACATCGGTGATATGTACCTTTTTTCCTGTTTGACTCTCTATTTCTTTTCCAATCTGTCGAACAGCCTGTGATTTGCCGACACCGGGCGCTCCCCACAACATAACTGACGGAAATTTTCTGATAGGCACATTTGCATTGATTATATTACAATATGCCGTTGTCAGTTCATCTACAAGTCTGTTAATATTCATCTGCGGAATATTTGCATTTTTTATTTGTTCTTTTCCGCTCACTTTTTATTTACCCCCAATTTATTATCTATTTCTGCAAGCTTTTCTTTTAATTCGGCAATAACATCCGCATAGTTTTCATCATTGCCAAGTTCCTTTTGAATGCCTTTTTTGCGCTCACCCATATTGAATAATTGCTTTTGCTGATTTTCTATATGCTTATCAAGATTGTTCAGATAGTTGTCGATTCTGATTAAAACGCCAACCTCTGTATCGCCGAGTTCAACATAATATTTGCCCTCCCGTTCTAACCAAACAAACGGCTTTCCCTTTGCCATATTTGCAGGCAGAATAATCTTAAATCCGCAATATTCGAAGGCTGTCCTTTCTTTGATTTGTAATTCATTGTTTTTGACTGCATTAAACAGTGTTTCACGCAAAAGCTTTCTTTTTTCCGCTTCTTTGTTTTTGTCAGCAGAGGTCACCGCAACCGGCACGTCTTTGCGATATTGGTCGAAATATTGCTTGTCCTGCATTGCCTTGTTGATAAGCTCTTTCTGATGAAGCATTTTTGAAGGGAGCTCTTTAAGTTCCTTATCAAGTCTTATTCTCGTTTCGACCAATTTTCTCTGCAATGTATAATACCGAGAAAGCTCGTTTGCTGTTTCAACACGCTTTTTAACAAGAGGGTTTCCTACTGCAAGAGCCTTAATTTCTGCATAATTCAAAACGGTATCCTCAACATCACTACCTTCACGCTCTGTGTACGAGCCTGACAACAAGCTTGTAATAAATCTCTGCTTTGTTTCGAGAAGTTGCCACGAATACGCATCAAAGCTTCCCTCGGTGATATAGCGGAATATTTGAACTTTTGGATTTTGATTGCCCTGCCTGAGTATTCTTCCTTCACGCTGAGTCATATCAGCCGGTCGCCATGGAACATCAAGATGATGAATGGCTATCAGTTTATCCTGAACATTAACTCCGATACCGAGTTTGAATGTAGAGCCGATTAAAACACGAATATCGCCGTTTCTCATCATCTTGAATAATGTGTTTCTTTTTGCCTCAGTTGTTGCATCATGGACGAACGCAATTTGCGACGGCAATATGCCTTTTTCAATCAACAGCCGTTTGAGCTCGTCATACATATTGAAACTCGATTTAGGCGTTGATGTGTCACAAAAGACAAGTTGCGTTCCGTCGGTTTTTAGATAAATATCAAAAACATTTTCGGCACAACGATACACTTTAGACTGCTGTGTAAATGGCTCATTCGAGTCAACCAACCTTATATCAAGTGCAGCTTTACGACCGTCTGTTGTGATTTTAAGCATATTATCAACGCTTCTGTTAACAAAGCCGGCTCTGACAACATCCGCACGAGAAGAAATAAGATCCAAATAATTTTCAAAGCTTAGCGTTTTACCGATAAGCGCATCCGAATAGCCATCAAACGCAGGGATTCCGTTAACCTCGTCCATATGATGAAAATCGGCAATCTGTGAAAACAGCGTTGTCAGCTCCGGCAGATTATGAAATTTTGAAAATCTTGTAGCAAGGCGGTAGCTTGAGGTATCAACATCTATTTCAAATTCAGTTGATTTTTCGGCAAACATACCTATCCAACTGTCAAAGTTCTGCAAATCAAGAAGTCCGAGTTCTCCGTTTTGTAAATATTTTTGCATAATAAACGCATCAGTTATTGAGTTGGTTATCGGTGTTCCTGTCGCCATAACAACTCCCCCTCCGCTTTTTTGAACTACACGAACCTTATCAAGCATATCTTTGCATTTTTTTGAGCCGCTGCGAGTAATTCCAAGCACATTGTCCGCTTTTGTTTCGATAGGTACATTTTTGTAATTGTGTGCCTCATCAATATAAAGACGACTTATACCAAGATCATCAAAGAAAACGCCGCAATCAATATTATCAAGCGTGGTCGCAAGTACGGCAAGTTGTTTCCCCAATTTTTCATTTTTCTTCCTAAGACTCTTGGTTACCTTTTTCGAATCATTCAACAAGTCATTTACTTTTTCTTTCATATCCCGAAGCTCATCGATGTAAAAATCTTGCGAAAGCGGTATCTGTTCGAAGCAGCTGTAAGCCATAATGATGCCGTCAAATTCTTCGTCTCTGATTTTTTCAAGCACCGTATCTCTCTTTGAAGGAACAAAGCTTTTGGGTTCAACAGTCAAAAGCTTTGCATTAGGATACATTTCAATAAAGATTTTTTGCCATTGACCGACAATGTTGTTTGGAACAACATACAAATTCTTTTTGGATAGTCCCATTCTTCTGAGTTCCATACCGGAAGCAATCATTATATAGGTTTTTCCGCTTCCGACATCGTGAGCAAGAAGTGTATTCGGCGTGAAAATAATTCTTGCAACTGCATTTTTTTGATATGGAAAAAGAGTTATATTTGGAGATAAATCCGGAAAAGTCAAGAACGAACCGTCAAATATTCTCCTGCGAACACAGCTATATTTGTTTTCAAATATGGTTTCCAGGCGTTTCTTACGCTTTTCGTCTTTCCACACCCAATCCTGAAACTCTTTAATCATTTTCTGCTGTTTTTCAAGTGCGAGCAAAGTTTCCTCTTTGTTGATAACACGCTTTTTGCCCGAAGCATTTATCTTGCAAGCAACCTCGTTCTTTACGGCAATCGTTTTCATATTAAGCGTTCTTTCGAGAATATATAAGGCCTCAAGTCGAGAAGTGCCATAAGAGTCCGTATCTGTCACGCCATGTCCATAGCGAGTTTTTTCCGGTATTTCCCATGTTCCGGTGAGCTCGTCATGTTTTACAGAAAGGTATTCTTGTGTGCTTTTACTGTTACTCCAGTATTTTGCTTGTCCGCCAAAAAGATGCTCAATGAAATCATCAATAACATCTGACGGCACCCACGGTGAACCAAGAGTTATATAAATATCCTCAGTTGCAACAGTCGGCGGAAGAACCGACTCAATGGCCTTGACATTATCTTTAAAATATCCGTTATACTTTTTGTTTGCCTTTTTTGCCTCTTTCCACTTTTGCATAAGATTGCCGGAAAGATATTCATCGGCTGTTTCCCAACCCTGATAAAAACACTCGTTCCAAGTTAACGGATTTTGATAAATTGAACCTTTCAGGGTGGTTATAACAGTCTTATAATCACTGCCTGTAACCGATGCAATGAATTCAATATCGACTCTTCCGAGAGTGGTCAAGGATTTTACAAGTGCGTCTGAGATACTTTCGATATATATTCCGGATGCGCGCTCATCCGCATTAAAAGGATTGTTCCAGTCAAGTGGAAGATCCATACAGGTTACTTCTTTAATATGTTTCTTCTGCTTACAGATTTTTTCTTCTTTTTCTCGCTTTTCATCTTCTTCTCGTTGCTTGCGTTCGGCTTCTTTTCTCTTTTCAACAGCTGCTTTTTTCATGAGCTTCAAATCATCAAATGCAATTTGAAGCGATTCAACGGCAACATCTATATCTTCCATGGAAAGTCTATCGCCAAAATCCTTTAAGTTTTGAAAAAACTCGTCCAATATATTCTTTGTATTACTGCTGCTCATATTGTCACCACCTTAACAGGAGTATACAAAAGCAAGTGGGACAAAAATAGGCCATCGCTTTATTGAAAACACCACCGAACACTTTTTTTGCATATAAAAGCACCACGATAAAAAGTATCGTGGTGCTTTTATATTTATATTCAATTTCTAAACTCTTTCATATCGTCAAGGCGGAGGAGGACAGGCTCGGTTTTGCCGTCTGCTGCGCCCATATCAATATCAATCCAAGTTTTTGTTTTGATTATTTTATTGCGATATTGTTCACCGTAATTCATTGTCGGTGTGTGACCGAAAACGGTTATAATATCGTCAAAATAATCATCGTCAATTCTAGGCCACGCCCAAATAAAAGCATCGGCAGGATAGTCGCTGATTTTTTTGCTCTTTTCAAACTCATCAATGCCGCTGTGACAAAGGAAATAATCCTTTCCGCCTGCCGTAACAGCTTCATACAGTGGGCAGTCACGCAGGTAATCGAGAATATCCGCAACCGTTTCGGGTGATTCTTTGTTAAGTTTTGCAAGCGATTTCAGCGTAACATCACCGCCGTTAAGCTGATAATTTGATAGAATTTCTATTTTTTCGCTGTCAAAATCAGCAATGCTGTCGTCAGTGATTTCATCAAACAAAAACTCGCAAGCAAGAAGCATTGCCTCGTGATTGCCGAGAACAAGCTGAACATTAGGCCGAGGGAGCAACCACCGCAAAATCCCAACACCGCCGTCGCCGTTTCTGTCAATCACATCACCGAGTATGTAAAGAAAATCATCCTCGCAAAACCCGGCTTTTTCAAGCAATGTTTTTAATTTTTCTATCGAGTAACCGTGTAGGTCGGATATTACATAGGTCATCGTTTCTCTCTCACAAATATTCAATCATATTGCAAAAAGATAAATACAATTCGTTTAGTCCAATGTAATTTTTAATATCATCTATACTGATGTACTCTTTTTTATCATAGTTCCAAATTCAAATATTTTGATGTTCGATATTATATAATATATCATTATATCATTGGAAATTAATTATTTTCAAACATCATATAATTTTAATGCATTAACCATATGATTAGCGCCTATTAGGAAAACACACTGTCAAAGGGGTTCGTAGCGGGGGTTAGCCCGCTACTGCGGTATCTTCCGTAGTGTTAATTTCAATGTACTCTGCAATCTTGTGGAGCTCGTCAGCAAATTTGAATTTCACGCTGATATTGCCGTTTTCATAGACCTTGATATAATCCACAAGTTCAACCAAGATTTCACGGTTGAGGGCTTCAATGTTCTGATACTTCATAAAGGCTACCAGTGCAGGATGTTCGTTATCTACACCATTTGCCAGTTCTGCGCGTTCAGCGTTCAGCCGGGTAAGCACTGCGGAAATATCAGAAGTCTGCCGTTCATAGTCGGCCTTCATATCCCGGTATTCCTGCTGGGTGATTTCACCGTCTTTCCAGTCCTGATAAAGAGACTGCTTGTAGCGTGTTATCTTTGTCAGTTCCCGCTCTTTTGCAGCTATCAGATCGTCCAGTCGGTAAGACTGGCTTTTTTTGATTGGAGCGGAATTGATCTGTGTGACGATTTCCGAGTAGGAAACAGCCAAATGCACCTGATGCTGTACGGCGAACAGAACAGCAGTCTCCAGCCGCTCATGCTTGATTGAGTGCATGGTGCAGGCTGTCCGGGAACGGTTCTTGTAGGTTGAGCAAGAATAATATACATTGTTGTTCTTGCCAACGCATCGGGTAATGGCCCGCCCGCAATCGGCACATTTCAGAAAGCCGCTGAATAAATGTACCTCACGGCCTTTCGGGGAAGTACGGGTATCACGCTGTAAGAGAGCCTGTACCTTGTTGAAAGTTTCATAGTCGATAATGGCCTCATGCGTTCCAGCCACTTCCACCCATTCCTCGCGGGGAACAGCTTCAATCTGGTGTACCTTGTAGCTTTTCACCCGGCTCCGGCCTTGGGCTAAATCCCCGGTGTAGGTCGGATTGGTAAGAATGGAGTGGATCATGCGGGCTCCCCACATAGGATCGTCATACCCTCTTGTCGAAACAGGCAAGCCCTTTTGTACCTTGTAAGCCGAGGGGCTCGGTACGCCGTGTTCGTTCAGGTACAACGCGATAGCACGTTTTGATGACCCTTGAATAAGCATTGTGAAAATGAGTTTGACATTTTCAGCAGCATCGGGATCAACAATCAGCCTGTGCTTGTCCTTTGGGTGCTTTACATAGCCGTAAGGAGCAAATGCTCCGATATACTGGCCGTTGCGCCGTTTGTAATCAAATACCTGCCGGATCTTTTTGGAAGTCTGATAGCAGTAATTATCGTTCATCACGTTTGTAATGGGAACGATGATGTTTGAAACGCTGTCGGGGTTCTTGTAGCTGTCCACATTCTCAGCAAGGCTGATAAAGCGAACACCCATTTGAACAAACAGGTTATCGATCAAACTTCCGGCATCGCTATAATTTCGTGCGAAGCGGGACAGGTCTTTTACTATAACGCAGTTGATTTTACCACTCATGACATCCGCCAAGAGCCGTTGAAAATCTTCACGGTTGGCGTCCGTTCCAGTATGACCATCATCCACATATTCCGTGATGCTTTCAAACTCGTCAATGTTGCGTCGGTAAAAATCGTTCAGTAGGTCACGCTGGTTCTTTACGCTGTTGCTATCGTCTTTTCCTTTTTTCAAATCTTCCTTTGAAAGCCGGATATAGATGCCCAGCCGCCAGCGGCGGATTGTGTAAGAGGGAGAGAAACTCTGCTGATACCCTCTGTTTTTTGCTCGTGCCATTGTTCCTCCTTCCCTATCACATTACACTTATATTATAACTCTGTCCGGGGAGGACAACAAGGATGCCTCCGCTTCGGGACACTTTGTCTCGAAGAAGCAAAACGAGCTGTAACCGAAGTTACAGCCCGCTTCTTTGCCGCAGCAGGAAATCCGTCAGCTTATCTTGGAGAGATGGCCCGCTTTCAGCAAATTCAATTTTCACGCCAACACCACCGATGCAAAAGCAGTATGGATTTTTGACAGTCTGCAAAAATCGAGTGATGCGCTCCTTTCGGGAAAGCGCATTGTCAAAGGTCATACCGCTCACATCAGGCAGGGACTCGGCAGCCACCGCGCCAATGTCAACGCTTCTCATTTGTTCAAGTTTCTGTGTAGTTAATTTCACGGTAAACCTCCTTCGCAGATTGATAGAACGCCTCCCGCTGTTTGGTGGGGAAACGCAACAGGCCAGCACCACCGGGATGCTGGCCTGTTGCCTTACTCCACCTTGGGACACTTTGTCTCGAGGTTTATTATAGTTTTTGAATATTAGAGAGCACCGCACATGTTTACTTGGCCTGTCCAAAGACAATCGTTATTTTCTGTGCGGCGCTCTCAACGCAAGTAAAGCGACAAGCCCAGAGGAACAGGCAGCCAACCTGTTCAGCGCCGGATCATGGCCTTGGGATGGCCGGGCCCATTTACAGTGTTGGTGTTGTTCGCTCAATCCCTTTTGGGAAATGTCACCGCGCACCCACCGTTTGGCTCCCCGTACTTACTCAGGGTTGCCGTTATTCCCTTGCGTTAAGAAGAAAACCTCCTCTCATAAACCGAGACATTTTTTCATCAATTCCAAGTGGGTTAAGAAGAAAAAATCAAAAAGTTTTTTTCATGCGTTCAAGGCCACGCTTGATCGACTGGCGAATAGACTCCTCATGTACGCCCTCGGCCTCGGCAATTTCCTTAATCGACTTGCCAAGAATGATATGTGCGTCAATTCTGCGGCCCTGGATCTCCGGCAGAGAATTGAGAGCGTTCCACAGACGAAGAAAGGTTTCCATCCGTTCAAGGAGCTCCTGCGGGGTCGGCTCATGCAGGCAAGCGGAATATTCAATCCCGTCATCGCAGTCCAGAGAATACTGCGCCTTGTGCCGGGAGAGCCGCCGCTGGTAGGCCATTTCATAGCGGGCATCGGCCTTGAATACCTCGGCCACCTCGTCAGAAACTTCGATAAGCTGATCCTGCGTGTACCAATAATAAAAATCTTTCAAATTGATAGTAGTCATCGTAAAATCCTCCATTTCAGTTTGTTCGGGGTTGGTCGGAAACGAAATGGAGCAACGGCGGAGAACGGCACCGCACCTCGGGACACTTTGTCTCGAAGTCTGGAAAGCAAAATGCGCCTGTGCGACACAAGGCCGCACAAGCGCACGAAAAAGTATTATCGGTTATGTACTGTTTAATTTCATGTTCAAAACCGGACTGCTCCGATGGAGGGACTACGCTTTTTTTAGCTGGTGCAAATCATGGATACTACGAAAAAGAGAAAAGGACACGGTAAAATAACCTCCCATCGACTACCGTGTCCCTGCAAGTCGTCATTGGTTTGTGTAAACGCAAAGAAACGGCGGCTCTGATTTCTCAAAACCACCGTTAGGGTAATAACTTAAAATGAGCGCGCAAAATCACCTGCCCCAGCCAGCGGTTTTTTTCTTTCCCCGTAGTCGGGGCAGGTTCATGCGCTATGCAATTATTCTTCTTTAGCTTCTATCAAGCTGATATTTTTTGCTCTGCGTTCCACATAGCAGCATATTTTCCGCCTTTCGCAAGCAATTCTTCATGGGTTCCCGATTCAGCAATCCCACCATCACCCATTACAAGGATTTGGTCTGCATTTTTGACAATGGAAAGGGTATGAGCAATCATTACCACTGTCTTTTTCTCTTTTAGCAGATTGGCGATGGCCTGCTTTACGGCAAGCTCATTTTCAATGTCAAGAGATGCGGTTGCTTCATCCAAAAGCAGGATGGGGCTATTTTTCAGGATGGCGCGGGCTATTGAAATTCGCTGACGCTCACCGCCAGAGAGAAGATTTCCATTCTCGCCAGTCGGCGTATCGTATCCCTTTTCCATCTTACGGATGAAGCTGTCACAGTTAGCCTCCCGGCAGGCAGCCTCGATTTCCGTGTCCGTAGCATTAGGACGAGCGTGTCGTATATTATCCCGGATGGTATCGTCAAAAAGAAATATGTCCTGGTCTACCATAGAAACTTGCTCCAGTACACGCTCTGCGGCAACATGGTTAATGGGTTTACCGCCAATAGAAATCGTCCCGCCCGTTGCTTCATAATATTTTGCAATCAGGTTCAAAATAGTAGATTTGCCGGAGCCAGAGTCTCCGACAATGGCCGTGAGCTTTTGATCTGGCAGCGTAAAGGTGGCGTGTTTTAGTACCGGTTCACCGGGAACATATGCAAAATCTACATTGTCAAATGTGATTTCATGGGTAGCTGTGTGAAGCGGCTCCATGCTGCCAGTTTCCTCCGGCTCATTCATTACACTCAAGATTTTGTTTTTCGAGATCATCAGGTTCTTATAACTGGTAAGGTCTACAAAAATCGAGTTAGCCAGCTTTGCACAGAACAGGGGCAGCATACAAATCAAAAGGTAGTCCACCGTGTTCAGTGTCCCTGCGACCCAGGGTGCATAGGCCAGCAAGATAACCAGCGGGCAGGACAGCCAACTCAAAATACCAAAGACCGCACCAATAGGAAGCACTTTTGATTCGTACACAAAGCTGATCCGGGAAAACTCCCGCATGGCGTTGATAACAGTTTTGTTCTTCATACCGCCTACACCATAAGCTCGGAAAGTCTGAATACCAGAAACATACTCAACAATGCTGCTGACGTTCTCCGCACAAATATCGTTCTTTTCTTTTCCATATTTCCGTACCATGCGGAAAGAAAGCCATAGGCCGGGGATTAAAAGAAGATCGGCTATCAGCAGGATAATTCCTGCCGGAACATAGAGCGTCATAACAAAGACAATCAACATCAATGACAGGGCAAAATTCTTTGCGAAATCTCCGACTTTATGGGTCAGGATTTTTTCGTAGTTGTTTACGTCGCTTGTAATGGTGTTGATATAATCGCCGGTCTGCCCCTGCGTAAAGCGGGACAGTGGGATGCGCTTCAAATGGTCACCCATAAAAAGCCGAATATTCTTACTGACCTCCGCACCGCCAATCTGCGCTTTGGTATAACCGTAGCTGTAAATCAGGATACGGAGAAGAAAAACCACTGCAATAATACCGGTCAGAGCCAGAACGCGGTTCATGTCAAATTGACCCGACCACAAAAACTGCATAACAGAGTAAAGCAGCATAAATAGGCTGCCGGAGAGAAGTCCTTCCAGAACAGTACCGCCAACACCAATATAGAAATTGTGGTTCTTTTTTAATACATCGTGCTCATTCATACTGCTCGCCTCCCTCCAACTGATAAGTGATATTCCGGGCTGTTTCGTAGTCATCCCACGCTTTTCGATAGTAGGCGTTGGTCTTCCGAACTTCCTCATGGGTGCCAACGTTGGTAATTGTATGGTTTTCCACCACAGCCACCCGGTTGCACATTTTCAAAGCACTCAAACGGTGTGCTACTACAATGACTGTTTTGCCTTTGCATAGATTTTGAATAGCTTTATCAATCTCCATCTGATTTTCCGGGTCAGAGGCACTTGTGGCCTCGTCCAAAATCAAGATAGGTGCATTTTTCAGAATTGCGCGGGCAATCGCGATCCGCTGTTTTTCTCCGCCAGAAAAGCGGGAGCCGAAACTGCCCACTTTTGTGTCATATCCATCCGGCAGGGACATGATAAAGTCATCAATCTGTGCCTCTTTTGCGGCAGCCCGCACTTCTTCCAGAGTAGCGTTACTACCCATACGGATATTTTCCAGCACGCTGTCACGGGTGAGGAAGGTCTTTTGAAATACGATAGCTATATTTTTCAGAATGGTATCGTAGTCAAGCTCCTTGACATTTTTGCCGCCAATCAGCACTTCTCCTTCCTGCACATCGTAGAACCGGGAAATCAGTTCAATCACAGTGCTTTTACCGGCACCAGATCGGCCCACAAGAGCCATGCGCTCACCATCATTGATTTTGAGGTTGACACCATGCAGTACATCGGTTTTGCCGTCATAAGAAAATCGGACATTCTGAAGTTCAATATCATGTTTTTGGGGGAAGTCTGTTCCACCCTCATAAATCGGAATATTCAGTATCTCTTTGGTCTTGGTAATAGCGTTCAGTACATTTGCAAAGTTTGTACCCAATTCCTGTAAAGGCCGAATTTCCGTCAGATACATAGAACCGACATAAACAAACAGCAGAAGCGCACTGGCTGTCAGTGAACCTTTCAGGAAAAACATCCCGCCTATCGGAACCATCAGCAGCATTCCACATTCAATGATAACGACAAACGCTGCATACGGAGGCCCCATACGTCGGGAAGTCTCATTCCACATGGCATTTTCCTCATGGATTGCGCCGGAAAATTTCTGGAAGGACTTGCTCCCCATGTTATAGGCTTTAATCAATTTCATTCCGCCGATATATTCGATCATAACAGAATTTAGTGTGGTAATGGATTGGTTGGCCCGTTCCATCAAATCATCGGTATTGCGGAACATCGCCCCCATTACAACTACAGCCAGAACCAGCGGAACAAGAGAAATCAACGCCAGTGGAACATTAACGGTCATCAAATAAATAAAGATGACCACCGGCCCAACCAGATAGCACACAAGGTCAGGAAGATTATGCGCCAGAAATAGTTCCAGTTTTTCAATATCTTCATTCAGAACCGTTTTAATATCCCCTGTGCGCCGTTCATTTAGGGCCCCCAAAGGCGCTCTGGCCATGTGTTCCGCCACCATACAGCGCACTTTGAACAGTGCACCATACGCGCCTTTATGGGCAGCCACGCCGGAACATCCGAACAGTACAAAACGCAGGGTGACAGCAGCGGCAATCATTGCCACAGTCTGCACCACAAGTTCTTTTGTGCAGGCATTGTTGAATGTGGCATCCATCAACCTGTAAATCCCAATGTATGGGACAATAATACACAGCCCGCTGCACATGGACAGCAGGATTGCCAGAAACAACCAAAATTTCTGTTCTCCGGCCCAATGGAGCAGCAATGCCATACTGTTTTCTTTTTTCTGCTTCATAGACTACCTCTCCTTTCCATCTGAAACAGAGAAAAGCTCTCTCAATTTCGGGAGGGCCTCCATTATAACTGATACGTCATCGGGCATTTCGCCTTCGTCAAAATGCAAGACACGAGAACAGGTACGGCAGACAAACTCAAAATCATGGGTGACAATGAAAATGACTTTTCCCATATCGGATAATCGCCGGATCAGTCCCGCCACCTGCGTCATACTGTCAAAGTCAAGACCGCTGGTCGGTTCATCAAATACAAGCAAGTCTTTCCCACAAATCATGCTGACAGCCACTGCTACTCGTTGCTTTTGACCGCCGGAAAGCGTGTTTGGATGGCGCTTCCGGTATGGGGCAAGGCCCAATTCCTCCAAAGTTGCATTTACCAGTGTTTGATCTGGATTGCGTATACCAAAGGAACACTCTGCCTCCACACTGTCAGCGAAAAGTTCATAATTCACATCCTGCATAACCATGTAGGAGCGTTTTAGCCTTGCCTTACGCTCAATCGGCTTTCTTTCCCACAAGAATTGTCCATCACAGTCTTTGTGAAGCCCACAGAGAGCGCGGGAAAATGTAGTTTTTCCAGCTCCGTTATGTCCAACTACGCCAATCACTTCGCCCCTTCCGGCGGATAGTCCAATGTCATGCAAAATGGTTTGCTTCTTGTAACGGAGCGTCACATTCCGCAGCTCCAATACAGGGGTAGGCGCAGGCAAGTGGGCTTTTGGTGGGAATACCGCCTGTAGATCAACAGCCCGCAGCCCCATGTGTTCACGGTCAGGTTCAGATAGCTGCCGAAATTCTTCCGGGGTGTATATTCCTTTGATTTCTCCTTTTTCCAGATAAACAATTCGGTCAGCCAACTCCGTCAGGTAGTACAGACGATGTTCCGCTATCAAAATTGTTTTGCCCTGTTTTTTTATCAGCCGCAAATGTTCCTTTAGTTCTTGGATCGAAGTCATATCCAGATTAGATGATGGTTCATCCAGTAGATAAATCTGTGGGTTCATGGCATAAACAGAAGCAAAGGCGATTTTCTGCTTTTCTCCGCCGGACAACTCAAAAATATTCCTGTTCCGTAGCTTTTGAATACGCAAATCTTCAGTTGTCTGCTCTACTCGCTCAGCCAATTTCTTAGGAGGGCGAGCTTCATTTTCAATTCCAAAGGCAATCTCGCTGTCTGTATCAACATTGAAAAACTGCGTCCGTGGATTTTGGAAAACGGAGCCAACCTTAGCGGCAATCTGATACATAGGGATATTGCTGATTTCCTGACCATCTACCAGCACACGGCCATGAAGCTCTCCCTGATAAAACTGAGGGATTAGTCCATTCACCAGCCTTGTAATCGTTGTTTTTCCGCACCCGCTGCGGCCACAGAACAGGACGCATTCTCCGTCCGAAATTTTCAAATTGATGTCATGCAGCCCACCATGTTCCTGCCCCGTATAGGAAAACGATACATTTTCAAACTCAATCAACCAATCACACCTCCCCGCACACATAATTCAAAAATCAGATAAGCTACGGCAACGGCCATGACACCCCAATCGGCAACTCCGCATTTTATCTGGACAAGACAGGTGCGTGGATTGGGATTTTCAATTCCACGAGTGACAGAAGCAACAGAAAGATCATCCGCTGCTTTTGAAGCTGCCATCAACAAAGGCACATAAATACACTCAACCGTCATGCCCGGATGTGCTAAAAAGCCCGCCAGAGAAGGTGAAACATCTCTCATCCGCATAGCGTCCTTGATATATCGCCAGTCCTCTTGAATAGTTGGAATGTACCGCAGCATAACTGCCATAGGAATTACTAACTTTTTGGGTGCGTGGACACGGTTCATAGCAGACAGGAACTCATTGACTTTTGTAGTAGTCAGAACAATTCCAGCCAAGATTCCGCACGCATAGACCTTATGAAACAATCCTAAAAAGGCAATAAACATTGTCCGCAGCGTGCCTGTCATTTCTGCCATGATCCAAACTGTCAGGACACAGATGACCGCATAAAAGCATACAGCCTTAATGACATATTTCCACTTTCCAAAGAAAGCACCCAATATCGCAATCAGCATAACAAGGACAAATTGATATGCAAGTGAAGGAGCGAACATGGACGATAAAACACATATAAGAATAAGAAAGAGCTTGGCCCGTGGGTCGAGCCAAAGCCCTTTCTTGTGGCGTTTACCGCTCATGCTGTAATACCTGCTTTTTCAAACTGCTTTTTCAGCATTTTGCAGCCTACAAAAGCGCTGATTGCAGATGTAATGATAACAGCAGCGAACATGGCAATCAGGATGCCGGTATTTGCAGTTGCCTGCATGGTGTCGATGTAGCTCTGTTCAGTTCCGTTTCCCAGCATAGTCTGTGCCCAGCCGTTGGGGTCAACAAAGAACACGATATACGAACCAGTGCCGCCGAGAGAGAACAGGATATAAGACAGGCTGTTGAGTTTTTTGCTTTTGTACTGCCCTGCACCAGCAACAAAGTCCGCGACAATCGCCATGATCAGGTAGCCCAATGCAAAAGCCCAGTGCATACCGGTCACGAACCAAATAATACCCATGATAATGCCCATTATAGAAAGGCTCCAACGCTTATGTACTTTTGCAATCAGCAAAAGATAAATGGGGCCAGCAAGCAGCCCACCTCCTGCCGGCATGAAAAAAGTAAGTACAGGATTCGTTGCAAAAAAGACGCCGCCCACCAATACAAAAACAAATAACAGTGCAGTAAAAATACCTGTCGTTACAAGGTCTTTCACTGTCAGACCCCTGTTTATAGAATTTACTTGATTACTCATTTTGACCTCCTACCTTTCGTTGTCTTGACTCAACAAGTGGTTTGTGATATTCTTTGGTTAGATAGTTCTAACCATCCTCTAATACAATACGCATTTATCGAACAACATTCAATGGGTTCCGACGATGTTCGTCTGTTCCTTTCAAAAGTTCGTCCAATCGTTGCAAAAAGGAGGCGGTCTGTTTTATGTCTGAAATTATCGACCAATTTTATACGCCTCTGCTGATTGAACACGGTTTTATCCGTGACCCAGACAATCAGCAATATGGGGCATTAGGTGACTGCTGGAAACTTTCTCCCGAAGTTGGAGAAGGCACCTACTGGACTTATGGACAGAAAGACCTATATGATATTAAAATCCACAACTTTTCCTTCCACGAAGATTTCATGTTGGAATGCTCCCTGCCGGAATGTCTGAGTATCACTCGGTATGACTCTATTTCCGGGGAGGAATTATCTCCATACCGTAGGCTGTCTGCCGGTTGTATCAAAACATTTATTGGCGGCTACGCTCCATACAAGGCTTTGATACATAAAAATATTCCAATCCGTTCGGTTGGAATTGAGATTGCACCGGCATATTATGAAGACTACCTGAAAAAACTGTACCCAGAGGCGCAGATCAATCCTGTGGATGCATTTCGGAAGATCGACCAAACTTCCGACTTTCCAGAAATGTCACGGTTACTCACAGAAATCAAAGACTATCGCGGGGAAGGGATTGCCGCAAAACTTTTTTATGAGGGTAAAGTTGCAGAAGCTGTTTCAATGGTGGTTGAATATCAGAAGAAACATCCTGATAAACCAGCCCATAAGCTCTCTCAACAGGATATTGAAAATCTTCAAATAGTTGCCGCTTATCTTAGCGACCACTATGCTTTTGATATTCCTCTTGAACGGCTAACACAGATTGCCTGCATGGGAACAACAAAGCTCAAAAGCTGTTTTAAGAAATACTACGACTGCACCATCACAGAGTATGTTCAGCAGAGGCGTATGAGCCAAGCAGAATATCTGCTGGCATACACAGAGTTGACAGTAGGGCAAGTTGCCCAAACAGTAGGTTATTCCACTTCAAGCCGATTTGCAGAATTATTCCGCAAAAGCACTGGATTGTTACCATTAGAGTACAGAAAAAACGCACAACGAAAGTAAAATGAGCGCCAGAGTTTACTCTGGCGCTCGTCTGATTTTATGTTGAATTATAAAATGTGGTGAAATTAAATAGTCAGTAGTATGAAATACAAAGTCGTTCAAATAATATCACATGAAATGTAAAATCATATCAGGTGATGTTATGAAGATAGAACGAGATGAAAGACGCTTTGATTTTCACGATATAGGGCTCGCCATCAAGCGTGCAAGAGAAGCCAGCGGCATGACACAGGAACAACTGGCCTATATTGTTGACCGCGCTCCGCGTACCATTATGTATAATGAAAATGATGGTCAGCATCCAAGCTTCAACACCTTTTATCAGATGGTCACAATGTTTGATATATCGGTGGATCAATACTTTTACCCGTCCCAAAATAGCGGGAGCGAGTGCAGAAAGCGGATTGATGCCATGTTGAACGCCTTGGACGAAAGAGAATTGAAAATCGTTGAAGCTACAATCCAAGCGATGAAAGCATCGAAAGAAATGGAGGAAACGTAAAAGAAAGCGTAACCTCCGTTTTTTTGCGCCATGTTGCGGGTTGCGCGTTTTGGCAAGCAATTCGGGTGTGGCCACACTCCGAAATTTTTGCAGGGCGCAGGGCCCGCAAAAATGCTTGTTGGGGAGCTCCCCAAACCCGCTGTACTTCGGGACAAATTGTCCCAAAGTCCCGGTGCGCTGCACCGTAGTCTGCGGCCCGTCACTATCGTTCCTGGGCCTTATTTTCACGCTCGTCTGTTATGCCGAGCAGATGATCAATGTTCGCTTTTATTGCCACGGCCTCCCGCATTTGCCGCTGGGCCTCCCGGTATTCCGCATAAAGCTCTTTCTTTTGTCCCGCCAGCTCACGGCGGGATTTTTTTAGTGCTTCAATTTTAGGGAGCTTTGCGCCGCCCAGTATGGTGTTCATGGTATCCTTTGCCGCCCGGTAAGTGGCAAGCTCCGCTTCATGCTGGGCCAGATACTTTTTGCTGTACCGTGCAGCCTTGTACCCGTCGAACACCGGGCGGGTCTTGGCATAGTCCACCGTGGCAGCCATCAGCTCCGAGGTTTTGGATAGAGCCTCCTCCGTTGTGCGGAGCTCGTCAGACAGCTTGTGAAAGTGATCCACCGCAGCCTCGGTGCTGGCCGTCAGCGCCGCATAGTCTGTCAGATGATGCTCCTGCAAATATTGGAGCGCGGCGGCCATCTGTTTTAAGTTGTAGACCTTGGCCCATCGCTCATAGGCTGGGCCCTTGCCCTGGGCCATACGCTCTTGAATGTCGATGATGAGATTGACTCGCCGTGGCGGAACCGTGGGCTCCTCGGGTAGCTCGGGGAGCGGACGTTCCCCGGCAATTACCGCCTTGATGTCCTCCGGGTCAAATCCGGCTCCAAGTGTAGAAGCCCGGAGCCGGGTCGGTTTTTCCTGCCCGGGCGCAAGGAATGAGATGACACCGCCGCGTCCCTGTTTTACCGAAAAGCCGGACTCCTCCATGAGACGAAGAAAGTCGGCAAAGTCCGTTGGCTTTTTCTCCAAAGCGGCGAGAATAGCCAGCCGTACCCGCTGCTTGGCAGAGGGCGGCTTTTCTCCGATCCACTGTCCGTAGTGGAGAAAACAGCCCTTGCTGTGCTGGCGCGGATTTTGGATAACAGACAATTCATGTTCGATGCACACGCGGTCAGAGAGCCGCCGCAGGGCAAAAGATGAACCGATGAAATTATGAAATTTCCGGGAGCGGTCAAAGGCTGTCGCATTGAAATAAATGTGATTGTGGATATGGGCCTTGTCGGTGTGCGTACAGACAAAGAACTGATACTTTCCCTTTGTCCAGCGCATCGCCGTTTCATAACCGATACGGTTTGCTTCTTCCGCCGTAACTTCCCCGGGCAGGAACGCCTGCCGGATCTGAAAGAACAGTGCCCCGCGAGATACGGCCCGGCCTGTCTCTGCAAGGTATTGACTTTTTACCAGAAGAAACTCGGCGGGAGCCGTGTTCGGATCGCAAAGATAGGAAGATACGGCTCCCAGCTTTTCCGGGTTCAGGCCATAGGTAAAACGATCCTCCATCGTTTGAATTGCACTTTTTCCCGCCGCTGTTTTATAAGGGCGGATATAGGTGGTCGCCGTAGAAATCCCTCCTTCCGGCAAATAGTATTTTTACTTTGGGACACTTTGTCCCGAAGTAGAAAAAGCCGGGGAGCGGTATCAACCACTCCCCGGACGGGTCAGAGCTCTACCAGCGCGGAGAGCTGTTTCAAGAGATCAGACAGCGGCCCCCACAAGGCGGCATAGTCCCGCTGCAAGGCCGCGAGTTCTTCGGGATAAATTGCGCCGTAGGTGTTGGCTTGAATTGCCACTTGGTTCAGATTGTTGGAGCATCGCCGCTGGAGCGAAACCAGCTCACGAACCGGCGAAAGGTCAACATGAAGCACATACCCACTCAGGGCCATTTTCCGCATATAGGCTCCCATATTACGGATGCCAGCCTCCGCCATACGTTCTTGAATCAGGGCCTGCTCCGTCTCCGACACCATCACATGAAGATGGATCGGACGGCGGCGTTTCTTTGTCATCGCTCCTCACGCTCCCGACTGCGGCAGGCGCGGGGCGGCTCCTTTACCTTATCCAGCGGCTTTTCCTGTTCGTCTGCCGGAACAGGGTGCGGCAAATGAAATTCACGGTGCAGGCGCAGCACCTCCAGTACAGACAATTCCTGTTCACGTTTCTTTTCCATATACGCACCTCCTTATCTATCGTCACGGTCAGGCTGCCTACGCTGGGGAGCCGGAGCCTCCGAGCTGCGATCTGCCTCCGCCAACTTTGCCGCATTTTTCATCTGCTCGGCAATCGGACGGGGCCTGTCGGGATTATCAGGCGCAGGACGCAGCTCATAGTCGGATGCCTGTTTTTCCGTTAGCGGGCGGGTATAGGTAAGATAGCCCCAAGCCAAGAACGAGCCATTTTCCACCGGGATGCGCTGATCGTAATTGAAGATTTCATCCGGCTTGTTATAAGGCGGCTTCGGGAATGTCCCGATGTCCACAGGCCGCTGGGTCGAATAATACTTGTAAAGGCCGGGAGCCTCGGTCTGCCTGATCCCCACGTTATAAATACGCTGATAGTCCTGCACCCGGTCTGCAAAATCCTGTTCCATCGCGGTGCGGTCATTTCCATAGTGACCCCATTCGTACTGCCGCTGGCCGTCCTTGTCATCATAGCAGGCCCATGTGACATAGCGGGATGGCGCGGTGGGATGTTCGCCCAATGCAAATCCCCGCCCATTTTCCAGCATGACCGCCTTCAAAATAGCATAGCCTTGATTTTTGTCCATAGTACACCTCCCATCATCGAGACATTTCTTTGTTTTCTCTTTTCACAAACGGCTGGAGCTGATAGGGGCTTGTACCGTCCTCGGGTCGCAGAAAGTCTATCCGGGCCGCAGCACGGATGGCGTTCTGGTTAAGCTGCCGCTGCCATGCCCCTTGGCTGGGAGCCCACTTAAAGCCGTTGCTTTTCAGTTCCTGCCGCTGATCGGCATCGGGCTTTTCCTCAAAAATAAGCTGCAAACGGTTTTCAGCCTCGTTGATTTTGGCCTCACCTCCGGGGAATGTCCAGCCTGCAAACTCGGAGCGGCTGCTCAGTTCCTCAATGCGCTGGCGCACACGGCGGATGTTGGCGTTGTTGTTGGAAAGCAGATAGGCGGGGTACGGCTTGCTTTTATCCAAGTGCCATGACTGCGCCATATCTGCTTTGAGCTTTTCGGCCTGCTCCGGCGTAAGCTCCGGGCAGCCGTCCAGCGTTTTGTGTTTCCGAAAATACGCATTGACCGCCTTCATGGTGGCCTGCTGGGACTCCAGCCCCTCCAGCTTTTTTGTCAGCTTTTCCACGGCCAGATCATCGTCTGCGCTGATCCCGCCCATACCAACAGAGCGGATTTTATCAAGCAGCTTTGAAATCTCCGCATACTCTCCATAGTTGCGATCCCGGGCGGCGTTCTGCTTGTGCTTTTTTGCCACAGGGAAATTACCGCCCCCGGAGATCAGAATAGAGGGCACCCGGGCATCAATCACATTGCGTTCATTCAGATTTTCCGCAAGTTTCCGGGCATAGCGATCCACCAGAGCGTCAATCTTATCGTGGTACATGGGATCGACACGCGCTTTCTGGCGTTCCGCCGCTGCATACGCTTCATCGACCATTGCCCGGTAGCCCGCCGTAGCGGAGCCCGGCTGATAGTCAGAAAAGCTGTTCATATCTTTTGCCCGCTTTGCGGCTTCTTCATTGATCGGATAATATTTCGGCATAGTACCTCCTTCCACAAAAGCCGGAACTTTGGGACAATTTGTCCCAAAGCTCCGGCAGCTAAAATGTTGACAGCATCTCACGGAAACAGGGGCGGACGTAGAAACATACGCCTCCCGCAGAAAAGGGCCTTAAAAAGCCTTGTCACAGGCGGGTTTGGGGTGTCCTAATTGTCAACACATCAGCCCCGCTTTTTTCGCATATATTCCCGCTGCTGTCTGCGGTGTGCCGCCTTTGCACAGGCCGCCGAACAATAGGTTTGCCGTCCATCAGGAGCCACGGCTCTGCCGCATACCGGGCAAGCCTTGAAATTCGGCCTTGGCCCTTCTGCCAGCAGCGCAGCCTCCAGCGCCGGATCAAGGGGCAGAACTGCCTCGCGGAAGTAGCGGCAATAAGCCCCCGTCCAGCATTTCCCAAACATATAGCACTCGCAATCCAGCGGCAGGCAGCCGCAGTCCCGGTCATAGTTGGCACACCATTTTGATACCAGCCTGCGGATTGCCGTTTTTTCTGTCCGGGTCAGTTCTCGGCCCACAGCATCACCTCCCGTTGCCCGGTGGTTTGAGTTGCTCCCGGTAGCAGAACACGCAGCCGATCCCGCGCCAGTAAGGGCAGCCGTCACAACGGGAGCCCTTCGGCGGCAGGCTGGGCGGCACACCCTTAAAGTAGCTTTTTTCTTTCATAAATCCCTCATAGGGGTTGTTGGTAAATCTCATTCATTATCCTCGCTTTCGGTATCGTCCTCGTCCCAAGGCGGCCCATCGTCCTCGGGATCGTCATAATCAGCCAGTTCCTCGCTGTAATCCTCTTCGGGTACAGCAGCTTTTTCATGCTTCGGGCGGTAAATTTTGAAGTACCAGCCTGCACCGCTGCCCAGAACAGCCACAGCCAAAATCAGCAGAAGCGTCCCGGTATTACTTTTCTGCTGGGGCTCGGGTTCCGGCTCCTCCGCAGGTTCCGTCACCGGAGCGGGTTCGGGAGCTGTGCCAGCACACTCGGTCATATTGACCGCGCAGACCTCGCAATCCGTATGGATGGCTCCGGGCGCACATTTTTCTGTGCAGGAGCAGGCCGGAAGTTCTCCGCCAGCGGCCTCCAGTGCCGCCAGCAGATCGGCTTCATCCACCATGTTCAAAAAGTAGGTGTGATACTGTTCGCCGTCCTCGTCCACAGGCTTGTCATAGTCAATGACAATGTAAAAGGTGTTGCCGCCGCTGGTTTCCACCGTGATGAACTGTTTGTTGGTTGCGGCATCGTAGAGCAGATCGCGGGTCACAAGGTTTCCATCCTCCGAAAAGCCCTCGCCCGGGGTAATGGTAGGCGCTGGCTCCGGGGCCGGAGTTTCTTCCACAACAGGCGGTTCCTCATTCCCGCCGTCCGAATAGGCATAGGCCGGGATTGCAAAGCCGCATAAAAGAACGGCGGAGCAAAGCCCCGCCGCCAACATACGAAAGTGTTTCATATTCAGTTTTCCTCCTTCTTTTCTTCTTCGGACTTCGGGACACTTTGTCCCAAAGTACCTCCGTCCTTCAGCTTTTCAAACAGCAGCGGGAGCTCCGTAAGGGAAATGCTCATACCGCGCACAATGTCCACGATCTCGCTGTTTTCCGCCTCCAGCTTTTTTTGCTCCAGCTCCTTGAGCCGGGCCTGCTGTTCACTGATTTTGGCCTTGACCTTATCAATCTCGGCCTGAATTTTCATGCTTTTAGTAGTTGCCATTTCAAAACCTCCTGTCACGGTAAACGCCCGTAGGCGTAAAAATGAGATTGCCAGTAGCTTGTATTCAAATTTGCGTAGCCGATGGGATCTCCGCAATGCAGCATTTTCCCGTCACCGACATAAATCCCGCAATGGCTCACGCCCGGCGTGTCATAGGTGCCTTTGAAGAACACCAGATCACCGGGTTTGGGAGAGCTGGTCGGCGTACAGATGTTATAGAGCCCCTGGGCTCCCAGCCTGCCCACATTCCAGCCGGAGTGATTGATGACCCACGAAACGTACCCCGAGCAATCAAAGGAAGTGGCAGGAGAACTGCCTCCCCACACATAGGGATAGCCGATGTATTTCTGCGCTTCGGCAAGCATTGCAGCAAAGGTTTCATCGTCCAGATATTCTCCGGGCACTTCGTAATCACCTGGTTTCCCGGTAATGTACTTGTTCACATAGGGAGAATCCGGGAACAGATCGGGGCGATTTCCCAGCGTTGCCATATAGATGGCATATCGGGAAAGCTGATCCTCGCCCATAACGTACACAGGTACATGGGACAAATCAAAATTTTCCAACGTGACCGTACAGATGTAATAATCGTAAGGCACCTGATAGGTGTCCGTATGTGAGTTGCCGTCCGCGTCCGTCCATGTGTCGGTTTCCGTGCGATACCGGGTTTCCACCACCACATCCTCCGTGAGAATGTACTGGCGGTCAAAGAGCATTTGCAGCGTTCCCTGTACCTCGCCTATTGTCCATTGTCCCTCATGGAGCGCACACAAAAGAGAAAGCAGCACATAGGGATCATGTTCAATTTCATCCAGATCGAAGTGGTATTCGTCATAGTCATGAGTGCTTTCATAGGTGTCCAGATAATGCTGTAAATCATCTTCCAGCGCACAATAGGCGGCTTCGGCGGCCAGCATATCACGATCCTCGCAAGGATAGGTGCTGGCTCCTAATGCACCGGCCCCGGCGTTCCCCAGCATAAGCATGGTAGAGGAACAGGACTGCATAGCAAACAGGAGTAACACACAGAGCACCGCAATCACGGCACCTGCGGGATGACTTTTGACAAATTCCACTGCCCGGGCAGTCAGGCGTTCTGTGGCTGTGGCAGTTTTCCCAGCCGCAGCCGCGCTCTGCTTTGCAGCCTCCTTTGCCTGCTTGCGGTATTGCCTGCGGAGCCGTTGCTTCTGCCAGTAGCGGGTAAGGGCATTTTTCGTCAGCTCCGGGTGCTCCTGTGCGGCGGTGTGAAAATGGTAGTCCGCCGTGTACTTGGTATAGCGGGCCTCGGCCTTGCGTACCACTTTTGCCGGATGTTCCCGGACTTTACGGCGCACAAAGCGAGAGCCATGCCGTAGCGCGGTTTCTCCCACAAGCTCAGAACGGTGTGCGCCTTCCGTGCCGACATTTTCCTGTTCCACTTCAAAAATCTTGCCATGCACGAAGCTGTGAACGGAACCGCTGGCAACACGGCCTATGCGTTTTACCGGGCCGGGCTTTTTCGGCGGCTTTTGCTTTGCCAGCTTCTCCCGGGCCTGTTCCAGTTTTTCGCCTTGGGACTCCATGTGGAGCTTTGCCGCCGCAGCCTGTTCCTGCTGGCTCTTTTTGCGGAACTTGGACTTCGGGACACTTTGTCCCAAAGTGTCGGAAGCCTCTGGCCCTGGCTGTTCCTCGTCAGGGGCGTGGGCGGTCTGCGACCAAGCCTCCTCCTTGGTCTTATTCGTTTTTCGTTTCATTCTTCATATCCTCCGGGCGTGTAGTCAGCAGGTCATAGATTTCTCCGCGAGGGAACCGATCCACAAACGGAATGGTTACATTTCCATAGAACAACAGCCCCTCGCCGGAATTGCTGTGTGTGATATAGGAAAGCTGATGCTCGGAAATACCAAGCTGTTTTGCCAGAATGGTACGGTCACTCTGCGCCTGCGAAAGCAGAATCATAAAATCCGTGTTGTCCAGAATGTTCTCGATTTCCCGGCTGGCCAAAAGGTCTTTGACGTTCTGCGTCAAAGCAGACGGCACACATCCTTTTTTACGCAGCATTTTCCAGACTGCCACAAAGTAGCTGGCTGTCAGCGGATCGCGGAGCAGGATATGAAACTCGTCAAAGTAGCACCAAGTCGCCGCACCCTCGTGGAAGTTCTGATCCACCGCCTGCGAAACAAACTCATTTGTGATGTGCATTGCAATCTTTCTAAGGTTTTCGCCCATGTTTTTCAGAACGATGCACACCACACGGCTGTCCGTCTTGACGTTGGTAGGATGGTTAAAGAGATTGAGGGAGCCTGTGCAATAAAGCTCTAAGGCAGTTGCCACGCGCCGGGCTTCGGGCTCCGGCTGGCGTAAGAGCTCTTCGTACAAATCCTGCAACAGCGGTGTTTTTGCAGTTTCCAGTCCGAGCGCCTGTTCCCGGTACACCAAACGCACACAGCGGTCAATGACCGTCTTTTCAATGGGCTGCAAGCCTTCCTTGCCACCGACCACCAGCTCGCATAGGGACAAAAGAAAATCCGCCTTCATGGAAAGCGGGCTTTCTCCGGCGGCCATATTGAGCTCCACATCCATCGGATTGAGGTGGTGCGGGCTGTCCGGGGCAATCTCGATCACCTGGCCGCCCAGCCTTCGCACCAGCGGAGCGTATTCGCCCATCGGGTCAACCACGATGATCCGATCCTGCGGGATGGTGAGAAACACATTCAAGAGCTCACGCTTTGCGGCAAAGCTCTTGCCGGAGCCCGTAGAGCCCAAATACATCCCGTTTGCCGATTTCAGCTTTTTGCGGTCAGCCATGATGACATTGTGAGAAAGTGCGTTCATGCCATAGTAGAGGGCCTGCCCAGCCATGCGGAGCTCCCTTGTCATAAAAGGAATAAAGATGGCTGTGGAGCTGGTGGTCATACCGCGCTGGATTTCTACCTCGTTGTAACCAAGGGCCAACGAGGAAACAAAGCCCTGTTCCTGTTGCCAGTCCAGACGGCGCAGAGCGCAGTTGTATTTCTGCGCGATACCGCCCACGGTAAACACATCGTTTTCCAGCCGCTGGCGGTTAGGAGCAAGGTTTACCACCGTAAAGGTCAGCAGAAACATTCGCTCATTGCGGGATTGCAAATCAGCCAGAAGCTCCGCTGCGTCCTTGCTGAATGTAATCAGGTCAGGGGGAAGAATATCCGGGTCATAGCCGGAGCGCACAGCCTTTCTCTGTTCCTCCACTTTCATTTTTCCGATGTCCGAGATTTTCCCCTTGATGGTCTTAATTGCCTTGAGCTGATCCACGGTCTGAATGTGCATGGTCACGGTCATTTCCGCATCCAGTTCCAAGATTTCCGCCAACAACTTATCCGAAAGCTCCGATGCCATAATCTGTAAGTAGGACACCGCGCCCCAATACTGGCCGATGCGGAATGTGCGGGACTGGCGGAAGTCAAGACTGTCCGGGGCAATAAAGTCTTTTGTGCCGAGCCCGGTTTGCGGGATGTCTTTCCACGAAAAGCGGAACGCCTCACGGCTCCCCGGGTGCATCTGGCTATGAAGCAGCGCAAGGCGGGCCCGTCCGTCCATCGGCTCCGAGGGAACGCCCAGTCGCTTAAAGTTTCCCATGACATCGGCCTCCACACGCTCCAGACGGGGCCGTGCCTCCGCAATCCCCTCGGCGGGTATGCCAAAGGTGATGTATTTTGAGCGTTCAATGCCGTTATTGCTTTTGGCAATCTGATTTTTCAGCATCCCGGTAAACTCATCCCGGACGCTGTTATAGTTGTCATCCGCTTTCGGGATATTGACTTGATAGCGGCTGCGGGAATGGGAACGACGGTTGATAAAGGAAAGCTGGAACGGCAGCGAACTGTCAAAGTAGTTGAGAAATGAACTCCATCCGCTGAATATGGCAGTCTGATCCTCGGTGGATGCCACGGAGTAATTGATGTCCTCATATTCCACGGTTTTTGTATAGAGCCCGCCCGGGAGCTTGCACACACCGTCCGGGTGCATGGACAGATACGGGATTGTCTGTTGGGCAGACAGGGTCGCCCGGCCTTTACCCTTGGCGGCTCCGTTTTTTTTCTTTGTGTTTTTCAATCACATCCTCCTTTCCAGCGCCCGGCCCGGCAAAGGGCGCATAAATGTTTTCGGTTCGGTAGGCCCTGATCCCCGGCCTTAGAAACTTGGCCCGGATGATATTCCGCACCACCTTTTCAAAGGGTAAGCCGTCCTTTTCATACATGGCCAGCAGGAACGCCGGGAGCATAATTCCCAGCATGAGAAACATCGCCCCGGTATTGCCGAGGGTGCCACGGGTCAGCAGATAGGCCGGAATCCCCACTGCGCCCGCACTGCCGAAGCAGACAAGCTGGCGTTTGGTGAGGTTGAAAGCCATCTTTGTTTTGATTTTGGATAAATCGTTTGGTACGTTTACATATGGCATAGATCACACTCCTTTCTGTACTTCGGGACAATGTGTCCCAAAGTCCGGGATGGTTGGTGTTACTTCATTTCCCCACACAGCCCAACCGGGCGGGGTCTGCCTGGCAAAGAGCTCCACGCGGGGCAGATCTCCCATCAGGGAAAGAATTTTGTCGCGGGCCTCGTCCGGCTTTTTGCTATGGGCTTCAATCGGGGAAATGATGAATTGATGAATGTTGGCAGCCTGCCGCTTTGGATGTCCCTTGGTTGCCAGCAGGCAGATTTCCGCGTTGCCCCTTGTCCAGAAGCCAAGGCCGTAAAACCAGCTATCCGCCTTCTTGTTCTTTTTCAGCCAGACGAAAGCAACGCTTTTGTAGGTGAAGCCCCAAGCCTCGATCAGCCGGAGCGCCTCCGGGAGCTGCGGGAAAGTGGCCCATAAAAAGAGTGCGCTGTCCGGGGCTGCAAGATCAGCCACAGGCAACGCACATAAATCCTCAATGCTCATAGTGGGATAATGATTTTCCGCCGCGCCCTGTACTTTCTTAGCCGAGTAGCGCCACGGCGGGTCAGCGTAAATGATAGAATACTGCTGGATAATTACACTCCTTTCTCGCCGGAGCTTTTTACTGCCTGCGCCGCACGGATGCGCTCACTGGCGGCGGCATAAAAGGACGGGGCCGTTTCAAAGCATACAAAGCGGTGTTCTGTGTTGATGGCTGCAATCGCGGTTGTGCCGGAGCCAACGCAAATGTCCGCGACCAGTTCTCCGGGGCGGGTGTAGGTGCGGATCAGGTACTCACAAAGCTCCACAGGCTTCTGTGTAGGATGGATGCCGCCGGACACCGTAGGCACAAATAGTACATTTCCGGGATAGCGGCGGCCATCGTTGGACTCGGAGCCCTGCCGTTCAAATTTCCCATAGTTGGAGCTTGTACCGCTTCGGGAATGAACACGGGTATAAGGCTTGCCATAAGTAAACTGCGGATTGTAGACCGGGGACTTCTGGTAAAACACTAAGATATTCTCGGACTTTTTCAGTGGAGCCCGGTTTGCATTGAGAAAGCCCGTTCCGCGCTCCTTGTACCAAATCCACTCATAGCGGAGCATGGCGAGGTTGGATGCGCCCAGCACCTTGTCAAAGGGGCACTGTGCGAAGAACAGCACCGCGCCATTCGGCTTGACCGCCCATTTCACCGCCTCCCACAGTTCCGGGAGCGGCAGGGGCACATCCCAATAATTCCGGGTTGTGCCGTAGGGCGGATCGGTCAGCAGCATATCCACGCTATGTTTTGGCAAAGAACGCAGGCCCTCGATGCCGTCCAAGAGAAACAAGCCCTCCTTCGGGACACTTTGTCCCAAAGTGTGGCTATCGGTCATTGCGGGCCTCCTTTGCCTTGGCAGGCGCAGGCCGGGCAGCGTTTTCTTTTCCAGCTTGTTTCGCGGCCTCGGCCATCTGCTCCTTGATCGGGGCAGGCCGTACCGCCTGGGCCCGTGCAACAAGCTGTTCCACCGCCGCATGATACGCCTCCACACCAGCCGCATTGATCCGTTCCTGTGTGGCGCGGTCAGGAATCCGAACCGTAGCCCGGTATCCCGTCCGGCTGGCAGGATCGGGTTTAGAGGGAGCACCGAGAAAAATTCCGTTTTTCCCGTCCACAACCTTAAAATCGTCGATGACCACACCGCCAAAATTGACACTGGCGAAGCCGATCAGTTTTCCCTGCGGCTCAATCGGGCGGACAGATACCGTGATCGGAACAACCGCCTCCTGCAAGACAGCATCTGTCCGCATTTTTACTGCCTCATCAATGCTAACGCCCTTGACTTCTGCAAGCTCCGCGATGGGAGCATCAAACAGCCAGCGCCGTTCCTCCGCAGCAATCTGCTCCGGGGTCAGCAATACATCGTCTTTCTTACTCAGATAAAATTCCTCCTTTCCGCTTGCCGGAGCAGGCTGGGCGGGGTCGTCCATCAATTCTTTTCTTTGCAGGACGGCCTCTGTTTCCGCCATAAAGCGGTAAGCATCCGCCTCAGTAAACTCCTCCGGCGTTTTTCCATTCCATAAGCGCGTTCCGTCTGCCCCGTATCTTCGCGGCATAAGCACCACCTCCTGTTAATGAGCGCCAAAGATACGCTGGGCAATGCTCCCGGTCTTAAAGAGCATGAAGCAAAGCAGAACCGTGTAGCCCACAGTTCCCCAAATTGCCCCGATGGGATCGCCGCTTGTTGCGATGCCTTGAATGAGCACCGCGTAAATTGCAACACATACGAGGATCAGCAGCCCTTGAAAGCCTACGGCAAACAGGGACTTGATATAGTTCTGCCCGGTGCCGCCAAGCTCCCGGTTGGAAAGCGTAGCAACGGGAATGGGAGCCAGACTGGTCAGCAGATAGATTTCCAACATCCTGCCATACACCAAAACGAAAATGATAATCCCCATTGCTTTCATCGTGAAGCCGATGAGCGCAGATTGCAGCCAAAGCCCCAAAAGCGGCCCCAAGTCCATCGCCTCCAGCGAGGTTTCCAGTTCGGCAAGCATATCCGCCGAAACATCGGTAGAGCCTTGAATGAGCCCGCCTGCCTGCGCGATGACGCTCTGCGAGACATCGAACACGGCCATAACGATATTGAATGTGTTTGACAGGATCAGGATTGCACAGGCTGTTTTGAACATCCATTTATAGAGGTTTGCAACGTCAACCTCGTGCATATTGTTCTTTTCCAAAAGCATCTGTATGAGCTCATAAGTGGCAACAAAGGTCAGCACCATTCCGGCAATCGGCAGGATCACCGTTTCGGAAAGCTGTCGGATCAGGGAGAAAACCCCGGCGTGCCACGCCGCCGGGGTAGTCCCTACCTGTGCCGCAATCTCTCCGACTTGGGTATTGACGGTATCAAAAAGACCTTCGAGGTTTCCCATGATCCCGCCAATCAGAAGCTCTTTGAGCCAGTTTGTGAGCCAGTCGGTGAGAAAATCCATAAGCGCCTACCTTAAAACAGGCCAGACAGCAGAGGGATCAGTGTGGTGCCAATGACGATGATGCCGCCGCCCGCCATGAGCTGCTTCATGCCCTGGGACTTGGAGCCCGGGTTATCCGAGCCGTAGCCCTCCAGCAGATTAACCACGCCCCACACGCCAAGGCCAGCACCGAGAGCAATAACGAGGGTCTGTAAAGTGTCGATTGCAGATGAGAAAAATGCCATATAAGCCTCCATTTCTCCGGGATTTTCCCGGTAACAAAAAAGCCGCCCATACAGGCGGCAGATTACAAACTTCGGGACACTTTGTCTCGAAGCGTTTATGCAAAGGCGTCTGGATCGTCGATGTCATCATAGTTGAGGATGTCCTCGTCCTCTTCCGTGAGTGCATCGTCCGGCACAGTCACCTCATACATCGTACACGCCTCGTTCAGCCGGGGCCGCCTGCGGCGGTTAATGAGCCTGTCGAGGTCAAAAGCGTTTTTCTGTTTATCGGCCTCCGCCGTATAACGGTAGTTCGGATGCCGTTTCAGATCATACTTGGGAGAGAAAAACGGGGGCAGACCCCGAAGCTGCAAAATACATTTGTCTCCCGGCATGGTTGCAAGTTCGGCTGGGGTCATCAGTTCCCGGCCCAGCCGCTGGGTATTTTGACTGTAGCTTTCCGACTGGCCACGGGAGCGGCTGTCGGTCTGCATACTGATTGTGGCTTTTCCCAACCAGTTCTCGGAGATTTCCTTGATGGTGCTGGCTTCGCGGCCACCGAGGAACACCACGCTGTCCATGTTGCCGAGGATTGTCTCGGCGTGCTTATCGTAAATGGCCTTGCATTGTGCCAACTGCTGATACAACAAGCACAAACTCACCTCACGGGAGCGGATGACCGCGACCAGCTTTTCGAGCTGGGGCACCTGTCCCGTGTTGGCTGCCTCGTCCCACAGCACCCGTACATGGTGCGGCAGGCGGCCACCGTGAACATTGTCCGCCCGTTCACACAGGAGGTTGAACATCTGCGAAAATGCAAGTGCCACTAAAAAGTTGTAGGTCTGCGTGGTATCGGAAATGATGAAGAATACCGCCGTTTTCCGATCTCCGATGCGGTCAAGCTCCAATTCGTCATAGGCCATGACTTCACGAAGCTGCGGGATGTCAAAGGGAGCCAGTCGCGCACCGCAGGAAATCAAAATGCTTTTTGCCGTCTTGCCAGAGACAAATTGTCAAGGACTTTTTAATCAAATTCACAAAAAAGCCACAAAAAAGTGCCAGAAGCAGATTTTAGCTCCTGACACTTTCGCGGATGGGTTATTTGCTTCTGCTTAACAGTTCGTCGCAAAGGTACGCATATTCCGGCAGTCGGTCGATATAGGGTTTCCAGCGCCGCTTAATCTCGGCCAGTTCCAGCGGATCGGCGTCCTCGAAGTCATGGTCGTTTCCGGTCATTCCAAAAACATCCAGTGCTATATCATTCAAGCACTCATAACAAAGGCCAGCAGCGGACTCTATCCAGTTGCCGGTATCAATATAGACTGGGTCGATAGATATTGCCAGCCACACATAGCCGACCTTGTCCGACCAAACCAAATCATAAGCAGTCATTTGTTGGATGTGTTTCTCGAACACTTTACGGACGCGCTCAATCTCATTTTTCTCTTTTTCTGTGTACAGCATTTTCATGTCCTCCTTGGCTAAAAGTTTTGGCGTGTACCATCATCAGTTTAACACAAGGCGGCTGGCTTTATCAGCCGGTCACATCTGCTGTATCTCGTTTTTGAGCATACGCTTGATTTTGTCGCTCATGGTTTCGGTGCTGGTATCGCTGAAATGGACGCGCACCTTGTAGGTGGTCTTGCCGATTTTCTTTACCAGCGCGGGGGCGTCCTCCGGCGCTCTGGCCGTGGTGGTGTCTGCGGTCTGCATGGTACGGGTTTCTTCGCTCATGGCGCTCCTTTCTCCGGGCGGGGCTGCGCCGTCCGGCAAAAAATTACTCATGCTTACGGTTCACAATGTCTTTCGCCGCCTGCTTGGTGGCTCCGGCGTTTTCCTCCCGGAAGTTCTTCCCGGCAAAGAGGATCGGGGCGCACCGTTCCAGGATACGGTCATAGATACGGGCATGGGCCAGGTCAGACGGGTTCTTGAGTTCGTCCAGCTTCAGGTTGGTGGTGATTATCATGGGCCTGCGGCTGCGGTAGCGGCTGTCAATGACGAAAAACATCTGCTCCATCGCATACTCGGTACTGCGCTCCACACCCAAATCGTCAATGATGAGCAGGTCGTACTCGTCAAAGCTGGCGATAAAGTCGGCCCTATCCTCGGAAAAATGAAGGACAGTCTGGAAGAGTAGATGAAAGTTTTCTGCGCACTCTTTAATTTCTTATAAAGGAAGAGAAAGATGCAAAGTAAGAAAGCCTGTCGGGATTTATGTCCCGGCAGGCTTTCTTTGCATGTGACATTATGAAAGGGTGTTCCCTTTTTTGCAACGGAGAATTCCAAGAAGCAGCAATACCGGAAAGATAATTCCTGCCAGAATACCCATTTTCAGGTTGTCTCCCAAAGAATCTGAAATCATTCCAACCAAGGTGGGACCTCCTGCACAACCCATATCTCCACCTAGTGCCAGTAATGCAAACATAGCTGTCCCACCTTTTGGCAAAGCTGCGGATGCTTTGCTGAATGTTCCGGGCCACATGATTCCTACTGAGAGCCCACAAACCGCACAGGCAATCAGATTTAATAACGGAGCCCGGAATAATGAAATCCCCAGATAGGATAAAATACATAGTAAACAACTATAAATCATAAAGTGATCTAAATTGATACGATCGCCATACTTGCCATAAAATAATCTTGAGGTTCCCATTAGAATCGCAAAAGCCATCGGTCCGGCTAAATCTCC